>Ga0316204_10000313_pt1 | contig 196569 bp, 165 predicted proteins | sample 6monrhotite_MG_2_FD_205661 | JGI IMG/M metagenome (GOLD analysis project Ga0316204, IMG submission 205661) | Microbial mat bacterial communities from mineral coupon in-situ incubated in ocean water Damariscotta River, Maine, United States -... | ecosystem: Environmental > Aquatic > Marine >... | reverse complement strand
CATATTTTGCAAGGTTTTAATTACAAAATACGAATAGCCTTGCAAAATCAGCGACCGGAAAACACCCATTTTATCAACAAATAACACTGAATTACAGGTGGTTGTATCCTTTGTCAGGAGCGACTAATTAACTGCATTCTTAGTTGTGTAACTAAGCATTTAGTTGAACGTTTGGTACATGAAAGAATTAACCAAAGCAGAAGAGCAGATCATGCACATCCTCTGGGAAATAGAAAAAGGGTTTGTTCGGGATGTCCAGGACAAGTTGCCCATCCTCAACCAGCCTACAATACGGTGTCTACCATCATTCGTATTTTGGAGAAGAAGCAGTTTATAGGTTACGAAGCATTTGGTAAATCGCACCGCTATTATCCGTTGATAGCGAAAGATGAGTATTGTAAAAGCTCTGTCAATAAATTGGTTACCAATTACTTCGAAGGCTCTTTTGAGCGGATGGTTTCCTTTTTTGCCAAAGAGCAAAATCTTTCTGTGAAGGAGCTGGATGAGCTGACCAAAGCAATTGACCAACTTAAAAAGGAAGACTTATGCTACCTTATTTCATTGTAGCCAACCTGGCGGTCGCTGTATTTTATGTTTACTACCGATGGGTTTTGTACAAAGGGCATCGCTTTCGCTGGAACCGAGGTTATTTACCAGGTACCACGGCTATTGCCTTGTTACTGCCGTTCAGCGAAGCATAAATGAAGCTTTTGACAATGCCGCCTTGAAGGCGATTAAGAGCATGCCTCGGTGGAAGCCTGGACATCAAAAAGGCAAGCCAGTTCGTGTGTCAATGGTCCTTCCAGTGCGCTACAAAAACACTTAGTATCAAAGATGGTCCATGCTGCATTGGACTAAAATTAGGCATGCAGGCTTTCGGGAAACCGGGAGCTTTCTTTTTTATAACCTGTTTGGTAAGTCAAAGCGAAGATTATTCAGAAAGCTACGGTTGTTGCCAGCGGTGGAGTTTCTCGGCCAAAAGTTCCTTTTTAACGGGCTTTGAAATGTAATCATCCAGTCCCATGCCCATGTACTTTTCGGCATCACCTTCCATGGCGTTGGCACTCAAACCAATAATGGGAGGGAGGTTGTTTTTAAACTTTTTACGGAGGATTTTGGTCGCTGCAATTCCGTCCATAACGGGCATTTGAATGTCCATGAAGATGTAATCAAATTTTCCGGAAGTGTACATGTCCACCGCTTCCTGGCCATTGTTCGCCAATTCTACCGTACAGCCAAAGTTTTCAAGCATCAACTTGGCCACCATTTGATTGAGAGGAACATCCTCCACCACCAATGCATGGCTATTTATTTTAAAGTTGTCTACCGAAAATTTAGGAATTGGAGGGTTTACCCGAATCGTTTTCTTGGGCGCTTCAATGATTTCAGCTTCAAATGTGAACGTGAATTTACTGCCCATCTCCAGTTCGCTTTCAACCTTGATTTTACCTCTCATTAAGCCAACTAACTCGCTGCACACGGTTAAGCCCAAACCAGAACCTACCTTTTTGTAATTCGTGCCAGAGTCTGTTTCGTCAAATTTGTTGAAAAGGTACTGCTGGTTTTCTTCGGTAATTCCTTGTCCGGTGTCAGCAATGACGACTTGGAAGAAACCGTTGTTTTTTGATTGCGAGAGTTTAGAAATCGAGACTGAAATATGTCCACTTTTAGTGAACTTTAGTGCATTGTTGAGCAAGTTATTCATGATCTGGGCCAGGCGATTTTCGTCTGCTTTAACCAATTCAGGAAGGTCGCTGCCGAGTACATGCGTAAAATCAAGTCCCTTTCTTTTGGCCAATGGCTCGTAGATGGAGCAAGCCTTGGTGACGATTTTGGATGGATTGACAGTAATCGGTTTCAACTCTATGTTGCCAGATTCCAGGTTGGACAAGTCCAATATATCATTCAGAATCATCAACAGGCCATCCGAGGATTTGCGAATACTTTCCGCATATTGGAGCTGTTCATTGTCGAGTTCTGTATCCAGCAAAAAGTTGATCATCCCCATCACACTGTTCAAGGGAGTTCTGATTTCGTGGCTCATGTTGGCCAACAAATCCGTTTTGAATTTCAATGCCTTTTGAAAACGCAGTGTAGATGTTTTTAATCGTTTCCGCTCGTTCACTTCAGCGGTGGAGTCACGCAGCACCAGCATGAGGTATTTCTGCTCGTGCAAAATGGCGATGGAAGCATGCAGCTTCACAAAACATTTTTCTCCGTTCTTGCGCTTGAGCAGGAGGTCGCTTTGTTTCGTGCCCGATTTTCGGCTAATAACCTGGTGATAGATGGCGGCAAAAAGTTTTCCTTTTTCCCGGCCAATCTTTTCCTGAACTTTTGGCCGCTTTAGTTCATCGCGAGTGTATCCCAGCATTTTTGCCAGGCTGGAATTGGCCCGAAACAATTGCTCCGTTTGCATATCGATGAGGGCAATTCCTTCCATCGAATGGTCGAAGAGGTGGTAAAAGCGTTCTTCTGTTTCTTTGAGCAGCTTCCTAGTTCGGGTAAGGTCGACAGTGTTGCTGCGTAATTTGTTGTTGAGTTGTTTGATTTCCTCACGTAGCAGCCGAATTTGGGTTACATCGTTGAGTGTGACCAAGGCCTGAGGTAACTCGTCAATTTGAGTAATGGACAAATCAAAATGCCGCTGATGCTCAGGATGGAGGTATTCCAGTTGGTGAATTCTTGAATCGAGGACAGAGCGAATCAGGGAGAAAAGGTTACCGGTGTTGAAGTCATTTTCGATGTCGAAAATGCTCACGCTTGGCAACAAGTTTAGATCCCAATTAAAAATAGTATTCCATGCAGCATTAGCACTAATCAGGTAGCCCGATTGTTTGTCAATGAGCATCCCTGGAAAGGGAAGGTGATTAATGTTCAATTGCATCGGAGATGACTGTGCCCTGATTTCTTCAAGCATGCAATAAAATTCCCGTTAATGGCCTTAAATCTACTACTCTAAAATTAATGAAAAGTTACCTTCTTCAAGGCAAAAAAATGGGTGCTTCTTCAAGGCCTTTTTGATTGCCTTGGTAATGAGCAATTTACGGCACTACAGCCGTTCCATTAAATAGCCCAAAACTTTGGTCATCAGGTGAACCCGATCCTTGCCCCGAACATTGTGCGGGTGGCCCGGATACACGAAATAGTCCAGTTGAACTCCGTCATCCACGCATTGTTTCACAAAAGCCAGACTGTGCTGCCAAACGACCACATCATCGACCGTTCCATGAATGAGCAATAAATCCCCTTTCAGGTTTTTGGCCTTGTTCAGCAAGTTGGTGTTTTTGAACCCATCAGGATTGGTAGTAGGATTGTCCATGTAGCGCTCGGTGTACATGATTTCATAATATTCCCAATTGATAACAGGACCGCCCGCGACACCAGCTTTAAACACATCCGGGTAAGTCAGCATCGCGTTGGTGGTCAGGTATCCACCAAAACTCCAACCATGAATGCCTAGTCGATTGGCGTCCACATAAGGCAGTGATTTGAGGTACTCAACGCCCCTCATCTGATCTTCCATCTCCGCTTTGCCCAGCTCTCTAAAGGTCGCTTGTTCAAAGTCAAGGCCGCGGTTTTTGCTGCCTCTGGAATCAACCGTAAAAACCAGGAAGCCCTCCTGGGCAGCGTAATGCATCCACATCGGAGCTCCGCCCAACCACCTGTTGGTGACCAATTGAACGTGAGGCCCACCATACAGGTAAACGATAACAGGGTATTTCTTCGCAGGGTCGAAGTTGGCCGGTTTGATCATTCTCGCATACAGGTCGGGAGATTGATCGCCAGGCAAAGTCATTATCTCTGTGGTTGGAAAATCATAGTCTTTTAGAGGATTCCCGGCATTTAAAAGTGATTTGATCACCTTGCCGTCAGTTTCTATAATTTGTATTGCCCGGGGTGTTTTCAAGCTGCTGTAACTATCGATCAGCATGGTTCCCTTGTCTGATAGCTGCGTGTTGTGCGTACCTGCTTCTGACGTAACACGGCTGCGCTCACCGGAGGTCATATTCACTTTATACACATGACTTTCTGTCGGGTTTTCTCCGGTTCCGGAAACAAAGATGCTCGTGCCGTTATTGTCTGGTCCAAGAACTTTGTGTGCTTCCCATTTACCAGAGGTCAGTTGCCGGATGAGTTGTCCATCTTGTTTGTACAAATAGAGGTGCTGATAACCGTCCCGCTCACTGAACCACAAAAATTTACCGGGCACATTTTCCATGAAAATCATCGGTTGCTCGGGCTCCACATATTTTTCGTGTCGTTCTTCAAACAATGTTTTTACCAATGCTCCGGAACTGGCATCGTACTGATTCAGTTGCATGTGGTTTTGGTCGCGGTTGACCACTGCTATGTAAACGAAACGTTCGTCAGGAGACCAGCAAATATTGGTCAGGTATTGTTCTGCCGGAGTTCCGGTTTGCAGGTAAATTGTTTTGCCTGAATTAGCATCCGTTACACCCAAAGTTGCGTGGTGACTTGGCTGTCCAGCCATGGGATACTTTACATTTCGGAGTGTTGCCGGAGTGGCATTAATTTCTACCAGCGGATAATCCGTCACCATCGTTTCGTCCATTCGGTAGAATGCCAAAAGGTTTCCTTTAGGTGACCAAAAAAGCCCTTTGCCAATGCCGAACTCAAAGCGATGTACCGCCTGTCCGTATACGATGCCTTCTTTTCCATCCTTGGTAATCTGTCGGGTTTTGCCACCGCTATTTCTGATGTGGATGTTGTTATCCTTCACAAAGGCGTAGTTGTAGGTGGCAGTATGCAGTTCTTGTGCATCCGCTTCAGCTTCCAGTGATTGTTCCTTTTTTAGCTTCCCGCCCTTTATTTGGTAAGAGTAGAGGGTGTTGCTAAAAGTGAACCGAAATTTATCGGCTTCGAGCCAAGTTATTCTTGGGAACCGGGTAGGTTGTTTGTCTTTTCCAAATGCCTTTTTCAATTCTGACAGGCTTAACAATTTTTCTTCCTGCTCAGCGCCAGCAGTTCCTCGCATCAAATAGGTTTCTTCCTCTTCTTTTAGCAAGTAGCTGTAACTCTCACTTTGGGTAACCCATTGCAGTGCCTGGATATTTTTTGGAGCCAGTGTAGTTCGTTGTTTGAGTACAGCATCATTCAGCGTGAGTTTGTTTTGCCCAAAAACACTTATTATTGAAAAGAAAGCAAGAGCGGTGAAAGTAAGTTGACGGGATAAAATCATGTACAAGTATGTTGAAATTGGGACCGTAAATTTAGGAATAATGAGCAGGCTATTTTGACATCGCTGTAAGTTGAGCCAGGTAATGGTAATTTTCACCGTGAGCAAGAATTGTCGCGTCCAGACCCACTGTAGCGGCCTGCTGTATCAGTAAGTCAGAATCGACAAACAACCATGAAAAGGGCATGCCAATCGCGTCTTGATAGGTCATGCGGTATTCTACCTCTCCATAATACCGTCCACCAACCGGAATTTTAAACGAGCCATCTGCTTCTTCAAACAGGTAAATGAGATCGGAGGAATCCAGCAATATTTGCCCACCAGATTGGAGTAGCTCCCTGGCATGCAAAAGCATTTTAGGCAATTGGTCCAGAGTTTGGGCAATGCCTATTCCATTCATCAGGAGCAAAATAGTATCGTAAGATTCGGTAGCAGGCAATTCAAAAAAATTCACTTGTTTGGCCTGTTGCACTCCGCTTAGTTGACAGGCTTTAACGGCACCAGGGGAAGTGTCGATGGCAAGCACGTCCATCCCTTTTTTTTGAAGCAGCAACGAATGGCATCCACCACCTGCGCCCACATCAAGCACTTTGCCACGACAATGCTTTAGCGCCAACAGCTCCAAATCAGGCATCGCAGACTCAGGACGAAAAAAATACTCCGCATCCAATTGATCTGGATCGGTGGTATCACTGTAAATGTTCAATACCGCAGGTCCTGTTCCGCCCAAGTGGGCCAATAGCGCCTGGCCCAACGGATCGTTTTCTTCACTGATGAGTGTCATGGGCAATCGATTCTGCACAAGATCAACATTTTCGTTTAGTGCCGGAAAAGAAAAAGCCGGAGTTTCAAAGAAACCCCGACTTTGGTTTGGTGGAAATAAACTACTTAGAACTTGTAAGACAAGCCCAAACCAAATATTTCTCTGAATTGTGTACGCGGACCAAACTTGGTGTCATCATCCATGTCAACAATATCAATATCGTCATCGTAGACGAGCATCGTGCTGATGTTCGCACTCATGTACTTGTTGATTTTCATTCCAATCAGTACTTCCCAGTTCACATCAATGTTTTGTGGGTTTTCCAGGTAGTTGGAGAAAAGATCCAACTTGGTTTGAAAGGAAACGTTCTCAACGATATCGCGCTTGTACATCATTCGGATAGATCCCCCGAATTCAGTTCTGACACGCTTGCCTTCTTTGGTGACAACATCTCCTGTGTCGAACTCAGCAGCTTCAACACCAAATGCTCCCGCATCAGCCAAAGTCTGATTGTTGACGATGGTGACCTTGCCAGTAAGTGGTGCAATCAGAAACGAGAAATTGTCACTGGGTTTGTAGTCCATACCTAGAGCAATTTGCAAATAAGCAGGAGCAAGAAAGTCAGAGATAATAAGGGCAGAATCAATACCGGGCAAATCATACCCTTTGTCAAACTGTGTTCTGAACGTCAACAGGCCAGTATAGTACCAGTGCTTGAAGGCATATTGGCCATACTTAGAGCTTAGTTCGATGCGGTCATCACCTTTGATAAGATCCGCTTCTCCCTGCTTTATCAAGCCATAGCCCATGTCCAGGTTGTTGTCCCAGGTGCTTTTGCCTTTTTTGTAATTGGCAAAAAGGTTGACAAAAGCATTGCCAGCGATGGAATTTTGACCCCCACCGGCCCAGTTGAAAAGAGCTGTCTGAGTAAAGGTCAACGACCCCATTCCCCCAGTAGTCCATACCTTGCTTGAGTCTGCTGCTGCATCATCTTGCGCCATAGAGGTAAATGAAACGGCCACTGCTACGACTAAAAATGCTAGTTTTTTCATTGCGTACTTTGTTTGTCTTGAATGATCGGTAATTAAGATTTGTGCACGTGCACGTCCATTTGAGGGTAAGGTATGTTCAATCCTTCGCTGTTGAATTTGTTGTAAACATTTTCATTCATGTCGAAGAATACTCCCCAGTAATCGCCTGCATTTACCCATGCTCTCACGGTAAAATTAACAGAGCTATCGGCCAATTCAGAAACAGCGACAAATGGTGCTGGATCTTTCATGATTCGGCTGTCAGCGTCAATCATTGACTGGATAACCTGACGTGCTTTGGCAGTGTCGTCTCCATAACCAATACCAATTGTCCAATCCACTCTTCTGGTAGCTTCTGTAGAATAGTTCACCATAGAACCAGTTGACAATCCACCGTTAGGAATAATGATGGTTTTATTGTCTGGAGTCTTCAGAATGGTGTTGAAGATTTGAATCTCATTGACACTTCCAACATAACCTTGGGCGTCAATAACATCACCCACCTTAAAGGGCTTGAAAATCAAAATCATCACCCCACCGGCAAAATTTTGCAAGGTGCCTGAAAGCGCCATACCTACGGCCAAACCAGCTGCACCCAAAATCGCAATAAAAGAAGTCATCTCAATTCCCAACATTCCGATCACGGTGATGACCAGCATTATTTTTAAAAGAGCAGAAATCAAGCTTTTGAGAAAAGGAATTAAAGAGGCGTCAACATTTCGCTTGTGCATCATTTTTACAATGCCACGGACGACCATTCCGATGACCCAAAGACCAATGATTAAGACAATTACAGCCTTTCCAAGGCCTAAGCCGTATTCAAAAACGAGTCCTTGAATCGACTCCAAACTAATGTCTAATTTTTCCATAAAGTGCTTTGTTAATTGATTGTTGCTGTTTACTTGTTTTGGTTGTTTATCGAGCTGCGAAGGTATATTAATCGCATCCTTAATTAAAAGAGGTAATCGTTGTAAAGGGACGTTAAATCGACAAAATGCGCTTGTGACAGGTCGAAACTACTTTTAAGAAGATATCATCCAAGGCAGGGCGGTCGCCAGATATTTTTGAAGTTTGTTTTTATAAATTTCTCCAGCATCTCACAAATTGAGTGATAGTGGTGCATGAAGAGCTTTTGGATGCTGATTTTTTACTTCCTGATGATGGAAAAACAACAATAACCGTAGCTTGAGACCTTAAAAATAATTTCGATTGTTTTGACGGGAAAAGGGACAGGTTCATCTTGAATTCGGCCCTTTGGGTTTTGCCCTTCTCACAGTCAATTCTGACATAAAAGTCTTATTTGGATGAAAGGATGGATTGGTTCGGCCGAGTATTATTTTTTGGCGATAGGCCTCTAAAGTCATTGTCATTTTCCCTTTTTAATGGTATATTTCGACAACTACCGCATTCTTATTTATTATCCAAAACGATCTGCCAGATGAAAAGGAACATGGTTTTCCTGGGTGTAATTGTACTCATGCTCTTGCTGCCCGGATGCGATCAATCACCCTCCGCAACTGAGGATGCTGTTAACCTATCAAACGATAGTTCAACCGCCAAAGGAGAAAAGGAATCCGAAATGGATTACCTCCAATCCTATGAAACGGTGCAATTGGTAACTGACCTGGGACTTTTGTCAGATTCGGAGAAGAAAATGATTCCAATACTGATTGAAGCGGCCAAAATAATGGATGAAATCTTTTGGCAACAGGCTTATGGAGATAAGGCCATCTTACTCAACGAGATTGAGGAAGGGACGTTGCGAAAGTTCACGAGATTCAATTATGGGCCCTGGGATCGACTCAACAACAATGAACCGTTTATTGTCGATGCAGGCCCCAAGTCCAAAGGAGCAAACTACTACCCGCCCGACATGACCAAGCAGGAGTTCGAAAATGCGAAGCTTGAAGACAAGAAAAGTTCCTACACCATGATCCAATGGGATCGGAACTTCAACTTAATTTCTATTCCCTATCACGCGGTATTTAGCCATGAATTAGAACAGGCGTCTCAATTGTTGCGGGACGCAGCAGAATTGGCTGAGGATGAAGGGCTGAAGAAATACCTCAACTTACGGGCCGAAGCGCTTGTAACAGATGATTTCAAGGCCAGCGACATTGCCTGGCTGGACATGAAGGACAATATGATCGATGTGATAATTGGACCCATTGAGACGTATGAGGATCAATTGTATGGATACAAAGCTGGTTACGAATCGTATATTTTGGTAAAAGATCGTGCCTGGAGCAAGAAGCTCGAAAAGTACGTAGCCTTGCTCCCCAAGTTGCAACAGAGTTTGCCCGTGGACAACAAATACAAAAAGGAAAAACCGGGTATGGATTCAGACTTGAATGCGTACGATGTTATTTACTACGCTGGAGCTTGCAATGCCGGAAGCAAAACAATTGCCATCAATTTGCCCAATGACGAAGATATTCAACGGAACAAAGGTACGAGAAGGCTCCAGCTGAAAAACACCATGCGGGCCAAGTTTGCTAAAATATTGGTACCCATTGGTAGAGAACTCATTGCTGAAGACCAGCAAAAACACATCACTTTTGATGCATTCTTTGGAAACGTCATGTTTCACGAAGTAGCGCACGGTTTGGGAATTAAAAACACCATTAACGGCAAGGGCAAGGTGCGTGATGCTCTGAAAGATCAAGCTTCCTCTCTGGAAGAAGGGAAAGCGGATATTTTAGGCCTCTACATGATTACTAAGTTACACAGCTGGGGTGATATAGACCAGGGGAGTATAGAAGATTATTACGTGACATTTCTGGCAAGTATTCTCCGTTCCATTCGCTTTGGTTCGTCCAGTGCTCATGGTCGGGCAAACACCTTGAGTTTTAATTATTTTGAAAAACAAGGAGCATTTACAAGGGATCCGGAAACGCAGAAATACCGTGTAAACGTTGGAAAGATGCATGCAGCAGTTAGTTCATTGTCCGCATTGATTCTAAAGCTACAAGGCGATGGCGATTATGAAGGCGTAGAAAAATTGATGGAGGAAAGAGGGCGGATGAGCCTTTCGCTTCAAACCGATATGGCCAAATTGGTGGAGGCCGGAGTGCCCATCGACATTATTTTTGAGCAGGGCTTGGATGTGTTGGGATTGCCGAATACGTCCAAGCAAGAAACCAGCGAAGCCAATTAGGTCAATTCTACAATTCTATTGATAGCAGTGCGGGCAGAGTAAAAAGGGCTCTTCAAACTTCAGCATGTTGGAATTCTTGTCTTTCAAATAGACCTTCTGAAGGTATAGCTTGCAATATTCTTTGGGGTCCAATTCCTCCAGGTAAAATTTTCGGAAATCCTTTGTGTAGGTTTTTCCGTTTTCAAATTTCCGGACTTCATTTCCAAAAGCATCCCGCAGCACGACTTCAAAGCTTTGAAGTTTAAAAAATGCCAAAGTATCCGAAGTTAGCCAATAGGCAGTAATTCCAAAACCAAAGAAAATTTGTTTGTCAGGCATCGATTTGAGGGGCGGAGGATAATTTCCATCGTAACTGCGAATCACCAATTCAGAGGGGAGATAACCCAACTGAGTGGTATCCGTTAGTGATGCCAAAGAGTCCAGCATAGCTGTTTTTTGTTGCGCCACGACTGATTCTATCGAAGTGAATAGAATAAATGCAAAAAGAAAGGGTAGGTAGTTAATTTTCACGGGACCAATTTAAGGTTAACTGGTTTCATACAAAACTATGTATTTAACAGGCCCAATAAAGTGGCCTTAGTAATAGATTCAACAACAGTGTGTTAAAAGAGTCTCTATTGCGACTGGCAATGCACCACAAATTCAAACTCTAAGAATTACTTGTAGGGCCACGGAAATAACGTAATTTTGTTTTCCCAATAAGGAAGTCTTCCGTTATAAAAGGGCATGAATATACCCGATAGTAGTAGGCCCAGAATCGTTATAGTCGGAGGCGGTTTTGGAGGATTAAATCTGGCAAAAGCACTGCGCAAGAAAGAAGTTCAGGTCGTTCTGATTGACCAGCACAACTTTCATACTTTCCAACCATTGCTATATCAGGTGGCCACAGCAGGTTTGGAGCCCGATTCCATTGCTTATCCGATTCGAAGAATTTTTTCGAAACAAACACACTTCTATTTTCGCATGGCCAAGGCCTCTGGGCTGGAGCCTGCTGCTAACCTGCTACACACCAACATAGGTTCTGTTCATTATGACTACCTGGTTGTTTGCACTGGTTCTGACACTAACTTTTTCGGAATGACCGGGGTGGAGGTGAACAGTATGCCAATGAAGAGTTTAACCGAGGCGCTCAACCTGCGAAGTTTGATTCTTCAGAATTTTGAGAAAGCCTTGTTGACCAGCGATTTGGAGGAGCGTGAGAGCCTCATGAATTTTGTGATTGTTGGCGGGGGGCCAACGGGGGTGGAGCTGGCTGGAGCTTTGGCTGAGTTGAAAAACCACATTCTTCCCAAAGATTATCCCGATTTGGATATTCGAAGGATGAACATCCACCTGATAGAAGCATCTGACCGTTTGTTGGCGGGAATGTCAGCAGTATCATCTGCTAAATCGGCTGAATTTCTAAGGGCGCTTGGTGTCAATCTGTGGTTGAAAATGGGTGTGACTGACTACAATGGTCAGATTGTGCAAACCAATGCAGAGCGTCAATTTAGTACCCAGAATTTGATCTGGGCGGCAGGTGTAAAAGGCCAGCCAATCGATGGGCTGCAACCCGATGTTATTGTGCGGGGAAATAGAATTTTGGTAAATGATTTTAACCAGATTCAAGGCCTCAAAAACGTTTACGCGGTAGGCGATGTAGCCGCCATGCGATCGGAAGAATACCCGAACGGGCACCCGATGGTTGCACAAGTGGCCATGCAACAGGGCGTTCACCTCGCAAAGAATTTTTTACGCGACCTTGCCAAGGTTGACATGAAGCCATTTCGATACAAAGACTTGGGTTCGATGGCCACAATTGGCCGCAATCAAGCCGTGGTGGACCTACCTGGCTTTAAGCAACAAGGCTTTTTTGCCTGGTTCATCTGGATGTTTATTCACCTCATCCAATTGGTTGGGTTCCGCAACAAGTTGATTGTGCTCATTAATTGGTCTTGGAGTTACCTCAACTTCGATCGCGGAATTCGGTTGATAGTTCGGCCTTTTGCCAAAAAAGAACAATAAGGCTGGATTACAGATTGACCTCTGTTACGGTAGAGGTGCCTTCCCCCACTATTTTAAGCTCTGGAAAACCACGGTAATGTACGTTCCCCCTGTCGAGGGTGACGATTTGAAGTAGGCTGTCAGCATACACCCGGCTGAACCCTGATGACTCTATTTGGATGCTTGTCGTGTCGGAAATAAAGTCAAATGCATTGATATCGCCTGAGGCGCTCACAAAAATACGGTGGTGATCCACGGCTCCGGCAAGGTTGACATTGCCTTCTGCATTGATCCGGGTAATGATTTCTCGCGCATCCAACAGCAAGTTCACGTCTCCGGGGCCATTGATGTTCACTTCCAACTGGTCGGTGATAAACAATTCTTTTGTTCGAACGTCACCAGCACCGTCAATGATAATCTGGTTGAGATCGGCCACCGTAATAAAAATGCGAATGTCACTGTGTCGTTTGATGCACTCGTTGAACTTAAACCCCACAAAATCGTGGTAATGCTCTACTTCAATTTTGTCCAGAATGTTGGATTGAGCAACAACCTGTATGTGTGAAAATTCTGCTGATGTATCCTGTTCAATAAAAACATCCGCCACCAAACCCAGGTTCAGGGTGCGAAATTGAGCCAGGGTAAATTCAATTTCCCGACTGGCACCCTCGCCCTTAATACATCCGCGCTCTTTGTCACAAGAATTGCCCAAAAGCAGCACTGAAAAAAGGAAAATATAAATTGTCACACGCTTCATAGCGGCTGCAAATATCCGAAGAATCATTCAATTGGGAGTTGCCTAATAAACGGGATTCATTGTTTTAAATTATTTGTCTACGACTTTGGAAGACCTCACTAAACTTGCGCAAAGGGCAAAGCCCGGATAATTTTTCTCTAATTCAACAAGGCATTAGGTTGGATTGTTCATTCAGAATAGTTGTAATTTTACAGCATGCTTCGATTGAAATTACCAACAGACCCCCGGTGGGCCAACATTGCTGAGGATAACCTCGAAGAGGTACTTACCGACCATGCATTTTGTGAGCAAAAGGCTGCCTCAACTGCCATCTCACTCATCGTTCTATATCCTGAGAAGTCAGACCTGGTGCAGGCCATGTCCGCTTTGGCTCAGGAAGAAATGGAGCATTTTCAACGCGTACATCAATACATCCTTGCCCGTGGTTATACCATGGGACGTGAGCGAAAGGATGCTTATGTGGGTGATTTAGCCAAATTTTTTAGTGGTGGACTCGACCGCGAAAGGGCATTGGTCAATAAGTTGTTGCTGGCCGCAATGATCGAAGCACGCAGTTGCGAGCGGTTCCGTGTATTGTCTGAAAACATTCAAGATGCTGAGCTTTCAGTATTTTATGCCGAACTCATGAAAAGTGAGGCAACACATTACACATTGTTTTTGAAACTGGCCCGCCAATATGGAGAAGGCCTGTTGGACGTTGACACTTTATGGAACAGTTTTTTGGAATATGAATCAACTGTAATTGCCAGGTACGGCAACAAAGAACATATCCACGGCTAGTCAGCCGTCACAACAAAAGGTGCCAACCTTTCTCGCCAAACGGTTGGAATTGCCTTAGCTTGTTCCATCTCGTAGTCAAATGTCACCAGCACCGTGTGGGCATCGGTCATGACCACATCATCGTTTCCAACCTTTTTAAGAATCTTACAGGTTAGATGGAAGCTCTTGGTACCAAGGTGTGTACAATAAGTTTCTACCCGAATGGCATCACCAACTTTTACCGGTTGACGAAAATTGATGTCCAGCTTGGCCAGAATGACGCCCACTTCGAGCCAGGCATCCTTGCCAAAAACAGCATCGAAAAAATCAATTCTTGATTGCTCCAGGTAAGTGGAATAAACTGCATTGTTCACATGGCCCAAAGCATCCTGATCGCGGAATCGCACCGTGATGGGAGTGGTATGCACCATTTACTAGGAAACAGGATTTAGGATAACACTAAAGATGATGATAGACTTGGCATCACGGCCGTGATAGAGCTTTTCTATGGCCGAAACAATGTTGATGGCCCGGAAATAGGATGTTTCGAGTCGATCGGTGCTTTTCAATGACCATTGAATGGTGTAAGAGTTTTCTTCCTCCTGATAAGTCCTGGCATACTGGAGCATCTTTTTCATCGCATCCAACCTGTCCTTACCCTGTGTGGTGTGGAACAGAAAAGATTGACGGTGAACCGGGTTAACCGTTCGCAAATCGAGTTGCACCTTGTTTTTGTGATCGTGGAAATCGAAAATAACGTTGCTACTTTCCAATCCAATGTGTGATTGAATTTCTTTTTGCAGCAATGCAGTCTCTACGTGGATGTCTTTTGATTTGGCCGCGCTCATGATTTTTGACTAATATCTTTTGTGTCGAGTTTTGAATAAACGGAATTTTGACTTCGGTATTCCGGAACCAGTTCTTTCATCTGGGCGACAATGGTTTCATTGTCCTGACCTTCGTAAAGGGAAACCAGTTGATTGACATTTTTTGCCACCTCTTCGAAATCGTATTCGCGCACCTTGGCAATCATTATCTGAGGATGGTGGGTGGTAATGGTACTTTCTTTGTCCGCCAGCAACTCTTCGTAGAGCTTTTCGCCAGGGCGTAATCCAGTAAAACGAATTTGAATGTCTTTGCCCAATTCGAGACCTGACAGTTTGATCATCTTTTTAGCCAAATCCACGATTTTGACCGATTTGCCCATGTCGAAAATGAAAATTTCACCGCCATCACCCATGGCCCCAGCCTCCAGCACCAGTTGGCAAGCTTCGGGAATGGTCATGAAGTAGCGGGTGATTTCGGGGTGGGTTACTGTGACAGGACCACCTTTTTCAATTTGCTTGCGAAACAGGGGAATGACGGAACCATTGGAGCCAAGTACATTGCCAAATCTTGTCGTTATAAATTTAGTTTTGGAAATGCGGTTGATGGATTGCACATACGTTTCAGCAATGCGCTTGGAAGCTCCCATTACATTGGTCGGGTTCACCGCCTTGTCCGTTGAAACCATGACAAATTTTTCCACGGCATATTCATCCGCCAGGTCAGCTAAAATACGCGTACCCATGATGTTCGTGCGAATGGATTCCGAAGGATTGTCTTCCATCAACGGAACATGTTTGTAGGCTGCAGCATGAAATACCACTTGAGGACGGAATGTCTCAAACACATTTTTCATGCGCTCCTGGCTACGAATGTTGCCGATGACAATCTCACAAACATTGTCACCAAATTTGTCGCGCATGGCAATGTCCAATTCATACAGTGGCGATTCAGCCTGGTCTAATAAAATCAGGTTTTTAGGTTTGTAGGAGGCAATTTGGCGGGCCAATTCGCTGCCGATAGAGCCAGCTGCGCCTGTGACCAAGATGGTCTTTTTATAAATCTGACGCCTGATTTCACCCTCGTCCAATTTGATTTGATCGCGGCTCAGTAAATCTTCGATTCGAACGTTTTTAATTTGTTTGAAGCTCAGCTCACCATTGATCCAGTCGATGACCGGAGGGACCGTGAGAACTTTTACATCAAACTGCAGGCATTTTTCAACGATATCTGCCTTGGTCAAATTGTCCATGAGTGGAGTTGAAATAATCACACTGTCCACATCATTGTTGGATAAAAGCTCTTTGAGGGAGTCGGGAGACCACACTCGGATTTCCTCAATTTTTTTCCGGGCTTTACGACCACTGTCGTCTACAAAAGCAACGATTTTATATTTGGTGCCAACATCTCTGTCGAGGGTCTTTTTGGTGATGATGGCTGAATCGCTAGCACCGTATATAATGACATTAGACCGGTCTTTGGGAGTGCCCCGAAATTCAAAATAGAGCACTTTGATACCAATGCGCAATGTAATGAGCAGCACTATAGTGGCGAGGTAGTCGATGATAACTACAGAGAACGGAACCACAAACTGCTCGTCAAAAAAGTAATAGCGCCCTATGTTTAACAGAGCGAAAAATAAACTGCCAGCAGTAACCACCGTAAAAACCCGCTGCGTGTCTTTTGTGCCGGTATAGCGAATGATACCTGCGTATGTTTTCGACAGGTAAAAACTCATTGCCCTGACACCCAAAACAACTGGATAAACCAAGTAGAAAGTCTCTACTTCAACCGCAGGAATGGAAAAATTAAAGCGAACCAGATAGGCAAGCGTCAGCGAAAAGAGACAAATGCCCATGTCGATCGCGAAAATGATCCAATTGGGGGTATGTTGTTGTCGGAATAGCATGTGGCGCTGTCTGTCAGAAGAGGTCAAAGATAGTAAGAAAATCGGGATCAGTTTGCACTATAACTTCGATGAGACGGGCCTTTACATGTCGGCAGTAATGTTATATTTGCAGGCATATAATCAAACCTTTTTGGGGATGCAGCATACCTCTTTTGTAACAGGTGGCGCAGGGTTCATAGGAGCTCATGTGACCAACGAATTGATAAAATTGGGTCATCGAGTGGTCGTGTTGGATGACCTCAGCGGTGGCTTTGAGGACAATGTCAATGAGCAAGCGCAATTTGTGCACGGTTCGATCACCGATGTTGAGTTAGTGAACGCGCTTTTTGACGAACACAAATTCGATTACGTTTACCATCTGGCAGCCTATGCTGCGGAAGGGTTGAGTCATTTCATCCGCAGGTTTAACTACAACAACAACCTGATCGGAAGCATCAACCTGATCAACGCTTCCGTGAACCACAAGGTGAAATGTTTTGTTTTCACTTCCTCCATCGCAGTTTATGGCGCTGCTGAGCCTCCGATGCAAGAAGACATGTTTCCACATCCGGAGGATCCTTATGGTATCGCCAAGTTTGCCGTAGAGCAAGATTTGAAAACAGCGCTGGATATGTTTGGTTTGAACCATGTTATTTTTCGCCCACACAATGTGTATGGAGAGTACCAAAACATTGGAGACCGCTACCGCAACGTAGTTGGCATTTTTATGAACCAACTGATGCTGGGTAAATCCCTTTCTGTTTTTGGCGATGGGATGCAGACCCGGGCCTTCAGCTACATCGGAGACATTGCGCCTCACATCGCTAATTGTGTGAACATTCAAGGTTCCTACAATGAAGTGTTCAACATCGGGGCAGACAAAGAATACACGGTTCGGGAATTGGCAGAGACCACCATGAAAGCCATGGGCATGGAAGGTGAATTACGCTTTTTGCCTGCAAGAAATGAGGTCGTGCATGCCTATGCCGATCATTCCAAAGCACAACGCATTTTCAACATCACAGCCGACACATCGTTGCTGGAAGGGCTGAGTAAAATGTCTGATTGGGCCAAACGCACCGGGTCGCGTAAAAGTGACACGTTTGGTGAAATTGAGATTCACGAAAAGCTCCCAACTTTCTGGCTGGAAGATTAAACGCATATGCCCGATTACAGCAGGCAACCAGACTATTTTCTTAATTACGAGGAGCTGAAAATAGCTTCCTTCATGGGACAGGAGAGCAAAAACCTGGACGGTGATACCGTGGAGGCTTTTGGTGATGAATGGGAAAAATTCTCCGTTTTTGAAGAGGAAGAAATCGCGCTGGTGGGCGATCAGTACTTTGACATTGTAGATTCAGCCGCTCTGAACAAGGAATCTGTTGTGCTCGACATGGGGTGCGGCTCGGGCCGTTGGTCCAGATACGTTTCAGATAAGGTAAAACAAGTGGAGGCTGTAGACCCCAGCAAGGCCATTACCTTAAGTGCCCGCAACCATCAAGACAAAAAGAATATCCGGTGGACACAAGCTTCGGTGAGCACACTTCCCTTTTCTACAAATTCTTTTGACTTTGTAGTGTGCCTTGGGGTGTTACACCACATGCCCGATACGGGGGCAGCATTGCGAGATGTGGTTCGTTACATCAAGCCGGGCGGTTCGATATTGTTGTATTTGTACTATGCATTGGACAATAGAGGCCCGCTTTACAAAGCACTTTTCAAGGCCAGCCATTTAATTCGCCTTGTTATCTCAAAGTTACCCAACCGCTTGAAGATGTTGGTTTGCGATGTCATCGCTATTTTGGTCTATTGGCCTTTGACAACCATGGCGAGAATCGTGAAGTCTATTTTTTCTGGTAGTACATTTTACCATAAAATGCCATTGTCTTATTATTGTGACAAATCATTTTTTGTAATGCGCAACGATTCCCTGGATAGGTTCGGAACACCACTTGAAAGTCGCTTTACAAAAGAAGAGATCCGATCAATGATGCAAAACGCGGGCTTAGATAACATTGTCTTTTCACCCAACGAGCCATACTGGCACGCAACTGGCCAAAAGAAAGGCGAGGCCCAATCAACCAATTCATGAAAAAAGTCCTTTTCATAGCTTCCCACAGAAAGGATAGAGCTCCGGGGCAACGGTTTCGTTTTGAGCAGTATTTTGATTTTTTGGAGCAACATGGTTTCCAGTGCGAGTTGCAATACATCGTGTCTGCTGAAGACGATAAAATTCTTTACCGCCAGGGAAACTACCTGCGCAAGATGTTCTTTGCGCTCCGCGCGAACTGGAAACGATTCCAAAACATCCGGCAGGCCAATCAATCCGACATCATCTTTTTATTTCGGGAAGCATTGATGACACGCTCTACCTTTTTTGAGCGTCAGTTTGCCAGGTCCAAGGCGAAAATGGTCTTTGATTTTGACGATGCCATCTGGTTGAGCAACGTTTCCGATGCCAACAAACGGTTTAGTTGGTTGAAAAATGCAGGAAAGACCGAAGACCTCATTGCTTTGTCAGACATGATTTTTGCAGGCAATGAGTACCTCGCCAATTATGCGAGTGGTTTTAACAAACACGTTAAAATCGTTCCTACCACAATAGACACCGAAGAGTACCAGCGCGTACCATTGGAAAAGGAGTCAACGATTACCATCGGTTGGAGTGGAAGCATTACCACCATTCAGCATTTTGAATACGCCTTGCCCTATCTCAAAAAATTGCGGGACACTTATGGAGACCGCATTCGATTTAAGGTCATTGGAGATGGCTCTTACCGCAACGAGGAGTTGGACATTACCGGCATTGGTTGGAGCAAAAAGGATGAACTCAAGGAATTAAGTTCTTTTGATATTGGCATCATGCCCTTGCCCGATGATGAATGGGCAAAAGGGAAATGTGGCCTGAAAGGGTTGCAATACATGGCCCTTGAAATACCGACCCTGATGTCTCCTGTGGGCGTGAACACACGTATTATCAAAGATGGGGAGAATGGTTTTCTAGTGGATACCGAAGAAGAATGGATCAGCAAGCTTTCGCAGCTAATTGAATCGGAGACCTTGAGAAAGCAGTTGGGAAAAGCTGCCAGAGAAACCGTGGTCAAGGAGTATTCTGTAGAAGCGAACAAAGAACTTTACTTAAAATATTTCACTGAATTGCTTGCATAGAGCGCTTTCATTGTTTTGTATACTTTTGCACAAATTGAATCAAATGAAAAAGATTGCCTTATCAGCCATACACCACGCTCTTGGAGCGAAGATGGTGCCTTTTGCAGGGTATGAAATGCCCGTTCAATACACAGGAGTTAACGAGGAACACCTCACTGTTCGAAGTGGAGTAGGTGTTTTTGATGTGTCTCACATGGGAGAGTTTTTCCTGAGAGGGGAAAAAGCATTGGACTTGATACAAGCTGTGACGAGCAATGATGCCTCTACTTTAGAAGATGGCAAGGTGCAATATTCTTGTTTGCCCAATGGTCAAATGGGGATTGTAGATGATTTACTAGTTTACCGTGTCAACGCGGAAGAATATATGTTGGTGGTCAACGCTTCTAACATCGAAAAGGATTGGGATTGGATAAGCCAACACAATTCTTTTGGTGTAGAGATGGAGAATGCATCAGACGAGATGTCACTCCTGGCAGTTCAGGGCCCTAAGGCGGCCGAGGCATTGCAAAGCTTGACGGACATTGATTTGGCCAACATGGTTTATTACACCTTTGAAATCGGTACGTTTGCCGGTATCGACAACGTCATTGTTTCTGCCACTGGATATACTGGTGCAGGCGGATTTGAAATTTATTGTGCCAATGATAAGGCTGAGCAACTTTGGAAAGCTATTTTCGAAGCCGGAGCCGCCCAGAACATTCAACCAATTGGTTTGGCTGCAAGGGACACATTGCGATTGGAAATGGGATTTTGTTTGTACGGCAACGACATTGACGATACCACCTCGCCCATAGAGGCAGGATTAGGCTGGATCACCAAGTTTACCAAAGAGTTTACCGATTCAGAAAAGTTGTTGCAACAAAAGGAAGCAGGCGTTACACGCAGACTGGCAGGATTTGAAGTGCTGGACCGAGGGCCAATTGCCCGAAAGGACCATGATATTTGTGATGCAGAAGGAAATGTGATTGGAATTGTTACTTCTGGAACGATGTCACCATCGTTGAAGAAAGCTATTGGAATGGGGTATATTAATGTACCGCACCACAAAAAAGACACCGAAATTTATATCAAGGTTAGGAACAAGATGCTCAAAGCGCAAGTGCAGCGACCTCCTTTCTACAAACCATCTTAATTCACCGGTTAATCCGGGTTTCTTATGTTGAAGGTAGAGGCAGTTCTTACTCCTAAATTGTATGATTTATATGCCAATGATGATAGCATTGTGGTTATCATTGACGTATTACGGGCATCCTCCGCGATGATCACCGCCTTTGAGCACGGGGTGGAAAAGATGATTCCGGTTGCCTCAGTAGAAGAGGCCTTGGCCTATAAGGAAAAAGGATTTCTTGTTGGCGCTGAGCGCGATGGAGAACAGGTAGAAGGGTTCGATTTTGGGAATTCTCCGTACAGCTACATGAGCGAAGACATCAAAGGAAAAACGGTTGTTTTGACTACTACCAATGGTACGAAGGCAATTGAAATTTCCAAGAACGCTTACAAAGTGGTTGTAGGGGCCTTCATTAATCTGGATGCACTCAGCGATTGGTTGATTTCCCAGGAACGGGATGTTATTTTACTTTGTGCAGGCTGGAAGGATCGTTTTAACCTGGAGGACACACTGTTCGCAGGTGCCGTCATCGATCGCTTGTCGCAGCACGAAAATTACACCGAGTTATCGGATGCTTCCCTGGCGGCCAAGTACCTTTACCACACGGCCAAAGATGATACCAGTAAGTTCCTGAAAAATTCGTCCCATCGAAATAGACTGAAACGTCTGAATCTGAAAGAAGATATTCGGTACAGCCTAACACTCAATCTAAGCACTGTTATCCCTGTGTTAGAAGATGGTGTATTGGTAAAAATGTCTAAATAAAATTCTGTAAATTTCACTCACTACAAAGTTCTGTTGCGGTGAAAAAATCAGTGCTTTTCCTTTTCTTTTTTGTTGCCAGCATTGTCTGCGGCCAATTGGTCTATTCCTGGGGTTTCTTTGCCCACAAGGAGATCAACAAGCTGGCAGTGATGACGCTGCCTACCGACATGGTCATTTTTTACAAGAAGAATATCGGATTTGTATCTGAGCATGCCGTGGATCCAGACAAAAGAAGGTACGCTTCAGAAAATGAGGCGCCCCGGCATTTCATTGACATCGACCACTTCAGTAAAGACAAGCCTTTTAAGGTAATGCCCAGGAGATGGGATGAAGCCGTTGCCAAATTTACGGAAGACACCTTGCAAGCGTATGGCATTGTTCCCTGGCATATTTCCAAGGTGACCTATTGGCTGACCAAGGCTTTCGAAGAAGAAAGCGTGGATGATATATTAAGACTCTCGGCTGATTTAGGCCATTATGTCGGGGATGCTCACGTGCCATTGCACACCACAGAAAATTACAACGGGCAAATGACCAATCAACGCGGCATTCATGGTTTTTGGGAGTCGCGCCTGCCTGAACTCAATTCAAAAGACTATGATTTTTTGGTGGGGAAGGCGACCTACATTGAATCTCCTTTGGATGCTGCCTGGGAGGCCATTGAAGACAGTCACACGGCACTTGACTCTGTGCTCTCCTTTGAGGAGGACCTGACACTCGAATTTCCATCTGACAACAAGTATGGCTTCGAAAGCAGGGGCGCGTCAACTGTGCGTGTTTATTCAGAAGATTTTTCTCAGGCCTATCATGCCCGACTTAACGGAATGGTCGAGCGAAGGATGCGTGCAGCCATTTTGATGACGGGAAGCCTTTGGTACACCGCTTGGGTGAATGCCGGCAAGCCCGACCTGGAAAAGTTGAACAATGCTACGCTGTCAGAAAAACTCCAGTCTCTGCTGTTGGATTTAGACAAGTCGTATCAGGGAGGCAAAATAAAGGGCCGCGAACATGACCACTAGATTGTTGCAAGCTACATTGCTTGGATTGATAGGGGGATTCTTGTTCACAGGTTGCGCAAAAAAAAGTCCCAACTACAGTGATTTACCTGCTTTTGTCGGTGACACATTGACCGCTGTTATCGAAATCCCGGCTGGAACCAACCACAAAATAGAATACAACTATTCCAGCAACACGTTTGAAGTGGAGCAAGTGGAAGGCACCGATCGGATTGTTCGATTTCTTCCCTATCCGGGAAATTATGGTTTTATTCCCGGCACCTTCATGGACCCACTTGATGGGGGGGATGGAGACGCATTGGACGTATTGGTACTTTCGGAAAATGTGCCGACAGGAACAATCATACACATTGTACCGATTGGAATGCTGCTGATGGTGGATGATGGAGAAAAGGACTACAAAGTGATTGCTGTGCCCGTGGATGTGTCTCAAAGTCCGCTGAAAGCGACCCAATTGGATGATTTGACTTATGAAATGAGGACCATTATCGAGCTGTGGTTTAAAAACTACAAACGCAACAGTCAGGTGGAAATTACTGGTTGGCAATCGGAGGCAGCCGCGCTGGAAGAAATCAAAAAATGGCAAGCGGGCAAATGAGCAACATCTTGCTTTTAGAACCTTTTTGGGCACAGTCTCATGCTTCCTGGGCTGAGGGATACAAACAGTTTTCAAACCACAACATTCAAATTCTTAAGCTGGAAGGCCGTCACTGGAAATGGCGCATGCACGGTGGAGCAGTTACCCTTGCCGGGCAGTTTCAGCAATTAAACTTTCAGCCGGACCTGGTTTTGGCCACAGACATGCTGGATGTAACCACCTTTCAATCGTTGTGTCGAAAGGAATTATCTGAAGTGCCGTTTGCCCTCTATTTTCACGAGAATCAACTTTCTTATCCCTGGTCTCCGAAAGACACCGACAAGCGGTTTCAACGTGACAACCATTATGGGTTTATTCACTTTCTGTCCTGTTTGGCTTCGGATGCCGTCTTTTTTAATTCCAGCTACCACCTGAGTAGTTTTACCGATGAGCTGAAAAAATTATTGCACCATTTTCCTGACCATAAATTGGGGTATAAGATGGAGGAAGTGATGGCCAAAAGCAAGGTGCTCCACCTTGGGATGGACCTGAGCAGATTTGACCAGCACCGAGCCGAAAAGACTTCTGACAAGCCTTTGCTGTTGTGGAACCACCGCTGGGAATACGACAAAAATCCAACAGACTTTTTTAGGGCACTCCAACAATTGAAAGCAACAGGATTGGATTTTGATGTAGCATTGTTGGGAGAACGGTTTGATGAAATTCCCCCGGTGTTCAAAGAAGGAATTGAGAACCTGAAAGGGCACATTGCCACCAAAGATTATGCAAAGGATTTTGCCACTTACGCCCAATGGCTCTGGAAAGCAGACATTTTGCCGGTAACTTCCAACCAGGATTTTTTTGGCGGAAGTGTAATAGAGGCGATGTATTGCGAATGTGTGCCCTTTTTACCGAACCGCTTGGCCTATCCAGAGCATGCTGGTGAAGATTGGCGGTACGATAGTTTTGAAGAATTGATATCAGGATTATCGCAGCTCATTAAAGGCTTCCGCAACACAGACACCACGGTCTTCAGAGATTCGGCTGCTAGATACCGTTGGGAGCTACAGGCCCCTATCTACGATAAGGCATTGGAGAAATTGCTGTAGGAGGGAACCTTTCCAAAGGCTGCTCGTCATTTGTATAACCACATTTCTTTGTATCTTTTATCACAAGCAAAAAGGAAGCGGTTGCTGTAAAAGGTATATTTTACATTTTTTCAAACAGGGACTTTGAAAAATCACGTTCATATATTTTTGTTCATCATTTGCCTCTTCTCATTGGGTGCGAACAATCAACTCTTTGGCCAGACTCCTACTGTGCAGGATTGTTTGGGAGCAATTCCAATTTGTCAGAATGTATACGTGGAGCCCTCACCATATGCCTATTCCGGAAACGGGAACTTTACATTTGAAATTTTGGCTTTCCTTCCGTGTTACACCATCGAAAACAACGGTGTTTGGTATTCCTTCTCTCCGCAGACTCCCGGCAACTTTAGTTTTGAACTAACCCCTCAAAACCCCAACGATGATTACGACTGGATTCTGTTCGACATGACCTCTGGATCTTGTTCTCAACTTTCTACCACGGCTGTTTCGACTCTGATGGTTAGCTCCAACAACTACGGAACTTTTGGTTTCAATGGGCCCACGGGGGCTTCTACAGCACAAGGAGGCATTGGGAATTGCAATGGCCCTGGCGCATTCAATGGCCCCATCTGGAATGCTGATGTGCCTGTTACTGTGGGTAATACTTACATTTTGTATGTTTCCAATTGGTCCAACTCAACTTTTGGGTACACCTTGGATTTTTCTGGTTCTTCCGCGTCCATCTTTGACAATGTGCCGCCAACCATGGACACCATTCTCACACCTTTTGACTGTGTAGCGAACCTTGATTCGTTGGAGGTTGAGTTTTCAGAAAATTTGCTGTGTACCTCAGTGCAACCCCTCGATTTTACCCTTACTGGTCCCGGAGGGCCTTATACCATTACATCTGCAACTGGTGTCGGATGCGCATCGGGAACTGCCGAAAACACTTTTGTTCTTCATTTTACACCCAATCTGGCTGCAGCTGGCACTTACTACCTAAATCTGGTGGCAGGCTCCGGTTCAGTAGAAGACCTGTGTGGCAATTTGGCTGTGCCTACAATACTTTCCTTTACAGTACCCGAACCAGTTGTTGTCAACTCGGTGGGTACTCCGGCCTCTTGCTTTGGAGTTTGTGATGGTACCGTGGGCACCGGTGCAATGGGAGGGGCGGGTAGTTTTACTTATTTGTGGAGCGGTGGTCTAGGTACCACCGATACGGTGACAGGAATTTGCGCAGGAATTTATTACGTTACCGCAACAGACTCAAATGGCTGTGCGGGTGTGGATACGATTGAGGTGTTGGAGCCACCTCTATTGGTGATTAACAGCATTAGCATTGGAGCGACTTCCTGTTTTGGTAGCGGCTGTGATGGCAATGCAGTGATGGGAGCTTCTGGCGGCACTCCGCCTTATTCTTATCTGTGGGGAAATGGCTCTAATTTACCCACTAACAATGTTCTCTGTGCGGGCAGCGAGCCGGTACAGGTTATTGATGCCAACGGGTGTGTTGATCTAACAGCTATCGTGGTGCCCGAACCTTCAGAAATAGTATCAACGATCAATGGAGCAGCGACCATCTGTATTTCGAATAGTACGCCCATCTGGTCTTCTAGTATTGGAGGCACCGCGCCTTACCAGTATGCCTGGAGCAGCGGAGCCTCTACAGATACGGCCTACGTGGACCCAACCGTGACAACAACTTACAAGGTGACAACAAGCGATGTGAATGGTTGTGTGGGAGATACATTGTCTGTGGAAATTACTGTGCTAGAACCATTATCCGTGACTACCACTGCTGCACCGGATACTATTTGTCCCGGAGAAGAATCGACCATTTCGGCTGCCGCCTCCGGTGGGGATAGTATATACTCTTTTACCTGGAATAACGGAGCGGGTGTCGGATCTGCATCTATTGTGTCACCAACACAATCAACTTGGTATCAGGTTAGCGTAACAGACCTTTGTGGAACAAGTCCAGCGGCAATTGATTCAGTATATGTACAAGTTGGCGGCTACCCTCGGATACGGGCGGGAACTTCTGGAGACGATACTATTTGTAGGGGCGATAGCGTCATGTTTGTAGCTGGTGCAGGGGGAGGTGTCGGAGGTCCACTCGCCTTTACCTACCAATGGGACAAAAACCTGGGAATGGGGCACCGCAAAATAGTGAAGCCAGTTAAAACAACTACTTACACCGTTACGGTCACAGACCTTTGTCTTACCGAACCTGGTATTGCCACAATTACCGTGAATGTTGGCGAGTACCCTGGGGCTTCTTTTGATGCTACCGTCCGGGAAGGGTGCACACCGGTGGAAACCGAATTTAGATTACGATCAGATTTTGTCGAGGGAAGCCTTTATGAATGGGATTTGGGCAACTTTCAATGGCAGCGGTACGACAATTTAAAAATCGCAAACAGGTATGAAACGGCTGGCTGTTATGACGTTGCTCTGAAGGTCACAACTCCTTATGGCTGTGTAAGTTCCTACTCTGTAGATTGTTACATTGATGCCTTACCCAATCCCGTAGCAGATTTTAACTTTTCAGAGGGGGCCACGAGCTTAAATAGAACAGTTGAGTTTCAAAACCTTTCGGTGGGATCCACGTCCATCGAATGGAGCTTGGGAGACGGGTTTTTCTCAACAGAAGATAGGTTTGCTTACACCTATCCGGAGGAAAGCATCTACGAAATTGAGTTGATAGCAGAAAACGAAGACGGATGTTTGGATACTTTGATCAAACCGCTTGATGTAGCGTGGGAATCAACACTGTATATCCCCACAGCATTTACGCCCAATGGAGATGGGTTGAACGACCTTTTTGGACCTGTAGGTGAAATATTACCGGAAGGCTACAGCATGTTGATATTTGATCGTTGGGGCCATGTTGTTTTTCAGAGCAACGCAGTTACCAAAAAATGGAATGGAAGGTCAAAGAACACAGGACAAAAAGCACCGATCGGAGTTTATGCGTACCTCATTCAGTGCCGGAACTCCAAGAAGGAGATTGTTGAGGTGAAAGGCAGTGTTGTGTTGGTGCGAAACAAAGTCTAGCTGGCGAACCGCCAAATGATCACACTGCGATCGTCTCCCGTTGTTATCAAATAATCCTTGTAATGACTCCAGAGCAATTTGTTGACTGAATTTAGGTGTCCATCGTGTTGAGAGCGATCGAGTTTTTGAAGCATCTCAAAAGATTCGCTGTCCCATATTTTGACAGATTTATCCCGGCTGGCAGTGGCGCAATACTGTCCGTCTGGACTGAATTCGATGCCGTAGATGGCAAAATTATGTGCCGGGATGGACCGCACTAATTCATAGTCGTTGTCCGTTTTCCAAAAGCGCAAATGCCCATCGTGGCCACCCGAAATAAGCAAGTTTTTAGTGGGATGATAGCGCAGCGAAAAAACAGAATTTTCATGGCCTTTGAGCGCATGCAGTAATTCTCCTGATGTATTGAAAATACTGACAAGACCATCTCCCGCTGCAATGGCTACTTCTTTATCATTGGGGTGAAATGCCACCTGCCGCAGTTTTTTATAGGACACAGGCACATGTCTTAAAAGTGCATGGTCAGTGGCGTCCCAAATAGAAAAGCTGCCATCAGCACTGAGTGCATACCAGCAGTTTTGAGCTAGATGGAACCGGATGTCAAAAATACTCTTGCTGTGAAACGTGAAATGCCTGATTTCTTTTTTGGTTTCCAGATCGATGACGTGAATTCCTCCATTGGCCGTGCCAATGAGTAAGGTGTTTTGTTCTTTTATTAAACAAATGGAATAGACAGTCGATTCCAGGCGAACAGCAAACTTGTCCGGACCACGGACTTCAAGGTCCCAACCTGCCAGCACATTGTCTGCGCCTCCTGTCAAAACTTGATTTGGCATCATCCCTTCGACAAGAGCATACACCGCCCCGTTGTGGCCGGTTATGGTAGCCACTTTTTCTAATATTTTGCCCATACTAAAGCAAACGATCGATGGCCGTGGCTAACTTTCTGTCGGTATCGGTAACGATGTTGCCAGCATCATGGGTGCTGAGAGAAATCTCCACCTTGTTCCACACGTTGGACCAAACAGGATGATGGTTCATCTTCTCGGCAATGAGGGCCACACGATTCATAAAGCCCCACGCCTCGTTGAAGTCTTTGAATTCAAAAGTGCGTTGCAGTTGATTGTTTTCTTCTTTCCACATAAGTCAGCTTGTTAACGTTTTTGCGCAGGTACCACTGCCATTGTCAATCGACTGACACATACCTTTTTCCCTGCTTCATTCACTATTTCTATGTGCCAAACCTGCGTTGATCGACCCAGGTGCAATGCCGAAGCTTTGGCCGTGACAAGTCCTTTGGTTACCGGGCGAAGGTGATTGGCGTTGACATCCAAGCCTACAGCAATGAATTTAGAGTTGTCCAACACCATGTTGGCTGCTACACTGCCCAAGGTCTCAGCCAACACGACTGAAGCTCCTCCATGCAGAATTCCATGCGGTTGAATGGTGCGGTGATCGACAGGCATGGTGCCAGAAATATAGTCATCACCAATGGCAGTTATATGTATGTCGAGGTGCTCCAGGATATTGCCAGAGCGCATTTTTTCCTGTTCATCAATGGTGTAATCTCTAAACCAAATGCTCATAGTTTTCGCTTTTAACAAAAATAACAAGAAGGGAAGGAACATGCCCTATACTCCTAAAAAGTTAGTTTGGAATATTGACGTTAATCATGGAAATTTGCAGCGGACAGTAAATTCTGTCCAACACAAACCAGTTAAACTCGAAATGATGAAGAAATTTTTGATTCTGGGCACCCTTATGATTGGTGCTGTCGTGCTGTTGAATGCTTGCTCGAAAGATTTTAAAGCAGCAAAAGACTTGGAAGGTGATTGGACTATCGTAAGTTATAACGATAGTCAGTACAATATTGGCCAAACTGTTTCTGGCTCTTTTACCTTTGATGATTGCAAGAAAAAAGACAACAAAGACGAAGCATGTTCAGGAAATATCGACTACAAGGTAATTCTTGAATTCACTCAGTCTACGCAGACAATCGAAGTGAATAGTGACATCGAATGGGGTGCTTCCGACAAAGGAGACAAGCTGAAAATATCAGGCGATGACCAGCTCGATATTGAATTCGATATGGATTTGGATGAAGATGACTTGACCTTGACTTCTACCAACCTCGCTTCAACTTTAACCATCGTATTAAAGCGCTAGTTCTCAAAATACTAAAAAGCAAAAAGGCCCGGTCTCATTTGAGACCGGGCCTTTTTGCTTTTTGTAGGTTACTTCGATACCGCTACCTTGCGAATAATCGTCTTATCGCCTGAGATAATCTGAGCGAAGTAGAATCCGTTGGCAACTCCAGCAAGATTGAAAGAGAGTTGATTGTCTCCTTCTGTCAATTCCTGACGGGTCAATTGACGTAATCTGCTTCCACGTGCATCCAGCAGATTGATTTCCACCAAAGCCGATTGAGGCATGTCAATTTGTATTTGCATGGTGTTGCGGGTCGGATTAGGGAAAATTGTCACACTTGTTTCGTCTCCTAAAACTTCTTCGACACCAGTACAAATCGCCATACTGGCGAACACTTTTTGGCGCTCACTTCTGCAATATTCTACTACCTCCCAGTTGTAGAAGAAGTAGTAAAACGAGAAGGGGGTTGTGCCCGCGCTGCTGCGTGTAATAGATAGGATGCCCGGCAATGTGTAAGGGTAATTGGGACCATTGTTGTTGCGGTACAAATCGACTTCCGGAGAAGTCGGGGACAAGCCCAATTGTAAATCCGAGCCAACAGGAACGGTAAAGTTCAATAGAACGTTTTGCATGCCTGAATTAATGTTGACCGTAGTTTCTTCTATCACAACACCGGCACTGGTCCTCAGTTGGATAGTACGATTTCCGGCACCATTGGCAAAAACATTTACCGATTTTAATTCGAATTCCTGGAAGGCATCAAAAATTTGGTACTGAGCTCCGTTGTTGAAGTTGCCTCCTGTGCCGATACCAATGTCTGGTGCTCCACCAAACTGTGTAGTGCCCGGTGTGACGTTTTCAGCCCAATAGCCAGCTGAAGCGGTTAGAACTGGGGTGGTGAATGAATCCCCAACCTGTATCAGATTACCGCCAGTGTCAGCATCGTACCAGCGCGTTTCGCCCGAACCAATGGCACTTAAGGTCGCGCTCTCATTGGGACAAATATCAGCAGAAATGGTTGCCGGAATCTCTGGTCTGTTAACAGCGATATAGCTTGTTTTAGCCTCGGTTGCTGAGCCTATAACGTTTGTGGCTACTAGTGTAACAGTGTACAATCCATTCGTAACGTAAGTATGAATTGGGTTTTGATCGGTAGATATGCCACCGTCACCAAAGTTCCAACTCCAACCGGTGACTCCATTGGTGGTTAATTCATTGAAGGATACAACACCGTTACATGTGGTGGTGGTATTGGCTTCAAAATTTACGATGGGTGGGGTCGTTGGGGCGTTGCAAGACCAGTCAATTTCAAACCCGGCTTCAGAAACACCTCCATCAGCTACCTGTCTCAGCGTAATCGAACTTCCCGTAGAAGTTAATGTTGGCGGAGGAGGGGTGGTCCCACAAAATTGGCCCAATGAAGTAGAGGCTGTAGTAGGACCGTCAAATACTTCCAGGTAGTCAAAGTTACAGATTCCAGGACCCTGGTTTCCTGCTTCCATGGCGAAGCTGATGAAGCTGAGGGTGACAGAACCTGCTCCAAATGGAGAGATAGTAACTGTTACGTCTGAGTTATCTGAGTAGTTGCCAATCAACCCACCATCGTCATACATCTTGCCTTCGCAAGCGTCTTGTGTGATGGCAGAACCTGTGGTTGGCAATACCAAAATACAGGGAACTCCGGGTCCAATCTGAACAAAATCAGTAACCGTTAATGAATCTACACCACAAGTGCTTGTGGAAACCAACAATACATCGTAGTTGCCAGTGGTACTATAGGTGTGAGTAGGGTTGGGGTCGGTTGAAGTGTTGCCATCACCAAAATCCCAAAAGAAAGTGGAACCGTTGGAGCTGTAGTTGATAAAGTCCACTGTGTGCGGAACGGTGCATGAGGTAGGCAAAGGCGAGACAAAATCACTGTTTACACCAGCTACATATTCCGGTCCGACACCCACAGCATACCAGGCATTGGTGGTAGATTCTACTTGTTGCGTGCAAGGGCCAAACACATCGATTGCCGATTGAATGGCATAAAAACGAGCGTCCGCAAATTGTGATGAATTGGTCAGGTAGACCGTCAAATTGCGAAAAGCAACAGCCGCTGCATCGTCAATGCCGATAGCAGTTACATTGAAAGCGTCTCCATTGTCATTGGTGCCTGTCCCACCTTCAGTTAAGAGGTAAAACCAATAGTTTTGAACACCACTGTTGACATGCACTCCGCCATTGTCAGAGGGATCTGTGTGCCAGTTGGTACCTAAGTAAGTGTCAGGGTGACCTTCAATATTAGGGTTAGACATGGAGCGCAAAGGGAACCCAGTGTCTTCTCCAACCAACCAATTCGCTGTTGTTGGCTTTGCAAAAAACTCAATGGCCGTTCCAAAAATATCGCTGAAAGATTCATTCAAAGCTCCTGATTCATATGCGTAGACCAAATCAGCAGTAAAGGTGGTCAAGCCATGGGCAATTTCATGGCCGGTAATGTCCAATGCCGTCAACGGGTTGTTATTGTTTCCATCTCCATAGCGCATGCGCTGGCCATCCCAGGAAGCGTTGAACCAGTTTTGGTCAACGTGCACATAACTGCGCAACAAAAAACCATTGTTGTCGATGCTGTTGCGGTTGTGCTTTAGTAACAGGTAGTCGTAAGTCATTTCCGCACCCCAATGAGCATCGCCAGCAAATTCATCGAGTTGCGCATTGGCATTGTCCCAGAAGTTGTCTGTGTCAGTAAAGTCAACTGCATTGCCGAGGTTGGTTTGCTGTAAAGCATTGAACGTTTCAATTCCATTGCCACGACCTGTTTCGCGTAAGCGGAAATTGGTGCCAGTAAAGTCAGCCGTCATTGGGTGGGTGCCACTGTATCCTGTGACGACCGTACCGTTAGAATCGGCAGTGTGGATGTGATTGCTTTCAAAAAGAATGTCACCGGTAGTAGCATCAACAAAAATGTCGGCTCGTGACTCAGGAGAAAAAGCGTAGATGTTGAATCTAAAAGCAGGCTTGATATCGATGCGCTTCATTTGCACATCCGCGTTAAAATAAACCAGATCTCCGTGGGGGTAATACGTGGCGTTAGGATCGCCCGTTTCCCACTTTAAATGCTGCTCCTCACCTGGAATCTCCCAGCGGTAGGTTGCAGCTCCAACATAATTCAAAGCATTCGTCAGGGCTTGAGACTCTGACAAAGCAGCTTGTTGGGCATTCACTTTGTCAAACAGTTCACCATTCACAGAGACAACCAGGCCATTTTTCGCATGCGCCATGAATATCCCTTGCTCCAGCGGAATGTTGTTGTAAGTCTGTTGGTAACGGATATGAGTGAAACCAAATTCATCTTTCTCCTCGCGAATCACTTGAAACCCCCAGGCTGGGTCTTGCTTGAAAAATTGCGACATCCATGACTCAAAATTGGCAATCGGCACTTCCGAACCCACTCTCAGGCGAATAAAATCAGGAATAGAAGTGTGCGATTTCAAACGCACCAATTCGCTTCCATTAACCAAATTGTTTGCATCTCTTCCGCTGTAGACCTGCGCTTCCAGGGTAAACCCAAAAAGGCAAAATGCCAGGAGGGGAACCAAGCTCCACTTTTTCATACTTAGATACGTGTTAGTTAGGCAATAACTCAACGCTGAGAGGTCTGAATTGAGCTAGGATTCAATCCAGAACCGTAAAAATAGCATTTTGGAGCAGGGAAAAAAGTCGGCCATTTTACATTTGTGGCAAACTATTGCACTGCTTTATCTACCTGCATAAACAGTTGTTTTGTTGAATTTGTTCATTGGGCGAGTACATACCTGTTTTGGTCGGAATATTTTTCCAATTGAACCGAAAATGAGTTGTGACCAGAAAAAGGATTTAAAGGAACAAAAAGGATTCCAACAGCCTGCCATTTTCTCAGAAGACAGGTTAAATTGCCTGACGTGTTAGCAGCCGTTCGTTCGTGCACGATCGAGATGTCCGACATTCTGTCAGTAAAAGGCCGCTGGCACAAACTTTGACTTGCTTCTTTCGAATTTCAACAACAGAAAAGCAAAACTGAAAATTACGAGTGCTATGGCAAATGGAAAGATCAATGTTCAGGCGGAAAATATATTTCCCATCATTAAAAAGTTTTTATACTCCGATCAGGAGATATTCTTGCGGGAAATTGTTTCGAATGCAGTAGATGCGACCTCTAAGTTGAAGGCTCTGTCTTCAATTGGCGAGTTCAAAGGAGAAATGGGGGATATCGCAATTGAAGTGGCAATAGACAAAGAGGCGAAAACCATCACCATCAGTGACAAAGGGGTGGGGATGACCGAAGAGGAAGTAGGCAAATACCTCAACGAAGTGGCCTTCTCTGGTGCAGAAGAGTTTGTCAATAAATACAAAGAGCAAGGTGAAGGAGCAGGCATCATCGGCCATTTTGGGCTGGGTTTCTACTCCTCTTTCATGGTGGCAGACAAGGTTGAAGTGATTTCTAAGACCTATAAAAAAGGCAAGGGCAGCAAAGCCATTAAGTGGGAGTGTGATGGCTCGCCAGCTTACGAATTGACTCCAGCTGACAAAAAGGATCGTGGAACTGATATCATCATGCACATCTCTGAAGACTCTTTGGAGTTTTTGGAAGAAGCCCGCTTGAGAGAGATTCTGAACAAATATTGCAAGTTTCTGCCTGTGCCAATTAAGTTTGGTACCAAGGAAGAAACCATTAAAACTGGCGAAGGAGAAGATGCAAAGGAAGAGAAGGTTACAGTTGACGATATTATCAACAACCCTTCCCCAGCTTGGACAAAGACACCTTCTTCTTTAAAAGAAGAAGATTACAAAGGATTCTACCACGAGTTGTATCCAATGACATTTGAGGAGCCTTTGTTTAACATTCACCTCAATGTTGACTACCCATTCAACCTGACAGGTATTTTGTATTTCCCTCACCTGAAGGATAAGTTCGAAATGCAACGCAACAAAATTCAGTTGTACAGTAATCAGGTGTTTGTAACCGACTCAGTAGAAGGAATTGTTCCTGAATTTTTGACCCTGTTGCACGGGGTGATTGATTCACCAGATATTCCTTTGAATGTATCGCGTTCTTACCTGCAAAGTGATGGTAATGTGAAAAAAATTGCAAGTCACATCACTAAAAAAGTGGCGGACAAGTTGCACGATATGTTCAAGAAAGACCGCAAAGATTTTGAATCGAAGTGGGAGGACATTAAAGTATTCATCGAGTACGGTATCCTGACCGATGAGAAGTTTTATGACCGCATGAAAAAAGTCTTGTTGCTGAAGAGCACGACTGGCGAGTTCCATACATTGGAGGAGTACAAAGACAAAATCCGCGATACGCAGACCGATAAAGACGATAAACTGGTATTTCTTTATTCAACGGAACTGGATGATCAACATACCTTTATCGAAAGTGCTAAAACCAAAGGATATGATGTTTTGCACATGGATGGTCCATTGGTTGGGCACATGGTGGGCAAATTGGAGCAAGCTGAAGAGAACACTTCTTTCGTTCGGGTAGATGCAGATACGGCTGATAAGTTAATCAATAAGGATGATGCTGTAGCTTCCAACCTTACTGAGGACCAGGAAAAAGAATTGAAGCCAATTGTAGAAGAGGTGGTTCCGAAAGGGAAGTTTACTGTAGTTTTTGAAAGCCTTTCAGAAAACGATCAACCCATGTTGATTACGCGTCCAGAGCAGATGCGTAGAATGAAGGAGATGAGCCAAGTTGGTGGCGGAGGATTTGGTGGAGCTTTCCCCGATATGTACAACCTCGTGGTAAATGCCAACCATCCATTGGTGAGCAAAATTCTGATGGAATCAGATGGAGTAAAACGAAACCAACTGGCCAAACAAGCCGCTGACCTCGCATTGCTTTCTCAAAACATGTTAAAAGGAGAAGACCTGACACGCTTCATAAAAAGAAGTGTCGAGTTAATTGACTAGGACAGAGTCATATTAATTGGTTAAAGAGCCGTGCATCTAATGTGCGGCTCTTTTTTTATCCCATAACTTAAGTTTAACAGAGCCGGTTGTGTATTACGGCAGCATTAATTTCAAGCCAAGTATTTTCATTGAAAGGATAGAGAAAATTAATTCTGAGCTAAACAAACAGTAACAGGTGGAGAGTTCCTTTGCACGGATTCTAAACATTATAAACACTTGTTACATATGAAAAGACTTTTCCCCTTTATTTTGAGCTTATTTTTGCTAAACATGGCCAACACCAATGTGTCCGGCCAGGAAGGTACATTAACCGTGTTAGGTTCATACAACAGCGGTATTTTTGATGGCGGAGCTTCTGAAATTTCCGCTTACGATCCAATCAGTCAGCAGCTCTATACCGTGAATGGAGGTACTGGTTCCATCGACATCATTGATATCTCAGATCCAACTGCGCCTACTTTCGTGAGCAGTATTTCTTTGGCGGCTTATGGCGCTGGTGCTAACAGTGTTGCAGTAAAAGATGAAGTTGTTGCAGTGGCGGTTGAAGCGAACAACAAGCAAAGCGATGGTTCAGTCGTGTTTTTTGAAACGGACGGTACTTTTATCAATGAAGTAACTGCTGGGGCTTTGCCTGACATGATCATTTTTACCGAGGATGGCATGACCGTGTTGGTAGCCAACGAAGGTGAGCCAGATGATGACTACCAGGTCGACCCAGAAGGCTCTATCACCATCATTGATATTTCTGCAGGTGTAGCCAATGCAACGGCTTCTACTGCTACCTTTACTTCCTTCAATGGAACAACATTGGATGCTTCGATTCGCATTTACGGAAACGACAACCAAGCGACTGTAGCTCAAGACATGGAGCCAGAATACATCGCAGTTAGTGCTGATGGAAGCACCGCTTGGGTCGCTTGTCAGGAAAACAACGCTTGGGCAATTGTTGACATAGCTTCAGCCACTGTGACCGACATTGTGGGCATGGGATTAAAAGATCATTCTTTGGCAGGCAATGGATTGGATGCCAGCAACGATGACGATTCGATTCAGATCAAGCCTTGGCCTGTATTTGGGTTTTACATGCCGGATGCAATCGCTTCTTATGAAGTGGGAGGTAGCACTTACATCATCTCAGCCAACGAAGGAGATTCCAGAGATTACGATGGCTATTCAGAAGAAGAGCGTGTGAAAGACCTCACATTGGATCCTTCTATTTTTACTGATCCTTCCTTACAGGATGATGAGAACCTTGGCAGACTAAAGACTACCACGGCACATCCTGATACGAATGCCAATGGAGAGTACCAAACAATCTATTCTTACGGAGCACGCTCTTTCTCTATTTGGGATGAAGATGGCAATCTCGTTTTCGACAGTGGAGATGATTTTGAACAAACTACGGCTACTGAGATTCCTGAATACTTCAATTCGACAAATGATGACAACGATTCATTTGACAACCGAAGTGATGACAAAGGTCCTGAGCCAGAAGCCGTAGCCATTTTTGAAGATGTCAACAAAACCTTTGTCTATATTGGTTTGGAGCGCGTTGGTGGTATCATGGTGTATGAAGTGACTGACCCTAACAATCCCGTTTTTGTAGAATATATCATCAACCGAGACTTTACAGTTGAAGCGGATTCATCTGCAGCTGGTGATTTAGGACCAGAAGGCTTGCTGGTAATTTCCAAGGCAGACAGCCCAACAGGTGAAGTACTGTTGATTTCTTCCAACGAAGTAAGTGGCAATATCTCCATTTTTGAGATTGAGTCAGAGCCATCCACTTCCATTGATGAAACTGTGAACAGCGAAATTCCATTGGTGGTTTATCCGAACCCAGTGCGTGATGTTTTGAGAACAAACAAGTATGTGAATGGCAAGGTGATCGATTTGTTAGGAAACACAGTGATGACTGTGCAGAATGCGCGTCAAATTGAGGTGTCTGCACTAAACCCCGGGATTTACTTGTTGCACGCAGTTGACGGTTCTGTCAACAAGTTTAGTAAGCTTTAAAATGGTCGATTAGAGTTCGTACAACCCAAACGAAAAAGGCTGTCCAATTTGGGCAGCCTTTTTTGTTTTAAAATCTCAGCTGGAAATGATTAGCCATCCTCTCCGCCACTAAAGCCTTCATCCCTTCGAGTGCGCTTTCGCTCGCCTTTTGTTTGTGTACCGAACCGGTAGGAGAAAGTGAGGAACCCAATGCGCGATTCACGTTTAAAAACAGCTTCCTGGTAATAACCTTCGCCTGCACTGTCAAAGGCAAATTGTCGAGTGTTTAATATGTCGCTTACACGAAGTCCCAAGCTTCCCCGGCCCTTCCACAGGCTTTGTTTTAGTCCCAAATCGGTGGAGAACATTCCTTTAAAGTCACCTTGGGAATGAGCTCCCGGTGCTCTGTAACGGCCCGAAACCTGTAAGTTCAAGCCTTTACGTACTTCGAAAAATGAATTCCATTTGGCGGTCCAGGTGAAGGCATCGTTGCCCACATCACCGGCCACGTTGGAGCCATCAAAAACCTGCCGGAAAAAGTTAAAACTCAACGTGTTGTCCCACCATTTATAAGGTTCGAAGGTGGTGATGACTTCCAGCCCGTAAGAAATGCCGGAATTGAGGTTTTCAGGAGTCACTGAAGATATGCCAGCAGAGTCAACCCTGCGCACCCGCCTGATGACATTGGTTATGTCCCGGTAATACAAACTGGAGGTAAGGGAGGCGCTTTTCCAGTATCGGGCGTAGCTTAATTCATACGAGCCGATGTATTCAGGCAGCAGGAATGGATTGCCAAAACGCAGGTTCAGCGGATCGGAGTAATCGGTAAACGGATTCAAGGAACGCACAGAAGGCCGGTTGATGCGCCTGCTGTAACTCAACTGCACCTCTTGTTCTTTGTTGAGCTTTTGCGACAGATGTACACTTGGAAAAACGCTGAAGTAATCGTTGTTAAATTTTGTGTTGGTGGTAATCAGTTTTGAAGTAGCATTCGTCTGTTCCAATCGTGTGCCCACCTGATAGGAGAATTTTTTAATCCCCCCGGAATAAATACCATACCAGGAAAACTGACCTTCCTCGTAGTTGAACTCGTTGGACAAAAGCGAATCATCCCTATAGGTTGCCAGTGTGTAGTCATACGACTCAGAACGAAAGTCATTGTTGATATTTCGAATGATGCTTTTGATTCCGGTTTCCAGTTTGGTTCGCTCGGAAAGGGGATGGGTGTAGTCCATCTGCCCGATAAAAATGGAATTTTCTGTATTGGTCACATTGTTTTGCAGCTCATCCAGATCCGTGGAGCGGGTTTCATCGCTGTTGTAAAACTCCTCATCAAACGTTCCAATTTCTTCTGAATTGGCCATCGACAAACGGAAGTCAGCAGAAAACTGCCGCTCGGCTTGCTTGAAGCGCTTGGTATAAATCAGGCCGTAGTCCACATTGAAATTATCTTCGTCTTCATCGGTGAAGCGATAACTTAAATCGGTCAGGGCACCCAAGGCATCCAAATGGCGGTACTCGACCTTTTCATCACTCACCTCGCCCTGAACACTCACCAATCCGTTCAAGTTGATAGAGTTTAATGTGTTGAGATCATAGTCCAGACCTACTTTTACCAAATGTGAATTGGTGAGTCTATCCGAGCGGCTGTTTTGATCAAGGGTTGTGATGGTGTCTGAGTACAGATTGTCTCGTTCCGTTTCTCCTCTTCTAAAACGGTTTTCACGTTGATAATTGTAGTTAGAATAGAGGTTGATTTTGCCTTTGCGGTAGTTGATGTTAGCAGTTCCACTGTACTTGTCGCGTGTTCCAGCACTAAGTGCAATGCTACCATTAGTGCCCTGAGCCTTGTTCTTTTTCAGCACAACATTGATAATGCCTGACATACCGTCCGGGTCGTATTTGGCTGATGGGTTGGTGATAACTTCAATGCGCTCAATAGAGCCAGCAGGCAACTGCGACAAAATAGCTTTGCGGGAAGAACCGGTTAATCCGGATGGTTTGCCATCAATCAGGATGGTGACGTTGTCACTTCCACGTAAACTGATGTTGCCATCAATGTCCACATCCACAGAAGGAATGTTTTGGAGCACATCCGTAGCGCCACCACCTTCACTAACCAGATTCTTGTCGACTTGATATACTTTGCGGTCAATGCTGTTTTGGATGAAAGACCGTTCCGCAACCACCTCTGCTGTTTGCAATTCGGTGGCGCCTGAACTCAGGTAGATACTTCCCAACTCCAGCTTCGTGACATTGGGTTCTAGTACAACATTGGGCAAGGTGCGTGTGCCATAACCTAAAAAATCGACCTTCACGTTGTAGCTGCCAGAACGAAGTTGTTCCACTTCAAAGTGTCCTTGTTCATCGGTGATACTACCACCAACAAGACTGTCATTTTCAGAATACAATATGGCTATGGTGGCAAATTCCAGTGGAGTGCCAGAGACAGAATCGGTTACTGTGCCGATGATTTTGCCACTTGTTTGCGATAATGCAGGCAGCGCGCCAAGGAGTAGGCACCCAATAAACAGGTATTGCAGGCAATGCTTCATTTTGAGACTGCAAAATTAACCATTATATCTTAGAAGATTATAGGTCAAAATAGGATGACCGATGAATCCATTCAATTGAAGGTTCAACACCATCTAATTCAATAATTAGAAATGTTATACCTTTTTCGCTCCAATCCCCGGCAAAAATGGAATCAATTCAAACCAAGACCACCGCATACCTCATTGATGAATGGGGGATTTTTCATTCTGTTGTTAAACCTGGAGTACTATTAACACTGCCAGAGGCAAAAGAAAACGAGGCTGCCCGCTCCCGATTGATTGGAGGGAAAAGACTTCCAATACTATTGGATATTCGAAACATTGGTGAGATGACCGCCAAGGCCATCCAATACACTGTAAAATCGGGAGGCAGCGAAAATTACACAGCCGTGGCACTGTTGGTCGGATCGACTAAGAGCGCGATCATTGCTGCTTTTTCAACCCGATTTAATCAATCAGGGATGCCACTAAAGCAGTTTTCTGATAAAGAAAAGGCTATCGCCTGGTTGAAATCCTACGCTGTTAAGGAAGACTAAATAAGCCGATTGCGGAGGGTGCTGATCTTTTTGGTTAGTAGGTCACGCAGTTTTTGTTGTTCGGGAGTGACCGTTGATTTCTCCTCCGATGGAACAAATCGTTGGAGACCCATATCGTCCAGTACTTTTTTGATTGCCTCCAATTCCCCAATGACTTCAGCTACTTCATCATTGTATTCAAACAAAGCAAAGATTCGCAACAGGTTGGTGAGGTAGGATTTTTGAAGTAACAAGGCATGGTTGAGCGAAGTGACCGACAGGCTTTCAGTATGTTGCATGCTGAGGTGAAGTCCTTCAATGAAACAGCCGCTGATGATTAGTAGGCCAATGCCCTCCCGGTTGTGTTCGCGGAAATAGACATGTCCCTCCTCGTAGGCTTCCAGAATGATTTTACTCAATGAATCGGGCGTCTCGATGTTTCGTTCAAACCGGTCAGCCAGCGACTTGTTGGTTTTACTGCCCAAACCGATTTCGACCATCAAGGTCCGAACAGTTTTGAGGTAGTAGATGCTTTTTTGCTTATCAGAATTGATGGACGTATACGAAAGGTCAATCATATACATTCCCAGGGAAATTGCCCGCAGAAAATGTGTTTTTTGCGAAGGGTTCATTGGCAACAACTCTTCCTGTAAATAAACGCTGTTGTTTATTTTTAGCAAGGAGGGAATTTGAACAGGAGTAGGCAATGTGTAAATCTGAACCTCCCTATTGCCATCATTCTCAGAAGTGGAGGATGACTCATTGTCGGCAGCACCTTTTTGTCCTGAATCGTCTTTCTTGTCGCTGGAGCAACCAGTAACCGCAAAGAGGGCTGTCATTATAACAGCAATAAAGCAGTAGTTGAAAAAAGGTCGAACTGCGCGCATATTTATTTGACCATTACCTTTTTGGTTAGCTTTTTTCCATGGTTTCGGGCAGATACGAAGTAGATGCCTGGGCTCAGATTGTTCTCCTTATTAATGAAGAAGGAGAAGTCTTCTTTAGAAGTATCTTTATCCAACTGAATGACCTCCCGGATGACATTGCCAGAAGCATCCATTACCTTCACTTCAATAGTTGGGTCGTCACAGTCGGTCAACTTTGCAATACAACTGGGCACACAAGGATCTGGTTCTATCACAATAGTGCAACTATTTGCGGAGTCATCCATCAAATCGATTGCCATCACCTCTGATTGAACTTCCAGTCCACTTTGCTGTAACTGGGTGATGCGGTAATAAGAAGTGCCTTGAGAAGGGGAACGGTCCAATACTTCGAACCCATCTTCAGTTCCTGTGCTGGCAGATATTTTCTTAAGCTCTTCAAAGGAAGTGCCGTTGTTTGAGCGTTCAACAATAAAAATGTCCCTGGAAGAAATATCTTCAACCGACCAGTTGATTTTTATCTCTTGATCAACTGTCAGGCTGGCCCTGGAAATTATTTCTACCTCAGAAGGAGCGGCAGCAGTAATGAAAACTACCGCTACGACCGTACTAAAAATAAAAAATCCTTTTCTAATAGTCATTAATCCTGTGCAATTGCTGGAGTGGTGGAGTGAACCACGATAAGAATGGTATAGCCAACTACAATCCTTAATGCCCTCGATACATGCGAATTTATAGATTTGGCATGCTGGAGCTAAAGCTACTCTAAAGAGTTTTTAACAATTGATTACTAATTATTTAGTCATTCCAGAGGCCAGGGGGGCTCAACGTCCAAATGGAGACATTGCGGATTATTTAACAATTATTTTCTTCGATTGTTTTCCTAATGCACTGTTTGTGGAAACAATGTAGATACCGGGAACCAAATTATTGTTTTTGTTGATGTGAAAATCAATGGGCGAGTCTGAAGGCTTTTGCCGAATACTCTCCTGAACAATGTTACCAGAAATGTCCAATACATTCAACTGAACGGAGGGAGTGTCGCAATTTTTTAAAAGCGCGGTGCAGTTTGGAACACACGGGTTAGGGGTAATGGTGAGTTCACATTCGGATCCATTGCTTTGCAGGGGCCGAACCACCATTGATTTGAATGTTTCAGAACGCCCGTCATAGTCGGTTTGACGGATGCGGTAATAAGCTGAATTTTCAGAAGGAGAGCTGTCGTAGAAGCTGTAGGATAGCTGCTGACTGCTGTTTCCTGCGCCCGGAACTGTGCCAATGACATCGAACGAGGTGCCGTTTAAGGACCGTTCGATGTCAAAGTAGCCGTTGTTTGTTTCAGTGGCTGTGGTCCAATCTATCCGCGCGTCTTGATTAGATGTTCGGCTGGCATAGCTACTCAATAATTCAGTGGGAAGTACAGAGCTGTTGCAGGCGATGAATTGCTGACTGATCCCTGGTCCCTGGATTTCAATGGTAAAACTGGTGCAGCTCAAAGAGCTGGGGGTAGAGCTATTACAGGTTGTGTCGCCATTCCAAACGTTGGAGCCCGAAATGACGGTTCCCGTTCCACCGCTGTTGGGTAAATCGAAAAAATGACTAGACCCTCCGCACCCAAGAGTTCCTTGCAAGGTGTGAAGGCTGGCAGGAGCTTTTGAGCCATTGAGTGTGATGGTGTAGGAAATAGCAACGTTGTAATTGTAGCCCCAAGGACAAGTTGTTGTGCTTGGAATGATGCTGTCGGCCTGTAAGGAGATACTAACTGTGTAGCCGCTACTGGCAGTTATGGTAGTGCTGCATTGAGCCAAAGCATCAGCAGACCACAAAGTGGCAAGCACCAAAAATGATAAAAGGATTCGATTCAAAGTCAACTCGATTGTAACTGCTCAATTGAAGATACGAAGGATGAAAAGAGATGTTTAGTGCAGGCAGCAAAAAAATGAGCATTTTTTCGACCAATGCCTCTTTTTCAAAGTTCGGAGAGCTGCCAGGCTTATTCAGGGTATTCGATGCGCACGTGATAAATGTTCATGAGCATCTTCTTGAAGATTTTTTTGATGGTGCTGATATCCTTAAAGGTAATATCCGCATTGACAAATTGGTTTTGTTTGGCTTGCCCATCAATAATGTTCTCCACCAGGTTGCTGATGTTTTCTGCATCGTGTTTTTTCAGGCTTCTGGAGGCAGCTTCCACCGAGTCAGCCATCATTAATACCGCTGTTTCTTTCGAAAATGGAACCGGCCCTGGGTATTGAAAGAGCGAAGCATCAATCTCTTCACCCGGATGGTCGTTTTTGTACGAGTTGTAAAAATACATCGTCATGGTGGTGCCATGATGTGTGCGTATAAAGTCGATGATGTGTTCAGGCAGCTTCGCCTTTTTGGCCATCTCGATGCCTTCAATAACATGAGAGATTATAATGCGGGCACTTTCTTCGTAACTCAACTCATCATGTGGGTTGACTCCAGAAATCTGATTTTCGATAAAAAAGACCGGATCATTCATTTTACCAATGTCGTGGTACAAAGCCCCCGTGCGAACCAGCAAAGGATCTCCTCCAATTTGGAGCACCGCTTCTTCCGCCAGGTTGGCCACCTGAAGGGTGTGCTGAAAAGTACCAGGTGTTTTAGACGCCAATTTGCGAAGCAGCGGACTATTGGTGTCGGACAGCTCCATGAGTGATACATCTGATAAGAAGCCAAAAGCTTTTTCGAAAAGGAAGATGATTGGGAAAGCAAAGAGGGTGAGTCCGGCACTGGCAGCGAACCAGGCAAAATTCTTTAGGTTGATGCTGTGGAAATTGCCTTCCTGAATGATGGCGATGCCCAGATAGATAATCGAATAAGTCAAAAATATAATGAAGGCAGTTCCTAAGAGTTGCGATCGTTTTCTTAGGCTCACCAGACTAAAAACAGCCACAAAGCCAGTGATCAGTTGCAAGAAAACAAATTCGAATCCGTTGGGTGCGAGAAAACCAATAAGAACCGTTGCTATAACATGAATAAAGGTGGCCAATCGAACATCGTAAAACGTGCGAATAATAATCGGCAGCAAGCAAAAGGGAAGAGCATAGATGTTCAACCATTCAAACCGTGGAGTGATATTGGCCATCAGCACCGCCAACGTAAATACCACCATGATAAACGCCATCCGGTTATTTTCATTCACGATGTCCTTTCTAAAGAGTGTCAGAAAGAGGATGAGTACAAAAACGGATACCGTGATCAGGATAAACTGGCCGGCAAGTATAATATAATAGGTAGAGGTGCCGCCAGCCTGTTTTTCGTATTCCAATTTTAAAGAGACCAGTTTTTGGTAGCGTTCATCATTGACGATGTCGCCCCTGTCAATGATTTTTTCTCCCTTCGATACGAGCCCCCTCGTTATGGAGTTTTGGTCGAGCTTTTCCTGTAAGACCCGCTCCGTAGTTTCCGGATCGAAAAAAATGTTTTGGACCATTACCTTGTCCAGTATCCTGGTCATTACATCCACATCGAGGTCAGGCGTTTTTTGCAGTTGCTCCTGCGAATAGTCGTAAGCAGTTTGCAAGGTGTAGACAGCATTCAGCGCTTTATTCTCCGAGATGTTCTGCTCGTCCATCAATATGATCTCATAGTCACCTGGCTTACCATCTATGGTCTCAGAAATCTGAATAATTCCCTGGTTGTAGATATGCTGAATGATGGCCTTGCCTGCCTGAAAATGCTGTTCCTTCAACAAATCTGCCTCTGGAGAATTGGAATCAAACATTCGTTTGATCAACCCCTTTTGCTGAGCCAGTTCCGATTCAGGCCATTTGGCCTCGAACACATTGATGTATTTCGCCTGTTGATCAGCGAGCACAGTATAGTGAATGCGAAAGTAAGGCGGAAGCGTCTCGCGTATGGCATTTCTCTCTTCTTGTAGTTCAGTTTCCGATTTGTATATGGGGAACTCAAATGGAGCTAGCAGGTTCTCGTGTTTCCACGGTGTTGACTTGTCAAACTCAAACTTGAATTTGGCCACTTTCGGAAATATGAAAACCAGAAGGCCAATGCAAGCTACCGTCAACAAGCCCTTAAATATAAGGTCGTGACTATCTCTGACGGTGTCGAAGAGTTTTTTCATAAGTGGTGATGACGCAGTGATTTTTTTCTGTGAGAGACCCTCTCAACATACCTCACAATGCAGTCGAATGTCACGAAATTAAAGATATTTTGGATACCACGGAATGACGCATTCAGCCGTTTACCCATTTCTTTTATCCAGCCGTTTTGCCTAATTTTGTGGCCGTTTTGGAAGCGATTAATAACTATAAATAGACCATATAATATGAGTGAAGTATATATCATTTCCGCAGTACGCACACCAATGGGCAGTTTCATGGGAAGCCTGTCAGGTGTTGCTGCAACGAAGCTTGGTTCCACTGCTATTAAAGGAGCTCTTGACAAGGCTGGTGTAGATACATCAGAGGTGCAAGAGGTATTTATGGGAAATGTGTTGCAAGCTGGCTTGGGACAAGCTCCTGCGCGTCAGGCCTCGATGGGGGCAGGAATTGGCGACAATGTTCCTTGTACTACAGTAAATAAAGTATGTGCCTCAGGCATGAAGGCAGTTATGTTGGCAGCTCAGTCAATCATGCTTGGTGACAATGACGTTGTTGTAGCTGGTGGCATGGAGAATATGTCTTCTGTACCACATTATATGACCCAATCGCGTACCGGACAAAAGCTGGGCGACATCACGGCAAAAGATGGATTGGTGTTAGACGGATTGACCGATGTATATAACAATTACCACATGGGGAATGCAGCAGAACTTTGTGCAACCGAATGTGGGTTTTCAAGAGAAGATCAGGATACGTTTGCATTGGAGTCTTATGCTCGTTCAGCCAAGGCTTGGGCCGATGGCAAATTTCAGGAAGAAGTGGTGCCAGTGGAAATTCCACAACGTAGAGGAGAGCCTGTTCTTTTTGCAGAGGACGAAGAGTACAAGAACCTGAAAGCAGAAAAAGTGCCTACTCTGCGTCCTGTTTTCGTAAAAGATGGAACAGTAACGGCTGCGAATGCATCTACGTTGAACGATGGTGCATCAGCCTTGGTGTTGATGTCCAAAGAAAAAGCGGAAGCATTGGGTGTAAAGCCTATCGCTCGTATTGTAAGCTACGCTGATGCTGCACAAGCTCCTGAGTGGTTTACAACGGCTCCATCCAAAGCCATGCCCAAAGCCATTGAAAAAGCTGGACTTTCTTTTAGCGATGTAGAGTATTACGAATTGAATGAGGCATTTTCCGTAGTTGGATTGGCCAACATCAAAGAGATGGGCTTGGATGCTTCCAAGGTGAATGTAAACGGTGGAGCAGTTTCTATTGGTCACCCATTGGGTTCTTCCGGTTCAAGAATTTTGGTAACACTCATTAATGTGTTGAAGCAAAACAACGGCCGTTACGGTGCTGCAGGCATTTGTAATGGTGGTGGAGGAGCTTCCGCTGTAGTGATTGAATCCCTTTAACAAATAGTCGTTGATAATTCAATTTTTCAGGCCGGCAATTGGAGGTGTTTAATCTTTAATTTGCCGGCCTGTCTGTATCTATGAAATACGGTATTTGTACATTAAGCCTTATTCCTTGCCGGGAAGAACCTGCTGATGCCAGTGAGATGGTGTCGCAGTTGCTTTTTGGTGAACAGTATAAAATACTGGAAGAACGCGCCAAATGGTGCCGAATTCGGGCAGCTTATGACAAATATGAAAGCTGGATCGATCGAAAACAAGTGGTAGAAATCTCCAGGGAACAATATGATAGCTTAAGTAAAAGCAAAAAAGTTCCTTGTACCATGGATTTGGTTAGCGTGGTCAAAAACTCCACTGATAATACTTTACTGCCTATCTTGTTAGGAAGTACCCTTCCCAATTGGGCGAATGGCAAGGCAGAGGTAGATGACCTCTGTTTTGAATACGATGGGTTAGTTTTTGACGAGGAAAAAACACGCGACAAATCGGAGTTGGTTGAAAATGCCTTCCTCTATTTGCAAGCACCCTACGTTTGGGGAGGACGTTCACCGTTTGGCATTGATTGTTCCGGATTTTCGCAATTGGTTTACAAGTTGTCAGGCAAAAAATTGCCCCGCGATGCCTATCAACAAGCAGATATAGGTCAAACTTTGAGCTTTGTCGAAGAAGCAGAGCCAGGAGATTTGGCCTTTTTTGATAATTCGGAAGGGAAGATCACTCACGTAGGCATTCTTCTTGAAGACAACTACATCATTCACGCTTCCGGCAAGGTGCGGATCGATCGCATCGACCACCAGGGCATCTACAACGTAGATACCAAATCATACTCCCACAAGCTCAGGTTGATCAAACGCATTCTCTGATTCGGCCAAATCGTCACTTATTTTTCAAACTTTCTGTCAAAATTGCCTGTTTAATCCGTTGATTGATGATTGGAGCGACTTTTGACTATTGCTTTGCGTTGAACGTTTTTCCCTCGGGTGAAACGGGACAGTCAATCAAAACGTTGACAATAGAAGAAAGATTTGTGCCACTGTAAAAGCAAGAGAAATGAACTTAAATAATTTAACAATAAAGTCGCAAGAAGCCGTGCAGCAAGCACAGCAGGTAGCTATGGAGTCGGGACACCAGGCATTGGATGCAGGGCATTTGCTGAAAGGAATATTGCTGGTCGATGAGAATGTGGCTCCCTTTATTTTGAAAAAACTACAGGTCAATCTGGAGATATTTAAAAAGACCCTGGATAAAATCATTGAGTCTTACCCCAAAGTGTCGGGCGGAGATGTGTATTTAGGTAAAACGGCCAACGAAACGTTAGTAAAAGCCAACACCTTGCTCAAAGAATTTGGAGATGAATATGTGTCTATTGAACACCTGTTGCTGGCGATTTTGAAAGTGAAAAGTGACGTTTCGCAATTGATGAAAGACAACGGTGTCAATGCAAAAGACATGGTGGCGGCCATCAAAGAATTGCGAAAAGGATCCAAGGTGACCAGTCAGGGTGCTGAAGAAACCTACAATGCGTTGGGTAAATATGCCGTGAACTTAAATGAGCAGGCGCGCAAAGGCAAGTTGGATCCGGTCATTGGGCGGGACGAGGAAATTCGCAGGGTGCTTCAGATACTTTCCCGAAGAACCAAAAACAACCCCATCTTAATTGGTGAACCCGGTGTAGGTAAGACAGCAATCGCTGAAGGAATTGCCCACCGCATCATCAATGGGGATGTTCCTGAAAACTTGAAAAGCAAACTTATTTTCTCTTTGGACATGGGGGCACTGATTGCTGGCGCTAAGTACAAAGGTGAGTTTGAAGAGCGGCTCAAAGCCGTGGTAAAAGAGGTCATTGCTGGAGAAGGAGACATCGTTTTATTCATTGATGAAATCCACACACTGGTCGGAGCCGGAGGTGGAGAAGGCGCTATGGATGCCGCGAATATCTTGAAACCTGCCTTGGCGAGAGGAGAATTGAGGGCTGTTGGAGCAACAACACTGAGCGAATACCAGAAGTATTTTGAAAAAGACAAGGCATTGGCCAGGCGTTTTCAAACCGTGTTGGTCGATGAGCCTGATACCATCGATGCCATATCCATTTTGCGTGGACTCAAAGAGCGGTATGAAACACACCACAAGGTGCGCATCAAAGATGAGGCGATTTTGGCCGCAGTAGAACTCAGTCAACGGTATATCACAGAACGTTTTTTGCCAGATAAAGCCATCGACTTGATTGATGAGGCAGCAGCCAAATTGCGGATGCAAATTAACTCGATGCCCCTGGAATTGGATGAAGTAGAGCGCAAGTTGCGTCAGTTGGAGATTGAGCGGGAAGCGATTAAGCGGGAGAAAGATGAAAGTAAGCTTTCCTCGTTGAACGAAGAAATAGCAGGACTGACTGAAAAGCGCAGCGGTCTCCGGGCAAAATGGGAATCAGAGAAGGAAGTCGTTGATGGCATCCAGCGGGTAAAAGAGGAGATGGAGCAAATGAAGTTTGCTGCGGAGCAGGCGGAACGCGAAGGAGATTTAGGTAAGGTAGCGGAAATTCGCTACGGCAAAATGGTAGAGTTGCAAGAGCAGCTGAAAGTGCTGGAGCAGCGAATGGATGAGATGCAGGAGTCGGGTTCTCAAATGATCAAAGAAGAGGTAGATGCTGAGGATATTGCCGAAGTTGTTTCTACCTGGTCTGGGATACCTGTGACCAAAATGTTGCAAAGTGAAATGGAGAAATTGTTGCACCTTGAAGACGAACTGCACAAGCGCATTGTGGGGCAGGATGAGGCGATTGAAGCAGTGGCCGATGCCGTTCGCAGGAGCCGTGCTGGATTGCAAGATTCCAAGCGGCCCATCGGATCGTTTATCTTCCTGGGAACGACCGGAGTGGGGAAAACTGAGCTCGCCAAAGCTTTGGCAGAGTTCCTTTTTAGCACCGAAAGTGCCTTGACACGCATCGATATGAGTGAGTTTCAAGAGAGTCACTCCGTTGCTAGATTGGTGGGAGCGCCTCCCGGATACATTGGTTACGATGAAGGGGGGCAACTCACGGAAGTCGTGCGCAGAAAACCCTATTCAGTCATATTGTTGGATGAAATAGAGAAAGCGCATCCCGATGTGTTCAATATCCTGTTGCAGGTATTAGACGATGGGCGCTTGACCGACAACAAAGGGCGTGTGGCAAACTTTAAGAATGCCATCATCATCATGACCTCTAACCTGGGCGCTGATATCATACAGCGAAATTTTGAGGAAAGTGACAAGTTGCCAAAAGAGCGAATCATCGAGCGAACCAAAATTGAAATGGGCGAGATGCTCAAGAGAACATTGAAGCCTGAGTTTTTGAACCGAATCGATGAAACGGTGCTGTTTACTCCGCTCGAAAAAGACGACATCATTGAAATTGTTAAAATGCATTTTGCAGGCATACAGAAGATGTTGGAAGAGCAAGGCGTGAGCTTGACAGCTACCGATGAAGTGCTGAAAGAGTTGGCAGACGAAGGGTTCGACCCTCAGTTTGGTGCACGACCTGTGAAGCGGGTAATGCAAAGAAAGGTGCTGAATGAGTTGTCCAAGCAAATCATTGCGGGCAAAGTGCAGAAAGGGCAGAAGTTGGTGCTCGATTCGTTTGACGGTGAGTTTGTGTTTCGCAACCCCATCGGTGAAGAAGAGGGGGTAACTGAATAAGCGACCTGAGAGAGAATTAAGCCCGAGGTGGTTCAACTTAATGAGCCACCTCGGGCTTCTTTGTTTTAGGGATCGAGTGTCTCATTTTGGGAAAATGAGATTCGAGGAGATTGTTTTAGTTTTCTGATTTTCAGTTAGTTATGTTGTTTTCTGATCTGGCATCGTATTGGAGACTAATTCCGAAACGCAAGCCCAAACGATGCGAAAACTAGCTGGAGAATTATTGAAATTTATTGTTGTTGCAGCAGTCACCCTGATTGTGACACTGCTGTCGCTTTTTCTGACCAATGAGGTCTCAGGAGCTCCTATTTGCCCGGTGCACGGGCAAGAGTCAGAACACAAAGAAATTTTTGTACCCACCGTTTTTACTCCCAACGGAGATGAGTTGAAAGTGGTTTCGAGTAAAGATTTGGTGAAATTTCGCTTGCGTATTTTTGACAAACGAGGCAATTTGTTGTTTAACACTGATGACATCTAATACAGGCTGGGACGACACTTTCAAAGGAAACACCTGTTTCGCTGATACCTATCCTTTGTTTGGTTCAGTATAATTCCAAAGCAGGGTATTCTCAGACCCTAAAACAAACCATCCGGTTGATGTATTAAATTCGGTTGAAAATTACTGGAAGGGTGCCCAATAACTATCGGCCCCCTTTTTTTGTGCCAATCTATTTGCAGGATAATCTTCCGATTGCTTTTAATAATCTCTTATCATCGGTACATTTGTGTGGAAGAAACTGAAACAATACTAAAATGGATAAGAAGGGCATTGTAGAAGCATTGTCAGCACTGTTGCAAGATTCCGAAACGGAAATCACACGTGACACTGTCTCAGAGATGAAGAAGGATTTTGAAGCGTTGATGGCCAATCAGCAGGAAGAGCAGTTGGCAAAACACTTGGAATCAGGAGCGGAGAAGGATGCGTTTGTCTATCAGACAGACGAATACGATGCGCAGTTGGAGGAATTGATTGCTGCTATCCAAGCCCGTTGGAAGGCCGCAGAGAAGGAGCGTGCTGCCTCTTTTCAAGCCAATTTGGAAGCCCGGGAAGAATTGTTGGCGCAGATGCGACAATTGATCGCGGAGGAAGAAAACATTGGCAAAGCGTTTCAGGCCTTCAGAGGTTTGCAGGACAAATGGAAAGAAGCGGGGGATGTACATTCGAGTCGCTTCAAAGAGTTGCAGAAGGAGTACGGGAAGTTGGGAGAAGAGTTTTTCTACAACATCAAGATTTATAAAGAGCTGAAAGAGAATGATCTCAAGAAGAATCATGAGCTGAAAGAAGTAATTATTTCGAAAGCTGAAGCACTCGCTAAGCTGGATAAGATTCGCCAAATTGAAATTTCTGTTGAGTTGTTGGTTCACGACTGGAATGCCATTGGGCCCACTCATCAGGAGAAATGGGCTGATGTACGTGATCGTTTCTGGTCAGCCGTAGGCAGGTCTTACGAGCGCATTCGCGAGCACTACAAGCAGCTGAGGGAAACTCAAAAAGAACATCAGAAAGCCAAAGAAGATTTGTGTGATAAGGCGGAAGTATTAGCCGCTCTTGAGATTACAAATCACGCGGAGTGGCAGCAGAAGACCGATGAAATAAAAGAATTGCAGCAGCTTTGGAAGGGAACTGGTTATGTTCCCAAAAAGTTGGGTAACCTTCTTTGGGCACGGTTTCGTGGAGCATGTGATGCGTTTTTTCAAAAGAAGAAAACCTTTTTTGAAGCCGCACAAGGCGAATTTGACGGCCACAAGCAGAAGAAAATAGAATTGATTGAGCGCGTAGCTGCCATAAATGGTGAAGTCGATTGGAAGCGGGCGACAGCAGATGTCATTCGTATTCAAAAGCAGTGGAAAGAGGTTGGGCGGCTGTTGCCCAGAGACGAACAAAAGCTTTGGAAGCGGTTCAGGAAGGCTTGTGATGGCTTTTTTGATGCCAAGGATGCTTATTTCAAGGGACTGCGTGAAGTGGATTCTAAAAACCTCGAGCAAAAAGAGGCGTTGCTCAAAGAGATGGGGGATTGGAAGTTTTCTGGCGAGAAGAAAGCCGACATGGAAAAAGTCAAAGCCTTTAATGTTTCCTGGGGAGCCATTGGGCGCATTCCAAAGGACAAGGTTGCTGACGTAGATGGCCAGTTCACCAAAACGATGAATGGCTGGTTGAAGGAAATGGGAATGAAAGGGGATGAGCAAGAAAGAACCCGCATGTCATTACTCATTGAAAGATCCGGTGGGGACGAAGAGGCAGAGCGCAGACTTTTCCGCGAGCAAAAAACATTGGACGACAAAATCAAAAGGTTGAAGGATACGATCATTCAATATGAAAACAACCTTGGTTTCTTTAAATATACCGATGACAACCATCCCATGAAAAAAGAAGTGATGGACAACATTGAACGTTCCAAAACGGAACTTGAAAAGTTGGAAAAACAACAGCGTAACATTAGAAGTGCCTTAAAAGGGGTGGTGTAGCTGAGATTGATTTTTTTATTTTGATGACTCTTTGTAAGGGGTTGGTAGTTAATGTTTTGTGATAATTGGCCAGTTCTATTCCGATATACGATTTTACTGTAGATGATGCTTCGAGTATTCCTTTTGAGGTCATACCATTGGAGGAGAAAAAATCGTACGATCCATCCTTGCATCACCGGCACAATTACTATGAAATCTTTCTTTTTGTCAAGGGTGGCGGAGAGCATCACATCGACTTCAAGACCTTCGACATACAGTCAGGAAGCGTTCATTTTTTATCGCCCGGACAGGTGCATTTGGTGCAAAGGGCGTTGGGCTCTTATGGTTATGTTATCTTCTTTTCCCGCGATTTCTACTCGCTCAATCTGCAAAACAAAGACATCCTTTTTGAGCTACCGTTTCTAAACAACAACACGGCCAACCCCATCCTGAATCTGGATGCAGTTTCCTCCGAGATAATAAAGGGGTTGTTTGAAAGCCTCATGAAGGAGTTTAGTTCCAAAGGCGCGGCCAATGAAGGGATTATTCGGTCTTACCTGAACATTGTGATGCTTAAATGCAAGGAATTGTACCTGGCTCAAAATCAAAATGTCATTTCCAACAGCCATCCGGTAAACAAGCTGGTGCATCAGTACAAAGTGCTGGTAGAGAAGAATTTCGGAAAGCTGCACCTGGTGAAAGACTACGCTGAAATGTTGGCTACCTCTCCCGAATACCTTACCGAAGCCACGAAAAAATTGTTGGGAAAACCTGCAAGTGAGTTAATTAGCGATCGTATCGTGCTGGAAGCCAAACGCTTGTTGCTTTATTCCGACCTGAGTAACAAGGAAATTGCCCATGTTCTGAACTATGACGATCCGTCTTATTTTAGCAGGTTTTTAAAAAATAAACTGGGAATGAGTCCCTCTGAATTTAGAACTCGAATGGGGGAAAAGTAGTCGAAAGACTAATTTTTGCTGCAAGACCAACCGGTCGTTTCCAGGTTTTGGACATTTTCAGTAACGTCTTTCTTTTTGCCGCAAAGTTCCTTTTCCACTGGACCAAAACCAATGTCGGTTTCACAAGTATAGCACTGTTCGCAGGCTTGCGTAATGAAACCTATCAGGCAAATCGTTAGGAGCAAACGGAAAGTTCTCGTGTTCATTCTGTCAAATCATTTTTCTTCAGCAATACGTCAAAGGTATCGCTTTTATTGTAGTCAGATGCGACTGAACTTGTGTGAGGTTTGTTAACAATTCCACATGGAAAAAAAGTCTAAAAATGGGAAAGTTGATGGCTGTAAAACTTCTTGAAACAGTTAGTTTTGCAGTGTTTTACAGAATGGAATAATCTGTGTTGAAGGAAATAAACTGAGTTGGCCAAGTAATGAGAACGACAAGTATAGCTGAAACAACCAAAAGGGATGTTTACGGAGCGGTAGAGGAAGCACTCATTCGTCTGGAATACGCGGTAGTGGACCACGACTACAAGTTGGGGTATATACTTGCCCAAAAACAACTTTCACGATTTGCCTTCGCCAGAGAAATCATCATAGATATTCATCCCACAGGAGATGGGGCCATGCGCATGGTGGTCAACATGCGTTCAATTGGCATCCAAATAGTCAATTGGGAATCAAACAAACAATGCGAGCAACAGCTGGTTGATGAAGTGCTGAGTTTGCTGGATGAGGAGGAGGCTCAGTTGGTTGATACAAACAATGTATAAAGCCGAAAGCTGACGGGCGCCTAGGTCTGTTTCGCTTATTAAACAGTGAACTAATTGATAAAAAAGCCCGCCTGGCTTTCGGTCTATTGGTTTTTTTCGAGCCGCTCACGGTACAGAAAGCGATTCTGCAACGAGCCATGAGGCCGAAAAATATAGTAAACGTATCCTTTCTTGATTCGAATCTTTTCTGCGTATTTGTAACTCAATTTTGTAGTACCCACAATGCATCCTTTCATTGTGTCAATTCCTTTGAGGAAAAAGTATCCATGCTTTTGGTACAGCGCGTGAACAGTGCCGTCTGCTTCGTCTTTGAGGAGCATGCGTTTCCAGCCTTTGTGTAATTTACTTTCGTGGTAATCAATCGCTACAGAGTCTATTAAGTCCATTTTGCGGTTGTATTTGAATATCAGGTCGCTGTGGTGATCAAAAACCATCACGGTGTCGTCTACCACAAAGAGGGGGGCATACGGAGCTTCGTAAAACATGGTGTTTTGGAAATCCGTCATAATGGCGGCCACATCGTGCTTGGTTAGTCCAGTGACAGCAGCCAATTGCCTTGCCTCCAGCTTTTGTCGCGGCTCCAGAAAGTAGTATTCAAAATCGTACATCCGCGCCATGGGTTTGTCTACAATGTGCTTGAAGGCGCTCACTGAACTGTCCTTTGCTGCGTAGCTGTAGTAGTGAAACTCCGGCCGGTACCAGCGGTAGTCGGAAAACAGTATTTTATTTTCAAGTGTATCGATGCCGGGGCGAATGGTGGAGTTGAATTTTTCAATGTCCATCGGGGCTAAATCCAAACCATAAGACTCTATGAGGATTTGGAAGGCCTTGGTTTTGGTGATAACATGCACGTTTCCAAGAAAATCCTGAAACAATTCTTTGACCTCTCCCGGGATGAGCAAAGAGCCCAATTCTTTTTCTCTTTCATCCGTTAGCATCACCCTGGCGCCCTTTTCCAATCTTTTCTCATACAGTAAAAACAAGATTTTATCGTCCACAAAGGCGAAATCGGCCACATGATAGTTGTGGTTGCCATAGATGGTGTCTGGTTCCTGGTGGCCACCGCTGATGACCATGGTGTCGATAACACCCGGTGCGATGAGCAGCGAAATGTCCAGTCTTATACTGTCTGTAGAGGCTGAAGCCAGTTGTTGCAGAGAGAGTCGCTTTTCCTGACTTTCCTGGCCAACAAAAGAGAATCGGATGGTGGCAGCACGCTTCTTGCTGACCCGTACGGCATAATTTCCCTGGCGATCAGAAGTTCCTCCGGCACGTGTCGAAATGACTTCTACTGCGGCACCTGGAAGTGTAGTGTTTGTCTTCGCATCCCGAATGGTGCCATAGACAACGGTTGAATTGCTTTGCCCAAGAGCAAAGAGTGGAGTGACTAGGAGAAGCCACAGGAAATAGCGATATTTGGTAAAACGGTACATTTATTTGAAGTCCAAATCGGTCGTTTTGTAATTTATAGATGCAAATTCCGTTATTTTTCATAAATCATCCTAAATTTTTTTTGAGCCGATGGCGGAGAAGTCAACTCAATATGACTTTTATAAGATTCTCGGTGTTTCGCGAAATTCTTCCTATCAGGTAATTAAACATTCTTACCGGGTGAAGGCCAAGCGTTATCATCCCGATGTGAATGACGATCCGAAGGCGCATGAGCTCTTTGCTTTGGTCAATGAAGCCTACCAGACCTTGGGGGATAGAACGAAGCGCAGACGCTACGATTTTGAGTTGCGAACGGCTTATCGTAAAAATGCACGAACAAATTCTACCGGACCTTCGGCTGGACCGGCCCAAAGGGCCAGAAAACGCTCACCCAAAAATCCATTGTATCAAAAGGCCGATACCTTGAGAAACCGTCCGGTTCTTTATAATAGCCTTTTTATTTTCGGAATGTTTGTGGGAGGGCTGGTGTTTGCGATAGGGTTCTCCATTTTTCTTTACGCTGATGGCATGCCGAAAATTGCCATTATTATCACCTTGCCTGGCTTTATCCTGATTCGGGATGGTTGGCGCGGCTTAACCTGGAAGCGGCAACTGTTGCAGGTTCCTTTGGTAGCAAAAATCAGAGATTTCTTTCGAATAGACTTGGGTAATGACGCTTAAATGGTCACGATCCAGTTGTGTGGGTCGGCCACTTTGCCTCGCTTGATATCGTTGAGGTAAGTTCCGGCACGCAAGCCAAATGAGTCAGCTGAGAGTTCTGGGAGCTCATATTCGTTGCCGTCAAATCCGATTCGGGCAATAGGAGCAAGTGTGGCTGCAGTTCCGACTCCAAAAGCTTCTTGAAGATGTCCTGCTTTGATGGCGTCAATTACTTCGCTGACCGGAATAGTGCGCTCTTCGACTGTCATGCCCCAATCTTTGGCAATGGTAATAAGGCTATTTCTGGTGATTCCGGGTAAAATCGTATTGGATAGTGCAGGGGTAATCAATTTGCCGTTGATGACAAACATAATGTTCATGGTGCCTGCTTCTTCAATGTATCGGTGTTCTGAGGAGTCTGTCCAGATAAGTTGATCGTATCCTTCCAGTCGGGCGAGCTTCGCTGGAAGCAAAGAGGCAGCATAGTTGCCGGCTGCTTTGGCAAATCCAACGCCCCCCTTGGCTGTGCGGCTGTAGCTGGTTTCAACCTTCACATTTACCGGGGCAGTGTAGTAGGCTCCGGAAGGGGAAGTGATGATAACCATCTTATAAGAGTCGGAAGGCTTTACTCCCAGGAATGCATCGGTAGCAAACATAAAAGGGCGAATGTACATGGAGGTGTTTTCCTGGTTGGGAATCCATTGGCGATCCAGGTTTAACAGCTTGTTCAAACCTTCCAGAAAAATGTCTTCAGGAAATTCGGGCATGCACATGCGGGCTGCTGATTGGTTGAGGCGCTGAATGTTGGCGTCTGGACGAAAAACTAAAACATCGCCACTGGCGCTTCGGTGTGCTTTTAGTCCCTCAAAAATGGATTGCCCGTAATGGATGACCGAGCTGGCAGGGCTCATCGCAATAGGGCCAAAGGGTTCAATAGAAAAGTCGCTCCACCGGCCATTGTTGTATTCTGCGACAAACATGTGATCCGAGAACTGTTTACCAAATCCTAAGTTGTTAAAATCTAATTCTGCTAATCGGGAATTGGTTGTTTCTGAAATCTGGATCGCAATCGTGTCTGTCATCATAGCTTCGTTCGTTTAATCAATCATTCTCAAAAAATCAGAAGCCGGGGGGCTTCGTCAAGTATCTTCGGTCGGTGGGTCGCTAGGACTCGAAAATACCGCTCTTTTCAACGGGAGAGCGAATTTAATAAAAATCACTACCACTTGCAAGCAGCCCTTGTACTGGCGGATTGGGAGCTTGTTGGGGCTTAAATCATGGCCAAATCATCAATTTTTACCCAGCCCACGTTGCCATCTGCCAGCACAATTTTTTGCCAATTACCTTCTTGTTCCAATAAACCTACTTTCGTGCCCTCGTGAATGATAAATAGCTCAGTGCCAGTCTCCGAAGGTTCACTTTTTACCGTTGCGGTTGGTGCAAACAACACTCCTTCAGTTTGTGTGAGCAGCCGTTGCTTTTGCTGCCAGGCAGCAGTCATGGTCAGTCCTGTAAAGACCAATAGGAAGATTCCTGCCAGAAAGGTCAGGCGTTTGATGGTGGTGCTTCTGGAAAATAGAAACAGGGCCAGGCAAATCCAAAAAATCAAAGCGGCTGTCAATCCAATGATGGACCAGGTTTTTTCAGACATGGAGCGAACAGTGGAGTGCCACCAATCTGCAAGAAAGAGGGTGGGTAATGCTTCGATTTTGTCTACGGTTTGTGCGTTGGCCAAGTCCAGGTTAAACGTGAGATCGCTGTCTCCGGCATTTATTTTTTTCGCCTTTTCATAAAACAGAATAGCGGCTGGCAAGTCTTTTTGTTTGAAGTAGCAATTGCCCATGTTGAAGTAGAGTGCAGCTGATTCGTACCCTGCTTTGGTAATCTGCTCGTATTGTGCCAATGCCTCTTCAGTCTGGCCGTCCTTGTAGAGCGCGTTGGCTCTATCAAAGATTTCCTGATAATGATCAAATTCACTTTCAGAGCGGCCAACAATGGCGCTCACCAGAAACAACAGTATCAGTATCCCTTGTTTCATTTTAGTTCTTTTTCAATTGTTCCGATAACCGTTGCTGTTTCATTGTAAACCTGCTGCGGAGAAATGTCATTAACGGGTGCAAATCGGGCCATCTCGCAACGGTCAAGAATGTTTATCAAGCTTGCTATCGTGGTAGGAGGGACTTTGCGGGTTGTAAGCTGTTCCGATATGTTGTCTTTGTTTAATTCTGAGGCCGATATGTTTAATCGATCACCCAAATAGCCGTAAACCGCTCTAAACACTTCTTCATAAAACGCGTTGGTTTCATTTTGTTTCATGAAAGATTCGGCTTTTTTTAGCCTTTTCGTTGCTACTTTGGATGCCTGTCGCCTTTTAAGGCCAGCAGTATCACTGGAGTAGTCAGCGTATTTCTTGCGCAGCAACAGTACCAGAATGAAGGCTGCTGGTGGAATCAATAACAAAACAAAAAAGAGAAAAGATCCAAAAAAGAACCAGCCCTTTTCGGAAAGAAAAGCGGGGCCTGTCTTGATAAAACGGATGTCTTTGCCGATGAATTTTAAATCTTCCTTGTTAACCGAAGAGTAGGAGGAAGAGCTTTCTTCGTCACCTTTGGTCACCGAAATATTGAAATCATCCGACCTAAGGGTGAGGTATTTTTTCTGTTTTGGATCGAAGTAGGGAAATTCAATCGCATCGAGCTGGAACTCGCCAGCATGTCTGGGAATGATTAGGTATTCGAATGTTCTACTACCACTTACTCCATTGGCATTTGTCGTGATGTTGTCTTTGATTTTTGGGTCGTATACTTCAAAATCTGGCGGAAATTCAATGTTGGGTTTTTCCAGCAATTTGAGGTTGCCTTTCCCTGTCAGGACGATGTTTAGATTGATGGCTTCGTTGGCTTTAACCGTCTCCTTGTTGACATTCGCTTTCAGGGAATAGGTGCCTACGGAGCCTGCGAAATTTTCGGGCCGCCCCGAGTTTGGAAGTGGCTTCACGGAGATTTTGGCCGTGTTGCTGCGCACTTCATACTTCATGTCTTTGTAGGTGCCAAATACCTGATCAAAAAGACTCCTTCTGCGCTGGCCGCTTTGAACGCGAACTACCACGTTGAGTGACATAGAGGGCAGTTCCAGCTCGCCACTACTTTGTGGAAAGAGGACGACTTTTTTCAATACTGCTGTGCTGTAACGAACCCCTTTTATGACTTCGGTTTGGATTTGTGAAGCGGGAGGAATCTCAATGTCTTCAGCCCAAAAACCAGTAAACGAGGGGAGGTCGCCCATGCTGTTGTCTACAATGTTGACCCGCCAGTAAATCTTGTAAGTGGCCACCAATTGTTCGCCTTGATAAACCGCGTTTTTGTTGACGGAGAGGCGTGCAAAGAGGTCGTCCGACATGTCCCTTTGTTGGGGTTGATTTGGTTGCGCTTGCTGACGGCCCTGTTGTTGTCGTGGCGCAGCTCCTTTCACAACTTCCATCTGAATTGGCTTCGATTCGTACGTTTTGCCGTTGGCTCTGATTGAGGCCGCTCCAATGGTGTATTTACCCGTTCCAGTCGCAGAAAGGACGTAGGAATACGACATATTGGAGGACATCTTGCCATTGACAAACTGCATGTTTGTAGACTGATTCGGTCCAGACAAAACGATGAAGTCGTCAAATTTTGGCGGTCGGAAGGAGGAGCCTGAAGAGTTGAGGCTGAAGGTTACCTGAAACTGCTGGCCAGCCGCAATTTTGTTTTTACTGACAGTGGCGGTCAGTTGTGTGTTTTGCGCTCCCGCGCTCAACCCCAGGAACAGGCATATGATGAGTAGGAGGCGCTGCATGTTACCAGTCTTTCTCAATGTTTCGTGGGTTGGCTTTTATGCGCTGATTGTTCAGTTGCTGCTGTAAGCGCTTGTCATCGTTGTTGAGGGCTTCTAGCAGGCGTTGTGCATCTTCCTTTGACAGCTCTCCCGGTTTTGGGGCCTGCTTTTCTTCATCGCCTTCTTCTCCTTTATCCTTTTCGTTTTCCTGTTTTTCCTTGTCTTTTTCGTCTTGCTTGTCCTCGTTTTCTTTGTCCTGATCGTCTTTCTTGTCGTCCTTATCCTCCTTGTCCTGATCGTCTTTCTTGTCTTCGTCTTTATCTCCTTTGTCGTCCTTTTTGTCTTCGTCTTTCTTGTCTTCGTTTTCCTTGTCCTCGTCTTCTTTGTCCTCGTCTTCTTTTTCTTCCTGCTCCTGTTGCTCTAGCAAGCGCTTGGCGTAAGCCAGGTTGTAGCGTGCGTCTTCGTCTGACGGGTTGTTGCGCAATGCGTTTTTGTACGCATCGATGCTTTCTTCCAGCTTTTCCGCTTTCAGGAGTGAGTTGCCAATGTTGTGGTAAATCTTTGATTTGTCCTCGGCAGAACTTGCTTTCGGCAGCAACGAACCAAATTGCTCAGCCGCCTCCTCGAATTTTTCCTGGCGGTAAAGGGCATCGCCCAAATTAAAACCACCTGAAAAAGAGTTGGGATTAACGCTCAAAGCTTTGCGGTACTGCTGTTCGGCTTCGACATACGTCTGTTTTTCGTACTGGTTGTTGCCCTCAATAACGAGCTTTTTCTCTTGCTGTGCCGATACAGAAGTGCAGGCAAAAAGAAAGGCAATTGCCCAGATTATGTAGCCTGATTTATTCATTTTTAGCGCTTTTTTTGACAGCAAACAATTGTCCCAACAGTTTGTTTTTTCTATCGGAAATAAGCAGTTCCAGAAGGAGGAAGAAGATAGCAACTCCAATGAAATACTGAAAGCGGTCTTCGTAATCGGTGTAAACTTTGCTTCCAAATTCCACCTTTTCCATTTTTTCGATTTCATTGAAAATTTTGTCCAGTCCACTGCTGGCGTTTGTTGCACGTTGGTAGGAGCCATTTCCGGCACTTGCCAGGTCTACCAGCATTTTTTCGTTGAGTTGGGTTACTACCGTGTTACCTTGTTTGTCTTTAGCGAAACCAGCGCTTTGGCCACGCGAGGTATAAACTGGGATGGGGGCGCCCTGGGCCGATCCCATTCCAATGGTGTGAACAATAACACCCTTCTCAGCGGCTGCTTCGGCTGCTTCTATTGCATTGGGCTCGTGGTTTTCTCCGTCAGTAATTACCACGATGGCCTTGCTTGTTTTGTCCTCAAAATCGAACGACTCCAGCGACAATTCAATGGCATTGCCAATGTTGGTGCCTTGTGTAGGGATGCTGTTGGTTGAAATGGAGGACAAAAAGAGTTTTGCCGCCTGGTAGTCTGTCGTGATAGGAAGTTGCACAAAAGCATCCCCTGCAAAGACAACAACTCCAATGCGGTCGTTGGTGACTTGATCCAGCAGTTGCTCAATGGCTCTCTTGGCTCTTTCAAGGCGATTTGGCGAGAGATCTTCTGCTTTCATGCTATTCGATACATCGAGCGCAATCATGAGGTCTACGCCCTCTCTTTTGACCTCTTCAAGTTTGGAGCCAATTTGAGGGTTGGCCAATCCGATGACCAAAAAGATGTACGCCAATGTGAATAAAACAAACCTGGTGATGGGCTTTCCTGAAGATTGGTCAGGTATGAGGTCGCGCAAGAGTTGGTGGTCGGCAAACCCTTTTAGTGCGCGTTTGCGCCAGGCTGCAGCTGACAAAAAAAGCATCACAAACAATGGCAGCATCAGCAGCGCCCAGAAAAATTCTATGTGTTCGAATCGAAACATCTTAGCTCAGTACAACACTTCGGAAGAAAATATGGCGAATGATAAACTCCACTGCCAGCAGGATGCCAGCAAAGAGTACCCACGGCCAAAATTCTTCGTTTTTCTTTTCGTATTTGATTTCTTCTATGATGGTTTTTTCCAATTGGTCGATCTCTCCGTAAATGTCCCTTAGCTTCTGGTTGTCAGTAGCTCTGAAGTATTTCCCTCCTGTCATTTGGGCAATCTCTTTCAACGTTTCTTCGTCAATTTTTACTTCCACATTACGGTATACAGTGTTGCCAAAGGCATCACGAGCGGGCATGGGAGCCATTCCGTTGGTGCCTACGCCAATGGTGTAGACACGCACATCAAAGGTTTTGGCTATTTCTGCTGCTGTGATAGGGGGAATGGAGCCGCGGTTGTTCGAACCGTCCGTGAGCAGGATCGCCACTTTGCTTTCTGCATCGCTTTCTTTCAATCGGTTAACGGCAGTCGCCAACCCCATGCCAATGGCTGTTCCGTCTACTATCACTCCGTTTTTGATGCCGGTGAACAGGTTTTTGAGCCGTGCATGGTCGGTGGTTAGCGGGCATTGTGTAAAGCTTTCACCGCTGTAGATGACCAGGCCAATGCGGTCGTTGGGGCGGTTGTCGATAAATTCCAATGCCACCTCTTTGGAGGCTTCCAGTCTGTTGGGTTGGAGATCGCGTGCCAGCATGCTGCCGGAAATGTCCAGGGCCAGTACGATGTCGATTCCTTCCGTAGAGATGTCTTGCCAGCTGGTGGAGGATTGGGGACGGGCCATTGCTGTTATCAAGCCTGCCAAGGCTACCAGGCGCAGCAGGATAAGTCCGTGACGCAACAGCCCTTTTGTGCTATTTGATTGGCCTTCAAAGCCCTCCAGGCTGGATAGTTTTACCTTGGCCGTGCGCTGGTAATTGCGCAAACCATACCATAGGGCCAACAATGGGATGAGGGCCAGTAGCCAAAGGAACTCGCTATGTGCAAAGGTTACATCGCTCATTCTTCCACAGCTTTAGGGGTGATTCGAGTCTGGGTGATCAGCGATTGAGCCATTTCTATACAGCGCTCATTTTCAGAGGGTAATGGCTTTTCTTTTGCAAACTTAACCAAGTCGGAAAGGGTCAATAGTTGACGAAGTTCTCCCAGTTGTTGATGAGACAGCTCGGAGCGGCTCATCCCTTGCATAATTTCATCGGTGGTCTGTTCTAGCGCTGGCACGATAAAGCGCAGTTCAATGTATTCGCGGGTAATGTCACTCAGCTGAATGTAGTACTCCTTAACCCGTTCCTGTTGCCAAAGCTTTTGGGCTTTTAAGGCCGTTAATTTTTCCATGGCTACCTCGTGAGCAGGTCTCGAAGGAATTTTTTCTATGACTACCTGTGTCACTTTTTTGTCGTGTCCAATGAGGTAGGCCAGGAATGCGAGAAGGGCTAAAATTCCATAAGCTCCAGCAAACCACATCCAGTTTTCAAGCAGCCATTCGAGCAGAGTGATGCGAACAAATACTGGTCCTTTGATGTCTTTTATTTCATCTTTTTCGGAAAGTACAACTCCCTGTACCCCAATTATCAATGGGTTTGATTCTAAAGTCTTAGATTCGGTAGAAAAGGTGAATGGTTCGATGACATGCCAGCCCGTGTCAAATGAGGTGACCATCAGTTTTTGACGCAGGATGCGGGTGGTGATGTTGTTGGAATCATGCGTGGTGTCAATCTTGCCCGCAGAAACAATTTCAACCTTGTCTGTGAGCTGTTGTTCCAGTCTCGGCCATCCAAAAAGCATTTGTGCCGGAAAGCGTGCTTCCAATAGGATTTCTGTTTGTTGGCCCAGCTGAATTTGTTTCGGGCCGGTAAGCGTGGCCGATACTTCAATCTCCTGTCCAAAGGAGTGGAGTGAAGCAAACAAGGCGATGAGCAGTATGGAGGCGGTCGTGCGCATCATCTTTTGCCCTCCCGTTGTTTGAACAAGCTCATCAGCGGGCGTACATACGATTGGTGTGTACCAATTCGTGTAAAGTCCACGCCCGATTTACGAAAGGTATCTTTGAGCATAGCTTGTCGTTTCAATGCCTTAGCACGATAGGATTTGCGCACTTTGTCACTCGAAGAGTCGATCCATTTTGTTTGGCCGGTTTCTGCATCCAGAAAAGGTACCAGGCCTATGTTGGGGAGGCTGTTCTCCCGTTCGTCAAATATGTCGAGCGCAACAATGTCATGTTTCTTGTTCGCAATTTTCAAAGCATCTTCAAATCCCTTGTCCATGAAGTCAGATAGGAGGAAGGTGGTGCTTCTTTTTTTGATGACGTTGCTCAGGTAGCGCAAGGCCTCCGAAATATCGGTTCCTTGCCGTGTTGGCTCAAAGTTGAGCAGCTCCCGAATGATGCGCAATGTGTGGCTGCGTCCCTTTTTTGGGGGGATAAACTTCTCAATTTGATCGCTGAATAGAATGATGCCAATTTTGTCGTTGTTTTGAATGGCTGAAAAGGCCAGTACCGCGCATATTTCGGTGATCATATCCCTTTTTTGCTGCGTCTTGGTTCCAAAGCCTTCGGAAGCACTTAAGTCAACCAGCAACATTACTGTCAGTTCTCGTTCTTCTTCAAAAACCTTGACGTAAGGGTGGTTGAAGCGGGCGGTGACATTCCAATCGATGGTTCGGATGGGATCGCCAGGGGTGTATTCCCTTACCTCACTAAAGGCCATACCTTGCCCTTTGAATGCCGAATGGTATTCACCGGAGAATATCTGATTCGATAATCCTCTTGTCTTGATTTCGATTTTTCGAACCTTTTTAAGGAGCTCTGCAGTTTCCACTTAATTGCCTTTTCTTATCACACGGTTGCCGGGTTCACAATGCTTTCAAGTTGTTGTAAAACCTGTTCTTGCAGGGTTAGGGCACTTCTACTTTGTTGAGAATTTCGTTGATGATGTCTTCAGAAGTAATGTTTTCAGCTTCAGCCTCATAGGATAGGCCGATGCGGTGGCGCAGTACATCGGGACAAATCGCTCGGATGTCTTCTGGAATAACATAGCCTCTGCGCTTGATAAACGCATAAGCCTTGGCTGCCAATGCCAGGTTGATGCTGGCTCTTGGTGATCCACCAAAATTGATGAGCTGTTCGAAATTATCCATTTTGTACTGTGAAGGGTATCTCGTAGCAAAGACAATGTCGATGATGTATTGCTCGATTTTTTCATCCATATACACTTTTTTAACGACCTCTCGTGCCCTTAAGATGTCATCTGGATGCAGGATAGTGTTGGTCGTTGGGTAGCTCTTGGTGCCCACATTTTGGCGTATGATTAGTTTTTCTTCCTCCTTTTTAGGGTAATCGAGCACTACTTTGAGCATGAACCGGTCCACCTGGGCTTCTGGAAGGGGGTAGGTGCCTTCCTGTTCGACCGGGTTTTGAGTGGCCAGCACCAGGAAAGGTTTTGGCAATGGATAGGTCGTGTCACCAATCGTTACTTGTTTCTCTTGCATCGCTTCGAGCAGGGCGCTTTGTACCTTGGCTGGAGCACGGTTAATTTCGTCAGCCAGCACGAAGTTGGCGAAGATGGGGCCTTGTCGAACCGCAAACTCTTCCTTCTTCTGCTGGTAAATAAGTGTTCCGATAAGGTCGGCTGGCAGCAAATCCGGAGTGAATTGGATGCGGCTAAATTTTCCATCTATAGTGGACGCAAGGGAGTTGATGGCCAGTGTCTTGGCCAGTCCGGGAACGCCTTCTAACAGGATGTGTCCGTTGGAGAGCAAGCCAATCAGCAGCCGCTCCACCATGTGTTTTTGGCCGATGATTACTTTTTCCATTTCCATGTTGATCATGTCAACAAAAGCACTCTCTCGTTGAATTTCTTCATTCAACGCCTTGATGTCCGTTGCTGTGGTAGCAGTTGCTATTGTAGCTGGCGGAGGTGTTGCCGGTGGTGTGATTCCCGATGCAGGTGATGTGGGAATAGTGCCAGGCACTTGTGGGGTACCGGTAGGTTCGGTAGGGGCAGTATTTTCTAGATCTGACATTGACTTAGATATTTTGTTTCCGGAAGGTCACTGACCTGGTGGGGCGACTCCATTCCGGTAGTGATTTAATAACGACAAAAATCGGTAAATAATACCTTATCGTTTTTTCATTTTTGTTAAAATTTGTTAATAACTCTTTCCCTTTAATGACGGTCTGTTTGGAGCGTCTGAGCTAAATTTGAAAGCACAAGTTTAACACATATTTTTCGACCGAAAAAACGCTTTTAAGATGCAGGAAAAAAAGGCTTCCCAATTGCTGTTGCAAGAGGTAATAAACCATGTAAAAGACTTTCACGAGGCTTTTAAAATTGAAAATGCGGAAGCTCCACGAGTCGAAGTCGGTGAGAACAAATCTATGCTGCGTTACAACTTGATGCGCGAAGAAAATGAAGAGTACCTGGAGGCGTGTAAGGAGGGAGATTTGGTGGAGATTGCCGATGCCTTGGGTGATCAGCTCTACATTCTTTGTGGCACCATTTTAACGCACGGATTGCAGCACAAGATTGAAGAGGTGTTTGAAGAGATTCAGCGCAGCAACATGTCTAAGTTGGATGCTGATGGTAATCCAATTTACCGCGAAGATGGAAAGGTGTTAAAAAGTGATCGGTACTTTAAGCCCGATATTCAAATGATTCTGAACAATTAAGATTTGCAGGCGCGCTGAAAAGCGACCATTTTGATGGCCGTGATAGCGGCTTCATCTCCCTTGTTACCATGCATACCTCCAGAGCGGGCACGCGATTGCTCGATGTTGTCATCGGTCAGTACTCCAAAAATAACCGGCTTGTTGTATTTCAGCCCCACATCTTTGATGCCCATGGCTGTGGCCTCACACACGTAATCGAAGTGGCTGGTTTCGCCTCTAATCACAGCACCAAGACATATCACTGCATCAACGGCTAATTCTTCCAACACAAATTGAGCTCCGAGGGGAAGCTCAAAGCTGCCCGGAACATACTTTACCAAAACATTGTCAGTGGTTGCTCCTTGGTTTAATAAGGTGTTGTGTGCACCGTTCAGAAGGCCATTGGTGATTTCTTCGTTCCATTCAGAAACGACAATGGCAATCCGCATATCCGCTGCCGAAGGGACACTGTCCCGGTCGTAGTCAGACAGGTTATGGTTGACGGTAGCCATTCAGTAAGGGGCAAAGAAGGTTTAGCTGCCAGTATAGGCGTTGGCGCGAGCAATGTACTTGTCTGCTTGCAGGCCTTCAGGTGACTTGGGGTATTTTTTCTTGAGTTCTTCGTAAAGACTTTTTGCTTTGCTGTAGTCATTTAAACTTTCACAAACAGCAGCAGCTTTCATTAGGTAAATAGGTGCACTGTAGTCGTTTTCTGAATGGTTAGCTGCCTTCATGTAGTAAGACAAAGCTTGCTCTTTATTGCCCAGTTGCATGTAGGCATCGCCAGTGGCTCCGCGTGCAATACTTCCCATTATAACATCGCTGGATTCAAATTCGTCCAGATGCTCAATGGCTTGATTGTACTGCCCTTGACGCAAGTAGCAAATACCAGCGTAGTACCGTGCCAGGTTGCCGGTTTTGGTAACGCCATATTCTCCGATAATGTCGAGAAAACCCAAGTGGTTGCCATCTCCATTTAATGCCAGGTTGAGCGAATCCACTTCGAAATATTGCTCAGCTTTCCACATCTCATCGCGCGCTTCAGTTTCCTGAGGAGCTACAATAAGGTTTTGCCAGGCAAAGTACCCACCAATAATGGCAACTACTGCAAATGCAATGATAGTAAGGCTTTTCTGATTGTCTTCTATGTAGTTTTCGACCTTTGAGTATGCTTGCTCAACGTCTACTATAATTTCGTCTTCTTTCTTTTTTGCCATGGTGGGTCAAAATTTGAGAGTGCAAATATAACTTTTTTTGCGTTTAAAAATTGCCCGTTTTTTGCTGACCTGAAATGCTTTTTTTTGGTTGGCTTTCCAGAGTGGGTTGGTGCTATTTTTCTACTACTTTTGTGCTATTCAAACCCCTGAAGATGCAGTTAAAAACCTTGTCCATCGTCAATTTTAAGAACTACGAAGAGGCGCGTCTTGAATTGCACGAAGGAACCAATGTGTTTGTAGGCAACAATGGCGAGGGCAAAACCAACTTGCTGGATGCCATTTATTACCTCTCTTTTTGTAAGAGTTTTTTCAACCCCATCGACAGCCAAAACATTCGACACGGCTTGGATTTCTTTGTGGTGCAGGGTGAATTTGAAAAGCTAGAGAAAAAAGAGGCCGTGTATTGCGGCATCAAACGCAACCAGAAAAAGCAGTTTAAACGCAATAAAAAGGAATACCCCCGCCTGGCAGACCACATTGGTTTGTTGCCGTTGGTTATGGTTTCGCCCGCTGATGGCGGATTGATTCATGAAGGAAGTGAAGTGCGCAGGAAGTTCATCGATGGAGTAATAGCGCAGCACGACAAGGGATACCTGGACAATCTGTTGACTTACGGAAAGGTGTTGTCTCAACGAAACGCACTGCTCAAGCATTTTGCTGAATCGCGGACGTTTGAAAAGACTTCGCTGGATATTTGGAGTGAACAACTTGCGGCTTTAGGTCAACAGCTTCATGCGGTGCGTGTGCAGTTCCTTGAGGATTTTGAGCCGGTTTTTCAGCGCTTCTTTGCCGACATCAGTGGGGGGAAGGAGCTGGTGCAATTGGAATACCGATCTCACTTACACGAAGGCGCTATGGTGGATTTGTTGGAGGCGACCATTGGAAAAGACAGAGGGGCAACTTACACAACAACCGGTATTCACAAAGATGACCTGGTTTTTAAATTGGGCGATCATCCTTTGAAAAAATTTGGTTCACAAGGTCAGCAGAAATCGTATTTGTTGGCGTTGAAATTGGCCCAAATGGAATACATTAAAAGCGTGAAAGGTGTCACGCCCATTTTGTTGCTCGATGACATTTTTGACAAGTTGGATGATGTGCGAGTGACTGCGTTGATGCAGTTGGTTAACACGGAAGACTTTGGTCAAATTTTCGTAACCGATACCAGCTCTGAACGAATTGAAAAAGTGTTTAAAAATGCCAAAATGGCCTATAGGATGTTTCAGGTAAAATCAGGACAAGTTTCTGATGTCCAGAATTTTAAAATAGATTAATTGATGCGAGACTCGAATGGACAATCGTTGAAGGAAGTTATCGAAAAGATGCTTAAAAACTACCGGTTAAACGATGGTTTGGACGAAGTGCGCATACGTGCCTTGTGGGAAGAATTGGTGGGAAAAATGGTAGCCCAGCACACCAAGGAGATGTTTGTTAACAAGGGGACCTTGTTTGTCAAGTTGGATTCTTCTGTATTGCGCGAAGAGCTTTCTTACGCCAAAGAAAAAATCCGCAAAGATTTAAATGATTCAATCGGTCGCGACTTTATCAAGCAAGTAGTATTTCGTTAAAAAGCCCCGCTCCGATATTTATCAGGGCGAGGCTTTTTTTGTATTGATTCCTCCAAGGAGGGCAAATATGTCTAGAATTGTTCGAAGGCAGAAAAGAAGAAGCTGCTTTCAATGGCTGCGTTCTCATCGCTGTCTGAACCGTGTACAGCATTTTTAGCTTTTGACTCAGCAAATTCCGCACGGATAGTTCCTTCAGCAGCTTCGCTTGGGTCAGTAGCACCAATCAGTGCACGAAATGCTTCTACAGCATTGTCACCTTCTAAGATAGCCGCAACGATTGGACCATCGCTCATGTAGTCAACCAGCTCACCGTAAAATGGACGTTCACTGTGTACTGCGTAAAATGAACCTGCAGCTTCGCGGGTCAATTGTGTTTTTTTCAAAGCGACCAATCTGAAGCCTGCGTCATTCATTTTCGCCAAAATTGCTCCAGTGTATCCTTTGGCCACAGCCTCAGGTTTGATCATTGTAAAAGTTCTTGTGCCAGCCATCTTGCTTTGTTGTTAAATTTTGAGGGTGCGAAAATAGAAAATTATTCAAGTAACATCGCCAATTGCGGTGTAAATTTATTGTTAGTTTTGCTCCAATAGCCACACATTTTTTCTCCATGGATTATCCTGCTGTTTCTAAACTTCTTGCGACTCCCAGGCGCATTGTTATCACTACTCATCGTTCTCCTGATGGAGATGCTATTGGGTCGTCTTTGGGACTTTATCACTACCTCGTTAAAGGAGGGCATCAGGTACAGGTGGTCACACCAAACAACTATCCCAAATTTTTGCAATGGCTGCCTGGTAATGATACAGTCACAGAATATGAGTCCAATTCCGAAGTGGCGGCAAAAATGGTCGGGGACGCTGAAATTGTTTTTTGCCTCGATTACAATGCCCTGCACCGTACAGATAAGTTGGGGCCGGTAATAGGTGCTTCAACAGCTTTGAAGGTGTTGATTGATCACCACCAACAGCCGGATGATTTTCCAGACTTTTCATTGTCTGATACTTCTGCCTCTTCTACAGCGCAGCTTATCTATGACTTTATTGAAGGATTGGGTGGGCTAGATTTGGTAGATAAAAACGTGGCTGAATGCCTCTACACAGGTTTGTTGACAGATACCGGTTCGTTTCGTTTTCCAAGTACTTCGCCTCGTACGCATGAGATTGTAGCTGGGTTGATGCGAAAAGGGTTGGAAGTAGATCAGGTCTACAACCGCATTTTTGATACAAACAGCTTAAACAAGTTGCAATTGTTGGGGTATAGTTTGAGCGAGAAATTAACGGTATATAAAGAATACAATACGGCCATCATTGGTCTTTCCTATAAAGAGTTGCAACGTTTTAATTTTCAAAAAGGCGATACAGAAGGCCTGGTCAATTATGGCTTGTCCATCGAGGGGGTTGTTTTTGCTGTGCTGGTGCAAGAGGTGAAAGGGCTGGTGAAAATGTCGCTGCGTTCAAAAGGAGATTTTGATGTGAACCAAATGGCACGCGCACACTTCAATGGTGGTGGACACAAAAATGCTGCCGGAGGTCTTTCCGATGTTTCTTTTGACAAGACCCTGGAAAAGTTAGCGGCACTGCTCCCACAATACAAAGAAGCGCTTCAAGGTTAGTAATTAAGTTATGACGATGCGGATATTGCTTTCTGTCTTTTCTTTCCTTCTGCTCACAGGTGTGTCTTGTAACCAGGAGCAACAGCCACAACAACGTACGCCAACACCGGAGGAAAGGGAGCAGTCGTTGATTGATATGAACAAGAACCTCCTGTCGGAAGAGAGCGCAAGGATTGATGCCTATGTGAAACAGAAAGGCTGGTCGGTGCAAAAAACGGGTACCGGGTTGCGCTACTATATTTACAAAGATGGTGCGGGTGAGATGCCAAAAGAGGGGGCAGTCGTTGCCATCCACTATGAGGTGTCTTTGTTGGATGGAACAATTTGCTACACTTCCAGGGAGTCTGGCCCACGCGAATTCTTAGTGGGACAGGATTATATCGAGACCGGCTTGCACGAAGGGGTGCAATTGATGAAGGTGGGAGACAAAGCCAAATTTGTCTTGCCCTCTCACTTGGCTCATGGATTGGCAGGCGATCGCAACAAGATTCCGGCCCGGGCTTCTGTGGTGTATGACATCGAATTGCTGTCTTTTCGATGAGAAAGGGTTGGCGGTTCGGAGCGATGATTGTACTGCTGTTGTTGTTGGCAGCCTGCAACCATTCGGACTTCCCCGATCATGTCAAATCTTCCAAAGGATACTATTACAAATATTTAGCCCTGGGTGATCACGAGCGTCCCGTTCTCGAAGATGGCTACATCAGCTTGTCGTTGCATTATCAAACGACTTCCGGAGATACCCTTTTTAGAGTGGTGGCGGAAGATTTCGTTATGGAAACGGGGTTGGATAGCAGCGGTGGTTTCTTTCCAGCCTTATTGAAAGAGCCTTTGTTGTCGATGGTCGAAGGAGACAGCGTCTCGTTTGTGCTGGATATTGCGAGGGCTGAAAATGCAGTATTTCCCGACACATGTGATGTCATTCAGGCCATTGTGGCCATTCACAAAGCCAAAACGCCAGCCGAATACCGGGCAGAGCAGCGGCACATTGCCTGGTTAAACGATCAGGAGCTCAAAGAGCAACAGCGCCTAGCGACTTATTTGGCTAAAGCTGGCATCGGTAAAAGGCATTACCTGGAAGGGATTTACTTTCTGGAGCAAAAACGTGGTTCCGGTCGAAAGGTGGTTTCAGGAGACGGTATTTATGTTCATTACAAAGGTTTTTTTCTGGACGGAGAGGAGTTTGATTCTACCTACGAAATGGGAGTTCCATTCGATTTTGTTCTCGGAGATCCCGATCAGGTGATACCGGGGCTGAGCCTTGGAATCTATCAAATGCACGTTGGCGGAAAGGCGAAATTTATTATACCTTCGCAGCTCGGTTTTGGAGACAAAGGTTCTTCCACGGGCATTGTTCCTCCATTTACCACCTTAATATATGAGGTCGAACTAATCAAAGTCTTGTAATACCTATTTTAACCAATTCAATTTTATGAAATCATTAACCACATTGGCTGTTGCTTTGATGGCCGTTTTATTGATCTCTTGCGAAGAGCCAGTAAAGAAGCCTGAAATTATTACAACAGCCTCAGGGTTGCAGTACATTATTACGACTCCGGGTCAGGGAGCTCAAGCTCAAGCAGGGCAGCTTGTTTCTGTGCATTACAAAGGCATGTTGAAGTCGGACAGCTCTAAGTTTGATAGTTCTTACGATAGGGGCAAACCCTTTGAGTTCCCATTGGGCGCAGGTCGTGTTATCCAAGGATGGGACGAAGGTATTTCGCTCTTGAATGTGGGTACAAAAGCAACATTGATCATTCCTGCAGCTTTGGCGTATGGCCCAGCTGATCGTACAGGGATTCCTGCCAATTCAGATTTGATTTTTGAGGTGGAATTGGTGAGTATGCGCGAACAGCCCAAGCCTGCTGAGGCATATGATATTACGGGAATAGAAGAGCAAACCACTGAGTCGGGTATCAAGTACTACAAATTGCATGAAGTAGAAGAAGGAGTCAACCCCGTTGACGGTCAAACAGTTTCTATGCACTACGCATTGTACCTTGCCGATGGAAAAAAACTGGACAGCTCTTGGGATAGAGGTCAGCCTTTGGGATTTCAATTGGGTGTTGGTCAAGTGATTCCTGGATGGGAAGAAGGCGTTAAGCTGATGAAGATCGGTGAGAAAATGAGAATGATTCTTCCTTCGAGTTTAGGATATGGTGAGCAAGGCAATGGTCCTGTTCCACCAAACGCAGAATTGATTTTTGACATGGAATTAGTAGGTGTCCAATAAGCAGACTACTAGTCTACAAACAATATAAAAACGGCCGGACGCTTCTGAAGCTCCGGTCGTTTCTTTTTCCACCCATCAATGGTGTAAGTCCGAATGTATTCAGTGGGCAATGTAATATCGGCAGCAACGCACAGTTGTGTCTCCGGGCGACAGCTTCTCAGAATATCGGCAAACATAGCTTCGTTGCGGTAAGGTGTCTCGATGAAGATTTGAGACTGCTGTAACTGGCCCGACTCCTTCTCTAAGTCCCGCAATTTTTTAATTCGTTGGTTTTGATCGCGCGGCAGGTAGCCGTGAAAGGCAAATTGTTGTCCGCTCATCCCCGAAGCCATTAAGGCCAATAGTATGGAAGATGGTCCAGTCATCGGCACCACCTGAATTTCCTGTCGGTGAGCCAGCAACACAATCTCCGCTCCTGGGTCAGCGACACCTGGGCAGCCTGCTTCCGATAGTAAAGCGATGTTTTCTCCTTCTAGTGCAGCCGCCAGGTAATTTCGCTTCTCCATGGGAGAAACATGTTTGTCCAAAGGCAAAAAATCGCGGTCACCGCCAGGATTCAGGCCCAGGGCTTTCAGGTACCTGCGTGCCGTTTTTTCCTTTTCGGCAATGATCACCTTTATGTCTCGAAGTACCTCTGGAATGTCTGGCGGAATGGCTTGAATGCCCTCATCTCCAAGCGTTGTGGGTACTAAGAATAGTTTTCCTTTCTGTGTTGTTGACATGGGCGCGAAGATACCGAATTCGATTCAGAAGCAGTAAGCAGATACCATGGCTAATTGAACTTTATAAATTGTATTTTCGGAAACTAACTGTTTGAAAATCGCTCATTTGGTCTCCCTTTTCAGTATTCGATTTTGGTTGATTATCTGTTTGTTCTTGCCTTTATGGTCTTGGGCGCAATCTCCTCATTTTCGGCACTACACCACCAACGATGGGTTGGCCAGTTCGCAAGTGTATCAGATTCTGCAAGATTCAAAAGGTTTTTTGTGGTTTGCGACCGATCGGGGAGTTTCTCGCTATGATGGCTATACATTTGAGCGCTTCGACAGTGGCGATGGCCTGGTTGGTAATGTCATTTTTCGCATGACAGAGGACCATCTGGGGCGGGTGTGGTTTTGTGATTTTAACAGACGGCTATCTTATTTTGACCATGGTGTGTTTCGGCCGTATGCATTTAACAATGTGCTGGCTGATTCCCTCCAGGGAGGCTTGATTAGCACAATGAAGGTTGAAGGACATTTGGACGTTTGGTTAGGGATCGATGGGCATTCTAAAACCGCGATAGCTCATGTGGATAGCAACGGTGTTTGGGCATCGCATTCTGAACACATCGATTCAACAGCCAGCCTTACCGTCCACTTATTTGGTTCGGGTTATGTCTGCGGGACAAATGCTGTGAAGTATGCTCCGGATGTTACGGTTCAAGTCGATTCTTTTGGCAACATCAGGCAGAGTAGGCTTTTTCGCGGTGGTTGGATATTAAGACCTAATTTTTTGATTCGGCCTAATGGCGACTGGTTCATGGCGGGTGGGTATAATTTGATGCGAATTGATAAAAACGACTCAATAACAGAGGTCGATGTGCCGGAATCAACCTTCAGCCTGTTTCAGGATAAAAAAGAAAATATTTGGCTTGGAGTGAAAGCTGCCGGAGTGCTCTTGTTTCCAAACGGAGATATTGAAGTTCCCCCAATTTCTTTTTTGAATGGTACAACTGTCACTCATGTTTTACAAGATAATGAAGGAGGCTATTGGTTCTCTACCGACAATGATGGGGTGTACTATACACCTGAATTGTCGCAATTAGTATTAACAGACAAGGATGGGATTCCTGATAATCGACTGATGACCATATGTCGCAAAGACAACGAGGTGTTGTTGGGTCATGCCTCAGGATACATTTCATTGCTGGGACTTGATGGTGAAGGAAGAATAAAGTCCAGGCGCTCCTTTCGCACTGGAGGGGAGGTGAGATTAATACGGACTGATGAGCATGGAGAGATATGGTTTAGCGGGTATGTTTCCGATTCTTCCGATAATCTTCCCAAAGAATGGAATTCGGTTGGTAGCCTGTTTCGTGATTTCAAAGTTCTGGATTCTATGGTGATTACGAATGCTGGTACCATGATAAAACAGGAAGGTTTAAGCGAAATAAAGGGCTTTCCGCAAGACTTGATTGATCATCGTGTTGATGCCGTTTTTGGAGAGCGTGATGGGGCTGTTTTGGTGGGGACATTGAGAGGTTTGTACAGACTGGTTGGAGAAAATCTGGATTTTCTTGGGGAAACTGATTCAAACCTGAATGTACGCATTGTAGATATTCAAAGGCTCAATGAACAGTGGTTGGCTATGGGAACCCGGGGGAAAGGGTTGATTTTGTGGGATGGTCAGAAATCGATAGCGGTTGGGCAGGAGGATGGATTAAACAGTGATTTGTGCAACCGGGTGTACATTGAAAACGACAGCACCATTTGGTTATCTACTAACGCGGGAATCAATTGCGTAATGTTGCGGGAAGGAACTTCTGCACATGTGGTTGGTCGGTTGGATTTGGGAGATGGACTCATCTCGAATGAAGTAGCCGATTTAACGGTTGATGATCGATTTGTGTGGGCCGTTACTAGTCAGGGTGTGAGCAGGTTGTTGAAAGAGGAGGCTTTTCGTCCGGCATTACAGCCGGTTATTCGATTGATTGATGTCAAGGCTGGAGGAGCGGCCATTAAATCAGGCGAATTTTTGGAGCATTGGCAAAATCAGGTTCATTTTCATTTTGTTGGATTGTCGTACAGGTGGCCCCGTTCCTTGCGCTATAAATACCGGCTACTTGGAGTTGATTCTACCTGGGAGCACAGTGCTCAAACATCCATCGAGTACTCTGCTTTGAGCCCGGGAGACTACACATTTGAGGTGAATGCGGTCAATACCGATTTTCTGGAAAGCAATGTTCCCGAACGTTTTTCGTTTTCGATTGCCACACCCTTGTGGAAGAGGTGGTGGTTTGTGTTGAGTGTCTTGTTGCTGTTGCTGCTCACCACATTTTGGGTGGTACGGCAACGGTTGTTGTTGTTTCGGGAGCGGGAAAGGCAGAAAGGAGAGCTGGAAGGACTGAAAAATAAAGTGATGCGGGTGCAAATGCGGCCGCACTTTTTTTACAATTCCCTGAATACCATTCAAAGCTACATCGTTGGGAATCAGCCTGAAAATTCAACGAAGTATTTGTCAAAGTTTTCGCGGTTGATGCGGCTGAATTTTGCGTATTCAGAGTACAATACGATTTCGTTGCGGCAAGATCAGGAAGCGCTACGTCTTTATGTTGAGCTGGAGCAGATGCGCTATCCGGAAAGGTTGCGGTTTCATTTTGAATGTGCAGTTTCAAATGAAGATGACTTGTTGGTGCCACCGCTGTTGTTGCAGCCTTTTGTTGAGAATGCCATCCTTCATGGAGTTTTGCCCGGCCAAAAGAGAGGAGATGTTTGGGTGCGCATTGAAGAGCTGGAAGACAGTCTTGAAATTACCATCAAGGACAATGGGATTGGCATGGAAAATGCTGCAAAAATCGCAGAACGGAAAAGGGGTTCAGGATTGTTGGAACCAAAGAGCACATCAGGGGCGAAGGTGACACATGGAAGAATTGCTTTGTTCAATAAAATGGCCAATTATTATTTCCCCATTTCAGAGCAGCCTGTTGATGTTAGCTTGGAAAATCCTGGAACTCAGATTGTTTTTCGATTGCATAAGTTGAATAAAAAAAAATGATTTAAATGGATAAAGTTCGAACGGTCATCATTGATGATGAGGTGGCAGCCATCGATTATTTAGTCAAGTTGTGCGAACAGCTTAGTCCTGAAATGGAGGTGGTTGGAACTGCTTCTGGCATTGCGGAGGCAATTGAGTTGATTCGAAAAGAAAAACCGGTTGTCGTTTTTGTTGACATTGAGTTTCCGGAAGGGCTAGGTTTTGAGATTTTAAGCGCTTTTCCAGATGCGCATTTTCAGGTTGTTTTTGTCACCGCCTACGACCATTATTCCTTGCAGGCAATTAAGTTCAATGCGCTGGATTATCTGCTGAAACCTGTGGACGCGTCTGACTTTGCTGCTGTTGTTGAAAGGATTCTCAGTCGGTTGGATAGGGAAAGTAAGCTGAGTGGGGCGGAGGTGTCTCATTTGTTGCAAGTTTCGTTGAAAGCAAATATTGCGCTGCCTACACAAACCGGGCAGGAGTTTATAGCGATTGACGGTATTTTGCGGGTAGAGGCTGATGGCTCTTATTCCAAGGTGTTTACCACAGAAGGTCCCTCTTATTTGGTTAGTAAAAGCCTTGTTTCGTTTGATCAGGTACTGGTGAAGAGAGGCTTTGTGAGGGTGCACCGCAAGCACCTGATAAATCCAGAGCACATTGCTTCAGTCTTGAAAAATGCTGGGGGAAGTGTAGTGATGCGTGACAAAAGTGAATTGCCACTATCCCGCTCGGGGAAGGAATTATTGCAACAGAGGCTGAAAGAAATGTCCGAGTTTTTGTAGCGGATTAAGATTGCTGTCGCGCATGGAGGATGTCCTGTGCGATTTTTTCACAAGCCTCGTCCAACAGTTGGTACACATTTTCAAATCCCAGGTCTCCTCCAAAATAAGGGTCAGGCACAGACATGTTTGAGCCTGGATTCGAAACATTCAATATCATAAAGACTTTTTCTTTGTCCTCAGCAGTTCGGGCCTGGGCAATGATATCGTTGTAGTTGCTGCTGTCCATGGCGTAGATGTGGTCAAAAGCATCGAAGTCGGCAGGTACAAATTGACGAGATGTTTGGTGAGATAAATCGACACCATGGGTCAATGCATTTTCTGCCGATCGCTGGTCGGGTCGTTCTCCCGAATGGTAAGAGGAGGTTCCAGCGGAATCTACCAGCACATCAAGGTTGTAATCTGCTGCTTTCTTTTCTAATATTCCCTGAGCCAAAGGGGAGCGGCATATGTTGCCGAGGCAAACCATTAAAACGCGTTTCATGCTGATGAAAAAATTAAGTCATAAAAAAAGGAATCAACGCCCTGGCACTGATTCCTTTTGAACTCAACAAAAATTAATTACTGAATTGCAATTTTCTTCTCCAGGTCTGAGATGTAGCCCCGGAACCTTTTGTCTGTATCTATCAAGTTGTTGACAGTTTTACAGGCATGCAAAACAGTTGCGTGATCTTTGCCTCCACAGTGGGCTCCAATGCTTGCCAAAGAAGACTTTGTCATTTGTTTGGCGAAGAACATGGCAATTTGACGCGCCTGAACCACTTCGCGCTTACGCGTTTTGGATTTGAGTAGCTCAATGGGAAGGTCAAAATAATCGCAAACCACTTTTTGGATATAATCTATAGATACTTCTCTCGCGGTGTTTTTGACAAACTTGTCAATCATCTGTTTTGCCAAGTCCAGCGTAATGGACTTTTTGTTGAGAGAAGACTGTGCAATCAAAGAAATCAATGCTCCTTCCAGCTCACGAATGTTGGTTGTGATGCTGTAGGCGAGGTATTCCGACACCTCCTTCGGCAATTCAATGCCTTCTGTGTACATTTTCTTCTCTAGAATGGCGATACGCGTCTCTAATGAAGGTACTTGCAGGTCAGCCGAAAGGCCCCACTTGAAGCGAGAAAGAAGGCGTTGTTCCATGCCTTGCATCTCAACTGGTGGTTTGTCTGAAGTTAAGACCAGCTGCTTGCCTGTTTGGTGCAGGTGGTTGAAAATGTGGAAAAAGACATCTTGCGTTTTTTCTTTGCCTGCAAAGAATTGAACATCGTCAATGATCAGTACATCTATCATTTGGTAGAAATGCACAAAATCATTTTGATTGTTGTTGCGCACCGCGTCAATAAACTGGTGTGTAAACTTCTCGGAAGAGACGTACAGTACCGTTTTGTTCGGGTGGTTGTTTTTTATCTCGATGCCAATGGCATGACCGAGGTGTGTTTTTCCTAAACCAACATTGCCATAAATTAACAATGGGTTAAATGCAGTTCCTCCTGGCTTGTTCGCTACTGCGTAACCTGCAGAGCGTGCAAGGCGGTTGTGGTCACCTTCTACAAAATTTTCAAACGAATAATTGGGGTTGAGTTGTGAGTCAACCACGACCTTCTTAAGCCCTGGAATAATAAATGGGTTTTTGATGGTCTTGCTTCCAATATCGATCGGCATGGAAACCGAAGGATTTTTGATGGCACTTCTGTTGGTTGTTGGGATCTTAACAGTATAAGGTTTGGAGCTGTTGAAATTGTTCTCCATGATAATACTGTACTCCAACTTACCTTCAGAACCCAATTCTTTTTTAATCGTCTTCTTGAGTAATGTAATGTAGTGTTCTTCCAACCATTCGTAAAAAAACTGACTTGGAACCTGAATTGTCAAAACATGATCCTTCAATTTAAGGGGTTTGATAGGCTCGAACCATGTTTTGTAACTCTGGAGGCTGACGTTATCTTTAATCACCTCTAAACAATTCTTCCAAATTTGATCGTGTGGTTTGCTCATTATGATGCCATCCTATGTCGTTAGATTCAACAAAAAAAACTTTATCTCACTCCCTGAAAAGGAACTTTTCACAGAGTAAAACGAGGTGTAATTACTTCCTGAAAAAAAACTGAAAACCCCATCCGCTTTAGGGCCGTTTTGTTGAACAAATATTTTAATAAAAAAGTGAAAAAAAAAATTATCAACTATTGATTTTTAAAAAAGTTTGATTTGTGAATTTTTGACGTTTTTGGCACACTTTTTTTACAGGCTCGAATTTCTCTTTCCCTTGATAATTGTACATTATAGGAGGAGATTTGCTTGAAGTTACCCCCGAGGCTGGTTCAGTAAATAGTCTGACTACAACCACTTTAACTAATTATTTTGGACCTAATTTATGCAAGGTGTCAGCCACCTCTTTTGGGAAGTAAAAGTCCCTTAAAATTTTTCGCAAATTGACCAAATTTAAATGGCTCCAGTTCCATTATTTTCGATGTCCCGATCAGGCCTTAATACAACAACGGTTTTTTGGTTATTAACATTGTCCACATTTTCTGGTTCCCTTGGGTGTAATTAATAAAATTTGCTTCTCGATCTGCCGCGATCAGCAAATGTTCTACATCTTTTTTAACAACAAGTATCTCTCCAGGTAGTCAATCAATGGTTAACTGGATCTTAAAAAGTTCAGAAAAAAACCTTGATCAAGCCTGCAGCATCCCCATGGTTTACTTTTTGAATTGATTTCACCTCTTGAAGATACAACGTACCTTCCAACTGAGCTGTATCAATTATTCTAAATTTGGCCCATGGAATCGAATAAAAAGAGCTTTGAGCATAAGTTACGTGTGCGCTACGCAGAAACGGATAAAATGGGCTATGCCTACTACGGCAACTATTCGACCTATTTTGAAGTGGCCCGGGTAGAGGCGTTGCGTTCCGTTGGCATTAGCTACCGACAATTGGAAGATGAAGGAGTGATGTTGCCTGTGCTGCAGTACTCCATTAAATACTTCAAGCCGGCCTTTTATGACGAGGAACTAACGATTCGTACCACGGTAAAAGATGTGTCAGGAGCGCGCATTGTTTTTGAGTACGAGACATTCAATGAGAAAGGCGAACAAATCAATCGAGCCGAAACGACCCTGGTTTTTGTGAACATAGCCAAAAACAAACCTTGTTCTCCTCCCGAGAATATCAAGGAAAAATTGACACCTTATATATAAGTTATAAAAACTAAGGGGAAGTGAACTTGGCCAGCTTAATGGCTTTGGTAATGGTCGGAGAATCCACCTTTAGAAAATAGATTCCCCTCGGAAAGTCTGCCGGACTGATTTCAAATTGTTTCAACGATGGTGCCAGGGGAGCTGACCATACTGCTTGTCCCAAAGAATTGTAAACGGTTGCAGTAGTAGCCTTCGTGTCATTTAGCACAACAACCAGGTTTTCGTTCTCATACGTAAACCCAAAAGTATTGTGCACAGCAATGGCCAGATGCAACGTGTCTGGCAGGCCGTCTACCGTATCTGTCGTATCAATGCTATTGCAGTCGCTCCAAAGGCCCCGGTCACTGAAACGAATGCAGATGGGTACTTCAAACAGTCCAATGTGCAGGAGACTATCCGCTTGCAGGTATAGTCTCGCAGCGTCACTCATCTGCATGTGGCTGCTGTAGCCATACATAGACTGAAACAGAATTTTGTCGGTGATGGACCGGCCGATGTCTCCATAAAGCTGCATGAGGGTGCTCGACCAGATGTCTGCATCACCGTAAAGGTTGCCGGTAAGGTCTTCCGGATAATGATCGTTGGATTGCACCATGCGGCCACTCCAAAACTCATTGTGACCATCCCATGAAAATACTTGTTCCCAATTGTATGGATTGGTTTGACGGGAGTAAGAGGCAGCTATATAATCTCCATTCGCTTCGTCCAATGCCGTGCGTTGACTGCCAACGTTTGTGCCCGGAGCCGCGCTGTGTGATATGGCATGACCGTATTCGTGCACCACCACATCGGCATCTTCCGCATCATCGACACCTCCTTCGCCAAAAGTGAGTTTCGGTTGATTGCCACTAAAAGAAAAAACCGACTGATCGCCCCCTCCAAGTCCATGTACATCCACAGGAATGGGGAAGTTGACGAGGTTGTTGAAGCCCAGGTTTTGGATGTGGACCTGTATCTTGTTGATGTGGTAGAGGGCATTAAATTCTTCAAACCCTTGCTCAGAGCGGGTGAAATTGAACTCAGGTGTGAGGCTGGTAGTGGGTGTGAAAAAGGGAAGGCTGTGTTCGGTTATTTCTACATAAGGGCTGGTCAGAACAAATGTGTTGGTTGTTTCGTCAAACGTGGCCAGGGTGGTAACTGATTGACGTTGGGCATTGAGCACGGGCACGTCTGTATCTTCTGAATCTATGTAAGGAGCCCCGTACTCAGTTTCTGCTGTCGTTAGTGGGTCAGGTAAAAAGATCATGCCTGTGACAGTCGTGTCTTTGGCATACGTGTTTAAGTCACGTTGATACAGCACCGTTCCATCGGAGCCAAATACCAATTCCTGGTGTCTGTCTCCTTCAGTCAGTTCAACCCGAAGTGCCGCAACCATTTTTGTTCCATCGTAATAATATTGTTTGTCAACAGTGTAGGTGGGCTGAGCCACCCTTTTATACCTGCCAAAGTAGTTGCTTACCACGGTAGCTTCTGGAAAGATTGCGTCCATCTCCGCAGCAATTGGAAAGGAAAAATCGAACATGGAAACAATGTTGCCCAACTTGTCCATGTTTACTTTCACCTGCGATTGATACAAATCGTAACCGTTGTATTGCTGCACGTAGGTGTAATGCATCCCTACAGGGCTTTCAATCGTGTGGAGAAGTTTCAGTGAAGTGCCAGCGCTGTGTAGGTTGTTTAGGCGGTTGGTCAATTCCGATTCAAGTGCACCCTTGACAGGAATTTTTGTAAAATTACCGGTCGCTTTAAGTGCATCCAGCGGATGTTCCATCGGACTATCCGGGCGTACACTTACTTCCTTTTGAGCGTAACCAAATTGGATGGTTAGAAAAAGAATCAATATGCAGAGAGTCAGTTTCAAGAAGTAGTTTTATCTAAGTATTAACGTCTGGATTGAACATTAAATTGAACGTCCTCCAATCGTTTTAACAAATTTACAATTTTATACACCTGACTTTTCGGGACGGACAGCAGCAACCGACAACTTTCTTCAAATTGTTGCTCCAACTGTTCTAATTCCTCGTCCTTAACCAATTGCATTACTGCATTCATTTGTGGGTATTCAAATAGTATCTCCAACTCATCACGCACTTGTTTCTCAATCACTTTTGCTACTGCCAGTGCTTCAATAGCCGAATTGCGGTACGCTGCAATCAATCCTCCTACGCCAAGTTTAGTGCCTCCAAAGTAACGTACAACCACTACCAAAAGGTTGGTTAAGCCATGCGACAGAATTTGGCCATATATTGGTTTGCCAGCCGTGCCTGAAGGTTCTCCTGCATCATTAACACGCCAGCGGTTGTCGTCCATTCCAAGTTTGTAAGCATAACAAACATGTTTGGATCCGTGGTGCTCTTTCCGCTTTGTTTCGAGTAGTTCTTTGATTTGTTCCTCGGAATGAACGGGAAAGGCATAGGCAAAAAACTTGCTGCCTTTTTCTTTGAAAAGTCCTTCCGTTGGGCCGGCAATGGTTTTGTAGGTGTCGTCAAACTCCATCAGGCGAGGGTAATAATGATGATGGCCAGTAAAGCAAGCCCAATTCCGAGCCAATTGGTGAGCACCAGTTTTTCTTTAAAAAACAGAAACGATATCAACGAAGAGGTGGCAACCACTCCAACATTGGTGATGGAAAACACTACGGAACTTTCCAGGTGAGCTGTGTCCAATGCCTTTAAAATAAAGTAAATCGAAAAGTAATTGGTGATTCCCAACAGCACTCCCAACACAAAACTGTTGCGGCTTATTTTTAGTTGTTTTTTGACCACCAGTTGAATGGCTCCAATGATGCCGGCAATGATGAAAATGACTGGAATGAAAGCATTCATGTTGGCCCCGGTCAGGTGAAAGTGTTGCACGTATTTGAGGTAGGTGTCAATAACGCCACTTCCGAAGAACAAGATGACGGGCAGGTAATAGTAGCCTTTTTGAGGTAAAATGATGCCCCATTTTTTAGAGGCCAAAAACACCGCAACAAGGGCGATTATAATCCCAAGTACTTTCAATGCTGGCATGGTATCACCATAAAGGTAAACGGCCACCACCACAGGAATAACCACCGACATTTTATTCGCAACAGAGGCCACCGAAATGCCGTTTATCTGGGCGGTCAATGCCATTACGTTGAACAGGGAAATAAAGATGACTCCCAGTATCAGGGCATGAGGCAGCCACGATTCTTGTAAGATGCCTGAGAAATCAAAATCGGAACTCAGCGCAAAGCCCAATGCACCTGCTGTGAAATAGTTGACAACAATGCCGTGGCGGTTGTTCGCACCAAATTTTTTGAACAGCTGAAAGAATACAAAGAGGAGGGAGGTGGCCAGAATGCAGAGGAGTACAAATATCATTGCGCGGCCAGAAATGTGAACAATGTATCGTCTTCTACTTGCTGTTGCTTGTTTACCGGACTGGGCAGTGGTGGAGCAGCAACTCCTGCCGGGATTGTTTGTTGGTTAATAAAAACGCGTGCTTCATCCCACAAGGCCGCTTCAAAAAAGGAGTTATGCACGGTGGTGCCTCCTTCTACCAGCACCGACTGGATGTTGCGGCTCTGTAGCTCTTCCATTATTTGGGGCAACACCGGCTGATCAAAATCCAATGCGACCCATTCAAGGTTAGGAGCAGCAGCCAATGCTTTGGAGCTGAATATCAATGTAGGTTGACTGCCATCCATGAGGTGCAATGACGTTGGAAGTTTGCCCAGGCGATCAATCACCAGGCGCAAAGGAGCAGGTCCATCCCACAACCGCACATTTAATTGGGGATTGTCCAGCATGGCGGTATTGGTCCCTGCTAAAATGGCTGCTTCTTCACTGCGCCATCGGTGCACCAGCCGTTGCGCCTGTGGGCCACTAATCTTTAAAGGCTTATCGGTGCTTTCTGTTCGAAGCGCATCGATGTATCCGTTTTGGGTTTGTGCCCACTTCAAAATGACGTAGGGGCGTTGCTTTTCATGGAAAGTAAAGAAACGCCTGTTGAGCCACCTGCCTTCCGCTTCCAGCACACCAACTGTCACCTCGCAGCCGTTGGCCCTGAGCCGTTCAATTCCTTTGCCATCCACAGCAGCAAAAGGGTCGCGGTTGGCAATAACAACTTTTGGGATTTTGTGGTGCACAATTAAGTCGGCACAAGGAGGTGTTTTTCCATGATGTGCGCACGGTTCAAGGTTGACATAGAGCGTAGCTTCCGCCAATAATTGCTTGTCTACAACACTTTGGATGGCCTCGACTTCTGCATGGGCATTGCCAAATCCGGTGTGGTATCCCTCGCCAATGATTTTGTCTTGCCAAACTACAACTGAACCTACCAATGGGTTCGGGGCAACAAGGCCCGCTCCGTTTTGTGCCAATTCAAGGCACCGGAGCATGTATTTTTGGTCATTATTCATGGGCAAAAAAAGTGCGGCTGGAACAGCCTCACATGCGCCCAAAAGTACGCTTTTTTGCGTAATTTAGAGGCCAGTGAAAGTCCCCGACAACAAGGTGAAATCGGTCCTTCAGAACCTGCGTTCCGAGCTCTCGGATACTTATGATGGAGGTGAGCTGCGCAGTATTTTAAATTGGGCATTTTTGCACAAGATGGGGTTCTCTGCCACCGATTTGGTCACCCGCGCAGAAGAGCGCCTATCGGAATCCGAAATCGTGTGGTTCATTCAGTTGAAAAAGGCTTTGAAGCAGCAACAGCCTATCCAATACATTTTAGGAGAGACAGAATTTTGCGGGTTGACCTTCAAATCCGACAAACGGGCATTGATTCCCCGGCCGGAAACAGAGGAGTTGGTTGGGTGGATAGTGGAGCGGACCCAGCAAATGGGACGGCAGAATGGATCGATTTTGGATATTGGTACGGGCAGTGGGTGCATTGCTCTGGCCTTAAAGCAATTGCTGCCGCAGGCCCAGCTAACCGGAATGGATATTTCGAAGGAAGCCCTGGCATTGGCGTCAGAAAATGGGGTGCAATTGAACCTGGACGTCCATTGGTTGGAGCAGGATATTCTGGCAACCGAAGCGGAGCAAGACAACATGATTTATGACATAATTGTTAGTAATCCTCCTTATGTGCGCCACTCGGAACGAGCCTTGATGTCAGCGAATGTGCTGGAATTTGAACCTCATCAGGCTTTGTTTGTATACGATGATGACGCGCTTTTGTATTACCGCGAAATTGCCCATTTTGCAAAGAAGCATTTGTCTGCAAATGGAGCCTTGTTTTTCGAGATCAACGAAGCGTTGGGAAAAGAGCTGGTTGATTTACTAACTGCTTTGAATTTTAAGAACATCGAATTGAAAAAAGACATCTACCAAAAAGATCGCATGTTGTGTTGTATACCCGGTTAATATACGTGTGCGCGTTGCTGTTCTTATCCTTTCCAGGACTGGCACAGCTTTCGAATGACTTCACTGTTGAGTCGGTGAAGTACGGCCTCACGTATGGGAAACTTTCTCAGGAAGGTGTGCGCCAAATGCAATACCCATTAGAGGAAGAAGAGAAGAAAAAGGAGAATTGGCTTTATCCCGAATTGACCCGTTTTGTGTTTGCTTTCGACAACCGCACTGAATGGTTGAATGGGAATCGGGGCAGAATGGACGGCATAAAAGTGGGCATGGAGTTTAACGAGCGTTACCGGTTGGGGGTTGCCATTTATAACAACCCAAGTCCCGTTGCTATGGAGCCCGTGGTGACTGAGAGGGATTCGATTGTCAATGCGGTGGACCTGCGGTATTTTGCGTTTTACGGAGAACTTATTTTGTACAAAGACTACCGTTGGGAAGTAGACATTCCCATTGCTTATGGAACGGGCAATGCCAGCCTGATTCGGTTTACTGCCAATTCTGGGCTGGATGAACCCATTCGTGACATCAGCGTTCGTACTGTGGATGCTGGAATTTCAGCCCATTATAAAATCTTTTCTTGGGTTGGTTTTGGCTCTGGTTTTGGCTACCGCAAAGCATTTTCCAGCAATGAATTGATGAAGGATGCTTACACCTCTCCGTATTTTGTGTTTAAGCTCAAGCTGTTTTTAGGGTACCTCTACAAAACCGTTTTTCAGCGTAAGAAGTTGAAGGAAGAGCGGGATGCCTACCATGAAAAAAAACGCGAAAGGAAGAAAAGGCGATTGGAGAGAAGGAATAGCTAAGTGGAGCGCAGATCTGAAGATAGCTATGGTAATTGCAGGTATCGGTGATGCCTCAAGACAAACCTTCCAAATGAACCCATCATAGTTTCCAACAAAGCATGAATAAGTGTATGGATTTGAATAATTTCGTTTCCAATTACAAAGCTGATGGTGGAGAACAATTTTGATTTCACAACCCAGGATGTAGCGGATTACTACAACCAAACACAAAATCACTACGAAACATGGTGGAAGCTGGGGAGTGGTATGTCCCTGCACTATGGGGTTTGGGAGAAAGACACACCCAATTTCCTGGAAGCATTGCGCAACACCAACCGCATCATGATGAATTTGGCGGGTGTTGAAGGCACTCACAAAGTGTTGGATGCTGGTTGTGGTGTCGGTGGCGCGGCCATTTTTATGGCGCAACAAAAAGGAGCAGCCGTGCAAGGAATCACCGTAAGCGAAACGCAAGTAGCTTATGGAAATCAGAAGGCCAGGGAACTCGGGGTTTCGGAATTGGTGCAAATCACACAACAAGATTACACCAAAACGAATTTTCCAGATGAGTCATTTGATGTTGTTTGGGCGTGTGAAAGTGTGTCTTCGGCCCCCCAACAGGTTGACTTTATAAAAGAAGCCTATCGCGTATTGAAGAAGGGCGGCAAATTGGTCATGGCGGATTGTTTCCTCACCACCGAAGATCAGGCTGACCCCAATGAGTGGATCAAAAAGTGGGGTTCTACGTGGGCAGTATCTGGTTTGGTTACCAAGGATTATGTCGTGAAAGGGTTGACAGACAATAGTTTTACCATGCTGGAAGACAAAGATTTTACCACCAACATCGTTCCCACGGCCCGTAGAATGTACCAGGCTTATCTCTTAGGTGCGATACCTTCCAGGCTCTATAATTTCTTTTTTAAGAAGACCCGAAGGTTTGCCAAAATCCACTATTTGTCTGGGTTGTATCAATACAAATCTCTGAAGGCGGACCTGTGGAAGTACAACATCCTGGTGGCTCAGAAATAATCTTTTCGTATGGGCCTGGTTTCTTTTGAGATCCTGTTTTTTAAGGATAAATTCGTTTCAATGAATTCCGGTATTGCTACTGCTTGATACCGGGGATGTAAAAGACGTAAGTTCAAGCAATGACACCGATAGAAGCCCAACCGCGCATGGAACAGTTAGCCAAGGAATTGCGCGCCCATAACCATAGCTATTATGTGTTAAGTGAGCCTACCATCAGCGACTACGATTTTGACATGATGTTGCAAGAGTTGCAGCAGTTGGAGGAGCAGTTTCCGGCTTTGGCTGATCCCAGCTCACCCACAAAACGAGTTGGTGGAGACATTACCAAAAAGTTTGAGGTAGTCGAGCATGAGTACCGCATGCTTTCGCTTTCCAACAGCTATTCGAAAGAAGAAATCATAGAATTTGGTGAGCGCATTGCGAAGCTAACCAGCGAACCCGTGGAGTATGTCTGCGAGTTAAAATACGATGGTGTGGCCATTGGCATTCGTTACATAAACGGGAAACTGGACCGCGCTGTCACTCGAGGCGATGGACAAAAAGGAGAGAACATAACGGCCAACGTCAAAACAATTCGGTCCATCCCCCTGACTTTGCAAGGCAACAATTACCCCAAAAAATTTGAAATCAGAGGAGAGATTTTCTTTCCCCTGGCCCATTTTGAAGCACTCAACAAAAGCAGGGAAGAAGCTGGAGAGCCACTTTTTGCCAACCCTCGAAACACCGCTTCCGGCACGATGAAAATGCAGGATTCTGCCGTAGTCGCTTCCAGAAAATTGGATTGTTTCCTTTACGGAATGTATGGTGACAATTTGCCGTTTACGCACCATTTTGATAGCATTAAAGCAGCCGCGGATTGGGGATTTAAGATTCCGTTTATCAACCAGAATTACATCCGAAAGTGCCGCAGCATTGATGAAATCATGTCCTTCATTGATTACTGGGACACGGCCAGACATGAGTTGGGATTTGAAATTGATGGAGTCGTCATCAAAGTAAACTCTTACCGGCAACAGGATCAATTGGGTTTCACGGCTAAGTCTCCCAGATGGGCGGTGGCTTATAAATTCAAAGCAGAGCAGGTAAGCACCATATTGGAAGAAGTAACCTACCAGGTAGGGCGCACCGGTGCCATTACTCCGGTTGCCAACCTCGAACCGGTTTTATTGGCTGGCACTATCGTCAAACGTGCCTCTTTGCACAATGCTGACCAAATCGCGCACCTTGATATTCGGGAAGGAGACCGCGTGTATGTGGAGAAAGGTGGTGAGATCATTCCCAAAATTGTTGGCGTAGACAAAGCGCAACGCAAGGCTGATAGCCAGCCGTTTCAGTACCTTACCCATTGCACCGAATGTAACACGGAGTTGATTCGCAATGAAGACGAGGCCAAGCACTATTGCCCCAACGAAGCGGGATGTCCCCCCCAGATTAAAGGCCGGATAGAGCACTTTATCAGCCGCAAGGCAATGGACATTGACGGCATTGGCTCCGAAACGGTTGACCTGTTGCACAACGAGGGACTCTTGAACAACCTTGGTGAACTGTATGATTTGCAAGCAGAGCAATTGCTTCCCCTGGAGCGCATGGCCAAAAAATCTGTAGACAACCTGCTGGCAGGCATCGAAGCTTCCAAAGCCACTCCATTTGAGCGGGTGCTGTTTGGGTTGGGAATACGCTTTGTGGGCGCCACCGTTGCTAAAAAATTGGCTGTTTACTTCAAAAACATTGACAACCTGATGCAGGCCGATTTCGAGGCACTGGTGAATGTTGATGAGATTGGCGATCGCATTGCAGCCAGTGTCATTGAATACTTTGCCGACCCGAAAAATCTGGCATTGGTAGAAAAACTCCGCCACAAAGGGTTGCAGTTCGAATTGTCTGAAGAGCAAATCGCCAATTCATCCGACAAGTTGGAGGGGGCGACCTTTGTGATTTCAGGTGTTTTTAGTGAATTCTCCCGAGATGAACTCAAGCAATTGATTGAGCAAAACGGTGGCAAGAATATCGGTTCCATTTCTGGTAAAACCAACTACGTGTTAGCCGGAGAAAACATGGGTCCCAGTAAATTGGCCAAGGCCGAAAAGCTGGGCGTAAAAATTATTAGTGAGTCGGACTTTGTTGCGATGATTGCATGAATTGGTGGACTAGCATACGGCTGAAAATTGGCGATTACCTGCTGCGAAAAAACAGGTACCGCAACAAGAGTAAACCGCACTCGTTGCAGTTTGAGCAAGTGTTGTCTGTTGGGCTGTTGTGTACCATCAAAGAAGAGAAAGACCTCAAAATCGTGATGCGCTATGTCAAGAACTTAAAAGAACGGGGCATTCGCTCAGTAGAAGTGTTGGCTTACGCACCGCAAAAGGAAGTGCCTGAATTTCTGGTAAAACAGCAACAGTTGCACTATTTTGGCAGGAAGCAACGCAACTGGTTGTTTCAACCCAAAGGAGATGCGGCCAGCACATTTTTGGGCAATCAGTTCGAAGTGCTGATCGACCTTTCGGAGGACAATGATTTTGCGCTGCGTTACGTTTTAGCAGTAACTCAGGCTAGAATAAAGGTGGGCCGCGACAGCGCTAAACGCAGTGAGTTTTACGACCTTATGATACAGGTTCAGCCTGGAAAAGACCTGAACTATTTTATTGAACAAGCAGATCATTACCTCAACCTCATAAATAAAACCCCAAGTCATGTCGAATAAATTCAAAGGAACAGGAGTGGCACTGGTCACACCATTTACAGAGCAAGGAAGTGTTGACTTTAAGGGCCTGGGCAGGTTGGTAGAGCACCTGATCAAGGGAGGGGTGGATTACCTCGTAGTGCAGGGAACAACGGGGGAGTCCCCAACCCTGACACCGGAAGAAAAGCGTTCCGTTGTCGATTTTGTTGTTGAGGTAAACAACGGTCGTAGGCCAGTCGTGCTAGGCCATGGTGGGAACAATACCCATCAAATCTTGCGCGGGTTTGGCCATTTTGATTTTACAGGTATTGATGCCATTCTTTCGGTGAGTCCAGCTTACAACAAACCGACTCAGGAAGGCATTTACCAGCATTTTAAAGCAATAGCCGAGGCTTCACCGGTTCCGGTAATTTTGTACAATGTGCCTCCACGTACCGGTTCAAACATGACCTCAGAAACGACCCTGCGGTTGGCTCACAACGTTAAAAATGTGGTGGCGATCAAAGAAGCATCAGGAGACTTGGCGCAAATTGGACGCATCATTCGCGATCGTCCGGCTCAATTCATGGTCATATCAGGAGACGATGCATTGGTCGTACCACACATGGCTCTTGGAGGAGACGGAATCATCTCTGTTGTTGGAAATGCTTTGCCTGGAAGGTTTTCAAAGCTGGTGAACTATGCATTGGAAGGAAACTTCCAAGGTGCACGGGAGGTGCATTACAACCTGATGGACGTTATCACCCTGCTTTTTGCAGAAGGTAACCCTGGAGGAGTAAAGGCTGCTTTGAAGATATTAGGCATTTGTGGCGATGATGTCCGATTGCCATTGGTCAAGGTCAGTGCAGAAACCTACAACAAACTGGATAAGGTGATCAAATCACTTTAGTCAGTGGTCAGCTCTTCCAAACGACTGCCACATTCTTCCCATTGTTCCAGAATCGTGTCCAGCTCTTTTTTGAGTTGAGAATGCTGAAAGAAGGCATCTTTTGAGCCCGAGTCATTGGCGTAGAAATCAGGGTCAGCCATCTTTTCTTCCAGGCTGGCGACCTCTTTTTCAATTTCTCCAATCTTGCGCTCGAAACGGTTCAGGCTCTTTTTGAGTTGGCGAATTTCCTTCTCCTGCTCCTTGCGCTGCTCATAAGACAGGGCTTCATTCGACTGTTCCTTTTTCGGTGCAGGAGCCGCTTTTGCAGGCTTTTTCTTGTTGTCCAGCTCAAACTCCCGGAAATTATCAGCTTCGTGGCTACCTAAGAATTCACTGATATCGCCAAGGTGCTCCTTGATAGATTTGTTGGTGAACTCAAAAGTACGATCGCTCAGTCCTGAAAGGAAATCCCTGTCGTGCGAAACAATGATCATAGTGCCATTGTAGTCCATCAAGGCCTGTTTCAACACCTCTTTTGCAGAAATGTCCAGGTGGTTGGTTGGCTCATCCAAAATGAGCAGGTTGACTGGGCGCAGCAGCAGCTTAGCCAAGGCCAGCCGTGATTTTTCACCTCCTGAAAGTACTTTGGTCTTTTTGTCAATGTCTTCTGCTCCAAAGAGAAAGGCACCCAACAATCCTCTGAGTCGGGAGATATTGCGCCATTCGTCAGTGGCAATGTTTTCCAAGGTTTCGTAAACAGTCAGTTCTGCTTCCAGGGTGCTTTCCTGAATCTGGGCGTAGTACCCAATTTCTACGTTGTGACCGATGGAAGCTTCACCATCAAAAGTTTCCTGACCAGTAATCAGTCGAACAAGTGTTGTTTTGCCTTCTCCGTTTTTCCCAACGAAAGCCAACCTTTCACCACGTTGGATTTCAAAACGCAAATCTTTCAGCACGTTCAAATCACCGTAGCTTTTGCTGAGGTTTTTGGAGCGGTAAACGATGTCGCCAGAGCGTGGGGCAGGAGGGAAGCGGAATTTGATAGAATTGGTGTCAAGCGTGTCAAAAGCGACCCGCTCAATTTTGTCCAGTTGTTTTTGTTTAGACTGGGCGGCCTTTGCTTTAGAAGCTTTGGCTTTAAAACGCTCAATGAACTTTTCTTGTTGGGCGATGTGTTTTTGTTGGTTGTTGTAGGCTGCTTCTTGCTGTTGCAAACGTTCTGCACGCAATTCAAAGTATTGGGTATATGAAGCTTTGTAGTCGTGCATCTTGCCAAAAACCAGCTCTACCGTTCTGTTGGTGATTTCATCGAGAAACATCCTGTCATGTGATACCATCATGATCGCTCCTGGATACTCCTTGAAAAAGGTCTCCAGCCACATAATCGATGATATGTCGAGGTGGTTGGTCGGTTCATCCAAGAGCATGAGGCTGGGTTTCATCAACAGCAACTTGGCGAGTTCAACGCGCATTTGCCAGCCTCCACTGAATTGTGAAATGGGGCGCTCAAAATCCTTGCGGGAAAAACCTAAGCCCAGCAATACTTTTTCTACCTGGCTTTCGCGTTTGCCTCCATCGAGTAAAGACAACCGCTCATGGCAATCAGAAAGACGGGTGATGATGTCTGCGTAAGAATCAGACTCATAGTCGGTCCGTTCTTCCAGTTGTTTGTTGATGTCCTCAATTTCCCTTTCAAGCCGTTCGGCTTCATCAAATACTGAAAGTGTTTCTTCCAGAATCGTTTTAGTCGAGTTGACTTTGATTTCTTGAGGAAGGTATCCAATCGTCTTGCCGTCTTGAATGTCCACCTTGCCTTTGTCTGGAATGCGGGTGCCTGCTATGATATTCATCAAAGTTGACTTCCCTGCACCGTTTTTCCCGACCAGCCCAATGCGGTCTTTGGGGTTGATGACAAAGGAGATGTCTTTGAAGAGTTCTTCTCCTCCAAACAGTACGCTAATATTTGATATTGAGATCATGGTCGTTGAATCGGTTGCAAAAATACGGATTCTATGTAGAGATTTGGGAGCAATGTTTCTTCTAAAGCTTCGGTTGTTTATATTTGTGTAGATGAGCATCCCATTCCGTTATTTTATTTTGACTTTTTTAAGTGCAATCCTTGCATTGACGGTAGTTGGACAATCTTTATCAGTTGACAAAAATCAATTGGATTTTGGTGATGTGGAGGAAAGCACTCCCGACAGTCGCCCGATTCATGTGATCAACCACTCGAATGAAACAGTCGAGATTACCAACATTCAGTTTTTCAAGGTGAATGGTGAGAGTGCTTTTAATACCAATATTTCCGAAGCGTCTGTTCTGCCAAACAGTAGCATCAACATTTGGGTCCGGTTCATACCCGGGCAAAACATTTCTTACAACACTGAAATGTTGATTGAGACAGCTTCTGAGGGAGCCATTTCCATCGATCTCATCGGAAACGGACGTTTTTCCAACACCTATTACGCCTCTACTTTTAACAAGCGGGAAGAGGAGCTGAAAATAGCATTGTCAGCATTGTTGAACGATCATTCGACCCTTGGATACAGTGAAGCCAGGAATCGGTTGTTTATGGATATTGACAACGAAGCAACCAATGGCTCCGGGGCAAACCAAAATACAGTTACCGATGTCTACACGGGGCTTCAACTGAAGGGCTTTATAGACCGGGCTGATGCAGAAAACAAAGGATTTGCTGCTGAACATGCTTTCCCACAGGGCATATTTAATTTTGGAGAACCAATGCAATCCGATCTCCACAACATGTTTATATCGGATAAGTCGATTGTGGAAGCCCGTAACAATACCCCATTTGGTGTTATTTCTGAAGAACCCATCTGGCAGCAGAGAGGTTCCTTATTGGACAGTAATGTTTTTGAACCAAGGGACGAACAAAAAGGGAAAGCTGCCAGAGCGATGATGTATTTCGTGCTGCGCTACGGAGATTTTGACGACTATATGCAATCTCAGGATGCCCTTTTAAGGGAATGGAACAACAAATTTCTGCCGGAAGAGAAGGAGTATCAGCGCAACAATGCTATTTACCTGACGCAAGGAAGCCGGAATCCTTTTGTTGATTATCCTCAATTTTTAGATCGCATTTCTGACCTCAGTGGCTATTCGCAAGAAACACCGGTTGCGACTGTTTATGAAGCCACTGGAAGCATTGGTTTTGGCACGGTCAATACACGCGACACTTTTGTTTATTCCTACGTTTTGGTCAATACGGGGAATGTTCCTGTGATGCTCAGCGAATTGGCGGTAACCGGGCCATTTCAGATTGATGTACCTACTGAATTTCGGTTACAACCCGGTGAGGACCTGACCATTCCGGTTAAGTTTTGGTCTGGGCAAAGCGGACAATTCAACGGGAAGTTAAGTTGGAAAAGCGATGTGCCTGATAAAGAACAAGTGGTGGTACCTATCGTTGTGGATTGGGTAGAAGTCAAACCTTATGTAGCCGTAAAGGGGGTGACGGTGTATCCAAATCCTTCGGCAGATCGAATTTATATTGACATGGTAGAAATCAAGGAACCTGCCCGCATTGAATTGTGCAATTCGAATGGTTACACGGTGTTGACTAAAGTAATCAATGGACCCGAATGGGTTTCGCTGATGGGAATTCTTCCTGGCATCTATTACCTGCATGTGCAATATCGAAGCGAAGAGTTCCTGACAAAAGTGGTGAAGGCTGAGTAACCTGATTTTGATTCTTTTCTCAACCATCCAATTCAAATTCTCTTATTGACCCTTGTTGACCAGACTCCTGTTTTTATAGGGTAAAGAAGGCTTCGTTAGAAGAGAAAAGTGAGTGTTCTCTGGCAGAAGCAGATGCCAGCACTTGTTAGCTGCGGGTGGCCAATCCTTCCCAGGCAGAATTGAAGTTGCCAATTTCCTGCAGGGCCATGCCCTTCAATTTGTGTAGGGGGGAGGTGGGAACCATATGGGTGGTCGCAACAGTTGGAATCGGGGTGGCAGCTTGTATCGGCTCCACTTCAAAATGCTCACAATTGAATCGAACCAATTCGTAGTTGCTGCCAATCAGCTTTTCAATGTATTGTGAGACCAGATGACGGTCATTGTCGTTGCCATCGAATTTCTCCCGACCAATCAATGCTTTGCCGTTTAAAAATTGCTCGAAAGATACTTTTTGTACTCCCTTTCCTTTTTGATTTTCAGCAACCCACGTGGTTCCATTTTTTTTGCCCATGATCACTCCGTAGTGGTCAGAGAAGGGGCCTTTCTGGCGGATAAGGATGTCACCTGTTTGAAGCTGCGTTTCTGGTATCATAAAAGGGGTATTCTTTCTTGGAACAGTTTGATTAGACGCAAATGACTACAAAAGGTTTCAATGCCATTTTAAAGTAGTGTTAAGTACTTGTTGTTGTATTGTATATAAAATGGGGCCATCATGGAATTCGAGACCCAATTACCTGATTTTTAGCACACAAAAAAAGGGCGGTAAAAACCGCCCTTCAAAAATTGTTATGAGGTAAATTGTGCTAGAAACCGAGCTTGGGAGTAGGCATGTTTTCTACCAATACTCCAACGCAGAACAAATCTTCTGGATCTGGTTCGTGGTGTTTTCCTTTTTTACCTTCTGCTGCGGCCTTAGGAGGTCCCGGAGCAGTAATGCGAATGATAATCTTCTGTGTGGATGCAGCGCTAAATTCGAAAAAATCTGTAAACTGTGGACCGTTGCCACCATTTTCAGAGTTTCCTTCTACTTCGGTAGCAGCTTGCTCGTTGTCAAACAAAACAATTTCAGTGCGGCTCTCAATTATTTTGAACTTGATAGGTTCTTCTACCTTCTTGTCTTGGCACAACGATACACGGTAATCTTGTCCGGCATGCACCACAATAAACAAGTCCGAAGTATAGCCCAACTCAAATAACCCACTTTTGGATTGTGTGTTGTAACGGAAATATTCATTGTCCGCACCAGCACATTTCCGTTTGTGGAAATTGGCGCAAGCCTGGCCAAATCCAACGGCTACAAAGGCCATGAATAAAGTTGAAACGGTGAGATTGCGAATCCAAATTTTCATCGTATCTGCTTTTCTGTTTTATAGATAAGTTTAGCTGGCTGAGGAAAAACTATTCCTCAAGTCGGTAGCTGCTTTTTTAAGGCTGTCAAATTGTTCTTTTGTGATGAGTAGTTTTCCGCCACCAATCACAACTTTATCACCTTCTTTTATAGCAGAAGGCTGAATATCTTCTTTTTCAATTTCTCCGAAAACTGTGCCTATGGGTTCCATGCTTTTCAACACATCTGAAACATTGGGGTCTTCCTCATATTGTTTCAAGTACTCCACCAGATTCTCGTAAGAGTATTTTTGGTCTGCAATGCGCTGAATGGTGTTGTTGTCAGCTTCGTACTCGGGAACCAGGTTGGTTACAATGTAAAGGCTTTCTAAAAAGCCACCAGCAGCAATAAGTGCCAATGTTTCGCCTTTTTCATTGCCTTCCATCATCTCGATGATTTGGTGGTAAGAGCTCGTAGAAATCATAGCCAGTGAATCCGCGTTCTTCATGTTGTTCATGATACGGTCCACCAAAATCTCATCAAACACATAAGAGATGCCCAAATCGTTCGACAGTTTTCTTAACTCCTCAAAGTTGCTAATCGACTCCTGGTACTTCTCAAAAACGGAAGTGTATGCAATATCCGCAGTAATACGACCGAAGTTCAACGATTGTGCTTTTACCCCAGAGTAGTTGGAATTGGAAACATCAATGAGGCCCTCTTTATAAGGAAGGTCACTTCCTTTAATAAGGTCAAATACTTCGTTGGGGCTGGGAATCATGTAAACAGCAGAAGACCAGGTGTCTGTATTCACAAAACCCGTTTCCATGTTTTCATCCTCTGTACCCTCTACTGTCGCAGGGGGAGTAGTTTCTGAACCTGATTCAGAGGCACAGCCATTCAACAAAATTACGGCCAAAAAACCGCAACCTAGAACCAAACTCAATGCTGATCTTTTCATCGCCTTTTACAATAATGATGATGGATACAAAAATATAAATATATGGATGCGATACTACGAATATCAAGCGAATTTTGCAAACAGCCGGACTGCGATAAATATTTGATCAACTGTCAATTATTTCATTTGGCTTGAACTAAACCGTAATATGGTGCCACCTTTTTTGAATGGTGTTACCGGATATTGTGGCTCTATTTGAATAATAGGGTAGAGCCGTTTTACAGTGTGGGCGTTCCTTCCACCTTGAACTCGGAGGTCAAGTGAAATTTAATATCAGGATAGTTGTCCTCGGCCATTTTGAGCATCCACGCTGATGGAGACAAAAAGACGAGGTTATCATCTTTGTCCGTCACGACCTCCGAAGATTTGATGCGGCAGAAATCATTCAATTGCTTTTTATTGGTAGAAGTCATCCAGCAGGCCTTGTGGAAGTTGAGCGGTCGAAATGAACAGGATGCACCGTATTCATTTTTGAGCCGGTATTGAATGACCTCAAATTGGAGCTCTCCAACAGTACCAATAATTTTTCGGTTTCCGGGTTGTTGAATAAACAATTGTGCTACACCTTCTTCCGAAAGTTGAGAAACACCTTTGTCCAGTTGCTTGGTTTTCATGGGGTCGGTGTTCACCACTTCCCTGAAAATTTCAGGTGAAAAACTGGGTATACCTTTAAAAGTGATTTTTTCTCCTTCAGTCAACGTGTCGCCAATTTTGAAATTTCCTGTGTCGTAAAGCCCAATCACATCTCCTGGGTAAGCTTCGTCTACCACACTTTTTACACTGGCCATAAACGTAGCCGGGTTGTTGAAGCGCATTTTTTTGTCCGAACGAACATGGTGAAAGAACTTGTTGCGCTCAAACCTCCCGGAGCAAACGCGCAAAAAGGCGATGCGGTCGCGGTGACGCGGGTCAATGTTGGCGTGAATTTTAAAAACAAATCCGGTGAAACCATCTTCGGTAGGGGACACCATGCGCGCATCCGTTTCTCTAGGTTGGGGCACAGGAGCAATTTGCACAAACGTGTCCAACAATTCCTGAACGCCAAAATTGTTGAGAGCACTTCCGAAGAATACAGGGGCCAGCTGACCCGTTCGGTAGCTTTCCATATCAAAAGGGTCGTAAACACCTTCAATCAAATCAGCATCTTCCCGCAACATGTCAGCATCTTCACCCAACATCTCATCAATGCGCGGGTCGCTGAGGTCGTCAATGCGGATCACATCGTCTGCGATCTTGGTTTTGTTGGACTCAAAAAGGTTCAGGTTCTTTTCGTGTAAGTTGTAGACACCTTTAAAGGTATACCCTTTGTTTATTGGCCAACTGAGCGGACGAACCTTGATTTGAAGTTTGTTTTCCAGCTCGTCCAATATGTCAAACGAATCACGGCCTTCGAGGTCCATCTTGTTGACGAAGATGATAACGGGAGTGTCACGCATGCGGCACACTTCCATCAGGCGTTCCGTTTGGGGCTCCACACCATTTACTGAATCGACCACCAGAATAACACTGTCTACTGCGGTCAGTGTACGGTAGGTGTCCTCGGCAAAATCCTTGTGACCAGGGGTGTCCAACAGGTTGACCAGAATGTCTTTGTATTCAAAACTCATCACCGAAGTGGCTACTGAGATACCCCGTTGTTTCTCAATTTCCATGAAATCGGAAGCAGCGGTATTTTTAATCTTGTTCGACTTGACGGCCCCTGCAGTTTGAATCGCCCCACCGAAAAGCAAAAACTTCTCTGTTAAGGTCGTTTTTCCTGCATCAGGGTGACTGATGATGGCGAATGTTTTTCTGCGGCTGATTTCGGCTTCTATAGACATATGCAAACAAACTAAATGGAAGCCGCAAAAGTAAACATTCTTGCTCCGGAATCAGGAGCAGGGATTGAATTAGATTGACAAGCAGAAGGGAGGAAGAATCTATCGTATAGCAAATACCTTGCGCCTTACAGCCCGGTCGTGATGCCATTCCAATAGATACAATCCGTGTTGAAGGTGCCCTACAGAAAGGGTGGTTGTATTGCCAATCACGGTGTATTTGTTCAATTGTCTTCCATCCAATGCAGAGATTACAATGGTGCCTCCGCTAGCGGTGGGAGCTTCCCAATTGACAAAGAGTTCATTGGTAGCTGGTTGCGGGTAAATTTTGAAATCGGCTTGGGGGGCCGATTTGGAAATACCCAGCGGTCCATCCACATAAAAGGAGTCAATTATTTCGCAGGTTCCAAGGTCAGTAATGGTGACAGTATAGGTCTCTAAACCAAACAGGTTGAGCAATGGGTTGGTTGTGTCGAGGTTACTCCACTCATAGTTGTATGGTTCTGTACCTCCATCTAAAATCAACGTGATGGAGCCATCATTGCAGGCAAAACATGTGGACTCTACAATGGATTCATCTTTCAGCAGCATGGGCGAGTTGAGCACCAGGATGCTGTCGCGAACGGTGCAGCCACTGTCCTCAATTTCCAGGGTGTAGTATCCCTCGTTGGAAGAAGTGATTTGCTTGGCATTGGGTCCTTCAGCCACCACATTACCATTGTAAGTCCAGCGGTAAGAAGGAAAGTCATTGTTGGCCGAAAGTGGAACAGTGGTGCACACCCCGGCCGTATCTGAGTTGGGGACAATGAAGATGGGAGCACTACCAATGACAAAAATAGATTTGGTGATGGAGTCTTTGCAAGTGCCAAGGCCCGCTATCAATTCTATTTCGTAGAGTCCAGGGGTGTTGATGATGAGGCCCGTGTCGGTGGCAGTGGAAAAAAACTGCTCCTCCAATTTCCATCGAAACACTCCCGTGTTGGTGCTGTTGTTGGTTAATGTTAACAGTTCATTTGGACAAATGGTGTCGCTGCTCATGGTGAAACCAACATCTACCTGTGCATTGCAGCACGTGTCGACAAAAAAGGCACTGTCCTTAAAATCTATCGTAGCGCCAAGGAAGATATACTCAACTGCGTATGAGTACGTTCCCCAGTTGAAAAGTCCGTAATTACCAGTTAGAAGGAAAGGAATGGTGGAAGGGGTGCCGGTTCCTACGGTGTCGGCATAGATGGTGAAAAATGGAACTCCGCCCTGATAGTCAACAATGGCGGAATCAATCACCGTGTTGTTGAATGGATGGTTGCCATTTACTGTGACCAATATACTATCGCATTCAGTTAAAGGCTGCGGTCCCAACTGGTGCAAACTAATGATTTGAGATTGGGATTGAACGGTGAGTGAAAAGAACAAAGCGACAACAAACGCAACGGAGCAAGAGAATAAGTGGGTAAGGTTGGTCATAACAATTAAGAAAACGGAAGATTCCCTCAAGGTGTTTGGATAAACTTGGCTAATTTTAGCCGTGCTGATTATAAAGAAACAAAAATGAACAGAGCTTTCCTTCCTTTTTTACTACTTATTTCGATGGCCTGGTGCCAAACATCGATTGCCCAAATTACCCTCGACTCTACCACGTTGGTGGAAAGAACGGTAGTCGACAACCTCGATATTCCATGGGAAATAAAATGGGGGCCAGACGATTGGTTGTGGTTGACAGAGCGCATCGGTCGCGTTGTTCGGGTCAATCCGGAGGACGGTTCCAAAGTAGTGGTGTTGGATTTAACTGCTCAGGTTTATCAGCAATCAGAATCGGGTATGTTGGGAATGGAGATTCATCCCAATTTTACCATTACACCGCATGTGTTTTTGGCTTACACCTACCTGGATGGAAACAACATTCTGGAAAGAATCGTGCGTTATGAATACGATGGTACCAACCTGATCAATGAAGTTGTTCTGTTGGATGGAATCGTTGCAGGGCCGACCCACAATGGATGCCGGTTGCTCATTCTCCCGGACAATACCATGTTGATTACCACCGGGGATGCACAGGACCAACCCATATCGCAAAACACAACAGCTGTTAACGGCAAAACCTTGCGCATCAACCTCGATGGAACGATACCTCCTGATAACCCCATTGCCGGGAGCGCTGTTTGGTCATGGGGCCATCGCAATGCCCAGGGGCTGCTGCTGGCACCCAATGGAAAAGTGTATAGCTCGGAACATGGACCGCAGACAGATGATGAACTCAACATCATTGTAAAGGGAGGAAACTATGGCTGGCCAACGGTACATGGCTTCTGCGACAGTCCCAACGAAACACAGTTTTGCGCTGATTCCAATGTCATAGAGCCTTTGATGGCCTGGACACCCACCATTGCTACTTCAGACATTTTGTGGTACAATCACGAGGCCATTCCCGAATGGAAAGGGACTATTTTACTGACCGTATTAAAAGATCAGATGTTGGTGAAGATTGACCTCGATGGCAGTGGAGACATGGTCATCAATTCAGATGAACTTTTTCAATACAAATGGGGCCGCTTACGCGATTTGGTTCAAGCACCTGACGGCCGCGTATTTCTGGCAACGAGCGGAACATCCTGGACCAACACCAGTCCTGGGACGCATAAAATTATTGAGTTAAAAAATCCCAATTATGTGGGTATTCCAACTTTTAATGCTTTCACCAAAGAATCGATCAGGGTGATGCCGAACCCTGTTGATACACACACCACCATGGTGTTTTCGCGCGACCTTATTGGCAGGCAATTCGAATTGGTAGACGTGTTGGGTAAGATTGTAGAAAAAACCACCATCGACAACGAGAAATACCTTTGGAGCAAGGCCGATTTGCCTTCAGGTACTTACTTTATCCGTGTCAAGGGTGAAGAGTTTTATGCCACCCAGAAGTTGATCGTGCGATAATTTTTTAGAGTTGATCGTGCCTTGTGCCGGAATTTTTGGGCGGGCAATAATCCAGAATTTGATTCGTTTCGGTGGCACCCAAACCCTGATTGCCATGCATTCCGACCTGATTAAGTTCTTACAACTGCGGACTCTTGCGGTTTTACTGCTTGTTGCCTGCTTGCAAATTTCATCTTTGGCAGCCGCAAAAGAGGTGTGTGAACGCGAACTTTCAATTACAGGTACTTTCTATTTCAAAATCTTGGGGAGCGATGGTATTTTCATTTCTGATAGCTCCTTCACCTTTTGGACTTCATGGCCTTCGTGGGGAACTGGGGTCGATGTTTACATTTGTCACGGAGAAGAACTGACGTTTAAAACTTTTCCTGAATCTTACTCAAAGAATGTCTGCACTCCCTTTAATTCTACATGGGAGTCCTACGATCTGACAACCCGCAAAGGAGAATTAATCAGTGAAGCAGATTCTTTAACTATAGACGTGCCAGGCCACTATTACCTGTCTGGAACACAAATCCCTATCATGATTAATGTTTATTTCTTTACTCCCCGAACTGATGTTACTTATAGCTGCTTTCCCGAGCCAGATACTACCATTGTTGCATCAGTCAGCAATCCGATTGGAGCAAGTTGGGATTTCTCTCAAGACGTGCAATTATATCCCAACCCGGCAACCAGTCTTTTGAATGTTGGGTTAAGGAGTCGCCAAAACCTGGAGGCACAATACCACCTTATTGACGCACAAGGACGTGTGCTGAAATCGGCACCCATTCAATTGTCGCAAGAATCGAAGAAAATTGATATTTCCGATTACCCCCAAGGCGTATACTTTCTCAAAGTGCAACATGGGCAAGAGGTTACTGTGAAGAGGCTGTTAATCACTATTTAGAGCCAATTAGCTTGTGCTGTAATTTCATTACCTTCTAAGAATCCAATTTCCTGTGGCACTTATCCCTTGAATTATTAGGTCAACAATTGAAAGTGGATATATTTGTTTTGCCTTCGGTCATTTGCCCTATCACTTGTCCCAGGTTTCCAACCATTACCCACCCTAGAATCAGTTGAGGTATGAGATTGCTTTTGTTTTCATTGTTGGCGGTTTTTCTTGTTGGAATTTGCCCAACCAGAGTTATTGCTCAGAAAGAGGTGAACTTGGCCGATAGTGTTGTCTTGACAGATACTGTGATTTGGTCGAAAATTAATTTCGATGCCAAGGATGGTGCAAGCATTCCAGAACCACTCTATGTTAGACAGGGCTATTTGATTGTACTGGAAAAAGAATGGGAACGCAAGGTACTTGGGTACGATTATTACGGTCGCCCCTACCGTTTCGGGCCGACTAAATACACCTATTTTATCAGTAAAATTAACCTCAACAGTGGCCGTCATACTGAGCGCATCCAATTGGAGCTGCACAAAGAATGGGACAACGATAGCAAAGTGCGGTTGTCCAGCATTTACAATATTGGCGGACGGATGCTCATCAACTCCAGGCAATACAGCAAGAAATATGGGGTAAAAGTCACAGCTCATCCAATTGACAACTGGGGGGACCAGGAACCCATAGAGAAAACCTTGATTTCCTGCGACCGTCAGTTACGCATCTACAACAGGAGATCCCCGGATCGGGAATTGTTGCTGAGCTACTACTTTTTGAGAAAACCGGATGATACAGTGGAGATGTATTACACCGTGACAGATTCAACACTGTTTGTCTTGAAGAAGCGGGCCATCTCTCTGGGACTGGAAATTGAGGCAAAAAATGTAGTTGATTCTTACGACACAGAGACACAGGAGCGCTTTTACCGCTCAGTAAAAATTGACAACAAGGGAAATATCTACATCATCGGAACCAAGAAAAAGCAAACGGTTTTGATGAAATACACCTTGTCCGGTGAGAAGATAAATGAGCAGCGTGTTATTCCAAACGAAGCATATCTGAGCCGCGATTTTAGGGCCGAATTTACCGCCAACGGCCGTATGGTGGTTGCCGGTGTTTATTCGGCTGCCGATTCTACAACGTTGGATCAGTATCACGAAAATGACAACTCGTGTGAGGCAACGGAGGCGCGTTTTAAAGTGCGGGCGCAAGGAACTTTTGCTTCCGAATTTGACGCAGAAAAAGCCACCCGGTTGTCCTACGTCTCTCATGCCTTTTCACCAGCCGATTACAAGCAGTTAGTGTTCAGCGAAGATTTGAAAGACAACATGGAGGAAGCCTACGATTGCTTGAAAGACAGCATTGTTTGGGCACCATCCTTGTCCAATTTAAGCTTGGTGTCCATGGTCGTTAAAAATGGTAAAGTACTGCTGGTCACTGAAAAAGTGATGGGGGTAGGCAATGATTACAGCATAGAAGATATCATCGTTTTTCAGCAATCAATCAGCGATTCAACTGATTTGAAAATTTCACGTATTCCCAAAAAGCAACCACTGCTTGATTCATACTCACCCGCGCATGGGATGTTTGTCCAAAAGGAAAAGGATCAGCTGAAAGTGTGGAGCAACATCGAAAAATATGAGGTAGACAAATTAGAAGAAGATTTTGAACCAAGTGGCTACAGTCCCGCACGTGGAAGGTTAACAGAGTCAGTTTATAGCCTCGATGGTGAGCTGACCCGAACCACCAAACTGGTCGAAGGACTGGAAGAAGACTATGCTTTTTTACCCCGCTATTTCACGCTTAGCGATGATTTGCTCTTTTTAGTAAAGCACCAAGGAAGCACCGCCCGAATAGGATGGATAAAACTCACCTCCAACGATGAAGAATAGGAACTACGTGCATACAATTCAGAGGGCAATGAACTCACTCTTTTTAACGGGGTTAATTGTGTTGCTGAGCGCGGGCTTTGCCAATGCTCAATCAAGTGCCTACGATAGTCAGTTGCTCTCCAAAGGCGATGTGCCCATTGATTTTCGAGGCAGTTCGACCACTCGTTCCACCCTACAAATTGAAAAGGCGGAAGTCAGTCAGGCGGAAACAGAGCAAATGAATGATTTTGTATTTGAAAGCACCTTTTCCCTCGATCGGTTGCTGCACAGTGGACAAGTATCTTTCAATGATACGGTCAGCCAATATTTGTCAAAAGTGCTGGACAAGTTGCTCAAAGATGAACCGGCATTGAGAGCAAACCTGCGCATCTATACGCTCAAATCACCCATGGTCAATGCCTTCTCCACCCACCAGGGCATCATTTTAGTTTCTTTAGGATTGCTGGAGCGGTTGGACAATGAGGCCCAACTGGCATTCATTTTGGCGCATGAAATTACCCACTACCGCAAAAAGCACAGCTTCAATTCTTATGTCTATGACAAAGAACTGGATGAGGGCGCTGTTTTTCAGTCCATGAACATGGAGGAAAAACACCTGTCGAAATTGCATTATTCCCGCCAAAATGAAACTGAAGCAGACATTGTGGGCCTGGCCCTTTTTGCATCCAGTGATTACGATTTGTCTGAGGCACTTCCGGCCCTTCGATTTTTGCAATACACGCATTTGCCCGCGCGAAACCAGGAGTTTGACAAAAGCTTTTTGGAATCACCGTGGTTGCATTTTCCTGCCGATCTCGTGTTGGCAGAAGTAGACTCTATAAAACCCGAAGACATTCCAGACAGCCTCAGCTCACATCCAGGCATACCGAGCCGGATAGATTCCATCCAAAAAAGGTTGATGTCAGACCATGCCAAAGAGCTGGGAGCGGGTTCTGAATACTTGGTAGGAGCAGACTATTTCAAAGCGGTCAAGGAAATTGCTCAATTGGAAATTTGCCAGTTGTATTACCAGAACGACCGGTATGAAAAGGCCATTTATGCTGCTTATACCTTGCTGAAAGACAAACCAGACAACCCGCTGCTCAAGAAATTAGTGGCCCATTCGCTCTACATGATTGCCTCCTATGCCAACGTGAGCGACAGGTGGTATTACCACATTCGATACGATCGGATACAAGGACCTGCACAAGGTTTCTTTTACATGATGGAGCAGTTGGATGAAGAGGAATTGACCGTGTTGGCGCTGAGCTACAACCAGCAATTGCGCAAAGAGCTGCCAGAAGATGATGACCTGTTGTTTTTGGAAGAAAACCTCGTGAAGCAATTGTTTCAACACCATCACCGGGGCATCGCCACAGTCGATTCAATGTTGCAAAACCGGGAGTTGGAAAAAGCCCAGCAAAAAGGCAGCCGCTTGCGGGAACTGATGGAAGAAGCCACCAATAAAGAGCGGTTGGCCAGCGAAAGCATGCTTGAAAATCAGTTGGAGACTTATTATAGAAACCCCGCCAGCAAGGAGCTGTTTGAGCAATACTTGCCGCAAATGGATTCGCTGGACCAGCTGGAACCGACTATGGCCAAAGGAAAATTGGAACTGGCACCGAGTAAGAAAAAGGTCGATCACGTGTTGGTGGTGGACCCATTTTATGCCATGAGCGATATCCGTACACGCAAGAAGTTCGACAAGCCGCGCGAATTGATTGAGTCGGAAAAGGGGGAACAAAAATTGATTCGATACCTCAACAAACAATCGAAATCAGATTTAAAAATATCCGTGTTGGATGCCAGTTTGTTTGGCGCCAACAACGTAGAGGCATTCAATGCTTTGGGGCAATTGCAGTCCTGGCGCAGAAGGATGGTAAGGCACACAGACGTGGAACTTTCCATGTTCGACACCCGAAGAGTGGACGAATTGTCTGAGCGATTGGGTACTTCCCACTTTTGTTGGATGGGCACTTTTGCCGGAAGGCGGAAACGTTCAGCCGCGATTGTGGTGGGCTCCATCATATTGCCCATTTATCTGCCTTGGGGGATTTATGAGTTGAGCACAAAACCTTATGACAATGTACATGTGTCCTTTACGCTCAATGCTGAAAATGGTGAAATGGAGCAGGAAAATGTGCGGATTCGGACCTATAACAAATCCAGCAACATCATGAAACAAGACATCAGGTACACGCTCGAAGGAGTGAAAGAAATGCGGTATTAAAGCACTCCGAAAAACAACTATTACTTGCTGATCAGCCCAGCGAAGTCTTTCCCGCTTGCATTCTGGAACACATCCAACCCAAATTCGGGAGCAGCAGACAGCAGGTGGTCAAAAATGTCGGCCATAATGCCTTCATATGCGGCCCATTCCTGGTTCTTGCTAAAAGCATAAATTTCCAACGGCAGCCCGGTGGCAGTGGTTTGTAATTGCCGCACCATGCAGGTCATGTTTTCGGCAATTTGAGGATGTGTTTGAATGTAGGCAAGGGTGTAAGCTCTGAAAACCCCAATGTTCGTCATGTGGCGTCCGTTCACTATTTCCGACTTATTCACCTGCTCCGAGGCGTTGTATTCGGCAATTTCCTGTTGCCGTTTCTCCACATAGCCAGCCACCCGTTCAATGCCTTTAAACCGCTCAATCTGTTCTTCTGAGCAAAAGTTAATGCTGGTGGTGCTGATGTGGATGGCCCGTTTTATTCTGCGACCACCTGATTCAGACATGCCGCGCCAATTCTTAAAAGAATCTGAGATGAAGGAGTAGGTCGGAATGGTGGTAATCGTGTTGTCAAAATTCTGCACCTTAATAGTCGCCAGGTTGATTTCAACCACATCACCATCGGCTCCGTACTTTTCCATGGTAATCCAGTCGTTTAGCCGCACCATGTCGTTGGAGGCAAGCTGAATGCTGGCCACAAACCCCAAAATGGTGTCTTTGAAAATGAGGAGCAAAACCGCAGTCATTGCGCCCATGGCACTGAACAATACCAACGGAGATCGGCCAATGACGATGGAAACGATTAAGATTCCTGCTACCAGGTAAACAATGATTTTAAGGAGCTGCGTATAGCTGGAAATGGGCTTGTCTGCAAAATTTTTGAGGCGCATCAGCAACTCACCGGCCGTGTTGATGAGCGCGTTGACGAGCATCACAATTGCTGCAATGATGTAGATGTTGGTACCTGCCTTGATGAACGGGATAAGCGAAGCAAATTCCACAAAAACGATGGGTACAGCATAGTCGACCACCAAAGCGGGGATAATGGTAATAACCGCCCGAAAAACCTTGTTGCGCACCAGCACATCGTCAATGGTAGTTTTGGAGCGTCTGGTCAGTGCTTCAATCACCCGCAAAACGAGCTTGCGTCCGGTGAAATGAACCAGCCACGTAGCAATAATAAGCCCCACCAGTAAAATGCCAAACTTAAAATTGATAGCCGTTTCGTGAGACAAACCTTGCTCCACCAACCAATGGTAGAGCCATTTTGCAAATATATTGTCGTATTCAGCGTGCATGAGTTCAAGGCTTTTTGCTACCGCGAAGTTAAGGGCAATTTTTGTCAGGATGTGCAATGCCGCCAAACGATTCGCCAAATATTACCAGATTAAGCGGTGTCTCCCCACTCCCCCGAAGGGCAACACTTTTTTTTTCCGCGAAAGTGTTGCCCAGGTACCTATAGATGGGGCAACAGTATCCTGAAGGAGGGTGTTGCCCTACTTCACCCCAGTGGGGCAACACTTTTTTTTCCGCGAAAGTGTTGCCCAGGTACTTATGGGTGGGGCAACAGTGTCCTGAAGGAGGGTGTTGCCCTACTTCACCCCAGTAGGGCAACACTTTTTTTTTCGCGAAAGAGTCTCCCAACTACCTCTTGATGGGGAGACACATTTTTTCCGCGAAAGAGTCTCCCATCTAAGGTAGTAGGGAGACAAGTTTTTTAACTATCTGTCCGATAGCTTGTTGCTGCCGTAAACATCCAGGTCCAGGTTCGTGAACGAACAGGCAAGCCGTGGTTGACTCCCCCGCTTGCCGTTCCAAAAAATGCCTGCAGCTCATGGCTGAACAATAGCTGGAGGTTAACCACATCTGCAATTGTGCCAGTACTCCCATTGCAGGAAGGACCACAATCTGTCCAAACCCAATCCAATCAATTGAAGACCCATTGTTTTTAGCAGAATTAGCGAACAACAGGTTTGAACTTGCAGAACGACCATTTGAACCAGAGGAGCAGAAAAGAAGCCACTCCCAATTCCTTTCCAGTCGAAATTCGATTAATCGTTAATGCCTGGAAATAACCCCACCTGAAGTAGTGCGGTAGTTGCGGTACAAATCAACCGTCATGCACGAATGGATAGGGAGCACCGCCACCACAGCACCCGGCTTAAAATGGTGCAACTTGTCGCCAGCCGAAACAATGGCATGCTCCTGCGACAAAGAGCGGATGTAAACACCCTCCAGCGGGGCGCCCCAGCCATCATCCGTCATCAAACAAACCAAACCAAAATAAGGCGACCCATCGGGCAAAACACCCTGTTCCTTAGAAAGGTGCACCCCGCCACCATACAAAATGGCCTCGTTGCGCTCAGGGTGAGTCGCCACCACCGGGCAGGCCACCGCCACCGCAATGTCATCCACCCCGCAAGCCCCAATGTCCACCTGCATCAAATCGTAAAACACAAAATTGCCCGGCCGAATTTCATCCACACCCGACAAAACCTCCAGCCGGCTGCACGTGGGCGTGTCGCCCACTGAAAACGCCAATTGCGGAAACGGACCCTGATACCGCTCGCGCAAGGGCCCAAAGTTGGCCAGCCGTTGTTGGTGAATCGCCTCAATTTCAGCCAATGTGGTCGTGCCATACGCATGCCCCTCGTGGCTCAAAAAACCTTTGAAATAAAGGTTGGCATGCATGGCAATTGCGCCAATCACCTGATGAATGGTGTCACTGTCGGCAGGGTCGAGGCCCGTGCGGTGATAGCCGTTGTCGATTTTGATGAAAATGCCCAGGTGCACCGAGCGGGGCAACAAATGCAAGGTAGCCAAAGCATTGTCCAGCGAACCCACCACCAGGTTCAAATCAACCTGCCCGGCCAGTTGCTGAATGCGGCCCACCTCCAATATATTGAGCGGAAAAGCCACCGTAATGTCTTTCCAGCCATCGGCCACAAAATAAGCCGCCATCTCCAAAGACGACACCGTGATTTGTGCCACCCCCACATCTTTAAACCACCGACCAATCTCGTGCGACTGATGCGTTTTAAAATGGGGCCGAAACAGCACGTTGTTGTGCTTCGCACGGGCCGCCATGCGGGTAATGTTGTGCACACATTTGGCTTGGTCGAGCAGCAGGGTAGGAGTAGCAAAAGGCATGGCAAACAGTTCGTTGGTGAAGCAACAGCCGCTAAAATTAAACAAAGATTTAGAGGACGTAAAGGTTCAGCCAACCCTTCCGTTGTCTGCAACGTTCTAATAGCAGGAGATTAATTGTTACCTTTAGGTGCCTACCCAAAATAAACCCTATGAGCACGCGATTTTTATTGACCCTTGTTTTTTGTTTTGGCGCGTTAGCTGCGGCAAAAGCGCAATGCCCCTATCAAGTCAACGAACTGGTGATTAGCACCGGCTATGATCCCGTTACCCAGGCATTGGTGCCCAACAATTCTTTTGATCCCATGTGGCGGTTGACACAGGCCGCTCCCGATCCTCCGGGTTGGATATCAGCCATTGGCGGGCCTGCTGCCATTGTGCCCATTTACAGCGCCTGGAGTTTTGCTGGCAGCAATTCCAAATACATCAACGCGTATCCCACCAACCAATCGCTGACCGACAACTGGAACCTCAACACAAACCCGTATGTTTTCGAGCGCACATTTTGCTTGTGTGCTACTGAAAATTCGATAGTGCCGTTTTATGACGTGACGTTCGATCTGGCCCTCAATGCCGACAATTGGGCTGAGCTAACCCTGGTGAAACCAGATGGTTCAGAAGATCCACTGGTGGCTTTGCCGTATGTCTACAGCACCAACAACTTTCGAAACCAACCCGCTACTGCAAATGTAACGATGTCGTTGCCCCTGGGCGAATACACCCTGCGGCTCTACCACCGCAACAAGCTCGTGGTCATGGGTGTCAACCTGGAAGGTACCATCACCAGTTCAGCATTGGTAGACGATGCTGGATGCAGTGATGCCGGCACCATTGCCGGTTTTATGTACGAAGATGTTAACGGCAACGAAATCAAAGACAACGGAGACCTCATGATGGCCAACCGCAAAATCAACCTGTTGAGCAGGGCGGGGGCAACACTCCAATCAGCCATCACAGACAACAGTGGCTACTATTTTTTCATGGATTTGGAGCCGGGAGTTTACAACCTGGCAGTAGCCGATGACCCCGATTGGACGGTAACCGTGTCGTCATCAGGAACAGCGGCCGCCAGCATCGAGACCAATGAAGTGAACTCCATCAACCTGCGCTCCAAAAGCACATTGCCCAACGAATATGTTCGGTTGGCGGTAAACCTGCCCTCTTTTCAGGCTTCGCCCAACCCAGGCAACGGCAGCTTCCTGCTTGAGTTTGATCGCACATACGACAACGAAGTACAGGTAAGGGTGCTCGATCAGATGGGCAGGGTGGTGCACACCGAAGCAGCCACTGGCAACCAACACAAACTGAACCTGCCAGGAGCGAAAAAGGGAATTTACTTTGTGCAGATCACCGCTAACGGCTACCGCAGCATGCGCAAGGTGTTGGTGAATTAATTGGTGGTCAATAGCTCGGAGAGAGTGATTTCCAATCCCTTGCTGATTTTTAGCAAAGTGATTAACCTTGGATTTGTTACTCCTTTTTCAATTGAATAGAGCTGCGTTCTGCTGATTTCGCATTCAAACGCAAATTGTTTCTGATCTACTCCCTTTTCCAGGCGAAGCATGCGGATTCTCTCACCGAGAGTGTTGAGGTATTTCTTTTCGGAAGTGTTCACTATTCCGAAAATTCATAAAAAGCTGTTGTAGTCTTTAGTGTTGATAATCATGTGATTTAGTAAAAGGATCTCCAAGATATTGGAGGCAGCGGATAGTTGTTTTGTTTGCGTAATGTCGTAGGGTGTAGGCTCTAATTGGTCGCTATCAACACTGTGAACCAGAATAACCTTCTTTACTTTTCTTGAAACGGCAGTGCTAAAAACATCTACTGGCCCAATCTTGATTTGGTCAGTGCGGCCCAGGCCCAATAGTTCAATATAGTCAATCAAGTACTCATTGGTTAAACCAACTATCCAGAAATGTTCTTTTTGTTGAATCAATTTATTGTCACGTGCAAGTATATCGCGCATCACAATATATAGGTCCTCAGAATTTGCAGCGTTGATTTTTTGCTCGTCAGTCAGTAGTACATTCATGTTACGAAAGTAGTTGCATTTTTTATCAGAATCAAGTGGCCAAAACTGTGAGGCAGGAGGCAATTAATTTCGGTGGTTCAAGTTAATCATTTCGTTTGGGCAATAGAATTTGGAACGATCGGTAGCATTTCAATTTTTTTGTGTGTTCAAAAACCGGGAAAAGCTTGATGCTGTTCATTTTCTTAGTTACATTTGGGTCATATTTCTGTGGTGGGAAACAAAATAAAATTTGGTTTTTAGCCTTTTCAACGGTTAAAATATGCATTTCATCGAAAGAAATCGGAGTTTCATGAACTTTTGGACAGTATTCCCGTAGTAGACAGGGAACACATTTCTAACCAAAAACTTGTATCATGTACGAAGTATCGATTGAATTATTACCAGAAGGAAACGAAGAAAAATATTGCTGTGAAATTATCAACCCCACCGGTTCAGACATGGTGCTGATTTCCGACACAGTGTCTGACGGTGTCAGGAACATTGTAGTAGAAACCTTGCCAAGCGGAACAAATCCATATACCACGCCCGTTTACACACGCCAAGCGGGAGAAGAGAGCGTTGCTGTTGTTGTCAAGAACCCATCGGGTGAAACGGTTGGAAGCGGTAGTAAATCTTATGGTTAAATTTTTGAAACATTTTACTTGCATATTAATCTTGTGGATTACTGTAATGACCGTGATTGGTCAGGAAATTTTCATTGAACGGTTAATTGACAGTGCAGAAATTTTACGTAACGCCAACCAAATGGAGTTGGCGTTACCAGTTTATATAGAAGCTGAGAAAATAAGCAAGGAAAAAGGATTTAAGTCTCAATTGGCAAGGGTGTATAAAGAATTGGGAGTTTATCATTCTATGCAACAGGAATATGTTAAGGCTCTTGATTACTATAGTTTAAGCCTGGAATTGTACCAAGAAAATAATGATCTGTCAGGAGTAACTAGAGTTTACAATAATATTGGTATTGCCTATGACCTTTTAGGGGAATATGAAAAATCTCTTAGTTATCATGGTCTGAGTTTGAAAATTGCAAAGGAAACTAACGATATAGGCAATATTGCTAGAGCTCTAAATAATATTGGAGAAGTATATCGGTTGAGAAATTTACACGATTCTGCACTGGTTTATTACGACCAAGCCATTGAGTTACATAAATCAATTAATGATACTGTTGGGGAAGCTAATTGCTATAATAACATTGGATTAATTTATCTCAATACTTCTAGGTTTGACGAAGCAATTGATTGGTTTGCTTTATCACTTAAACTACATAACTCTGGTAGTCTTCTTGATTATGTAATGAATGCGCATGAAAACCTTTCTCTAGCATACGATTCGGCTGGAAACGCTGCCAAAGCACTATATCATTTTCGAGAATATAAATCCACAAGTGACCAACTTTTCAACATTCAAAAAACAAATGACGTAGCCGAAATTCAGGAGAAATACAATGTTGAAAAGAAGCAGGCCCAACTTGAAATAGAACAAAAAGACCGGGAAATTCAGGATGCCCAGGTGCGCACCATTGCTATCATGATGATCAGTGGTTCCGCTTTGTTGACGCTCATCCTCATCATTGTGGTGTTGCGGTTTCGGTTTCGCTACCGGTTGCGCATGCGCCTGGCCGAGCAAGAGCGGGCCAGCATCACTCAAATGGAAATTATGCGCAACGAAGAGCGCATAAAAATGGGCACTTACCTCTACGACAACACGTTGCAGGAGATGAGTTCGCTTAAGTTTATGATTGCCCTCATCAAGTCGAAACTCACCGGAAGTAAATCGCCCGTGCCAGTAGATGAACGACTCCTGCGCAATGTCAATGAAGTAGATGAGGCCCTCGGCAAAACCTTAAACGATGTGCGCAAAGTGTCGTCAGACCTCGATCCCAAACACGGAGATCGGTTGTTCAACACCGATTAATCCAGTCGGCAATTTCCCGTTTTTGTAAGAGAAGTAAATTGTTTGTGGGAAGAGTGCGCCTATCCAAAAAGGGCCATCAATACAAAAAATAGCAGCCCACCAACCAGCAGCACTGCCTTAACCACGGTCAAAAGCATCCGCATGCCTCGGTAGTTTTCTTTGTATTTCCGCTTGTCGGAATAACCGAAAATCAAGGCAACCATTACCACCAGAATTAACGATCCTGCTCATCAAATGTGTTGTAAAGAGCTAAGGGAGAAACCGGTTGCATCGAATCGAATATAGTCAAAACGGTGCAATCAGGTTGGACCAACTAATGCAGCACGATCTGACTGATTTGATAGTTGGAGGTAAGGGCGGTAATGGTGAGTATCATAGCCTGGTGTGTGGCAATGTGCGGAATGGCAATGGTTTGTCGTCCGCGCAGCATTCGATGCGGTTGCCGGTAGGCAATCCGACCGGCAAAGTCTGTCAATTGTAGGGTCATCACATCATCTGCTTCTGCAAAAATGGTTACATTCAATTGCCGTTCAGTTGTCGTCCAGTTCACCAACCAGGGCTGGTAGGCAATAGCCGTGATGCCAACCGGCCAAAGCTGACTCAAAGAAGCGAAATTGGTCGTGCCCATATCAATGCCGTCAAGGTTGGCATCGTTGGTGCCGGGCACGCGAACCAGGTTGCCAGGAGCCGCTGCGGGGGCGGCTTGTTTTGCCCTTACCCGCAAGCCTTCGATCCACAAAGAATCTCCCGGTACGGGATTAGCAGGAGTGTTTTCAAATTCAAAGTCGATGGTGATGCTGGAGTCCGTCAATTCGGTGAGAAAGGCATCAAAGATATCGTAGGCATCAAAACCTTCAGGAGTGGCATAGCTGATATCAACCGTGTTCCAGTCGGTGTCAAATTCGTATCCGGCAGGCAGTCCGAGTTTCAGCGAACCACCGATGAAAGGGCCGGAAAATCCAGCCGCGTTGATTTCGTAAAGCAGAATAGGCCCTAGTTCACTGAAGTTGGTATCAAGGGCGCTGCCACCGTTGGCGGGAACAACGACTATCTGTGCCTGCAATGCCGGAGCGAGGCCAAATAAAGCGCACAGAAAAAAACTAAAGGTAAGTAAGTGTGTCTTCATGCTGGATAGATACCACTACCAACAAAAAGGTTGCACTGCACGAAAGAGAAGAAAGGATGCGGTAAACTAGTTGTTGGAGTTGATTTCGTCAAAATCAGGCTGAGGACAAGGTGTAAAACCCATCACCATGTTGAGCAATTCCTTTTCAATTTCATAGTCCTGTGCCATGAAATAAATGGATTTGCCACCTGGCTCCTCCGGGTGATTGATGTGCAAGAGACAAACTTTTTCGTCCCATTTTAGGTCATCTATCTTGAACCGTAGAAAGTTCATGATAGATCGATCTGCCAACTCTTGGACATGCGCTTTAGGAATGTCCATTTTATACCATTGATTAAGAGAAGTGTGCTTCATAACTAGGCTTGGAAATGAGAGCGCAAAGGCTACATCTGATAACTCAAATTTAAGCAAAAAAATGTAAAATTCTTCCAATATTTTTTGCACAATTTGCTCATTCTCAGGCAACTTTTAGACAAAAATGCGCGCAAATGCCTCCAATAGAGGGGATGCAGTGAATTGGCGAAACAACCGCTTCAACTGATTTTATGACTCGGATGTCATTGAGTGTGATTGGAATGTTAAATTAATTGTACGAATTGCCTCTACCAGAGGCATCTTATTGTCAAGTACAATAATCCCTCTTGTCAGAACATTGTAACGTTCGGGTTGTTTGCTTAAAAAGCTATCTTTAGACCATGCTTGGATTACGTTTTACAGACTTCCGCGGAACCGGAAAAAATCAGACTCCTTTCGAACGATTGCTCGACCTTTTTTTAGAGCTGATGGTGCACACATCGGGCGATGTGGACGAGGCGCTTGATTGGATGCGGGAGATTGATAAACAGCACCAACTCACCGATGATGAGTACACGATAGATGATTTTATCGAGGAGCTGAAGAAGAAAGGATTTATCGGAGATGACACCGGTAAAGGTGGAGGCAACGGCCTCACCAAAAAAACGGAACAAATCATCCGTAAACGATCACTCGATCAGGTATTTGGCAAGCTGAAAAAGGGGAGCAAGGGCAATCATCGAACGCTCCTCAAAGGAAATGGAGATGAGCTGACCTCCGACCGTAGAAAATTCAATTTTGGCGACCGGCACGAACAGATTTCGTTCACCGATTCCATTCGCAACGCCCAGGTCAACCATGGTGTCAACAACTTCATGCTCACCGAAAATGACCTGGAGATTGTTGAAACAGAACACAAGGCATTGACCTCCACCGTGCTGATGATCGATATTTCGCACAGTATGATTCTCTATGGAGAAGATCGCATTACTCCTGCCAAAAAGGTGGCCATGGCGTTGGCCGAGTTAATCACCACACGCTATCCCAAAGACACGCTCGATATTGTCGTTTTTGGCAACGATGCCTGGCGGGTAGACATCAAAGATTTGCCGTATCTGCAAGTGGGGCCTTACCACACCAACACCGTGGCCGGTCTCGAGTTGTCCATGGATTTGTTGCGCAGAAAGAAGAATCCGAACCGCCAGATATTTATGATAACCGATGGCAAACCTTCGTGCATCAAAGTGGGCGGAGACTATTATAAGAATAGTTTTGGGCTTGACCCGCTGATTGTCAACAAAACACTGAACCTTGCCGCCCAGTGCCGCAAGTTGCGCATTCCCATCACCACGTTTATGATTGCACAAGATCCTTATTTGCAGCGGTTTGTGGAAGACTTTACAGCAGCCAATCAAGGCAAGGCATTTTACACCAGCCTCAAAGGCCTGGGAGACTTTATTTTTGAAGATTACGAAAACAACCGCAGGAGAAATGTGAGGTAATCCATTTCAGTGCACACCGATACAAAAAAGCAAAAGGAACAGGACGATGAGTGAAAAATTATTAGCCATAAAAACGTTTGGTGCTCTAAAAGCAGCAGGATACCAATCAAAAAATATCAAAGACGAATTGCGCGCCAACCTCATCGAAAAAATGAGAAGTGGAGCCCCCTTATTTAAAGGCATCCTGGGGTTTGAAGACACCGTGATTCCAGATATTCAGAGGGCCATTTTGTCGCGCCACAGCATGAACCTCCTCGGTCTCCGGGGGCAGGCCAAAACGTCTATCGCCCGTGGCATGATTGATTTGTTGGATGAATACATTCCAGCCATTGACGGTTCCGAACTCAACGAAGATCCCTTTCATCCGATCACAAGTTTTTCTAAAGCATTGATTGCGGAGCAAGGTGATGACACACCCATCGTTTGGATTCACCGTGCCGAACGTTACACCGAAAAATTGGCCACTCCGGATGTCACGGTTGCCGACCTCATTGGCGATGTTGACCCCATCAAGGCGGCCAACCTCAAATTGAGTTATTCCGATGAGCAGGTCATCCATTTTGGTTTGGTACCAAATTCCAACCGTGGCATTTTTGTCATCAACGAACTGCCCGATTTGCAACCCCGTATTCAGGTCGCACTGTTCAACATTTTGCAGGAGGGAGACATACAAATTCGTGGGTTTAAAATTCGCCTGCCGCTGGACATTCAATTTGTGTTCACCGCCAATCCGGAAGATTACACCAACCGGGGTTCCATCATCACTCCGCTAAAAGACAGGATTCAAAGCCAAATCATCACACATTATCCTAAATCTACTGAAATCTCCAAGCAAATCACTTTGCAGGAGGCCAACGTGAATGCAGCGCAGCGCGAACGGGTTACTGTGCCCGAGGTGTTGGTTGATTTGTTGGAACAAGTGGCATTTGAAGCACGCGAGAGCGAATACATTGATCAGAAAAGTGGCGTGTCGGCCCGACTCACCATTTCGGCTTATGAAACTTTGGTTAGTGCGGCTGAGCGTAGGGCTTTGATTAACAACGAAGACAAAACGGTTGCCCGTGTGGGCGATTTATACGGCATTGTGCCTGCGATAACAGGTAAAGTAGAATTAGTTTATGAAGGAGAGCAGGAGGGAGCCTTAGGCGTGGCGTATCACCTTATAGGTAAAACCATCCGCAAGCAGTTTCCTCAGTTTTTCCCCGATCCTGAGCTGGCAAAGAAACGCAAGTCGGAAGTCAATGTATACGAAGGCATCATTCGCTGGTTTGGAAGCAATGAATTGGATTTGCTCAGCGATGCTTCCAACAAGGATTACGCAGCAGCATTGAATCAGATAGAAGGCCTTGCAGAGTTGGTCAAACGTTACCAACCCAATGCATCAGCCGAAGAGCAGGTCATGTTTATGGAATTGGTGTTGCATGGATTGTCTGAGTATTCCATGTTGAGCAAAGGGCTCCTGGAAAAGGGATTGAGCTTTAAAGACTTGCTTAGTTCGGTATTTTCCATCAAGCCTGAGTATGGTTCTGAAGAAGAGTAAACCAACAGCGCGATGAAGTTTGGCAAATTGGAAGACATTGGTGGGGTAGATTTTACCTTGCCGCCCGACCACCCCGACACGGCAGCCTTGTTTCAAAAGTTGGAACCTTCCAAGGCAGGGCCTCAGGTATATTTCGCCTGCCCAGCCTGGAATGACAAAAATTTCATCGGCCGCATTTACCCAAAAGGAACGAAGCAAGCAGACTTTTTGTACCATTATTCGCGCAGCTTTAACGCCATTGAGCTCAACAGCACTTTTTACGGCATCAAGCGCGATAACATCCACCGGTGGAAAGACATGGTGCCTAAAGGTTTTCTGTTTTGCCCGAAACTGACCCGGCAGATCAGCCACTACCGCCAGCTGAACAACGTGCGCATGTTCACCGAGGAGTTTGTTGATGCAGTAGCCGCATTTGAGCACAACCTGGGACCATCCTTTTTGTTGCTGCCACCCAATTTTACGCCCAGGCGTTTCGACTTGCTGGAGAACTTTATCCGCGAATTTCCTAAAGGGGTGCAGTTGGCAGTCGAGTTGCGCCACCACGATTGGTTCAACGATGCCGTAGTCACCAAGCGCTTGTTTGACCTATTTGAACAGCACGGAGTGATCAGCATTATCACTGATGTGGCAGGTAGAAGAGATGTTTTGCACCAGCGCATTACCACCCCTGAAGTCATCATTCGGTTTGTAGGAAATCACCTGCATCCAACCGACTACACGCGCATCGACTCGTGGGCGGTTCGGCTCAAAGAATGGTTTGACCAGGGACTAAAAACGGCTTATTTCTTTTTGCATCAACCCGAAGAACACCTCAATACTGACATCGCCCTGCATTTTGTAGAGAAGGTAAATACAGAGTATGGGTGGAACATCGAAGGGCCTGAATTAATCACTGCTCAGAACGAACAGCAATCACTATTCTAGCTCAGGATCTTTCTCCTTTTTAGGAATGGGAAATCGAAAAGCAAAATCAAATTGGAGCAGCAATCCATCCGCTAGTTCCTGATTGCGCTGTATGCGGTTGTCTCCAAACTTAAATGCACTGAAAGTCCAATCGTTTCTGTCTTTTTCGTCATAAACGCGGTAGTAGCGTTCAATGGAGTAGCCAGCGCGCACCTGAAAAAAGTAATAGCGCCCCACGGTGTAATTGAGCATGCCAAATAGCTCGTTGGTAGATTTGTGCAGGTAACGCGACTGATGCGGGTTTTCCAACCGAAAAGAACCCACTGAAGACCGGAAACCGAGGCCCGTTTGCATTTTTTTATGCAGCCGGTAATACACATAGGCGTATTGCGGCAGGGTAGAAGTGATTTCCCATTTTTCGGAAGGTGTCCAATAGAGTCCTGCGAGGGGCACAAAAAACGGGCTGAAGAATTCCCCATTGTAGTACATGCCAAATTTGTACTTGAGCTTTGGAGTGACTTGTTTTGAAAACAACACCACACCACCGAGTTGATATTGATTGGATTTAAAACTTGGGTTGGCCGATCGGATGCGGGGTAGCACCAAATACAGACCAGAAAATTTTTCAGAGTGGTCAATCTTTTTACCAATGGGTAGGGTCCATTCGTGCACGCGCTGCCAGCCGAGGGTATCGCCTGGTGGGTAAAATGACAAGCGGTTGTAATTCAGGCCTGTAATGAAATTAATGCTCCAGGATGTGTAGGGTACATTGACATCAACAGGTAGCAACACACTGACTGAGATATCCTCTACATCTATTTTCTTTGCTGAGCTGTCCTGAGCGTTGGTTGGAGATAGTTGGTAGTTCACCTTGAGCAAATCCACGTAATCCTGCGCGTGCAATTGGGAGCCACTAAGTGAATTGCATAGCAAAAATGCCAGCAGTAAGGTGAGGCGAAAAAGCCCTTTTCTTAGCATCAGGACAAGGTAAAAAAAATCCTGAAGTCGAATTACCCAGTCGAGGGAGGATGTCTTAGTCGAAATCCTGCACGAGGCCCAGTTTTGCACTTTGAGCATTGAGAACTTCTTCCGTCCAAAAATCCTCCACACGGTGCACAAAAGCGATGATGCGAACGTCCTCAGCTTTGTAATTGGTCAGTGGCAAAGAATAGGATTTGACGTATTCCTTCGAATCATTGAGGTAATCTGGTCCAATCGTGTCGCCTTCCAAATAGGGAGTGAGTGTGGTACGCACTACTTTGTTGTGCACATAATCTTCGATGGGATCGCCTCTTTGATAAAATGGGCTTTCGGGATCGTCATCCCGGTAGTTCTTTTGGGCCAGCGTTGCCCCCGTCAGGTTGTTTTCCACAACGTAAACAGATAGACGATGGTCGCCCTGCAACGCTTTGGTAAATCGAATTCTGACCGTTATTTCGGCCGAATTGGTTTCCACCTTACTGGCATCAATGGCTAGTCCGCAAACCGCTTCTTGTTCTAATTGCAGCGCAGCATTTCTTTTCCAGGCATTGGAAGCGATGGCATATACCGAGCTATCAGAATCCATTGGATTACGGTTTATCAAACCACTGGGTGTGAAACTGAAATTGAATTTAGAAGCCAAATGATACGGGTTGATATCGGCCAATGCTGGCGGTGCCAATAAAAATTTGACGGGTATGATCTTGCCCGGATGCTCCTCCAACATTTCTTGCAGCAACAGGTCTCCACCGGGGCAATTGCCACAAGTGATGGAAGAAAATTTTTCAATCAGTACTTTTTGAGTGTATGCCGACTCGTTGGTTGCTGTTGTATCCACTGGGTCAACAGGGTCCGGACCATCATCATCTTTCCTGCAACCGGAAGAAAACAGTCCAACGCTGAGTACAAGGATGAACAACAAGCGGATAGCAGCAGTCGGGTAAACGGTCACGAAGGTGGATGGTTTTGGTTTGCGGCAAAATAAACGCGGGACGGTACTTGATATTGTACCGTCCCGCGTTTGAGCAAACAATTGTGATTTCACAGGCAACGAACCGAGCAAGTTCTGCTGCTATTTAATCACGTGTTCTAATAGTGTCAACAAAAAAAATCAGTCAAAAATTTTCTGTTTATCTATGTAAATATACGATTAATCGACTTTAATATTGTTTTTGTCGTAAAATTTTGCACTTAAATGAAACTTTACCGAGTTCTTTTTGGGTCCAATAATGAGTTGGATTACATCCTTAAGGTGTGATTGTAATCACTAAAATCAGGCCAAAAGTAAGAGAAAAAGAAAGTGGACAGAGGAACCTATAAGAAACAAGAAAGCCAGGAGCAACGGGCGTTGCTACCTGGCTAAAAGATGAAGCTGCATGTTGTAAAACCCTATATTAACCCATTAATCTTGCAACTTCACCCTACTATGAAAAAGGTCAGTGGTAAATAAATTTACACACTAAAGACAAAAATAATTTTTTTAAATACGGGATAGAAATTTGCTCTTTCTACTCTAACAAAGTTAAATAAAAATTGCACAACCCACAATTATTAATTCAACAAATTCGATGAAGGTCAAATGACATCTTTGTAAGTATTTGGTCTGATAAGATTTTAATAATTCCCGGCAGTCTTGTGAGCTGTTGATCTTGAAATTATTGCGTTTTTTCAAGCAATTCTTCGATTTCTGCTTGCATATTTTTGGTGTACTCAGCATTAAATACAAACGCTCCATTTTTCGGGCTAAATTGGATCATCGCTGCCGGAAAATCGAGTACTGATTTGTCCGAACCTTTCAGTAATTGTGACTGATAAAGTGATACTTCGAATTCAAACTGAGGAACAGAAGCCTGTTCTTCGGGCACAGCCGTGTCAAATATGATACGCTTAAACAGATACCCCTCCTGTTTGAATTCGAGCACAAAATGGCCGTTAAGCTCCAGGTAAGTTTCAAACTTACCATTGTTGTCTGCCAAAACAGATTCTACGATCTCGTTGTCCAAAAAGATGTCAATGGTGGAGTAAGGAAGGGGCAGCCCCTCATCGGAGATGATGCCATTTAATTGAACCATGCCTTCCTCTGTTTGCGCAGCTGTGGGGACAGGGAATAAAAGTGCAAGTAAAAGTCCAAATGCAAGCATGGACGGCAACAGCCCGGCAGGGCGTTGAAAGTAAACAAGAAAAGTGTGCATAATCTGGGGATTATTCAATAAGAAAGGTAGCCAAATAATGGCTAAATAACCCCATAAATGAGCGGTAAGTTTTTAACAGGTGTTGAAAAGGCGGGCTTTTAGTTGTCGACCAATTTGGCCTCTTCTTTTAGGCGCTTGTACTCTTCCTTCATATTTTTTGAGTAGACTTTGTCGTATTCAAACTTCCCATCTTCTTTGTTGTAGGAAATGAGTGTAAAGGGGAAGTCCATGAAAAAGGTATCAACGCCTTTGAGTTTGTCTTCTTTAAAAAGAGACGCATCAAAAGAGAACAATTCATTGTCTGCGTAACTGTCGTCCACAAAAGTGGAAATGGCGATGCGTTTGCTTTGATACCCTTCTTTGGACATGGTGATGGTGTAATAGCCATTGCGATCCAATTCAAATTCAAATTTCCCGTTATTTTTCACTTCAATTCGCTGGACCTCATCGTTGCCTTTGAACAGTATGGCAGAACAATCTTTCAGTTTTTCAGAACCTTCAAAAAGGTATCCAACAATGTCTAGAATGGGTTCTTCAGAAGCTGATTGAGCAAACATTAACAAGGGAGCACAAGCTATAATCAAGGTAAGGCTGCTCGTTTTAACCAAGTTTTTTATCACCTTTTTGCTGAATTGATTAACTATTTTCATCATTGATAAAGTGCACATTGTTGTCTTAATCACTCGGATTCTGGTGTTTAAGATACGAAATGAGACAGTTTACGCCAACTGAACTGCAAATTATACCGTATTCTATACAATTGGTTACAATTTTCTTAACTTAAGAATGAGTTGTAACTTTGATTAAGTGTAGAATAAAGAATAGAGAGATGGAAATTGAGGAGGAAGGAAAACAGCCATTTAACCTGGCATTCATTTGGCCAGTGGCGTTTTTAGCGTTGATGTGGGTAGTAGAACTACTCGAATTTACGAATGGAGTTCAGTACGGAATTGATTTTGGACTTCGTCCGCGAACCGTAGAAGGGTTGATTGGTATCATTGCCTCGCCTTTCATTCACAGCGACTGGAATCATCTTATAAATAACTCGGTTCCGATTATCGTTCTTGGCCTTGGAATAGCCCATTTTTACAAGGAACTCGCCTGGAAAATATTTTTGTGGAGCATGCTCATCACCGGACTTTGGGTTTGGGTAGGCGCCAGAGACAGCGTACACATTGGTGCCAGTGGTGTTGTTTATGCCTGGGCCAGTTTTATTTTCTTCAGTGGCGTGCTGCGAAAAAACAAGACATTGTTGGCTCTTTCTCTGTTGGTCATTTTATTATATGGGGGAATGGTGTGGGGTGTTTTGCCCATTAAGAAGGGGATATCCTGGGAGTCACACCTCTTTGGAGGAATCGCAGGCATCATTCTGGCGTTTAATTTCAGACAGGTAGGTCCACAGAAGAAAGTTTACTCCTGGGAAGATGAGGAGGAAGAAGAAGAAGTGGGAGAAGAAATTGACTGGGAAGATATTCCGGCTCCTGATTCAACACACACTTCCAATCCAGTCAAAATAAACTACAGCTACAAGCAAAACACGCCTACCAACAGCGGGCCGCCTCAAACAGGTTCAAACAACGAGTAGTGTCTAGCGACAAATAAAGCAGCTTTTTGTTGCCTTATAAGCACAGTAGCATTATCGAAAATGTAAGAAACTTTTCGAAGTTAAAAGAGAGAATAAGAAGTCTGCGCTTAAGCGTTGAGCATCACAGGCATCACGAGCATCAAAACATCTTCGTTCTGTTCGTCATTTCCTTCCGGAAGTAAAATACCAGCGCGGTTAGGTGCTGACATTTCCAGGTTGATGTTGTCTGTTTCCAGGTTAGACAACATTTCAATCAAAAACCGGGAGTTAAAACCAATCTCCATGTCATCACCTTCGTAGTTGCACGTTAAGCGTTCACTTGCTTCGTTGGCAAAATCAAGGTCCTCAGCAGAGATGTTCAGTTCGCTTCCAGTTAATTTGAGGCGTACCTGATGCGTTGTTTTGTTCGAGAAAATCGAAACCCTTTTGATTGAGTTTAAAAGCGCTGTGCGCTGAATTGTCAAACGATTGGGGTTTTCTTTTGGAATGACCGCTTCGTAGTTGGGGTATTTGCCGTCAATTAACCGGCAAACCAAGCTCACATTCTCTAACTCAAAAAAGGCATTGGTATCATTATACTCCACTTTGATAGGTGCTTCCAGACCTGCTGAAGTGAGATTTTTCAGCAAGTTCAGCGGCTTTTTAGGCATGATAAAAGAAGCCGCTTTACTTGACTTGATGTCATTTCTTCTGTATCGAACCAGCTTGTGTGCGTCTGTAGCTACAAAGGTCAAATCCGTTTTTGACAGTTCCAACAAAACTCCTGACATCACCGGACGCAACTCATCGTTTCCTGTGGCAAAAATCGTTTTGTTGATGGCATTGAAGAAAATTCCAGCTTCGGTTTCAATGGTGGAAGTGGCTTCCAAACTGGGTATTTTTGGAAATTCTTCACCGTTTTGACCAGACAATTTGTATTTACCATTGTCTGAAGAAATCTCCACACCAAATGTCTTGTCATTCACAGTAAACGTCAGCGGTTGATCTGGAAACGTTTTTAACGTGTCCAAAAGCAACTTGGCAGGAATGGCTACACCGCCATCTTTGTCCCCTTTTTCGAGGGTCAATCGAGTCGTCATGGTTGTTTCGAGATCAGAAGCAGAGATGACCAAATCGCCCTCCGTGATTTCAAAAAGAAAATTATCCAGGATAGGTAGGGTGTTGTTGGTATTTAAAACCCCGCTGATTTGTTGCAATTGCTTCAACAAAGTAATGCTCGATACAATGAATTTCATGGACGAAACCGATTAAAATGTTAGAGGACAAAGATAGTTTTTTTGCACAAAAACGTGCAAGTGATGAAGGGGCTTTTCACCAGACTTTTGAACAAAAATTAAGGCTTTGTAAAGTGCTTGATTCCTCCTGTTAGTGGGTCGAATACGTGATATTGGATGATGACAAATTCGCTATCGTTAATAACCCCATACATCCTGTCCGCATCGTATTCGATGGGATTGCCTTCCAAATCTTCGGCTCCTTCTTTCACTGGTTTTAAGAAGGTCTTCAGTTCGGTCACGTTACCAGCCCGATCGGTAATGGTAAAAACATCCTTGGGGGTGCTTGAACGAATCGAATCAATGAAGGAATCTGTCTTTGTTTCTTCAAATCCCTCGAAGTGAATCTTTTTGTATTGCGCCAGGTATTGGTGTGCTACCAGAGTATCAAAAGGAACAATCGGTGAACCATCTTCCAAACGCGTCATGGCTAAATCATGGCCATTTTCATGCACATCAATGGCTACGGACCGAGACGGTTCTTTGTTGAATTTTACTTCCAATCGGGCAATTTCTCCTTTGCTGTAAGTAAACAGTCGGGTACTTCGCCAATCGTTGACATTGGTGAAATACCGTGGGTTGATAAACCCGTGGAAACCTTCAATGTGCATGACAAAAGGACGAGAGGAACCCTCCATGAGCATGTTGGTGCCTGAATGCAGCTGATTGGCTCCGCCTACATAATAAACTTTTGTAGGCTTTTCTCCCCCTTGATAGATTTCCACTTTGATGGAGTTGGAGGCGATGTTTTTGACAATCTGCTCAAACGAAGATTGATTGATTGGAGCCTTTACTTTGACGGAATGTATGGTGGCCAACAACGTTTCTACTGCATCTTGTCGTGCCTCATATTGGTTGTTGAGTCGCCACAAATCAGGAGCCATTCGATCCAGCAAAATGGTGCGTCCACCTTTATCTGCCATAAAAATTTTGGTGATGGAAGCAGTGTCTTTTACCGCAAAATCAATGAGTTCCTTTTTGATTGTTCCAGAGCCGCGGTTGAAATAAAAATAAGCAGCAACGGAGGCCAAAACAAGAAATAAAATACCAGTTGTCAGGTTCTTTTTCATGGTCACGGTTCTTTTCTCAAAACTTAGGCACGGGCGTATTTTCGTCTGCGCATGAAGAACTGGATAGCTCCAAAAATGAGGACCAATAACAAGGGAGCTACCGTATTTAATAGCTGCCAGAATAATCGTTCATTATCCGCTTTTGTGCGATCGAGTAGTCGAATTTTGAATTCCTTGGAGCGCACTTCAATGAGCCCTGAATCATCTAGCAGGTAATTTACTGCATTGAGTAAAAAGTCGCGGTTGCCATAGAGTCGGTTGGTATACCGGTCGAAACCGACTGAAAAGTACTTGCCTTCTTTGAGGTTGAATTCATTCTTGATGATGTCTCCATCGGAGATAACGAGCATTTTGTTAGGCGTGCTCTCCTCAAAGAATTTGAAATTCTTGTCCGCTTGCAAAGCAGGGGGAATCCGGTTCACGAAAACAGAGGTGAATTTACCTTCCAACAAAACTGCGACCGCCTTGCCATCTTGCGTGAATTGACGTTCGTCAGGTGGTTGGCGTACCATATTAATACTAATTCGGGCGGGTACAGTAGAGACCTTGGTCCGGTTTGATGTCTTCAGCAGGATGGTCGAACGAACACCGTTGCGGGCCACTGTATCAATGCTGCTGATAAATTCGGTTTTCAACGGGTCGATGTTGCTCACAACCGGGTGGTTGGATGCAGTCATGATCAGCGGAGAATACAACCACGGGAAGAACTGTGTCTTAGGTTGATTGCCCACATATCCAGTCATTACAGGAATGGGCAAAGCCCGAAGGTCCTGTAACAAATTGGAATTGACGCGCACACCATATTTGAACAATTGGTCATCCAGGTTGAGATCCCTGGGAATACCCATCATGGTGGTTGATTTGCGCAAACTATCCATGGCTGCAAACACAGGGTCGATGAGCCAGAGTACTTTGCCTCCAGTCATAACAAACTGGTCGATGATAAATTTGTCACTTTCTGTAAAGGCAGAATCAGGGTCGGCAATGATGAGGGCATCCAGATCTTCGAGGATTTTTAATTGCCCATCGATTTTGACCCTTTCTACCGTGTAGAATTCATTTAGCGCGGTTGAAATATCTGCAACAAAAGGTTCATCCAACTCTCCATGTCCAGTAGTGAAACCAATGCGTTGGCGTTTGCTACGGACGAGTTTTTTGATGGTGCTGGAAAATTCGTATTCCAATTGTTGAATGGAGTTATTCAACATTATCTCTTCGTCTGAAGCTAGCTGACTTTTGAGCAGTTGCAGCGGGATTTCTTCGCCTTTGTAGGTGAAAATGGCTCCAGGGAAAACAATCTGTTCCGAAACTTTATCCCCCGTTCGGGTTTGCAGGTTGCTGTATTGAAGTCCTTGTTCCGTCAGTTCACGGTACACTTCCATGCGCACTTTTTCTTCCGGGCTTTCTGAAGGGTTGATAAAATCGTATTCGATGCGGTTGTTGGAGTAAGCTCTGAACTCATCCAACATTTCACGAGTGGAGTTTTGCAACCGTTTAAATCCAGCCGGCAGGTCGCCATCCAGGTAAACGCGCACATAGATAACATCCTCCAAATCGCTGACCAGGTCTTTGGTGGCATCCGATAAGGTGAACCTTTTCTCCGCAGTGAGGTCGAAACGTTCAAACACGAAAGCCCCAACGTAATTGAGCAAAACGATGATCGCCAGCCAGGTAATTAGCTGTATAATATCACGTCTTTTGTTGGTTCTTTTTTTCATGTTGTTACCACTTTCTGCTTTCCAAACGCGTTTTGGTTAACAATAGGAACAAGCCAATAATACTGAAGAAATACAGCACGTCTCTGGTATCAATCACTCCACGACTCATCGATTTGTAATGGTCGTTGATGCCCATTTGGAGCAGCAAGTTGTCCAACGATCCCAGCAAGGAAAGGGAGCTGATCGTTTCAAAACCAATGAAACAGAAAAAAGACAAAAAGACTGAAATGATAAAGGCAACAATCTGGTTCTTTGTCATGGACGAGGCAAAAATTCCAATGGCGACAAATGCCCCCGAAAGGAAGAGTAGTCCAAAATAGGAACCCCATACACCTCCAGAATCCACATTGCCTGCAGGACTTCCCAGCCGGTAAACGGAGAAATAGTAAATCAACGTAGGCAGCAGGGAAAAGAGCACCAGTAGGAAACCAGCCAGGTATTTTGCGAAGATAATTTGCCAGTCAGACAGTGGGCGTGTGAGTAGCAGTTCAATAGTGCCGGTGCGTTGCTCCTCTGAAAAAGAACGCATGGTAATGGCTGGAGCTAAAAACATAAAAACCCAGGGAGCAAGCAGGAACAGGCCGTCAAGGTTTGCATAACCACCATTGAGCACGTTCATCTCTAGTGGAAACACCCACATAAAAAGGCTCAATGTGACCAGAAACACCACAATGACGAGGTATCCAATGAGCGAACTCAGAAATCCATTTATCTCTTTCTTTAGTAACGAAAGCATCCCTACATGTCGAATTTAGAACGGTCAAAAATAAAGCTTTTTAACCAACCCTGTTGATTGTGGGAAGGCAGTTTTACACCTGCGATTGTTTAAACTTATTGAGCGGTGGAATTCCAATTTGAGCGGTGGGTTAAGAATATCAAAAATGGAAGCTGATATCAGATTCTTGATTGCCAATTTCTGCATCTCTGTGTGCTGAACTATTGGAATAATCTAAATTTGCAGTCCATTATTCCCATGCGATGAAAGTACTCAAATTTGGGGGCACTTCAGTAGGTACCCCGTCCAATATGAAACAAGTGGCAAAAGTGGTGTCCAGCTCTGGAACCAGTATTGTCGTTTTGTCTGCCGTTTCCGGCACCACCAATGCTTTGGAAGCCATTACCAAATTGCTTTACCAACAGCAATCTGAGAAAGCCCGCATTCAGATGGACGCGTTGCAGGCCAACTACGTGAAATTTGTGGAGGAGCTATTTTCAACAGATGCTTACAAGGATAAGGGGCGGGAATTAATTGTAGCGCACTTCAACCACTTGCGAAGTTTTACCCGTGATTTGTTTACCACGTTTGAGGAACGGGCCATCCTGGCCCAAGGTGAGTTGTTGTCCACAGCGTTGTTTCATTATTACCTGGAAGAGGAGGGAGAATCTTCCGTGTTTTTGCCAGCACTCGATTTTATGCGCATAGACAAAGATGCCGAACCTGATATGTGGTACATCGAAACGAATTTGAAACGGGAGATGGAGAAACATCGGGATGCTACCTGTTTCATCACTCAGGGTTATATCTGTCGCAATGCCTATGGGGAAATTGATAACCTTAAAAGGGGAGGAAGCGATTACACAGCCTCGCTGATAGGTGCTGTGTTGCGGGCCGAAGAAATCCAGATTTGGACCGACATCGATGGCATGCACAACAACGATCCCCGGATGGTTGACAACACCACACCGGTTCGCTCCCTGTCGTTTGACGAAGCAGCAGAACTGGCTTACTTCGGGGCCAAGATACTGCACCCTTCCAGCATTCGGCCTGCCCGGGATCGCAATGTGCCGGTGCGGTTGAAAAATACCATGGAACCTGAGGCAGAAGGAACGCTCATTACAGAAAATGCCCCCAACAAAGGCATCCGGGCTGTGGCCGCTAAAGATGGTATTGTGGCCGTCAAAATTCGCTCGGGCCGTATGCTCATGGCCTACGGTTTTCTGAGAAGGGTGTTTGAAGTATTTGAGCGGCACAAAACATCCATTGACATGATTACCACATCGGAGGTCGCAGTTTCTTTGACAATTGATGATGACCAACGGTTAGCGGATATTGAAGAGGAAATTCTGCAATTTGGCTCAGTAGAAGTGGATCGCAACCAGGTTATCATCTGCATTGTTGGCGATATTTTGCAAGATAAAAAAGGAGTTGCCAGTAAGGTATTCGAAGCATTATCGAATGTCCCCATCCGCATGATTTCCTATGGCGGGAGCAACAACAACATTTCTCTGCTGGTGGATCAAAAGCACAAAAAAGAAGCGCTGGTTGCGCTCAATGAAGGACTTTTTACAGCACCCTCCGCATGATCTCTCCAAAAGATATAACCTGGTTGGCGGAGCAGCCGACTCCTTTCTATTATTATGACCTGGCCGCATTGGAGGCCATCGTTGGTGCTTGTAAGTTGGAAGCGGATAAGCGAAACTTCAAGGTGCATTATGCGGTGAAAGCGAATGCACATCCGCGCATTTTGGAAAAGATGCGCCAAGCCCGTTTTGGTGCTGATTGCGTGAGTGGCAATGAAGTGAAACGAGCTTTGGAATGCGGATTTGGAGCAGATGAGATTGTGTTTGCTGGTGTGGGGAAGTCCGATGCTGAGATTAATCGAGGACTGGAAGCAGGCATTTTTTGTTTCAATTGTGAGTCCATTCAGGAATTAGAGGTATTGAATGAGTTGGCCGCGGCAGCCGGAAAAGTTGCCAGCATTGCCTTGCGCATCAATCCCGATGTGGATGCTCGAACGCACCGATACATCACCACCGGGCTGGAAGAGAATAAATTTGGGATCAATACCTGGGAGTTGCCCGCAGTGGTTGAGTTGTTGCAAAAATTACCGCACCTCAAATTGTCGGGATTGCATTTTCATATTGGCTCTCAAATTACTTCTCTGGAACCGTTTCGCAACCTCTGTACGCGTGTTAATGAAATTCAAACCTGGTTTGCAGAAAGGCAAATAGAGGTAGAGCACATCAATGTTGGCGGTGGTCTTGGTGTAGATTACACGCAACCCGACCAACTGGACGAGCCGGATTTTGCGACCTACTTTAAGTTGTTCGAGCAATTTTTGGAGGTGCGCCCCAGTCAATCCGTTCATTTTGAGTTGGGCCGCGCCCTGGTGGCTAAATGCGGAGATCTCATTTCCCGGGTGCTTTATGTGAAGCATGGTATCAATACCAGCTTTGCGATACTCGATGCTGGCATGACGGAGTTGATTCGCCCCGCCCTCTATCAGTCCTTTCATTCCATCCAAAATTTATCACAATCGAAGTCAGCATTGGATCACAAATACGATGTGGTGGGACCGATTTGTGAGTCGTCCGATTGTTTTGGAAAAGCAGTGATGTTACCTGTTACCAGCCGGGGCGATCTGTTGGCGATTCGCACAACGGGAGCTTATGGTGAGGTGATGGCTTCATCCTATAATTTACGCGAACGTCCAAGCTCCCTTTTTTCGGAGGATAGCGCTTTTTAGTCCAGAGGAAATAAGTTTGAAACATTTCGATGCTTGAACCGTTAAAAGGGGTTAATTTTAATGGTAAACCTGCCACATCGAGTTATAGTCTCTCCAAGAGCTCCGGAATGCACAAATCCCTACTTTCCTTTTTAATCGTTTTTTTGATACCGTTATTGGGGCTTGGGCAAGACAAATTTCGCTCTTACCTGGAAGACCCCGGCCTCGTGCCCAGAGAGCATTCTGTGGATATGCTGCACCTCAAACTAGAGGCGGAGTTTGAACCAACGAAGAAGCTCATATTTGGCCGCGTAACGCATACGTTCCGAACCCTGCACAAAAATGTGGATTCATTGTCTCTGGATGGCCCTGGCATTCGCATTGGCAATGCCCGGTTGGATGGGAAGAACTTAAAAAAGCGGCAAACGGAGAAAGGGGTGGTGTTTTATTTTGACACTCCTCTTGGTTGGCACACCAAGCACGATTTGGTCATCGACTACGAAGCCAACCCGGCAAAAGGGATTTATTTTATCGGCTGGAACGACAGCACCAACCGCAGCCGAAAACAAATATGGACACAGGGCCAAGGCAAGGATAACCGGCATTGGATACCTTGTTTTGACAGTCCGAATGACAAAATTACTACCGAGATACTGGTCAAATTCGAAAGCCGATACAAAGTCCTGTCGAATGGAGTAAAGCTACGCGAAGTGGTGGGTGGAGATGGTTTTACCTATTGGCATTATAAAATGTCTCGTCCGCACGCTTCCTACCTCATTATGTTGGGAATTGGCGAGTATGCCATCAAAGAAGTTGCTTCCAGAAAGGGCACCCCCATCAACCTTTGGTACTATCCCGGTTGGGAAGACAGGGTAGAGCCGACTTACCGCTATAGTGCTGAAATGATGGATTTCATGGAAGAGGAGATTGGGATAGATTATCCATGGGAAAGCTATTCTCAAATTCCCGTTCAGGATTTTATGTACGGGGCGATGGAAAATACCACGGCCACGCTGTATGGCGATTTCTTTAGTGTAGACAAACGTTCTTATTTGGATCGCAATTATGTTTCGGTGAATGCCCATGAGTTGGCCCATCAATGGTTTGGCGACATGGTGACAGCTCGCTCAGGAGCACACCATTGGCTGCAGGAAAGTTTTGCCACCCATTACAATTGGTTGTATGAGCGCGAAGTTTTTGGAATCGACCACTATAATTGGAACCGATTCAAGGCCAATCAAAGTGCTTTGAAAGCTGGAGAAAATGACGACAGGGGAATAGGGCACAGCCAGGCAGGAAGTTTGAGGCATTACCCCAAAGGAGCCTTTGTGCTGCACATGTTAAAGTATGTGGTTGGTGAGGATGAATACAAAGAAGCTATACGCTATTACTTGCAAGAGAATGCTTATGCCAATGTGGACAGCAAAGACTTGTTGACCGCTTTCTCTGAAACATTGGGACTTTCGTTGGATTGGTTTTGGGATGAATGGGTTTACCGTGGCGGAGAACCAGCTTACGATGTGACCTACGAAGAGGTGCGCAAAGAAGGAGTTGGATATGTGGCATTTAAGGTGCGGCAGGTGCACGATACAAGCGAAGTTGTAAGGCTGTTTAAAATGCCCATCGCTTTTGAGATCTGGTATACCGATGGCACTTCTGATAAAAAGAAAGCCTGGATTGAAAAAAGAGATGAGCAAGTGCAAATTCCTTTGAAGTCAGGAAAAGAAGTTGATTTTGTGTTGTTCGACCCGAATCAGCAAGTAGTGAAAAAGGTAAATTTTCCCAAGCCGTTGAATATGTTGCTGGCACAGGCCGAACGCGCACCACATATGTTGGACAGGCATGCAGCTGTCAAAGCTTTGGGAGATAAAGAGTTCACGGACAAAATGAGCACGTTTAAAACGGCCTTTGAAAATGAAACATTCCACGCTGTAAAAGGGGAGATCTTAAAGCAGATTTTGGAGGCAAAAAACAAAAAAGGGTATGCCTTGGTGCGCAAAGCGATTAAAAGCGATGATGTTCGAGTGCGCGAAGATGCGCTGATTGCAGCTGACTCTATCCCCGATGAACTCATTTCAGATTATGAAGCGTTGCTCGAAGATTCTTCTTACAACAATGTTCAATTGGCATTGAAGAAATTATGTGATGCCAATCCTCAAAAGGCTTCCGAATACCTCGAAAAGACAAAGGATGAAATAGGAACATACGGAAAAAATGTCCGCATTCGTTGGCTGGAAGAATCCCTTAAGTTGTCGCAAGATTCATTGCTGGTATTGGAGTTGGTGGATTATACCAGTGAATCTTATGAATTCATCACACGCGTTAGCGCAGCTCAAGCGCTGGAGCGACTCAATCATTTTGATGAGCAATTAATGGTCAATCTGGTCGATGGTGTCACCAGCTCCAACGGACGATTGCGCAGACCTTTCTATCAGGTTCTGAAGCATTTTTACATGCAAGAGAAACACAAAGAAGCGATTGCCAACTATTGGCATTCAGGGGAATGGACTGACTGGGAGGTCTCTGTTTTGGGTAAATTGTTTGCCGAGCGTTGACTTCTAGGCAATTAGCAGCAAGAATAAAAACCACAAGACCCCAATTCCGATCAGCAGCACTGCCGATAGCTTTACCCAGGTGTTTTTCCGCAGTCGCAACAACAATACCCCACCCATTATTAAAACAATCCAACTGAAGTAAATACGGATGATGTCCTCGAAAGGGAGATGAAACCCTACCGTGGTGCCAAAGATATTGTCCACAAAGCTTATAATCACAGGATACAGTGCTACAAAGCTGATAGCATATATGAGCCAGGTAAATATTTTTCGTGTACGTCTGCGAACAGCTAACATATAGATAGTTTCATTAAAGATAGTTTCATTAAAGAAAATAACCAGCGTTAACGAGCACGTTATCGGCAGGTTGTAAATCCGTTAACAATGCAAATTTCTTTGCTCTTCCCGATCGGAGAAACCGGATTGGTGAAAAAAGCAAAAGTTCACTACACAATACTCTAGCCCCCTTGAGTATCGATAGCAAACTTTTGCTTTAGTATTCGGTCAGCTTGGAGCTGAACCAAAATCTTGCAAGGAATCCCTGCTCGATTTATAGGATAAAAGTAGATCAGGTTTGGCTACAAATCAAGCGTGTAAATACGTGAAATTTTTACCGTATTTATACGGGGGTCTTAATTCTGGAAGACTCAAAGAAGGGAGGTTGTGATGGTGATGAGAGTGCTTCGATTGTAGGCTAATCAAGCACTACGCGCTTATTGACGCTCCAGGCTTGGGGCCGTTCCGCAAAAAGTGGTTTTGTTTTGCTCCAAACGGATTTAAACAAATCAGAGTGCCGGTAGTTTTCCAAATCTGCCTCGCTGTTCCAATAACTATAGGTCATTATAATAGCAGGTTGGTGGATATCCTGAAGCAATTCCAGGCGCTCGCAACCTGCAACGGCCCGAATGTTTTCCTTGTTGGCATCAAAAACAGCCAAGAAAGCATCGAGTTGCTCCGGCTGAAAAGTCATTTTTACGATTCTAACTATCATGGAACTCTACTCTGACAATATCATTAATACGCAGTCCGAGCAAATCGCTGGCGTGGCCGATGTTGATGGCAATTTCTAAAAATCCAGTGTATCCAAAAAGGGCCAATCGCTCGCTTTCAACCACTCCCTGGTAGGAGCTGCTGATTTCATGAATGTCATATCCAGGTGTCCTGAAAGAAATGGTGAAGTCCCGACCACGTCTGACTTCTTTAAATAATTGCTCCGAAATATTGGTGATAACATTGCCGTAAGAGTCAATGTAAATAACCGTTCCCCGAATCGTGTGGTTGTCAACCACAGCGCGAAACAAGCTCCTTTCGGTAATTTGCTCCCGCTTGTGTCCGATCACTTCCAGGGTGCCTCCGCGGGCAATATGGCAAGCGGCTTTTACAAATACATCTTTGCTTGGGAATGTCAGAAAATCAGTATCCTGCGTAATGGTTAATTCCACAATCTTTTGAGGAGGAGTATCAAAGACGAGCGAGAAAATACCGTTGTCTGCACCAATGAAGTATTGGTCTTTGTACAGCACTGCCATGTGCGAAACATCTGGACTGGCATCAGGCATTATGCCAATGATGTGAATGGTTCCAGCAGGAAAGTCACGGATGACATTGCGCAAAATAAAAGCAGCCTGGGCGATGTCAAATTTGGGCACATTGTGCGAGATATCCACAATGTTCGCTTCGGGATATTGACTAAGAATGGAACCCTTGATGGAGCTGACGTAGTAATCCTTTGTACCAAGGTCGGTCGTGAGGGTTATGATAGCCATTCAGGTGCTTGGAATTGAGGTTGCCGAAGCAGGCAAAGTTTCAGCAAAATTTAGTTATTTTGCCTTGCGAAATTAGAAAATGTTTTAACACCAATTCACCCAACAAGCGAGAACTTGCAAGAGCTAATCATCCAGTTTGATACCACCGATCCGGTCGAAATTTTTGGTATCAACCACTCCAATATCGACCTTTTACGAAAACATTTTTCCAAACTTAAGATAATCGCCCGCGGAACGGATATCAAAGCGATGGGGTCTGTGCGCGAGTTGGATCGATTTGATGCGAAGATCAAGCTGTTGATAGAGCATTTTAATCGCTTTCATCAGCTGACGGAAGATGATATAGCCATGTTGCTCGCGGAAAACGGTGCTGAAACACCCGCTTCGAAAGACGCAAAGGATGTTATCACCTTTGGGAACAATGGAGCCGTAATCCGCGCCCGATCTCCCAATCAGAAACGATTGGTAGAAGAAGTGACCAACAACGACATGGTGTTTGCTGTTGGTCCTGCGGGAACCGGTAAAACCTACACCGCGGTGGCTTTGGCTGTTAGAGCCTTGAAAAACAAAGAAGTCAAACGCATCATTCTAACGCGTCCGGCAGTGGAAGCAGGAGAACACCTGGGATTCTTGCCAGGCGACCTTAAGGAGAAGCTGGACCCGTACTTGCAGCCACTTTATGATGCGTTGCAAGACATGTTGCCAATAGGAAAGGTGAGTGAATACCTCGAAAAAGGAATCATTCAAATTGCACCTTTGGCTTTTATGCGCGGCCGCACGCTGGACAATGCCTTTGTTATTTTGGATGAGGCGCAAAATGCGACCTCTTCGCAATTAAAGATGTTTTTGACCCGAATGGGCCGTTCTGCCAAATTTGTGATCACGGGAGATATTACCCAAATCGATTTGCCGCGCCACCAACAATCGGGATTGTATTACGCCAACAATGTATTAAAGGACATACCTGGAATATCCTTTGTTTTTCTGGATGGATCCGATGTCGTTCGCCACAAGCTGGTGAAAAAAGTCATCGCTGCCTACGAAAAGAATGAGTCCAAATCAACCAACACCAAAGCGAAGAAAGATGAGTCAGGTAATTAACAGCACCAATTTTCAATTCCCTGGACAGACCGGGAAATACGATGGTAAAGTGAGGGATGTCTATTACCTGGACAACGATTTGTTAGTGATGGTAGTTTCTGACCGTATCTCGGCTTTTGACGTCATTTTACCCAAAGGCATTCCCTTCAAGGGGCAGGTGTTGAGTCAGGTAGCCACCAAGTTTATGAAGGCCACTGAAGACATCGTTCCCAATTGGTTGATTGCCACACCAGACCCCAATGTGATGGTGGGGAAAAAATGTACTCCCTACATGGTGGAGATGGTTATCCGGGGATATGTGACCGGACATGCCTGGCGCGAATACCGGGACGGAAAGCGCATGATTAGTGGAGTGCCCATGCCAGAGGGATTGCGGGAACACGATCGTTTTCCAGCCCCGATAATTACACCAGCCACCAAGGCGGAGGCCGGTGATCACGATGAGGACATCTCCAGGGAGGAAATCATTTCCCGTGGAATTGTCGCTGAGGTGGAATACGAACAATTGGAAAAATACACGCGGGCACTTTACCAGCGCGGCACTGAGTTGGCTGCTGAAAAAGGACTCATTCTGGTGGATACTAAATACGAATTTGGAAAAGACAGCGATGGCAACATCGTACTCATTGATGAGATTCACACACCCGATTCATCGCGGTATTTTTATGCTGAAGGCTACGAAGAACGTCAGGCAGCCGGAGAGGAGCAAAAACAGCTCTCAAAGGAATTTGTACGCCAGTGGCTGATTGCCAATGGTTTTCAGGGATTAGAAGGTCAATCCATGCCTGAAATTCCAGCAGATTTTGTCGAATCAGTAACCGATCGATACATCGAGTTGTTTGAAAAGATAACCGGTGATAGCTTCGAACGTGCCGAGTCAGGCGATGTGCTGAAAAGGGTAGAGGATAATGTGAACAATTTCCTCGCGAATTACCAGGGATAATTGGGCACAGGAAATCTCATTTTTCCAAACTTACTTAGTTGGCCATCATGAAGTTGTTCAGCACTTCAATGAGGCTTTTTAATAAATCTTCCATCAGCTATTAATTAATGTCTGTAATTTGAAAAGCCAAAATAGCTTTCTTCATTTTTGCTTGAAGAATTATTTGTTTTTATAGTTCTTAGCTCGACATTGCTGTTCCATTGTAAATATCAAAAGTTTGAACTTCTTAACTAATAATTTATTAGGTGCATTACTGGCCATCATTTTTTGTTGCTTTAGCAGTACTAAATGCACTGCTCAGGTTTCACCAGCCTTAACAGCCAAAGGTGGGGTGGTTGGAGTAGATTCAAATGGTGCAAAGATCTCGTGTTCCTCTCACAAAAAAGGCATCGCCATTACCTCACTAAATAAGAATGGTGACAAGCAATGGCACGTAGTGTTGGAAGGTGAAAAAAGGAATCCATTTGGTCCGATGTATTTTGTCCAGAATGGGTTTACTTTCTTGTCGTATAATCGAAGTAGTGGAGAGGTAGCTGTTCATAATTGTGATTACAACGGTACGTTGTTAAAAGAAATAAAAATTGCAATCATTGAGCCACAATTCTTTTACCCACTTCCCAAAGGGGACCATGTCTTTTTCTCGGCCGAGAAAGAATACCATTCAGAGGACAAGGATGTGCAATTTTCTCTTTTAGACATTGAGAATCTCACCACGCGGAATGGCGATTTTCGATTTGCAAGCCCTAAGCCATACGGTAGTTCTAAATTGGATAAAGTTTATTTATCAGGTTCACGATTATTCATAATTGAAAAGTCGGGGGATTTATTTTATCGTCTTGGGGGATATGACTTTGAAACGAACCAGTTTAAAAACTTTAAATCAAGCTCTTCCGAAGGTGACGGCTATTATCAATTACTTGATCAATATAGTTTGATTGAAGACGATTTTGCATTGTTTATTGCAGGTGTTGTACCCAACAAGTTGGATTTATTTGTGTACTCGGTTCAAGAAGATCGAATAGTTGAGTTCGATTTAGTAATGGAAAAAATAAATATGCCTGGTAATTTCAAAATTTTGAGTTTTGGAACGCATCTTATTGTGGCCGGGTTGGGCTATACGCTATTGGACAAATGTGTTACCCCCATTGGACATTTTTTGATAAAAATTGATTTAGCTGAGCCTGATAGTCTCGAGTTTGTTGTTGAAAAATATGATGCGTATCAAAACGTGGGGGAAATAATTGAAGTGGCGAATGAAAGTGGCGGAATTTTTCTCAATTATGATAGGTTTGAAATAATCCCTAACCCTTACGGTTGGCATGGAACAGTTGAAGGAACGGAAAGAAACCAAATGTGGGAATGTACGGATCTGGTGACCCAGCATTTGGTAAATGTTGAATTTGGTTCAGACAATCAGGTTAATCTCACGATTGACGATTTGTATAAAAAAATAGCGCACATAATGCAAGATCAAGACTATTTGGGAGCTCCTCATGTCAAGTATGTAAAATTGGCTCAACGAACTTATATATATGATTGGGATTTAGTGAGGTTAGATTATAAAATGGATATTTCTAATGAGCAAAAAGGAACTACTATACCCAACCTGAACCCTTATAATTTAAAATAAATGTCGTTTGTAAATTGGGCAATTTAGTGAGTCATAAACTAGAAATAAATCTAGTTGCAAATACAAAGGAGAGCCTTTAAAGATGAAAACCCTACGCAACATTATTCTGTTAGCCTGCTTTTTAATTTTATTACTTGGGAATTGTTATTCTCAAATTGATCCAATGGTGATTAATTCAACCCTTTCTTTGGGGTATGATCCTGATCTTAACAAAATTACATGCTCTTATGATGAGGAGAGGACAACCATCACTTCATATAATAAAAATCAAGAGGAATTATGGCAGATAGAATTGAAATTTGACAAGAGAAGAGCTTTTGGAAGTATCCACACTGGTGACGAAAAATTCACTTTTTTGTCTTATAGTGTTGAAAGTACGGAGGTAATGGCGCATGTTTATGATTACCAGGGGCACTTGATTCTGGAAAAAATATTGGATGTACATGGGGTGGGGTTTGTTTATTTTTCACCAGACAGAACGAAGGTTTTTTTCTGCGCGAATAGGGAAGGAAACGGAAGTTCTGAGGTAGGTTTTTCGTTAGTATCAATGAAGGATCTTAAGGTTCTTCAAGGTAATTTTGAATTTGCCAATGCCAATGGAGGATCCGTTTTAGACAAGGTGGAAATAATTGGAAAGAGGATATTTTTTAGGGAGAAATCTGGGAGTGATTTTTTCAATCTTAGTGAGTACGATCTAGAATCAAATAAATTCAATCGATTTGGAATTGATTTGCACTATCGACTATTAAATCAATATACCCAAATTGGGAAAAAATTTGCCTTATTTGTTGCTGGAAAATTGCCCAATAAACTAGGTCTAATCGTCTATTCTGCAGATGGGAATAACTTATTTGAAATACCACTTGACTATGACAAATTAAACATAGTCGGAGATCTGAACATAATTAAAGAAGGTCAGTACATACTAGTTGCTGGGTTGGGTTATTTCTTTCTGGACGGTTGTCTCAAGCCAATAGGTCATTTCATTTGTTCATTTGAGTTGTCAGAACCTCAGAATTTTAAGTTTCGCGTTCAGGAGTATGACTTATATAAATACGCAAATAAAATTACGGTTGATTCAGTGAGGTTGGGGCAGGAATTCTACCGTTTTGATCGGTTTCTTCCTCGGACCTATAATAAATTCGATAAATACCATAAATGGGAGTGTGACGAAATGCGGTCAAAAAAAATAACTGAATTAAAAATTGATGGAGACTCGACTCTTCGATTGAAAATAGACGATATATACAAAAAAATAGAGGTAATACCAGTAATTAGCCAAAACTATGCGTCCTCCTATAGTGAAGTAGTATATTTTGAAAAAGCACTTCACCATTACACTTATGATCTGAATATGGTGGAAGTTGAGCACTCAATTGAAAAGAAAAGTGGACAGGAAAAGTCTGCTATTAGAGGGCTCAATCCTTTTGGACTATGGTAGCTCAAATATTGTATAGTTAAGAAGAGTAGACCTAATTAGCCATCATGAAGTTGTTCAGCACTTCAATGAGGCCGTTCAATAAATCTTCTTTGTCAGAAGGACGCATCAAAGCGTCTTGTACTTGCGTGATGCCAGCCTGAAGGTCTTCGTCATCAAGGCGATCTTCGATGTTTTCTATCACGGTGAGGCATTCCAGGCAGGTGAGGTAGTCGTCTTTGATGGCCAGGTCGACTAAGAAAAGCAGGTGATCTTTTACAGGCAGACCAGATTCCCACAGCGCTCCGACCAGGATGTGACGAATATCTTTGGTGTGCTCTTCGCTCAATTCTTTGATGATAGGTTCAACCGCCTTCACCGTTTTTAACTCGTTGAGAATGATGCGCGTTGCTTCAAAAACCATTTCTCCTTCATCGTTGTGAACGAGCAATTGGATGAGGTGCGGAATCAGGTCAGCAGTTCCGTCCTTTCGAATGGTTTCCAGTGCCGCCATCAACACCGTTTCTTGTTCTGATTGTAGGTCTTGGATGAGGGCCTTTTGCTTACTCCCCATTTTTACCATGTTCTCTGTGTCCATACAATGAAGCTTTTTTTGATCCGTTCCGTGTGGAATTTCCTTCGAATTTCATCTCTAGTAAAACCCAGCCATGAAAACGACCGCAAAGATACACATTCCCAATCCATGTGCCGAAGATTGGACAAAAATGACACCCACGGAAAATGGGCGTTTTTGCCAATCGTGTGCGAAAGAAGTAACTGATTTTACCTAGGCTTCAGTCGGTGAAATAGCGAAAGTGTTGGAGCAATCGAAAGGGGAGGTATGCGGTCGGATTACCGTGAATTTGCTGGAGCAAAATCAACCGCATTTGCCCTCCCGCTGGTTGAAGCGGTTCATGTGTGCCTTGCTTATTGCTTTTGGTGCATCACTTTTTCATGTGGATGGCATGGCGCAGGAATATGTCGGTGAGTTGAATCGGGATTTGTTAGGGACTCCGACCATTGAAAAGGGCGAAGGTTACCGAACGATCAAAGGAATTGTTACGGCTCAGGAGACTGGAGAACCCATCCCATTTTTCGACATCCAGTTTGCTGACGAAAGTGGACTCCATGTTTTAAGTACGATCACCGATGCGCAAGGGAACTATGAACTGGTCATTCACGACAGTGATTTTCCCGCTGACACCAAGGTCGCGGTGCATATGCCGCATATACCCCTGAAAATAGCGGTGGATGTTAAAACGGATGGTGGTGATGGAGAGATTCCCGAGGTGGATGTACAAGTAAAAGTACACATGCCTCGATTGGGCGGATGCAGTGTTCAAACCCTCGAACTTGACAGGGGCTATTTCGGCAACCAGATGGGGGAGTTAATCCGATTTAATTTTTACGGTTTTTGAAAACAAGCTATATGAAAGGTATTGCTTCCATACACATCGCTGAACCCTGCTCAGCAAACTGGAACCAGATGACTCCACTCGAGAAGGGGCGGTTCTGCCAATCCTGCGAAAAAGAAGTGCATGATTTAACCCATGCTTCCGAAGCGCAAATTATCGCTGCCTATAAACAGTCAGGAGCCAACATGTGTGGAAGGTTCAAAACTTCACAAATCACACAGCAGCCATCCATGCCGATGGACAAATGGTTCAAGCGGTTTTTGTGTGCGGTGTTGATTGCGTTTGGGGTGTCGTTGTTTCAAATCAATGGGATGGCGCAGGAATACATTAATGGTTTGAATCAAGAGCTGTTGACGTCTTCGGAAAACTTGAGTTGGAAAGGCACAAGAACGATTGCAGGCCAAATTGTCGATGATCAAACAGGGGAGTCAATTCCTTTTGCCAGTGTTCACATTACAAATAAAGATGGTGGGGCTGTTCAAGGAGTATGCTCAGATTTTGACGGTAACTATCGATTGACAGTGCATCCAAGCGATTTCCCCGATTGGAATACAATAGAACTGAAGGTGAGCTCTTTGGGATATTTACCATTGTTAATTCAAAAATTATCGTATTCGGAAGATGAGGCGATTACCATTGAATTGCCATTGAAGCTGAATGCCAGTGTAATGGGGTTGTTTGTGATAACATCTTACTGTCCCCCCTTGATTGACAAGGATCCTATCGAGACGAACAAGACTACCATTTCTGGTGAGGAGATCCGCAGAATGCCCGGGTTTTAGTAGACTGAAATTTTTTAGTTCTTTTTTTTGTGGAACGGATATGTTTTTTCCACCTCACTGGAAAACAAGACCATGAACACATCGATAAAAATAACCGTGCCCGATCCCTGCCACGAAGACTGGAATCAAATGTCAGTCAGTGAAAAGGGGCGATTCTGTTCTTCCTGTGAAAAGGTAGTACACGATTTTACCAATTCAACTCAAGCCGCGATTGTTGAGACTTACCATCAGTTGGAGGGGCAATTGTGTGGCCGATTCAAAAACACGCAAATAACAAAGCCCAAAGTGATGACTGCCCAAAAGTGGAGCAGGCGTTTTATGTGTGCGTTGTTGATTGCTTTTGGCGTCAGCCTGTTTCAAATGAATGGGATGGCACAGAGTTATGTGGAAGGATTGCAAAAAGAACTGCTGCTGGAGACGAGCTTGGGGGAAGTAGAAGGACACCGTTTAATCGAGGGAATTGTAAAAGACCAGGCCACAGGCAAAGTCATCCCTTTTGCCAGTGTTATTGTCTCCAACGAAGTTAGTGGTCAGCAAATACAAACCAATACGGATAAGAAGGGTCAATACAAAGTGTTGCTGACCTACAGCGATTTTCCGCAAGAGCATCCGTTGAATTTGGAAGTAGCCAACATAGGTTATACCACAGAGATAATTCAAAATATCTTTCCCGTAGAAGTTCCAATCGAACAAGAAAATTTTACGGAAGGAACTCCCGCCATTGAAATGACGCCTGATATTGAGCCGATCGAGCCTATCTGGATGGGGCAAGCTGAAATAGATCCTGCTGATATTTTTACTGGAGGAGAACCGATGATAGAACCGGAACACAGAATAACCACGGGAAAACCAAAAATACCCGCGAATTGCGAAAAGCCTAAGTGATGTTGCGAGCGCCAAACAAGGCACTACCAACACGAATCAGGTTGCTGCCAGCAGCAATGGCCAATTCGTAATCACCACTCATGCCCATGGAGATGTTGGAAAACGCCTCATCCGAAGCAAAATGGCTGGTTTTGAGGGAGTCGAAAATTGATTTAAGCCGGCTGAACTCTTGCGTGACTTGCGCTTGATTGTCGGTAAAAGTGGCCATGCCCATCACACCGGTAATGCGGATGTTTTGTAAAGCTGCAAAACCAGCTGATGCCAGCAACTCCTGAGCTTCTTCCAGGTTTAACCCAAATTTTGTCGACTCATCAGCAATGTGAAATTGCAGCAAGCAATGGATGGTGCGCTCATTTTGTTGTGCCCGTTTGTTGACTTCCGAAAGCAGCTTTAAACTGTCAATCGAATGGACAGTGTGCACAAAAGGAGCAATGTATTTTACCTTGTTCGTTTGCAAATGGCCGATGAAATGCCATTCAATATCATTCGGAAGTTGCGGAAACTTGTCTGCTAACTCCTGCGCTTTGTTTTCACCAAAACACCGTTGTCCGGCATCGTAAGCCTGTTGAATAAGGTCAACCGGTTTTGTTTTGGAAACTGCCACCAGCTTTACGTCTGGTGGCAGTGTAGCACTGAGTGCTTGAATGTTTTTAGCAACGTCTGTCAAAGCAGCTGGCTTTACTAGCTTTCGAGGCTGTGAACGAAAAGGCCGCTGCGCAATTTGGGTTCAAACCAGGTCACTTTTGGCGGCATGATCAGGTCGTTGTCTGAAATGTCAATCAACTGTTTCATGGATACCGGGTACATGGCGAAGGCAACGGTCATTTCACCACTGTTAACGCGTTTTTCCAGTTCTCCCAATCCGCGAATGCCGCCCACAAAATCAATGCGTTTGTCGGTGCGAAGATCCACGATGTTTAAAACAGGTTCCAGAATTTGTTTGGAAAGAATGGTCACGTCCAATACGCCCACTGGGTCAGAATCATCGTAAGTGCCTGCTTTAGCAGTCAACTTATACCATTCCCCGTCCAGGAACATGCCAATCGTATGCAGCGCTTCCGGTCGGTATTCGCCCGCACCTTTGGCTTCTATTTCAAAGCTTTCAGCAACAGTTTCCTTAAAAGCGTCCACTGACAAACCGTTCAGGTCTTTTACCACACGGTTGTAATCAATGATTTGCAGCTGATTGTCTGGAAACAAAACAGCCATGAAGTAATTGTAGCGCTCCGTACCGTTGGGGGTCGAATCAGCATCTCTGAATTCTTTTCCAACCAAAGCTCCAGCAGCAGTACGGTGGTGACCATCAGCCACGTAAATAGAAGGAACGTCTGTTTCAAAAAGTCCGGTCAATTGAGTCACCGTTGCAGCATCATCAATTACCCACAGGGTGTGTTGGATGCCGTCTTCTGAAGTGAAATCGTATTCGGGAGCACCTTGCTGTACTTGTGTAACAATGGTGTCAATCGCAGCAACGGCAGGGTAGGAGAAGAAAACCGGCTCGGCATTCATTTTTCCATAACGCACGTGATTTTTGCGATCTTCCTCTTTGTCCGGACGCGTCAACTCATGCTTCTTGATGTTGTTGTTGAAGTAATCATCAATAGCATTGCAGCCAACGATTCCCGTTTGCTTTCTACCATCCATGATGAGCTGGTAGACGTACAGGTTTTCTGTTGCATCCTGCGCCATGACGCTATCTGAGACGAGTTGGTCAAAGTTTTCTTTTCCCTTTTCGTAAATGCTCGAATCATAAGGATTGTGATCGGCCGGAAAGTCAATTTCTGGTTTAATCACGCGGTAAAATGAATTTGGGTTGCCAGCACTTTCGGCTTTGGCCTCAGCAGCATTCAATACATCGTAAGGACGACAAGCAACCTGCTTTACTTCCGCCTTGGTTGGACGGTAAGCGCGAAATGGTTTTAATACGGACATCAAAAATTACTTTAGTAGTTCAATAATTTGAGTAGCTAACTCTTCTCCAATACGCCCCTGGGCCTCAACCGTAGCTGCGCCAATGTGCGGAGTCAGTGAAATGTTTGGGTGATTCAGCAAGTCTTCACGAGGAGTAGGTTCATTTTCAAATACATCCAAAGCAGCATAAGAAATATGGCCTGACTCCAGGCTTGCCAGGAGAGCATCTTCGTCAATCACACCGCCACGGGCAGCATTTACGATGCGCACACCTTGTTTGGTTTGCGCCAGTTCGGCAGCTCCCAACAGTGGTTTCCCATCTGCTTGTTTGGGCACGTTGATGGAGATGTAATCGCTTTCCGCCAACACTGTTTCCAAAGAGGAATTAGGAACATCAACATGGATAGGACCAGCTCCATGAATGTTCAATGTAATTGTATTTTTGTCTGGACCATAATTGTTGGAAATGACTTTCATCCCGCAACCAAGTGCGTATTCAGCAATGGATTGACCAATTCTTCCGAAACCAATGATGCCCAAAGTTTTGCCTCTCAACTCAACTCCTTTGGCATACTTCTTTTTCAAGGATTTGAATTCACCAACACCATTGCCAGGCATCTGACGGTTAGAGTCGTAAACAAATCGTGAGATGTTAAAGAGGTGTGTCATCACCAATTCGGCTACCGACTGCGAAGAAGCAGCCGGAGTATTGATAACGTGCAGGCCTTTTTCGCGGGCGTAATCGACATCAATGTTATCCATTCCAACACCACCACGGCCAATCAAACGAAGGCCAGGGCAGGCGTCAATAACTTCTTTTCTTACGGTCGTTGCACTTCGCACGAGTACAGCACTGAATCCTTGCTCATTGATGGCAGTGGCCAAATTTTCTTGAGCGATTGTGTTTGTGTCAACTGTAAATCCAGCGGCTTCCAAAAGGACTATCCCTTGAGGCGCAATTCCGTCATTTGCTAAAATTTTCATGATGGTAGTGGGTCTGTATTTTTAAATTAGGCGTATTTGTTGGCCAACTCTTTCATCACCTGGACCAGCGCGTCAACGCTGTCCAGAGAAAGGGCATTGTACATCGATGCACGGTAACCGCCAACATCACGGTGTCCATTGATTCCATTCAATCGTGCCTCTTTGGCCATGGCATCAAAGGCTTCTTTGTGTGCGGCATCTTTCAAAACAAAAGTGGCGTTCATGGCAGAACGATCTTCAGTTGCTGCAACTCCTTCAAACAGTGGGTTGCTGTCAATCTCGTTATAAAGCAATTCTGCTTTGGCGTTATTCATGCCTTCCATCACCGATATGCCGCCTAATTTTTTGAGCCAGCGCAATGTCAACATAGATACATAGATTGAAAACACAGGCGGGGTGTTGAACATAGACCCTTTCTTTGCGTGTATTTGAAAATCCAGCATCGAAGGAATGTTACGGCCAGTTTGACCCAGAATCTCATCTTTTACAATGTAGAGGGTTGTTCCGGCAGGACCAAGATTTTTCTGAGCTCCGGCATAGATAAGTGCAAAATCAGACACGTTAATTTTACGGCTGAAAATGTCAGAAGACATGTCACAAATAACCGGAACCGGGCTTTGAGGAAAGTCCTTGATCTGCGTTCCGAAAATGGTGTTGTTGGAGGTCAGGTGAAAATAATCCGCATCGGCCGGGATGGTGTATCCTTTTGGAATGTAAGAATAATTCTTATCAGAAGAAGAGCCCAGCACGTTGATGTCGCCCAAAAGTTTCGCTTCTTTGATGGCTTTTTTAGCCCAGGCACCCGTGTCAAGATATGCAGCTGAACCGCCCTCTTTTAGTAGGTTGTAGGCTGACATAAGAAAACCGGTACTTGCTCCTCCTTGAAGGAAAAGAACCGAATATCCTTCGGGAACATCCAATACTTCTTTAACAAGGCTAACAGCCTCATCCATCACGGCAACAAAATCTTTGCTGCGGTGTGAAATTTCGATGAGAGAAAGGTCGAGGTTGTTAAAATTCAACAAAGCTTCTGAAGCTTCCTGAAAAACCTCCTGAGGCAGGATACATGGGCCTGCACTGAAGTTATGTACTTTGGACATGATGGCGTTTTTTTAAGTCGTTTTTCGCACCGCGAAATTGCAAAATAAAAATGAGATCAGATCTTATTTAAGCAGGGTTTTGATAAAGCTTCAACTACCGGTAACAAAAGGCTAATATCGGAATAGTAGAGCAAAAAAAAGGGCACCCATTTGGATGCCCCATGCTCATTGTATTTGAAAGATACTGCGGGAAAATAGGTTGTCGTTAACTATTGGAAATTGACAATGGTAGTATTGACCTTTTCATTCAGGTAATAAATGACTTCACCTGTTCCAAGTGTTTCAGTTTCGGCAACACGGTAAGCAGCTACCTGCACAAACCCAGTGCCAGTGCCTACGGTGCCCATGTCGGCAGCAGAAAAGGTATGACTGGAACCCGTGGCTGTTACGACCAGCGCTCCATCAGGGCCATATACTCCAAAAATAACTGAGTCAGCATTGGTGATGGCATTTTTGGTATCGAGGGTGAAAGCCATGCTCGTTGAAACATTGTCGTTGTTGGCAACAGTCAACTCCAGATTTTCTGGAAAAGCCCCCGAAACACCTTTGTTAAATGCAGGCACCGTTGTGCTCCCTGCAACATCCCAATCGATGGTGGAACCAAAAGAAATACCAGTAGGGTCGGCTTGGCTCGGAGTAGACGTGTAGGAATTGTTGTTTTGCTTGGTCAGCACTGTAGATTCACACGTTACCGTTCCGGCATCATTGAATGCATTGGTTAAGCTGGGGAAAACAGCAACGCTCAAGCCAATAGGGATTTCAATGGTTCCCACGAAAGGTTGACTTTGATAGGTTACCGTCTCAATTGCTATCAGCACTCCATCAGCATCGGAAGGTGTTGGGCTTGGGTTGGATGGTTCTGCTGTAGATGCTGAGCCAGAGTCGTCATCAGAGCCTTCATCTTTTTTACAACCGGTGATAGCTAAAAATAAGGCAACCATTCCAAAAATAATCAGGGGGAAAATTTGCTTTTTCATAAGGAGTTAGGTTTTGGACAAGATTACTGGAAATGCCTCCTTATGGCAATACGATGTTTTACGTATTTTTTTCGTTGGTATCAAAAAAAATCCCTCAACTGCAAGCAGATGAGGGAAAGGTATTTACTTGTAAACCTTGTAAATCGATTTTTATCGGTTTTTGATGTACCCATCCAGTTCATCGATGCTGGATTCAAACTCGAACGCATCGTTGACCTTGTAGTAGTTGCTTAGGTCGTAAGTGTATCCGTAAGCGTATTTGGCAAAATCCAATTTGGTATCTTCAAAGCTAAACAAGGACATAATGGTTCGAACCTGGCCTGAAGTCAAGCAGTTAGAGTTGATAATTTGTTTGGCGACACTTAGTTTACTATCCTCAAATGATTTTGATCGGATGGACTTTTTTGCCCCTTCAAAATCATTGTTGCTCATAGGCCAGGGACAACCAATGGCACCATTGTAACCAGGCATCTCATAGTGACCAGGCTGCGCGGTAGTAGTTCCGGTAGAGGTAGTCGTGGTCGTTGTTGTTTGTTCCTCATAGCTTTCAGAGGCATTCACATTTACATTGCCTGAACCACCTTCTCCATTGATGCTTACGTTCATAGAAAAACTGGAATTTTCAGTAGAGGCTGGTTGTGCAGCAGTCGTTGTCTGCGTTACGGTCGTTTGTGTGGTTGTTTGAGCTGCAGCCGGTGCCGGTGCCGGTGCAAATTGCTGAGCACTGGAAGGAGGCGGAGTGGTATTGGTGGTAGGTGCAGCCAGAGGTGTTTGAGAAAATGCGCGCAGTACATAAAATTCGTTTTCTCCCTCACCGTTCGAACCGTTGGACGTTTGCTTTTTGTTTCCAACAGCAACAGCCAATCGGTTACCAATTTTATCCGGACTGTCCAGGACATCCAGTTCTTTCTTCTTCTTGATTTTATAAGTAGCCTCTGTGTTTTGCTCGAGGTAAATGGTCTTGTCGATAACACCAAATTTCTCATTGGCAAAAATGACTTTTACCCGATAGCGTTCCGCATTTAAACCGGTGACTTTAACATTGGTGGTCGCCTGGTCATTTTGACGAAGACCGTTCATAATAATGTAAAAAGCCATTCCGTCCTCACTGAAAAAGACAGCGTTAGAGTTTTGGGCGAACCCAATTTGTCCAAATAAAAGGGGAATAAAAAAGAGTAATAATTTTTTCATGATGCGCGTTTTGAAAATATTTTCAGTCATTTGAATGGGCCAGTTCAAAATCTGTGCCAAGCCAAAGAAAGAGTAAAAGTAAAAATAAATTCTTGGGCTGGTGTGCTGTCAGGGACGAATCAGAGAGTGTCACTTGTCCATTTAGATAAAGAAGGCAGGCCTTAATTTTGTAATCCAGGGGGAGGGTTGAATATTCTATTGTCACCGCCTCGGAAATCCACTTCACCGATATGCACCCATTTGCCTTTAGAGAGCTCAAGGGCCTGAAAGGTGGAGGAGGGGTAATAAAAGGAATATTGTCCTTTAAGCTCGGGCCTGGTTGGTTCCAGCTTGTTAAAGACAATTTGATTTTTTCGGGCATCAAAATGCAATGACATCGTTACCTCCGCAGAGTGCTCAAAAACAACGCGCTTGGTATTGTTGCTGCCAAATTTAAAAATGGGTGCACCAAAAGTAGGTGGTTTGTTTTTGCGCAGGTTGATGACGTCAATCACTTTTTTGGTTGAAAGCACGTTGTTTCCATCCCAACCAAGAAGTGTATAGCTGTCTTTTCTGCCCCTGCGAAATGGTATAATTTCATAATAGAGCGCTCCGTACCAATTTTCAGCAGAGTAGGTTTTCCGTTCGTCACGCCTTACCGGACTTTTTGATTTGTCCGTTAGTTTGTGCCATTTGTAATTCTGTTGCTTTCGGTCGCGTGTTTGAATGTAGCAATGGTAATTGTGCGTTCCTTCATCCAGCGGAAGATTCCAGGTGATGATTCGCAACAAGCCGTCAGGGGAGGAGACCACCCCCATTTTTTGTATGGAGTCGAAGCCCAGGTCAAAAGAACCTGGATCAGCAATAATGCCTTCCAGAATTAAGATAAACTCTTCGTTTGCTTCAATGCGCGCTTTATTTTCATCACTGATTAAGACATCGTTTCTAAGAATGGATAGCACTTTCGCCTTCTTTTCAAGCTCGGTAGCCATTGATTGGCCCATAGCTCCCCAAGCCGTCAGTAAAAAAGAGATAGAAATTAATAAGGTCCGCATGAATGTGCTGCTCGTTTCCAATCTAATTAAACGTGAACGATTTTTTTTTATTTCAAGTCCTCTCGAAGGCCTTGAACCGTAGCAAAAAGCCTCCTGCGTATAAATCACAGGAGGCTTTTTTGTTAATTTCATATGCAATTACAAGTGCATGAATTCTTTTTTAGACAACAGCTGATCTTCGCTTTCACGGTGATCCGGGTCGTCTACACAGCAGTCTACCGGACAGACAGCAGCGCATTGAGGTTCATCATGAAAACCGACACACTCAGTGCATTTATCTGAAACGATGTAGTAAACATCCATTTCCTTCGGTTCTTCCTCGTTATCAGCATCTACCGTTGTTCCTGAAGGAGTATTAATTGTACCTGTCAGCGAAGTGCCATCGGAGAATCTCCATTCAACGCCACCTTCATAGATTGCATTGTTAGGACATTCTGGTTCACATGCTCCGCAGTTTATACACTCATCTGTAATGATAATCGCCATTACTTCAAATTTTTTATAGTTCTGAAATCAGGGTGCAAAGATATTAATTCGCCCCGAAGTTAAGTTCATACAATGTTAGAGATAACAGCAAATGCTGCCGATTGTTTGAATATTCTTTTTGAACAAGGCATTGTCAAAAGAACAATTCATTGCGAATTCGACTACACATGAGAATCTTGCTATCTTTGGGCGCTGTTTTGGCTTAATTGAACTTGGAAGTAGACGATTACATAATAGCATTCTCGAGCTTGGGGAAGCGACTTGAAGAGTACTTGTTGCAGGAGGAGGATAGGGCCAACAGCCAATTCCTTGCCCTGGATGAGGGTATTCGAAAATCGTTTCACCACAACGGATGGTTTACGCGAGACAATGTCATTTCGGTGTTTCAGCAATTGGCTGAGAACTTGAAAGAAGAACAACTCAATACCTGGATTGCCCCTTATCGTGATAAAATTTCTGACAATATCCCTCACCGTATTGGCATTGTGATGGCAGGAAATATTCCCCTGGTTGGCTTTCACGATTTCATCACTACCATCTTTTCTGGTAACATTGCCGTTTGTAAAATGGCGAGTGACGATAGCATTCTTTTGCCAGAATTGGCCAAAATATTGGTTGAGATTGAACCACGTTTGGAAGAACGCATTGTTTTTGAAGTGAATCAATTAAAGGATATACACGGTGTTTTAGCGACAGGAAGCAACAATACTTCACGCTATTTTGAACACTATTTTGGAAAGTATCCCCACGTTATTCGAAAAAACAGAAACAGTGTTGCTGTTCTTAATGGCAATGAGTCTCGGGAGGATTTAATAAAGGTGGCTCGTGATATTTACACTTATTTTGGACTGGGTTGTCGCAGTGTTAGCAAGCTGTACGTGCCTGAAGGATATAACTTCAATTCGTTCTTTGAAGCAACCACTGATTTTTCTCACGTCTTGGAAAATAAGAAATACGCCAATAATTATTTCTACAATAGAACCGTTTACCTGATGGGTCAGGCAGAGTTATTAGACAACGGTTTTGTTATTCTAAAAGAAGACAAGGCGTTGGCATCTCCAGTCGGAGTGCTGTTTTACGAGTACTATTCCGACAAAAATCACCTGAAAGTACAATTGAACGAACAAAGTGACCACATACAATGTGTGGTGGCCGAAGATGAAATCGCTTTTGGTCAGGCACAGGCTCCGGCACTTTGGGATTATGCAGATAAAGTCGATACTTTTCGATTTTTAATAGGATTAAACTGATGGTCGAGAGAAAGAATAATTTGGTTTTTTTAATTTATGGGCTTACTTTGGCCGTGAAAATTAACATATCTATGAACAGTACAGTTCATAAGACGAATCGCCTGATCCTTTCGACTTTGATGGGAATCATGGCGTTTTCTTTCTTTTTTTCAGGTAGTGCAAAGGCACAAGTCTTCTGGGTAGAAGATTTTGGCGTTAGTGCAGCTTGTGTGGATGGTGACTCGGTGTTTAAGTACACAGCAGGGTTAAATGGTTTATGGACCGTTGATGCCTCAATGGGTGCTGCCACCAATGCTGATACTACCGACTGGTGGTTTGTCAGTGTACGAGAAGCTTATACCGGTTCCGCAGGAGCTTGTGGAGAAGGCTGCCTGACCAATCCTCCTTTGATTGATCGCACGTTACATGTTGGACTTTCACCTTTAGACTCTGGAGCACGCTACAATGCAGATAGTGCTTTTGCGGCCAGGGCCGTATCTCCGGTCATTAACTGTTCCACACAAGATGATATCTTACTTTCTTTCTATTACATTGAGGGCGGAGATCTTACTGATAATGCTACCGTGTGGTATTTTGACGGTGTCACCTGGAGCATGTTAGCAGATATGCCCAAAACTCCTACTGTCACTTGTGGGCCTGAAAGTGAATGGACTCCTTTCTTTATTGCCTTACCTTCTTCTGCAAACAACAATCCGTTGGTTCAAATTGGCTTTCAGTGGGAAAACAATGGCGATGGTATAGGCACCCAGCCTTCATTTGCCGTTGATAGCATCCTGTTGACAAACACACCTGCTCTTGTGGCTGGTTTTGAAGCAAATGACGATACTGTTTGTCTTGGACAAGTTGTTACATTTACCGACACTACCAACTCGCTGTTTGGACCAATTGTCTCTTGGCAATGGACATTCCCCGGTGGGCTTCCTGCAAGTGCCAATACTCCTGTGGCCAATGTTACTTATGGCGTTGGTTCCTGGGATGTTACATTAATTGTTGTGGATGCAGCGGGATTCTCTGATACGATAAGTCAAACGGCTTTTATTGAGGCGCAGCCATGTATCGCACCAGTAGCCAACTTTACTTTGCTTAATCCGGCAGATACAGCGATTTGCGAAAACGGGAGCGTCACATTTATCAGTACTTCCACTGGACCTCCAGACAGTTTGTTTTGGGATTTTCCTGGAGGTAATCCGGTATTCGTGGCCAATGTAGCCGATTCCGTGGATACGATTACAGTCTTTTATGGAACTCCTGGAGTTTACAACGTAGGGTTAGTGGCATCGAATGGTGCTGGAAAAGATACGTTGATTGACACGATGTTAATTGAAATCTTGTCTTGTCCTCAACCACAAGCGGAGTTTGCAGCCAGTAGCACAAACATTTGCCCCGGTGATTGCATCGTTTTCAGCGACCTAAGCACTGGCTCTGTTTCTAAATGGCGTTGGGATTTCTTCGGAGCTAATCCTGATTCTTCTTTTGATCAAAACCCCGTAAACATTTGTTACGACACTACAGCCGGTGAGTATACAGTCAGGTTAATCGTTGAAAATGACAATGTATTGAACGAGCCAGACACACTCATTAAGACGTTCTACATAGAGGTAGATTCCTGTTTGGGGCCCACGGCTACTTACGTTCCTGAAGACGATACCATCTGCATTGGTTCATGTGTGACCTTTATCAACACGAGCCGCAATGCTGACCTATACGAATGGAAGTTCTTTGGTTCGGATACATTATATGATACTTCGAACGTGGAAAACCCAACGGTGTGTTATTCCGATTCAGGATTCTTCGCAGTCGAGCTGAAAACATTTAATCAATATGGCAATGGAATTTCCTTGGTGGAAGAAGGTGTCCATGTGGGGACCTATCCCACGGTGGTGGCTGGGCCCGATCAAGAATTGCTCATTGGCACCGACACCGATTATCAGGAATTGCAATTCGAGGTGGAAATAACTGCGGATGGAACGGGAGATAGGTATAGGTGGTCGCCAACCGAAGGACTGGATTGTTCAGATTGTCAATCGCCCATCGCAACCTCACGAGAGACAACTAAGTATTTTGTGACCAACACCAATGAGTTTAATTGTTCCGTTACGGATTCACTGGTCGTGTTTGTGAAGAATCAATATTTTGCCGGTATTCCGAATGCGTTCTCGCCCAATGGTGATGATAACAATGACTTCTTATATGTAAGGGGAAATGGAATTGGAAGGTTGGAGTTCTTCGTTTTCAATCGATTCGGTCAAAAAGTATTTGAGAGTTTCAGTCAGAAAGATGGATGGGACGGAAGGTTTAAAAACAAAGAAGTGAATCCGGGAGTTTACAAATATTACGTGAAGCTTACGTTCTTTGACGGGACAAATCAAGAGTTAAGAGGAAATGTTACGTTATTCCGCTAAAGGTATGATTATGATGAAGAGACTTGGCTTGATAATATTGGTTGGAGCGCTGTTAGGTGGAGGAACTATTTCTGCTCAGCAGGACATCCTTTTTTCACAAATGAAGGATTCTCCAATGAACCTGAACCCTGCATTGGCAGGTGTGTTTCATGGAACTTTTCGATTGGCCAACACATACCGCAGTCAATGGATGTCGGTTTCTGAGCCGTTTGTAACTATGTCGGGATCATTGGATATGCCGGTAGTGACCAACGTGTTCAACAACGACCTTTTTGGTGTGGGGGTTAATTTTTACAACGATAAGTTGGGTGATTCTCAATTGAGCACGACCAAGGTCAATATCACCGGTTCTTATGGTAAAGCATTAGACTCCAGGCAACAGAACTTTCTTTCGGTAGGTTTTCAGGTCGGTCTTGCTCAACGTTCTGTGGATTTCACCGACCTTTACTGGGATGAGCAGTGGGCTATTGAGGGTTTTAGACTTTCTCTGCCCAGTGGTGAGACACCTCCAAGAGACGTTAAGAGTTATTGGGATTTTGCAACGGGTTTGCATTATTTCTACAACAGCCAACGGTTGTTCAAATTTTCTACTGGTTTGTCTTACTGGCATTTCACACGTCCAAACATTGGACTGTTCGGTGAAACGGATAAGCTTTTTGCCAAATACATCTACCAAATTGGATTTGAGCATGGCTTGCGCGACAATAGCCACTTTGTACTCGCACCGAATGTTTACTTTATGCAGCAAGGCCCTAACCGCTTTCTGATGGCTGGTTCAGATTTTGTTTTCATTCTAAATGATCCAACTGAGTATACTGGTCTTCTGAAAGAAGTTTCCCTGAGTTTAGGAGGCTATGTTCGATTTGGTGATGCTTTCATTCCTCAAATGAGACTTTCCTTTGGAGGTCTTTGGATGGGCGGTAGCTACGATTTAACAACTTCTCAAATGAACCGCGCCAATGGCGGGCAAGGAGGTCCTGAATTCACTTTAGGATACCGTGGAGGTTATAAGAAGGGACACCGTGGAGGTCATTTCTCAGACCGTTTCAAATAAGCCTGACTTTTCCGAATCAGATTTCAATTTCTTAGCACTTGATTATTCAGTCTACTATTTGTAGACTCCAATATTTTGGGCAGTATTGCGCATTTTCTGACCAATCAGATTTCATTTCCCTAACACCTGATTATCAGATAAACCATTCACATGCTCCAAGGGTTAGAGCAGCATCGCGCACATCTCTGGCTGATCTAAATAAACACAGTTTTTTTAGACCAATCAGATTTTATTTCCCTGGCACCTGATTATTCAGGAAACCATTCGTAGGCTCCAAGGTCCGGATCAGCATCGCGCATATTTCCATCAATATCTTCCAGAATACTGCTAACAGCAGCTTTATCTCTGGCTACAGATTGCTCAAACAAGTTGTAGTCACCCTCTGTCGGATCGTTAAACACGGGATCGTGTGCCGAACCTTCTACCGTAACATCCAATGGGTTTTTGATGATGTCGACATAGTTTAAGGCGTCTGTTGTGTTAAGCTCTGAACGCAGCAGACAGTTGCGAAAAATGAAGTTAAAATCACTTCCATCATTATCGTCCAATTCCAGTTCATCTTCCCGATTTCCGTAAAGGATACAATTATCAAAGGAAACGTTCAGGGGCCTCGGGAATGGAACATCTCCAGGCCCAAGAAAGTAATTGTTCAGCAAAACTTGACCTTCGTCCCTGGAACCAAACCGCCAGTAATTGGCCATGGTGCAATGCTCAAATGTGGCGTCTCCTCCCCAAACCAAGGCAACAGTCTGCCGACCGCAGTTGGCAATAACAGAGTTGGTCACCACGATGTTGGAACCTCGGGAAAGTAGACCAAAAGCGGTCATGTTCTCAATGGTGGTGTTGCTCATCACAAGGGTAGGAGTGCTGCTGCCGATTGTATCTGCCTGGACACCAATGATTCCGTTTTTAATGACGGCATAATGAATCTCGTTGTCAATGCTGCCCGGAGAAAGGTAAATCTGATCCCATTGGCCCGGCTCAGCACGGAAATCTTGTTCTAGCCGATCCCCTTGCATCACAACCTGATTGTCTTTTTCGCCCATGACCTTCAATGTTCCTTCATTCAATACAAGGATGCCTGAGCTCTCATGAAAGTATATTTGCGTGCCAGCAGGAATGGTCAGGGAAGACGCTGAGTCGATCACGGCATAACCGTAAAAGACAGTAGGCTTGTCATTGGGAAGTATATAATTTCTGGCATCGCCAAATAGGATAGTGGCATAGAAATAGGCATCCTGCCCCCAGGCCACTAAATCTACATCTTGAAGGTTGCCGTTCGTTTCAAAGATGATGGCATCTTCAATTACCAGTGGATTGTTACCACCATTGGGGTCGACAGTCACTTCTATAAAGACGAAAATACTGTCCTCTCCCGGTATTTCGATGTCTTTGATATGGGATGAGCTCAACCCATCCACATTCATTCGGAAATTCGTTCTCGAACCGTTTTTAAAATAAATGTTAGAGACTTTGATGTCCTTTTTGTGCGGGTTAAAGATTTTTAACCTTTTGGTAGCAGAGCCAATGGTCGTAAAAACCGTGTCAAACATGACAGTGTCGGTTGAAAATTCCAGCTTTGCCGAAGAGTCAGTTATCAAGTCATCCTTCTTACAAGAGGATGCTCCAACAATCAAAGTGATGCAAAAAATGCCAAATAGTGTTCGCCACATGAGGATGCCAAATATACGGATTACGAACATTACGTTATTCTGCTACTTTTATTTTATGCAATATATTTTGGGAGCAATTTTTAGAAAACTTTAATTATCTTTGCAGCTCGTTTTACAATTGGTATTGAAGTCATGAAAAAAGATATACATCCGGATAACTATCGATTCGTTGTTTTTAAAGACATGTCAAACGACTATTCGTTTTTGACACGCTCTACAGCTGATACGAAAGAGACGGTTCAATGGGAAGATGGGAATGAATACCCATTGATTAAACTTGAAATTTCCCACAAGTCACATCCATTTTACACTGGTAAAATGAAATTGGTTGATACAGCCGGACGTGTGGATAAATTTAGAAACAGGTATCAAAAACACCTTAAAAACAATCCAGCTGAAGAGGCCGAAGAGGCTGAAGGTTAGTAGTTTTTAAATGTTCGCCATAAACACATGAAGCTCTCCAATTGGAGGGCTTTTTGTTTTTTCAGCCGAAGCCGAATCGTGCCTTTGATTATTTCTTAATATTGAACATAGATTTAAAACCAGGCTATGAATTGCATACTTTTTGACGGCCCCAATCGAGGCAATCTTTTGCCTTTCACTTATACCAGGCCCGTTGCAGACATTCGTGTGGGCATCCTGACCATACGTGAAAAGTGGGAACACGAATTAAGTACAACCTCCAGTTCACTAACAGAGCGTTACCTACAAGAAAAATTTCCACTTAAAAAAGGGACTGAGAATATCCTGATCAATGGAACCGTTTGTCCCGATGCTGCGTTGGTGAAGGCCATCAAAGCTTTGGCTTCAGGAGTATGTCTGGTGCAAGGGGAGGAGCTGCTTGCGGTAAAATGTGATGCGGCATTGTTAGAACAGTTGCTTTCCAATTGGGGGTCAGTTGATTCTTTGCCTCAACATTCCTTCGATGAAACAGTTACAACTATCGGAGCATCCTGGGATATCTTTTCAAAGAACGGTGCACAGATTGAAGCTGATTTTGAACGTTTGACAGCGGGAAGGGAATCTGCGGAAGTAAATAGCTCCAACACGGTTATTGGTGAACAGGTATTTATTGAGCCTGGCGCGAAGGTGAATTGTGCTGTCATCAATGCTTCCGAAGGGCCGGTTTATATCGGCAAGGATGCAGAAGTAATGGAAGGAGCTTTGATTCGGGGTGCTTTTGCCTTGTGTAACAATTCAACACTGAAGATGGGAGCCAAAATTTATGGACCCACTACCATCGGACCCCATTCTAAGGTCGGAGGAGAAGTCAACAATTCAGTCGTTTTTGGGTATTCCAACAAGGCGCATGACGGATTTTTGGGGAATTCGGTGCTGGGGGAATGGTGCAACCTCGGAGCAGATACCAACACTTCTAACCTGAAAAACAACTATGCCCAGGTGAAGCTGTGGGATTTTGCAAAGAAGTCTTTTGTGAATACTGGTTTACAGTTTTGCGGGCTGATGATGGGCGATCATTCCAAGAGTGGTATTAACACGATGTTCAACACTGGAACGGTTATCGGTGTTTCTGCCAATGTTTTTGGAGCAGGGTTTCCCCGAAATTTTATTCCTGGTTTTTCTTGGGGAGGAGCCCAGGGCTTGTCGCCTTACCGTTTGGATAAAGCTGCCGAAGTTGCCAAAATTGTCATGGCCAGGAGAGGATTAGAGTTTGACGAGCAGGAAGCTGCCATTTTCGGACATTTGTATGGAGAGTCGGACAAACCGAAGGTGGGTTGACCCCAAAATGCGCCATTATTTCCTGCTGTTTTTTTTGGCACACCGATTGACTAAGTAAGGTTGAGAGACTAATTGAAATAGGAACTGACAAATTGTCGCGTGATAAGTTATGAGTGAATTGTTTGATTTTGGAATTTCCGGATTACCGGGAATGATCGAGGAAGGGACGGAATTTATTCCTTTACTGACCGCAGAGGATGAGGAGCAGATGAATCAGGACGAGTTGCCTGAAGAATTATCCATACTTCCACTTAGAAATACAGTACTTTTTCCAGGAGTTGTTATTCCCATTACGGTGGGGCGGGACAAGTCTATTCGTTTGGTGAAAGAAGCTTACCAATCGGATAAAATCATTGGTGTTACTTCGCAAATGGATCAGAGCATCGAAGACCCGAGCTTTGAGCAATTGAACAAAGTGGGAACAGTGGCTCGGTTGATAAAGATGTTGCGCATGCCTGATGGCAGTACAACCATCATCATCCAGGGAAAGAAACGATTTAAGTTGACCGAATTGGTGCAACAAGAGCCGTATCTAAGGGCTAAAATCGAAGCATTTGATGAAATCAAGCCATCTGAGCCAGATAAGCGTTTTGAGGCCTTGGTAGCTTCCATTCGGGACATGTCGTTGGAAATAATCCGGGAATCGCCCAATATCCCAACAGAGGCTTCCATTGCCATTCGCAACATCGAGAGCCCTTCGTTTCTGATCAACTTTATTTCTTCCAATATGAATGCCACTGTTGATGAGAAGCAGCAGTTATTGGAAGAAGTTGACTTGCAAAAACGTGCAGATTTGGCATTAAATTTCCTTACGAAGGAATTGCAGATGCTGGAACTGAAGAATGACATCCAATCAAAGGTGAAGGTTGATTTGGAAAGGCAACAACGCGAATATTTCCTAAACCAGCAGATGAAAACGATCCAGGAAGAACTGGGTGGTAATCCTCTGCAGCAAGAGATCGAGGATCTGCGCGAAAAAGGCGTTGACAAAAAGTGGGGCAAAGAGGTCAAGGAATCATTTGACAAGGAATTGGATAAGTTGCAACGGATGAATCCGGCTGGGGTAGAATACTCGGTGCAGTTGAATTACCTCGATTTGTTGGTTGACTTGCCGTGGAATGAATACACTGAAGACAAGTTTAATCTGAAGTTTGCGGGCAAAATATTGGATCGGGATCACTTTGGCCTTGACAAGGTGAAAGAGCGGATTTTAGAGCACCTGGCGGTATTGAAACTGAAAGGTGATATGAAAGCCCCTATCATCTGTCTGAATGGCCCTCCGGGAGTTGGAAAAACCTCACTGGGTAAATCAATTGCTGAAGCGTTGGGCCGGAAATATGTGCGTATTTCCCTTGGAGGATTGCGCGATGAATCTGAAATCAGAGGACATCGAAAAACATACATTGGTGCCATGCCTGGGCGCGTGATTCAAAGTTTGAAAAAAGCCAAAACTTCTAATCCGGTATTCGTATTGGATGAGATTGATAAGGTTGGACGTGATTCTCACAGTGATCCTTCTTCTGCTTTACTGGAAGTGCTGGACCCTGAACAAAACAATACCTTCTACGACAATTTCGTGGAGTTGGATTACGATTTATCCAAGGTGTTGTTTATTGCGACTTCAAACAACTTAGGTACTGTTCAACCAGCGCTACGTGACCGATTGGAAGTGATCGAAGTGTCTGGTTATACGGTAGAAGAGAAGATAGAGATTGCCAAACGCCACTTGATTCCGAAGCAATTGAAAGAGCACGGATTAAAGAAAGGCGATGTTGTTTTTCCCAAGAAGACACTGGAACGTATTGTAGAAGAGTATACGCGAGAATCTGGGGTAAGAAGGTTGGAAAAGCAAGTGGCAAAGGTCATCCGGCAAATCGCAAAGAGTGTGGCGATGGAGGAGGAGTTTGATTCGCAAATCAGGCCTGAAAGGCTTGATAAGTTTTTGGGCATTGGACGTCCGAAAGACAAATATGTGAATATTGATGTTGCCGGTGTTGTAACAGGCTTGGCTTGGACATCCGTTGGTGGTGACATTCTTTTTGTGGAATCGAGCCTTACCAAAGGGAAGGGTAAATTGACCTTGACTGGTAATCTTGGAGACGTGATGAAAGAGTCTGCCGTGATTGCTTTGGAATACCTGAAAGCGCATTCAAACCAACTTGGTTTGGAGCAGGAAGAGTTCGATACCCACAACGTACACATTCACGTGCCTGAAGGGGCAACACCAAAGGATGGTCCATCAGCTGGGATTACTATGCTGACTGCTCTGGCCTCGGCTTATACGAAGAGAAAGGTGCGTGCTCGTTTGGCTATGACGGGAGAGATTACTTTGCGTGGTACGGTGCTTCCGGTAGGAGGTATCAAAGAAAAAATTCTTGCTGCTAAAAGAGCATCGATTACTGACATCGTCTTGTCCGAGGACAACCGAAGAGACATCGAAGACATTGATGAACGCTACATCAAGGGATTGAAATTTCACTACGTGAAAGAGATGATGGAAGTGGTGGAAATTGCGCTGCTAAAGCAGAAAGTAAAGTCCTAACGCCCGAACGGAATTACTCGGCAGTTGGCGACTTTTCTTTTATGTGTGTGGCAATCTTTACGTACAAGTCGTCCGGGTTAAAGGGCTTGCTGATGTAGTCTGTCATTCCCGTTTTTAATACCCTTTCCCGGGTATCCATCATGGCAGATGCTGTCAACGCAATTATCGGCACATCGCTATTGAATTTGCGGATTTTCAGAGTCGCTTCGTAGCCATCCATTTTTGGCATTTGGAGATCCATGAGCACGATGTCGTATTTCTGTTTCTTTAGCAATTTCACCGCTTCGGCACCGTTTTCAACACTATCGGGCTCAATATCCCATTTGTTTAAGAATTTGGTTGCAACCATTCTGTTCACATGGTTGTCTTCAACCAATAACAAACGCACGCCTTTCAAACTCTTTTGAATAGGAGCAACGACTGCTTTAGATTGCTTTGTATTAGGGCTAAGCTGTTGCGGGGCCACTTTGAAGTCTAGTACGAAATAAAAAGTAGATCCCTTTCCAATGGCACTTTGTACCTGCAATTCACCATTCTGTAGTTCGAGCAATTTTTTGGTAATGGCGAGCCCGAGACCAGTTCCACCAAATTTTCGATTTGTGTCGGCATAAGCCTGGTTGAAGCGCCCAAAAATCATTTCGATTTTGTTCTTTGGAATGCCAATACCAGTGTCTTCTACCGAGAATTTAATGCTGAGGTTTTCGTTCTTCTTTTTCAACAACTCGCACCCCACTTTGATATGGCCTTTTTCGGTAAACTTCAACGCATTACCAATGAGGTTGTATAAGATTTGTGACAATCGGGCGGAGTCGCCCACCAGTACATTAGGAATCTTTTTATCCGCCTCAGCGATAAACTCAATTTTTTTCTCCTGTGCCTTGTCTGCAAATGAATATACCAGGTTGCTCAGTACTTCACGGATATTGAAATTGGACTCCTCCCAAACAATTTTTCCTTCTTCAATTTTGGAGTAATCCAAAATGTCGTTGATAAGCATCAACAAATTCTGAGCGGAGAACTTCAAAATATTAAGCTTGTCAGCCTGATCGGCTCGTGGTTCTTCCTGTTGAAGTAGGTGTGTCATGCCAATCACCGCATTCATTGGAGTGCGAATTTCATGACTCATATTGGATAGGAAATGCTGCTTGGCAATAACAGCCTGTTCCGCTTTTTCCTTGGTTTTCTTAAGACGTTCCTCTACCAGTTTCCGCTCGGTGATGTCGAGTACGGTACCTCGAATCAAAAAGACACGCTTGTCGGGCCCTATGAACGGTGTCCCTTTGGCGTTGACGTATTTAAGCCCACTTGAGATGTAAATGCGGTAATCTATATCGTAATCAGAACCGTTGGCAATGGAGTTGTTCAATGCTTTTTGTACGGCAGGCAGATCGCTTGCATGCATCATCGAAGTCAACTTTTCCCACGGCATGACGTGGTTTTTCGTGGGTTTGATCTCAAAGATGTTAAACATCTCATCCGACCAAACGGATGTGCGCTTTTCTACATCAAATTCCCAACTTCCTAGCCGGGCAATATGCTGTGCTTCACGCAGTTGTGCTTCACTTTTTCGAAGTAATTCCAAGGCGTTTTTACGTTCAGTATCATCCTGAATAAACCCTTCCAGCGCCTCTATTTCACCGTGTTCATCAAACACTGCCTTTCCTTGTTCCCACACCCATTTTGTGGCACCATTGGCAGCAATGATACGGTACAGAATTCTGAAGATTTCGTTTCTTTCAATGGCTTCGATAATGGTGTCCCACACCATTTTTTCATCTTCCGGATGGATGATTCCCTGATAGGTTCTATCGGGTATTTCTCCGTAAAAAGACGCTGGTTGATAGCCGGTTAATTCTATGCAACCATCACTCATGTATTCCATCGACCAGTTTTCATTGCTCAGGCACCGGTAAACCATTCCCGGCAGGTTGCCAATCAACGTAGAAAACCTTCTGTTCAGCTCGTTCAGCCCTTGTTCAGCAATCACCTGATCGTTAACATCCCGTAAATTGGCTACCGTGCGAATGTTATTTCCGGTCTCATCAAAATCGCGTCTGGCATTTACTTCCAGCCAAATGTATGCGCCCTTCTTGTTGCGCATCCTTAAGGGATACCTGGAGTAGGTCAAACGGTTGGAAACGGTGCGCATTATTTCCTGGCTCACCCGGCCTTGATCGTCTGGGTGAATGAGGCTGGTCAGCTCTGTTTTTTCAATTTCTTCTTTGGTGTACCCAATGAGTTTTTCAATAGCCGGACTGATGTACAACAATTTTTGTTTTGCATCAAAAAGCGATACTACGTCCATGGCATTTTCCGTGATGACTCGGAACAGCTGCTCACTTTCTTTCAGGCGATCTTCAAATACTTTCTTCTCCCAAAAGCTGCCAATACTGCCAGCAGCAGCAGATAAAACGCTGATTTCCGTCTCTGACCAGGAACGTTCATGCTGGCAATCATCAAATCCGAGGAAGCCCCAATGGCGACCATTTTTGACGATGGGCACAGCAAGAATGGATTGAATCTGTTGTGCCGCCAAAATGCTTTGTTCGGCAGGCTCAAAATAAGAGAGGGATCCCTTCAGTGCCTTGCCTTTTAGCAGTGTCTTTTTGAACGTTGGGAAATTTCCGTAGGAACGGTTTTGCAGCCTTACATTGTCAATTTGTGAGGCTATTGAAGGACGGGACCACTCAAAGCGTTGACTGAAAAGTAGGTCTCCGCTTGCCTCCTCGCGATGATTTTCGAACAGGTACACCCGATCAACATCCATGGCGAGACCCAAGGCTTCGAAGCAGTTGTTGATGGCCTCAGAAAAGTTGCTGTTCACCAAAAGTTGGTTGAGCCCGCTGGCCACACTCATTAACAATAGATCCCGGTCTTGAATGGCCTGCTCTGCTTGCTTTTGCTCTGATACATCCAATAAGATGCCGTTCCACATTACCTTCTCATTGTCCACAGACTCTGGCTCTGCTGAACCCCGCAACCATTTTACCTCGCCCGTTTCTGTTGTAATACGGCCTTCCCATGACCAAAAATTCAACGATTTTTGGGACTCCTTTATGGACTCTTTAAAGCTTTGACAATCGGCCTCATCCATCAGCGAGAAAAACGAATCAGCTTGTTCGGTGATGCTTTCGGGGGGAAGGTCAAAAATATTTTCACTGGCCAGGCTGATAAAGGGGAACTCCAACTTGCCTTTTGCATCGCGCACCAATTGAAAAATAATTCCGGGTACGCTGGCACTGAGTACGTTAAATCGAGTATTGCTCTCTCTGAGTTTGTTCTCATAGACCATGCGCTCTGAGATGTCCCGAATACTGGCAATGAGTACATTCTCCCCAAAATAGAGGCCCTTGCGGAGCAATACTTCCTGTGGTACTACTTTGTTTTCATGCAGTCCCCACCATTCGAATCGTTGCGCGTTATCCGTCCATGCCAGACGAATTTTTTTCATCACTGTCACCATATCGTTCATTCCTGGTGCGGCAATATCGAGAGGTGTTTTCCCGATCAATTCTCCCCGACTTAATTTGTAGGCGTCCAGAACCGCTTGGTTGATGTCAAGAAAAATCCCCTTTTCATCCAAGATGTACAAGTGCTCGAGGCTACCATCGAAGAGGTCGCGGTAGCTTTTTTCAGAAATAGACAAGGCTTCTTCAGCACGTTTTCTACTGTCTATATTTTGAATTTGGGCAACCAGGAACAGCGGATTTTCCTCGGCATCCCTTATCAACGAAAGGTTTAGAATACAATTTAACGTGTTGCCGTTGCGGTGACAGTATCTTTTTTCTACCTCAAGCTTTTCGATTTTGTCGTTGACAAAATTTTTAATGAGCTTAACATTTTTTTCCTGATCCTCCTCGTGCGCAAACTCCTTGAAGTGTTTCCCTGAAAAATCATCCTGGGAATAGCCCAACATTTTTGAAAAGGACTGATTGACGCGGGTAATGGTTCCATCAATTTGACTCATGACCATGCCAATCGGTGCGTTGTCAAAGAGTATTTTGAACTGTTGTTCGCTTTCCTGCAATTCCATTTTAGACCTAAGCAGCGCCCGCTCTTTCTGACTCAAGGCAACGTTGTTTTGCCTTAATTCTTCATTGGCAGAGGATAGCTCCTCATTGGAAGCCTGCATTTCCTCATTGGAAGTTTCCAATTCTTCATTGGCTGATTTGAGCTCCTCGTTGGCTGATTGCAGTTCTTCATTCAGTGATTGCAATTCATTGGAAGAGGATTCAAGTTCCCGCGACAAGGTTTGAAGGTGTTCGCGTGCAATTTCCAGTTCATTCTCCAGCAATGCAATGCGGTTGATGGTATCTTCAGAAGTATCGCCCAACTCGTTCAGGGCGATTTGCTCTTTTTGGGCCGGGGTAGACTCAAAAACCAAGACCACTCGGCCTCGGTGCTCCTGCGCATCTAAAATTGGAAAGGCGACCATACGGACGATGTAGCCCTGAGACAATACATCTATAGTAAGGCTGCGGCTCCTGCTTCGGATGTTCTCTTTGCGTGTTTTTGTCAGCAATGAACGCAGTTCCAAACGCAAGTCCGTATGTACCAGCTTCAATATATTGGCTGTCATTTCTCCCGGAGAAAGCTCCAAAAGATGACGGGTGTCGCCACGAATTTCAAGGATTTCGTTTCGGGCTCCCAGCACAACCAAGGGGTGTTCAAAAGAGTTGAAAAGCGTTTCCTTGGCTAATTCAATGAGAGTCGGAGGCTTCGGAGCCAAGATGGCCTCTGTCGCGTCAGCTTTGGTAAATTTTTGATTTTTAAAGCGCTCCAGAGTCAACGAATGCTTGTTGTTCCGCTTGCGGTTGACAAAGATTTTATGGCGCTCATCAACCATTTGAAACATGTTTGGAGCCGATTGGCTGATGGACTCGGATTTGCCCAGAAAAAGGTAACCACCGGTTTTGAGGGCATAATGGAAAATGGAAAATATCTGCTGTTGGAGCGAATTATCGAAATAGATCAACATATTTCGACAACAGACCAGGTCTATGTTTTGAAAGGGAGGGTCTTTTGCAATGTTGTGCCTCGAAAATAGAACCGAATGGCGCAAGAGAGGCTTGACGCGGTATCGCCCATTTCGTTCTTCAAAATATTCGTTTTGATCTGCTTTGGAGATGCGGCTTAGGGCGGAAGCTTCAAATTCGCCTTTTCGGGCATGGTTCAATGAATCTTCGCTGATGTCAGTTGCGAAAATTTGAATTTTAAATTCCGCATTTTGAGCCTTTAAGGTCTTTTGCAACAGGATGGCGATGGAATAGACTTCCTCTCCAGTAGCGCAACCCACAGACCAAATTCGGATGGTATCCTTCTTTCTTTTGTTTGCAACGATCTTGGCTAGGTGAGCCCCAAGGGTTTTAAAGCTTTTTGGGTCCCTAAAGAATTCGGTTACGCCTATGAGGATTGTTTCACGGAGAATGCCGACTTCCTCCGGGTGTTTTTTGAGGTACTTAAAATAAGCATCAAAATCTTTGATTTTAAGTGCCTCGAGGCGCTTTTGTAGTCGCCTTCTCACAGTATTTGGTTTGTACTGTGAAAAGTCTACTTGCGCCTTGTCTGCTACAAATTGCAGAATTTTATCCATTCAAATAGTTTGAACTAATTCGTCATCCCGCAGCCAGGGGGCTGTTGCGAAAAAGTTACTTTTGAAAATGATTTTATTTACAATCGAACGATTAATTCATCAACATGAATGCTCATTGCTACTTCTACTCTTAATCGAGTGAAAAAGTTATGAAATAATCGAGTGAAAAAGTTATGAAAAGGAACCTTTAGTTTGGGATTAATCGAATGAATTATTTTTCGCAACAATAAAAGCCTATTTCAAGCGTATCTCCATCGTCTGTTATCTAGACTGAATTATTCGTTCTATAAAGTTTACATTTGCATCTATGACTCGTAGTCTCATACTGGTTCTCCTGACTGTTTTGCCACTCAGCTTACTTGCTCAATTGGGAGGAAAGAGTACTTATCAGTTTTTGACCCTTCCAACTTCAGCGCGCTCTGCTTCGCTGGGTGGATATGCGATTTCTCAGAGAGACGGTGACATTAACCTGGTGGCAGACAATCCTGCATTGCTCGATAGTAGAATGGCCAACCATGCTGCATTGAGCTATATCAACTACATTTCTGACATCAATTTTGGATATGCGACCTATGCAAGGGAAGTTGGTAATACCGGAGTATGGAGTGGTGGACTGCAATTTATTAATTACGGAGAGTTTACGGAAGCCGATTTTACCGGTCAGCAAATAGGCACATTTAGTGCCGGAGAATATGCGCTGAACACAACTTATTCCAGAGCCTTGGACAGTTTGTTTCAAGTCGGTGGGTCGTTCAAGGTGATTTATTCTTCTTTTTATGGCCTTCAGTCAATGGGATTGGCGGTTGATATGGGCGCAACCTACCAGAGTAAAAACAAGCGTTTTACCGCAGCCATTGTGGCGAAGAATTTTGGTGCACAGGTCATTACTTATCGAAAAGGAAACCGTGAACCCTTGCCGGCAGAAATGCAAATTGGCATTTCCAAGCGCGTCAACCATGCGCCTTTTCGGATTTCGCTGCTTTACCGGCATCTGCAACAGTGGGATTTGGACTATGAAAGTCCTCAGGATTTGTTGGAACAAGAGAATTCTCAAACTAGCACAGGCATAGAGTCTGAGGAGAATTTTTTTACGTTCGATAAGTTCATGCGCCACATGGTGATGGGAGTGGAGTTTTTGCCCAGCAAAAATTTCAACATCCGGTTGGCTTACAATTATCAAAGAAGGCAAGAGTTGAAATTAAATCAACGCACCGGCATTACGGGATTGTCTTTTGGACTGGGACTTCGAGTCAATAAATTTCACATCAGCTATGGTCTGGCCTCATACCATTTGGCCGGAATTTCCAACCACATTACCTTCTCCACCAATCTTTCCGACTGGAGTTCCAAAAGTTCTGGCTAATTTAGTCGGAAATCTCTCTGTGTTTTGGCTAGGATTAACATTGCAGTAGACGGACATTCATCTTGTGGCAAAAGTACCCTTGCCAAATCACTCGCTTTCCAACTAGGTTATGTATATATTGACACTGGCGCCATGTACCGGGCTGTCACCTATTGGGCCCTTGAAAATGGATTCATCAACGAAGGTGTTGTGGATTCAAAGCAGATCGAGGCGTCTCTGAATGATGTACAGGTATCCTTTCAATACAATACAGAGCAACAGCGCTCTGATACCTTGCTTAATGGGGAGAATGTAGAAGGATTTATCCGCTCCATGCGGGTTTCTTCGCACGTAAGTGCCGTGAGCACCATCAAGGCCGTGCGGAAAAAATTAGTGGCATTGCAGCAGGACCTCGGTGTAAACGGTGGCGTTGTAATGGATGGCAGGGATATAGGGACTGTTGTTTTTCCTCAGGCAGAACTAAAGTTGTTTATGACAGCGTCAGCAGCAGTGAGGGCACAAAGGCGCTTTGAAGAATTACAAAGCAAGGGCGACATGGTGACTTATGAGGAAGTGTTTAAAAACCTTACCGATCGGGATTACACCGATTCAAACCGGACTGAATCTCCGCTGAAACAGGCAGAAGATGCAATTGTAATCGATAATTCTGAAATGTCCAGAGAAACACAAATGCAACTGGCATTGAATTATGCCAACGAACGCATTGGAGTTACTTCTTAGTTTTTTGCTGCTTGTGGATAGGGTAGCTAAAAGAATGTCTGTTTGAACTACTCAGCATCAATGATTTCCTTCAACACATCTTCTTTCAACCGCGTTCCCTCAAAATAGGAAAGGAGCTTGTTCATGACATTGTCAACCAAGGTGTCGGGACAAGAAGCTCCACTGGTCAAAATAATGTCCACACGTTCTTTTGAAGGGATGTAGTTCTCGGTACTTACTCGTTCTTTTTGGTGGTAGTTAAAATGGTGGATGGATGCATTTGAATCAATTTCCTCAGCTGAAGAAATGAAGTAGGTCGGAAGCTTTTGTTCGCACAACTCCACAATGTGGGAGGTATTGGAACTGTTGTAGCCACCTACAACAATGGCAAAGTCTGCTGATTGCGCCAATAGCCCGTAAGTGGCTTCCTGGTTGTCGTTGGTGGCATAACACAGCGTGTCGCGGGTATCCGCGAAGTGGTCTTTGGTTACAGCCTCGCCAAATTTCGAGGAGACTACCTGTTTTAAATATTCAGCAATGGCCTGCGTTTCTGTAGCAAGCATGGTCGTTTGGTTGACCACTCCAATGCGAGATAAGTCTTTTTCTGGATTGAATCCATCGGAATACCGGCCCTCAAAGCGCTCGAAGAAAATGCTGGAAGGAATCTCTTTGGCTATGATTTGTCCAAGGATTTTGGCTTCGTCCATGTCGCTGATGACAACAGATGGAGCTTTGTCGGTACTGTGAGAAAAGGTCGCCCGGGTTTCTTCGTGTTTGTGTTTGCCGTGAATGATGATGCTATAATCATCTGCTCCCAGCTTGGCCGACTTTTTCCAAACCCGCTCCACAAAGGGGCAGGTGGTGTTGTATTTTTCTACGGCAATGCCAATTTTTGTTAGTTTACTTTCAATCTCCAAGGTGGTGCCAAAGGCGGGTACGATGACCACATCATCGGGGGTCAATTCTTCCCACGGAATGAATTGATTTCCTTCGGTATCCATGATAAATTTGATGCCTCGGCTTTCCAAATCTCTGTTTACCTCCTGGTTGTGAATCATTTGGCTGAGGAGAAAAATGCGTTTGCCGGGGTTTTCATCCACAGCTTTGTAGGAGATTTCAATGGCATTTTCTACACCGAAGCAAAACCCAAAATGGCGGGCAATGTAAAACCGAACAGGCCCAAAATCGAGGCAGGTTGGTACAAAGTCTTTTTTGCGCGGGTCGCTGATTTTGCGTGCTTCTTTAATCTGTGAAATAAAGGAGCTTTTAAAGTGGGCGGGAATTTCGAATTTTTTCATGGCTTCAACGTGCCGTAAAATTAATGAATATTCGCAGTTGACAATAAAAAACGGTTGGGAAGCTGGATTGTTTTAGTCGCCTTAAAAAGTCTTTCATTCTTGTTGTTTTCAGGAACTTAAATCAGCTGTCAGGGCATTGCGCAGAATTAACCATGGCTTGTTGAAATGTTGCTTTGCGCAGTTTGTTTGCTAATCGATTTTTGTCTATTTTGGACTAGTAACTAACCGCTAATAATCAATGAGATATCTACATTCCAAGCTAAAGGCCAGACGAGGAGAAACCCTTGAAGTGACTTTTGACCAACCCGCTAAAGTAATGGTGATGCCTGCCAGGGAATTTAAGCGTTACAAAGAGAACAAGACCTTTACCTATTTCGGTGGATTTAAAGAAGATTCTCCTTACGCTGTTGCTTTGCCCAGGGATGGGGAGTGGCACACAGTCGTGGAGCTTGGAAGCTATTACAACCCCAAGAACATTGTGGCCAGTGTGAAACTGGTTGCCGGAGCTGCTGCTCCTTTACCCAGTGCTGCCTCTGATTATGAAGAACCTGAGGAGGTGGTAGAGCGAGAAGCAGAAGCCAGTTATGAAGCAGAAGCTTCAGAAGAGGAAGAAGTTTCCGAAGATCCAGAGGCTTCAGAAGAGGAAGAAGCTTTCGAAGATCCAGAAGAAAAGGAGTAATTCACTCCGAATACATCTTATAATTGATTTTGCATTTGGGCTTTCTCGTTGAGGAAGCCCAAATTTTATGTGGGTACTCGAAAATATAATTTGGAGCTGCCGGTATTAAATATGGTGAAAACCGGAGTTATCAACAATGGTCGCTAATTGGGGTTGATTTCCTTGTAGTTTCTCTTCAGATTTCATAATTTAAATCAACGTTCTTTATAATTAGTATCAACCCAAATAAAGATCATGCGGGTAGTATATCGTTTGGAAACTTAACATCTTGTCACAGGAAGCAATGTTTGTGGAAGTCAGGGTGGACCGAAATTTTTTTCGAAAAATTCTTACGGGCAATTAAGGACATCGGATATCCGACCTTTCGCAGCATCTTCGGACCTTGTTTATTCAGGTTCTCCAAGCTGTATGACCTGCATGATTAATAAAACAGGCTGGACTCCTATGGGAAGTCCGGCCTGTTTTATTACATGGTTTTGGCTATTGGCCATCCGCTGGGCGGGGAGGAGGAGCTCCTTCTCCTTTGGGCCCACGCTTGTCTTTTCTACTTTGTTTGTGTTCCTGCTGAATTTTGAGGTGTTTTGCCATTTGCTCTTCGGTCAGGATGCCCTTCAGGTCTGCATTGGTTTTCTCATTCATCGCTTTCATTTCTTCCCTTTTGGCCGACTTCTCCTGTTGCGTGTCCATGCGCATGGCCTTCATCTTCCCGGTGCGGTTCAGCACTATTTCGTAAACCTTGTCGTATTGCTCGTCCGTCAACACCAGGTCTTTCTTCATTTTGGTCGCTTGTCTCTTGGCGATTTCTTCTGGATTACGTTCTTCACCTTTTGGCCCCTGGGCTTGAAGCGTCAGTGCTGTTATGAGCACTATTCCTAAACTCAACATTATCTTTCTCATGCTTTCAGGTATTGGTTAATGATGTGTTTTGGACCATGCCCCAACGAAAAGGTTTAAACGCGGTATTTTATTCTTTGTCGGGAGACAGCGCGTTGATGGTGACCCAATAGCGAAATCCAATGATTGCTTTGTCGATGGTGCCCAACTTTTGTAAATCCCTGTAGATATAACTGGGAAAAATCCGTTTGTTGATCCAGGCCAAAAGAAGGAAGGCTCTTTTTCTCATGATTCCACCGTAAATGTAGCAATAAAGCACTATTCAGCTTGCCTGATGTGGTTGTGTCGACTTTAAAAAAGCACTATTATTGCAAGAGTTTGCCAATTATCACTGCATCAACTGTCGTTATAAGCATTCAATCCTGGTTTCATGAAATCCGATAAAGAAGAAGAGGTGCCCTCCAGAAGGCATTTGTTCGTTAGGATTGCCAAAGGTTTGGGGGTAGCCCTCCTGGGGCTGCTGCTGTTCATGATTTCGCTTCAGTTGATCTTCAAATACTTTTCAGATGAAATCATTGGAACAGTCCTGAAAGGTGTTGTTACTCTTCAGAGCGACAACCTTTATGGCCTTAGCTACGGTGAAATAGAATTGAATTTTGTCAAAAATGAGCTAAGCATCAGCGATCTGTTGGTGGAGATTGATACAGCCGTTTACAGCAATTTAACCGCGGAAGAGCAAAGTAGGGTTCGATTAAAAACAATCCGGATACCAGAAGTGAAGGTGGCCGATAAAGGAGTAAGCCGCTTCTTTTTTCAAGAATACTTGCGCCTGCAATATGTTTTAGTGGAAGCTCCCGAAATAGAACTCTACGCAGTTGATTCTGCCAGTATCGATACCGTTGCTACTGAATTACCCGGTGATTTATATCCTTACATTTCCAGTTATCTCAAAGGACTCAGTATTGATGATGTGGCCATTGAGGGAGCATCGGTGCACATACATCCTCGAATTGGCGGGACAGCGGAGGTTCTGTCGCTCAAATCCCTTTCCACCAACCTGACAAATTTTGTCATCGATGCCCATTCGGGTGGTCCAGATGGTGCACTCCCATTCTCAGTGGTGGGAGCAGAAATGCGCATAGGGAAAGGGAATGCCGCTTTTACTACAGAAAATACGTCCTTTCAGTTGGACGAACTGTCCATTTCTTCCAACGAGTCTAGTATTACCCTTAGGGGAGTGCACTTTTATTCACTCAGCAAAGGAAGCAACAAAGAAGCGGTTCGTCTGGTCATTCCTTATTTACAGATTAGTGGCATTGATTTCAAAAAGGCCTACCTCCATAAATTGCTGGACATTGAGCAAATTTTAATTCAAACTCCGAATGTTGCGGTGGATCAAACGCTAAAGCGCAGCAAGTTGCCTAATTTCTACGACAGCGAGGCGCTCTATCAACTGCTTTCACCTTATTTTAAATCGTACCACGTAGGCAGGTTGTTGTTGCAGGAGGCTTCCCTCGAATTGTGGGGGCTGTGGAACGAGGAACGCAAGAAATACCAGCTCGATGATTTTGACATTGATATCAATAATTGGCGGCTAGATTCCAGTACAACACCGGCCCACGGCAAACAATTTTATGCAGAGGATGTCGGCATTACCATTCGGGACTATGCCGTGCTTCTCAAGGATAGTTTGCACTATTTTCAGTGTGGAACCATCAACTTGTCGACCAGCCAATCACGCGCTGAAATGCGTGATATTGCCATCACAGCCAATATTTCCAAGGGACAGTTCTCGCGGTTACGAGGGACAGCTAAGAATTTGTACGAAGCCAGAATTCCTCAATTCGAATTAACCGGAATTGATCTGTGGCGCTTGTACCTCGATCGTTATTTAACGATCGACAACCTGCAAATGAATGGTGCCAACGTAGAGGTTTTTAACAAAGCCAATTTCGAGAAAGCGAGCAGGACGGAATTTGATTTGTGGAACATGTATCCGCTGATTTCAGACGACTTGATGGCTGTTGAGGTGCGTCACTTCCAACTAAACAAAGCCATTTTTAATTTCACGAAGGACAAAGGAAACCGACAAAGCTCTCTGCTGGTTCGCAACATTTCGCTGGAATTGGATAGTTTTCAATTGGACTCGAACTCCTATCTCAACGAGAAGAAACTGTTCTATTCCGATGGTTTCCGCGGCCGTAGCGAGGGCATTGAATTGCTGTTGTCAGACAGCATCCACGCCATGCGGTTGGAGAAAATAGAAGCCTCGACCTATTCCGCTTCGTTTTCCGCTTCGAAGTTTGAGTTACAGCCACTCCTTGCGGATACCGTCCTGGCAGATTTGACAGATTCTATCCATACCAACTTTTTTAACCTGCACCTGAATGAACTGAATTTGGCCGGGATAGATTTTCAACGGGCCTGGTATCAACAAGATGTTCGGGTAGATTTGGTCAAGTTTGATCAACCGAACACCCGCATTTTTGGCAATTCATCCTATAAGAAGTCGCAGGTCGATACCGTCCAAAAACTGAAAATTGCTTTTCTCTCGAATTACTTTCAGTCGATTCTCATCAAAGAATTAGAATTGGACAGTGGGCTGTTGCAGTTTTTTGTCAATTTGGATGATACCATACCGCGATTGTCCACAAGTGATATCTCGCTGTGTATAGCGGATTTGTCGATTGATACGGCTGCACTCCACCGCAATGAACTGTTATTGAAAACGCGGGATATTGATTTTTCGGCCAGCAATTATTCCTTCTTACTAGGAGATGGTGTACACGTGGTGGATATTCGTGATGTGCGGACATTTGGTGCGGATGCTGAATTGTATGCGAACAACTTTCACCTGCATCCGTTAGAGAAATACAAAAACCTCGGAAACCATGATTTGTTTGACGTAAGCATACCCATGGTATCGTTGATAGGAATGGATCTGCAAAAAGCCATCGTCAACCGGAATTTAGGGGTGCGCAATTTGTCGCTGAAACAGCCCAAAATCGATGTTTGGTTGTTTAACGATGGTCAAAAGAAAAATGGGACAGGCCTGGAAAGTGTGGCTGATCGTTTTCAAAAGGTGTTTACCCGACTGGGGGTGGGGAACATTGCCGTGGAGCAAGGAGAGTTGGATATCATCATCCATCAGGATTCAGATGACGGCAAGGATACTTCTGGAGCGACCATTATCATGCATGCGGATGAGTTTTGGTTAAATGCCCAACAATTGAACATTGATTCGACCAGCGATTGGGCGCCTGGCACTATCTTCTACACCGATGACATGGATTTACGGCTTCAAAATTTTTCGAGAAAATCTTCCACCGGAAACCATACGTTGCTGGTAAAGGAATTGAACCTTTCCACAGCTGATGGAAGCGTGCGGGTCGATTCATTGTCCATCGTTCCTGATTCAGGCCTGTACGCACGGGCTTTGAGAACAGGAGTTGTGGAGGAACAGGTGATTGCCGCAGAATTTCCAAAGATGGAATTCGAAGGCTTTAGCTTTTACAACCTGTTGATTAACAATGCGCTGAAAGTGGATAGCGTTGGCATCAGCACACCACATGTTCAAGTTTTTGCTCCTGACAAGCAGGAGAAAGGGCCTTTTACATTTCATTCTGACAGTATTTACCCTTGGCTAAGCCCGGTTTTCGAATCTTATGCCATCGGACAATTGGAAATGGAGCATGCCGCCATTGATTATAATGACCACAAAGCTGAACCAGTCTGCTTTTATAATATGTCAATTGGTATTGACTCTTTTGAAGTAGACAGCACGTTGGCTGTTTTGGATTCTACCAACTTGTTGCATACAAAAGACGTGCGTTTGGAATTGCTGGACTATGCCATGCTTTCTGAAGATGGCATGTTTCAGTATGCCTTTGACAAAGCTACATTGTCGTTGGCCGAATCAGAGATACAGGTTGACTCTTTTCGCCTTACCCCAATGTCTGGGAAAGCCGAATTTTCGAAGCAATTGGATTTTCAATCAGACTGGATGAAAGCCACAAACGGACTGTTATCGTTGAAGAAAATTGATTTTGAACAAATGCTCAACGAGCAGAAATTGGTTGCGGGTAACTTGCTTATTTCGGGCCTCGACATGGAAGTGTATCGCGACAAACGGTTGCCGTTGCCGGAAAACAGGCGGCCCAAAATGCCGCAAGAGACAATTCGTGATCTCGGTTTCTATCTCAAGTTGGACTCCGTGCACATGGAGAAGTCAAATGTCACTTACAAGGAGTTTGCGACCAAAGGAAAACAGGAAGGGTATATCACCATAGAAAATATCAATGCCCATGTGGCCAATATTAGCAACGATTCCTCCTTTTTGGCAAGAGGAATTAAGACCCCGGTTACGGCCAGCGCACTCATCATGGGGGAGGGATTGCTGACGGCAAACTTTGAATTTGATTTGGATGATCCTTTGGGACAATACACTTTCGGAGGAACGATGTACAGCCTCGATATTGAGTCGTTGAATCCAATGTTGGAGAATGTGGTTTTTGTAAAGATAAAGTCAGGAATAGCTAAGCGGGTAGATTTTAACGTGGAAGCAAACAGTTACTTTGCCCGGGGAAGGATGAAGTTCCTATATAACAACCTGCACGTTTCACTTCTTGATAAGGAAACACTCAAAAAAGGATTGGACGAAAGAATGGGATCTTTTCTGGCCAATACATTCGTACTTAAATCCAACAACCCCCGCTTTTTCATTCCCCGTAAGGGAAAAATTTTCTACATCAGAGATACTTCACGCTCTATCTTCCACTATTGGGCCCGCATTTCCCTGGTAGGTCTTCAGTCCAGTGCTGAGACCAAGCTGTTAATCAAAAAGACGAAGAAGAAGGAAGTCGAAGGGCTATCTGGCGGCACAAGCGATGCTCAATAGTCGGTTTGGTCGATGATTCGGCCAAAGTCAAAAATGACTTCCTTTTCCAGTGAGCCGTCCAGATGCCAATAGGTCCATTTGCCGTCAGGTCGGTAAGGCTTTTCGCGCCAAACGATGAACTCAATGGTTCCCATGTTTTCGTAGATGGTCTTGTCGTAACGGTAGTAGCCTTGTTTTTTCCCTTTTCCGTTGCTATAGTAATAGGTGAATTGAATGATTTTTTCTCTCGTAGCCATGTTAAAGTCCACCTTTAAAAGAATTTCCTCTTCCTCGGTGAAATAGTACCAAAGTCCTTCTTTTTCGCCTTTGGTGTCATAGACTCCTGCCAATTTTAGGTTGCTGTTGGGGTGCCATTCCTTCCATGGACCAACGCGTTTTCCTTTCTTGTAGGTGCCTTCGGTTTTCTTCATTCCATTCTCATGCCACTCTTTGATGGAGCCGTCAAGCACATTGCTGGTGTAGTTGGACTCATGAATGATCAGGCCAGTTTTACTCCAGCCTATCAACTTACCCTCTTTGATCTCAGTACTGATTTCAAGCGACTCGTTGTCGCGGTAGTTTATTTGTAGCTTTTTTTGTCCAGAGGGGTAGTAGGATATTTTCCGGATCACCCGACCGTAATTGTACAATTTGCTTTCTACTAATTCTCCTTCTAAATTGTACTGATTCCAAAAATAATGCGGGAGTCCATCTTTTTTCAGGCCGAGAGTACGAATAGCTCCCGTGTAATGAAAAGTAGTATCATATTGCGCTACGGTCGCTTCCTGAAAAAGGAAAAAGGCCATTAACGTGACAACCAAGGTGCAGAAGAAAGACTTTGGTAGCATGTGGCAACAGAGATGGCTTGTGATATTATGGTATTTGACGCACGGCAACGGGCTTGCAAGTTAGCGATTCAATTAATTTTAGCACAGATCTTGTTAGGGAAATGACATGATGGTAAGGAGTCTTTTATACGTGTTTTGTTGCTTTCTGGTTTCGACTGGCTCATTGTCGGCCCAGGATTCGTTGTCCGTAGCTGGTGAGTACTCGCCAGATGGTCAGAAGGTGTTGCATGTTTTTTTTGAAAATGACAGCCTCTTTGCTTTGTGGGCGGGGTTTCCGCAAAAAGAACATCTGTTGCAGGTTGGTGCAGACAAGTATGTGTTCCATTACGATAGCTCGGTAGGAGTGGAGTTCAAACGATCCAGCACTGGGAAAGTAGAGTTCGCTGTGAGGAATGTGGCCCGAAAGAAGGAATGGTTGACAAAACAAGCACCTTATGTCAGCCTATTGGAGTTTGAACCATTTGTTGGGTATTACGCGACTCAAAATGGCAAGACAGTCGGAATCATTCAAAAACAGGGATGTTTTTATGCCGTGGAAGCACCCAATGAGGAACAGCGAATTCTGGCCCAATCATCCTATCAATTTTTGGTGGTGAACAATCCGCACAAGCGGCTGGCATTTGTTGTGGGCAACGAAGGACAAGTAGAATCACTGACCATCAAACTCTACGGAACAGCGTTAAAAGCGCGGAGGCTCTCCGGAATAGCTGCTCTCAAAGCGGCTGTCAAAGCGGCTGAACTCCTCAGCGAATAACCAGAATAGAAGGCAAAAAGAAAGAGCGACCGTGGAAGGCCGCTCTTTTGTAAGAAACCGGATAAAACAGACATTATTAGAAACCAGGAAGCAGCATGTAGGAAGTAATATCCGGCTCATTAATCAAACTTTCCCTTTGTTGAAGAACTTCCTTTTGAGGGGAAGCAGTAATTCCTATTCTATTCAAAACTGGGGTCAGTTAATTAAATTTTTTAAACAATCTTTATTCTTAAATGATTCTTTGATAAACTTACGAAAGAGATACACTTAAGTAAAGGGCCAATGAACTAATGGCAGTAATCGATTAGAATACGGCCCTTTTTTTTTGGTAAACGGCAGCGTTAAAATTTTAACGGATCCAGGAAAGCTTTTGCTCGCCCACTTCACGCACCTTTCCATTGTCGATTAGCCATTGAATCACCTTGATCGTTTCGGACTCTTTTACACCAATTATTAATGGAATCAGTTGATGCATGAGCATGGGGCGCTCCAACAGGATGTCTTTAATCTGTTCGGTAATCTGTTCAAACTCGAGGTTGGTAACTGGCAATTTGTTGCGTTCCAGGCACCGATCGCATATTCCGCAACGTGCGGACTCTTTTTCTCCAAAGTACATCAACAACATGCGGCTACGGCATTGTTGCCCGGCTGTTACATATTTAATAACCGCTTTTACCCGCGCCAAGGCTGCACTCATCCGATCGTGGTAATGCTCGTGTGAGATGGTTAGTTTTTTGGCATCGGTGCGTTCCCTCAAGAAGACAATTTGGGGCAACCTCGTTTGCGGAATGTAGGAAATGACTTCCAACTCGTTCAGTTTTTCAAGCGCCTCAATCAGCTTCCTTTTGGGTAGATTGGCTCTGCGGGCGAGCTCAGTTTCCCTGATTTTAACATATTCATCAAAAAGTCCGGAATAAGAGCGCAACAGCAGTTGCAGGTAGGCATCAAAAGTTTTGTTTTTGATCTGAAAATGGTAGAGTTCATCCTTTTTCATCAGGATAAGCACCCGGGAAGGAAGGTGCAAAGCATCGCTGAGGCTGACATAGCCTTCCTTTTCGAGGAATTTCAAGCTGTTATAAACCTGGATGGCGGGAATCTTGTATTGCCTTGAAAAATCACTCAGGTCAAAGGGATAACTCTCGTCTTTTCCCGATCCAATGGCCAGTCGGAAATAGTTGGCCAGGCCCTGATAGGTTTGACGAATGGTTTCTACTTCTGGGAAATCCCGTTTGGTCTTTGCTTCCAAATCCAGGATGTCGGTGTTGTCATAGAGCAGAATGGCATAGGCTTTTTGCCCATCTCGCCCGGCTCTTCCCGCTTCCTGAAAATAAGCTTCCAGTGATTCGGGGATATCGAGGTGCACCACGAATGCCACATCAGGTTTGTCGATGCCCATGCCAAAAGCATTGGTGGCCACAATGATGCGACACCGGTTCGTGAGCCAGTTTTTTTGCTTTTGATCGCGGATGGCAGGATCCAGTCCAGCGTGGTAATAATCCGCTTTGATGCCTTGCCTGTTAATGAATGCAGCAATATCCTGTGTTTTCTTGCGGCTGCGCGCATAGATGATTCCTGAGCCCTGCAGGTTGTGCATGATTTTGAGCAGCCGATTGCTTTTGTTGCTTTCGTGCTGCACCACATACGCCAGGTTTTTCCGTTCGAAGCTCTTGCGCAGTGCGTTGTTCTTTTTGAACTGTAGTTTCTCCTGGATGTCCTCGACTACGCTTGGAGTGGCACTGGCCGTGAGGGCAATGATGGGCGTTTTTGGCAGTAATTCGCGGATTTCTGCAATCCTCAGATAAGGTGGGCGAAAATCATAGCCCCATTGTGAGATGCAATGGGCTTCGTCAACAGCAATCAGGTTGACTTTCATCTTCTGTAAACGCACTTTTACGATTTCGGTAGTCAGTCGTTCGGGAGAGAGGTACAGAAATTTGATCTTGCCGTAGATGCAATTGTCCAAGGCCATATCAATTTCCCTGCGGTGCATGCCCGAGAAGATAGCAATGGCTGGAATGTTCTTTTGCTGTAGTTGCCCTACCTGATCTTTCATCAATGCGATGAGCGGAGAAACCACCACACAAATGCCTTCCTGCGCAAGGGCGGGTACCTGAAAGCAAATTGATTTTCCACCTCCGGTTGGTAGCAGGGCAAGCGTGTCATTCCCTTCCAATACCGAATGGATGATGTCCTCTTGCAAGGGACGAAAGACCTCATGGCCCCAGTAATCAGACAGTATTTTTTGGATATCCTCCATCTACAACAAAATTAGCGAAACAGCGGGTGTTCGGCAAGGTGGCGAAGGGGCTACAATTTGGCCAAAGCAGAGGGCAAACCCATGGCACGTCTCCAGCCGGCTAATTGGCCCAGGTGCATTGACTCGTGGGAGATGCACATAAAATAGATGAGGTCGCCTTTGGTGGACATGTACTCGCTTAAGCGCCATTTTGCAGGTTGTGCCAATTCGTCTTCGGGGAATTCCAGTAGCAGCTGTTCCACTTGACCGTGTAAAAATGCTAATTCTGAAAGCAATACCTCTTTGGAAGGGTAGAAGTCAGACTCGATTGGTTTGCGGGGGTCTCCGGGACCTTTTCTGCGAAACAACTCATCCCAATTTTCGGGCATCTGGTAAGTGCCACCGAGGTATTTTACGGTGAGTGAAGCGGCACTGACTAAATGACCCAGGGTAAATGCTGCATGATTTTCCAATCCTGGGCCTCCAGAAGTAGTCATCATTTTTTCGTCAACACCTTCGACCAACTTTTTGGCATAGCTAAGGTTAAAGGCATACGATTTAAGCAGCGTGGTTTTCATCCCCATTCTCAGTGTGCTATCAATTTATTCCTGCACTTTCAACTTGTCTCCTTCTGAAATTCCGGACAGCACTTCGATGTTGATTCCATCAGAAAGGCCTATTTCCAATAACCTTTTTTCAAATTCCTGGTCGCCTACTTCCACTTCAGCAAAAACACTGTCGTTTTTAAAAATCAGCAAACGTTCGTTGATGGCTAGCACATTGTCTTTTCGAGCCAGCACTATGTCGGCATTAGCACTGTAACCGGCCCGCACCGTGACTGAGTCTTTGAGCAATACCGCAGCGCGAATTTCAAACTGGATGGCACCCTCTTCTTCCACTCCTTTGGGAGATATATACTCCAGAGTAGCATCAAATTTTTCCTGTTCAATGGCTCCCACGTTTAGGATCAGGGCCATGTTCAGGTGCAGTTTTCCTACCTCAGACTCGTCAATCTTACCTTCAAAAACCATTTCTGTCATGTCGGCAATGGTGGCAATGGTCGTTCCATCGTTAAAGGTGTTGCTTTCAATCACCGAGTTACCTTCTTCGATAGGAATGTCCAGAATCATTCCAGAAATGGTGGCACGGATGAGCGTGTTGGTTGCGTTTCCCGCTTTTTTGGTCACTCCTTCTTTGATGAGTTGTAGGTTATTACGAGCTGCTTCTACCTCCAATTGAGCGTTTTTCTTGGCCAGCTCAATCGGTTGAAAATCGGCTGTAGCGATTACGCCCTGGTCGAGTAGGCCTTTGTTGCGATCATAATCCTTTTCGGCATTTTCGAGTGTCAACAGTGCCCGGTCGACCCGATCTTCTGCATTGTTTAAGCTCACCATATCAGGAATGATCTTCACTTTGACCAGCACATCGCCCTTCTTAACAATGTCGCCTGGCTCTTTGTAAATTACGGATACGATCCCAGAAATTTGTGGTTTGATCTCAATTTCCTGGCGTGGAACTACAGAACCTGTAGCAACCGTTTTTTTGACGATGTCCGTTTTCAAAGGAGATTCCGTTTCAAATACAACTGGCTTCTCGTTGTTTTTTTGGTACAGGTAATAAATTCCTCCGAACAGCCCGGAAAAAAACAGGATGACCAAAATTATTTTTAATACTGTTTTCATAATAAACTACTTTCTATCAGGCGATTGGTAAGCTAATTTCTAAGTGCTTCTACTGTTTTAATATTCACTGCTCTTGAAGCGGGTATCAATCCGGCAAGTGCCCCGGAAACAATTAAAATGATGAGGGCGTTGATAGCCAAGGATATATCCACCTGTGGATTGGCGAAGAATTCTCCTTGGAGGTATTTTCCTCCGAACTCAACCAACACAACTCCGGCCACCAGTCCTGCATATCCGGCAAGCATGGTTAACACCACTGACTCAGTGATGATTTGGGAGACAATGATAAAGGGGGAGGCACCAATGGCTCGTTTTATCCCAATTTCTTTGGTGCGTTCCTTCACAACAACCAGCATAATGTTGCTCACTCCGATGACTCCAGCTATAATGGTCAAAAATCCAACAAACCAGGAGAGGGCTTTGATGCCTATGAACAAGCCGGTGATCTTGCCAAACATTTCTTCTGCATTGAAGCTGCCGAAAGCACGCGTGTCCTCCGGGTGGATGTTGTGGCGTTCTGCCAATATCTTTTTCGCTTTTTCTTCTACTACTGAAACTGGAACATCAGGTTTGGCTGTGATGGCGAACCATTCTACCGTATTTGGCCTGTTAAAAGCGTGTTGGAAGGTAGTGAATGGAATAAAAATAGATTGTTCGTCTTGTTCTGCCGAATGTCCTGAACCGTTGATTTTGAACATGCCAACCACCTTGAAATAAACACCGTTGATGTGAATGTCCTCTCCAATGGGATCTTCTCCGGGCTCAAACAAAATCTGATAGGTGCGAGGCCCGATGACGACAGTTTTTCTGCGGTCGTCCATGTCCAGTTGGTTGATGAACCGCCCAGCCACCATGTCGAGCATTTTGATTTGCTGGTTTTCAGGATAATCTCCATTCACTTGAAAAGCACCGGTTTTTGTTCCCCGGGATACATTGTTTCCTCCTCGGTAACCCCCTAATTGAAGTCTGGGAGCCATCAGGTCGATTTCAGGAATTTGATCGCGCAAAGCTGTGACATCATCGTTGGTGAAGTTGTAGCGTCTGCCTTGTGGCAATCCTTCATAGGCCATGGAAGTCCGTTGGGCCCAAATGTAGGTGCTGTTGGTTGCGAAGTCACCCATCATTAGTTTTACCCCATTTTGCAATCCACTCCCAGCACCCAACATGACCATGAGCATTAGAATTCCCCAACTGACACCAAAAGCCGTAAGAATAGTACGTAGCTTGTTTGCGCTAAGGGTTTGCCAGATTTCTTGCCAACGGTCTAAATCAAACATTTGCTTTGTTTTTTCTGGTCCTTAAATTATTCATCACGTAAAGCTACTATAGGTTGGATTGCCGCTGCTTTTCTGGCAGGGAAAAAGCCTGCTGCAGCACCAGCAACTACGAGCACAAGAAGGGCTACAAGAGCAGTGGTCATGTTAACTTCCGGGTTTTGAAACCATCCTTCGGTAAAAAGCGAGGAAAGAGATTCAATCAGCAAAATTCCGGCAACCAAACCAAAATAACCTGCAACTGAAGTGATGACAATGGCTTCCATTACAATGAGGCTAATGATGGAAAAGGGAGTGGCCCCCAACGCTTTTCGAATGCCGATTTCCTTGGTGCGCTCTTTGACCAGAATGAGCATGATGTTACTAACGCCAACCACACCAGCAATAATGGTCATTACGCCAATGATCCAAATGAAAATTTCAATCATCAGCAGCACGTTCATGATGTTCATATAGTTTTCAATGGTGCTGCGGATATAGATGGCGCGCTGATCGGCAGGGGAGAAATTATGACGACTGGCCATTTGCTGACGCACTTCTTCGACTATGGCAGCACTTTCCTCTTCGTTGGCATCGCCTACCGTAAACATGATTTGATTGACGCGATTTTGACCGTTGTAAGCTTGTTGTGCAGCAGAAACGGGTAGGTAGATGTAATTCATTTCCCCCTCTTGTCCTTCATCCTTATAAACGCCAATCACCTTAAACGATACGCCTGAAATGGAAATGAACTTGCCCATTGGATCTTCATCCTTAAACAGGGCTTCTTTTACCAATTCTCCAATAGCAGCGACTTTCCTGGCTTGTGACACGTCTATGTCGTTGATGAAACGACCTTGTGTCACCAATGATTTTTCCAGGTATTTATGGTCTGGGTGAACAGCACGGATGCTAAAAGTGCTTGATTCAGATTTGTAGGTTGCAACCTGGTTGTATCGGTTAAAGCGCGAGGTCATGTGGTCTGCCTCTTCAATAGATCCATTCAGGGCATCGTAGTCATCGTTGGTAAAGTGGATGTATTTTCCAGACTGCAGTCCCTCATAAGGAATGGAGGTTTGTCCGCTGGATACCCAAATGCTGTTCACAGCATCGTCATTGAAGTTGTTGGCGAACCCGTTTTGCAATCCTTTTCCCGCTCCCAACAAAATGATCAACATGAAGATTCCCCAGGCTACACTAAAGGCCGTGAGGAATGTGCGCAACATGTTTTTGCGAATGGTAATATATATCTCAGCCCACTTGTCGATGTCAAACATAAGCGATGGCTTTCAAGGGGTAATTCATGCTTTTTCCATGTTTGCGATCTTACCGTCTTTCAAATAAATCATCCGGTTGGTAGCTTCGGCAATGTCTTTCTCGTGCGTCACAATAACAACGGTGATGCCCAAGTCATTAACGGACTTCAATAGATCCATGACCTCTATCGAGGTGGTGGAATCCAGGGCTCCAGTTGGTTCATCCGCCAGAATGATTTTAGGCTGTGAAATCAAGGCCCTGGCAATGGCAACCCGCTGTTTTTGTCCACCAGAAAGTTCCGATGGCAAATGGTCTGCCCACTCGCGCAAGCCGACTTTTTCGAGGTACTCCAACGCTATTTTATTGCGCTTTTTGCGACTCACCTTTTGATAGTAGAGTGGGAGCGCCACATTCTCCATGGCATTCTTGAAGTTGATTAGGTTGAAGGATTGGAAAACGAAACCAATGTATTTGTTGCGGTAAAACGCAGCTTTGGTCTCACTTAGGTTGCTCATCAGCACATTGTCCAAATGATACGTGCCTGAATCAAAACTATCCAGCAGCCCAATAATGTTTAGCATGGTCGATTTTCCGGAACCGGAAGAACCCATGATCGAGACCAATTCTCCTTCCTCTATTTCAGTTGAAATGTCCTTTAAAACGTGGAGGCTGTTGCTTCCAATTTTGTAGGATTTATTGATGTTCGACAACTTGATCATAGCAAGAGCAATATTAAGTAGAAATTCGCCTCAAAAGTGTTAAAGGTGACCAAACGCATTATAGGTTGATGGCTGGTATCTTCCCAATATGAACGGTGGCCTTAACTTCATTTGGAGTCGGGCTTACACCGAATTTTTGTTTTAGTTTGTAAAAGTATTTACCACAACATTGTTTTATGAAAATGAAAAAAGGATTTTTTCTGTTGGCAGTTGTACTGCTGTTTGGGTTCAAAGGGGGCGAAAAGCGGTCCTATCAGTTGTATTCAATGGAAGGCAAGCCCTTGGAATACAGTCAGCTGGTAAAAGAAGCTGCTGCAGCGGATGTTGTGTTGTTTGGCGAGTTACACAACAACCCCATTGTGCATTGGCTGCAATTGGAATTGACAAAAGATTTGCATTCAAAAGGAAAAATCGCCCTTGGAGCGGAGATGTTTGAGTCAGATGATCAATTGATCATTGATGAGTTTCTAGCCGGTCGTATTAAACACAAACACTTGGTAAGTGAGGCGAAAGTGTGGAACAACTATGGCACCGATTACCAACCTTTGATGGAGTTTGCCAAAGAAAATCAATTGCAGTTTATTGCGACCAATGTACCCCGCAGGTACGCAAACCTGGTGGCAAGAGAAGGATTGGAGGGATTAAACACATTAAGGGATGAGGCCAAACAATATGTGGCACCCTTGCCGGTTGAGGTGGATATGGAAACTCCCGGTTATCCCGAAATGCTGGCGATGGACATGGGCCACGGTTCTGGCATGACGGCTTTAACAATGGTGCATGCACAGGCCATTAAGGATGCCACGATGGCCCATTTTATTTTACAGAACCAGCGTGCCGGAACAACTTTTATCCATTATCACGGAGATTTTCATTCCAGGAATTTTGGAGGAATTTATCATTACTTAAAAAAGGCAAAGCCAGACTTGAAGGTGCTGGTTATTTCTTCTACCGAAGGGGAGGTGGATAAACTGGATAAGGATCAACAGGGTTTAGGCAATTTGATATTAGTGGTGGATGGCGATATGACAAAAACGTATTAATTATTTTTAGCTGTTAATTCCGATAGTAGATTTTTGTGCTGAGGATTTATCGCCTTGGTATTCAATTTTCAATCCTTTTCTCGTCTTTTTTTTAGCCAACCAATAAGGCGGGGAGTAGACGGGCAAAGCAAGTTATTTTCTTCTTCTCCGAAATTGTTTGTAGCGTATGGTGTCTTTAACCAGTTGTTTGTCTGCCCGATTAAACAGTTGAAGTTCTGACGCCCAAGATTCATCGCGGGCAATGTTTTCCGCTACCAGTTGGTAGGCAATCTCGCGAGCTGAATCTTGTAAATCTTTGTCTTTCTTGTATTCGAGTTGAACCACAGCCATGAAGTCCTTTAATTTGGAATCGGGGATGTCGGTTTCGAAAACTGAACGCAAGGCTTGCACGCGCATTTCTTTATCATCGATATTCTCAAGGTAGTTGTTGAGGCAATTGTACGCGTCCTGGTTCAGTTCCCAGCCCTGCATCAAAATTTCCTGGCCGCGTTCAGGAGTTCCCATTTTGTTACGGTATACAAGGGCCGCTTTCAGGTATTGATGATTGTTTTTGTAGCGGTTGGCAGTTATGTCATATTGTTTGTCTGCTGATTCTTTGTCATTTAAATGCAGGTACAAATCGCCCGCTTTTTCATAATCTTCCAGCTCCTGGTAAAGTTGGATGGCCTGCTCCGTTAAATTGCCTTTTTCGTAGCATTGAGCGGCTTTCTTTTTGTCCTGGAGGTTTTTCAGGTAAATGCTGGCAGCTTCATTGTACTTGCCTCCTTCTATCAAGGCCATGGCTGCATTGTTGTAATCTTTGAGTAACTTTAGGTAAATAAAAGCAGCTTTTTCATGAGCGCCTTCCTGAAGGCATTTTTGAGCAGCTTGCACATATTGTTCACGCAATTGGAGGTACTTATCTCCACCAAGCGACACGCTGCCACCACTGCTGGGTGAGTTGTTAAATAATGACCATTGGGACCGGACCAAATCCAACTGACCGGAACTGCTACCCCGTCCTGCACTAGAATCATCCAATGGAATGGCATAAAGCAAGGCTTCATCAAGGTCCTTCTTAAACATGTCTACCAACTTGTCTACTTGCTTGTTGTTGCGGTGTTCAAGGTCTTCGTAGTTCTCCTGAATTTTTTCCAGGAATTGCTGTGCACTTTTGCCCGTTAGTTGTCTCCACCATTTTTTGAAGGCTTGTTGAATGCGTCCTGGCGGTTTTTGTTGGTCCTTTTCATTGGGCTGACTTCCGCTTTTCGCTGTGTTTCCTCCTTTGAAAAAAGGACGGAGCAAGTTCAGTTTTACCTTCTCCCAAAATGTTAACGGAGCATCGCTGGTCTTTTTTTTATTCGGGAAAAGCTGCTGCTCCAATTCTTGCAGAAGGTCTTCTGGAGGCAGTTGTTTCAACAGGAATCTGGAAATGGACTTCGGAATAAATACTCCCGGCACCGGTGCCATTGTTGAAGGGAAAGAATCGGATGCAAGGGTTACGTGTTTTTTCCATTGTAAGGGTTCTGGCAATTCCACCAATCCGATTTCGGGGTGAAAGAGATGTGGTGTTGGGAAAAGTTCATTCAGTTCTTCTTCCGACAGTTGAGGATGAAACGTTGCATATTCTGCCAGGTAAAATTGATCGGTTACTTTTTGACAGCGGGGCAAATTGGAGAGATGCAGTAGTTGCTCTGAATCTAATTGTACAAAGCATCCCCAAGTTGAGTTGGCGGTGTTTCCGGGAAGTGGGTAAATCGTCAATTTTTCCAACTCCACTCCCACTTGTTGAAGTTCGTTTAGCCATGAGGTAGCGGATGCCCCGCGAATGAGCAACCCTCCCAGGGGAAAGTTGTTTTGATTGGTTGGTATCAGTTCAAGTAGCATCTTCAGCAATTGAATGTACAAAGGAATCAATGAATTGCTCGTAAAAAATGTCCGTGGAGGGTGTCAGTTGTTGGCTATTATCAGGCAGGTAAAAAGCATTTCCAGAAAACAGACGGCTATTGGCCATTCCAATCGATCGTTCCAAGGTTAGAGGAATGAAAACGGTTAGTTGGTTGATTTGCTTAACGAAAACCTTGGCTCCGATTTCTATCAATTCTTTTTCATGTTGGTCAACAGCTTCCTTCATGTCGGTAACTAAAATAGATCCTGGAGCACTATCTACCATTGTTTTAGCTTCTTTTAATCCCACCTTAAAATGGGCCTTTATGTATTTAACAAGTGCCAATTGACTGGTTCCTGCATCTTCAAGAATTAATGTCCATTCCTCTGAATCTTCCCAATCAGCATTTAGCTCAATCATCCCTTCACTGTGTACAGTTACTGTATTACCGTTGGGGAATGTGAAAAGTTGGAGCCCGGTGGTCGTGTGACGCATGGAAGCCTGCACATGAGGTAACCTGTCTTTCTTATCAGCCATTTCCCATTTAATAATTCCATGTTGATTCAAAACGAGTTGATGCTTGTTGATGATAAGGTTTCCCGAAAGGTTGATGCCAACATCGTGTACATTGTAAAGTACGTTACCGAATTCGGGAAAGTTGAGTTGCTTGAATTCAGCATCAATTTTGTCCTTGATGAGCTTGTCAAAGATTGTTTCTTGTTGTATTTGAAGCGAACCTTCGAATGAAACAACCCAATGTTTTCCCCCACCAATAAAATGAAACTGACCATCTTCAAATGTGGCCTTGTCATCGGAGTGTGGTTTCCAATTTGCAAAGCTTTGAGTTTGAAACGTATCCTGATCAACGTTCCAGAGCGTCAGCTCCTTTGAGTCGCTCTTACCCAATATAATAACCCTTTCTCCTTCCCCGTTTCGACCAACGGAAAAGTGGGAAACTCCCCTTTTTTTTGTTTGAACAAGAAGCTCCACTCCCTTTTCATTGCTTTTTTTGGTCTTTTGAAGAAACACATTTCCATTTTTTGATAAATACCATTTTTCCGATTCGAACAAGGCCATTCTTTTGGGAGAGGTGGGCGGAAAAAAGAGAATTGGAAAATCCGTCATGGCTGATGGAAAATCGGCCGATTGTGCTGGCAGTTTGGGTTGATGTTGTGACCATATTTGCTCCAAAGGCACACGTATTTCGCGCACCAGCTTTCGCTTTTTGCGCACATTTTTGTAAACGGAAATTTCGGCATCTGAAGTCAACATGATCCACCACTTGAACCATTCACGGTGCTTTGCCAATTGCTTTTGAACTGTAGGATAAGCAGTAGCATCGACAGAAGAAATTAAAGTGATTTCCGCATTTTTTGGTACATCATCCGCTTCGAAGTAAGCCTCCAGGCCTTTGGAAGCATTTAAGCCAGGTTCAAGAATTGTCAGTGCTTCTATCACCTTATCCACGGTATCGTAGCTATGCTCTTGCCAGGTGTCGCCTACAGCAAACAACTGGTGGCGTTGATTTTTGGCGTTGGGATGTTGTTGAATGGCCAAAGCAATCGCATGTGCCAACAGTTTCGGTGTTCCCCAATTTTTTAAGGAGACGTCCACCATTACCACTTGCACTTTCTCATTGGCCTCAGGCGCTTTTTCCCGCTCAAAATACAATGCTTCATTGTTTGCGATGCGCGACAGAAAAACATCGGTGTCGTTGGCAAATTCTGAAATCAGTAGTTGGTGAAAGTTGCCCTTGTTGTTAAGGTCGGCCACCCCACCCATGGGCTGTCTACTGGCATCGGATTCTGGCATTACCAGATTTAATCCAGACCAAAGATACTGTGCGAGAGCTGCAATTTGATAGGTTTTGAGGTTGCTTAGCAATTTTTCAAGCAGGGGTTGTTCTGATGGAGGTAACCTGGGTGCTTCCGCATCTTTGATGGCAGGAGTTGGTTCGAAAATTTCGGGCAATTCCGGTAATTCCGAAAAGGCTCTAATGATGCTTTCAGCATCAGGGTATTTTCTTTTAATCAGAGAGATGGTGCGAAAATCCCGCAATATGGTATGATTCATCGCCACTGGAGGGTGGTCCAACACAATCAGATCGCTGGCCGTTAAGGAATGTGCGACAGCTTCGCTTAGACTGGCCGTTGCAATGTAATGGCAGTCGGTAAATAGCAGCTGAAACAGCATCAGGCGCATTTTACCTTGTGTGAACCTTGGCGGCAATTCTTGCAGTGTACGAAGGTATTCACATGTTTCCTCTATCAAATTTAAATCCGCCTCCGGCCGTGCACTGACCCTGTTGAGATAGGACTTCATTAATTTCTCAATGTTTCCAATGTTGTCCTGTTCCGACTGATTGGTTGCAACCATGGCCAGCAGCAAAGCGCCAAATGTTGGTAGGCGTTGCTCGGCCAAAATGTCAACGATCTCGGCCACAAATGGTAAATACCCAATGGTACCACCGTTGGGTATAGAAAATACCTGCTCGGTAGTTTCCCATTGCCAAAAATAGTTGTCGTATTGCTGCAAGTATTCTTTTGCGTTCATATTCAGTCGGCAGAAAGGTTGGAGCTAATTCTATCAAGCGTCAGTCTGACAGAACTGATGGACAATGGAAGCACCGATTTTTCATTAATAACAAGAGAAGGAGCATCAACTTGCAACAAGAGCTTTTGGGTTACTTCGAGACCCAAGCGTTTTACAAGGGCAGGAACCAGCAACGAAAAATTGAGTTCATAGCCGGTTGGGAGGTAGAGGCTTTGGCAATTCCAAAACGTTTGTCCGGGTAATGGTAGAACAGGAGTGCCGATTACAAGTGCCTGTTGTTCTGAGATTAGCGTCCAGGAGAGGTGCTTTAACCGGTGGGCAGGACTGGTTTCAGCATAATTGCCAAGCGCTGCGGTTGAAAGCAGCAGGGCAGAGGTTGCTTGTTCCTTGTTGCTTGGCCGCAAGGAGATTTCTATAGATTCATCAATTCCAAAAAAATTGTAGTTCAGCTTTGGCCTTTTTACCTGAAGTGTCTGTGCTATGGGATGCCAACTTAAATCAGCTTTAAGGCGTGAAACAGGCAACAGCGAACCGATGGGGAATAGCAAATTGCCTTTGAGAGTATACAACTCCACAAAGGGCAATGTTCGGACCGCAGGACTTTGTGTTTGGTCGGAGGTAATGCCTCTTACCCACCAATCTGATTCATCGCTGGCAATTTCAAGGTGCTCCCAATGACGAATTTGTCCCAGGTATCGTTCGTGTTCCTTTTTTACCTTTAGAAGAGTGGCTATGCCTTCATCATTTGTTGCCATAGCCCATCAATTTGTTCACGGATATAACTTTGCTGTTCTTCGTTGCTGATCCAATCAGTGCGGGTTTGTACGTAACGTAATTTGTCTTTGATCACATTTTGCTCCTCAAAGCTGATGGTCTCTTTGTTCCATTGTTCGGTGAGTTGTTGTACCTCCTGCATGAGCTCTTCTGGTTGCGGAACTTTGTTGTAAAGTGCCTGGGGGTGCGCTTCTTTGGTGACCTCTTTTTCAATTACATTGTCGATGATGCCAGCCAGGATTTCGATTTGCTCCTCAGCATCCCAAATGTATTTGAGAACCCACAAATCAGAGAGCAGAGCAGTGTCGCGTTCACAAACAACGGCACTTGCAGCAATTAAATTTTGCAGTTTAACAGCTCTTCGATCAGAAACTTTTATTCCTGTGTTGCGCAAACTATGGATTACTTCAATGTAGCGCTCGTGGATGGAGGCCAGGTCAACGGATTTGCAAGCGTTTTGCAAAACCACAATTTCCTCTGGTGTGACCTCCGGGTGTTTGTCTGAAGTGGCGCGCTCTAATTTTCGTCCTGCGGTAAGCACTTGATTCAACAGGTCGGGATGAACGTAGTCACATTTGGTACGCACCAAAAAGCGGTCTAACAGGGCATTGAGTGCTTCGTCTTCTGGAAGCTGGTTACTTGCTCCCACAAACATCAAGGCCGGTAGTTTCATGACTTCTTTTCCACGCCTGAATATTTTCTCATTGAGTGCCATCAGCAAACTGTTGAGTATGGCACTGTTGGCATTGAAAATTTCATCTAAAAAGACCATGGATGCCTCGGGCATCATTCCCTGGGTGTTGGTTATCAATTCTCCTTCGCGGAGTTTGCGAATGTCAAAAGGACCGAATAATTCGTTGGGCTCGGTAAAACGCGTCAGCAGGTAATCAAAGTTTTTACCTCCTTCAATGCAGTCTGAGAGCATGCGGACCAAGGCACTTTTAGCTGTTCCCGGAGGGCCTAGCAAGAAGATGTTTTCTCGGGCTATCAGACTGATGCCGAGCAAATCTATGATTTCGTCTTTACCAACAAAGGATTCCTTGATGTGATCCAATACGGCTTGTAAGCGGGCTGTTTCTTTCATTTTCAATTGTTGTTCATCCTGTTTTGGCTGCTTCTCCAAGGCTAATGGATATATATGGAATCAGTTCCGGAACAGTATAAAATTGGCGTTGGTCGTGTTCGATTACCCGATCAACATATAATTGGGTCAGGCATCTGTCGGAAAGGATGATTTCCCAATTGGACGGAAGCGTTTTTTCAAGCAACGGAATTCCTGAATAATGCCAGACCATTGCCAGTTGCTGGACACGCTCGATTAAAGGATCCTCATCGTCTATTCGTTTTGCCGTGACAATCAGGGAGGGCAAAAAGCGCAAGCACAAATCTGCTGAAAGCAAACTTCCGGCTCTAATCGCACCATCGTAACGGGGGAGCATCGTCTCTATGTTTTCCAGAGGTGCATTTCTGTTGATGAGGAGCTGTGCAATGTGGTACAAGGTTTTGGCTCCCCAAATGGCTGCTTGCGGGTCAAAGGCCGGTGGAGTCCCAGGGTAATTCAAAGATTCCGAGGCATAATCCTTCTCCAGAAAGGCTTGTACGTAATCAATTTCCAGCTCGTCAATATCAAGATGCTGGGTGTAAAGCAGCATTTCTTCGCGTTGACGGAGGCCTTCGATGGTATTGTAAAAATTCGCCTCTTCCAGTTGCATGATGGGGCGTATTGTGGGTAATTTACACTGTTGCATCGAGCAGCCAAGGCCAGAGCGATTACCAGTGTTGATTCATAGAGGTTTTACATGATGCAAGATAAAGTATTTAGTTCTCAACAAATGAAAAGAAAAGTATCTTTAGGCATCCTCAGACTGGAAAACCCGTCTGAAAGGAATTGCACAAAAAAAATGTTTTTTTCATTGACCCAGGAGACTGTACTACTTGTATAGAAAGTGTGCTGTATTGGTTGAAATATGTGAAGAAACATGATAGGTTGAAGCCAGTATTAATTATGGTGGAAAGCTCAAATGCTATTGCTCATAAGTTGAAGGGTCAATATGGAATTGATGTTCCGTGCCTCGCAGATGTAACGGGTGACATATCCAAAAAAATCACCTCGTTTCTACGCCAGTATTTTTCGTTTTGGATGAAGAAAACAAGCTTTTAGATTTTGATAAATGCGGTGGGAGATTGATCAACGAAGCAAGGTTAGATATCTTGATTAAGAAGTCCTCAGAAAGCCATATTAAAACTAAAAAATTGTCGAAGGCGGAGCAAATTTCACTAAGTCTGGATAGCGAAATTTACCCAGCAGGAGCCATTTGCAATTTGGCTTCAGATAAAAACCATTTTTATGCCATTGACAAAACGTTTCGAACGATCATTCAATTTGATCGGAATGGGGTCGTTGAAGGTGTGGTGAATGACAAAATACCGGGATTTGATGCACAACAACCGATTCAAATTTCGTTGGAGCGCGATGCAGGAGGGGGTATGGAGGCATTGGTTTTTGATACTGCATTTTTTTGGCATCACCAGCTTTACAGTGTCAGATTTGCTTCAGAGTGCAAGTTAACAAAAGTGAAAAAAATTAGTATTGCAACTGATTCCAGCTTTCAGGCTAGTGGGTCCTTTTCAAAAATCAATGGAGACTTTTTGCTCACGACTGTGCCCTATCCAGCTTTATGGAAGGATTCCTCAAGCTTGGCCAAGTTTGCACCCGTCTATCAATCCTCAGAAGACATCGGAGGTAAATTTGAATTATCTCCTGTTGACGATTATTTGCATGGGCCTTTATTTAAAGCTTGCAGCAGCTTAAAAGGTGACCCTAAGTTTTCTCCTGAAAAAAACCTGCCTTTGAGCCCTATCTAGTCGTTCCTTAACAACCTACAATCAGTTCCTCTGAAGCGCAAAAAGAATCGGGTAAAAAGAAGTGTTTTTTTATTTCTTTAGCCAGTTGCCTCATCATTTTTTTGAGATTCCATCCTGTTGCTGC
>Ga0316204_10000311_pt1 | contig 197768 bp, 154 predicted proteins | sample 6monrhotite_MG_2_FD_205661 | JGI IMG/M metagenome (GOLD analysis project Ga0316204, IMG submission 205661) | Microbial mat bacterial communities from mineral coupon in-situ incubated in ocean water Damariscotta River, Maine, United States -... | ecosystem: Environmental > Aquatic > Marine >... | reverse complement strand
ACCGACACCGACACCGACACCGACACCGACACCGACACCGACACCGACACCGACACCGACACCGACACCGACACCGACACCGACACCGACACCGACACCGACACCGACACCGACACCGACACCGACACCGACAGCTCGACGCTGGACTCGGGCTACGAGGTCTGCGACGACGGCAAGCTGATCTGTCCCCCAGGCGACCATTGCGCCTACTGCCAGACCTTCACCACGTCGGGGAGCGGCTACGGGTACGGGGTCGAGCTCGCCTGCATCCCCGACGGAGCCACCTGCGGGCGTCCGCACCGCGTAGCCGGGGACGCGGTCCAGGCCGAGGCCTGTCGGGTCGACACCTGGGCACGACCGAACCGCGCCGTCGAGGTCGCCCTGACGCCAGACGCCCAGCGCCGGGCCGCCGAGGTGTGGACGACCCTCGCCCTCGAGGAGCATGCCAGCGTGGCGGCCTTCGCCCAGTTCACCCTCGACCTGCTCGCCCACGGCGCCCCCGCTCGTCTGGTCGCCGACGCCCAGCAAGCCGGCATGGAAGAAGTACGGCACGCGCGTGCTGCGTTCCAGCTCGCCAGTACGTTCATGGGCTCACCCGTCGGTCCGGGCCGTCTGGCCCCGGCCGATCGCCACGCCGAGACCCTCGTGGAGCTCGCGGTCAGCACGTTCGTCGACGGCTGCCTCAACGAGACGCTGTCCACCGCCCTCGCCGCAGCACGCCTCGAGGCAGCGAGCCACCCGCAGGTGCGCCACGTTCTCTCCGAGATCGTGGGCGACGAGACCCGACACGCGGCCCTGGCCTGGGCCACGGTGGCGTGGGCCCTGAATGAAGGCGGAAGCGTGGTCCGCGACGCGGTCATCGCGGCCTGGAGCAGCTACGAGCTGCCCACGATCGCCGATGCCGGCAGGGCGCTCCCCGAGGTCGGGGTGTTGTCCGCAGAGCACCAGCAGCACGCCCTGCGGCAGTGCCACGACGAGGTGCTGGCCGTGGCGGTCTCAGCCCTCCTCGCGGGTGCGCCCGCAGCCGTGCATGCGCAAGCCTGAAGGGATCGCCTAAAGGGAGGCGGCATGCGTACCGAAAGCAGGGCCAAGAGGTCGTTGCATGCCGTTGCGCATCCTGCTCATCGAAGACAACCCGTCGGACGCCGCCATGGTGCGCCGGCTGCTGCGCCACGGACTCGACGAGGCGCCAGCCATCGACCACGTGGGCACGCTGCAGCTCGGCGTGCGGCGGGTCCGGCAGGTCGCCTACGACATCGTCCTGCTGGACCAGCAGCTCCCCGATTCGTCGGGGGCCGATGCCGTGGAGCGGCTGCGGAGCCTGCAGCCCTGCCCGCCCATCGTGATGCTCACGGGTCTCGTCACCTTGGAGGCGGCGGAGCGCTGCTTGAGCAAGGGCGCTCAGGACTACCTCGTGAAGGGCCAGACCAACGGACCCATGGTGGCCCGAGCCATCCGGTACGCCATGGAGCGCCACGCCGCCGAGGCCCGGCTGCACGCCCTCGCCACCATCGACACCATGACGGGCCTGCCCAACCGTGCCTTGTTCCAGGCCACCCTCGGCCAGTCCTGCGAGCGGGTGATCCGTCACGGCGGCGAGCTGGTCCTGCTCTACCTGGATCTCGACGGCTTCAAGGACGTCAACGACACCATGGGGCACGCCGCCGGGGACGAGCTCCTGCGGATGGCCTCCCATCGGCTTCGCGACCAGCTCCGAGCCGAGGACCTTCTCTGCCGGCTCGGCGGCGACGAGTTCGCCGTTGTGCTCGAGAACCTCGCCGACCCCGACGCAGCGGCGAGGGTGGCCCACAAGCTCGTGGAGACCCTCAGCGCGCCGTTCCGGCTCGACGGCGACCACCCGGTCCGAGTGAGCGCCAGCATCGGCATCGCCACCCTGCGCACCGCCCTGGATGCCGAGAGCCTGATGCGCCAGGCCGATCTGGCCATGTACAGCGCCAAGGAGCAAGGCAGCACCTGGCGCTTCTTCGAGCCCCGTCTCCAAGTGGAAGTCGAGCGCCGGATCCGGCGCCAGAGCGAGCTGCGGTCGGCCCTGGAGCGTGGGGACTTCGCGCTGCACTACCAAGCCATCGTGAGCCTCGATGACGGCGTCCCTGCCGCCTATGAAGCGCTGGCCCGCTGGCACCGCCCCGACGGCATCGACGTCGGTGGCTCGTTCATCCCGGACGTGGAGCAGAGCTCCCTGGCCATCCCCTTCGGGTGCTGGGTGCTCGACGAGGCCTGTCGCCAGCTCGGCGTGCTCAAGAAGCGAGGCTCCGACGCCAGCATCACGGTGAACGTGAGCCCACGACAGGTGCTCAGCCCCCCTCGCGAACCCAACCTCGTACGGGTCGTCGAAGAGGCGTTGGCACGCCACGACGCGCCGGCCGAGCGTCTCATCGTCGAGGTCACCGAGCAGACCTTTGCCCACGACCTGGACCGCACGTCGGCCATCCTCGGAGACCTTCGCCAGCTCGGTGTACGGGTCGCCATCGACGACTTCGGCGCCGGCTACAGCTCCCTGCAGTACCTGGCACGGCTCCCCGTCGACCTGCTGAAGATCGACGGCAGCTTCGTGAAGCGCAGCACCACCCCGAGAGGGCGCGCCCTCCTGGAGGCCATCGTGCAGCTCGGCAAGAGCGTCGGCATGGACGTCATCGCCGAGTGGGTCGAGACGCCCGAACAGGTGGAGATGCTCCGCAAGATGGGCTGTCCCCTCGCTCAGGGCTGGCACTTCTGCGCCGCACAGCCGCCCAACGAGGTCCACTGGCCCATCGCGTCGAAGCGAGGCCTCCGGCTCCTCGCCAGGTAGGTCCTCCAACGACGGAGCCCCGGCGCGGACGCCAGGGCTCTCTCTCGCTCACGCCCACAACGGCCTAGCGCCGTCGGCGCAGCCCCAGCAGGCCGACGAGGCCGAGCAGGGCGCCCGCGGAGCCCGAAGACGCGTTGCACGCCACGCCGGTGGGCAAGCCGCCGTCGGGACGCACCGGGTCCGACAGCTCGTCGTCGAACTGCACGATGTCTTCGTCGCTCTCGAGCGCGCCACCGGGATCGATGTCGCCAGGGCCGTCGTCGTCGTCGTCGCCGAGGGTGGGATCCGGATCCGGATCCGGATCCGGATCCGGCTCGGGCTCGGGGCCCCCGTTCCAGTCGGTGGCCGGGTCCGCGAAGCCACGGATCCAGTCGAGCTCCCGAGCGACCCGGGCGGCACCGTTGTCGCCTCCCACGCAACCGGGGAAGACGAAGGAGTTCACGCCGGCCAGCTCATAGCCATCGGGGGTGTCCTCCAGCGCCGCGCCACCGGAGTCCCCGAAGCAGACATTCTGCTGGTTGTCCGACGAGTAGATGACCCAGCTGTCCCAGTAGTAGGGCGCGATGGTGGACCAACGCTTGCGGCCCCCATCGTTGGCGTTGTCGGAGGTGACCCCGAAGCCGACGAAGGTGAGGTCGTCGCCCATCCAGCTGTTGTTGACTTGCTCGTCGTTGACCACCATGGGGTCGGCCGAGACCGGCGAGGACGCCAAGCGCACGATGGCGAGGTCGCCCACCAGGTTGTTGGGGTTCCACGAGGGGTGGATGTAGGCCTCGATGACCTCGATGGCCTCGTCTTGGCCCGTGGGGCCGAAGACGTTGTGGGAGACGTACACCCAGATGTCGCCCCGGTTGACCAGAGACTCCTGCCCTTCGATGCAGTGGGCGGCGGTGAGTACCCACTCGTCGTCGATCAGCGTGCCCGAACAGAACGGAAAGCCATTGCCGTAGCCGAAGCTCACGAAGTTCACGACCGCGCGGAACTCACTGCTGGTGGCATCGGTGCCGTTGACCATTCCCTCCGTGCCACCGGGCACCGCGACCCCCGGACGCCCAGGGAGGCCAAAGCCAGGAGGCATCACGAAGTTGGGCATGCCTGCAGGCTCGAGAGGCCCGAGCTCGTCGGGGTGCGCGACGCCGAAGCCGCCGGACTCGATGGAGAGCCCCACCGTGGAAGCCTGCGTCGTGGTCGTGAGCGCAAGGAGCAACACAGCAGTCATCTGAACCTCCATCAACAGAGTAGCTTGTCGCAGGCCCCCTCGTGGGACCAGCCGAGGGATTCACTGGGCCCTGACAGACCACCAGGGGGTCTCACGCCAGTGACCCTTGTGAACGCTGTTCTGCACGTGATCCAGACCGCGGCGCACGAGGCGTTCAGACCCCCAGCGGAGGAGGGGCCCACAAGGCGACGGCGACGAACGCGAAGAAGGCGAGCGAGACGTAGCCGTTGAGGTCGAAGAAGGCCTTGTCGATGCGGGACAGGTCGTCGGGACGCACGATCCAGTGCTCGTAGGCGAGCACGGCGGCAATCACGGCCACCCCCACGTAGTAGGCCGCTCCGAGCGGCACGAGGGACGGGAGCGCCAGCAGGCAGGCCACGGTGACCACGTGGAGCAACACGCTCACAGCCAGGGCTCCCTTGAGGCCGAGCACGGCAGGCACCGAGTGCAGCCCTCGCTCCCGATCGAAGCCGGCATCCTGGCAGCTGTAGATGATGTCGAAGCCCGCCACCCAGGTGCCCACCGCCGCGGACAGCGTGAGGGGGACCCAGCCGTAGCTGTCGGTCAGGGCGATCCACACCCCGGTGGGCGCGAGGGCCAAGGCCGCGCCGAGGATGACGTGGCACAGCGCCGTGTAGCGCTTGGCCAGGGAGTAGCCCCACACGATGCCGATCGCGAAGGGGGACAGCAGCAGCACCGTGCGGCCGAGGAGGGCACAGCACAGCGCGAAGAGAACGGCCGAGCCGATGGTGAAGCCCCAGGCCGCCCCGACGCTGATCTGTCCCGACGGGATCTCCCGCCCCGCCGTCCGGGGGTTCGCCGCGTCGATGTCCCGGTCCACGACCCGGTTGAACCCCATGGCCGACGACCGAGCGAGGACCATGCACAGCACGCAGAGCACCAGCTGGGTCACGGTCACGTCGACCTGCTGCGCAGCCAGCGCGGCGGCCGCCAAGGCGAAGGGCATCGCGAAGATGCTGTGGGAGAGCTTGATCATCCGGCTGTAGGTGATCAGCGGGCTCGCAGCCGAGGTGGCCGTGCTCATGACGTCTCCGGGAGACGCGGGGCCTCCAGCCAGCGGACAGGGGGGCGCTCGTTCAGGTCAGAAAGGGCATCGAGGCCTTCGAGCAACAGCACCCCGGGTCGAGCTCCCTCGACGAACCGACCGAGGTCGGGACGCCGCAAGGCGCGGGAGCCGCCGGAGGTGGCTGCACGAAGCCACACCAAGGGGTCGAGGTGGGGCGCGCGGCCGACGAGGACCTCGATCTCCCCGAGGACGTCGAGATCCGGGCTGCTGGCGAGGGAGTCGGTGCCGAGGGCGAGCGGAACCCCCGTGGCGACGAGGCCGTCGAGGTCGGGAAGCTCCCCCAGAATGTGAAGGTTGGACCGCGGGCAGAGGCACAGCGACACCCCACGGGCCGCCAGCAGGGCGTGCTCCTCGCGGTCGAGCTGCACGCCGTGGACCAGCAGCACCTCGTCGTGGAGCACCCCCAGGCCATCCAGGTAGGCCACGAGGCCATGCCCATGCCCGAAGACCGCCAGATCGCTGTCGGGGATGCCAAGGGAGCGAAGCCACGCGGCATAGGGCCCGTCCAAGTGGCGAACGAGCTCGACCTCGCCACGGTCCTCGCCCAGGTGAAGGCTCACCGGCACCCCGGCACGGGGGGCCATGGTGGCACGCAGCAGCTCCGGGCCCACCGAGTACACCGCGTGGGGGCCAGGCCGGGTCCGCACGCCTTCCCCCGAGGGATCGCTGGAGGCCGCCTGGAGCCGCACGGCGAGGTCGGGCTTGTTGGACCACCCCGTGAGCTCGTGCTGCACCACACCTTGCATGCCTTGCTGGCGAAACGCGGGGGCCGTGTGCCCTCCGTTGCTGATGTCGAAGACCCCGACGGTGCCGGCGTCGCGCATGCGCCGTGCGGCGGCCGACTCCATCTCCTCGTCGACTGGGGCACGGTCCGACATCAACCGGCGCACCCATGGGATGAAGCCCTCGCCCCCAGGAACGAGGCCTTGGGAGGCAAACTCCAGATGCAGGTGGGCATTGATCAGCCCTGGCACCATCCACCCGTCGTGGGCAGCGGGGTCGCCGGAATGGGCCCGTCGCACGGCCTGCACGACACCGCTGGCGTCGACCTCCACCACGCCGTCGTCGAGCACACCGCCGGGGGTGAGCACCCGACGGGCCCGATGCCGGCGCACCGGTGCGGGGTTCAGCACCGGGCCGCGGTGCCCAGCGGGGCAGGCCCCACGGGGTCGACTGCGGAGGCCGCCAGCAGCCGGCCCTCGAAGCCCGCCACCCTCAGGTGGTAGGCGACGTCGGCCTTGACGGTGTCGAGCTGCTCGACCGACGACACCGGCAGGGCGCCGAGGTGGTCGCAGCCCATCCTCAAGCTGGCTTGAGCCATGCCCATGCCCTCGGTATCGGGGGCGGCATGGAGGGACGGCACGTTGTCGAGCACCAGCCGCGCGATGGCGTTCGCGCGCAGGTGGTCCACCGCGGTGTTGGCCTCCGAGCCTGCGGCACCATCGCCGAAGGCCGCCCACACCCGGGCCGCACGAAACACGCCGTGCAGATCTTGGATACGGCGCAGGGCGAGGAGCGTGTCGACCCGGTCCTCGATGCTCTCTCCGCGGCCCACGACCAAGGTGGCCACCGCCTCCAGTCCCTCTCGGGCCACCTCGCCCCACCACCCCTCGAGGGTGGCCACGCGATCGGCATCGATCAGCTGGCCGAGGGGGTCGTCGTGGACTTCGTGTAGGCCCGCAGCGGCGAGGCCCGCCACGGCGTCGCCGGGCACGGCGCCCTTCAGACGGGCCCCCGGGTGGAGACGGGCCGCTTCCTGCACCGTCTCGGCGTCGAGGCGCCCCGAGAGGGACACCGTCGCCACGCCGCTCCGCACGAGCTCGGCGGCGTCGGGGCCGTCCGCTCGGAAGCTCCAGCTCACCACGCCGTCGGGATGAAGCGCCTGGCGACGCTGATCGGCGACGAAGCCGAGCTCGGGCAATGCGGCCTCGCGGTAGAGACACAGCGCCTCGTCGCGGGTCAGCCGCCCGCCATCGAGGGCCTTCTCGAGGGCGTCGTCCACGTCGACCCGGGGGCGGAACGTCGAGGAGGGACCGAACAGAGCGACCTCCTCGCTGCCCACGAGTCCCTCACGGTGGGCCACCGCTGCGAAGCGGCGGAGCCCCATGAGCGCACGGTCGTCGAGGGGGTAGCGGAGGGCCTCGCTGACGTAGTGCAGGTCGCGCCCCTCGTAGTGGTCGGGAATGGCTGCGACGCCGCGGGAGCCCGCGTCGCGTACCGCCTCGATCACCGACGGGTCGAGGCCTTCGCGGCCCGCCCACACGGCGAACACGAAGGGCAGGCCCGTCCAGTCTTTCCAGGCCTGCGCGAGGTCCACGCGCACGGACAACCGGTCTGGCAGCTCCCGGGCCACGTCGCCGATGACCACGCTGGCCACCTCGCCTCGCGCGGCCTCCACCCCCGAGCCCGGCTCACCGGCCTCGATGATCAAGTCGGGCCGAACCCGCTCGGACAGGGGCCCTTGGGTGAGCAGCAGGCGGGCCAGGGTGACGGAGGTGCGGCTCACGCCATCGAGCACGACCTTGCGCCATTGCTCCGGCGGGGTCTCCGCAGCGAGGAGCACCGAGGTGACCGGGCCCTCGGATCCGATGCACCAACCCGGCACGATGCGGTAGCGGTCGTCGGTGAGCACGGCGGCGACCGGGCACAGGGCCACGTCGACCTCACCGTCGGCCAGCATGCGGGCGATCACCGAGGGATGACCATCGACCACATCGAAGCGGTCGCGGTCGAGGGCCTCGGTGAGGGGATGGGCGTTGACGTAGCCGACGATGCCGATGCGGGGACGTCGGGCAGGCTCCTGGTGCATGTCAGGCCTCGGCCGCGATGGAGTAGAGGGTGTCCCGCTCGACCGGAATGCGTCCAGCGCGGCGAATCAAGGCCACCAGCTCGTTGCGGGTGAGCTGCTGCGGCGTCTTGGCCCCAGCCATGTGGTAGATGCGCTCTTCCCGCACGGTGCCGTCGATGTCGCTGCAGCCGAAGTCGAGACACACCTGGGCGAGCTGCACGCCGAGCATCACCCAGTAGGCCTTGATGTGAGGGAAGTTGTCGAGCATCAGCCGGCTCACCGCCATGGTGCGGAGGGAGTCGACATCGCTCGGCGAACGAAGCTTGGCGAGCCGGTTGCCTTCGTTGTGGAAGCGCAGTGGGATGAACGTCTGGAACCCCCCCGTCTCGTCCTGGAGTTCCCGGAGCCGGAGCATGTGGTCGACGCGCTCCTCGAGGGTCTCGATGGACCCGAACAGCATCGTGGCGTTGCTGCGCATCCCGAGTCGGTGGGCGGTGCGGTGCACCTCGATCCAGCCCTCGGTGTCGACCTTGTCGTTGCACAGCTTCTTGCGCGCCCGGTGGGCGAAGATCTCAGCCCCACCGCCGGGCATGCTGTCCTGACCGGCATCGCGGAAGGCGGTGATGATCTCGGCGTAGGACATGTCGAACTTCTTGGCGTAGTAGTCGATCTCGACCGCGGTGAAGCCCTTGATGTGCAGGTCGGGTCGCTCGTTCTTGATCGCCTGCAGCAAGTCCGTGTAGTAGGCGAACGGCAGGCCCGGATGCAGGCCGTTGACGATGTGCACCTCCGTCATGAAGGTCCCGGACAGCGCCTCCACACGACCCACCGCTTCCTCGATGCTCATCGTGTAGGCGTCACCGGCATCGGGCATGCGGCGGGCGAAGCTACAGAAGATGCAGCTGGCTTCGCACACGTTCGTGGCGTTGATGTGCAGGTTGCGGTTGAAGAACGTGATGTCTCCATGGAGACGCTCCCGGACGAGGTTCGCCAGGGCCCCCACCGCGCTGACGTGGGGGGACTCCATGAGCCGCATGCCGTCGCTCTCGGTGAGTCGCTCTCCTTCGAGCACCTTGTCGACCACATCCGACAGGCCGGCGCTGGCGAGGGTGCGACGCACCACCCGGGAGAGCCGCGGCGCCGCCATGCCGACGGGCACACCGGGCGCGTCGACCCCGTGGGTCGCAGGAACCGGCTCGCCGAACGGGAAGCACGTGATGGCCTCGGCTCGGGAGGCCGCGAGGGGCTTCAGCGCACCGAAGCGGTGCCCCTCGGCTGCGGAGTGGGTGGACTCGACCGTCATGCATCACCTCGGTTGCGGTCAGGGGCATCGTCGGGGGCCAGGTGGCCCTGCATGGTGCCGTCCCAGCGTCGCATCGCCTTGTTGTCGACCCCGATCCGGTCCAGGATTCGCGCGACCACGGTGTCGAGAAGCTGCGGAATGTCGGCTGGAGCGGAGTAGAACGACGGGGACGCCGGCATGACCATGGCGCCCGCCTCGGCCACCGCCACCATGTTGCGCAGCATCACCAGGCTGTACGGCGTCTCGCGGACGACCAACAGCAGCCGACGCTGCTCCTTGAGCATCACGTCGGCGGCGCGCCCAATCAAATCGGCGGACAGGCCGTGGGCGATGCGTCCCAGGCTTCCCGCGCTGCACGGAACCACGACCATGGCCTCGAAGCCGGCGGAGCCCGAAGCAAACGGGGCGGTCATGTCTCCCGAGGCGTAGATCGGAAAGCCGAAGGTCTCCGGATCGATCCCCACCTCGTCGTTCCACACCAGGCGCCCGTAGCGGGAGAACACCACGTGGGGCTCGACGTCGTGGGAATGGGTGGCGAGCCAATCGAGGAGCCGATGGGCATACGGAGACCCCGAGGCCCCGGTGACCCCGATGACGATCTTCCGCTTGGCTGGATTCCCCTGGCTCATCGCGTGCGGTCCGCGAGGTAGAGGCCGAGGGCGCGCAGGGCGTCTCGTCCTTCACCGGGCGGAAGCGTGTCGAGGGCGGCCAGGGCCTCCGCAGCGTAGCCATGGGCGGCCTCCTGGGCCTGGTCTAGGGCGCCGCTGTCGCGAACCTGCTGCACCAGCTCCCGCACCCGCTCGGGCACCGGAGCCCCCGCCGTGAGCTCGTCCCGAAGCCCCGAGATGCGCTCCATGGCGTACACCAGCGGCAGCGTGACCTTGCGCTCCCGCAGGTCGGCGCCCGTGGCCTTGCCGGTGCCCTCCGCGTAGTCGAGCACGTCGTCGGCGATCTGGAACGCGCGCCCGACCCCTCGTCCGAACCGACGCAAGGCCTCGGCCGCCTCGTGGTCGCCTGCCGCCAGGGCCGGAGCCGACACGCACCACGCGATCAGCGCCGCCGACTTGCGGTCGACAACGTCCATGTACTGCTCCACCGTGGTGTCCAACCGACCGGCGTACCGCAGCTGGAGCATCTCCCCCTCGGCCATCTCAGTCACCGTGGCGCCGAGGGCACTCACCGCCGCGTGCCCGCCCTCCTCCGCCGCCAGGAGCACCGAGCGCGCGAGGCAGAAGTCCCCGGTGAGCACCGTTGCGGGAGCCCCGTAGATCCGGTGGGCCGCCGTGCGCCCGCGTCGAACCTCGCCATCATCGACGACGTCGTCGTGGAGGAGGGAGCCGAGGTGGAGAAGCTCCCCGACGCACATCAGACGCGCCACGGGCTCGGTGTAGTCGACGGTCCGGGCCGCGAGGGCCGTGAGCGCCGGGCGGAGCCGCTTGCCGCCCGCGTCGAGCAGGTACCCGGCGATGGCCGGCACCTCCGCAACGTCCGACATCACCAGCTCCGCCAGGGCGGTCTCGCAGTCGCGCAGCTCCACCGCGACGAGGGCGAGCGCATCCGCGGGACCGTCGATCCGGCTCAGCGGGGCTCCAGCACCCAGGCCGGCCGGACGAGTGCGCACGGGTGCAGCGAACGAACGAACAGCGAGGGGGGACGAGCCTTGCACGACCGACATGGAGGATCTCCGGGGGCAGGACCAGGTCCGTATCTGTCCCTCGCCCAGTTTTCAATCATTTTTGAAGAAAGTGATGCCAGCCCTTCCGAATCGTGTGATGTCCTCCAGACAAGGGGCGTACGCCATGTCGGACGAACGGGACAAAGCCCGCCAGGAAGCTGTCGATCTCGCTGCTGAGACCATGGGCGAGCTGATCGCTTTCTGGGGCTTCAAGGCATCGATGGGCCGCATCTGGACGGTCCTGTACCTCGCCCCCGACCCGCTCACGGCCGACGCCATCGCCGAGCGGACCGGCCTGTCGTCCGGCGCCGTGTCGATGGGCCTCGCCGACCTCAAGCAGTGGGGCGTCGTGGATCGCGCCTCCGTGCCCGGGACCCGCAAGCGCCACTTCCGCGCCGAGACCGACGTCTGGGGCATCGTGCGGCGCATCTTCCGGGAGCGGGAGCTGAGGATGGTCGCCCGCGCCATGGGCCGCTTCAAGCAGGCCAGCGAGCGGATCCAGGAAGCCCTCGAGGACAACCCGGACGACGAGGAGCTTCGCTTCATCCTGGGCCGCCTCCAGGGGCTGGGGACCCTCGCCAGCATCGGCTACCGCATCGTCGAGAACTTCGCCGAGGTGGGCACGCTGAGCCTGGCCCCGATCCGAGATGCCCTCGGGGGCTCCCGCGGCGGGAATGCCCGTGTCGACTGAGGCCCCATTGATCGCCCGCGGGCCGGGACGACCCGTGCCGCCCGACGACGCCGTGCACGAAATTCGGCGCTTCCTGTTGCGCTGCCGGACGTGGGCGACCGAGCGGGAGCTGCCCGCACGCAGAGCCCGACTTCAGCACAGCGATGCCCCCGAAGAAGCAGCCAAGCTGCATGGATGGCTCACCTATGTCCAGTTCTTGGACCACACTCTCGCCGAGCTCGACGAGGGAACCCTCGACCATTGGTTCGAGGCACCACCGCCGCCTTCGGAGCCGCAGGACGCGTCCGACGGTGGCGCGCCTTCCAGCGGCCCCGTATAGTTGCCGCAGATTGGGGTCATGATGTCCATGTTGTTGTTGGGCCTTCTCGCGTGCGGGACGCCCCCCACCATCGAAGGCAAGGTCGTCGACATCTGGGGCAACCCGGTCGAAGGGGCCACCGTGATGATGGTGGGCCAGAACGCCCGCCCGCTGACCGACGCCGAGGGTCGGTACGAGCTGCCCGTCATCGTCGGAGAGCACGAGCTCAAGGCCGGCCGCAAAGGCTACGTCCAGGCCCATGCCACGATGGCCGTCGTGGAAGGCCAAGTGCCCGACGGGCCGGTGTTCGAGCTCTACCCACGCCCCGAGCAGCCCGGCTTCTTCGCCGTCGGCCACGGCCAGTACGTGCCGCTGCGCCCCGAGACGGTGCAGGCGGTCGGCAACGAGCTGCGCAGCTACCGGGGCCTCAAGAGCAAAGGTGAAGCCAGCCTGTCGGCCCAGGACTTCAAGGAGTTCCTGTTCCACACCGAGCTGACCGAAGACGAAGTGCTCCGGCTCGATGTGCAGCTCCGCAAGCTCGCGTACCAGCCCGATGGCGAGGTCCCCGGACCGCTTCGTCCCACGCCGATCAAGGTGGGCATGTACACCGACGCCGGAGCCATCCCGGTCGAGGTCGTTCGGATGAAGTCCCGCACGGACTACCGCTTGGTGCCCAAGCAGCCGCTGGAGCCGGGGGTCTACGCCTTCCAGACGCAGCACCTCCTCGACAGCAACGATCCGGTGGGCTTCCAGCAGCTGCCCGAAGAGCTGCGGGTCGTCTTCCCCGTCGACCTGCGCTAGCACGCCGTCGACGAACGCTCCCATGCTCGGTCCGAGCGCGTCGACAACCAGCTAGCTCCCGCGGCCGCCCCGTAGCAGCGCAGTGCGGGGCCACGAGGCCCGCCACCGCTACTCCTTGACGATGACGAACTCGACCCGACGGTTGGTGGAACGTCCACCGTCCGTGCCGTTGTCGGCGATCGGCTTGGACTCGCCGTAGCCCTTGGCCCGCAGCATCTCGGCCGCCACGCCCTTGCCGATGAGGTACTCGACCACCGACTCAGCGCGGCTCTGGGACAGCTTCAGGTTGGAGCTCTCGGCCCCCTGGCTGTCCGTGTGGCCCTGCACCTCCACCGTGCCGTCGATGGGCGCGGTCTGGATGGTCGCCGCCACCTCGTCGAGGAGGGCGAAGCTTCGCTCTTCGATGATGGCCTTGCCGGTCTGGAAGTACACCTTGTCGAGAATGACGATCTTGTCGCCTTCCATCTGCACCTTGGTCGGACGCAGCTTCGCCTCGACGACGACTTCCTCCCCCGCCGTCACCGACACGTTCTGCCGGTGCACCCCGTAGCCAGGAGCCGTGACGAAGATCATGTAGTCGCCGGTGCCCACGTCGTGGGTCGCGTCGCCCAGGCCTGCCCCTCGTTCGTCGGGAAGGCACCGGTCGTCGTCGCCGATGTACCGCACGTCGGCGCCGGCCAGCGGCGCGTCGTCTTCGTTGCGGACCTTCACCACGACCTTGCCAGCCACACGCTCCAGCACGAGGTTCACGTCGGTGGCCACCGCGCCGTAGGACATGCTCTGGGCCGCCTTGAGGCAGCTGCCCGCCGTGGCAGTCACCTCGAAGCCCTGACCCGCAGCTCCGGTCACCGACCGGGGCGCCGCCTGTGCCGCGTCTCCGTTGACCGAGACCGTGGCATCCTCTTGGACGTTGCCCTCCCACGTGGCCATGAAACGAATCGCCGGCAGCTCGTCGGGGCAGCCATCGTCGTCCTGGAAGCCGTTCACCGTCTCAGGCTGACTCACGCAGTCGTCGTCGCGATCGGCCAGGCCGTCGGCGTCGCTGTCCTTGGGGCTCGCCGACGCTGTGCCAAAGCCACCGCCGATGAGCACGCGGATCGGCGATGCGCCTGCACCACGACCCAGGCCAAAGCCCAAACCCCCACTGATGTGGGCACCTTGTTCGCGCACGTGCCGAACGCCGAGGGTGGCCTCTGCGCCCACACCGATGGCCTCGCGAACGGTCGCCGAGACGGGCACGCCGATGTCGGCCTCGAGGGTGATGCCCGTCATGTCGTCGATCAGGTAGCCGATCGCTCCTCCCGCCTCGATGGAGTCTCCCCCTTCGGTGGACGCCGGACGAGCATCCGGGTCGGTGTTGGGCGCGAGCCGTCCACCGATCTGGGTGGTGATGGTCAGCGCGTCGGCCTCCACGGTGTTGGACAGGGCCAACATGCCGGCCACGCCGGTGTCGCCGAGGAAGTCGTCGGGACGCCCCGTCGGCACGTCGAGGGCCGCGATGACGCCGAGGCCGTACCGCCCAGTGTCTCCGGGCTGCATCAGCGCCACCAGGGACGACAGGCGAACGTCGCCGAGGCTCGCCCCCTGGGAACCGTCGGGGCCGCTGGAGGCCAGGTAGAACGGCACCGACAGGTCGAAGCGGACCGGGTCAGCGGCCACGACACCCGCGGTGAGGTTGGCGGCGAACACGTTGCTGAGCACCGCAGTGGGGTCCGCATCGTCCGGCCCTTGGAACACCAGGGGCTCGTTGGCGAACTCACCGAGGGCGCCCGCATACCAGGAGCCGGACTCCATGTCGCCGGGGCGGAGGAGCCGCAGCGGATCGCGGGGATCCGCGTCGAAGGAGGCCAAACGGAATCCGTGGGCATCGAAGCCACCGGCGGCGGTGGCCGCGGTGTCCGTGCCGTCGGTGGTTTGGGCGAGAGAGGGCGCGACGAGCGCGAGAAGCAGAGCGAGGGACATTCAGTGGCTCACAGCGAAGAGAGGTCGTTGCGGAGACCCGGCGAGAAGGGCGAGGTCTGCAGCGTGCCAGGGTCATTGGCGTAGATGGTGTCTTCGTGCTGCACCATGGTGCCGCCGGTGAGGTCGGGGTCGCGGGTCAGCGACTGATTCGCATCTCCCTCGGCGCCCCAGGCGTACGAAGACACCAGGGTGTTGGTCGTATCGAAGAGGCTGACCGTGTCTCCGTCGTTGGTCAGCAGCAGGCCCGGCGTGCTCGCCGTGAAGATGTTCACTCCTGCAGGAGCACCGAGGGCGCAGAGCTCTTGGGTGGTGACGACGGTGTAGGGCGTGCCACCGCCGAACACGACCACAACCTCGCCAGGCGCGAGGCTGAGGGCTGCGAAGACGTGCCGGATGGTTCCGGACCCGTCACGGATCGTGTAGCTGGTGAGGTCGATGGTCGACGCGCCGACGTTCACGATCTCCACGAACTCGTCTTCGGTGCCGTTCCGCGTGCCATCGCAGTTGGCATCACCCGGCTCGACGCCGCCGATTCCATTGACCGGGGGCGGGTCCGCCAGGACCTCGTTGATCAACAGGTCGGGAAGGATCACACCCGTGTCGCCGGTGCTGCCCGTGGGGGCAGAGCCGGTGTCGCCCGTCGCGGCCGTGCCGCCCCCCGTACCGGTGTCACCGGTCGGTGCGGTGCCCGTGTCGCCAGTCGCGACCGTGGAGGTGTCGCCGGTGGCTCCGGTGTCGCCCGTGTCCACGACCGCGCAGGACGGGTTGGCGAGGCCTGGGGTGCCGAGGTCGCCTTCCCCGTAGAGGTCGGTGGCTTCGCACCAGTTCGCCGCCACGTCGTTGCCAGCCGCCGTCGTAACCGCAGCGTCGAGGCTCATGGAGGCACCCGTCGGGTCGGGGTAGGTCGGGCCACCGTCGTAGCGAACCTCGTCGAGGACCACACCCGTGGACGTCGCCACGATGACTTCGTCGTCGGAGTTGCCCAGGGTGGTGCCGGTGTACACCACGTCCACCGCGAGGCCTCCGTTGGTGCCCGCGTTGCCGTTGTTGCCGAGCACCAGGTAGCCGCCGCCCGCAATCAAGGTCGAGCTCGTCACCTGGAACGTGAAGCCACCGTCATCGCCAATCTGCAGGCCAGTGATATCGACCGGAAGCACGCCGGGGTTGTGCAGCTCGAACCACTCGCCATCGGCGTCCAGCACCGCGCTCGGGTTCTGCATGATCTCGGTGATCACCACATCCCCTGCGACGAGGCTGTCGACCGGAAACCCGCCGGAGCCCGTGTCACCGGTGGACCCTACCGACGTGTCCCCCGTGGTGGTGGTGCCGGTGTCGCCCGTGGGGACCACCACGCCGGTGTCGCCCGTGGGGACCACCACGCCCGTGTCGCCCGTGGGGACCACCACGCCCGTGTCGCCCGTGGGGACCACCACGCCCGTGTCACCCGTGTCGCCCGTGTCGATGACCGGGCAGGCCGGGTTGGCCGCACCCGGCGAGCCGAGGTCGCCAGCGCCGTAGGCCGTGCTCCCTTCGCACCAGTTGGCCCCTGCATCGTTGGCGATGGCGTTCGTGGCCGCCGGCACCAGGCTCATGGAAGCCCCAGTGGGGTCAGGGAACGTGGCCCCGCCGTCGTAGCGGACCTCGTCGAGGACCAGCCCCGTGGAGTTGGCGACGATGACCTCGTCGGCCCCGTTGCCCAAGAAGGTGTCGATGTACACCACATCGACCGCCACTCCGCCGTTGGTGCCGGCGTTGCCGCTCCTGCCCAGCACCAAGTAGCCCCCAGCCGGGATGAAGGTGGTGGTGGTGATCTGGAAGGTGAAGCCGTCTTCGTCGCCGATCTGCAGGCCGGTGATGTCGACCGGCGAAGCCCCCGGGTTGTGCAGCTCGAACCACTCCCCCTGGTCGTCCAGCACCGCGTCGGGGTTCTGCATGATCTCAGTGATCACGATGTCGCCCGGCAGAAGGCTGTCGACGGGGAAGACCGTCGGGCCCGTGTCGCCTGTGGAGCCCACTCCCGTGTCGCCGGTGGCCGTCACGCCCGTGTCGCCTGTGGGCACCACCACGCCGGTGTCGCCCGTCGCCGTCACCCCAGTGTCGCCCGTGGGCGTCACGCCCGTGTCGCCCGTGTCGATGGCGCACGCCGGGTTCGCTGCCCCAGGGCTCCCGAGGTCGCCGAGCCCGTAGGGAGTGGTGCCCTCACACCAGTTCGCGCCGACATCGTTGGCCACCGCGTTGGTCGCAGAGGGGTCGAGGCTCATCGAGGCGCCGTTCGGATCGGGGAACGTGACGCCATTGTCGTACCGAATCTGATCGATCACCGCGCCGGTGGACGTGGTCAACACGACTTCGTCGTCGGTGTTGGCGAGGAAGAAGCCGGTGTACACGACATCGACAGCCACGCCGCCGTTGGTGGCGAGGTTCCCGTTGTTGCCGAGCACCAGGTAGCCGCCCGCCGGAATGAAGGTCTGGGTGGTGATCTGGAAGGTCTCGCCACCAAGATCGTTGAGGATCATGCCGGTGATGTCGACCGGACCTGCCCCAGGATTGTGCACCTCGAACCACTCTCCGGAGGTGTTGCCCACGAGTGACGGGTTGTTCATGACCTCCGTGATCACCAGATCGCCGGCCACCAGCGTGTCCACCGGGAAGCCCCCACCTCCGGTGTCGCCCGTCTCGCCCGTGGCCAAGACGCCCGTCTCGCCCGTGGCCAAGACGCCTGTCTCGCCCGTGGCCACGACGCCCGTTTCGCCCACCCCTGTGTCCCCCGTCGCATCACCCGTCTCGCCGGTCGCAACACCCGTCTCGCCCGTGGGACGTCCAGTCTCGCCAGTCGGTGACGTGTCGGTGTCGGTGTCGGTGTCCGTGTCCGTGTCCGTGTCCGTGTCGGTGTCGGTGTCGGTGTCGGTGTCCGTGTCCGTGTCCGTGTCCGTGTCCGTGTCGGTGTCGGTGTCGGTGTCGGTGTCGCTGTACGTCGTCGACGACTTGTCGTCGTAGCCAGTGCCGGGCTTGCAAGCGAACAGCATCGAGAGGGCAAAGATGTGCGTGGACATGGGAGCTCCGGGGCTGGTCACGCTTCTACCACCTCGTGGCGCAACGCGACACCCCGCTTCAGTCCTCCCAGGACCAGATCCGAAGGCCTTCTGCGCCGGTAGCCAGCCAACGCCCCCGGGAACTGAAGGCCACGGAGGTGACTGGACCATTGAACGCGCGGACCAAGTCGGGGCGGACACGCTTGTCGATCCGGTCCATCCGGGCCAAGGCCACCGCGCCCGTGCGAGTGCCCAGACCGAGGTAGGTGCCGTCGGCGGAGAGGTCGCCCGCGGTGAGATCCGGAAGCCGCATCGAGCGAGGGACGCCGCCTTCCTGCCCCCACACGCAGATCCCCGTGGTGGTGAAGCCGAGGATGTGAGGACCCGACGGGCGAAGGCGGTGCGCCGTGGATTCGAGCCCACTAGGGAACTTGGACCCCTTGCCAATGGGAATCACCTTCAGCCCAGCCGCCGTGGAGCGGGCGAGCAGGGGCCGACCGTTCGCGTCGAGCGCCGCGACCACCCGCTCCGGGAGGCGGGTCGTGCCGCGAGGCTTGCCTGTCTCGAGATCGACGATCACCAGCCGACGGCCTTCGGCCTCGTCGCCGACCATGACGACGTGCTTGTCGGCCAGGAAGCCATCCATGCCGCCGAGGAAGTTGTGCCGGCCTTCGTGGAGGATCTCTCCCCGAAGCGTGCCGATCATGTAGCGGCCCTGGCGGGACATGATGAGGAACCGCTTGCGGTCCTTGTGGATGTCGAGCACGGCGGTCTCGCCGATGCCTTCCACGATCACTCGGGTGCCCAACACCGGATCCACCGTGACGAGCTCGCCTTCGCGGGTCGCCACGATGAGCTCCTCCCGCTTCGGAACCCACTTCAGCGCCGTCGGGTGCTTCACGGGCGGACGTAGAACGGCCTCGAGACCGCTCTTCTCGTGCAGGTAGTGGGCCTCGGTTACCTCTCGGCTCACCGTGCTCCTCCTCCCGGCGTCGTCCAACTCAACACTCACGCCACTCCCATCGGCCGGCGCTCGCGAACGATGAAGCCCTGCTCTTCATCAGCGACCGCCACAGGATACTCGCCGGTGAAGCACGCCGTGCACAAGCGATCCCCCGCAACGTCTGCCAGCGAGGGGCTCGGCAGGAAGGTCACGGAGTCGGCTCCGAGGCGCTCCGCGAGGGCGGCCTCCAGCCTTTCCAATGTGTCGCCAACGCCGCTGGCCACGAGTTCTTCGCGGGTCGGCATGTCGATCCCATAGAAGCAGGGGTGCTGCACGGGCGGCGAGAAGATGGCGACGTGCAGGGCCTTGGGCCCGAGTCCGCGCACCATGGAGAGGATTCGGCGCATCGTGGTGCCGCGGACGATCGAGTCATCCACGATCAGGACTCGCTGCCCCGAGAAGATCTCTTCGATGGGGTTGAGCTTCAGCCGCATCGCCGTCTCGCGGGTGGCCTGATCGGGCATGATGAAGGTTCGACCGGAGTATCGGTTCTTGATGAACCCTTCCCGGTTGGGGATGCCGAGGACCTCGGACATCGACTGAGCGGCGGGGCGACTCGTGTCGGGCACGGCCACCACGACGTCGGCCTCCAGACCCTTGCTCTTCCATCGCTCCGCCAGCTTCACGCCCAGGCGCTGGCGGAGGGTGTAGACACGGCCCGTCTCCAGCACGCTGTCTGGGCGGGCGAAGTAGATGTCCTCGAACACGCAGTGATGATGCGGCGCCGACCGGACCACCCGGACATCGGCATCCTCGCCGGGGGCCATGAAGACCACCCCGCCGGCGGGCACATGGCCCACGATGCGCGCCTCGAGCACGTCGAGCGACACGCTCTCCGAGGCGGCGACCCAGCTGCCGTCGGACCGTTGCCCGTAGACCCCTGGACGGAAGCCATGGGCATCGCGGAACGTGATGAGCGTCTGCACGCCATCGATCTCCATCATGCCGACGACGGTGTAGCTGCCCTCCACCCGATCGATGGTGCGCCCGACCGACTCCTCCACCTGATCGCGGGTGAACCCCGTGACCCCGTGCCGCAAGAGCTCGTCCGCCAGCACCAGCAGGATGGGCTCGGAGTCGCAGGAACTCGTGGAGTGAATCCCACGAGACGACAGGTGCCGCGCCAAGGCCACCAGGTTGGTGACCTGGCCATTGTGGGCCAGCAGCAGACCGGGACGCCGCGTCATGAAGGGCTGAGCATCGACCCGGGTGTTGGCCGTGCCCACGGTCGGGTAGCGCACATGCCCGATCCCGCTCGCGCCGGGCAGCGTGCCGATCGCGTCGTCGGTCAGCACCTTCTCGACGCGCCCCACATCCTTATGGATGTGGAGGCTCGTGCCGTCGAACACGCCGACACCGGCCGCATCCTGCCCGCGATGCTGGATCGCCTGCAGGCCCATGCCCAGCGCCGCGGCCGCATTCGGCACGCCGACGACTCCGATGAACCCACACATGATGCCCCCGAGCTGGGCTGTTGCGTAACCCGTCTCGACGGCTACCAGCGCACCTCACGAGCTGTCCCCATCCGGTCGAGCAGGTGCTTCAGGATGTGGGCCTGGTACCAGGCGTCATAGTCGGCGCGGTGCACCTTCTCAGACTCCACCTCGGGCAGAGGCAGCAGCTCTGCCAAGGTCTCCTTGTTGCCGTCGAGCCAGTGAAGGTCCAGCACCCCCATCGAGAGCGCCTTGGTGTCGAGGGCCTTGTAGCCGAAGGGGTTGGTCAGCCCGGCGCTGTGATACGAGTAGGCCACGAACGACCAGTCGAAGGGCGCGTTGTGACCGACGAACACGGCCTCGGAGCCACCCACGCGCTGCGCATGCACGAACGCGGTGAGCCCCTCGAGGGCCTCCTGCATCGGCGTGCCGTGCTTCTTGAGGGCGTCGAGGTCGAGACCGTTCACCGCCATGGCCCCCGCATCCACCCGGGGAGCGGTCGGCAGGATCTCCACGTAGAACCGCTCCTCCCCCACTCGATGGGCGGGCCCGTCGCTGCCGCGCTCCCCGTAGACCGGCACGCAGCCAAGGGAGATCATGTCGTAGAGGCCAGGGACCGGGCCAGAGCATTCGATGTCGACGCAGAACCAGGTGGCACGCTGCATGCTTCCTCCAGGAGGGGCGGTTGAAGACGGCCGTCGCCGCCTTGGCGCTGCTCCTGGGTGGAGCGAGTGCGCTGGTCGCCTTCTTGGCGCTCCTGGGCCTGTCTGTCCACCGACACGCCGACCCGATGGTGTCGACCATGGCGGGCGTGGTGCTCGTGCTCTTCCCGCCCATCATCGCCGGCTTCGCTGCTGCGCGACCACGTCGTTTGCCCACCCTCGCAGGCACCCTGGTCCTCTGGAGCTGGAGCCTCTTCCTGGTCCTGCCGGTCTACTTTCCGGGCGAGCGGGGCGACGCTCTACGCACGGGCTTCGCCCTCGCCGGCCTCGGGACAGACCTTGCAGACGGCCTCGAGGGACAGCTCCCTGGGCCAGGGGTGTCGACCCCCGAACTCGCGGCGGCCGAGCCCGTGGTGAAGCCGGAGATCGCCCCCACGTTCCCGCTGGACGGCGACGCCCTCGCGCTGCCCTACGAGGGCGAAGGCCGACGCATGGCTGTGCCGGTGGTCTTCGGCCACGAAGGACGCGAACTCGAGCTGACCATGATGTTCGACACGGGCGCGACGTTCACGACCTTGTCCCTCGCCACGCTGAAGGAGCTCGGCATCGAGCCCGGACCGAATGCCCCCCGGATCGAGCTCCACACCGCCAACGGCGTGCGAGAGAGCCAGCTCGTCCGTCTCGACGAGGTGTGGCTCGGCAACCTCCGTGTCCGCAACGTGGCCATCGCCACCTGCGACGCATGCGAGAGCGAGAATGCCTCGGGACTGCTAGGCCTCAACGTTTCCGGGGGCTTCAACCTTCAAATCGATGCGGATCGCAGAGAGGTGGTCTTCCACCCGAGGAACAGCTTCGACCGCAAGATCGACGTGAAGGCCTTCGTGGATCTCGGGGCGACCTTCACCCGCTTCCCCGGCGACCGCGTCGAGGTCTCGGTGACCCTCGAGAACCTGGCCACCGCGGACATCGAGAACGCCACCGCCAACATCGAGTGCCCCGAAGGCAGCTGGCGCATCGACCTAGGCACGGTCCCCGCCCGACAAGCCGTCACCGTCGACAAGCGCCTGCCGCGGCACGCCCCCTGCGACGGCTACCAGGTCGACCTGCTCGAGGCGTACTGGTGACGCTTCCCGATGTGCCTCATGAATTGGCGAGCGGTCGCTACAAGCTAGGCCGCCTCCTCGGCGAAGGCGGCATGGCCCAGGTGTTCCTCGTCCACGACGTGGAGCTCGGGGTCGACCGGGCGGTGAAGATCCTCACCCACACGGGGAGGCCCTCCATTCGTCGGCGGCTCCGCAACGAAGCCAAGGCCATGGCCAGGCTTCGGCATCCCAACATCCTCGGCATCCACGACGTCGGGATGGACGGCGAGCTCGACTACATCGTGATGGACCTCGCCACCGGCGGGTCGCTGCAGGACCGGGTCGCGAAAGACGGACCGATGCCGATGGGGGACGCCATCGCCGCCACGGTCAAGGTGCTGTCCGCCCTCGCCACCGCCCATGCCGCCGGCATCGTGCACCGCGACGTGAAGCCCCACAACGTGTTGCTCGACGAGCGCGACCAGCCCCTGCTGGCCGACTTCGGCATCGCGATGCTCACCGAGCAGGACCGATCCACCAAGACCGGCGTCGCCATGGGCTCCCTGGCGTTCATGCCGCCCGAACAGCGACTCGACGCCGCCCACGTGGGCCCCACCGCCGACATCTATGCGACGGGCTGCACCCTGTTCGCCCTGCTCACCAACGACAACCCGGTGGACCTCTTCCTCGCGGCCGCGGACTCGGACCGTTGGGATGGAGTGCCCGAGCTCCTCCGCAAGGTGGTGCAGACCGCCTGCGCCCCCCACGCCACCGACCGCTACCCGACCGCCAAAGACATGGCCGACGCCCTGCTGGCCGTTCTCGACGAGCTCGGGGCGGAGGAGCGGGAGCGCGCCCTCAACAGCCGCGGGTTCTTCCCCGCGCCCAGCGAGATGCTCGCCTCACGCTCTCTCGCCACCCCTCCGACGAAAGCCACACCCGCCCCAGCCCCCCATCCCGCCACCATGGTCGGCTCGCGCCAGTCCACCCTCGCCCCGGGGGCGCTGCCCGCTCCTCCCCCCCAGGACGCCACCCGCCGACGCTGGGGCGCCATCGCCATCGCCTTGGTGGTCCTGTTGCTCTTGTGCGGAGGCGGCGGGTGGTGGATGTACGCCCCCCCCACCGCCACATCCGACCCACTGGACGTGGCCGAGGTCCCCATCCCGCAGCCCGAGCCAACCGCGCCCGCCCCCGTGGCGCCGGCCCCCGAAGAGCCAGCTCCAACATCGGACGACGTGGCCCCCGAGCCAGCCCCCGACGTAGCCGCTCCGGTTCCGCCAGCGCCCCCAGAGCCGTCCACCGACCCGCGCCCCACCACCACGGCCCCATCTCCAGCCCCGTCGGGTCAAGCCGACGCCAGCGTGGTCGCCGGAACCTGGGCCGGAAGCGCCAACGGCCGACAAGTGATGCTGGAACTCAGCGGCGACGACCAGGCCCTGCGGGGTTCCTTCGACATGACCTGGGCTGGGCGCACCGACCGCTCCCCCGTGACGGGCCGCTTCGACGCCGGGATGTCGCAGCTCGTCCTACAGGACGTCGACGACGCCCTCGACAACGGCCGCTACGAACTGACCCTGGCGGATGGGCGCCTCAAGGGCTTCTTCGTGCGCGCCGCCGGAGGCCAAGTGCCCCTCAATTTGTACCGCCCGTAGGAGCCGGGCAGGACCCCTTTCCGTGCCCGTGATAGGCGTTGGCATGCTGCTGTTTGCCATCACCGCAGCCCTCGCGGCTGAGCCCACGCAGAGTGTGCACGCCGTGGGCGCTCTCGGCGCGGAAGGCGTCGGTGGAGGCGTCGGTGGAGGCGTCGGCCTGAACGTAGGCTACGTCGATCTCGAGCTCGCTGGCGACGTCGCCTTCGGCCCCGACACCATCGGCTTTGTTCGCCCCCAGCTGCGCATCCTGCCCTTCGGCCCTCAGGCGGTGGCCCCCCACGTCATCCTGGGTGGCGGCGTCCTCTTCGCGCCAGCCGGCGACGACGGCGCCTTGGCCGCCGGCCTGGGCGTCGATCTGCAGCGCTCCCCGTGGCGTCCCCGCCTCCAGCTGATGGCCGTAGGGGTCCCCACCGGCGAAGTCCGAGGCCTGCTCACGCTGGGGGTGGGGCATCGGCCCGCTCCCGCAGCGGCCCCCATCCCGATCGACCGACCTCGCTTCGATGCGGCCATGGTCTGGGTTCCTGGCCCCGTCTGCCAGTGGCTGCCGCCAGACGAGGCCAGCGACGCGTTCACCGGAATCGACGCCGACGCCGCCAACGTCTCCACCGTGGCCCTGCCTGCGGGACCCGCCAGCGGCGACACCGGGGGCGACGCTCGACCCATGGGCGACCTGGTCGTGGCCGCGGCCCCTGGCGACCGCGTCTCCGTCGACGAGCGAGCCCTCGACGTCGCGAGCGATGGCATCGCCTGGGCACACGTTCCCGAGGGCCCCTCCACGGTTCGCATCGTCGGCGGGGGGCGCAAAGAAGTGCTCGATGTCGCCGTGTCCGCCAATGCCACGTTGTGGGTGGCCCCGGCCGATCCGACCGCGGTGGAGCTACGCTTCCAGCTGGGGTCTGCGGAGCTCGAGGGCCCGTCCGCCCTTGCCCTCGACACCTTCGCCGATGCATTGGGCGACTGGCACGTGCAGATCTGGGGCTCGTACAGCACCGAAGGCGACCAAGCGGTCAACGAGGCATTGGCGACCCGACGGGCAGAGAGCGCCAAAGGGCGCCTCCTCGTCGCAGGCGTGCCCGAAGCGCAGATCGAGGTCTTGCCCGCTCGGCGCCCTGCCTCAGAGCTGGCCCCCGAACAGCAGCGAGTGGCCATGCTCTCTCCCGTGGCGCCAGGAGAGACACCATGATCCTCTGGCTCCTCACCCTCGCGCTGGCCGCTGAGACCTGGCCGATTCGCTCTGGCGACACCGTGGAATCGGTGGCTGCCACGATCGCCGAGGGCAAAGACGTCGCCAGCATAGTGACCACCCTGCGCACCGCCAACGGTTTGGCCCCAGGCGCACAGCCTCCCGTGGGCACGCTCCTCCGCCTGCCTGAACCCAAGGGGATGCACCAGGCGCAGAGCGCATTCGTGCTCACTCGGCGCGGCACCGTCACCGCGTCCGGCACCATGCCCACGCATCCGGCCACGCTGTTCGAGACACTGCCCATGGGGACCGTGGTGTGCACGGGCACCGACAGCTACGCCACCCTCCGGGTCAGCACCCAGTGCACCCTCACCGGGGAGCACAGCGACGACCTCACCCTCTCCCCCGAGACCTGCGTGCAGCTGGTCAGCGCCCACGGGTCCGAGCGCGGACGCAGCACGGTCGCGCGGGTGCTCGAGGGCTCGATTCAGGTGCAGGAGAACCCTGCAGGAAAGGGGCACGTCACGGTGCAGGCCGGCACGGGCCAGACGACTGGTGCGGGCGGCGGCTACCGCGTCACCCTCGAAGACGATGCCGCCATGCGGGCCGAGGCGCTGTACGCCCCCGTCGCCGTCCAGGGAGCAGGCGCCGAGGTCGACTTGTCCGCGGGCCAAGGCAGCCGGGTGCGCGAGGGGGAGGCGCCTTCGGACCCCATCGACCTGCTCGCACCGGGCACCCCGACCCGCCCCGACGACGGCGTCGCCCTCCGCAAGCCGTGGTTCGCGTGGACCCCGGTGCCCGCCGCCTTCGGCTACCGCTTCGAGGTCGCCACCGGCCGCGACTTCGTCGACCTCGTGTACAGCGACGACCTCCCCGATCCGGACTACCAGCCGTCCCTGCTGATGCTCCCATGGCCAGAGGACGGCGTGCTGCACTGGCGCATCGCGTCCTTCGACCGGTTCGGCTTCCTGGGCATCCCCAGCGTGCCACGGAGCATGGAGCTCCCCACATCCGCCGGGGGCTGAGGCCTCAAGGCACCCGATGTAGGTGTTCGAGCAGCGCCCGGGTCACCGCCTCGGGCTGCTCCAAGGTGGACGTGTGGCCTGCCCCCTCGATCTCCACCCACGTCGCTCCCTCGATGGCCTCGACGAGCGCCATGGAGCGCTCCCTGGCGATGGCCTGATCCTCGGTGCCTCTGAGCACCAACGTGGGGCAGCGAATGCGGCTGAGTTCATCGGTGCACCCCTTGCGCCGAATCACCCCGTTCACCGCCTTGTAGACGCTCTTCTTGTTGGTCTGCATGCGCCGCGTCATCTCCTTCACATCTTCTGCCCGAGCCGGGTCGGCGAGGAAGGACGGGGCGAACATGATGGGGAGCACCTTCTTCGCGAGCCACCCCGGCACCCCGAGCCAGCGGGCCGCCAGGTTCAGCCGCTTGTACTTCGGAATGTTGGCCGCCGGCTCGGGGTCGGCGGCGGTCTCCAGCAAGGCGAGGCTCTTCACGAGGTCCGGGCGGCGGGCGGCCACGCGCATGCCCACGAACCCGCCCATCGACAGCCCCACGAAGTGCACCGACCCGACGTCGAGGGACTCGATGAGGGCGATGGCGTCGTCGGTGCAGTCCTCGATGCTGGCTTCATCACCGGCCGGTACATCCGAGCGGCCTTGGCCCCTGTGGTCCCACGCCACACACCGGTAGCGGGCACGGAGCACATCGACCTGAGGACCGTACATGCCCGCCGACCAGAGCAAGCCATGGGAGAAGCACACCACCTCGTCCCCATCCTGGCTATCTTCCACCCACAAGCGCGTGTCGCGCACCTTCGTCAGCATCGTTCCCCCTGGAACGCGACCCCGAGAGGCCGCGCCCGACGGCCTACCGCATCCGAGCCGATGCGGCCGCCGGGTTGGACCGCCCACGGCGAAGGCACCCAAACCGCGACGGAGCCCCCATGGCCGCCATCGAGCGAACCACCCCCTACCCGGAAGGCCTGTACCGGGAACAGCTCCCCACCTGGCTGACCTTCGCCGCCACATGGGCCGGACACGCCGTCCCCGACACGTCGCGCCCCTTCCGCTACGCCGACTTGGGCTGCGGCATCGGTCTGACCGCCTGTTGGGTCAAGCGCCTCTACCCCCACGCGGAGGTCGTCGGCATCGACGCCGACCCCGAGCACATCCGTGCCAGCCGCGCGCTCGCAGAGGCCATGTCCGTCGACGTGACCTTCCACCACGCGCGCTTCGACGACGCCCCCCCCCTCCCCCCCATCGACATCGCCGTGGCCCACGGTGTGTGGTCGTGGATCGACAGCGACGCCCGAACCGCGCTGGTCCAGCTGCTGCATCGGTCCCTCGCTTCGGGGGCCCTGGCCTACGTCGACTACAACACCCTGCCGGGACGCACCGACTGGGTGCCGGTCGCCCACCTTCTCCGGACGCTGGTCCCGTCGCACGAAGCCGCCAACGACGTGGAGGGCCTCACCCGAGCCATGACGGCCGTCGGCGCCCTGGACGGCCATGGCTTCTTCGGGACCCGACCCGGTCTCGTGGCAGGTCTGCAGGAGCAGCTGCGACGCCACCCAGGGCACACCGTGCACGAGTTCCTCAGCCCCGGGTGGGAGGCCTACTTGCTGGCGGATGTCGCCGGGGACCTCGCCGCCGCCGACCTCTCCTACGTGGCCTCCACCCACCTGTCCGAGACCGTGGAGGCACTGCGCACCACGGACGAAGAGCGAGGCCTGCTGGCCCCTCACCCGGACACCGTGACGCGCCACACCGTCCGGGACTTCCTACGCTCCACCGTGTTCCGCCACGACCTGTTTCAGCGGGACGCTCGGCGCGTGTCGGCCGACGGGCGCACGGCGGCCCTGTTGGCGCGGCACTACGCCCTGGGTTGTGACCCGAAGCACGTCTCCTTCGACGCCCCTGGGGGCTACGCCACCTCGCCCCTCCCCCCCGACACCGTCGAGCTCCTCCAAGCCCTCGACGGCCCCCCGTCCACGGGCCGGGCCCTCGCTGCCGCCCTCGGCTGGTCCGACGACGTGGTCGTGGAGCGCCTCGGCCTGCTCTGCGGCGCTGGCTACGTCTTCCCCGCGGAGGCCTCGCTCTTCCCGGAGGCGGTGAGCGACCTCATGGCCCGCAACGTAGACCAGCTGCCCGTGCTCTCGCCGAGCGGCATGGAGCTGGTCTTCCACAGGGTCGACCGTGCCATCTGGCGTGCCTGGGGCGCCGACGACGTCGTCGGACGGGCCGTCGAGCTCCTACACGCCGAGGGCCACCACCTGGTCACTACCTCCGGTGACGCCGACGCACAGCGAGCGGCCATGGGCATGCACCTCGACGCCTTCCATACAGCCATCCCCGACATGGTCCGGGCGGGATGGACGTTCCAGGACGGACACCACGCATGATGGCGATGTGGTTGCTGCTCTGAGGGGTCGGACGTCCGATCAGGCAGCGGGGATGTGCGCCATCGCTCGCTCGCTCATCGCGGTGATGGTCAGCGACGGGTTCACCCCAGGGTTCGCCGACACCGCGGAGCCATCGCACACGTAGAGGCCCGGGTGCCCATGGACCTGATGGTCGGACCCGATGACGCCCGCGTCCCGGTCCACACCGATGCACGCCCCCCCGAGGACGTGGGCCGTCGACGGGGTGCCCAGCATGGTCTCCATGAACATCGACACCGTGAAGCCATCGAGCTCCTCGGCCATGCGGTCGGCCAGCGCCGTGGCTTCGGGAATGAAGGCGAGGGGGGAGGCTCCGTCGGTGATCGACGAGCGAAGCCCTAGACGCCCCCGCTCGAAGGCCATGGTCCCCTCCAGGGCACGCATGTACAGCAAGATGGTCGTGGACCGTGCCCAGTCCCCCACCAAGGCCGCCGAGAGCGCGCGACCCGGACTGGCCAACATCGTGCGGAAGGAGGCCACGAGCCGCTGGGGCAGCGTGGCCCCGGGGGCATGGGGCATCACCATGCCTCGGAACAGGCCGCCGGTCCCTGCGGCGTAGCGCACCGGCTCCAGGTGGCTGTGCTCGTCGGTGTGCAGGATGCTGCTGATGGCCACCCCCTCGGACAAGTCGAGGTCCTTTCGCCGGGTGGTGACCCCGATGAGGGCCTCGCTATTGGTCCGCACCTGCCGACCCACCTCGTCGGAGAGTTCGGGCAGGTGGCCCTCCTCCTTCATGCGCAGCAGCAGGTCGACGGTGCCGAGCACGCCGCCCGAGAGCACGACCCGGTCGGCGCGCACCGTGCGACGCTTCTTGCGCCAGCCGAAGGTGTCGACGAGCTCGAGCTGGTAGCCGCCATCCGACGCCGCCACGGTCTCCACGGTGGTCTCGGCGAGCAAGGTGAGGCCACGCTTCTCGGCCAGGTACAGGTAGTTCTTGTCGAGGGTGTTCTTGGCGCCATGGCGGCAGCCCGTCATGCAGCCCCCACAGAAGCTGCAGCCCCGTCGCGCCGGGCCCTCGCCCTCGAAGTAGGGATCCGGCACGTCTCGCTCGGGGTCGCCGAAGTGCACCGCGACCTGGGTGGGACCAAAGTGCTCTTCTCGTCCGAGCGCCTTGGCGACCGCCTGCAGCGCATGGTCCGGTGCGGTCATCCGAGGGTTCTCGACCGCCCCGAGCATGCGCTTCGCCGTGGCGTAGTGGGGGGCCAGCTCCTCTTCCCAGTCGGCCAGTCCCGCCCAGCTACCCTGATGAAAGAAGGCCTCCTTCGGCACCGGCAGGGTGTTGCCGTACACCAGGCTTCCGCCCCCCACGCCCACGCCGCTGTACACGGTGAGGTGCCGGAAGAAGGACATCTGGAACGGCCCCCTGAGGCCCACCTCCGGGCGCCACAGGAAGTTCCGAAGATCGAGGCTCGTCTTTGGGAAGTCCTGGGGGCGGTACCGGCGCCCCTTCTCCACGAGGAGCACGCGGTAGCCCTTCTCCACCAACCGCAGAGCGGAGACGGAGCCCCCGAAGCCGGAGCCGACGATGACCCAGTCGAAGTGGTCCATGGGGTCGGGGTAACCAATGCATGGCCCCGCGGGGTCAGTCCATGGACGCGAGCGCCGCGCGGATCACCGCGAGCACCTCGGGTTCCTCCGCACCGTTGAAGTGACGCCCTCCCGCAACCAAGGTCCGCTCCGCGCCAAGCCGCTCGCGCCAGATCGCCGCGTTGCCCCTGTGGTCGCTGGTGAACGGGTCGTCGTCGCTCAGAACGACGCGCATCGAGGGGCACGCGGCCCGGACCCGCTCGGTGTCGATGGGTTCTGCGACCCATGGCTCGATGGCCGGCCAGAATCCGACGACGGTGAGGCCGAGATTCGCTCGATAAGCTTGCTTATCGCTGGCAAACCGAAGGGCGAGCCTAGGAGGATTCTCGACGAGCGGCCTTTAGGCCGCGCAACAAGTGTGATTCCAAGGGGACTTTCGAGCGCAGCGAGACGGTCCGGTTGGAATCGAGTCCACGGAGAACCAGCCGGCGACCGCCACCAGGCCTCCCACGTTCGTGCCCAGAGGAAGGGAGGCGACGTAGCGAAGGAGGGCCTGGCACCCTACCGAGTGCCCGACGAGCAGCGTGCCTGCGAGGGTGTCTGGCGGCGCGACCCTCCGCAGCTCCCCGACGGAGGCCTTGATCGTCGGAGCCCCCGGCTCGGGGCGCAAGCGGGCGACGGTCGTGGGCACGTCGAGCTTGGCTCGCAGCCAGGGGTACCAGTCGTCGGCGCCTGTGCCTCCCCAGCGCGGCACGATCAGCACGGACATGAGCCCTCCACAAACACCGGATGCTACCCGCCAGAGTGAAGCAGAGATTCCCCGTGGCCGCGGGACGCCAAGGCCTCCAGCACCCGTGCCCGCAAGGTCCGCCGCACCCGCTGGAGCGCCCCTCGGGCCCCGCTGCCCGTCGACCCGAGCAGCTCGTCGATCTCGCGAACGGCCATGCCCTCCACGTAGCGGAGGTGCACGACCTCGGCGTCCGCCGGGTCCAGCGTGGCCAGCGCCTCGCCCATCACCGCCTCCCGCTCAGCCCGTTGAAGCGCCCGCAGCACACTCGCTTCGGGGGAGGTGGCGTCCAGCACGCCGTCGTCGGTGAGCAGCTCGGACCGCTTGCGACGGGCGTTGCGGGCGAGGTTGCGGGCGATGCCGAAGATCCAGGGCTGGAAGCGGCGCCCCTCCTGCAGCTCGGGGAGCTTGCGCCAAGCCACCGCGAGGGTCTCCTGCACGAGCTCCTCGGCCCGCGCTGGGTCCCCGACCAGCCGACGAGCGAGGGCGAGGAGCCGGGCTCGATGGGCCTCGAACAGGCGCTGCAGATCGATCTGGAGCGACGGGGTGGCATCCCCGTCGACCTCCCGACGTTCCCCTTCCCTCTTGGCCAACCGCTGCTCGGTGTGGGGTCCTGGCGTTCCATCTCCCAAGATTCTTTCGTCCTCCGTGTGACGTCTGTCCATCTCACCACAAGGACCGGGTGCACACCCCAAAAGGAGGTCTTTCATGTCCCTCATCCTCAACGCCGGTCCCTTCGGTCTCCTCGTCGTCGTCACGGGCGCCATCGGCCTGTGCTTCGCCGTCGCGCAGCTCGCCACGGGCCGCAACCTCCAGGGCGCGATCAGCTGGAGCGCCGCCGTGGCCTTGCTGCTCGGTCTGGTCGGCACCGGACTCGGCATGCTGACCGCCGCCGACGCGGTGGTCCAAGTCGACGACGCGGCGCGGGCGGCCAAGCTCTGGCGCCAGGCGCAGGCCATCGCGGGCTCCACCACCACCCTCGGCGCCATGGCTGCGATCGCGGACCTCGTCGCCATGGCCGTGGTGACCGTGTTGCGGCCTCCCCGCCAGGCTTGAGGCATGGTGGGTCCATGGAGCTAGCGGTCGGCACGCACATCGCGGACCGGTACGAGGTGGAAGCCCACCTCGGCCGCGGGGGCATGGGCTCCGTCTACCAGGTGCGAGACACCGCGACGGGCACCGCGTGCGCCCTCAAGGTCCTGCCCCGGGTCGACGCCGCGCTGCGCCAGCGCCTCCTTCGGGAGGGCCGACTCCAAGGCAGCCTCGACCACCCTGGAGTGGTCCGGGTCATCGACGTGATCGACGTCGACGGTCACCCCGGGCTGGTCCTCGAGCTGGTCCCCGGTGGCCGCACCCTCGCGGATCGGCTCGCCGAAGGCCCGATCCCCCACGAGGAGCTGGAGCACTTGGCCCACGGACTGTTCGACGCCGTGACCGCAGCCCACGCCCACGGGCTGGTGCACCGCGACCTGAAGCCCGCCAACATCCTGCTCGACGGAGGCCAGCCCCGGGTGGCCGACTTCGGTCTGGCCAAGGCCCTCGGAGAGCAAGGCAGCGTCGCCACAGCCACCGGGGCGCTGCTGGGCACGCCTGCCTACATGGCCCCCGAGCAGGTGCAGGATCCACGCGCCGTCGACGCCCGCGCCGACGTGTTCTCCCTGGGTGCCGTCCTCTACGAGCTGCTCTCGGGCGAGCGGGCCTTCCCCGGCGCACCGACCGAGGCCATGTGGAAGGCGGCACGGGGAGAGGCCCCTCCTCTGGATCCCGCCGACCCGCGGGCCGCGGCGGTGGCCTGGGCGCTGCGACCCACCCCCGACGACCGCCCACCCGATGTCGACGCCTTGCGGGCCGCCTGGAGCGGAGCACTGGAGCCACCGCCGTCCGCAGCGGCCGCCGCTCTGCCCCCCCCATGCCCCGAGCTCGAGGAGCTCCTCGGCCGACGGAGCGACCCCGACATCGTGTCGCACCTCGCCACCTGCGCCCCGTGCCGCATCGACCTGCGGCTCTACGAGGACTTCGCAGCGGCCCCCTCCGCTCGTTGGCCGGTGGGCCAGTGGATCATGGGCTTCCTGCTCGGCACCCTAGGGGCCCTGGCCACCATGACGGCCGTGATGGGGGGCCTCGGCGAGCTCGCCGCGGTGGGTCCCTTTGTGGTGCTCCTCCTGCTCGTCCCCGGACTCGGAGGGACCCGCCTGGCCCACGGCGTCGCCCGCGCTCGCGAGGGCCAGCCGAGCTCCTTGGTGGGCTGGTTCCTCGCCCCCGTGCTGGTCCTGGCGGTCGGCGCCGTCGCCACCGCGCTCGGCACCGAGCAGGCGCTGGGGGCCATCGACCACGCCCAGGCCGCGGGGAGCCCTGCGGCTCGGCTGGGCGCCCTGGCCGCCCAAGCGGGCCATGTCGCCCTGTCCACGTGGACCATCGGCTACGCCATCGGCCTGGTGCTGTTCGCCCTGCCCGTGGTCGCCTTGGTGCTGTTGGCCCGCGACCAGTCCGCCGACCCAGGCTTCGACCAGCTCCCGGTCGTGATGGGGGTCGGCGGGGCTGCCGGGCTGTGGCTCGCCGAGGGCAGCGGCGCTGGGCTGATGGCGTTCATGGCCACCACCGCCGTCTCGCTCTTGGTGGCCCTCCTGCCGCGAACGGCATCCATGGAGCGGCGTTCCGTCGTATGCCTGGGGGCCGCGGTGATCATCGGTGCCACCCCCATCGCGGCGCGGGTGGAGCTCCTCCGACGGGCCGTGCTCACGACCGAGGCCCCCCAAGAGGTGTGGACGAGCGTGGTGGACGGCTGGTCCCTCGCTTGGGCCGCGCTCGCGCTGGGGGTCGGGGCCACGGCCATCCGCTCCCAACCCCTGCGCTTCCTTCGGTCCATCGGCCCCTGGGGGGTCGTGGAGGTGCTCGCGTTGATCGTCCTCGCCGGTGGGCCGACGTGGTGGACGGTCGTGCGCATGCGGGCGCTGGGGGACGCCCTTCTCGGCGCGGGGTGAGCCAGAGCCCGCCCTGCCTCTGCGCGCCAGACCCACGCCACGTCGCGCCTTAGTCGCCGTCCACGAGGAGCTCGGCCACACGACGGTGCAGCTCGTCGGCCTGGAAAGGCTTGAGCAGGAAAGGCACGTGATACTCGGCAATGAACGACCGAGCTTCTTCGGAGAACACCCCGCCGCTGACGAAGGCGACGCGCCCCTCGAGCCCTCGCTCCTCCAGCCGACGGTACAGTTCGAGACCACTCATGCCCGGCATCATCACGTCGCACAGCACCAGGTCCGGCACTTCGTCGTTCAGGGCAGCGAGCGCCTCAGCGGCCCCCGTCGCCAAGCGCACGTGGTGCGGTGCGAGCATGCGAGCGACGGCGCGGCCCACGGGCACGTCGTCATCCACCACGAGGATCCGTCGTGGCACCACCTCGCGCAGGGGCTCGCCCGCGGACAGCTCGGGCGCGATGCCTCCGGCGGCCGGCGGCAGGCGGACGGTGATCTGCGTGCCCTGATCCAGCTGGCTCTCCACCTCGATGCGGCCCCCCAAGCCGGTGATGATGCGATGGCAGATGGCCATGCCGAGGCCCGTGCCGGCCAGGCCTTTGGTGGTGAAGAAGGGGTCGAAGACCCGTCGAGCAACCTCATCCGACATCCCGCATCCGCTGTCCTCCACCGTCACCATGGGCCAACCCTCCCCGTCGGTGTCGACGCGCACATGAACCCGGTTGCCGGCGACGTCCCCGGGCTCGATGGCTTGAGCCGCGTTGATCAGCAGGTTCACCACCACCTGAACCAGCTTGGTGGGGTCGGCTCGCGCCAGGGGCGCGGCGAGGAAGGTGTGCTCGACCACGGCCCGGTGCCGTAGCTCGTTGTCGGCCAGCCGCAGGGCCGACGCGACCACCGTGGAGAGTTCGACCGCCTTCAGATCGTCCACACCGACCTTGGAGAACCCCTTCAGCTCCTGCACGATCTCGGCGACCCGGTCCGAGCCCTCCAACGCATCAGCAAGAGCCTCCTGCATGGTGGCGACGTCGACCGCCTCTCCGGCCGCCATGCGGGAGAGGTCGTCCATCACGAACTGCACGTTCGCACTCACGTAGGTGAGCGGGTTGTTGATCTCGTGGGCGACCCCGGCCGCCAAGGTGCCCACCGACGCCATGCGCTCGGAGATCGCCAGCTGCTCCTCGAGTTGGGTACGCCGGGTGACGTCGCGAATCAGCAGCAACAGCTCCCCCTCGCTGGGGATGACCCGAACCTCCATGTGCCGACGGTCGGTCCGCCACCGCAGCCGCACGTGGGTGGTGGCCGGCTTGCCGGTGGCACGAGCAGCATCCAGGGCACCCAGGGCCGACCCCAGGAAGCCTGGATCCATCGATTCGGCGAAGGTCCGGGCGATCCCGACGATGTCTTGCCCGCGCAGTCCCTTCAGCACGTCCACGTCGTAGTGGTCCGAGCCCGCGATGAAATCCAACAAGACGCCCTGGCCGTCGACCCGCATCACGAGGTCCGGGATGGCGTACGACAGCCGCACCAGGGTCTGCCGACCACTCTCTGCCTCCGCCTCCGCCGCCCGTCGGGCCGTGATGTCGACGCAGAACAGCATCCGGGCGGGTTGCCCCTCGAAGGTCAGATCGATGCCCGTGACTTGGAGCCACCGAAGGGGGTCCCGACCGAAGGCGAGCTCCTCGGGTCCACTTGTCCGGCCATCCAGCAATCCCTCCAAGGCCTCACGCCCCTCTGGCCCGACCGAGGACCGCAAGTCGCCGACCTCCTCCTCCTCACGCACCCACCGGGTCAACGGCGGATTCGCGTACACCAGCCGCCCAGCACGGTGAATGCCAACGCCCGCCGGCAGGGCATCGAGGGCCTCACGGAATCCCTGCTCCGACCGCTTGAGCGCCTCGTGGGTGCCGGTGAGCTGGCTCTGGTGGAAGTCCAGCTCCTCGAGGACCCAGTCCGTGCGGAACATCCCAGTCCACACGGCCCGCAACCGGTCCAGCACCGTGCGGCTCCGGGGCGGCGTGAGCACGCAGGAAAAATGCCGATCGTCCATCGACTCCAGCACCATGACCGCGTCGGGGAGCCCGAGGTAGCGGGGCAGTGCCGGGAGCACATGAGACGCCATCTGCAGCCACCCGAGGGAAGGCCGATGGGGCGCGGGGATCTCCACCATCATCCGAACCCGGCCCGCGCCCACGTCCTCCGTGGTGATGTGAACGGTCCGGTACAGCATCGGGCCCACGGACTGGGCGATGCGGTAGAGGCTGGACGGCCGAAGGATGGCCGCGTTCAGACGAGCCAATGCGCCACCGAGCTCGCTGGCGATCATCAGGTCGCCGCTCGACTCCAGCGCAGCCTCCCCGGTGAGCTCCACGAAGCGATCGCACAGCGCCGCCCAGTCATCCCAGGGCACCCGTTTCGTGGAGTCCTCGAGCACCGCACGCTCCAGCGCACAGCCCTCCAGGAGGACGTCCAGGTCCACCAAGCCCGCCCGCTCCGCGGCCTGGAAGTACGTATAGGCGCGGCAAGAGACATCACTCACGCCCGCATCCTACCGGCAGACGCCACGAATCGCACGCCAGCAAGCGAACTCGCTGCATGGAGGATGTGCGACCCTAGGGCACCGACGACGCGGATGGAGGCCCCCATGGCACGACGGCACCTCTCCCCCCTCGACGCGGCGTGGCTCCACATGGATGCCCCCGACAACCCGATGGTGATCACCGCGGTGCTGTGGTTTCGGGAGCCGCTCACGCTGCGTGCCCTCCGCGACGTCCTCCAAGAGCGACTGCTGCAGCGCTACCCCAAGTTCACCCAACGGGTGACCGAGGTGCCTGGCCGAGGCCCCTGCTGGGAGCCCGATCCCGCCTTCCACATCGACCGCCACCTCCACCACGTCGGGTTGCCCGAGCCCGGCGGCCGCGAGGCCCTGCAGGCGCTCGTCTCGGACCGGATGAGCTCGCCCCTCGACCTCTCCATGGCCCCTTGGCAGTTCGATCTCGTCGACGGCTACCTCGGCGGCAGCGCGGTCGTGTGCCGGATCCACCACTGTGTGGCCGACGGCATCAGCCTGGCGCGGGTGCTGCTGCAGATGACCGACGGAGGCCCTGCGGAGCCAGAACCCGCGCGCCACCACGGCTGGCTCCACACCCTGGCGCACCCCGCCGAGGCCCTGCAACATGGCGCTGAGCGCGCCCGGGAGGTCGTGCACGACGGGGCCGAGCTCCTCCGTCACCCCAAGCGGCTCGCCGATGCGTTGGGCCTGGGCGCCGAGGCCGCGCTGGAGGCCGAGCGCCTGCTGATGTTGCCACCCGACCCACCGAGCGCCCTCCGCCGCCCCCTGACCGTCCAGAAAGTGGCAGCGTGGTCCGAGCCCATCCCGCTGGCGGAGGTGAAGGCCGTGGGCCATGGCTCCGGCACGACCGTGAACGATGTCCTCCTCACGGTGCTCGCCAGCGCACTCCACGAGCACCTGATGGAGGCGGGCACCCCCGTCGACCAGGTGCGGGCCTTCGTCCCGGTGAACCTGCGCCCTCTCGACGCGCCCATCCCCCGGGAGCTCGGGAACCGCTTCAGCATGGTCGTGCTCCCCCTGGCCGTGGGCCCCATGGGACCCGCCGAGCGTCTGGCCGCCGTGCACGCCGAGATGGCGTCCCTCAAGGGCGGGGCTCAGGCCGGGGTGGTGTGGGCCCTGCTCAGCTTCATGGGGTCGAGCCCCACCCCTGTCGAGCGGGTCATCGTCGACATCATGGGCCGCAAGGGCTCCCTCATCGTGACCAACGTGCCCGGGCCGCGGCAGGCCCTGCGCCTGGCCGACGTGCCCGTGGGCGGCGTGATGGTGTGGGTGCCCCAGTCCGGCTCGGTGGGGCTCGGGGTGTCGATCCTTTCCTACGACGGCAACGTCACCGTCGGCGTGTGCGGCGACGCCACGGTCCTGGGCGACCCGAACCAGCTGGTGGACCGTTTCGGAACCGCCTGGGAACAGCTCCGCGACCCCTGACCGTCAGGTGTCGAGAGGGGGGGCGGTCAACGGCAGCCCTTCGTCATGGTCCTGAAAGAGGCGCCGCATCGCGAAGCTCGCCCCGCCGAACAGAAGCAGGCCGGTGCCGAGGAACACCAGCACGCCGCTCCACGGCACGGAGCCAAAGCGCACGCTCACGTTCCGGGACACGGTTGCCCCTCCTCGGTCCACCGACAGCACGGCGATGCCCGGCTGGCTCGGGGTCCACATCACCGCGCCCGCTCCATCCAGCGCGAGGGTGTCGGTGGCCTCCACCGCGCTGTTGGGTCGGTAGGTGATGCGCAGCGGCGCCCCGTCCAGATCGACGTCGCCGACGATCTGTACCTTCACGGGCTCCCCCTCCACCGGCACCAGGGGGGTCAGCGTCAGCTCGACCCCGAGGGCCAGTCCCAGCCACAGAGTGGTCATTGGCCCACCTCCTCGCGGGGCGGGTCGCCCACCATCGTCAGCACCCCCGCCAGCCCCACGCTGGTGCCCAGCCACACCGCCAGTGCCCCGAGGGCCCAGGGCGTGCCCGCCCCTGCCAGGCCCGTCCCGTACAGTCCGTCGCGGACCTCGCCCCAGATCCCGAAGCCGATCAACACCGTCAGGATCAGCGGAATCACGTACTTCACCAGCACGTCGAACCACACGCCGATCTTCACCCGACCGTAGGCGTTGAGGTACTCCCGCAGCACGTGGGGCCCGAGCACCCACCCCACCAGGAGGCACTCCGCGAGCCCGGTGAGCAGGAGGCCGTAGCTGAAGGCCCAGTGATCCACGAGGTCGACCAGGGTCAGCCCCACCGTGCCGTCGCCGTCGAGGGCCGGGTCGATGACCTGGGGCCAGGCGAACAGGGCGCTGCCGAGCATGCCGCAGCCGCAGACCGCTGCAAGGATGCCGGCCCGGGAGCGGCCCACCAGCTTGTCCCCCAGCGCACCGGTCATCGACTCCACCAACGACACGCTCGACGACAGGCCGGCCACCAGCAACAGCGTGAAGAACATCACCCCGAACAGCTTCACGCCCGTGGGGAAGCTGGCGATGCCCTGCGGCAACACGAAGAACATCATCGAGATGCTCGAGGCCTTCGGCACCATCGAGAAAGCGAAGAGCAGGGAGAACACCGCCAGTCCCGCGATGAACTCGAACCCACAGTTCAGACTGGCGATCATCAGCCCGCTGGCCGACTGGTCGCTCTCTTTGGGGAGGTAGCTGGCATAGGCCGTCATGATCCCGAAGCCCAGGGACAAGGTGAAGAAGATCTGGCTGAAGGCGCCATGCCAGACCGCGGGCTCGGTCATCACCGAGAAGTCCGGGGTGAACAGCAGCGCGACCCCGTGCAGCCCGCCGTCGAGGGTGAGGCCGCGGCCGATCATCACCAGCATGAACACCCACATCAGCGGCACGAACACCTTCACCGCCATCTCGATGGACTTGGCGCCACGCCAGGTGATCACCATGTTCGCGGCCCACACCAAGCCGACGAACACCACGTTCCACCAGCTCGAGAGCATCGAGAAGAAGTAGGCGACGGGGTTGGGCAGCGCGCCCTCTTCGAGACCGAAGGCGGGCAGCGCCACGCTGGGCTTCCACAGGTCGCCCCCCAGGGCCCCGAGCCACATGCCGAGGACCCAGCCGAGGATGGTGATGTAGTACATCGCGATGAAGCTCGCGCTGACCAGGCCGAACCAGCCCACGAACTCGGCGGGACGCCCTCCGATCTGCCGCAACGCCGCTGGAAAGGCCTTGCCGGACCAGCTGCCCAGGGCCAGCTCCATGATCAGCACGGGGATCCCGACCACGAACAGGGCGAGCAGGTAGGGGATGTAGAAGGCGCCGGCGCCGAACTTGTAGGCGTTGGCGCTGAAGAACACGATGTTCCCGAGGCCGATGGCGGACCCGGACGCGGCCAGGATGAACCCGAGCTTGCTGGACCACTGGCTCCGCTCCATCGCCCCTCCGACCCCTGGTTCCAGTCTACGGGACGGCCGGCTTCGCGGACCGAGCCCGTACCCCGAGCACCGCAGGCAGTGCCCACAGCCGGGTGTTGCGGTCGTCGTAGAAGCCGGTCTCGTACGACCCCATCTGCACGAGCTCCACCCCACCGACCCGCACGACGAGGCTGGCTTCGGGCCCACCCTCCCCATGGATGAGGCCGTCGATGCCCAGGTCGAGGGCCGCGATGCGCGCGCCGAACTCCCGCATCTCGTAGGGGTAGCGGGAGAACACCACCACCAACCGCCCTTCCCCGTCGGCCCCGTAGGCCAGCTCGCTCCACTGGTTCTTGCGGGCCGGGTAGGCCGCCTTGCCGTCACGGAGGATGGGGAGGCTCTGGCTGACGAGATCGGCCGCGTCGAAGCGGGCCTGCACGTCGCTGGGCAGGTCGCTGTACCGGCTGTACTTGCCCGAGGTCGCGGGCGGCGGCACCCGGTCGATCACCGCCATGGTCTCCCCGGACACGAACCAGCCCCGGTACAGGCGATGGGACCGCACCTGGGTCTGGGGCACGAAGGCACCGGAGCGGGTGTACCCGGTGGGCTCGTACCGGGGCTCGAACATGCCGGGGTTGAACGCCACCTCGAGGCCGTACGCCTCGACCCACTCCGTGGCGGTCTTGTGGCCGGGCTGGACCGCGTCGTCGAGGAGGGAGAGGTAGCGGAGCTCGTGCAGAGCAGGGTCGACGGTCACGACGAAGATGCGACGGTCGGTCTCTGCCACCTCCTCCGCCGGCGGGCGGCTGTAGCCCACGTCCGGGATGTCAGGGGGCGCGTAGGCCCCGACGACCAAGCCGGCAGCCAGCTCGCGGCGGAAGGGCCCCTCCGTCGGGAGCGGCTCGACCACCGGCTCCGGGGGCGGGGGCGGGAGCTCCACCACTGGCTCCGGCAGCTCAGCAGACGTCTGTGGCGGCGCGGATGCCACGGCCCCGCCTCCACATGCCAGCACTCCAACGAGCCACAGCATTCATCCCCCTGGAGGTTCGAGGCACCTTCCGACCATAGGCGTACGCCGCGACGAAAGCCAGCCGTTCGCCCGGGGGTGGAGCCGGGTCGACCCCTCGCCCACGAGGACGACGACACGCGCTTGCTTAGATGCGCCATGCAGTTAACCTGGCTGCGGAGGACGACATGACCGCCTTTCACGACCGCGGTGCTCTGGAGACAGCGTACCGCCAGGGGCTGCGTCCGAAGTACCTGTTCTTCTGGGGCCATAGGTCCCGTGGCGGGCTGGTCGACAAGTCGTGCCTCTCCCAGTGGTTCCCCTCGCCCTTCGAGGTCGATGGCGAGGTCTACCCGACGGCAGAGCACTGGATGATGGCCGGCAAAGCCAAGCTGTTCGGCGACGAAGCGACGCGGGTGCGCATCCTTGCCGCCAGGTCTCCCGGAGCTGCGAAGAAGCTGGGCCGTCTGGTGCGCACGTTCGACGCTGCGATGTGGGATGCCCGAAGCCTGGACATCGTCGCCCAAGGGAACGTGCACAAGTTCATCCAGAACCAGCACCTCGGCACCTTCCTCATCGGTACCGGCAAGCGCGTGCTCGTCGAAGCATCTCCGCAGGATCGGATCTGGGGCATTGGGTTGGCTCAGTCGAACCCCCACGCCACCAACCCGCTGAAGTGGCGAGGAGAGAACAAGCTGGGCTTTGCGCTGATGATGGCGCGGGCGCGACTTCCACACGGCTAGCTGGGGCCCAGCATCGCCGGCGTCCTCCGTTGGGTCGACTTGCCGTCGGTGTGGCGGTAGACCCATTTCGATGTGGATCCTCCTTCCGATGCTGCCATGGTCCGGGACGGCACCGGCCGCCCCGCCGATCGACCTCGTGCTGGTGCAAGCCGGGGGCGACGTCCCCCAGCCCTATTTTGTACAGACAACAGAGATGACACAGGGGCAATACCTGGCGTTGATGGGCGTGAACCCGTCGACCCACCAGGAGTGCGGCCTGGACTGTCCAGTCGAAATGGTGACCTGGGTGGAAGCCATCGAAGCCGTCAATGCCCTGTCGAGGCAGGCGGGTCTGCCCATGTGCTACGAACCAACGGCCTGCAGCGAGTCGTTCGGTGAGCGCGTGTGCAGCAGCGCGCGGTGGTTGACCGCCAGCGCGGCGGACTGCAGCGGGTATCGGTTGCCCTCTGAGGCGGAATGGCTCCATGCGGCAGGGGCCGGGTCGCCAGGTGCCCCAAAGATCACCTTCACGGACGGCCCCGATGAAGACGGCTGCCGACGGTCCCCCGAGCTCGACAGCATCTCCTGGTACTGCAGGAACTCCGGTGGAGAGCCACACCCGGTGGGCCGGAAAAAACCCAATCCATGGGGGTTGTACGACACGATCGGCAATGTCGAAGAATGGGCCTTCGATCGGTCCAGTCCAGGGGGCACAAAGAGGGTGGTCTTGGGGGACACCGCCTGGTTTCGTCCCGGCGGACGCTGGATCCTCGAGGACGACGCCTCACCGACGAGCGGCAACTACATGCGGGGGTTCCGGGTCGTCCGAACCGCTCCGAGCCCAGCGAAGCCCACGTTGTCCGTCCCCCTGAAACCCACAGCCCCGATGGCCGTGGATGACACAGCCTGCGACGAGCTACAGACGTGCTGCGATCGCATCCCGGACCATGAGGCTCCGTTGAAGGAGGCGTGTGCTCGCCTGGTCCACAGCGGCCAGCAGCTGGGGGAGTACGGGGTGTGTCGCTCTTCCCTGCCGCAGTACGAACCGGTGTGTCCCGGTCCCTGACCAACCTCCGAGAACCACCACCTTCTGCGCGGTGCCTCCCGCACCGGAAGCCCACCGTGACCCTTCTAGCTGACGAGGATGTGTGCCCGGTCGCTTGCGCCACGGCCACTGCGAGCATCCAAAGCACAATGGGCTGCCAGGGGCAGAAGGACCATCGCCCTTTGGGACCCTGCTCGTTCGCCGCTCGTCCTCTCATCCCGCCCGGGTGACCGAGACGCCGGAACACACCCGCTCCCAGTGCTCGAGGACCATGGCTCGGTCCGCGATCTCCCGATCGGACGCGGACGCCAGGTAGCGCATCATCCACGCGAACAACAGCGCCGTCGAGGTAGAGACATCCGCCTCGAGACCAGGAAGCGGCGGGCCGCCCGCCTCCCGCAGCGCCGTACCGTAGTAGGCGAGAAGCTCTTGCCAGTGGCCCTGCTGCACGGCTGGGTGCGCGCAGCCCGCCAGGATGTTCGCCACATCGTAGGCCGGGGTGCTCCAGGTCGCGTTCTGCCAGTCCACGAACACGATGCGATGGGGCGACACGAGGATGTTCTCCGCGTGCAGGTCGTTGTGGGTCAGCGTCACAGGGACCAGCTTGGAGACCTCCTCGTGGAGCGTCGACAGGTCGGGGGCCTCGAGGTGGCGGGGGAACCGAGCGGCCACCATGTCCCAGTTCGCCCGCACGCCGTGGACGAGCTCTGCCGCCTGCTTGGGTAGCACTCGCTTGTCTCGCAAGCCCGACCGCAGCAACGCATCGCCCCAGACGGTGCCGTGCACTTGTGCGAGGGCCTGGAGGGCACGGCGCGAGGTCTCGAGGTCGAAACCCTGCCGCAGGTGGGCGCCGTCGTCATGGTCGAGGAGCAGCAAGAAGGCCTCCTCCCCCTCCATCGCGCCAAAGCGCATGCGCGGGACGCAGCTCAGGCGGGCGGCACCACGTTCGTAGAAGTGAAGCTCCTGCTCGAACTGCAGCGTATGGCCGCGATCGGCTCGGCGAACCTTCGCAACGAGGCGCTGGGTGGCTCCGTCGGCCAGAGTGACCGTCAGCACCGCCACGGTGTTCGTCCATGGTTCGGCGAGCGCGACCCGCGTCACGGCCGTCACCGGCTTCTGGAGCACCTCAGAGAGGAAGGCGGGGGAAATGGCGTCGAGGGTGGTGGGGAACGTCACGGCCCGACCCTACTCCGTGTGGCGCTGCCGGTTGCGGGTCCCCGCCCAAGCCATCCGCCGGGCCATCGAGGCCCTGCTGGCCTGACGTGTGGGCGGCCACCACCAGGGCGCGCCGCCGGGTGGGAACGCTTCAGTAGACGTAGAGCCACTTCGGTCCGACGCAGACCTCCGAGCCCGGGGAACACTGGCCCACCGACCCATCGAGAGCAAATTGTTCCCACAGCTCGGCCTGAAGGACGGCGTCGTTGTTGCACACATGGAAGCCGTCCAGGGAGCCCCCCAGGGCCTCGATGAGGGCTTGATCGAGCCCCTCAGCCATGCCACCGCCACCGACCCAGGTGCAGCCCGGCAATGCCGCCGCCACCGACTCGATGTCCCCACTCAGCAGCGCAGTCACCAGATCACTCACCGGCGGCTCGCCTCCGCAGTCGAGGTTGGCCTCGAGGTAGGGAACCAGCGCAGCGACGACGGACTCCACCAGAGCGTCATCGATGGCGTCCAAGGTGAGGAACTCGGTGCCGCACTCGCAGCCGGTGTACGCATCGAGGAGCGCCTCGGCCTCCTCGCGCGTCGCGGTGGCACTGCCGCCGCCCGCGCCCTGGAGGAAGACATCCCCGTTTGGATCGGTCTCCCCTGGCTCGGTACCGTGGTTGGCCATGAAGTCGCCGAGCTGGTCCTGGGACCCATCGGAGCGCGTGCAGGTCGCGGTGAGCTCGGTGGTGGTGTGGGGGGGCCATAGATCGCTGGAGCGACCTGCCGTCTCGGCGTAGGCATCCTTCTGGAGGACGTTGAACTGCACCGTGCACGCGTCGCCGCTGGATGCTTCGGTGCTGGACGTCTCCAGGCTGTCGAGGTCAGGACGGGCCAAGCGTTGCGGGTCGCTGTCGTTGCAGCCCGCAAACGCGATCACGAGGGGCAGCCAGCGCATCGAACCTCCGAGGCGCGATTGTGCCCCACAACGGGCGCAGTGACCAGTGGCCCCGCCCCGTCGACGCCCCTCACTGGGACGTGTAGCCACTCTGACAAAACGCCTCTTCGCTGCCAAAACCCGACACGCAGCCGCTGCTGAAGGTGTCGGCAGGGCACACCTCGGCAACCCAGTCGCCGACGCAGGGATCCGGGTCGTCGAAGCACATGGCATCGAAGGAGTCGCAGTCTCCCGGGAAGGCCTCGCAGCTGTACTCCTCCTCGCCGGAGCCGGCGCCCGCGGCCAGGTAGGACAGGCAGAACTCGCCGTCGCCGCACACGAGGCTGTCGCCACAGGTCACGCCCTCTTCTTCCTCTTCGGCGCCGCCACCGCACCCCAAGAGCAGGGCCACCATCAGAATGCTGAACCGGGTCATCGCCACCTCCAACCGCCGAAGTATCGCAGCCCCCGGTGGGGCGCCGGCCCTGCGCGTCGGCCCCACAGAAGCCGGCCCCCCTTTGGATGGCCGTGGTCTTCCCGCTGCACGGCTGGGACCATTCCAACCGGACCGTCTCGCTGCGCTCGAAAGTCCCTTTGGAATCAAACTTGTTGCGCGGCCCAAGGGCCGCTCGCCGAGAATCCTCCTAGGCTCGCCCTTCGAATTCGCCAGCGATAAGCAAGCTTATCGAGCGAATCTTGGCCTCACCGTCGTCGGATTCATGGCCTTCGTCGACCCGATCCTGTCGACCCAAGCGGTGTTCTCCGCATTTCGCTGAGCCTCGGTTGCGATGCCCCCACGTCGAGCTAGCTCCACTGCATGACGGTCCGAACCTGCGCTAGCTGCAAGCACGACACTGCGGTCTCGGTGAGGGACTGGCCGAGTCAGACGTCGTTCATGGGTCTCTCCAGCGGCTCCGGGCCCGTGGGTCGCCAGGACTTTCGCTGCCAGTCCTGCGGTGCCAGGTTCACCGTGCGCGGCGCCGCGGTCCTTCGCGCCCTCGCAGGCCCTCTCGTCTTCCTCCCATTCGTGGGGATCGGAGGCATGCTCCTGCTTGGCGGTCTGACCAGCGCCGCCAGCGAACCCGCATACGGGCTCGGCCTCGCCGCCTTCGGTGGACTCCTGGCTGCGCTGTCGGTCCTGGCCTGCATGCACTTGGTGGGGCCTCTGGTTCAGACCTGGCGAAACCCAGTCGCCCCGGACGCGCCGGTTCCCCCCCGCCGATTCGACGACACGCCCCCCATGCGACGATGCGCCTGCGGAAAGCCCGCACCGGTGACGAAGATTGTGGCTGAGTCCACCAACCACATCCCCACAGGAACAGAGAGCACCCATACCTGCGAATGCGGCCGCGAGTTCGCGGTCAACGACGTATGGGGCCTCGTGTTCATGAGCATGGTGGTGGCCATCGTCACCGTGGTCGCCCTGTTCTGCTCCGATTCGTTGTTCGAGAACGACGCAACCTGGGGAGCGTTTGTGCTCGCGGGCGGCCTCGCGCTGCTGAGCCTGGGCGGTATGATCGCGTGGGTGCATCAAGTGGCGAGCCGCTTCTGGCTGCATCCCCTCGTTCCCGACGCAGGTAGCCAGAACTAGGACCGGCTAGCCCAGACGGCGCTTGGCGATCGCCACCGCGGCCACCACCACCGCCACCTGGAGCATCCCTGCGTAGGCGCCGAAGCCCACCAGGAACTCGAGGTCGTCGAGCAGGTAGGCACCGGCCAGCCCGATGCCCAGGAGCATCGCACTGCCCAAGGCACCGCCGATGGCCACGAGGCCGAGGCTGCGCCGGATCTCGGCCGCCGTCGGCTGGGGCGCCGGCTTGTACATGCCCATTCGCTCCCCTGGCGCGTGGTCCAGGACGACCACCCCATCGCTGGGCTCACGATGCAGGCTGCGCACCACGTCGTTCCAGGTCCAGTCAGAGCCCAGCACGAATCCCCCATGCCGCCGCACCGCGTCGGCCATCCCCTCCGAGGAGCAGCCGCCGAGGTCGAAGGAGACGTCCGCGAAGCGCACCGTCGGCGCGATGAGGGTCAGGACCAAGTCGACCAGCAAGTGCTGGGCGTGCCCCATGGGGAGGAAGATCCCGCCGTGGTCGGCGACCATCACCACGCCCTGCTGGCTCCACATGCCTTGGGCGTGGCGGGCGAAGGTCAGAAAGGCGGGCTGGGTCACCGCGGCGCCTCCGAGGCCCCCCATCACGACCGTCTCGTCCGGCACGGGTCGGCTTCGCCGAAAGAGGACCCACCCCAGCCGTAGCACCACCACGGCGAACAGGGCCGCGACCGCCGCCGCCGGCACACTGCCCAGCGCCACCGCCAGGAACGTGCAGGCCACCAAGCCCCCCAGCGCAGGGACCAAGAAGAGCACGGCAAACAGGGAGTGCCCGAGGCGAAGCGTGACCATCGAATTCGCCTAACGCGTCGGAAAGGCTGCGAATCTCCCCCAAGCGAGCCCCGCACACCTGGCCTTGGCGGATGCAAATCGTGCAGCGAGAGCGACAAGAAGGTCGTGGTAGGGTCCGAGTCGCCTGGAAACCCCATCCGCGTGGGATGGGCTCCTCGAGGGAGCCCCCATGGCAGACGTCTCCATCGACGAACAGATCAACCAGCTGCTGGCGCCCGGCAGCCGCGCCTTCTTCGAGATGGTGTTCGTCGAGGTCCCCATCTTTGGGGTCGGCGTGCCGGTGGTGGTCGCGTGCCTCGTGGGCGCGGCGGTCTTCTTCACGCTGTACTACCGCTTCATCAACGTCATGGGCCTTCCGATGGCGGTACGGACCCTCCAAGGTGAGTTCTCGGGGGACGACGATCCTGGGGAGATCTCCCACTTCCAGGCGCTGACCACAGCCATTTCCGGCACAGTGGGCATCGGCAACATCGGAGGCGTGGCGGTCGCCATTGCCGCTGGTGGCCCGGGCGCGACGTTCTGGATGATCGTGGCCGGCTTCCTCGGGATGGCCACGAAGTTCGCTGAGTGCACCCTCGGCGTTCGCTACCGAACCGTGCATCCCGATGGAACGGTGTCGGGCGGGCCGATGTTCTACTTGAGCCGCGGTCTCGAGGAACGAGGCTGGCCCCAGGCTGGCCGCGCCCTCGGCAGCTTCTACGCGGTCGGGATCATGATCGGCTGCTTGGGGGTCGGAAACATGTTCCAGGCCAACCAAGCCTACGTGCAGATGCGGGCGGTGACCGGCGGTGCCGATAGCCCGCTCGACGGCTACGGCTGGGCGGTGGGGATGGTGCTCGCGGTGGTCGTCGGCGGCGTCATCCTCGGGGGCATCCAGTCCATCGCGGCCGTCACCGAAAAGCTGGTGCCGCTGATGGCGGGGCTGTACTTCGCGGGTGCCGTGACCGTGATCGCCATGAACATCACCGCGCTGCCAGAAGCCTGTCTCGCCGTCCTCGAGGGGGCCATGACGGGGAAGGCCGCCGCCGGGGGGGCCATCGGCTCGTTGATCATCGGCATGCAGCGAGCCGTGTTCAGCAACGAAGCGGGGATTGGCTCAGCAGCCATCGCCCACTCCGCCGTGCGCACCCGCTTGCCAGCGACGGAGGGGCTGGTCGCCCTGTTCGAGCCGTTCATCGACACCATCGTCATCTGCACGCTGACGGCGCTGGTCATCGGCGTCGCGACAGTCACCTGGCCGGACTTCATGGAATCGGGCCTCGCCGGCGTCGCCATGACCTCCGACGCGTTTGGTCGCACGGTGTGGTGGTTCCCCTACCCCTTGGGGATTGCCGCGGTGCTCTTCGCGGTGTCGACGATGCTGTCGTGGTCCTACTACGGGTTGAAGGGCTGGTCCTACCTGATCGGTCCTTCGGCCCGGATGCAGATGGCCTACAAGCTGGTGTTCTGCGTGTTCATCGTCATTGGGGCGTCGATCAAGCTCGATGCGGTGCTCGACTTCAGCGACGCCATGGTGTTCGTGCTCTGCGTACCCAACATCCTCGGGCTGCTCATCCTCGCCCCGGTGGTTCGTGAGGAGCTGGTGCGACTCCAGCAGCACGCCACCGCCAAGGAAACCAAGGAGGCCTCGTGAACTTCAAGTCCGTGGAGCGGGTGGTCGTGCCCGTCGACCTCGAAGACCCCGCTCCGGAAGCCCTCAAGACGGCACTCGAGATCTGCACCGACCCCCAAGGCGTCCATGTGGTGTACGTGCTGCCGGTGCTCCCGGGCAGCATGATGCCTCGGATCGGCGACGACAAACGCATCGAGAACGCCGGCAAGGCGCTTCGCGCTTGGCTCGATGGCTGCGGAGCTCCCGACACGGTGCACATGCATATGGAAGTAGGGGATGCAGCTCAGGTGGCCGAGGCCCTCTGCTCGGCCGTCGATGCCCAGCTCGTCGTGATCACCTCTCACGGTCGAACCGGCCTGTTGAGGGCGTTGCTGGGCTCGGTGGCGGATCGGATCGCGCGGCTGGCGCCGTGCCCAGTGCTCCTGCTCAAGCCTCCCGAAGACTGAGGTCCGCCTCTCCAGACGGCTCGTCTCAGAGGCGACCCTAGGCGGCGACGCACTCGGCTACACCGACTACAGAACCGGCTGAGTCGCGGAGGTGGTCAGCCACAGTGGCACCGCAGCATCTCTTGCCGCCAGCGGTCCTGCCAAGTCGCTCCAGGTGGCGGAAGCGGACAGCGGCATGCGCTCGCCCTCGTCGACCCGCAGGGACACGGAGATCACCCCCAGATGCAGCGGATAGCCCGGCCGCTGCATGCCCTCGGGGAGGAGCTGCGGGTCCTCGAGGGACGCGAAGGCGTCAGTCCGTCACATGCAGGCTCACGGCCGCTGACTTGCCCATCACCTCGGGGCCTACGGCGTCTAGGATCCGCATCGTGCCGATGAGCTCGGCCAACGCCACCGCCGAGAAGGAGCCCCACGTCACGGGGCTCCTCTTCAAGCCCCAGTGGTGGTGTGCGAAGCCTCCGCTGCGTCCCCGGCCGTCGAACAACACCAAGACGCCGCCATGGCGCGTGCACACACCCTCGTCCCGCCCTTCGAGGACCGAGGTCAGGCCGGCGCTGAGCGCGGCCACGTCGGACCGTGCGATGGAGAGGATGGAACCACGGCCATCGGCGAGCACACGAAGCGAAGGAACCTCGACCTGGCGGTAGTCGGGAAGCGGAGGCTCGATGAAGCGCGCGATCCACGCCTCCAGTCGAGGCTCCAGGAACCCACCCCACCATTGTTCGATGTCTTCCTCGACGAGGAACCGCAGCCACGGGTCGGTGGGAACCGACCTCTCAGGCTGCCGTGCTTGCACGTGGTCCTCAGGGGACTCCCAGTCGTACAAGGGGGGCGCCTCGACCGTGGCGAGCCGTGCGATGACTCGGTTCGTCTGCTCGAGCCACGCGTGCTTGTCGGCGGCATCAAACTCGCGACCGTACCGAGCGCCGAGCAAGGGGCCGCCGGTGTCACGATCGAAGACCTCGAAGTTGATGGTGAAGGAGTTGCCCGTCCAGCTCCAACCGTTCTTGTCGCACTGAAACCAGAGGTGAAGCGCATGGCCGTCACCCACGTCTCGCAGCCATCGCTGAGGGCGCCCCTCGGGCCGAAACCCCATCTCCTTCAGCGGGCCCTTTCCGTGCTTGCGGATGAACCCATAGGCCTTTCTGCTGTTGATTGACATGTTCCCTCGCACGGCCAGTCCGACGCGGTCGTTCATAGCTCAACCCCCTCGACCGCGGCCGCCCATGAAGGTTGTAGCCATGCGGCCCGAGCAGCCGATGACCATCACCGCGCCTTGGTGGCCGCGATGTCGGGGAGGCGGCCGAGGCGGTCCCGCAGCTGCCTGGCGCGGCTCGCGCCCAACGACGGCCTGCAGCTCGCGCACGCCCCACGACGGCGTGACCGGGACCGAGTCGCCGCAGTCCATCGCCAGAACGCAGTGAGACGTGAGGCGTCGAGTCGGTGTGCCGTCGTGTACGGTTGAGCTAGCGGCACCCAGGAGGTCACATGCGCGTAAGGATGCTGCTCATCGGCCTGTGTGCCATGGCTTGCCGAGGGGTCGACCTCAAGGACGCCCCCTCGTCGAGTTCGGACACCGACACCGACACCGACACCGACACCGACACCGACACCGACGCCGACACCGACGCCGACACCGACGCCGACGCCGACGCCGACGCCGACACCGACACCGACACCGACACCGACACCGACACCGACACCGACGCCGACACCGACGCCGACACCGACACCGACACCGACACGACCGACTCCGCAACGGCCGGCGACTGCCCCTTCGCGCTCAGCCCCAGTGAGGTGCCATCGGACGTGACCGAGCGCGAGTTCCTGCGCTTCTACAACGCCGTGGCCTGCTGCTTCGACTGCAACGACGAGCCCCTTGGGGGCCGCTGCCTCGGCGACACAGGCTTGTCCCACGTCACCAAGTCCACGTACTGCGACTACGACCACGCCGCGGCCCTGGTGTGCGTCGACCCGGCGAACTGGACCTGCGCGGAGACCACCTCGGGGGCGTCCTACCCCGTGGCCCCCCCCGAGTGCGCCTACGCCTGCGACTGGCGCTACTACTGAGGGCGCAGGAGCTCCGACGACGAGCGCTCCGGTGCCGTCGACATCGACGGTTCGCTTCTCGAGACCGCTCGTCTCAGGGGCGACGGCGGGACAGGTACGCGGGCCAGGCGGACGACGCGTCGTGCAGGCAGCCACACCCCTCGGGGCCTTCCGTGCTGCCGCGGGCCGCCGCGGGGTCGCCCGAAGGGGTGCCGGACGTGCTCGTGTCCGACGTCGCCGTGGTCGCCGGGCTTCCGGTGTCGCTCGTGTCGGTGGTCTCCGGGGCACAGGTCCCCTCCGACGCCGCCGGGGGGGGCTCGCAGTCGAAGTCGGCCGGGGTGCCAAAGCCGGGGAACCACTCGCTGCCGTCACGGTAGCTCGCCACCACGTCGAGGACCCCGTCGTCATCGAGGTCGACCAGGTGGAGGACGTCGTGGTGGGTTCCCTGGTTCTTGGCGAACCGGTGGCCGGTGAACCCCGCAACGCCGTCGTTCTCGAACCACCACATCTCGTCGTGGAACGAACCACTGGCGACCACGTCGAGGTCCCCGTCGAGGTCCACATCCGCCAGGTCTAGGCCGCTGGCGCCGTAGAACAGCTCGGCGATCGGCGTCCGGGGTCCGAAGCCCACGCCGGCCTCTCCGCGGAGCCACTGCACTTCGTCGAGGGGCGCGTTCGTGAGGACGAGGTCGAGCTGGCCATCGCCGTCGAGGTCGCCGAGCGCCACGTTCTCGGCCCAGTTCGTGGCCACCCGGGTGATCTGGCCGAAGGTGCCGTCGCCGAGGTTCTCGATCACGTGCACGCCGCTGGCTTGCCACCCGCCGGTGACGATGTCGATGTCGCCATCGTCGTCGAGGTCTGCTGTGGCGATCCGGTCGGGGACGTCGACCTGGCCACCGTTCCGGACCCGCTTGGGTTCGCCGAATGCGAGTCCGCCGTCGTAGGGGAGCCACGACACCCGCTCGGCGTCGTCCAGGGTGACGAGCAGGTCTGCGTCCCCGTCGCCGTCGATGTCGGCGGTGGTGGCGAAGCTCGGGCCCCCGGCCCCTTCCCAGCTCCAGGCGGGCACGAAGCTGTTGCCCCCCACGTTCTCGAGGACGACGACCTCGTCGCGGATGCGACGGGACAGGACGAGATCGGCGTCCCCGTCCCCATCGATGTCGGCCGCGTGCACGTGCTGGGCGCCCCCTCCCAGGACGACCGGTGGCGCGAACCCGGCGTTGCCGAGGTTCTCTGTCAGGACGGTGTCCCCGTCGTAGTCGTAGGTCCGCAGCAGATCGAGGTCGCCGTCCCCGTCGGTGTCGACGGGAAGGATGTACCCGCCCTCCCCCAGCGGGATGGGGTCCAGGACTTGGTAGCCATCCACCGGGCCGGCGTGCCCCACGCAGAGGTCGCAGACGTCGCCGATGCCATCCCCGTCGGTGTCGATCTGGAGGGGGTCCGCCACGTCGGGGCAGGTATCGACGTCCCCGCAGACACAGTCCCCGTCGGGGTCGTCGCCGAGGGGGCAGGGATCGGAGCCGTCGACGACCCCATCGCCGTCCGTGTCGGCGACCGTCGGCTCGGTGTTCCCGAGGGCTTCCTCGAGATCGGAGATGCCGTCGCTGTCGGTGTCGGCCAGCAACGGGTCGGTGCCCAGGGCGGCCTCGTTCGCGTCGGACAGGCCGTCCCCGTCGGGGTCGACGCAGGGGGATGAGGGCTCCAGCGGGCAGGGATCGTCGGCGTCGCAGGTTCCGTCGGCATCTCGGTCGGCGGGCTGGGTGGCGGGCAGGAACCACAAGGCGTCTTCGGTGCCGTAGCCAACGACCAGGTCGGGGGTGCCGTTGTGGTCGATGTCGGCGGCCAACGCCTTGCCAGCGAGGCCGGTGTCGAGCACCTGGGCCACGAAGTCCGGGCCGAAGTAGCCGCGGGTTCCGTCCTCCGCCGCCACCAGCAGGTCGAGCACGCCGTCCGCGTTCAGGTCCGACACCTGCACGTCGGTCGGACGAAGCAAGCTGTCGTCGATGAGATGGTCGACCCAGATGCCGCCGGCCTGCTGCTCGAGCCACACCACGCGGCCGTCGTCCGAGCCCACCGCGGCGACGTCCATGTCGCCATCGCCATCCAAGTCCGCCGGGGCCGCCCGCTCCGGGGTGCCGAGGAGGTACGACAGGTGCGTGTCGATGACGGCGGCATTCTCCAGCTCGTACCACCCGAGCTCGCCCCGCACGGGGTCCGCGAACACGAGGTCGTCGTCTCCGTCCCCGTCCACGTCCGCCGGCTCCAGCTTCGGCTTCCCCCGCCCGTTGCGGCTGACGAGCTCCACCCGCTCGGCGAACACCGCACCTCCGAGGTTCTCTTTCCAATACAGCTCGGTCGTGTCGGGCCCGTAGTAGACATAGACGTAGCCCGCGGTGACCACGTCGAGATCGCCGTCGGCGTCGAGGTCGAGGGCCAATGCATCCGAGGCCTCGCGGAGGGACGTCAGCCCGATCGGGATCCCGGCGCCGAACGACCCGTGGCCGTCGTTCAACATCATGGTCGACGGAGCGGTCAGCACATCCAGCGCGCCGTCCCCATCCAGGTCGGCCAGCCGGACGCCGTGGACGACCGACCGCAGGATGCCGGGGCGGTGGTCGAAGCCCCCATCGGGGCGCTGGAGGTACACGGCCACCTCGGCGTCTGGGTAGTCGGTGATGGGGGCCGTCACCAGGTCCAGGTCACCGTCGCCGTCCAGGTCGCCAGCGGTGACCTCCTGCACGCCGTCGTAGCTCGAGGGCGGAAGCCGCTGCGGCGGACCGAGCCCGAAGCTCTGGGCGGGATTGGCGATGGACGGGCAGCTGTCGTCGGTGTCGAGCACACCATCGCCGTCCATGTCCTGGGCCATCGCCAGCACGAACCAGATCATGGAACTCCCGAAGAGCCAGAGTCTACCCGCGATGCTGCCGACGCGCTCCGCTTTCCAGAGTGACCTCTCGCTTGCTCATGGCGACGCCGACGGAGACGGCCACCTCGACGTGGTGGCGGCCTGCGCCCGGGACGTCGATCCCTACCTGTACGTGGGGGATGGGATGGGCGGGTTCCCCGCCAACGGCATCCAGCTCTTCGAGCCCCCCCACACCGAGCCCAGCGCGGTCGTTGCGATGGTGGACTTCGACGGGGCGCGAAGACGTCGCCAGCCGGGACAGACCGAAAGAAGTCGTGCGCGTCCCCTCCCCTCTCTACCTACGGGTGTCGACCTCCGTCGACCTCCGTCGAACGGCGCGCCATCTCGGGAAAGTCCGGTTTCGCACGTAGGCCCGAAACCTGCTTGGCCCTCCTCATCGGGGAGGCACCGTGAAGCAGTACCAGAACGCGCAGGAAATCCAGGCCGAGCTCGGCGTTCGACCGCAAGACGCGATGCAGCAGTTCCCCGAGGGCAACGCGGCCCGGATGGGGATGCTCGGCCTCGGAGCCCAGGGGTCCGGCAGCGACCAGGAGTCCCAGGCAAGCGAAGAGCAGGAGGCCGGCAGCGAGGTCGACGGCGGCTCCTCGGAGCAGGGCCAGGGCGCGGGCGCTCCGGGAGAGATGGAGGCGCTCCACTCCAGCGAAGACCACGAGTACATCGGGGGCAAGAACCAGGTCGCGGTCGGGCCCCATGTGCTCACCACCGGCCAGGTCAACATGCTCGTGGACTACGTCACGAGCCTCCAGGAGTTGGTGGAGCTCTCCCAGGCGGACCTTGTGGAGGGCTTCGCATTGATCCACCTGAACGAACACGGACACATGACCCCAGAACAGAGCGCCCGTTTCGAAGAGATCTTCCCCAACTACGCCGACATCGCACTGGACAACTCGGACCACTTCGCCCCGCCTTCCAACGGAGTGGCGCCCGCAGGGTCGGCGAACTTCCTTGGCCAGATCCGCGAGCATTTGGCCAAGGCCCACGAGCAAGCGAGCGCCGGCGACCTCAACGCCGCCCTGGGCACGGCAGGCTGGGGCGGTCACTACATCGCCGACGCCTTCAGCGCGGGCCACTTGATCAACAAGGACGAGATCATGTTCAAGGCCGACGTCCACCTCATGGCCTACGGGGAGACGCCGGTGTTCTCCCACGCGGCCCGCGGCATCGTGGCCGAGGGAGAGGCGGTCTCGGGCTGGGCCCAGCGCACCCCCCTGGGCAACAAGCCCCTCAGCGCCGCCTTCCTGGTGCAGCTGCTCAGCCTCGCGAACGTGTTCGAGCACACCGCCATCACCGGGGCCGTGGCCAAGGCCATCCACGACGAGCTGAGCGGGGACCCCGGCCGCCCCATCATCGAGGTCAGCAGCATGGGTCAGAAGTGGCTCATGGGTGGCGACGAGAACCTGGACGACACCTCCAAGGACGTCGCCAAGGACCTGATCGACTGGGTGTACGAGTCCCTCGGCGCCCAGGCGGATAGCCAAGACCACATCAGCGCAGACGCCATGATTCAGTGGGTGGAACAACGGCTCCCGCAGCCCACCGCCGATGGACAGGCCCGGATCGACCAGGTGGTGTCCAACGTGTTCGCCAACGCAGAGAGCCTGGGTACCGCCCTGGCTGAGGCCACCGTCTCCGAGTTCGACGCCATCATGGAGAACTTCGACGCGACGCCCATCGGGGCTCTGATCGTGCGGGTGGCCCCTGAAGGAGACGACGAACTCTCGGCCTACCCCACCCCCGATGTGCGCGACGCCCTGGAACGCGAGGGCATCACCGACACCGACGTCGAGGCCATCCTCGAGCGCTTCCAGGAAGAGTCCCAGGAGACCGTGCTCTCTGACTACGGCCTGTCGGTGGACCAAGTCCTCGAGCCCCTCACGCAAGGCGCCTGATCCCATCCGTACGCGTTGCCTCGCTCGCCTGTTGGGGGAGCACCCACTCGGTCCGTGTCGGCACCCAGTACGGGGTCGAACCCCGAATGGATTGTGCCGAATCGCCGAACGCATCGACACCTGAGACAAACCTGAGACAAGCAATCGATCGCTCAGAAGTACCTGTGAGTAGCCCGACACACCGTCGTGCCTTCTCCCCAGGAGCCATCGATGACTACCTCGAAGACACTCTCCATTGCCCTCATCGCGTCGCTCGCCACGTCCAGTGCGGTATTCGCGGCCACCACGAAGGTATCTGTGGACAAAGACGATCTCCTGAAGGTCGTTTCGGCCCTGGAACATGCTCCCACCATGCCGGAATCAAAGCTGCTCATCGAGGACCTGGCGCTCCGCCGTCTGCAGCGTGCCGAACTCATCGAGGCCGCCGACAAGCTCTTCGACGAGCGAGTCGACGCCATCGTCTACGACGCGTACGACACTTCGTGCACTGAGATCGACATCGGATCGGAGGGTTCCTTTTCCGTGTACGGATGCGACTACCCGTGCAGCCCCACAGGCGGCCACGGTGTTCTGGCATGCATGACCGACATCCAACAAAACAACATGACCAATGACTGCATCGCGGTCAACTCAGCCATGGATCAGTGCGTCAACAACGGTGGCAGTCCAGACGCCTGTGGAAACGCAGTGAACGAGGCAGCCGTCGAAGCTCGGCTCGCGGCCAGCGTGGAGGGCTGCGAGGAGGAATACGGCGTCTCCGGATGGGAAGCCGCTGAGTTCTGCGGCTTCTTCGACGAAGTCGTGTGCAACTAGCCCCGGTGGGGTGACTCCACCCGACGAACGTCCGGGTACCCGGTCCAGCACATCACCCGGGTACGCCCATAGGGGTCGATGCCGAGTAGGAAGCGCCTTCCGGTCGGCGTGGGTGACGACCCCATCGACACGATGGTCCGTGCAGCGTCGGGGGCGTTCGACGATAGGGGCCCTTATGACCCAGGTCGTGCGGCCGAACCGCGAAGAGCGCAGGAGGGTCGATGGCTGACTTCATGACCACCCTGAACTACGCCTCGGTCAACGAAGACTGGCGCACCGAGGCGCGCGGCCTGCGTTTGCGACCTGACGACAGGCTGCTCTGCGTCACGGGCAGCGGCGCCAGGCCGCTCGATCTGCTGGCGCAGCAGCCGTGCCACATCGTGGCCATCGATCTCAACCCTGTTCAGAGCGCACTGTTGAAGCTGAAGATGGCAGCACTTCGCGAATGGTCATTCGGGGATTACTCACGCTTCGTGGGATTGGAGTCGGCCCCCGAGCAGTGGCGAATGGAGCGGCTGCGAGGTCTCGGTCTGGACCATCCGTGGCCTGCCGAGCTCATCGAGCCTGGGGTCCTCTACCAGGGCCGGTGGGAGAAGCACTTTCGCCGAGTGGCTCGCATCGGGCGCATGTTGCGGGGGCCGATGATTCGCCAGCTGTTCGCCTTCGACGAGCTCGACGCGCAACGGGCATTCGTGGATGCGAACTGGAACAGCACCTCCTGGAGGTCCGCTTGGCGATGGGTGATGAACCCGACCGTCTCACGTCTGTTCTTCGGTGACCCGGCGTTCTTCGCTCACCCACAGATCTCGGTGGGCTCCGAGTTGTTCGACCGCATGGGGAGGCTCCTGCAGCATTGCCTGGCCCGCGAGAGCTTCATGGCAAGCCTCGTCCTCAAAGGCGATCTGTCCCCCGACGATCTACCTCCCCACCTCACTCCGTCTGGAGTCCAGACGCTGCGGAGTCGCTTGGATCAAGTCGAGATCATCACGACCGATCTCATCGATCACCTGGAGCAGGTAGAGCCTGGGACCTACACGCGTCTGTCTCTCTCGGATGTGCCGTCCTTCCTCGACGAAGCTGCGTTCGAGCGTTTGATCCGGGCTGCGGTTCGCGTGCTCGAGCCGGGAGGACGGGTAGCAATTCGCCAGTTCCTCACCCGGTACATAGTGCCTGCGGATCTCGACGTGCTGTGGCGTCGAGAGCCTGATCTCGAGAAGCAGCTCGCCCTGGAAGACCGGTCCTTCGCGTATGAGTTCATCGTTGCCGAGGTGCCCCATGGGAGCTGATCTCCACATCTCCCCGTACACAACGGCCGATGATGAAGAGGCCATGGAGCTCGAGCGCCGCATGTTCCAGGGGGAGCGATTTCGACTGGGGTTCGACCGCAGCACCTTCCGGCGACGGGCAGAGAACTTCGACGACCACCTCATACTTGTCGGACGCATCGACGGGCGCATGGTGGCCACCGCGGCGACCGCGTTCAAGGACATCACTCTGTTTGGCGAGAAGATGAGGGGCGCGTTCTACTTCGACTTGAGGGTCGATCCCGACGTCCGGGGCCAAGGAATCGGCCAGAGAATCGGCACCCAGATCGTCGCCCATGGCGAGCAGCACTCGGACTTCGGCTACAGCTACGTCGTCGACGACAACCAGGCCATGCTGGGCCTCGCAGAGAAAGGGCAATCCAACACCCTCGGCAGCTACGGCTACCTGGTCTACCCGACGTACAAAGGACTCGAGGCGACCCTGATTCCGGACGAGAGTTCGTTGGGCGACGTGCACGAGGCCTTGTGTCGTCATCGAGACTTCGACTTCTACACCGACCCGCGCATCGGAGGATCCGTCGAGGGCTGGGCGAACGCATGGCTCATCGACGGACCCAGTGGCGTGGCTGGGTGTTCGGCGTGGGACAACCGTGCCATCCTGACAGAGGTCGTGGAGTCTCTGCCCGCTGGCCTGCGGGCGCTGGGGGCCGTCGTCAACACCAGGCTGCTTCAGGGGGCCAGGCTGCCCCACATCCCAAGGCAAGGGGAGCACCTCAAGAGCTGGTACCTCTTCGACTTCTTCGCTTCGACCGTCGAGACCGGCCGGAGTCTGTTGCGCCATGTGGCCCAACAGGCGCAGCAGCGAGACCTCGACTACTGCTACGTGATCTGCGATCCCGATGACCCCTTGATCCGGGAGTTGCGGCGAGACATGCCCAAGGCCTTTGCCCCTCTCATTCGGTACCGCCTCATGGGGGCGCGCGTCGACAGGTCTCCGACACCACCCATCCTACGGCCCTACATCGATATCCGCGATGTGTAGGGGTGCCGCAGCCACGTCCCGAGACATTCGTCCACCGTGACCGACGGCGGGCGCCCAGCGCCACTTCGCTCCTCGAGGCACGGTGATACCCTTTCCTTTGCCCTTCCTGCCTCCTCGTGGGTCTCACGGGCAGAGAGGTCTCATGCGCCATCTGTGGTTCGCCCTTCCCGTGCTCGCTCTTGCCTGCAGCGGCGACGACGAGCCCTCGGCCACGACGAACGGCGGGCCCTCCACCGAAGACACCGGAGAGGGGCCCACGACCCCCGTCCTCCCCACCCTCACCGACACGTCGCCCGTCGACACCGGCGCACCTCCCATCGACCTCGACCGCTACGACCCCGAGCACCTCACCGTCGTCGAGGTCTCCCTGCTCGAAGACGACTGGGATGCGCTCACCCAGCAGACCCGACGGTATATCGACATCCTCCTCGGTCCGGACTGCTTCTCCGGCCCGCCAGCCGACATCTTCACGTGGTTCCCTGGCGACGTCGTGGTGGATGGCGAGTCCGTCGCCGAGGTCGGCCTACGCAAGAAGGGCTTCATCGGATCCATGTCGTCGACACGACCATCCCTGAAGGTCGACTCCGACCGCTTCGTGCCCGACCAGGAGTTCATCGACGACACCGAGCACTTCACGTTCAACAACAACAACCAAGACGTCTCCCGCATCCACAGCTGCCTGGCCTACACCTACTTCGCGGCTGCCGGGGTACCCGCGCCGCGCTGCGGGCTGGCCACCATGCGGGTCAACGACAGCGATCTGGGGGTGTACACCAACGTCGAGCCCATCAAGAACGCCTTCCTGCGCCGCATGTTCGGCAGCGACGAAGGGGAGCTGTACGAGGGCACGGTCACCGACTTCGCCGAGGGCCTCTTGGTCACCGCCGACATCAAGACCGACGGCGCCGACCTTGCCCCCCTGCAAGCGCTCAGCGATGCCCTCGAGCTCGGCGACGACGTGCTCATGGCCGAACTCGACCCGCTCATCGACCTCGACGGCTTCGTGCGGATGTGGGTCGCCGATGGCCTCATCAGCCACTGGGATGGCTACGCCAGCGGCCGCAACAACTTCTACGTCTACCACGACCCTAGCGACTCCAAGCTCCGCTTCATTGTCTGGGGTGCCGATGCAGTGTTCGAGGACCCCAACCGCGACCTGCTGTTCACCAACGGCGTGCTCGCTGCGCGGCTGTGGGACCACCCGGAGGGCCAGGCCCTGTTCCAGGCCGAGCTCCAGCGTCAGCTCGACGACGTCTGGGGAGAAGACTGGCTGAACGCCGAGGTCGACCGCATGGAAGCGCTCATCGAGCCCCACCTGTTGGAGCCAGCGGCCACTGGCTTGGGCATCGACACCGTGCGCGCCTTCGTCGACGAGCGGCACGCGGTGGCGCAGGCCTTTCTCGACGGGGCTCCGCCGGAGCGCCCGTTCGTGCCGCCTGCACCCATCGAGTGCGTGGACCCCGTGGGCGAGGTGGCGGTGACCTTCGACACCGAGTGGGACACGCTCGAGTCCGACATGCTGGCCTTCGACGGCACCCTCGAGGGCGAGACGTACGGGGAGACGTTCTTCGACAGCTACGTCGGTGCCGGCGCCGGAGAGGATGGCTACGGAACTCGGCTGCTCGTCGTCTGGGGTGCCAACCCCACGTTCACTTCGTTCGACCAAGTGGTCTTGTTGCTGCCGGAAGACCTCGAGCCGGGCACCTACCCCGTGGACATCACCGGAATCTTCGGGCTGGTGATCGAGGCCGATCCGGTCGGGGAACGCACCAGCCTCATCGGTGGCTCCGTGACCTTCGACGCCATCGACGATCAGCCCGGGGGCAGGGTCGCGGGAACCATCGATGGCATCCTCATTCCCGACGTATTTGGCGTGCTGTGAAGATGGGGTGCCAGGTGTTGCTTGTTGCACAAGCCAGCCAAGGCCCCCCCAGCCGGTAGCGTTCGTGATGGGGGCGTTCGGCCGGCCGCGGCCCTACGCTGGCGAACTCACTTGCCGAGGCCGTGTGCTTCGATGGACGCGTGGTTGATCGCTTCGGCCTTCCTGTTGGCAGGGCGTTCGTTCAACCGTGCGACGTAGGCCTCGAAGGCTGGGCGCTTCTCGATCATGTTGAACTGCATCATGAAGCGCACGGTGGCGCCGAAGCAGACGTCGGCCATGGTGAAGCGGTCGCCCAGCAGGTACGGACCGTCTCCGATGGCGGCCTCGACTGTCTCGTGCATGGATTCCCAGGTGCCCCAGCCCGCCGACGCGGGCTTGTAGTCCCACTGGGAGGCCCTGGCGTAGGCGCAGGGCTCGATGACGGAGGGGCCGTAGCAGATCCAGCGCAGGTAGGTGCCGCGGGCCGGGTCGTCGAGGGCGGGGGCGAGGGTGCCGCTGCTGTAGCGGTCTGCGAGGTACATGCCGATGGCGGCGGTCTCCGTCACGATGGTTTCGCCGTCGACCAGGGTGGGCAGCTTGCCCATGGTGTTGAGGGCGAGGAACTCGGGGGACTTGTTGGCGCCCGTCATGATGTCGACATGCTCGACGGTGTAGGGCACGTCGAGCTCTTCGAGCATCCACAACACGGTGGCTGCGCGGGAGAAGGGGTGGTGGAACAGCGTCATGTGTCTTGAAGTCCTCACAGCCGTCAGCGGCCACGCACATCTTCACCCATGACCCTGACAGAACCTGTCAGGGTTCTACCGGACACCACCAGCCAGGGTGTCAGGGGGCGCCGTACGTGGCCAACCCCGTCGAAGCCTAGGGACAGGTGGCGTCGCCGTCGTGCTCGAAGAAGCCCAAGCCCGAGACGTCCAGGGTGCCAGCTGCAACGTCCAGCGTGGCGTTCCGGCCGTCGATGACCACGCCGTTGCCGTCGCAGCTCCACGAGATGCGATCGTAGAAGCTCGAGGAGTCGCAGACCTCGGTCCAAGCCGCACCGTCTGCGCAGATGTGGAGGGCCAGGTAGCAGCCCCCGTCATCGAACCAGTCGGACTGCAGTGCCTCGCACAAGGCCACCGTGGCCGTGTCCAACCCGGTATCCGTGTCGACCGAATCGGTGTCGGTGTCGGTGTCGCTATCCGCGTCGGTGTCGGTGTCGGTGTCGGTGTCCGTCACAGCGCCCACAACGGTCGTCCCAGGCTCTTCATCGGGGCCTGCGCAAGCAAGCAACCACAGCATCCACATCATCGGGGTTCCTCCTTGGGGGCTCGAGTTCTGCTCCGTGGCGAATGGAGCGGGTGAGGCCGCACCGTCCTGCTGAAAGCAGTAGGGGGGTCGGTCGCAAGGCTGCAAACGGACACAGCCACCTCGGCGCCGCTCAGTAGCACTCCATGCGTCCGGTCTGGCCGCCGTACCAGTAGCACTTCTTCACGCCAATGACGGTGACCGTGTCGCAGGGATCGTCGTTGAAGATGCCCGAGTGCACGACGCCGGTGTCCTCGTACTGACTCTCCGTGCACACGATGTAGTCGCCCGGCGGCAGGGACACTTCCCAGTAGCCCTCTTCGTCGACGCAGACGTCCGCCACCAGCACGCCGGCCTGCCAGACGCCCACCTGGTTCGCGCCGTCCGAAGCGAAGTAGCCGGGGGCGTGGCCGCTGTCCGGAGCGTCATCGAACACGCAGCTGGTGCCACTGAGCCCCGTGGCAATGCCCGCTGGCTTGTCCACGCACACCGCACCCAACCCCTGCAGGCACCCATCGGGGCCGATGGTCACCCCTGAGTCCGCCGAGTGGTTCGCGCTGTGCACGCTGTCCGAGCCAGTGTCGGTGACGCTGTCCGAGCCGGTGTCGGAGACGCTGTCCGAGCCGCTGTCCCCGCCACCCGTGTGCCCCGTCGTGCCCGACCCCCCCGTACCTGCCGTGCCGAAGGCCGTGTGGGCGGTTCCCCCGGTGGCCGACGTAGGCCCCGATGCACCCGTCGCGGCGGAGGCCCCCGTGGGCGAGCCACCCGCCGTGTCGCGGGTGCCGGTGTCCGTCTGGACGCCCGTGGCGCCGGTCCCTTCAGAGGTCCCTGTGGGGTCGGCCGGCGGGGGTGGGTGGTCCTCCCTCTCGTCCCGATCGCCTGAGCAAGCGAGAAGCGATGCGAGGGCAAGCGCGCAGAACGACATGGGGCCTCCCGACCCGGATGGTAGCACCAGCTGCTGCGCGGAGAAACGTGATTCGAGGCAGATCCGCTTCGTGGCGTCGCCGTCCGACACGCCGAGGCACCCACGTCCCATTCGCCGAAACATGGCCCCACCGAACCCGACACCCGTGTCGCACTCCGGAGCCAGCACGGCAGAGCGCCATGCCTACAACCTACGACATCGGCATGGCACGCTCCTCGCACGCCGTTCTCCCACCATGGAGACCCGATGACCCGCATCCTTCGCTTCGCCCTGCCCCTCACCCTCCTCGCCTGCGCCGGCTCCACCAACGACGACGACACCGGGGCCGCCGTAGAGGCCTGCGAGCTCGCTGACGACCACCAGACCTGCCCCGCGTGCAGCGATGGCCCGTCCACCTGCACCTTCGAGGACACCTAGGTCACCCAGAACAGCTGCGCCGACTGCCAAGCCCGCTCCGCCTTGTACCGACAACTCTGCGACGACGGCGACGACGCCGACCGCGACACCATCGAGGCCGAGACGGTCTGCGAGGACGCCCTGACCGGGGCCTGCACCCTCGTGGCCGAGAGCCTCGATTGCTTGGACTGCGCCGACGGCGAGGTCACTTGCTCCTACGGCGACGCCACCGTCACCGAGATGAGCTGCGGCGGGTGTCAGGCCTTCTCGACCCTTCTCAGCGAGCTCTGCGACAGCGGCATCACCGATGCAGCCGCCGACATCGAGGCCGGCATCGTCTGCGAGTGAGACCGTGGCGGACAGGAGGCTCCCTGCGGGGTACCCACCACGCCCACCTGCTCGGAAGACCTCCCCTCGCTGCGCAAGCCGATGTGGCAGAACGAGCTGGTGCGAGCCACGGCCCCGGCAGTGCCGGCCACGGGCCGCCACCACCCCTTGGCGACCGAGGTCGCACGCATCCACGACCCCTCACAGTGCTGCTTCGAGGCCTGCGCGCCCCTCGACGTGGTGCAGGTGGGCGCCCCGTTCGGGTGGGCGACGGGCCAGGTCTCGCGGGCGACCGCTGCTCTGCACGACGAGGCGGTCGCCGCCGACGGGTTGAACCTGGTGGTGGGGCTCGAGCCTTGGTCGAACTGGGTGAGCCCCGGCGGGCGCCAAGGCGTGTTCCATGCCGGGTACCACGGTCGCTTCGATGGCTTCGTCCTCATCGACCTCACCGGCGAGGTGGAGGTCGAGGCGGTGGTGGCGGTCGATGGAGCCGCAGACGGGGGCCACGTGTTCTTCCACGACGGTGCGGTCGGATGCTCAGCGCCACCGAGGTGGTGCGCTGGCGCGCTGGCGAGGTCGAGCGCCTGCGGCTCTGAGCCCACGGTCGCGCGGACCGGTGCACGGAGGTGCAACCCCCTGAGCCGCCACGCGGGTGCTCAGCCATCACGGGCACCGTCGAACCGTCCACACGCGACCTCAAACAGCAACTCCATGGGCAGGTTCAATGGGCGGCCGTCCCCCACGAACGACTGCGTGACGGTGGCGCCCCCGAGGGTCAGCTCGAAGCCCACCTCACCCTCCATGAACTGCGAGACCCGCACCCTTCGGTCGCCGAGCGGGTGCAGCTGCTCCAGACCGTCCCGGACGGCACGCAGGGTCTCGGCTGGCAGCGCCCGAGGGGCTTGGACGGTGCCGTGGACCCGCCGGATCAACACCCCGGCGTCGAGGTCGATGAAGCCGATCCAGCCGGGCACGCCGCTCACGCTGACCCGGACGCCATCTCGTAGGTGTTCGCCCATACGCGACGGCTATATCCACGTGCCGTCCCCCCCCAAAGGCAATCGAGAGATTCGCACCTCACACCGCGATTTGCTCGGGGGTGCGCATACACCGGGTGAACTCAAGCCCAGGAGGCGCCCATGTGGCTCTGCATCGCGACCGCGCTGGCCATCACCCCCGACGAGCTCGCCATCGCTGCGGGCGAGGCCACCGACCAGCTCGACATCTGTGCTCTGGAGGGGTGCCCGGCCGAGCGCGGGGCGGAGGCGGCGTTCCTGGTGGCCGTGCATCGCTACCAGGACGAAGGGCTCGCGGATGGCGTGCTGGCGGCGACGGTGCGCCACCTGAACCCCACGCTCTTCGCTGACTTGCCGGAAGTGCTGCAGAGCGCCGCCACGGCGCCCGCGGTGTGGGCTGCGCCGCCTGCCGTCCCCCATGCGCCCGACCTGACTCGGGGACTGCCTACGGAAGGGACTCCGGACTGCGCGACCCCCATCGTCTCCGACCGACCCGCGCGGGTGATGGTCCTGCAGTGGAAGGGGACGGACACCCGGTTCGACCATGCGAAAGTGCAGCGGAGAGTCCGCGCCATGCTGGGGCACGCGGAGCTCGAGTTCTACCCGGACGTCGACCTGTACCAGTCGGGACGGGCGGACCGGGTCGGCGACACCGCGATGCTGGGCAGCGTCCCCGACGGAACCATCGATCTCGTGGTGCAGGCAGCCGACGAGACCGAAGCCGTCCCCGCGGACACGCTGTCCGAGGCAGCTTGGGCGGAGCGGGCGCGGGCCCTCGTCGAGCTGTCGGACGCGGTCTGGTTCATCGACCGTCCCGAGCTTCGTGCCCCCATGTTCCGTCTGTACGCTCAGATCGGCCGGGCCGCGGACCTGGGTGGGCTCGAGGAGGCGCCGTTCCGCCAGGCGATGGGGGCGCTGGGCGAGGTCGACACCTTTCCGTACCGAGCGGCCGCCCTGGCCCACCGCGACCCTGGGCTCCTCGCGACGCTGTCCGACCAGGACCTCCAAGCGTCCGTTGCGGGATGGGGGGAGCAGATCGCGTCGGCCGAACCGGTGACGCTGTCGTTCGCGATGCCCGACCGCATCTTCGATCCGAAGGCGTTCGCCAGCCAGTACCGGGTCATCGTCGACGGCCTCGAGCATATCGTGACGAACGCCGATGGCCTGATCACCGTCCCGCCCGGTCGCACGGACATCTCCCTGTTGCGCGCGGAGGGGTACGGCCTGTCCGAGCGGGTCGAGGTGGGCTCGCTGGGCCCCTTGGTGTACTTCGTGCGCGACGCTGCGCAGCGCGCGATGGGGCTCGACTTGCTGCAGCAACTCATGAAGAACCCCAACGAGTGCTCCCCGGTACTGGACGACACGACGCGCACCCACCTCGCCCTCTACCAGGCATTGCATCGAGACTCGGACCTGTACGTGGTGATTCCGGAGCGCGGCGCGACGGCACGCAGTCGCCTGCACGTGTGGCGATGGAGCCCCGAGGAGGCCCAGCTCGCCTTCGTTCGTTGAGGGGCGCACCGGACGGCGTCGCCCTCGGCGGCTCTCACCTTGGCGTGCACCCGAATCTCGTCGGTGCACACCAGGGTGGGGCGGCCCGGTGACCAAAGCGCTACGTCGTGCAGCCATCGTATGGCTGCCGTCCCGCTGGCCCCACGGCGGTCCATGAGCAAGAGATGCTCCACTGGTTCCTTGCCGCGCGCCCCCCGAGAGACTGCCTTGATCGCTTCCCTGCTCCTGTTGTCGATGAACGCCGCCGCAGGCGGGTGTCCTGTCGAACCGCGTCAAGTCACGTACCAGGGCACGTGCCTCGATGCGGAGGCTCTCACGGCGGCGTTCGTCTGTCCCGAAGGCACAGACCTGGTCGTCGACGACAGCGTCCTCTTCTGGACCCGCCAATGCAACGACAGCACCGGGCGAACGCGCGTCGAGCATCTCTGGATCGTGACCAAGGATTCCCTTGGCTATCCGGGCCGAATCGTCGAGCGCGACCCCACAGGCGGTGGCACCTACACCCACTTCCACCCCAACAGCGACACCGCCCAACACATCCTCACCGAAGCGAACTTCGAGCACCACGGAATCGCCAGGGTGTTCTATGCAGATGGGTCGCTGGCCGAGGAGGGCCCATGGGCTGCAGGGCAGCTGCACGGCATCTGGAACACCTACGATGAACACGGAAAGCACGTCGAGGAGAGCTGCACCGTGTTCGGGCAGAGGGCCTGGAGCCACCGCGACATCGCCACGTTCGGCCAGAGGGCGTGCACGACGGGAGAGGTGGCCACGGCCATCGCCAGCTACCCGCGGCCGGACCTGATCTGGGCACAGGAACCGACGAACCACGGAGCGACGTCCCACCTCATCGCGACGCCAGAGGGCGTGGTCATTGCCAGGGATACCGAGGCCCACGACCACCGGCCTGGCCTCCTCCTGCCCACGGCCCCCCATCGAATCGACTTGGGGCCCGATGGCCCTACACGCCTCGGCAAGGTCGTCCTGCTGGGCCGCACCGTCTTGGCGGAGTGGAAGAATCAGAAGACGCTGAGCGTCCTCGTTCAGCCCACGACACCCTCATCGGACACCACGAAACCACCATCGAACACCGCTGCATCGCCCGCCGCGGCGTGGCGCACCGTGGCCACCGGAATCGACCGAGCGGAGCTGTTGCTCTCCGACGGCACACAGATCTGGTGCATCGCCTACGATGACGATGACGATGCGTATGTGCAGCGCATCTACCGAATTCCCTGGAGCGGAGGCAAGGAGGTCCTGGCCACCGCGGCCGGTCTCGTCGCGGGAACCGCCGCAGATGCCGAGTTTCTCTATTGGGGCGACGACGACGGCATCAAGCGGGTGTCGAAGTCCGGGGGCGAGGTCTCTGTCCTGACCCCCACCATCGACTACCTGAGCGAACTGGTCGTGGATGGAGAGTGGCTCTATTTCAGCACCGGCGGGCACCAGAACACCCGTGGACAAGTGGGCGACGGGGGCATCTACAAAGTGCCCCGCGCTGGAGGCACCCCAGAGCTCATGGCGAGCTGGGGCGACATTGCCGACGACTTGTTGGTCGACGACGGCTGGTTGTATTGGGGTGTGTTTTAGGAGATCGCGCGCATGCCTCTCGATGGCTCGTTCCCCCCGATATTGATGACGAACGACGTCACGTTTCCTGTGAACCTCACCCTTCACGAAGGGCGACTCTGGTTCACCGATACGAAAGGGGCAGTGGGTCACATCGATGCCCGCGCGCGGCATGTCTTCGAGTAGTCCAGCGACCGCGGGGGGGGCCGACGCCTTCGATGCGATGACGGCCACGTCCATCGGCTCGAGCGCCTGTCGGTGGACCGCAGCCGGCCGACCATCCACCAGGATCCCGCGACGGCGAGCCCGAGATTCGCTCGAGAAGCTTGCTTCTCAGAGGCGAATCGGAGGGCGAGTGGAGCGGGATTCTCGACGAGCGGCCTTTAGGCCGCGCAACAAGTTTGATTCCAAGGGGACTTTCGAGCGCAGCGAGACGGTCCGGTTGGAATAGGGTGGGGTCGGAGGTGCCCATGCGTCCGATGTTGCTGATCGCTCTCGCCGTGGCTTGCTCGGGCGACGACACCAAGGACGACCCCAGCCGCGACGGGGTGTCCGACGCCGACACGGATTCCGACACAGACACCGACACCGACGCAGACGCAGACGCAGACGCAGACGCGGACGCGGACGCGGACGCCGATGCAGACACCGACGCAGACGCGGACACCGACACCGACACCGACACAGACACCGGTGGCGGCCCCGTGGACCAGCACGTGGGTTGCCCCACGCCCACCTGGGACCCGGCGGTGGTCCTGACCGAGTGGCTGCCTCAGGACCCCATCATCGGCACCGCGCTGACCGTGGGCCTCGACGGGGACGGGGTGTTGCACGTCGTGCGGAGCGACAACCTGGGGGTCTTCCATGGCTACGCCTTCGAACACGACGGCACCAGCTGGGCGGGCCCCACCCCCCTGGTCGACCTGGTGGCCCACGGCTCCTTGGCCCTCACGTCGGACGGTCTCTCGCTCGTGGCCTGCGACGGCGCTGGCGCCACGGGCGTGCAGACCTACGACCCAGCGACGGGCTGGGGCGCACGCACCACCATCGCCGGTGCAGCGTATTTCAACTCGCCCTACGCCGTCACGGCCAACGATGACGCGCTGGCCATCGTCTCCGCCGGCGCGGACACCACGTACCAGCACCTGACCACGCCCCCTGTCGACGTGGTCCTCTCCGCCGCCGGCTACGAAGGCGTGCAGGTCGTGCGGCCGGGCACGTCGATCGCCGACGTCTTCTACTGGGACACCGACAGCTCCGGATGGATCGTGCGCCACTGGGACTCCGACACCGAGGCCCACGAGGTGGCGTGGAGCCCCGGCTCCAGCGCGCGCTCGAAGTTCGCCATGGTGCCCCTCCCGGCGTCTGCCCCGGCCGCCATGGTGCAGTGGGAGCACGAGCTACGGGTGGTCGACCGCTCCAGCGGCACCTGGTCCGAGCTGCTCGTGGCGGCGGGCCCCACCGAGACCTGCAATCGGCAGCCCTACGACGCCACCGACACCTGCGACCACGACGAAGGCTACATGCCCCCCCTGGCCACCTGGCCCACCAGCACCGGCGCCGTCTTGGTCTACGGAGCCTACGCCCGGACCGGCGAGCGCACGGCCGTGTACTACCCGGGACCTGCGGGCGGGAGCTACGAGTGGAGCCCGGCGCCTCCCTGGGAAGGCAGCGTCGTGGCCGTGTCGTGGGACCCGATCACAGGGCTAGGAAGCCCCGTGGAGCTTCTCGACGGTGTGGTCGCCACGGCCGGTCAAGCTCTGGTCGACGACGACGGCCTCGTGCAGCTCGTCATGCAGGACCGCGAGTGCACGACCTTCGACCCGTGGGCCACCCGTCGAGCCGTCATCGACCCGGCTGCGGTGCCGTGACCTCGGGCTGAGGAACTCAGGGGTGGCAGCGGTGGCACCAGAGCCTTCCGCGCTCGACCGGACGACGGCTTCAGCTCCCCGCCTCAGAGCACGAAGACCAGGCTCCGGAGCACGTCGAAGTAGCGGTCGCAGTGCACGCGCACCAGGTGGTCCCCGACGAGCTCGGCCCCGGGGTAGTGGCTGGCTCGGTAGGCCCGACCGGCCTTGTGGAACTCGAGCTCGAGCTCGAAGGGACCCTCGGGCCTGAGCAGGCAGGGGGCCAGGTCTCCCCGGAGGGCCGCCTGCATGCCGGCTCGGATCTCGTCGCGGACCACGTCGGGGTGGCGGCCCACCGTGGACTCGCCCACGCCGTGCATCGACGGGACGGTGGTGATGGCGGGGTTGAGGGCCGTCGCCTCCGCGCAGATCTGTTCGTCGCCGCTCAGGAAGACGGCGGGCACGCCCAGCTCCCCGGCCGCCCAGGCAAACAGGTGGTACTCGCCGATGGCCTCCCCACCGAGCCGCATCCGCAGGATCTTGGAGCTCGACATGGTGTGGGCCAGCGGGTTCGCCCCCGAGCCCGCCTTGGCGTGGTAGCCGATGAAGGCCACCGCATCGAAGGTCTCGTCGAGCTCCTGGACCATCATGTGGGGGTGTTCGCTCCAGCCGCGGATCAGCCGTACGCAGCGGGGCAGGCGGGCCGCGTCGAGGTTGCGGGCGCTGGCGTGGGCGTCCTTGACCCAGATCTCCGTGGCTCCCGCCGCCACGGCGCCTTCGCAGGCGGCGGCGACGTGCTCGGTCATCCGGTCCCGAAAGGCCAGCCAGTCGGCATGCTCCCGGTTCGCCTCGTCCCAGTGGGCGATGCCCGCGATGCCCTCGATGTCGGCGCTGATGTAGACCTTCATGGTGTCCTCGCCGGGGGCGAGTAATCCAACGACGGCACGCACGACACAGGGCCCGGGAGCGATGGCCAGCTCGTGCACGCCCGGTCCACATGGCGGTCTCCTTCTGGAGAATGTGCGCCGAGTCCCGCTCCAAGCGCTCGTCGACGGTTCGACGGAGTGACACCTTTCGGCCCTTCCGTCACTCGGCCCCATCGTCCGCCATGGAGGGCCGTCGTACATCAGGAGCATCAAGGGAGTCGACATGAACCCGCTCGCATCCAAGCTCTCCAGCACGGTTTCCCGCTTCGCCTTCGGCGGGTTCGCCTCCGCCCTGGCGGTCGGCTGCGTCACCACGCATCACGTCGCGCCCCCGGTGAACACCGGCCTCCACGGCACCGCGCTCCCCATCGAGAGCCCCGCCGTCACCGCATCCACCAGCCTCAACGCCGCGCCGTCCAGCGGCTACGTCTCCACCGATGGCGACCTGGCGATTCCACTCTCCGACCGGGTCACCCTGGACGGCGGCATGTCCTTCGCGGCGCACCCCGCCACCCAGTGGCAGGGCCTCGCCTCCGGCCGCGCCGGCGCCCGCTACCAGCTGAGCGACGGCCCCAGGGCCCGGTGGGTCGTGGGGGGGGGCGGCACCCTCGGGATGGCAGCCGATGGTGAGCTGCTCTGGGGCCCGTGGGCGAGCATCGGCGTGGCCGGCAAGCGGCCCGATGTGCGTCCGTTCCTCGACCTGGGCGCCCAGGTCACGGTGTACGACCGGTACGCCGCCTCGGCCGGCACCCTGCGGGGGGGCTTCGAGATGGGCAAGGGGCCAGTGGCCGTGCAGGCCTGGGGCGGGCCAACGCTGCACGCCGGCCGCGTGGACTCGACGACCTTCGTGGTGCCCCACGCGCTGTGCGCCACGCACGACAGCGTTCGGTTGGATCCGGGGCTCGCCTTCGGCGTCTCCGGCCGCTTCGGCGGTACCCGGGTCCGCTAGCCATCCGTTCGACATCCCATGGAGCGTCTGCGCAGCGGCACGGTGGCCGCGGACCGCCCCCCTCGGCCAGACGCCCATCGTCTGTGTTGGTGACCGACCGGCCCTGGTGGAACCATGATCTCGCCGCCGCCGGTGAGCTCCCCGAGGAGAAGTCGGGGTGCGGTTGTCACGTGGGCGCCAGCGGGTCGGCGGGGCTGCTCCTAGGGTTGGCGGCCTTCGTGCGCCGGCGCCGGTCGGCGTAGAGCGGCACCCCGTGCGGGGCGACAACCGTCGTGCACGGGGGCCCCTGTTCAGCCCTCCACGAAGGCCAACACCTCGTCGAAGGGCACCTGCCGCAGGGCCCCAAAGGCCCGATGCTTCCGCAGCCGCGCCCGACCCACCGCCGGGCTGGGCAGCCCACAGAGGAAGCGGGCCAGCTGCCGCGAGGAACCCAAGGCCTTGTGGCCCTCCCCCCGCACCTCGTCGAGCAGCGCTCCCTCCCGCTCGCCAAAGGCGTGGGGCACCGCGGGGGGCATCGGCGTGACCGGCTCCCCCGTGCAGCGGTCGCAGTGACCACAGGGCCCCGGCAGCTCCTCGCCGAAGTAGCTCAGCAGCGCCCCGGTGAGGCACTCGGGCCCCGTCGCCATGCGGATGATGCCGTCGATGCGGGCCAGGTCGCGGACTTCCGCGGCAGCGAAGCGCTCTGAGAGAGAGGCAGCCAGGGCGTCGACGTCGACCCCGGGCTGAAGCACCCGGTAGCCATGGCGAAGGCCGCTCACCTTCAGGGTGAGGTCGCCCTTCTGGGCCAGTCCCTCCATGGCCTCCACCACTGCCTGCCGGGGGGCGCCGACCCGCTCAGCCGCACCATCGATGTCGAGGGTGAACCAAGTGCGCGCCTTCTTGGAGCACGCGAGCACGCCCTTGAGGAAGCTCGCCGCCTCCGGCGACAGGTCGCCCAGCATCTCGCGGCTGCTGCGATGGGGGTTGAACTTGTAGGTGGCGTAGAACGGCGACGTGGCCGCCAGCACCCCCTCGAGCTCCAGGTAGGTGAGCAGCGTGGCCACCACCAGCTGCCGGATGTCGTGGTCCCGGGACAGATCGTAGCGGGACACCGCGAAGCGCTCCCCCAGGGACATCAGCCCGCCGACCAAGGCCCGCACCGCATCAGGGGTGGGGGTGTCGCCGTAGGAGAAGTTCGACAAGGTGATGGCATCCGCGCGGCAAGCGAACAGCTCGCAGGTGCTCGGTTCCCCATCGCGACCGGCACGGCCGATCTCCTGGGCGTAGTTCTCCAGGGCCTTGGGCAGGTTGTAGTGGAGCACGTGGCGGATGTCGGCCTTGTCGATGCCCATGCCGAAGGCGATGGTCGCCACCACGATGCCCTCGCGGCTCGCCATGAACGTGTCTTGCACCCGCGTCCGGTCTTCGGTGTCCATCCCGGCGTGGTAGGCCGTGGCGTCGAAGCCCGCGGACGCCAGGAGCTTCGCCACCTTCTCAGCGGTGTGCTGCAGGGTGACGTAGACGATGGTGGGCCCGCGGGGGAGCTCCCGCAGCCGCTGCACCAGGCGGTCGTCGCGCTCGTGGGGCGACACCGCCGAGGCCCGCAAGAACAGGTTGGGGCGATGGAAGCCCGTGATGATGCGGTCTTCCGTGGCGATGCCGAAGGCCTTGCCGATCTGCTCGACGACCGGCGGCGTGGCGGTGGCGGTGAGGGCCACGACGCGACCCACCTCGAGCTCCTTGGCGAGCCGGGCCAGCTTCAGGTAGTCGGGGCGGAAGTTGTGGCCCCACTCCGAGATGCAGTGGGCCTCGTCGATGGCCATCAGATCGATGCGCACCCGCCGGAGCCGGGCCAAGAAGCGCTCGTTGCCGAAGCGCTCGGGGGCGACGTAGAGGAGCTTGAGCTGCCCTGCCTCGAGATCCCGCCACACCTGCCGGTAGGCCTCCGCATCGAGGCTGCTGTCGAGCCGGGCCGCCGCGACCCCGCGGGCCTGCAGCGCGTCGATCTGGTCCTTCATCAAGGCGATCAGCGGCGAGACCACCAGAGTGACGCCGTCGAGGAGCAAGGCCGGGAGCTGGTAGCACATGCTCTTGCCCCCGCCGGTGGGGAACACCGCGAGGGCCGAGCGGCCCGCCAGCAGCGCGGTGACCACCTCCCCCTGGCCGGGCCGCAGCGTGTCGAACCCGAAGCGCTCCTTCAGGATGGGCAGGACCTCGGCAGGAAGGGACGCGTCGGGCATGGGAACTCCAGGGGGTGGCGTCATAGCCCGGCACCCGGACAGGACCTGTCCAGGTGCCTTCAAGGCTTCAGCCGCACCGTCAGCCGATTCCGCTCGGCCCAGCGCCGCAGCACCTCGAGCTCCGCATCCCCACAGGCCTCGTTGCGGGCCCGCTTGGCCTGCACCACGCGACCGGCACCGAGGGCCACCTCCACCGTGGCCCGACGCTTCCCGTCCCGCCGCAGGGACCACAGCGATGCCTTCCCCTTGCGGATCAGGCCCCGGTACACGTGGGCGCAGTGGGACATGGCGCGTCCCTCCTCTCGGAGGAGCGCGTCGGTGTCGATCTCCACGATGGACCACGGCGCCTCCTCCAGGGCCAGCAGACCCGACGGCGGGAAGGCATCCCCACGCACCTGGCGTCGCTCGGCCCCCCACTCGGACGCGTCCCGCAGCGCAGACTCCGCCGTGCGGCCCTTCAGGGACCACGACGCACCCTCGGCCACCGCACGACGATGGTGGGCCTCCACCCAGGCGAACAGCTGCTCCAGCGCAGCGGCATCCACCCCGTGCAGCGGCTCCCGGGCGCACACCCACGTCAGCACCTGATGCCAGAAGGGCTCCCCCGTCTTGGCATCCGGCCCATGGAGCCGACCCAGACGGGTCCGAAGCACCGCACGGGCCAGCCGCTGGGTGCCGCCGAGGCCCAGGACCTGGGCCGACCGCAGCGCCGCGACGGGCTCCGTGGACGCCGTGGCCGACAGGAAGGTGTGCACCATGCGGCGGGTCAGGGGCACCGGCAGCAGCGGCGTGCCCACCAGGGAGCGCACCGAGGTCCCCTGCCCCACGCGGGCCAGCAGCCCCACGGCCCACTCGTCCTCCACCGGCACCCGAGCGACGGCCAGGGGCTCGACGTCGAGGGACCGCATCAGGAACACGGGGACGGGGAAGCGGGTGAGCAGGTGCTGGGCGAAGGCGTCCCGCTGGCGACGCTTGGAGCCCCCGGGAGGCTGCCAGTCGCCGGGCGCACGAGTCCAGCGCTGCCGTGCCAGCAGCACGAACCACGGCAGCTGGTCGCACACGGCGAGGTTGGGGGCCAGGCGATGCACGGCACGCACCAGCTGCTCCACCCGACGCTGGGTGTCCCTAGAGACCCGCGCGAGGCGCAGGAGCTCCAGGATGCTGGCGACGACCCGGTCCGCCTGGGTGTGGACGGCGACGAAGCGACCGCGGCGTGCAGGCAGTTCGCCCCGCAGCACCGCCTCGGCGAGGCAGCGTGAGGTCTCCGCCTCCTCCCGCCCACGTCGACGGAGGATGGTCTGAGCGGCATGGCGAGCCTCGGCAGCGAGGCGCAGCTCCCGGTGGAGCTTCCTTCGGTTCTTCCTGGGCATGGCGACACACAGCCACCCACGAGGGGCGGCAGCTGGGCGGCACGAGGACCGCTTCCGAGGGTCGGTCTCCCGACCGTTCAGTGCGTCGACACTCCGGCGAGGAGCGTGACGCACACGGGCGACTCACATCGTTGGCCTGTCATGCAGACTCCTCGGCGAAGGGGGAAGGGGCGCCATCACGGCGCTCCCCTGCAGTAGGACGTTGCACCCAAGCTGTCCAGGCCAATCCCACAGCGTCCCGCCGCAGACACCGGGTACGTTCCGACAGGAGTTCGTCGTGGTCGGTCTGTGGTTGCTGTTCGCGTGCGGTCCCGAGCCCATCGCCTTCGATCCCCCCGACGTGCCGGCCCACGACGACGAGGAGGACGGCTACGCCCACGCCTCGGGCAAGGGCCGGCCCTTCTTGTGCCACGACCCCGACAACGGCGACTACGTCACCTGCCCCACCGATGGGCGGCCTCCCGCCGAGAGCCTGTCGTGCGATGCGGCGGGCTGCCACGGCGACACCGACTACGCCGACCCCAGCAGCGAGCGGCACGTCCTCGGAGGCGAGGCCCCCAGCTGCACCACGTGCCACGAGAAGGAGTGGTCCGACACCCTGACCCACGCGCGGCCATGGCCCGACTGATCCCAGCACTGCTGCTCGCCGCTTGCGTCGATCCCGGGCTGCCCGACGAGGCCAGCTACGACCTCGACATCGAGCCGCTGTACGCCCAGCGCTGCGTGCGCTGCCACGAAGAAGACGGCTGGGCCGCAGGGGCGGTGGTGCTCGACAGCTACCTCACGGCTCGCAGCACCCGGGTGATGTCGGCGTGCACCGCCGTGCACCCCACCCTGGCCGACGAGCACCCCGAGCTGCTCACCTCCGTCGCGTCCCCCGACGGCACCCCGTGCCACGCCTGGCCGATGTTCTCCATGCCCCCCGACGCCAGCATCCGGCTGCTGCCCTCCGAGCAGCGTCTGTTGCTGCGGTGGATCGAGCTGGGGGCCCCCGAGTGAGCCCCCGTCGCGCCCTCGCTGCGGTGGCCCTCGTCGCCACCGGCTTCGCCTTCAGCCCCCCCGCGGACGCCCTGCCGCTGTACGCCCAGCGGTCGGGACGCACCTGCGGCAACTGCCACGTCTCCCCCACCTGGGAAGACGAGGCGGGCTGGGACAACCCCGACCTGCCCTGGCGCAAGTGCACGATGTCCTGCGTGGGCTGCCACGTGGACCCCGCCGGCGGCGGACTGCGCACCGTGAGCGGTCGCTACTACGGCCAGTCCACCCTGTCGGTGGTCCACACCCAGGAGCGCTCGTACAGCGACCTGGGCCGTGAGCTCATCGGCCAGACGGCCCTGTACAGGCTGCAGCGCCTCGTGAACAAAGGCCCCACGAAGAACGCCGACGGCCGCTTCATCCCGTCGAGCTGGGAGGAGGTCCAGGAGGGCATCGGCCACGGCCAACGGGGCGGCTGGTCTTCCGGGGGCAGGCTCGCGGCCCAGCGCATGGCCTGGTGGGACGGCCGCTACGGCAACCTCAACGCCGACCCCGTCTTCCAGATCGGCGGCGACCTGCGCGGCGCCTACTGGTCGGGCTCCGGCACAGCCTTCCCCATGCAGGCCGAGATCTCCGCCGGCTTCCACCCGGCCCACCACGTCACCGCCGTGGTCTCGGCGGCCGCTCGGGGTCAAACCACCGGCCAGTTCGCCACCGAGCCCGACGCCCCGCTCTACCCGCGGCGGGCCTTCCTGATGACCCACGAGTGGCCGATGATGGCCTGGGCCAAGGCGGGCATCTTCCAGCCGAGCTTCGGCAACTACGCCGACGACCACACCTCCCCGGTGCGCTCCCTCTTCGAGCTGTCCACCTCGTCGAGCGACGACACCGTGGCGGGGGTCGAGGTCGGCATGGCGCCGAACTACCCCTTCGTGGCGGCATCGGTCTTCCAGAACGACACCAGCCCCATCGCCGGCGGCCAGCGGGACACCGGCTGGGGAAGTGCGGTGCACGGAGGCTGGCGCGACCTCGGCTGGTCCGTCACCGGCCACGGGCAGCTCCGGCAGCGCGGCGGGGAAGGCCGTGGCGACCTGCTCGCCGGCGGGGTCGGCGTCGGCTTCAACCCCATGTACTACGTGCCTCAGCTGCCGCTGACGTGGCTCGGGGAGCTCACCTTGGGGCAGCGCACCTTCGGGACCGAGCGCACCGGCCTCGGCGCGGCACAGAGCGAGCTGGCCCTGCTGCTGTGGAACGGCGTGCAGGTCCAGGTCCACCACGACGTCGTGGTCGCGGAGCTCGGCAGCCCCGTGCAGGTGCGGCATCAGCTGGGCGGGGAGATCAGCCCGCTGCCGGGGCTCACCTTCGAGGCCGCCGTGCGGGCGCTGCAGTCCCCTGGGGCGGACACCGGCGTCGACGTGTTCCTGACCAACCACCTGTGGTTCTAGTCAGCGCTCACGGTTCCCCCTGCGCCGCCACCTCCACCACCAGGCTGTGCCGGCTCACCAGCACCGCCGCCACGTCCAGCGGCAGCTCCGCCAGCACCAGGCCACCGGCCACGTTCCCCACGGACAGGTCGTCCACCGTCGCGCCGACGTTGAGGTTGACCGCGTTGGGGTCCAGGTCGAAGTCGAGGTACCCGGTCTCGCCGATGCGCAGCACCCACACGTCCGACCACTCCGGCGTGAAGGAGTCCGCCGTGCCCGCGAGGAAGAAGCCCCCCTCGCTGCTGGCCACCGTGGGCATGCCCGCGATGCTGTAGGCCCCCTTGCCCCCCAGGGTGTCTGCATAGGGCCCACCGTACGAACGAGCCCAGTCCACGTTGCCGTCGACATCGACGCGGAAGGCCCACAGGTCGGCGTCGTCGCCGAGCCCCGCCTTGCCCCCCACCAGCACCCGGTCGGTGTCGGCCAGGGCTGCGCCCGCCACGTTGTCGGCGTAGCCACCGCTGTCGATGGCCCGGGCCCAGATCGTGTCGCCGGCCGCGCTGAGGCGGATGGCGATGGCGTCCCCGCCGTTGTCCCCCACGACCACCAGGTCCCCCGACGGCATCGGCACGAGCTGCTTCGGCACCTCCAGGCCGCTCCCATCGATGAGACGCTGCCAGAGCACGTTGCCATCGGCGTCGAGCTCGGCCACGACGATGCCCGTGAAGGTCACCCCGAAGGAATCGGTGGACGCCGCCAGCCACACCCCACCCTCGGGGGTCGGGGCCATGGCGAGCACGCGGTCTTCTCGGGCCCCGCCCAGGGTCTGGGACCAGTCGAGGGAGCCGTCGGGGGCGAAGCGGGCCACCCAGGCGTCGGTGCCATCGTAGGCCCCGTGGGCCCCGGCCACGAAGACGCCACCATCGGGATGGGCCACCAGCTGGTGGGGGGCGAGGCCCTGGACCGCCGACCAGCGGGTGCTCGCCGTGGGCCGGCCGTTCAGGTCCAGCCGCAGGAGCGTGACCTCGTCTGCGCCGCCCCCCACGGCGCCGGCGACGGCCCAGAACCCGTCGGGCATCCCGACGATGGACGTGGCGGGGCCGAGGTCGTCGAAGACCTGGGCCCAGGCCACGTTGCCCAGGCGGTCGAGGCGCATCACCAGCGCGTCTTCTGGGGTCGGCGAGGCCGACAGCGTGCCGCCGGTGACCATCACGCCGCCGTCATCGAGGGGGTGCAGGGCCACGGGGTGGTCGCTCTGGTCGCCGCCGTAGGTCCGGGCCCAGGTCACCTCCTCCACAATGTCTTCCAGGGGCGGGGCCACGCCGTCCGCCTCGGCCACCAGCTCCTCGAAGCCGAGGGGTGGGGTCTCGTAGTCGAAGATGTCGACGTGGACGTCGAAGAAGAGGAAGTTCACGTCGAGGTGGGCGTAGGCGCCCGCACGGCCCTCCACCCCCGCCCACACGCTCCACCAGGGGTTTCCTAGGGTGTCGACCTGGAGGCGGGCGTAGGGCCCGAGGCCCACGTACACCCCGGCCATGCCGTAGGCCGCGACGTCGTAGCGGGCGTTCAGGGCCACCTTCAGCTCTGAGGTACCCCCTGCCTCGAAGGTGCCGACATCGAGGCTCCCGGTGGGGTCCAGCTCCAGGAGGGGCCCGAAGCTGCCGTTGTCGTAGCCGAACCCGACCGCCGCGAACGTCTCCACCTCCAGGGTGTCCCGCATCCGCGCGCTGATGGAGCCATCGAGGTCGACGGCGAGCTCGAGCTTGGGGATGAACACCACGGGCACCGGCCCGATGAAGATGGTGATGGGGGTGTAGTAGATGGTCCGCAGCACGAAGGTCTCGTCGATCACCGCCTGCCGATCCGAGTCCACGGTGAGGTAGGCATCGAGGTCGGTCTGGAGCTCGACCGTGGCCTTCTGCAGCGAGAACCCGGAGATGTCGATGTCGATGACCAGGTCTGGATCGATGGAGACACTGCCGTCGACCCGCACCTGGTCGTAGGTGGTCGAGAGGTCGTCGTCGCCGTCGTAGACCACCTCCTCGTTGAAGCCCACCACCAGCGCATCGGGCCCAAAGCGCTCCCCCACCCCAGCCTGGGACAGGTCGAGCACCGCCTGCATGGACCCCTCTTCGATCACGTCGGTGAGGCCCGCGGGGCCGGCGGTGACCGTGGTGGTGTCTCCCTGGCGGTCCACCGCGACCACGGACCGAAGCAGTCCGCTGGGAAGGTTGGGGTGCACGTCGCTGACCAGCACGTCGCCGGGCTGCAGCTGGTCGAGCTGCGACGTGGAACCCTCGAAGACCAGGGTGGTCCAGTCGGCGCTCAGGCTGGTGAGGGCATCGGCGGTGGCTGCGTCGACGATGACGGCGGCATCCGCCACCACCACATCGGCCGGCGGCGGGTCGGTGGGGTCGTCGTTTCGGCAGCTGAGCAAGGCGAGCAGCAGGAGCGTGTGCATGGCTTCCTCCACCCTGATGCTGAGCAGGGAGCGTGCCAGCGCATGACCAGGTTCCCCCGCACCGGGGGTGGCAAACTGCACACTTCACGGGCCTCAGCTGGGCCGTCGAGCACGGCGCCGCCCACTCAGCCCGTAAGCTAGCGGCCCCCACCGCGTTCCGTCGGCAGGAGGCTCCCCCATGCTCCCCTTCTTCGCAGCCCTGCTCCTCTCTGCCCAGGCACTCGCGATGCCCATCGACGACGCCAAGACCCGCTCTTGGAACGGGCACTTCCCCAAAGGAGCGTTCCACGAGGCCACCGACGACTTCGTCTCCGCTTGGTACAGCAAGGGCCTCGAGGCCCTCGACGAGCCCGTCCTCAAAGACCGCATCGGTCGCAGGCACACCACGTGGCGCTTCCTGTGGCTGCGTACCTGGGGTGCGCCGGTGGCCGTGCGGGTCGAGCAGGACGCCAAGGGCTGGTCGGTCACGTGGAAGCAGAGCGACGGCCAGGGGGGCTACGAGCCCGGCAAGCTCACCTCCGCCGGCACGCGCCGGCTCACCCCCAAGGAGATCGAGACGATGCGGGCGCGGTTCGCCGCGGCGAGGCTCACCGAGCTTCCCACCCAGGACCCGGCGATGGGCCTCGATGGCGCCCAGTGGGTGATGGAGGGCATCGTCGACGGGAATTACCACCTGGTCGACCGGTGGTCCCCAGAGGAAGGAGACGCCTACCGTGCGGCGTGCTGGACCCTGCTCGGCTTCACCCCCCTCGGAACGACGCCGACCTACTGAACCTCAGGCCTTCGCGCCCACGGCCACCGCGAAGGCCTTCACCGTCGCGCCAGAGCCCGTCACCAGCTGCTCGCTCTCGCACAGCTTGCCGTCGGGCCCGTGCACCGACACCCAGCGCAGCCCGTGGGACGCAGATTCCTTGCGGTAGGTGCCGAGGTGGAAGCGGAGGTCTTCGACCCGACCGCTGTGGCGGACCTTCCCGCCATCCAGCAGGGCCCAGTAGCCCCTCGGGGTGACCACGACGCGCACCGTTTGCTCTCGGCCGTACCGGAGCCCCGTGAGGAAGGCTGTGCCGCCAACGACCACGATCCAGGGCACGAGTCCCCATAGGCTCCACCACGCGAACAGCGGCAGCACAGCCACCGCGACCACGCTCCACACGAGCACCATCCACGCTGCACGGTTCCCGGAGGGATCGGTGTCGGCGGGGAACTCGATCCAGCGGCCGTCGTCGCCTTCCCCGACCGACACCGAGCGGGCCGCGGCGACCAGCTTGGCGCGGAGCTTCGCGCGGGCAGCCTCGTCCCGGAGCCGACGCCTCTCCGCCTTGGCCTCCGAACGAACCGTCTCTGCCGCGATCCGCTCCTCCAGTCTTCCGACGTCCAAGGGTACCTCCCACTTGGGGTACGCGAGCCTCGATAGCCCCATTTCGTCGGTCAGAACGAAGGAGAGACGGTGTGGTCGGCCCCCGCTTCGCCCACCGCATCCTCGCCGACTTGCCAGGTGGTGTCGTCGATCAGGGTCTTGAAGGCAAAGCCGCCCTCGACCTCGGTGAGCACCAGCTCCCAGCGGTCCGCCGCGACGGGCCACGCCCACCAGCCCCGCTCCCAGGACAGCGGCTCGGTGTCGCCCCGCACCGACAAGGTGGCGCCGAAGCCCACGTCGACGTTCGCCACGATGCGGGTGAGCTCGACAGGCTCTGCCTCCCCCACCAGCAGCTCGACGAACACACCCGGGTGGTCCGACACCGCTGCGTCGCCTTCGAACCACACCTCGGATCGCTCCACCTGCCAGCGCCCCCCGCGGTGGGCGAAGGCGTGGTCGATGTCGGCGCCGGCCTCGATGGACACGTCCCGGAATCCCATCGCCCCAAAGGCGGCATGGGTGGGGCTGCCGGCCCGTGCGTTGAGGTCGCCCGCCACGAGGACGTCGAGGCTGCCTGCGGCGGCGAGCACCTGGCTGGCCGTCTGCCGGCCCTGGTCCTCCCGGGCGGTCTCGCTGCCGTAGTCCAGGTGCACGGTGGCCACCGTGGTGCCGTCGTCGAGGGTGGCGAAGAGCCCGACGCGGCGCAAATCCCCAGGGTCGACGTAGGCCAGCTCCGTGGGCTCGGACAGGCCCACACGAGAGAGCAGCCCTACCCCTTCGTCCGCCTCGTCGGCCGTGCCCTCCCACGCCACGTGGGCCAAGACGAAGGCGCCGTCCCAGGCATCCCCGGTCGCGGCCTCCAGGGCGCCCTCCAGTTCGACCAGCGCGTCGAGGTCGTCCCGAACGCACACCTCCTGCAGCGCGAGCACGTCCACGTCGCCAGCGGCCACCGCCTGGGCGATGGCGGCCCAGCGGGCGTCCTGGTCTACGAAGGGCGTGCCGTCGAGCTTCAGGCAGTGCAGGTTGAGGGCGAGCAGCCCCAGCCTGCCTGTGTCATCGACCGACGTGCCGGAATCGACGTCATCGGGGCCCGTGTCTCCTGTGGCATCCACCGACGGCGGAGCTCCGTCCACGACCTCTGGGGACGGCGAGACACACGCAGCGAGCAAGAGCAGAGACCACATGGCAGCGCTCCTATCCCGCGGACGCCGCGCCGCGCCCGGCTCGACTCACGCCTCGACAGGAACGATCGTGGCGCCGTCTTCCTCGTCGAGGAGGACCCGCAGCTGCACGTGGTCGCACCCAAAGCCCACCTGCTTGCCCCACTCCTGCACCAGCAGGCCCCAATGGCCGGCCCGACCCGGGTGGTTGCTCAACACCAGCCCGTCGTCGAGCACCGCCTCGAACCACAACACGGCCCCTCCGGCCAGGTCGTCGGGGAGCTTGGGGACCGAGATCACCACCTCCTCCGGAACCACCGCGTCGTGGAGGTCGAGGTCGAGCAGGTCGACCGCGGTGCCCAAGATGGTGACATCGGGGGCGACGTAGCGGTAGGGCTCGAGCAGCTCCAGGCCCTCTCGGAGCGGCCCGAGCTCCAGCCCATGCTCGGCGGCCAGCCCCCGGAGCACGTTGCGCACCGCGGCCACCTCGACCGCGCTCTTGTCGCTGCCCACCAGGGCCACCCTCACCCGCAGACGGGAGGGTGCCAGGTGTCCGCCAGGGGCCAACCAGCCCGCCGCCGCGCTCATCGCAGAGACCACGCCTTCCACGAAGGGATCGGCGTTGAGTAGCTCGGCGAAGGCCAGATCGACGGGCTCGGGGTCGAGCTCCTCCACCATGCCCTCGAGCACGACCACACGGTCCTCGAGGCCGTTGGCCTTCACCAGCGCCCGCGCGAGCTCGACCTGGGCCGTGGGCTCCACGGCGTACACCCGCTCGGCGCCGAGACGGGCCGCGACACAGGAGAGCAGGCCCGAGCCGCAGCCCACCTCGAGCACGCGGGCCCCTGGGGCACGGCGGCGTAGCAACGCGAGCAGGGCCTCGTTGCGGGGGCCGTCCGACAGCAGCCGCACGTGCTCCCACAGATCCGCGAAGCCCGAGACGTCCACGAGGTCGCTCAGATCCGAGCGCGGGCGACCCGCACGCGGGTGTAGCCCCGCTTCTTCTCCAGGAACCACGGATCGAAGCCGGCATCCCGCAGCTCCGCGCGGACCCGGTGCAGCAGTGCCTTGAGCTTGCCGCTGCCTTCGGCCAGGGCCGACTTGCCCCACACGCCAACAATGAGGTCGTCGTCGGGGCACCAGCCCCGCTGGGCTTCGGGCACCTTGGCTTCGTGGTCCTCCCCCCAGCGCTTGGCCAGGACGTACAGGAGGATGGCGCGGTTGGTGGCGTCGAGGGTGTGCACGACCCCCGACCGGGGGTCGGCCATCTCGGCGACCGGGCCCGTCGGGCCGTTCAGGTCCACCGCGAGCTCGTAGGGGTAGCGGTCCGAAGAGGAATCGACCGTGGGCTGGCGCTGCGCGTCGACCCGGACGATCTTGTACGACAACGACCCGAGCTGGTGGACCTGGTCGAGAGGCACTTCCTCGTCGTCGAGCCACACCTCGCCCTCGGGGTGCACCACGAAGGTGGCATGCACGCCTTCGATGCGCAGGTCGGCGGCGTCGGTGTCGGCCACGACGAAACGATCGCTGCGGATCATGTGGGACAGGCCCGTCTTCTCGTCGTGCACCGCCAAGGCGACCGGCTGCGCGATCAAGGCCGAGACCCCCTTCACGATGGCCTCGAAGGCGCCCGCCTTGATGCGCGCCCCCTCAGTGAGCGGGGTGGCGCGATGGATCTGGTTCCCGGCGACGAACGTGCCGTTGCGGCTCGCGAGATCGCGGATCCAAGGAACCCCGTGCTCCACCCACAGCGTGCAGTGCTTCCACGACACCTCGGGGTCGTCGAGCACCAGGTCGCACTCGGGGCCTCGGCCCAAGGTGATCGACTCGGCGAGGGGCACCACTCGGGTGTTCCCTTCGCCATCCAGAATGTGAAGCTCAGCACTCATGCGCGGCACACTACCACCGCCGCCGGGTCCGTGTCGCGCCCGCGCCACGAAGCGGATAGTCGCGCGGCCCGGAGGAGAACATGAGCAAGCCCATCATCCCGCGTGAGCAGGTGCACGCCTGGTCGGAGGCCATCGGCCAGAACCCCATGGAGCATCAGGCCGCGCTGCAGCGCCTCCTGAAGTCCCAGCGTCGCATCTCCCGCTTCGTCGAGGAGAATGCCGAGAGCATGGACATGGGCACCGGTGGCGTCGCGATGTACCTGATCGGTGTGATCCTTCGCATCTACGATCTGGCCGGTGGCGAGATCCGCTCCGCCAGCTGGGCTCAGGTGCGCGAGGCGGAGGCCAAGATCCAGGCCGCCGTGCCCCAGCTTCTCCCCCTCGACGACAAGCTCCCCGAGCGGGCCCGGGCCATCGACTGGCGCGCCCAGCCCCACATCCTCGACGAGGCGCTCATGGCCCTGTTCGAGCGGGCGTCCAAGGAAGGCGAGGAGGACCTCGACAACACCGAGTCCTTCAAGGTCTACATGCTGATGTGGGTTGCCACCGAGGTGCTCGCCAGCAACTGGAAGCCGACGAAGTCCTTCGAGGGTGCGGGCGCGTACGAGTACGTGCACATCGAGCCAACCGAAGAGGGCGAAACCGCCTAAGGTGACCTCAGGAACCCCGGCCGGCGGGTGTCTCCTTCCCCCAGAGGTCCCATGAACTGCCCTCGCTGCGGCGCCCCCATGGCCCATGCCCCCATCGGCGGCGCACCCGTCGAAGGGTGCACCGGATGTGGCGGCGCTCTTCTCGCGTTTCGCGACCTCGAGCGGGTCTTGGTGGCCCTGGAGCCTGACCTGCCTCCAGATGCAGGCGAGCAGCCCATGGACCACGTCGAAGACCCAGGCGGCGGTCTTTCTTGCCCGATGTGCGGCGGTGGGATGTCCCACGGCGGCTACCTCGAGCAACGCTTCGTGCGCATCGACCGCTGCGTGCCCTGCATGGTGCTCTTCGCCGACGACGGGGAGCTCGAGGCCATGGCCGAGCAGCGAGCCCGAGGACAGCTGCAGCTGGCCGCCCGGGCCCATGAGAAGGAGAGCGTGATGGAGGTGATTCGCTGGCCCCTCTGGGGCCGTGACACGAGCTAGAGGCCGAGCCGGCCGAGGCGCCTACTCGAACACCACCGTGACCTCATCGGCGTACAGCGACGGGAGGTGCTCGGAGCGGAAGGCCCTGTAGCCGCCTGGCTCGTCGACGAAGTTCCCCCACAGGCTCAGGTCGAGAACGGGCTGCTCCGGACGGTCGGGATGGGCCTCCACCAGCCGAATCGATCGCTTCCCTCGACCGGCTCGGAAGTTGCTCACGCCGTCCTCCGCTTCGAGGAAGCCGAAGTCCAACAGCACGTTGCCCGTCTCGGGAAGCACGTCCGCGTCGCCGAGGGCCGCGCTGAACAAGTAGCCTGGCGCGGGGATCTCCCAGGCCACCTCCACGGTGCCTGAGGCCTCGTCGATCCGGTAGGCAATGCCTCGAGACGCAGGCTGCTCCGCTGGGGCGGGGGTGTAGGGCGTGTGGCCGTCGTTGTGGTTGTCGAACAGCACCAGCAGGCCGTCGTCCGTCCACTCGGGGGCGTGCTGGCAGTAGGGCCAGGACACGTCGCCCACCGGCTCGAGCAACAAGGGGGCAAAGGCCGCGCTCCACCCGGCAGGATCCGCGAGAATCCACTGGACCTCGTTCTGAGGGTCCAGCTTCAGCACCGCGCCCTGATGGCACACGCTCAGAATCCGCGAGCCGTCGTCGAGAGCGATGACGCCGTTGGCGTGAGACCAGTCGTACAGAGGGCCCGCCCCCACCACGTCGAGGCTCCCGAAGCCGATGCGCCCCACGTCGAGCACGTCGACCAGCGACAGCTCCGACTCGACGGTCCCCGTGGGACCCAGCTCCAGCAGCACGTCGGGACGGATCATGGCCGGACCGCGGTCGCCCAGGGGGTCCGCGTCGTCCAGCGGGAAGTCGCCCACCTCGACGGGGTCTCCGTAGCCGAGGGTGAGCCAGCCTCCGCCAGGGAGGGGAAAGAGCTCGTGGTGCAGCGTCCGGCCGACGTCCCAGCGGACGACCTCCTCCCCCAACATGTCGATCTCGAGCACGACCTCTTGCAGCCCCACCAACGTGCCTCGCTCGGTCATCCGCACGTCGCCGAAGTTCGGCTGGCCCTCCCGCAGCCACACCAGCCGCAGCGACCGGTCCAGCACGACCAACCAGTCCAGGGTGTCGTCGGCCGTGCGCAGGTTGACCATCCGGTACCCGGGCTCCATGGCGTCCGGGTCGTGGGCGAAGGCCTCCATCTGAGGGAATCGATCCGGCATCCGCTCGGTTCGAAACGGAGGCAGCGCGAGCTCCGTGGTGTGCCCGTCGGCGTCGGTCACAAGGACGGACACCGAGATCTCGTGGTCCGCCGGCAGCCCCAACACCGGGACCTCGTGCCCTGTGGCGGCCCCAGGGAAGCCGACACGACGTGCCGACACCCCATCGTCGATGCGCACCACCAGGGTGGTCGCAACGTCGGTGTCGACACGCAAGCGGCGGGCGAGGTGCACGGACGGGTCCGGCGACTCCAGCATCGCCCCCACGATCTCGGGGCCCGCGGGGACCCCGGAGTCCTCCCCGTCCCCCGTGTCGGACTCGGACCCAGCCGTGTCGACGGTGACGACGCCCTCGGTGCTCGGGGCGTCGGACGTCTGGCAGGCCAGGAGCAGGAAGAGCAGGGGCATTGCGGTCTACCGTATCGCGCCGGCACGGCCCCACGGGGGTCCCGGGCCGGACCGGAACCGGACTGCGGGTCCGTGGTCTGATGAGGCATGTGGCTCCTCCCCTTCGCCCTCGCCTCCCCCCCGGCCCCGCCGGCGCCGGTCCCCGACGTGTGGACCTGGACCGCCGCCCCCGACCCCGCCCAGGCCACCGCCCCCGTCGCCCCCGACCCGGTCGTCGAGGCCGCCCTCACCGAGGCCATGCGCTACGCCGAGCTCCCGTGGACCTGGAACGGACGCGGCACCACGAGGCTCCCGGGCATCGACTGCATGGGCCTCGTCTTCCGGGCGTATGGGACGGCCACCGGCACCTCGTGGCGAACCTACGAGGTCAACCCTTCGGAGCTGGTGGCATCGGGTCGGCTGGGCGCAGCGGTGGATGGGCTCGACGGCGTGCCGCGCGGGGCCGTCGACGCCGACAAGCTGCGCCGGGGCGACGTCGTCTACTTTCTGGTGAAGGACCAGCCGATCCCCGACGCGCCGCTGTGGGTCCACGACGGCTCGTCGTACTGGCCTTGGCACATAGGAGTGTACGTCGGGGAGGGGCAACAGCTCGTGCTCAACGCCCACCCTTCCCACGACGTGGTGCGCATGCCGTTGGACGCCGTGCGATGGGATGCGATCTACGTGACGCGCCCGAGGCCCTGACCTCAAGCCCAGTGCCGACGATGAGGTGGAACCAGGCGTCACGGCACCTACTCAAGAGGACGCTCCCGCATCGACGCCGCAAGCTCGACCAGCCGGTCGCCCCACGGATGGGAGCTACGCCACACCAGCCGGAACGCGTCCGAGAGCAGCGGTTGCTCGGGCAACAGCTGCACCAGCGCGCCGCTCTGCAGCCCCGGTCGCGCATAGTACTCGGGAAGCACACCCACGCCCTCGCCGCGCTCGATCAGAAACCGTACGCCTCCGATGCCGCCCATGTAGCGGTGGCCCGCAAACCGCCAGGGCTCCACATGGGGCATGGCGTCCAGGAGGTAGCGGAACAGCGGAAGATCCGGACTCACGTCGATCAGTCGGTGGTCCCCCGGCGTCTCGAACACGGTGCCCGTCGCTGCCACGAACACATAGGACTCCGCGTGCAGCGAGGCGTAGTCCATCCGCGGTCGGTTCAGACGGGCTGAGAGCACGGCAGCGTCGATGTCGCCCCGCTCCACCCGGGCCAGCAGGTCGGCCGTGTCCCCCACGTACAGATGCACGGTGCGCTCGGGCCGCGCCTGCTCCAGCGCAGACAGCATCGGTGCCAGCCAGCTGATGCCCAGCTCGAAGCGGGTGCCGACGGTGATCTCATACGGCAGCGGACGGTGCTCCCCTCGAGCGACCGCCCGGCACCGCTCCGCTTCGGCCAGCAGATCCCGTGCGTGGGCCTCCAGCCGCCGGCCCGCATCCGACAGCGTGACCCGACGAGAGGTGCGGTGGAACAGCGTGCTGCCCACATCGCGCTCGAGCCTCTGGATCCGCTCGCTGAACGCGGTGGGAGACAGCGCGACCTTCGCGGCCGCCGCGCGAAACGTGGGGGCGTTCACCGCCGCAAGAAAGCAGCGCAGGTCATCGAGCACCATCATCCTGATTGTCCGTACATTGAGGTTCGTAACATCCGGATGGACCGTGACCCACGGGCCCCCTACGCTTTCCATGACCAAGGAGGTCCCATGTTGAACCGTCCACTCGCCGCGCCTCTGCTCGCGGCACTCGCCCTCGCTGGTTGCGCCAGCCAGACCGCCACGCCTGAGTCTGCCCTGGATGGCGGTGGGGAGCGGGACCGGTTGCTGGCCTACGCCAACGCCCAGCAGACCGTGGCCGCCGACCTCGCCGCGCTCCAGGACCTCGAGCTGTTCGAGGTGAGCGCCATGATCCAGACCAACCCCAACACCCCCAACAACTGCTACGGCCCCTGCGAGGGCGAAGAGGCCGCCATCGACGCGTTCCTCGACCAAGCCGACCGCCTGCACGCCCTGGCCCAGCACGCCGCGACCCCCAACGACGACTACGTCTGCTACCAGACCGGCATGGACGTCGTCGAAGGCAGCCTCGACGAGCTGCAGGCCCTCGAGATCGTCGACATCGGCGAGATGCTCCTCGACGAGCCCACCGCCAGCCCAAACTGCTACAACCTGCCCTGCGCCGCAGACGTCCAGGCGGCCGACGAGGCGAACGAAGCACGGGCCCAGCAGATCTGGCGCCTCGCCCAGCAGAGCAAGGGGCTGTGACCCCACACTTCCCCGCGATGCCGGGTCCTGCGCCACAGCTCGGCGTGGGCTTCGACCTGTCGTGGGGAAACGGCTTCGTGGCCCACCCTGCCGGGGACCACGCCCACCCCGCGGTCAAGCGCTTCTTGGCCGACCACCACGACCGCTTCGCCCACGTCTTCGTGAGCTGGCAGCCCCGAAGCCGCGGTGCCCACACCCTCGACCTCTACCGCCCGGCTTGGGATGACCTGTTCGCGAACCTCCAGGGCTACCCCGTGCGCGCCCTGCACCAGACCGCGCTCAACCTCGCCGGTGCCCGCTACGATCGGGACGCCATCCTCGACCTCACCAACGCATTGGTCGCGCGCTACGGACTGCGCTGGGTCAACGAAGACCTCGGCTACTGGTCCCTCGACGGCCGCCCCCTGCCCTATCCGCTGCCGCCCCCCCTCACCGACGCGGGCCTCGACCTCGTGGTCGCGAACACGGTCGCCTGCCGCGAGGCCCTGTGCGTGCCGCTCGTGGTGGAGTTCCCCGGCTTCTCCGATGCCTACAGCCTGGTGATCGGCGACTGGGACGCCTACGACTTCTTCCGGGAGGCCGTGCAGCGCGCGAACGTGCCGTGCACCTTGGACGTGGGCCACCTGCTGTCGTGGCGATGGCTGCGCGGGCATCGCGGACCGGCCCTGCTCGAAGGCCTCGAGCGTCTCCCCCTCGCCCACTGCTTCGAGGTGCACCTGTCCGGCGTGCAGCTCGACGGGGAGCGCTTCGTCGACGCCCACCACGGGGTGCTCATCCCCGCCCAACACGCCCTCCTCGACCGTCTGCGGGCCTTGTGCCCCAACCTGCGTGCCGTCACCTACGAAGACCCTCGCTTCGACACCGCCGGGCAGCTCGCGGCGAGCAACCAGTCCAGCCTGCGCACGTTGATCGAGCAGATGGCCACGCCCGTGGCGCCCGAGACGCTCCCCGCGCCGCGCCCTCGTCCCACCAGCACCTCCGCAGACATCGACCCGTTCGACCTCGAGTGCGCCCTCGACCGCTGCCTGCGAGACCCTGCGCACCACGCCACCCTCACCGCCCCCCACCCCCTGGCGGATCTGCACGCTGCCGACGTGGCGACGCTAGGACTGGAGGTTCGAGGCAGCCTCGCCCGACGTCCCTCGCTGGGCCAGCCCTCCCTCCACGAACGCTTCGCGCCCCTGTTCGAGGCGTGGCGCATCGCCCATCCTTCCGACCCCAACGGCCTGCTCGCGGCCTTCGGTGCCCACCCTGCAGGCTCCCGATGGAGCGACGACGACCCTGCGCGGCCCTGCCTCGAGCAGGCCCTCTTTGACTTCGCCCTCGAGCTGCACCTCATCGACCCCGAGGTGCTGCGGCAGTGCTTCTACACCTCGCTGTTCCACACCCTCGCCATCGACCCCACGCCTCGCTTCCGTGTCCCCGAGTGGGTCGAAGGTGGACCCGGGGACTACCGGTTCGTGGACCCTGGCCCCCCATGCCGTCTGTACGCGGTCGCCGGCACGCGGGTGATCTGCGGTCCGCTCCCGGCCTTGGCCGCCGACGTGCTCGCGGGGCACACAGACGACGCCATCGAAGCCCGCCATGGTCTGCAACCGGGTGGGGTGAGGCCGGTCCGCGCGAAGCTGGAGGCCATCGGGCTGCACACGCAACCGGCATCCTGACTCCATCACTGCGAGATCGTCAGCGAGTATCGGATGGTCGTGGGGGACGACACCTCCGCCTGGATGCCCGAGCTCAAGTAGGCATCGCGCAGACAGGCTTCTGCCGCAACGGATGGCTCAGTGGTCAACCCTGCCGGCTTCCCGGCAGCGTCGGTGGTGAGCAGCAGCTCGATGGACCCGACTGCGGGGTGCTCTCGGAAGCAGGCGGCGATGAGAGGAAACGCCGCCTGCATCTTCTCGTAGAGGTCGAGTTCTACAGGCGTGAGGACGGGCCTGGTCACCGGCACGGTCACCGCCAGGATTGCCGCAAACCGGCCAAAGCTCGCAGAGGATTGCTCGTGGGTCGGGCCATGGAGCGAGGAGACCAAGCCGTCGAGGTAGAGCGCGTTGGGGCACCCCAGGGCGTCGCGGAAGAGGGTCGCCATGTCGTGAAACCGAACGCCCTCCTCACTCACCACGAACACCACGTGTTGACCGTCCCGCACCCCCACACCGTTCCGCAGGTTGACGTTCGAACTCTCTGGGTTGAACGCAGGATGCAGGACGCCGTCGAGGACCAACGCGGGGCCGGACTGGGTCGCGAGCCACACCCCATCGGCATCTCGCTTCCAGTCCACCGTGTCGACGACCGAGGCCCCTTCCTCATCCACGACGAACACGCCGTTGGGCAGCATCCCGAAGTTGCTCTTGGAGTCGCACCACCAAGCGATGGGTCCCACCAACCCACCCAATATCGAACACATCAACGCAAGATCGACCCATGCTTTGTTCGTGAACGGGCAAGTTCATCCAGACGCCGGCGCATCGGGGCCGTAGGGTCAGGAGCACACACAGAGGTGCTCCATGCTCCAGTCCACCCGGGCCGTCTCGGCCCTGTTCCTCACTGCCTTCATCGGCTTCACCCTGGCCTGCACCGGCGCGACCACCACCGTGGCGGGGGAGCGTGCCGCGTCGGGGGAGTGCCCCGAGGGCGAGGTGTGCTCCGACAAGGCCCCCGCGGGCCTACTGTTCCAAGGTCAGATGCTCTACGACGAGGGCGAGGACCGGCTCGGGCCCGTGCTCGTTGGCGGCCGGTTCGACGTGTTGTTCTTCCCGGAAGGCTACTCCCTCAAGGGACAATGGACGGCCGAGGTGGAAGGCGCCGACCATCGCATCCGAGAGGGAGGGGAGCCAGGGGTCGAGCTGATGGGCACCGAGGCCGGCACCGCGATGCTTCGCGTGATCGATCCCGAGACGGGGCACCTCTACGACCGTCTCAGCATCGAGGTCGTGGAGCTGGAAGACATCGAGCTCACCAACGTGGCCGAGCCCGGTCGTGCCACGCTGAAGGCGGGCTGCGAGGAGATGATCGGCATCCGCATGCTCTCCGCCGGCGGCAGCCTTCGGGCCTTCGACCAGAACCTGAAGGTGCGCGCGCCCGACGTGGTCGCCGACCGGTTCGCCTGGGACTGCTTCCGCTACATGGTCCCGCCGGACGCCACCGAGGTCACCTTCGAGATGGAGGCCGCCGGAGAGATCTGGGAGCGCACCCTCCCCGTCGAGCCCTTGGAGGAGGGCCAAACCTGCCCCGTGCTCGGAGACTGAGCCCCAGGGGTCAGCCCGCGCGCAACACTGCGATCTGCCGCTGCACCTCGACCCACGCCGTCCCCCCAAAGGACGTGCGCCGGTCGGCCGCCCCCCGCGGGTCGGCCAGCAAGGCCAGCGCGTCCTCTCCCAGCTCGGGATGGAAACCGGCCAGCGTCTTCGCATCCAACACAGAGAAGTTGCCCCCCTGGGCCTCACACCAGCCCACGACCCGCCCCGACACGTGGTGGGCGTCCCGGAAGGGCACCCCCTTGGCGGCGAGGTGGTCGGCGAGCTCGGTGGCGAGCAAGAAGTCGTGGGCCAGCTCCGCCTCGAAGCGCTCGGCGTCGAAGGTCAGCGTCCGGAACATGCCCGCGGTGATGCGGGTGCAGCCAATGGTCTGCTCGAGGGCGTCGAACAGCTGCTGACGGTCCTCCTGCAGGTCGCGGTTGTAGGCCATGGGCAGGCCCTTCACCATGGTGAGCAGCGCCGCGGCGGCCCCCACGACCCGACCCGACTTGCCACGAACGAGCTCGGCGGCGTCGGGGTTGCGCTTCTGGGGCATGATCGAGCTGCCGGTGGCGTAGGCGTCGCCCATGCGCACGAAGCGGAACTCGCTGGTGCTCCACAGCACGAGCTCCTCGGCGACCCGAGACAGATGCACCGAGGCGATGGCGCAGGCAGACACAGCCTCGAGCTGATGGTCCCGAGCGGCCACGGCGTCCATGGCGTTGTCGATGGGGCGCGAGAAGCCGAGCAGCTCGGCGGTGCGGTGCCGGTCGATGGGGTGGGGCGTGCCCGCCATGGCCCCGGCCCCCAGCGGGCAGGCGTCGAGGCGCTTCATGGCGTCGGCGGTGCGCTCCTGGTCCCGCTTGACGGCCCAGGCGTGGGCCAGCAGGTGGTGGCCCAGGAGAATGGGCTGGCCCCGCTGCAGGTGGGTGTAGCCGGGCATCAGGATCTGACCGTCGGACTCGGCCCGGTCGACGAGGGCAGCGACGAGCTCCCCCTGCGCATCGTAGAGGGCTGCCATGCGGCGGCGCATCCACAGACGTACGTCGGTGGCGACCTGGTCGTTGCGGGAGCGGGCCGTGTGGAGCTTGGCGCCCACGTTGCCGGTCAGCTCGATGAGCCGGGCCTCCACGCCCATGTGCACGTCTTCGTGCTCGTCGCGCAGCACGTAGGCCCCGCTCTCGAGCTCCTCGGCGACCTGGTCGAGCCCCGCCTGAAGCTCGGCATGCTCGACGGCAGACAAGAGTCCGACCTCGTGGAGCATCGTGGCGTGGGCCTTGCTGCCCTCGATGTCTTCCCGCCACATGCGGCCGTCGACGTCGAGGCAGGCGCTGAAGGCGACCATGTCGGCCCCCGGGCCACCGGAGAAGCGTCCGTCCCACAGCGCCATCAGGACACCTTCGCGGGCTGGACGGACGGAGCAAGAGCGGCGCGGACGGGCATGGGGTCTCCTCGGAGTCGACGCAGCCTATCCAGCCGCAGGGTCCCTCACCCCAAGCCCCTCGACGTCCGATCCGTCCTGCAGCGCGTTCTCCAGCCCGAAGGCTGCTTCCCGAACGAGGTGTGGCTGCTCGCCGACCACCGCCTGGGCCAGGATGGCGAGGCCGTACGAGAGCGCCACGTGCCGGGCCCGCGGCAGCCCGTCGACCGCCCCGTAGATGTCGAAGAAGGCCCGCCGACCCGCTGGGGGCAGGAAGCTGTAGACGAGGGCCAGATCGAAGGTGGGGTCCCCCGCCCGCAGCTCGTCCCAGTCGAGGACCGCCGACAATTCGTGGGCCTTGTCGAAGAGCAGCTGGCCGGCGTGAAGGTCTCCGTGGATCAAGACGCACCCGCCGCCTGGGGACGGGGTGTCCTGCATGCGGTCCGCCGCGCGACGGGCGAGGCCGGCGAAGGGCCCGCTGGCGAGCTGCTCCGCCCGGAGCTGGGCGTTCTCCGTGCGCACCTGCAGATCCGACGGGCGCTCCGAGCCCGCAAGGTCGTTGGGGATGGGCTGGTCGTGCAGCGTCCGCAGCAGCTGGGCCAGCGGGACGGCCGCTCGAAACCGGTCATCGGGGGTGAGCGGTCGGTCGGCGGGCAGCTCGCCCGGCAAGCGCCGGTACGCGACGTACTGGGCCGGGTAGCCGTCGCTGGCCTCCCCCACCCACTCCGGGCACGGGATCGCGACCGGCAGCCGGGCGGCCAACCCTCGCATGCGATCCGCCGTGCGCGCCGCCAAGGTGGCGGCCTCGTGCTGGTGGGGGAAACGGAACACGTACGCGGCCGTGGCCCACACGGCGTGGTCCCAGCCACTCGCCAGGTAGCCCAGGGTGTCGAGGTCCAGGCGAGCCCCGTGGGGGGCCAGCTGACGCCGCACCAGCGCTTCGTCGATGGGGATCTCGGGGGTCCACGGAGTCGTCATGTCGGGCTCCGCGGCCGAGGGCCTTCAGCTCAACCCACCCCGACGACGGACCCGGCCCCACGTGCGGTAGGACAGGCCGTACAGCTTCATGAAGCCCTCGGCCGAGCTGTGGTCGAAGGTGTCGCCGTCGCTGTAGGTGGCCAGACCGTCGTCGTACAGGCTGAACGGCGAGCGACGCCCGGTGACCCGGCACAGCCCGGCGGAGAGGCGCAGGCGGATGTCGCCGGTCATCATCTCCTGGGTCTGATCGATGAAGGCCTGCATGGCCTCCCGCAGCGGGCCGAACCACAGGCCGTCGTAGATGAGGGTCGCGAAGTCCGCGCCGAGCTTGGCCTTGTACAGCGACGTGGCGCGGTCGAGCACCACCCGCTCCAGCTCCCGGTGGGCCATGTGGAGGACCACGGCGGCGGGGCCTTCGTAGACCTCGCGGCTCTTCAGGCCCACCACCCGGTTCTCCACCATGTCGATGCGGCCGACGCCGTAGTCGCCGGCGAGCTTGTTGAGGCGCTCCATCAGCAAGACGGGCGGCAAGATCTCCCCATCGATGGCGACGGGCACGCCGTCCTGGAAGGCGATGGTGATCTCCTTGCTGCCCTTGGGCGCCTCGGCGGGGTCCTTGGTCATCCGCCACACGTCGGCCGGCGGCTCCTGCCACAGGTCTTCCATCTCGCCGCACTCGATGGCGCAGCCCCAGATGTTCTCGTCGATGGAGTAGGGCTTCTCCTTGGTGATCGGCAGCTCGATGCCCCGAGCGAGGGCGTAGTCGATCTCCTGCTCCCGGGTCCGCAGCTCCCAGGTGCGCAGGGGCGCAATCACGTTCAGGTGGGGCGCGATGCACTGCGCCGCCACCTCGAAGCGGATCTGGTCGTTGCCCTTGGCGGTGCAGCCGTGGGCGATGGCGTCGGCCCCGTGCTCTTCGGCGACCTCGCACAGGCGCTGGGCGAGCAGGGGCCGGCCGAGGGCCGTGTGGAGCGGGTACAGGTTCTCGTACAGGGCTCCGGCGCGGAGTGCGGGCCAGCAGAACTCCGTGAGGAAACGGTCCCGCAGATCGTCGACGACGGCATGGGCGGCACCGGTGCGGAGGGCCTTGGCGCGGATGGCCTCGGAGTCGACGCCCTGACCCAGGTCGCCGGTGTAGGTGATGATCTCGGCGTCGTAGTGGTCGGACAACCAGGGGATCATGCAGGAGGTGTCGAGGCCGCCGGAGTAGGCGCAGACGATCTTCATGGGGTGCTCCAACGAGAAGCGTCGGGCTTATCCGGTGGGCCTGTTTGGGCCAGTGCAGGACGTTGCTGCGGTCCAGCCGACGGTCGAGGCAGCCGTCGGCACCGTCGGGTCGGTGGGCGACAACGAACTGCGAGCCGAGAGGCCTACCAGGCGCTGCGTGGCAAGGGCCCCGAGCGTCGCTCGGTGATGATCCCGGCGGCCCTGGTCCACGAGGCGAGCTAGGCGACAGGCCCGCATCCTGAGACGGCCTGTCCCTCGGTCCGCCTCTACGGAAACGTCACGAGGGTCACGTCCGAGACGGCGCAGGTGTCGGTGTCGACGACCTGGAACCGCACCGTTCGTCCAGAGGCGCCCGCCGGGAGGTTGACCGCCAGCGTCGCGCCGCCCGCTGCGTCTGCGACAGCGCTCCCGAGCGGTCGGACCGGCTCCCCGAGGTCGAGGGTGGAGGTGGAGCTCGCGCATGGCACGGGCGCCGCGCCCACCTCCAGGGCGGCGGCCAGGCGCAGGCTCGCGCCGGGTCGGGCGCCCACCACGTCGAAGAGGTTGAGGCCGCCCGCCACGGGCGCGCTGGGTCCCGTGAGGGACAGGCCGCCGAGATCCAGCAGGAACGCGCCCTCGAGGCCCGTGTCGAGGGTGGCCCGGAAGATCAGCCACCGCCCGTTGTCGGAGAGGACCAGGCCGTCCTCGGTGTTCTCGAACTGGGCAATGATGCCGTACCCCGGGATGTTCGTGACCCCTTCCTGAGCGACGAGCCGACCGTCGACGAACAAGCCGCTGCCGGCGCCCACAGTGGGGTCGTCCCAGTTGCCGTAGACGAGCAGCGTGCCGTCGTTGGCGATGTCGATGATGCCGAAGCTCGTGAACGACCAGGGCGCGATGTCGGGGACCGAGTCGCCCTCCTGCAGCACCACCACGTCGTCCACCACGATGACCTCGTCGGTGAACGGGTCGCCCGTCAGGTTCGCGCGGAGCGCCCAGTGGCCTGAGTCCGACAGGGAGAGCGGGCGGCCGATCAAGGTCTCGTAGTCACGGCCCGGCAGGGGCGACGGCGTGTCCTCCTGAGCGATCAGGGTCTGGTCGATGTACACGGCCTGGTCGGCGACGGCGGCGTCGAGCTGCGCCCGGTACATCACGTGCCCGAACGCGTCGAGGTCTCCGAGACTCACCCCGAACACGGGGGCGACCTGCCCCGGCAGCACATCACCCTCCATGGCGACGAGTTCCTCGGCGATGAGCGCCCCCCCCGCGTCGGCCTGCAGCCGCAGGAGCGCAGACCTCCTTGCCCCGCCGACCCCAGGCTCGCGCAGCCACACAGAGACGACGAGCTCACCCGCCTCGTTGGCGTCGACGTCGAAGAACGCCGAGTACGTCGATCCGGCGACGACGCCCACAGCCGTGATGACGGTGCCCTCCTGCACGACCAAGTCGGTGCCCACGTACACGCCGTTGTCGTCGCTCGGGCCCGAGGTCCCCGACAGCTCGAGGCTCCAGGCCGGGACGCCGAGATCCGTGAGCGCCAGCGCGTCGAAGCCAAAGTCGGCGATCGCCGCGCCGACCGGCAGCAGCAGGGGGTCCCCCTCGACCAGCATCGGCACCCCGTTGCGCACGATCACGCGGTCGGCGGCGGGGTCGGCGGCGCTCGTGAAGGTGTCGACGACCCAGTCGCCGAGGTCGTTGACCGCCACACGCATGAGGGTGGTGGCCACGTCGGGGCCGACCGGATCGCCCTCGACGACCAGCGGGACCGGCTGGGCTACGGCCGCGGCACACAGAGCTAGTGAGATCATGCGGCCTCCGACCACGAGTTTCCGAACCCATCGTACACAGACGATTCGTACCATGCGACCTGCGCCATCGGCGCCGGGTCTGGCATCCCCCTGCTCCGGGCCACGCTGGCTGAGGATGCCGTCCAAGGAGGGGCGCTTCAGCGCCAACGCGACCTCGATGACCTTGCCCTTCGCGAGCTGCGCTTCCCAGGCCCGCAGCTCGACCTCCACTGCCAGGCGCTCCACCCGGAGGTCGGCGACCCGCTCCACGAGCTTGGCCCGCAACTGTTCGTCGACCGCAGCAGCATGCCGACCGTCGGCGTCACCGCTGGGGCCCGCGAGGGCGAGGCCCGCACCGACCAGTAGAATCCAGAGCATCCGGTCCCCTCTCTCCTGGAACGTTCGTTTTCCCCGTGGCACCCCGTGGTCGATCGCGGCACCCGTGTCGTGCGTCAGGCACCCCACGCTTGCCAGACCACGAAAGAACCTGACTTCTCGTCCTGGCACGGCCCTCGCAACCTCCAGGGCAACCCGGAGAGTCCCCATGCTTCGCACCCTCGGCCTCGTGCTCCCCCTCCTCTTCGCCGGCTGCATCGGCGGCGGCGACGACGACCCTACCGACTCGGGCCTCCTCGACAGCGAGGCCTGCGAGCTCGCCGCCGATCACGACGCCTGCCCCGAGTGCAGCAGTGGACCGGCCACCTGCACCTTCGAAGACACCACGGTCACCGAGAACAGCTGCGGCGACTGCCAGGCCCGCTCCACGCTCTACCAACAGCTCTGCGACGACGGCTCCGAGGCCACCCGGTCGACGATCGAAGACGAGACGGTCTGCGACAGCGGGCAGAGCGACGCCTGCGTCCTGGCCGAGACCTTCAGCAGCTGCGACGAGTGCTACGACGGGCAGGTCACCTGCACCTACGGCGACGCGTCCGCGACCCAGGCCAGCTGTGGGGATTGCCAGGCGCGAGGTGCCTTGTACCAGCAGCTGTGCGACAGCGGTGTCGGCGACACACAGGAGGAGCTGGAGGCGGGCACGGTCTGTGAGTGAGCTGGCTTCGGACCAGGCGGTCGCCCGCGCAGCGTAGCTAGCTACAGTCGCCCGGGCAGTTCGCGACGGACTCGCCATCCGTGACGCTCCTCAACATGATGCGGACGGCCGAAAGGACGGGTTTCACAGCACTTCAGCCGACTTCACCACGACGCACGCATGCTGGCCCATCCCCAACGGAGCCGGCGGTCGCGACCACGCCCAAGCGGCGGGCAGCACGCCACGAGCACGCCCTCCGACATCAGGGCGGACGCTGAACCTCCGACGCTACCGAGCCCCCCACACACCTGCCCCCCGCGCTCGCCCTCGACATCCCGTGCCATGGGTTTTCTCGCTCCATTGGCGTTGGCTGCTAGGTTTTCTCGCTTCGTTGGCGTCGTTTCAAGCCCGGCGGTCCGTTTGGACCTCCGAAAAGCAAGTTTGGTTCATCGCACCTCGCTGGGCGCAGCTCGGAGGGACTCGACGCGTTGCCATCGAGGCGAGATATCCGCGCCGGCGACGCCAGAACGAGGAGAAAACCCGGCCCGCGGCGCCGCACCGCCCTCAGCGACGCCAGAACGAGGAGAAAACCCGGCCCGCGGCGCCGCACCGCCCTCAGCGACACCAGAACGAGGAGAAAACCCGGCCCGCGGCGCCGCACCGCCCTCAGCGACGCCAGAACGAGGAGAGAACTCGGCCCACACCGTCGCACCGGCCCCTGCGCCTCTCCCCACCGCCCCCCCGACCCCGACCTACAGCGACGACGCAGCGAAGGCCCGCACGTGGGCCCGAAGCTCCGGGGACACGCCGTCTTCGGACACCGACGCCGGCTCCCCTCGGCTGCGGGCCACGTGGGCGGCCGCCAAGCGCCCCACATCGTCGTCGAGGTCGGCCACCCGGAGCTGCTCCGCCGCCTCGTCGCTGTGCCCCAGCTCGGCCAGCGCGATGGCCAGGAAGCCCCGCGCCCAGCGAGACTGGGCGTCGACCCCCACTGCGTCGGCCAGGGCCCGCGCCTGCTCGAGCTCGGGCACCGCGGCCTGCCACCGATGGCCGAGGAGAAGCGCCCGGCCGCGAATGGAGCGCGCGATCACCATGCCTCGTCGACGCCCCGTGCGCCGATGGGCCTGAAGGGCGGCGTCGGCATGGGTCAGCGCGGACTCGACCACCCCCCGGCTCAGCTCGAGGGCTGCGAGGTTGGAGTGCACCACCGCCGCCCGCAGCGGGTCGTCCTGCACCCGCAGCAGCGCCAGCTCGAACCACCCGCGGGCCGTGCCCAGCCGCCCGAGCCGCAGCGCCAACGTGCCGAGGGTGTTCAGACCATTGACGGCATAGGGGACCGGTCCTCCATCGAGCTCTCCCCACGCCTCCTGAGCGTGCTCGTAGGCCTCGTTCAGCTGACCCAGGGCCGCCTCGCTCTTGCACCGGTCCAGCCGCAACAAGGCGCGCTCGACCGGGGCCCGACCGGCTGCCCCCACCGCCGCGCGGTCGTAGGCCTGGAGGGCCAGGTGGTGCCGCCCCAGGCTCGCCCAGGCACCTGCGACCACCTGCCACCCTGCACTCTGGACCGATGGCGCCCCCCCGAGGGCCCCCTCCAGCTCCGCCGCCAGGGAGCGAGCGGCGGCCTCGGCCCGCCCCGCCCTGCGCTCGATCTGGCAGCGCAGCAGACGGAGCCGCAAGCCCACCAGGGTGTCCGAACGGGTGGCCGCCTGCCCGCTCTCCACATGACGAAGCGCCCCCTTCAGGTCGCCTCGCTCGTAGGCCGCCAGGCCGCACAGGTAGACGACCTCGGGCACCGGCGACGGCACCGCCTCCAGGAGCGGTGCCAACCCAAACAACGCGGCCAGCTGGTCCGGCGCCTCCTCGTGAAGCAGCGGCTGGCACCAGGGCACGAACCACCCCTGCAGCCGCTGGTGGGCCTCCTGGGCATCGGCGGCGGATGGGTTCAGCTGCTCGTGCACCAGTGGATGCATCTCGAGCAGGTGCACGCCCCCTTCTCGCCGCTCCAGAAGGGACGCGTCGACCAGCGCCTTGAGCGAATCCAAGCTCCCCACCACCGCCGCCGCGGCCTCGAAGGGCCATGGGGCGTGGGGAAGGGCCCCCAAGCGGACGAAGCCGTCACGCGCGTCGGGGGGCAAGTAGTCCAGCGAGCCCTGAACGACGGCGTGGAGGGAGCCGTGGGGGCCAGGCTCCTCGGCCTCGTCCACGAGGCGACGGGCCTGCAAGGCAACCTCGGCAGGGGCGAGCCAGGAGAAGTGCCGGTGCACCAGATGCAGCGCGAGAGGAAGCCCGCCCACCCGCTCCACGACCGACGCGAGCTCGGGCCCCGGTCCGAGACCCGTGAGGGAGCGCAGCAACGCAACACCGGCTTCTACGTCGAGGGGCCCCAGCGCCACGTGGACGAGGTCCGCGTCTTCCCGACGGCGGGATGTGAGCAGCACACGGACGTCGGGCCCCAGTCGATCGACCCACGCCGCGATGCCGTCGAGGTGCTCGCCGTTGTCGAGGACCATCACTCCTCGGGCCGCCATGGCCTCGGCGAGGTCGGCCAGCCCATCGGCGGGATCGGAGCTCGCGAGATCGACGCCGAGGGCCCACGCCACGGCCCGCGCCGCCCCGGACACATCGCCCGACTGAGCGAGGGAGCAGAACACACCCTCTCGCTGGGCGAGGACCTCCCGAGCGAGCCGGGTCTTTCCCACACCGCCTGCCCCAGTGACCAACACGGACTGGCCACCGTCCAGGGCCTCGAGGACCTGGGCGAGGGCGTCGTCCCGCCCCACGAAGTCCGCCTCTGCATGGCGGGTCTCAGGCTCCGCCGGGCGGAAGTACACGCCCTTTCCGTACACGGTGACGAGATGGCTCGGGTGCTTCGGATCGACCTCCAGCTTGCGCCGCAGCCGGTGCAGGACGGCAGCCACCGCCCGGCTGCGGACGCGCTCGTGGTAGCCCCAGACTTCCCGGAGAAGCTCTTCGGTGGAACAGGGCGTCGGGGGGCGCGCCGCCAGGTAGCGAATCAGCCGGACCTCGCGCTCGGTGAGCGAGACCTCCTCGCTGCGCTCGACCTGACCTCGGTCCAAGTCGATCCACCCATCCACCAACCGCAGCCGCGCCTGCATCGCCCTTGCCCCCCCGACGCAGCGTACCTGACCCTCAGGCCGCCCCGCCGCACGTCAGGCCGTGGCCAGCAGCCGGTCGACCTCCTTCGCGAGCACGGACATCCGGAACGGCTTGGCTAGGAAGGGCGCCTGCCCTAGGTCGGAGAGCCGTTCAGGGTCAGCGTACCCGCTGATGAACAGCACCTTTCGGGTGTCGGCGTCGGGGAGCGAGGCCACGATGTCGGGGCCCCGCTCGCCCGCCGCCAGCATGACGTCGGAGATGACCAGATCGATCGGATGGGCACCGACGATGGCGTGGGCCGCTTCGTGGCCCTCGGCGGTGTGCACCGTGTGGCCCTTCGCCTCGAGGGCCCGCACGATGAGCATCGCGATGGCGGGCTCGTCCTCCAGCACCAAGACCCGGGCCGTGGAGCTCGGAAGGTCGGGGACCGCGGGCATCTCCGGTGAGGCCTCGGGGGCGGCGTCGAGGGGCCAGTCGATGACGAAGCAGGTGCCCACGCCGACCTCGCTCTGCAGCCGAATCTCGCCGCCCGCCTCCGCGACGATGCCGTAGGCCGTCGCGAGGCCCAGTCCGGTGCCGAGATCGCCCTTGGTGGTGAAGAACGGCTCGAAGACGTGGTCCGCCACCTCCTTGGGCATCCCGACCCCGGTGTCGGTCACTCGCAGGCGCGCGTGGGGCGTGCCGTCGACCTCTACCTGCAGCACGTCGATGGTGACCGTGCCCCCGTTCGGCATGGCGTCGGCGGCGTTGACCGCCAAGTTGACGAGCACCTGCTCGAGCTGGACGGGGTCGCAACGGACGTGCAGGAGCACGTCGGACGCCTCGATCCGCAAGGAGTGCCCCTGCATGACGCGGGCGAGGAGGCCCTGTACGCCCCTCAACAGCCCGTTGAGCTCGTGCACATCTTGTCGGGTGCGCTGCTGTCGCGCGAACGTGAGCAGCTGCCGGGTGAGGGCGGCCGCCCGCTCGGAGGCTCCCTGGATCTCGCTCAAACCCTGCTGCACCTCGTCGTTGGAGCTGACGTCCTGCAGGTAGGAGGCATGGCCCAAGATCGCCGTGAGCAGGTTGTTGAAGTCGTGGGCGACTCCGCCCGCCAGCCGGCCGATGCTCTCCATCCGCTGGCTGTGCAGGAGCAGGTCGTTTCGCGCAGCGAGCTCTTCTTGCGCCCGCTTGCGGGCCTCGACCTCGGCCGACAGCTCCCGCTCCCGAGCCCGAGCCACGCCCAAGGCCTCCTCCAGCACGGCCTGCCCTTGGTGAAGGCGCTGCTGCTGCTCGATGAGCTCAGCGATGAACGTGGGCGCGTCACGGACGAAGCGAAGCCACTGCCGCACCCGCCCAACCCACGACACCGTCACGGGGAGGCGCACGGCCATCGAGGCACGCCACGGATCGACGTCGGCCTCCACCACCGCGTCGGGCAGACCGTGGATGCGGGGAAGGCGGCGGGCCATCTCCACCGCCGACAGCATGAACGGCAGCGAGCCCGGGAGCGCCTTCGGGATCTCGTGCACGATGTGGACGATACCGTCGTCGGTCGTCTCCACCTTGCTCTTCAGGAACGGGTAGACGAGCGGACCGGCCCACCGGAAGATCAGGGAGTAGTTGCGCTCCGGCGTGGAGGCGATGGAGAAGAAGCGGCGCGTCAAGCGGGCCTTGGGATGGTCCACAAAGCTGCCGACCAACTCTGCGTACGCTTGGGGGCCCCCGACCCGCTCCGCCAGGCGCTCGACAATGACGACCAGCTCGGCCCATGCCACCCACTCCGAACGGGTGCGCAGCGTGTCCTCGGTGACATCCAGACCCTCGGTGAGCCCCGTGAGGTCCACCCCACGCTCGTCGCACACCGCGAGCAGATCGGCGACAGCTCGGCACGATACGCGGGCTTCCATGGTTCACTCCGTGGGGACGATACACCAGCGGGGGCGACCATCAGCCCCCAATGGCCCCTGCCCTCACGGCGCCGCTCACCCCAGCTGCTCGTCGGCTGGCAGCGACCAAAAACGGGTCACCGCCGCCGGGTCCTCTCCGGCGTGCAACGGCTCCAGGCCGTCGACGCGGTAGCCCCAGGTGGCGGGCAGGCCGCGGCTGCAGTGCCGTGACCACATCGACAGCGTGTAGGCCCCGGTGTCGCGGATCATCAGCAGGTCGCCGGGCCGGGCATGGGGCAGCTGCCGGTGCTTGGCGAGGAGGTCGCCGCTGAAGCAAAGAGGCCCCGCCACGTGGGTGGGGGCGGTCGGCCCGCCCCGAGGATGGCCGTCCGGGTCGAGGACCACCAGCTCGTAGTCCCAGTCCTGCGGCCGATACACCCGCCGGAGCAGGAAGTCGGCGCCGAGGTGCACCACGAGGCTGGGCACGCCGTCGACCTCCTTGACGGTCTCGATGCGCGACAGGGCCCAGCCCGGCCCGGCATGAAGCGAGCGCCCGAGCTCGGTGACCAACCGCATGGTCGGCTGCCCCGGGAGCGCCTGAAGGACCTCGCCCCATGCGCCGAAGGTCGGCGGCTCGGGGTCGGCGGCGGTGTAGCGAACCGGAAGACCGCCCCCCACATCGAGCCAGGCCAGACCGAGGGCGTGGGCCACCTCAGCGGTGGCGCGGTTCGCCGCGGCGATCAGCTCGAGGCCACAGCCCTGGGACCCGGTGTGCACGTGCAGCCCCGTGATGAAGGGGTAGGCAGCCACGAGCTCGGCCGCTCGATCCAGCGGCACCCCGAACTTGCTGGTGCGGCCCACCGTGCTGGTGGCGGCGATGGCGCCCTCGCCGAGCTGGGGATTGACCCGCAGGCCGACACGGGCGCGGCCTGGGGCGCCGAGCTCCACCATGCGCTGCAGCTCGGCCTCGTTGTCGGCGTTGATCCACACGCCGAGCTCCAGCGACCGGCGCAGCTCGCCTTCGGTCTTGGCGGGCCCGTCGAACACCAGCCGATCGGCCGGACAGCCGGCGGCCAACCCCAGCTCGACCTCTTCCCAGCTGGCGGCCTCGAGGCCGAGCCCCCGGTCGACCAGCAGCCGCAGCAGCGCGACCACCGGGTTGGCCTTGATGGCGACCGCGTGGAGGGTGGCGGGGGGGCAAGCTTCCAGGAGCTCGTCGGCTCGGGCCTCGAGCCGGTCCAGATCATGGAACAGCGCAGCGCGCACATCGGGCCCCCATGCTCCTGCCTCGCGGGCCATCCGCAGCACGCTGGCGACGTCGGCGACCGGGGCGCGGGCGGCGAGGCTCATGCCTCCCACCCCATCGCCACGAGGCCCTCGAGCTTGTGGCGCAGCGCCCGGAGCGTGGTGCGAAGGGAGGAGGCCCCCATGTCGTCCTCTCCGGCGAGGGAGCGCACCAAGCGTGCCCCGAGGGCGACCCGGAGCACGGCCTGCCGGTCGGGCCCTGGTGGGCCGAGGGGCACGGGCTGCCCGAGATGAAACACGCCCGACAGCCCTGGATGCTCCGCCGTCTGGTCGGTGTCGAGCAAGGTGTGGAGCTCCCGCAGCGCATCGGCACCCAGGTAGCCGTCGTGCCCCTGCACCCGGAAGCTGAACACCGACGGGAAGGCGCCGAGAGCAGTCGCGAGCTGATGGACCGGGGGCAGCGGCACGTCGAGCTCGATGACCTCGGACGGACCGAACACCTCGTGCACCGCCCCCGCAAAGGTGTGGTACACGCCGGCGCGGTGGCGCGGCAGGGCGGCGTGGTAGCCCTCGATCTCGGCGATCGCGGCCTCCCACCGGAGCAGCAGCCCGACGTTGTGGAGCTCGGGCAAGCTCTCCCGGGCGGCGGTCCACGCGGGAGGAAGGTCGGCGCGGGCGAACCAGTCCCCCAGGCTGGGGGGGAAGGCACTGGGCCCCTCGGCCCACCGCTCGGGCACCAGCAACACACTGCTGAAGGGCGGACCGCTGTAGAACTTGGACCCCGTGAACAGCACCACGAAGCCGAGGTCGAGGGCCCGGCGAAGGTCGCGAGGGGCCACCCGACCCTGCGCCGCGTCGACCAAGACGAGCAGCCGGTCCCCGAGGCGCTCAGCCAGCTCCAAGCAGACTGCGGTCGATGGAGCGCGGAGGCCCGTCTTGCTGTGGGCCACCAGGTGCAACACCACCGCCGTGTCGTCGGGCACCGCCTCGACCATGCGAGCGACGCGCTCATCGACGACCCGCGGCTCGAGCAGCACACCGTCGTCGTCGCGAAGGTAGACCGGCTCGGCCGAGCACCGCTCCTGCAGGCCCGCGAGGGGGGCTCCCTTGGTCGCGGGCGCGAACGGTGCGGCGCCCGCAATCGCCAGGCCACGGGCCGCTGCCATGGTGCCCCCGCCCAGCTCGCTGGCGCCGACCACCACGTGGTGCACCCGTGCATGGTCCCTGAGCATCAGGGTCGACACGAGGTAGATCGCGTCGGTGCCCGAGGGTGTGAAGGCCAGGGAGACCTCGTCGGGGAGCTCGAACTGCTCGGCGAGGCGAGCGCGCTGCGCCCCCGAGAGAGCCTCGGCAGCTGCCACGCGACCCGAAGGCTCCACCAAGCCAGCAAGGGCAGCCTCCGCGGCGGCGATACCCAGCGGAGACGGCGAAGACCCGGTGCACGACCCCAGCGGAATCGAAACCCGCGGTCGGGTCGAGACCCGATAGCGGCTCAGCCCCGTGGTGGTATCGGTGGTGAGGCGGGTATCTCCGCCCCTTTCTAGGAAATCATGGACAGATGCGGTCAACGGTTCGACGGGTCCTCCTCGGAGGGGGTTCGACCGGACCCTAACCACCAAGCCCGCGACGGGATCGGCGACGCCTCTCCCGCGCGGCCTGAGCTCGGCCCGCGCCATCCGTCGGCCCGACCCGCGACTACGACGGCGTTGCCGTCGTCATCGTATCCGAACCGCTAGAAGCACAGCCCGACGGGGTTCGACGGGTCAATGCCGTTCCCGGCGCACTGGTTGAAGAGGTAGAAGCTGCCACCTCCGCCACTTTCGTTGATGCCCCACGTGCCGTTGTCGTCGGACTGGTTGAAGCTGAAGTAGTTCACACCAGAGAACACCGCGAAGCCCTCGGAGCCGCTGTTGCGGACGTCGTTGTCGTACAGGATGTTGCCGTCCGAGCTGCCGGAGATCACCACCCCGCCGCTGGTGTTGTCATGGGCAAAGTTGTGGATGAGGCTGTTGCCCGACGCGTTGATGAGGTCGAAGCCGCGGAAGGCGTTGCCCATGGCCGCGTTCTCGATGACGAGGTTGCCCATCGAGTCGGTGACGACAAAGCCCCGACCCACGTTCTGGTAGGCGCGGTTGTGCTTGAGGACGTTGCCGTCGGAGCCGTTCGCGAGCTGGATGGCGCCGGTACCAGCGGAGGTGCTGCCGCTCACGCTGTTCTTGGTGAGGAAGTTCGACGGCGAGTCGTTGAGCAGGATGCCCGAGACGAAGCGATTCACGACGCAGTTCTTCACGGTCACGCCGGTCCGTCCGTCGAGGTGGATGCCGATGTCGCTGCCGACGCCGGGGCCGTTCAGCGAGAAGCCGTCGCAGTCGAGCACGATGTCGTCGGCGCCGACGATCAGGCCAGGGCCGGTGCAGGTGAGGTCTGCGGTCATCGTGGTGTCGGCCACGAGCACGGCGCCGCAGGTGGCTTGGGCGTAGGCGGTGCCGCTGGTCATCGTCAGAGCGCCGAGCAGGGCGGCCAGGGAAAGCTTGGTCATGGGGTAGCTCCTCGAGAGGTGTGCGCGGTGTTGCGCAACACCAGCAACCTACGGACTCCCCGAGCCACTGACGTCTCCCGCAGATCCTCTCCGAATGAGCGAAAACGCCTGTTCTTCCATCACTATACACGCCCACTTGCAACGTCGAGCCCACGGCCCACTCCCTCCTCAGCGCGGGAGGAGCGGCCTACCAGGGGTCGTTGGTGTGGCTGTGCTCTTCCCCGTGGCATTGCCCGCCGGAGCAGGTGGTGCCGTTCCAGGTGATCCCGCTGCCGGTCATGTCGACGTCGACATCGCCATCGACGTGAAGCGCATCCCCGACGATCTCGTCGGCCAGGTTCACCACGCCCTTGTGGCACTCCTGGCACCCGTCGCTCCGCTCTTCGTGCCGGCCGTGCTCCCCGGAGAGGGCATTCCAGTCGTTGGTGCCCGGGTGGCAGCTGTTGCAGGCCATCGCCGTGGACCCGTCGCTGACGGTGCCGGTGCCTCGCCCGTCGCCGTGGCAGTAGATGTTGCTGCAGGTGCCGTTGTTGTAGCTGCCGCCGCCCTGGGGCGACCCGTCGAAGGAGACCTCCGCCACCCCAGGGGTGGGGTCGAACCAGTGGCCGACGTCGAGGAGCGCGTCGGTGTAGCCGTCGCTGGGGTGGCACACCGCGCAGGCGTAGTCGGGGTGCCCCACCGCATCGCCGTGCTCCCGGTGGGCGTCGAAGGTGCTGGCGGCCTCCCTCGTCTGGTTGTCGAGGTCTTGGGGCGGCAGGCCGTCGGTGTCGCCGCCCTCGCCCCCGTGGCAGTAGGCGCAGTCGGTCCGCCAGCCGGTCTCGTGGCATTCGTCGCAGCCCACCCCCGAGCCGCCCCCCAGCAGGTCGGCCCCATGGCAGCTCGTGCACACCGACACCCCCAGCAGCGAGTCGGTGCCGTGGGCCTCGGGCTCTTCGTACCCCGGGGGATGCCCGCCCCCGATCCACGGTGTGGCCGCGTGCTCGTGGTCGTGGCAGCTCACGGTGCAGGTGCCGCCTCCAGGGTCCCATCCCGTGGCGCCTTGGTCGACGTGGAGGGTGCCGTCGACGTGCTCGCCGGGGGCGACGATGGTGTCGCTTCCTTCCACCACCGGCGCATGGCAGCTGGCGCAGTCGACGCCGCTCTCCCCGAGGTGCAGAGCGTGGGTGCCCGACAGCGTGGTGAACGGCTCGCTGCTGCTGTGGCAGCCGTCGCAGCCCATGGGGTCGACGCCGTCGGACACTGTGCCCGTGCCCTGGCCATCGCCGTGGCACCAGGTGGTGCAGGACCCGTCAGCGTAGCTCCCCCCAGCGGCCAGCCCGCCGAAGACCACCTCGGACACGCCGGCCGTGGGGTCGATCGCATGGCCCGGGGAGAGCGCCGTGGTGACCACCTCGTGGCAGGTCTCGCAGCCGTAGGCAGGGTGCCCGACGCCACCGGGGTCGGCATGCTCGGGGTGGGCCCGGAAGCTGATGGCGTCGGCATCCGAGGTGTCGTCGAGGTCTTCGGGGGGCATGCCCTCGGTGTCGCCGTCGGCCCCCCCATGGCAGTAAGTGCAGTCGGTGCGCCAGTCCTCGTGGCCGCCGTCGGCGTGGCAGTCGTCGCAGCCCTGAGCGCTGCCGCCCGTCCAGTCTTCTCCATGGCAGCTCGTGCAGTCGAGGACCTGCAGGTTCGACTCCACCCCGTGCAGCTCGGGGCGCTCGTAGTCGTCGGGGTGCGGGTTGCCGCCGATCAGCTCGAGCCAGTCACAGGTGCTGTGGCACTCGCTGCACGTCGCCGTGGCGTCGGGGTCGTGGGAGTCCGGACGCTCCGCGACGTGGCAGTTGACACAGCGGTCATCCACGGCACTCAGGGGCTCATCCGGGGCATGGCACGACTCGCAGGCCACCCCAGCGTGGCCACATTCCAAGGGGAAGCTGCTCTCATCGTGCTCAGCGGGGGCCCACGGATCGCCACACGCCGCGAGGAGGACCAAGCCGATCCCAGCGAGCCAGTAGCGAACAGTACTGAAGGGTCGTTCGTGCATCCCGGGCGCTCCAGTGCCATAGTGCACCAGCCGTCGCTGACACGCCACCGGAGGGTCCCCTTCAGCCGATGCTCGTCTACCTGCTGGCCGCCGTCCCCGCCGCTGCTCAGGGCTTCGGCGCCTTCGTGTCTCCCGGTCCCCTCGCACAGGATCATGCCGACATCGAGGGGCTGACTCAGTGCGTCGAATGCCACGAACCGGGCACCGGCATCACTGCGGAACGTTGCACCAAATGTCATGAACGGGTTGGCGAGCAATTGGAAACCGGAAAAGGTTTCCACCATGACAAGAATGCGTGCGCCTCCTGCCATCCCGATCACCGGGGCCGCGATGCCGCACTCACCGATCTCACGGCCCTCGAGGAGTTCGACCACAGCGTGACCGGCTTCCCCCTCGAGGGGGGCCACGCCGACGCCGAGTGCGAGGACTGCCACGAAGAAGAGGGGTCGTTCACCGGGCTGGATCCGACCTGCCACACCTGTCACCGCGACGAAGAGCCCCACGGCGTCGACGAAGGCCGCACCGATCAGCTCCTCGCCTGCGAGAACTGCCACGGCCCCGAGGAGTGGTCCCCCCCGGTCTTCGCCCGGGGCCGCTTCGACCACACCGACCCCGATCAGGTCGACTACGTCCTGTCGGGGGCCCACGAGCCGGTGGACTGCGTGGACTGCCACGTCGACGCCCTGTTCGTGCCCACCGCCAGCGACGCCTGCACCGACTGCCATCAGAGCAAGCACCGGGCCGACGCCTTCGACGCCCGCTGCGAAGACTGCCACGAGATCGTCGACAACTGGCGGGTCCGCGGCTTCGACCACACCCTCACCGGCTTCCTCCTCGAGGGCCGACACGAGGACGTCTCGTGCGGCGAATGCCATGGCTCCCGCCGCACCGATCCGGTCCCCCACGCGACGTGCGAGGACTGCCACACCGACGTGCACTCCGCACAGTTCGTGCCTCGCACCTGCGACACCTGCCACGACATCTTCGTCGAGGACTTCCGCCTCCCCGACTTCGACCACGGCACGACGGAGTTCCCGCTGCGGGGGGCCCACGTCGAGGTGGTCTGCGCGGACTGCCACGGCCCGCTCCCCGACAGCACCTTCGCCGATCTGCCCCACGCCGACTGCGACGACTGCCACGAAGACAACCACGACGGTCAGTTCGAGCCCACCGCCTGCGCCATGTGCCACGACGACGCCGCCGGCGACTGGCGGGTCAGCGACTTCGACCACGCCCGCACCGACTTCCCGCTGACCGGGGAGCACGTCGATGTGGCGTGTGAGAGCTGCCACCCAGGCGAGCAATGGCAGGTGCCGTACGACACCTGCGCTGCCTGCCACACCGAGCACCCCCACGGCGATCTGGCCACCCCGAGCTGCGAGACCTGCCACACCACCGCGGCCTTCGTCCCCCCCCGCTTCGACCATGAAGAGACGGCGTTCTCCCTGGCACCGCAGCACCAGGAGGTGGCCTGCATCGACTGCCACGACATGGAGAGCTTCACCGAGGTCGACGACACCTGTGCGACCTGCCACGAGCGGCCCAAGGGCCACTTCGACGGGGCGTGCGACACCTGCCACGGCGGCACGGACTGGTTCCCCGCCGATCTGGGCGACCAGGACCACGCGGTCACCGGCTTCCCCCTGGAGGGCAGCCACGACCGCATCGCCTGTGAGGACTGCCACCCCGCCGGACAGCGGCGGAGCTCGGCCCAGCAGAACTGCGTGTCCTGCCACATCGACGACGACATCCATCGGGGCATGCTCTCGACCTCCTGCTCCGACTGCCACGAGCCCACCACCTGGATGCGGTCCCGCTTCCGTCACCAGTGGACAGGCTGGCCCCTCCGTGGCGCCCACCGCCTCGCGGCCTGCCAGGACTGCCACGCCGTCGGCTACATCGGCACCCCCACCGACTGTCGGGCATGCCACCAGGTCGAGGCCCCCCTCGACGTGCCCTCCCACCAATCCAGCTTCTTCCCCATGTGCGACTCCTGCCACCGTCCCTTCACGTGGGACGTGGTCCGGGCGGTGCACTGATGTGGATGTGGCTGCTGCTTCCGGCCATGGCCCAGACCTCCGACGTGGTGCAGACCACGGTGGGCGGCCAGGCCACCCACAGCCGCGCCCTCGGGGCCTCCGACGTCGACGTGGTCTTCGGCGAGCGGGTCCGCTGGTCGGTGTCGGACGTGACGCGGCTGTGGATGGACGCCATGTTCACGTACGACACCGACAGCTCCACGTTCGAGCGCAGCCGGGTGCGCTCCCTAGGAGTCACCACGGAGACGGGCCCCATCCAGTGGGCCGTAGGCCGTCACCCGGTCCGCTACGGAGGGCCTCGGCTCGTGGACGGCATCCAGGGGATCTACCAGAGCGAAGGCTTCGAGGTCGGTGCCTGGGGCGGCCTGGCGCCGGATCTGTTCACCACCCGGCCCATGCTGCGTCCCGGCGGCGGCCCGGTCCTCGGCTACCGCAAGCCCAGCGGGCAGATCACGCTGGTTGGAGAGGTCACCGCCACCGAAGGCGGCCTCGACCGAGCCAGCTCGCTGCTCACCGGTCGGGTCAAGGGAGGCACCGCCTGGGATGCCAGCGGCCGGATCGACTGGCAGCTCTCCGACGCGGCAGGGGCCAGTGGCCTCGCGGATGCGAGCACGTTCATCCAGTGGCGCCCCGCCGACGCCTTCCGGGTCGACGTGCTGGCCGACGCCTGGTCGTCGCTCCGCTACCGCCAGTCGGCGCTCCTCGACCCCACCGTGCAGCGCTGGGTGGCCCGCACCCAGCCGCTGGTCGACCCCCTGCCAGGAGGGGAAGAGGCCCTCGACCCCACCGTGCACGGCATGGTCGGCCTGCGACCGGAGGTACGCGCCGGCGTCACCCGGGTGTCGGTGCTGGCGCGGTACCGGCCGGGATCCGTCGAGGAGCAGTTCTTCCGGGTGCAGCCCATGGTGCGCTTCACTGGCATCGTCGACGGCCGGGTCGACGTGATGGCCGACGCCAACCTGGTCTTCCTCGACACCGGGCTGTCGGCGAGCGCCGGGCCCACGGTCTTGGTCGAGCTGACGCCGAGCCGCGCGCTGTGGATCGACGGCAGCGTGCGGGCCGTGCTCGACCCCAGCTACGAAGGGCCCGGCTGGTACGCCGACGCCTACATCGACTGGCTCGGGCCCGCCGGGCTCGTGCTGATGGCCGGGGCCGCCTACGAGCTGGAGCCCGTGGCCGAGCTCGACGACGTGGGGCTCACGGCCCTGGTGCGGGTGCAGCACCGCTTCCAGCGGAAGCGGGACGACGCCCCGCGGTGAGCCCACCCGCGGGGCTCTGCCTCGGTGACCCCGTGCAAGTCAGCTCGCAGCTCCGCGGACCAGTCCCCAGGCGCCGAGGAGGACGTCGGTGCCGATCCGCATCCCCATGGGACACCTGCACCCGTCCGCCAAGACGCAGCGACGGGACTGCGATGCCCCACAGCAGGGCGCCAGTGCTCCATGGATCAGCGCGCCGCCAAGCCCAGGAGCGTCTCCCCAATGCCGTGCCGTCGCTCGATGAACCCCCACTCCCCATCGTCTCGAATCCACGCCACCGTGCTGGCTCGCGTGCCGTACCCGTCCAGCGCCACGAACGCTGAGGACAAGCCGCGCTCGAGCGCCAGCGGCACCCCCGTGCTGGGCAACGCGCCGTCCGGGTACCCGGCTGGATTCTCCAGCGCGGAGAACAGGGCATCCGGGTCCAACCCATGGGTTCGGACCGCCTCACACAAGGCCAACGACTTGGGCCAAGGCGCGTTCATCACGGCGTTCGACAGGCCATGAACCCCTGGCGCGACGGCCTGCGGCGTCGTCTCCGACCCCACCACCCAGAGCGCCTCCCCGTCGTCCACGAGGAGATTGAAGCCCGAGTAGGCCTGGCGAGAGACCCCGCTCGCGTACCCACCTGCGGACGAAGCGAGGGCGCCTCGAACCACCAGCTCTCCACGAGAGGGTCCAGCATGCGGCTTCATGTACTCGGGCTTTCGGATGTTGGTCAGCGCCGCGAAGCCCCCACCGGGACGGAGCAACATCCACGCGCCCATGGCCTTCAGATCCTGTCCGCCGACGAGGCCTTGGGGCCAGAGATGCGCGGCGGCCGTCGGGCGCGCGTAGAACTCATCCCGGTTGGCAGCAAGGAGGGTTCGGACCCCAGGAATGCATCGATTGGCGACAGCGATCAGGCACATGCCCCAGCCTAGCCACCAGCCAACGAACCCTCAAGTTGCGCCACCAGGAAGGCCCAGCATCAGCGACGACGCAGCTCCAAGACCCGTTGCCCGAGGGCCGACGCCTCGGTGAGTCCCGCGTCACGGTAGGCCCGCTCCGCTCCCAGCAGCTCCGCCCGCGCCTGCCCGGCATGGCCGCGGCGATGATGGAGCCAAGCCCGGCAGAGCGCCATCCACGCACGCCCCACGGGGCCGAGCTGGTCCTCCACCTCCCCGATGAACGACTCCGCCTCCCCCAGAGGGGCCTCTCGCGCCAGCACCAGAGCGACCCGCGGAGGCTCCTGCCCTGCCCCTCCCTTCAGCGCCGCCCGTGCAGCTCGAGCCACCGACAGCGCCTGCGACGGGTGTCCGGCATCCAGCAGGGACAGCGCCTGGAGGCTCAATGCCTCGGTGTAGTCGTCCACGGCCTGCCGAGACTCGGCCCAGGCCGCCACCGCCTCGACCCGCTTCGACGCTTCTTCGGCCCGGCCCGCCGCCAACAGGTACGCCACCTCGGTCAACTCCAAGTGGGTCCACTGGAGTCCCTTGGGGAGAGGCCCACCGCGCCGGAGGACCTCGAGCTGCGCCTCGGCGTGCTCGACGTCCCCCAACACGAGCCGCGCCTGGGCAAGGTTGCATCGCTGCATGAAGGCCTCGACGTGCCAGCCCAGGGCCTCCAGCTCGAGGATGCTGGACCGGAGCGCGGGCACGGCTTCGAGGAAGCGGTCCAGGTACAACAGGCACACCGACCGCTTCTGACGCCACGAGTGGTGATGGGCGCCACCGGTGCCTTCGCTCACCTGCACGGCGCGGTCCATGGCCAGCAGGGCATCCTCGAGGCGCCCGAGCATGATCAGGCACGTGCCACGCTGGGCATGGAGGCCGGCCCGTAGCCAACCTGGAACGTCCGGCCACTCGAGCACCGCATCCAAGCGCTCCAGCCCCTCCTGCGGACGCCCTTCGACGCGCGCGACGATGCCTCCCCAGTGCTGGGCGATGGCGCTGCGCTCGCCCTCTGGACGCTCCAACAGCGCCTTGCCCCGTTGCACGAATTCGTCGCGACGCCCCAGTGCAACCAGGCACTCGAGGGCGGCCGCCTCGTTGGCGATCCACGCCTCGGAGGGGTCGGGGTCGAGCCCGTCCGCGAGCGCCAGGGCACGCTCGAATTCCCCGCGGGCACGGAGCCCGCGGGACGCCCCCAACCGGAGGAGGAGCCGGGAGGGCGCGTCGGGTGCATCCCCACGGAGGGCCGACGCCAGCAGATCGTCGGTCCAGGCCAAGACCTGGGCGGTCGACACCGCCGTCACGTCGTGCAGCTCCAACCCACCGAGGAGCCAGCGCGTGTGACGCCCGCGCGCCTCCTGGCTTGCCTCCGGCGCCTCCCCCTGAACGTAGGCCCGGACGGAGCGCAGCATCCGATAGCGGTCTCGGCTCACCTCCAGGAGGCTGTGGCGAACGAGCTCGTCCAGATCCTCCAAGGGACCGCCATCCTCAGTGGCAGCGTCCAGCACCCCCACGGCGGCCGGAATGGTGAACGCGCCCGCAAAGGGGCTCAACATCACCACCGCCCGCTTCCCCCGCGGTGAGAGCCTGTCGACACTCGCGCGAAGGGCTCGCTCCATGCCCATCGCAGAGGACGTCCGCAGCGAGTCCATCGGGTCGGAATCGGCGCCGGTCCGACCGCCCAACCACAGGAGCGCCCGTGGCAGTCGGTCCACTGCCCGCACCAGCTCGGCCGCTCGAGGGACCCGCCGCCCCGCCTGCCGCTCCAGCAACGCGATGGCGTCGTCCAGGGGAAGCGGCCCCAGCCACAGCTCCACGTGCGCACCACCGGAGCCGCGCTGGGTCGAGGTGAGCAGCCAGCGCACCGATGGCAGCTCCTGACGCCAGCCTTCCACGGCATCCAGCACCGCGTCGAGGTGCGCCTCCACGCCGTCGAGCACCACGACGTCCACGCCGCGACGGCTCAGCTCTTGCACCGGGCTGCGCTCGGCCCGCCCGCCGGGGGCCACGCCGAGCTGAGCGAACAGCGCCCGCCGCACCGCCTCGAGCCCGTCCGCATCCCACACCGACACCCAGGCCGCGACCCGTCCCGCCACGGCGGCCGCCGCCAGCTTGGACTTCCCGACCCCTGGCGCCCCCGCGACCAGCACCGCAGACTGCCCCAGGTCCAGCTGTTCCACCAGCTTGTCGAGCTCCCGAGACCGGCCGAGCATCGACTCGCCGTCGTCCCACTCCACCTGGAGAGGAGGGAGTGCCACCTCTCGCGGTTCGCGAGCCACGACCCCAGCGAGGAGCGTCATCGGCACGGACCGATGCAGGACCGTCCCCAAGGCCGCTGCGAAGTCGAGGGCCGACGCGGGACGCGCCGAGGGCTCCCGCTCCAGTGCATGGAGGAGCACGCCCGAGAGCCCGGGGGCCAGCTCGTCGAGTGCCTCCACCAAGCCCTGGCTGCGGAGCTGCTGCTGAGCGAGGAACGCCCTCGGCAGACGCCCCGCACCGCGCCCGAGCAACCGGGTCCCTGTCAGCAGGTAGACCAGCGTGACGGCCAGCGAGAACAGGTCGCTCGCCGGGACGGGGTGGCCATCGATCTGCTCCGGCGCCATGAACCCCGGGGTGCCGGCCGCCTGGCTCTCTCCTTCCCCGAGGGAAGCGATGCCCAAGTCGGCGATGCGCACCCGCCCGGTCCCGTCCACCAGGAGGTTCGGCGGCTTGATGTCTCGATGCACCAAGCCGAGGTGCTGGCCGTGGTGGTCCCGCAGCGCGTGGATGTGGTGTAGGCCATGACAGGCCTGGACGCCGAGATCGAGCACCGCCGACGGCGGCAACCTTCCGTCGGTGGAGAGACGGTGGGCAGGGACCCCGTCGACCAGATCCATGATCAGGAACCATCGGTCCCCGTGGCACCCCACCTCCAGGGTGCTGACGACGTTGGGGTGGGAGACCAAGGCCCCGAGCCTAGCTTCCCGTAGCAGCGCCTGGGATCCAGCCCCAGCATGCACCTTCGGCGACAACGCCTTGAGTGCGACGCGGCGCGCGAAGCCTCCGGCGCCGTGCAACAGCGCCTCCCACACCACACCCTCGCCGCCCGCGCCAAGCTTGCGGACGAGCTCGTACCGACCCCAGCGCTCCCCCCTACGCATCCACGCCCCCGAGACGGCGGGACAATACCCCGCGATGGGCCAGAGAGGGCGTCGGCGGCCCCCCCTAGCTAGCGGGCATCGTGGCCTAGCGATCCGACACGAGCGTGGCCCCAGACGGGCGCGCCACCTGCACCGGAACAATGCTGTTGCATTTGCCCTGGCCAACCCAGGCCATCTTGGTCCTGCGGCTCCCTGCCGCCCGACCCCGCCGAGGAGGCTCCATGCACGCGCCACTGCCGCCACACGCCACGGGCCACGCTTGGCGCACCGAGAATCACCTGCGACCAGGGCCAAGAAACCTGGTTGCATCCATGGACATCGTCGGACGGGCCGCATTGCTCGGACTTCGGGTCGGCAACGCCGTCAGCCGCTGGTTGACCCGGACCCCAGCGAACGGTCTGGTGCCGACGACCCATCGCTACTCGAGCTCCACCGTGCAGGCGCACGTCTTGCTACAGCACCTCGAGGCCCGCCGAGAGGTGTTCACCGACGCCTTCGTGCACGATCTGGCGAGGGCCTACATGGCCGATCCACGCGAGGGGTATGGCCGGAAGGCTCGACGCCTGCTGGCCCGGGTCGCCGAGGGGGCCTCCTGGCGGCGGGCCGCACGGCGCGGCAGCCAGAGCGCGGCCGCCGGCCTCGAGGCTGCCAGCCGCGCGCCGATCGTGGGCGCCTTCTTCCACGATGACCTCGACCAGGTGGCCCTCCAGGCCGGGCGCGCGACCCGCGTGACCCACGGAGAGGACGACGGCATCGCCGGCGCGGTCGCCGTCGCCACGACGGCCGCCCTGTTTGCCCGGGACGCCGTGTCCCCGAGCACGGTGTGGCGGCAGCTTCTCGCCCGCACCCCCATGGGGGCCGTGCGACGCAGGATCCGGGTGGCCTCCCGGCTCGGCGAGGCTGTGGAGCCCGCCGACGCCGCATCCATGCTCTTGCGGGACGGGGGCACGGCGGACGGGATCGCCTTCGCCACCTGGTGCGCAGTCCGCCACCCCGACGACTACGCGGTGGCCGTCCAGGCAGCCACGGCGGCTGGCGACCAGGCCACCCCCATCGGCGCCATCGTCGGGGGCGTGGTGGGCGTGCGTGCGTGGCCACCGACGCCATGGGTGCGGGCCACCGAGTCCCTCTAGGCCTTGCCGCCCTGCGGTGGTGGGGCGAAGGCTGGTTCCCGGAACGAGACCGTCGACGACCTGAAACCGGGCTAGGCCAACAGCACGCGCCTGGAGGCTCTCCGATGGACCGAGTTCGCCGACCTCGCCTTCTGCTGATCGCTGCGCTGGCAGGAGGCTTGGGGGCCATGGTGGTGCTGCTGGCGTCCCGGTCGACCTCAGTGGACGTCCCCGAGCGGGTCTCTGGAGTGCCGAGGCCCGTGCTCGTTCCGAGGGGACCGCCCGAGCCGGCCCAGGCGGTGCAGGGGGAGGCTCCGAAGCCGACCGTGACGGGGCCAGCGCAAGAGCTCCGGCAGGCGATCACCCGACACGCCAACGCCCTGGACGGTCTGTGCGGCATCCGAACCACGACGGAATGCGCGGAGGAGGTGTGTGCGATGGTCCACGACATATCCCCGAGTCCGGTCTGGGTCTTCTGGGAGTCGCCGACCATCCTGTTCGCGGCGGCCACCTTCAAGGCCGGGTTGCCCGACGTCACAGGATGCGCCGGAGCCATCGAGGGGGTGGACACGGTCGGTGAGGAGGTCTGCCACTACCGGTCCCGGGTCCATGGCGACGCCCCCAACCGCAAGATCCTCTGCTCGGCCTTCGCCGTGACGGAGATCGGCAGTTCGGACGTGATCGCGGCCTGCAACCGTGCGGGTCACGCGGCGCTGGGGGTCGCGGGCCTCTTCGACGACCGGCGTCCCTTCGTGGGTCAAGCGGGGAACTGCCGTCCAGAGTAACAGGCCCTCACATCACAAGTATGTATGCGGTACTTTCTGGCCTAGGATGTGGAGTCGGCCTACGTCGAGCTCGTGGTTCGTCCGCTTCCGGCCCCGTCCGCAGGCCCACGACCAAGGGCCGTCAGAAGAGGAACGCGTCGTCGCCCTCGGTCACGGTCACCATGACGATGATGTCGCCCTTGATGGCGGCGTCGAGACCCATCCACGCGGTCTCCACCAGGTCGGCGTGGTCGTCATCGCAGGCCACCACCGACAAGATGCTCCGCTCCCACGCATCCGCCGGGTCGGCGTTCGCTTCGGCCAGCGGCACGTCGCCGAGCTTGTCGGTGAGGAGGTCCTCCATCGCGGAGGCCGAGGGCGTGCCGCACTTGTTCGTCGCGTCGACGAAGGTGAGGGCACGGGTGACGCTGACGCCGATCTTGTAGCTGTCGATCTCGACCAGCTCGTCGGTCTTCTTGCCTGGACCCAAGTAGAGAATCTCCCCCTCGGTCTTCAACAGGCTGGCCAGCTCGCAGCGGTACAGCGACTCGTAGGCGATGGCCTCGGACACCAAGGAGTCGCCCCCGAGGTTGCCGTCGTAGATGATCTCCTGCCCGCCCGGCGACAACAACGAGACGTCGTACACCTCAGTGCCGAAGTCCACATCGACCCGGAAAAAGAACGGGTCGGCGGACAGCCACTCCATGTCGTCCAGCACACCGCAGTCGCCCGTCAGTTCGCCAAACCCCGCGAGGGCCTGGGTGCCACCAGTGTCCCCCGTGGCGCCCGTGGTGCCCGTGTCCGTGTCGGTGTCGGTGTCGGTGTCGGTGTCGGTGTCGGTGTCGGTGTCGGTGTCGGAGTCGGTGTCCGTGTCCGTGTCCGCGTCCGTGTCCGTGTCCGTGTCGGCATCCGCGTCGGTGTCCGTGTCCGCGTCGGTGTCCGCATCCGTGTCCGTGTCCGTGTCCGTGTCCGTTCGGTCGCACACGCCGGTGCACGAGCCCTCGGGCGGCGGCTTGCGCTCGCACGCACCCAGCCCAAGCACCATGGCCAACCCGAGCCCAAGCCCCCAATCCGCTGCCCTCATCGCGTCCTCCTCACGGCCCGCGCCCACCCACCGGCCACCGACGAGCGAAGCTTACCCGAACGTGCCGCCCACGCACCCCACAGCCCCCTCTGCACAGGTTAGACCGCTCGATGCCCGATGCCCGCCCCGGCCGTGACGTGCTGCCGCCCGCTTCGTCGGGCCGTGCGGCTGCGTTCCGCTGGCTGGCACTCGTCCTGCTCGCCCTTGCTGCGGCCTGCTCTCCGGCCCGAAAGAAAGTCGACGGCAACATCGTCCGCAGGGTGAAGTTCGAGGGCAACGGCTGGATGCTGTCGGGCAACAACGACCTGCAGCTTCGCTCCCAGATGGGCCAAGAGCAGACGGGCTTCGGCACTGTGTTGTGGCCCTTCATCTACACCGTGAAGCCCGAGGTCTTCGACGCGGAGGAGTTCTACAAAGACGCCTGGCGCTTGGAGGTCTGGTACGCCCACCACGGCTGGTTCGACGCCGAGGTGAAAGGCTGGGAGCTGCAGCGCATCCGGCGCCTCACCGAGAACCGCGCCGGGATCCTGGACATTCACGGCTACGTCGAGCCAGGCCCCGCCTCGTTGCTGCGCACGCTCACCATCGACGGGCTCGACGCGAACCTCCGGGTGCTGGGCAACTCGGTGTTGCGCAACTCCCCGATCCGCGAGGGCGACCAGTTCGACCTCGAGCTGGTCCAACAGACCCAGGAGCTCCTGCGGAACCGACTCCACAACCTGTCCCGTGCGTACGCCCAAGTCACCTCCGACATCGACGTGGACGCCGACGAGCACGCCGTCGACGTCACCCTGCACGTGGAGCCCGGAATCGCCGCCAAGTACGGCGAGATCACCATCGAGGGCAACGAGGTCATCCCGGACCTGTTCATCGAGCAGAACCTCACCATCGCCACCGGCGAGGCGTACTCCCTCGACAAGCTCAAGGAGAGCCAGCGGCGGCTGTTCGAGATGAGCACGTTCTCCATCGTCACCGTGCGACCCGACCTGTCCGACCCCACCGCAGACCTGATCCCGATCACGGTCCGGGTGACCGAGTCGAAGTTCCGGTCGCTCCGGGTCGGTGCGGGCCTGGACTACGACGGCTTCCTGGTGGCCCCACGGGTGACGATGCGCCTGCGCCACGTGAACCTCTTCCACCAGCTGATGCAGGCGGAGATCGGCGCCCGCGCGGGCCTGGCCTACGACGTGTCGGCTGGGGAGACACCTACGTCGATCCCGACCTGGGGCCTGTCGACGACCCTCACCTACCCCCGCATCGCGAAGCAGCGGGTCGCCCTGGAGTTCCAGGCGGAGGTGGTCCAGGACGTGTACTCGGGCCTGTGGGCCTACCGTCGCCCCGAAGCCCAGCTCCACGCCGTGTGGAAGGTCAACGACGACATCCAGATCCGAGGTGGTCCCCACGTCGAGCAGTACGCATTCCTCACAGACTTCGGCTCCATCCAGGACACCGAACGCCAGGAGGCAGCTCAGGCTCGACTGTTCGGCATCGAGGCCAGTGAGGGCTTCCAGTACCAACTCACCGCGTTGGATCAGTACATCACCTGGGACTGGCGCAACGACCCGGTACGGACGACCCGCGGCTCCTACTACCAACTCCACCTGCGGGAGGCGATCCCGCTCACCGCCCAAGGCTACGCCTTCCTCCGGGTGAACGCAGAGGCCCGCCGCTTCGTGCCGGTGCGCCTGCGACGGGCCGGGCGCACGGGCTTCCCGGTGGTCCTGGTGGGCAAGCTGCGGGGGGAGGTCGTCCAGCCCTTCGGCGACTCCCTGGTGCCTCTCCCCGAGCGGGCCTTCCTCGGCGGCGCCAACTCCATCCGGGGCTTCCGACAGAGCCAGGTGGGCCCCTACGAGACCTTGTGTACCCGAGACGAGGTGACCCGGGGCGGCGGCCTGTTCGGCCTGTTCGGCGAGTCGGAGTCGGCCACGGAGACGACCCTCTACCACCTGCCCACGGGGGGCAACCTCGCCGCAGAGACCAGCGCGGAGCTCCGCTACAACTGGGTGTACGGAATCGTGCTGGCCAGCTTCGTCGACGTCGGGATCCTCGCGCCCAACTGGGAGGAGCTGGGCACCGACGACATTCGCTACTCCGGCGGGATCGGTCTCCGGTACGACACGCTCATCGGCCCGCTTCGCTTCGATCTGTCCTTCCGGCCTCTGTTTCCGGAAGACGAGGGGCCGTCGCGGAGCCGTCTGTGTCGCGACGGAGAAGAGGAGCCCCGGAGGGCCGACTTCTTCGACAACTTCTCTGGCCTCCGGGGAGAGGGGCATCCTCCCTTCGGCATGGTGTTCTTCTTCACGATCGGAGAGTCGATCTGAGCGAGACCCCGCCACCGCCGACCCCTCCCGAGCCCCCGACGGAGCCGGCCGCTCCCCCTGCGCCTCCTCGCAAGCGAAAGCGTCGCTGGGCGGCACGCCTCGCCGTGGCCGGGATGGGCCTCACGGGTCTGTTGGTGTGCGGAGGGGTGGGCTTCGGCGTCTTCCTCCGCACGGACGCCGGCGCCCGCTGGACCGACCGCCAGGTGCTTCGCTTGCTGGACACGGCCCTGTCGGAGGGACACGCCGAGCTGGGACAGGCCCGGGTCGACCTGTTGGGCAATGTGCGCCTCACGGGCCTGACCCTGTACGGCGCCGATGGCACCGAGGTGCTCTCGGTGGACGAGGCGACGATGCAGTTCGCCCCAGAAGCCCTTCTCTCCCGTCGCCTGCGCGCCCAACGCCTCACCGTCCAGGGCGTCTACGCGGACCTGCGAGTCGACGACGAAGGCGTGCTGGAGCTGTCCCGGATGTTCGGGGGCCCGTCGGAGTCGGAGGAGCCCTGGGGCGGCCTGCCCATCGGCCTCGACCTCGAGGATGTACGGCTCGTCGGAGGAGAGGTCCGCTACCGCACACCCGACGGCATGGTCGCCCACGTGAACGGCGTGGAGGCCACGGCCACCGTGGCGGGCTCGGGCACCCGCATCGCCGTGAACGACCTCCACGTCGACGCCGTGGTCGTCGCCCCCGGCCCGCTGCCCCTGGCCCTGCGGGGCGGTGTGGTCTACGACGGTGGCGCGCTGGACCTCGACGATGTGGTCCTCCGCGCTCCCGGCACCCAGATCGAAGCCAACGGCCACGCCGGCGCCCCCATGGACCTCGAGCTGCGGGTGCTACGGGCCGACTTGGCGCGCCTGGACCCCATCCTTGGAAGCTCAGGTCTCACCGGCACCCTCGAGGCGTCGATGAACCTGCTCGGCCCCCCCGACGACCTGCGGCTCGTCGCGGTCGTGGAGGGAACCGGGGAGACCGAAGGCACGGCACGGGTTCGGCTCGGGGCCAACGCCTCGGGCGAGCGCTGGTTCTGGACCGCCACGGGGGAGCTCGACGACCTCCACGTCGACCACTTCGTCACCAAGCTGACCGAGCCCATCGTGCTCGATGGAGACCTCGACCTGAAGGGCGCGGGGCTGGCGTGGCCCGACGAGCTGTCGATCACCGGCCGCTGGGAGGGCGGCGAACAGCTGGTGGTGGGCCAGAAGCTCTCCGCCGTCGACGTGGACTTCAACATCCGCGACGGCGTGGTCTATGTCGACGACACCAGCGTGGTGACCGGCATCGTCGGCACCATCCACCCCGACGGCTGGTACGACGTGCAGTCCGGCCTGATCGACATGAACGCCAGCGGCGCGCTCACCCCAACCACCCTCGCAGAGCTCGGCGTGGAAGGCCTCGGGGTCCCGGGGACCTACGACGTGAAGCTGATCGGGGCGACCGGCGGAGAGGAGCCCTTGCACGTGCGCGGCACCGCCCGCTTCGATCGAGGCTTCCGCTACGAGGAAGTACGCGCCGCCCGGATGAACGCGGACTTCGCCCTCGACATCGTGGACGGCCGCGTCGGCGGCATGGTGGCGGTGGACGGGTCCGGCCTCGATGCCTACGGCCTGACCTCCGTCGTCGTGGTGGCCCCGGCCCTGCGGGTCGACGTGGCGGACGGTCACACCACGGTGCTCGGGGAGCTGTCCCTGGGCTCGGTGGCCTACGCCCCCGCCCTCACCGCGGAGCGCATCGACGTGCAGCTGTCGGTCGACGCCGGGGAAACCCTGCGAACCGAGGCGGCTCTGGTCGTGGGTCCATACGCGTTCCTGGAGCAGCCCGGCACCTCCGGCACGGGCCGCATCAAGCTCTTCGGCGACCTGCTGGACTTCCAGATCGGCCTGCAAGACGGAGCGCGCACGGAGCTCGACGTGCTCGGTCGCTTCCGGCTCGACGACGGCACGGCCGACATCGTCAACCTGGACTGGTCCCCCACCCCGCGCATCGACTGGCGCCTGACGAAGCCGGCACACCTTCGGGTGAGCGAGGCCGGTGGGATCGAGGACACCGACATCCACTGGACGAGCGAGCTCGGCGACATCCAAGTGCGGGGCGTCCTCGGCGCCGCGGGCCCCCTCGATGCAGAGGTGGTGGTGGACGGCCTGCAGCTCGACATGCTCTCCGAGCTGTTCCCGGTCGACGTGGAGGACCTCTCCGGCACGGCGTCTGCGGTGGTGCACCTGAACGGGTCGGCGGAGGAACCCGACGTGATGGTGGACTTCCGCGTCGCCGATCTCTACTTCGGGGGCGCCGTTCGCTACCTCGACATCGACGGCTCGGCCCACTGGAAAGACGATGCGCTGCGGCCCAACGTGTCGGTGGCCGTGGCCGACCAGCCGCTGCTCGAGATTCAAGGGTCCCTGCCGCTGCGAGGACCGCTGGCAGAGCCGCTGCTCGACCCCGACGGCCTCGCCGACCTCACCGTGCACGTGCGTCCCGGGGACTTCCAGCGCTTCGAGCACGTCTCCCCTTCGGTGGAGGCCGGGAGCATGCCCCAAGGGCAGGTCAGCGCCGCGGTGAACGTGCGCGGGCCGTGGAGGGACCCGGTGCTCCACACCGCCGGGGTGGCCGAAGTCGACGTCGAGGGATGGCAGGAGCCAGGACGGGTCGAATTCGACGCGGTCTACGACGCCGGTGGGGTCTCCTTCTGGTCGGACCTTCGCGAGGGCTACGAGCAGCGGGCCAACCTCGGTGGGGGCGGCCTGTCGGGCCTGGGCGACGTCTGGTCGTGGGCGGTGCTCGGCGAGGAGGAGCCCGACCTCGAGGACTACACCCTGTGGATCGACCAGATGTTCGTGTCCGGGGTGCTGCTCGGCGTGCCTGCCCGGTCGCTGATGGCGATGACCGACCTGGGCCTGTTCGCCGAGGGAGAGCTGGTGGGCGGCGTCTCGGTCACCGGCAATCCCTACGAGCCTGTCGTGGAGGGAGGGGTGCACTGGCTCGACGCCCGGCTTGGGGAGACGACCTTCGACGGGGCCTATGCGTCCCTCACCCCCGCGGAGGTGGGCTACGACCTCAACCTGCAGCTGGACTTCCCCCCTCCAAAGCTCCCCGGCGTGGTCGCCCGGACCCAAGGGGGGGGCGTGAGCCGCCTCACCGTCGTCGGTCCCGTGCCCGTCGTGGTCGACACTCGCACCGACTACAGCGAATGGTCGGTGGCCGACATGGAGCTCGACGTGTCCGGGGAGGGACTGCCGCTGTCCCTGCTGCAGGTGGCCAACCCGGGGATCCAGAAGGCCCGGGGCTGGGTCGCCCTCGACGGCGCCGTGGGCGGCACGCTGGCCGACCCGTCGCCGGTGGTGGGGGTGAACCTCGAGGACGGCTCGCTGCAGTACGCCCCCCTCGGCTTGGCGATCAACGAGATCACCATCCACGCCACGGCCGACAAGGAGCACATCGATCTGGAGACCTTCTCCTTCGAGCCCGTGCCCCGCCGCCGCTTCCGCAGCACGGGCGTGAGCGAAGTGGGCCAGCGCCCTCGGGTCCGCGCCAGCGGGGAGGCCAAGCTCGAGGACTGGACGCCCGCGTCGGTGGCCATCGGCATCAAGCTGGCCGACGGGGCGTGGCTGTCCGCCACCGACGACGTGATGCTTCGCGCCGACGGCCAGCTGGCGGTGAGTGGAGCATGGCCCGCGCTGAAGGTCGGCGGCGACCTGGAGGCCGTGTTCGCCCAGGTGGTCCTGGACGCCGCGAGCTTCTTGGACACCGCCCCACTGGATCTCGACTCCCGCATCTCCATCGTCCGGGACGAGCGCGCGGCCGAGCGGGAGGACCAGGACGAAGAGCCCCCGTTCTATGCGGACTTCATCGTGGACGTCGACGTCGACCTGAAGCGCAACCTCGAGGTGGATGTGTCGATGCCGTTCATCGACGACCTGGGTTCCCTGGGGGCCGCGGTGACCCGGGCCGACGTCTCGAGTCGGCTCGGGGGGGACCTGCAGGCCACCATGACCGGCGGGGAGCTCGATCTCGTGGGCGAGGTCGAGGTGATCGAGGGCAAGGTTCGGGTCCTTCGGTCCAGCTTCAACCTGCAAGACGGCAACGTCGTGTTCACGGGAGGGGAGCCCTTCAACCCCGTGCTCGACCTGTCGGCAGACATGGCGCTCAGCGATGCCACCGTCGCGATGAACATCAACGGAACCCCCGAGCAGCCGGAGATTCGCTTCACCAGCGAAGAGTACCCGGACCAGACGCAGATCATGACCATCCTGCTCACGGGCCGCGCCCCGAGCGACATGGACTCCGCACAGGGGCAGGGAACGGCTCAGGCCTTGGCGCAGCTGTTGCTGAACAGCATGTTCGCCGGGCAGAGCCTCGGTTCATTCAGCATCGAGCCCGACGGCTCCGTTCGCCTCGGGGTGCCCATCAGCCAAGCCGTCTACGCCAGCAGCACCCTCGCGCCGACCCAGAGCGTCACGGAGAACCGCCTCTCCGTCGGCCTCGAGTGGAGTCTGTTGCCCCGCGTCGTCGCCAGCGGTGCCGTAGGCGACCGCCGCAGCAGCGCCGACGTGTACTGGGAGATCCGGTTCTGAACGGCGACGAGCCCTCGCCCGTCTGGCTGCCCACACCCAACCTCCAACGGGCGCCCACCCTACCCAAGGGCCCGGCCGCCGGGGCTTCGAACGACCCAACCCGCACGACCCGCGCGTTAAGCTCCGCACCCCGGAGGTCCCATGCCGCCCGCGTGGCGCTCGTTCCTGCTCTCCCTGCTCGCCCTGCTGCCCGTGGCGATGCTGGTCTTCTTGTGGGACTGCTCCTTCTTCGTGGCCTGGAACGGCCAGGCGGTGTCGGTCGCGCCGACCCGCTCTGAGGCACCCGCTTCCTACGTCGTGCGCATCCGGGAAGGCGAAGGACGCGACGTCCGCACCGTGAACTGGGACGCCGCGGTCGTACAGCAGCTCTCGCTACCGGTCGACTCCGTCGAGATGGCCCCCATCGACATCCCCGAGACGTCCCCCGAGACCGAGAAGGACCGCTTCGGGCTTTCGTACCGAGTCCAGATCGGCCAAGGAACAGAGCAGGCTCGCTGGATCGACGTGCCCACCACGTCCCCGCGCTCCGTCGGCATCGCCGCCCTCGTGTTCCTGCTTCTGGTCGCGGTGCGCAACATGGTCGTGTCGGGCAGCCCCATCGCCTTGGTGCCGGTGAACGCCAAGAACTCGACGGCCGCGCCACCGAGCTCTTCCGGCAACCCGAGCCCGCCCCCCAAAGCGGGTGGATCCCGCAAAGGCCCGCCCCCCGGCAAGCGACGCAAGGGCCGAGGGCGCCGCTGATGGGCGGCATCGCAGGCATCGTTCGCTTCGACGGTGTGCCCACGGACCCAGCCGACGTCGACGCCATGGCCAAGGCCCTAGAGCACCGAGGGCCCGACGGCCTCGGCCGCTGGCACGAACCCCAGGTGGCCTTCGCCCACCGGCGCCGAGAGGTGGTGGCGGGCCGCAGCCGGCAGCCCATCGTCGCCGACGACGCCGTGCTGGTCATGGACGGCTGGCTCTTCGATCACGAGCGGATCTCCCTGGCGTTGGGGGTCGAACCCGCCGGCCTCGGGGACGTGCACGCCCTGCACGCCACCTGGCAGCGCTTCGGCGCCGAGTTCGGTCGCCACGTGGAGGGCGAGTACGCAGTCGCGGTCTGGAGCCGTTCCTCAAAGGTCCTCACCCTCGTCCTCGACCGCATGGGCACGCGCCCCTTGTACTGGTGCCGCATCGGAGGCCAGGTGGCCTTCGCCAGCGATCTTCCGGCGCTGCTCGAGGCTCCGTTCGTGCCCCGGACCCTGCAGCGGGAGACCTTGGCGGAGTACCTCTCCTTCAAGACCGTGCACGCCCCCCGCACCCTGCTGAAAGACGTGCAGCTGATCGAGCCCGGGTCTTGGGTCCAGATCGACGCCGACGGCGTGCGCACCAGCACATGGTACGAGCCCCGCTTTGCCCCCGAGAAGGGAAGCGACGTCGTGGATCGGCTGCGAGAGGCCGTCGCCAACAGCGTGCGCCGCCGCATGGACGGTCTGCACAGCTGTGGCCTGCTGCTGTCGGGGGGCTTGGGGAGCACCGCCATCGCGACGGCGGCGAAGGACCGCTTCATGGAGTTGCCCACCTTCACGGTCAGCTTCGACGACGACCCCAACCCCGAGTCGGCCTTCGCGGGCAGGGTCGCACACCTCTTCGATCTCGAGCATCACGAAGTCACCGTCGACTCCCATGGCCTGGCCGACGCATTCGAGGACACCGTGAGGGCCCTGGGCCACCCCATCGCCCGCCCCGCCACCGTGCTGCAGCTGCTGATGGCGCGCGCCGCGCGGGACCGAGTCCGCGTCGTGCTCTCCGGCGACGGCGGAGACGAGCTGTTCGGCGGCCGCATGCTCGACGGCATCGCCCGCCGCATGCAGGCGGCCCGCACCTGGGCTCGGCTGCCTCGTCCCTTGAGGCGTACGGCCGAGGCCCTGTTGTCCCGCATGGACCGGGGGCACGCCCTTCGCACGCCACTGGACCACTGGGCGCTCGAGATGGGCATGGGAGGCGATGAGCTATTCGGTCGTCAGGCCCGCCAGAGTCTCCTCAGCGACGAGAAGCTGGTGGGCGAAGGGGTCCGCCGCCAGGTGCTGGAGCCCTGGTACGAGGGCCTCGATGCCGACCCCATCGACACCGTGCTCTACGGCTACCTGCGCTCCCGTCTCCAGGGGGTGGCCATTCCGGCCGCCGACCGCACCGCGGCAGCCGCCGGCCTCGATGTGCGATTTCCCCTGCTCGACGCGGACGTGCTCGCGGTGGCGGCCTCCCTGCCGAGCGACGCCAAGTTGGTGCGGATGGGGGACCAACTCCACACCCGCATGCCGCTGCAAGCCATGCTCAAGGGTGCCCTGCCCGCCCCGCTGCTGAACCGTCCCAAGCGAGGGTTGCCGAAGCCGTTGGGCAGCTGGCTCGCGGGGCCCGGCCGGCTGTTCATGGAGAGCCGCCTGCAGTTGCTCAAGGAAGACCCCCACGGGCTGTTCAAGCCCGAAGCCCTCGAGGCACTCAAGCTTCGGGTGGTCCACAAGGAGACCGCCGCGGGGAACCAGCTCTGGGGGCTCTTCATCCTCGACGCATGGCTTCGCCAAGTGGTGGGTCGGGCGAGTTACTAAGCTCCCCCATGAGCTACCTCGCCATCGCCCGAAAGTATCGCCCCGCCACCTTCGACGAGATGGTGGGCCAAGAGCACGTGACCCGCACGCTGGAGAACGCCCTCTCCTCGGGTCGCATCCACCATGCGTTCTTGTTCACGGGCGCCCGTGGCGTGGGGAAGACCACCGCGGCCCGGGCCCTGGCACGGGCGTTGAACTGCGAGAACGGCCCCACGGCCCAGCCCTGCGGCACGTGCACCTCGTGCAAGGAGATCGCGTCGGGCAGCAGCCCGGACCTCGTCGAGATCGACGGCGCCAGCAACAACTCCGTCGACGACATCCGCGAGCTGCGCGACACGGTCAACTACGCACCGACCGGTCGCTACCGGATCTACCTCATCGATGAGGTCCACATGCTGTCGAAGGCGGCGTTCAACGCGCTGCTGAAGACGCTGGAGGAGCCACCTCCCCACGTGGTGTTCCTGTTCGCCACCACCGAACCCCACAAGATCCTCGACACCATCCTCTCCCGGGTTCAGCGCTTCGACTTCAAGCGCATCCCCATCCCGGCCGTGGTCGCTCGCCTCACCCGCATCACCCGAGACGAGGGCGCACAGATCGAAGAGGGCGGCCTGCGGCTCATCGCTCGTGCGGGCGAGGGATCGATGCGGGACGCCGAGTCTCTCCTCGACAAGGTCATCAGCTTCAGCGCCCCCGGCGAGCCCATCTCTGAGGTCGACGTGGCCTCTACCCTGGGCTTGATCGACCGCAGCCTGCTCCACGAGATGCTCGGCGGCCTGGTGACCGGCGAGCCCGCCCGATGCCTCGACGTGATCGACCGGGTGTACGGCTATGGCCACGAGCTCTCCCAGTTCACCGGCGACCTGATGGAGCTGGTGCGCAACGCCACCTTCATCCGGCTCTCGGAGTCGTCCCGCAAGCACGTCGACCTGCCCGCCGGCGACCTCGAGCGCCTGATGGAGCTCACCGCCGACGTCCAGCCGGAGACGCTCACGCGTCTGTTCTCGGCGCTCCTCGAGGTCCACGATCAGGTCTCCCGGGCCAGCCGTCCACGGATTGTGCTGGAGATGGCCGTCGCGCAGCTGGCGTCGGTGCGGCCCGTGCAGCCCCTCGACGCCTTGGTCGAGCGACTGCATGGCCTGGAGCAACGTCTTCGTGGCGGCGGCGCCCCGGCCGGAACGCCGGGTCTCCGCTCCCGTGGTCCAGGCCCCGGCACGAGCCGCGGCACGAGCAGTGGTCCAGCGAAGGGCGGGGGCCGAGGCGACGGCCCCGGACCCGCGGAGGCGCGGGCCAACCAGGGCGTCTCTGCCGGCACCCTGCAGGCCGAGCCCCCGCCCAGGCCTCGGCCGGAGAGCGCCCGTGCACCCGTCGTGCAGGGAGCGCGCCCCAATGCCTCCCCCAACCGGCCCCGAGAAGAGCCCCCGCCCTGGAACGACGCCGATGTCCCCGGCGCGCCCAACGTCGCCCCCACCGCCGATGCCGGCTCCTCCGAGAAGCCATCGTGGGTGCAGCTGCAGGCCCTCCTGAACGACCTTCCCGGCGGCGCCAAGCGCCTAGCCAAGGCCAAGCCCGTCTGGCAGCGCGGCCGCCTCGTGTTGCAGATTCCGGCGGGCCGAGCCCTCGCCGAAGGACGGCGGGTCGCCGACCGAGACGACGTCCTGCGCGCCTTCCGCTCGGTGTTCCCGCGGGCCGAGGGCTTCGCCGTGGTGGCCGAACCCGGCACCGGCACCGCGTCGGACAAGGAGAAGGCCCTTCGCGAGAAGGTCCTCGCCAACCGTCGCTGCCGCACCATCATCGAGACCCTCGGCGCTCAGCTGGAGCGGGTCGTGTCCCTCGAGGACACACCCGACGACGAGCCCCCTGCCGATGCCCCCCCCACCGACCGCGCCTAAGCGCCCAGGAGACCCCATGGACTTCGACATGAACAACCTCGGTGCCCTGATGGGCAACATGCAGCAGAAGGTCGCGCAGATGAAGGCCAACCAGGCCAACATCCGCTGCGAAGGCATCGCTGGCGGCGGCATGGTCAAGATCACCCTCACGGGCGACTACCAGGTCGACAGCGTCCACATCGACCCCGGCGCGATGGACGACCGCGAGCTCCTCGAGGACCTGTTTCGGGCCGCAACCTCCGAAGCGCTCCGCAAGGTGCAGGACGAGATCGCTGCAGGCATGCAAGAGCTCACCGGCGGCCTGCCCATTCCTCCCGGAATGCTCCCGTTCTGATGGCAAGGGATCCCATCGGCGAGGCCGTACAGCAGCTCAAGCGCTTCCCCGGCATCGGGGAGAAGACGGCCACCCGGCTCGTCTACTGGCTGCTGCGCGCGCCCGAAGGCACCGCCACGGAGATGGCGGCGGCCCTGCTCGCTTTGGGCGATGGCGTGAGGCCCTGCTCCAAGTGCTGCGACTTGACGTCCGAAGACCCCTGTCCCCGCTGTGCCGACACCCGCCGCGACGAGACCATGGTCTGCGTCGTCGAAGAGCCCCAGGACGTGCTTGCCTTCGAGCGGTCCGGCGAATTTCGCGGCCGCTACCACGTGCTTCACGGGGCGCTCTCCCCCCTCGACGGCATCACCCCGGACATGCTCATGATTCGACCCCTGCTCGAGCGGCTGCGGGTGAGTGACGTCGAGGAAGTGATCTTGGCGACGAACCCCACCGTCGAGGGAGACGCCACGGCGATGTACCTGGCGCGCTTGCTCCAGCCCATCGGCCTGCGGGTCACCCGGCTGGCCCACGGCATCAGTGTGGGGACAGAGATCGAGTACGCCGACGCGGTGTCGTTGGCTCGGGCGCTGGAGAACCGGCAGGAGTTCCGATGAGCAACGCTGAGCAGCTGGACGTCGTGGTGAACGGTGCGGCGCGGACCATGCCAGCGGGCAGCACGGTCCAGCAGCTGCTGGAGCTACTCGGTCTCGACCGCGACGGCATCGCGGTGGCGCTGAACCGCACCATCGTACCCCGCTCGGAGCACGGCACCCGTCAGCTCCCCAATGGCGCGCAGGTCGAGGTCATCCGCGCCGTAGGAGGCGGCTGATCGACGCCCTCTCCGAGGTGTACCGCGACCGCTGGATGGTGGTGGTGGACAAGCCCAGCGGGCTCCCCAGCCAGCCGGCCAAGGGAGGGTCGGACTCGGTGATCGGCCGCCTCGGACCCGAGGCGCGTCTTCCCCATCGCCTCGACGCGGCCGCATCCGGTCTGTTGCTGGTGTCGCTGCACCCGGCCGCCAACGGGCCCCTCGCCCAGGCCTTCAAGCTCCGCACGGTGAAGCGCACGTACCTGGCCGTGCTCGACGGCCACCTGGCGGCCCCCACCACCTGGGACCGGCCGGTGGGTCGCAAGGCAGCCCGCTCCAACGTGGAGCCCCTGAGTCACGGCACGGGCGCCACCGCTGTCCGCTTCGCACTGGACACCGGCCGCAAGCACCAGCTGCGGGTGCATGCGGCCCTCGCCGGACACCCGATCCTCGGCGACCGACGCTACGGCGACGAGGCCGCGGGGCGCTGGCCCAGGCTGGCCCTGCACGCCGCCAAGCTCGAGCTCGTCCACCCGGTCACTCGAGAGACCTTGGCCTTCGAAGCCCCGGTGCCCCCCGACCTGACCGAGGTGTTTCGCTCGGCAGGCTGGGCCACCGCGCCGTAGCCGGCAGACACCGCTCCCCACAAACAAAGAAGCCCCGCGGCTTCCGGAGAAGACGCAGGGCTTCGAACATGTGGAACTCTTCTTTCCGTCCCGTGCAAGGGAGAGAGCCGGGGTGGCCAGTGCCCCGAGCCTTACGCTACCGTTGCTCGCTCTCGCGCCTGGCGGAGTTCACGGGACCCGGTCACTGGGCCCCGACCCTCACCCATGCACGGGCGGAAAAGAAGAGTGGCGGAGAGAGGGGGATTCGAACCCCCGGTGAGTTGCCCCACACACGAGTTCCAGTCGTGCACCTTCAACCACTCGGTCACCTCCCCGCGAAACTCAACAAAACTGGATGGAATTCGGCCATCGGAGCCTCTGCCCGCGCCCCCAAAGGGACAAGCAGGTGGCAGCGCTGGCGGAGAGACGGGGATTCGAACCCCGGGTACGCTTGCACGCACAGTGGATTTCGAATCCACCGCCTTCAACCACTCGGCCATCTCTCCTAAGAGCGCTTCCGCTGGCGCAAGGCCCGGAAGAACCGACGCAACTGGTCGGCGCAGGCCTCGCCGTGGACACCGGCAACCACCGGAAACCGATGGTTGAGCTTCGGCTGGTCTGCCAGGTTGCCCAGGGTGCCTAGGAATCCACCCTTGGGGTCGGTGCAGCCGTAGATACAGCCAGCGACCCGGGCGAGAACCATGGCCCCCGCGCACATGGCGCAGGGTTCCAGCGTGACCACGACAATGCAATCGTCGAGCCGCCAACTCCCCACCGCGCGTGCCGCAGCACGCAGGGCCGCGATTTCCGCGTGCCCAGTAGGGTCTTGATCGGCTTCCCGGGTGTTTCGACCCGTGGCGATCACTTGCCCGTGGCGTACGATTACGCAGCCAACAGGCACTTCACCGGCCTCTGCCGCCACCTCGGCCTCGGCCATGGCAAGCGCCATGGCTTCTTCGGCCTCGGTTTGGGACAGTGGGATCCGTTCGTCCACTTCCATCCGTTCAAAGATCATGCGCAGCCCGAGCCGCGCGGCCCACCTTTCTAATCCACGCCCAGGGGGTGTCAACCACCCCCACCCACGCCCGAGGGCTTGAACGAGTCGGTGGAAGAACCGATACCGGTCGGGGGTCTGGATGGCGTGGTTCGGCGCGCAGATTGGCGCGCGGCTCCCTGATCCCTTGTCTTGCTCGACGACCCAACGTACCGTGATCCCTCATCCCCCCACTGGACTCCCGCGGGTCCGCCCGGATTCGAACGTCGTTCGGCCGGCCCCCGCCCTGGAGCGAGTCCCAGGATTCCATCGGAGCCTCCATGCGCCTCGCCGGCCTGTTGCTGACCCTGCTGCTGCCCTCCTTCGCCTCGGCTGGTCAGATCTCCCTCAAGACCACCGACGGCATCATGCTCTCCGCCGACACCTCCGGCAGTGGAAAGCACGGGGTGGTCCTCCTCCACGAAGATGGCGGGGACCGAAAGGCATGGGCCGACTTGGCTGAGACCCTCGCGAAGAGCGACTGCTTGGTGGTCGCCCTCGACCTGCGAGGCCACGGTGCCTCCAAGGGAACCTTGGACGACGCGTCGTACCCCAAGATGGTGGAGGACGCGCGAGCGGCCATCACCTGGCTCGAGGGCAAGGGCGTCGAGGACGTGCACCTGGTCGGCGCCGAATTTGGTGCCAACCTCGCGCTGGCGGCCACCGCAGCGATGGAAGAGGTCGACACGGTGACGCTGCTGTCACCGGCCCTGTCCGCCAAGGGCCTCAAGGTCTCCTCGGCCCTGGGAGGGCTCGGCCAGCGTCCCGTGTTGGCCGTGGCGAGCCGAGACGACCCTTCGGGCGCCCGAGCGGCCCAGCTGATCCACCAGAAGGCAACGGGCCCCAAGCACCTCGCCATCTACGACGGCAACGCCAAGGGGCACCGGATGCTCAACACGGCCGCCGAACTCCAGGGCCTCATGCTGAGCTGGGTCAACGGCTCGTTCCTGCAGGCTGATGATCCCCGCAGCGCCTCTGGCGCCGCCGTCGAAACCGAAGTCGAGGAGATCGAGACCACCGGTGAGCGCTTCGAAGACAAGCACTGACGTCGCCGAGCGGATTCCGCCCGCAGTCGCCGATCTGGCGCGCCACGTAGCCGAGGCCGGAGGCCGCGCCTACCTGGTGGGTGGAAGCGTGCGTGATGCCCTCCTGGAGCGGCAGAGCAAGGACCTCGACGTGGAGGTCTTCGGCATGCCCGTGGATGCGCTGGAGACCCTGCTCCGACGTCTCGGCCGGGTCAATGCCGTCGGTCGTAGCTTCGGCGTGCTGAAGTGGCGCCCCCGAGGCGACCGCACCCTCGGAGAGCTCGACGTGAGCATCCCTCGCCGGGACAGCAGTGTCGGCCCCGGACACCGTGGCATCGCGGTGGAGGGCGACCCCGACATGACCCTCGACGAGGCCGTGCGGCGTCGCGACCTCACGATCAACGCCATCCTGTTCGATGTCGAACGAGGCGAGTTGGTCGACCCGTCCGGCGGCCTAGACGACCTCGAAGCCGGCATCTTGCGAGCCGTCGATGCAACCACCTTCCTCGAGGACCCGCTTCGGGCCTTGAGGGTCGTGCAGTTCGCCGCCCGCCTCGGCTTCGAGCCCGACGAACCCTTGGTCGCCCTGTGCATCGAGGCTGCCCTCGACGAGCTGCCTGCGGAACGCATCCAAGGGGAGTGGTGCAAGCTCCTACTGAAAGGCCAACATCAAGCGCTGGGCCTCGACCTCGCCGCCCGCACCCGCGTGCTCCATCGGGTGTTCCCCGCATGGAGCGACCCGTCGCCGGGACCGCTCCTCGACGCCCTGATTCCGGCACGCGACGCCATCCATGCCGAAGACGACCCAAAGGCCGAGGGGCGCGCGTGGTCCCTGATGCTCACCGGATGGCTGGCCGGGGCGTCCCGCGACGTGGTGGAGGGTGTCTTGGACCGGCTGTGGCTCCACCGGATCGCCGGCTACCCCGTGCGGGACCGGGTGCACGCCGCCGTGGCGCACCTGGCCGACCCCATCGCCACCGACGCCGACCTTCGGCGCCTCTCCACGGTGGCCGAGGTCGACACGGTCCTCTCTGTGCGCACCGCTCAGGGGGACCCCCAGGGCCCCGCGGCGCGGGCCATGGCCCAACGACTGGACGTGCTCCACCGCAAGCCACCGCCCCTCGTGCAGGGCCGCGACATCAAGGCGTGGATGCCCCCAGGCCCCGCGATGGGACGGGTGCTCGCCGGCGTGTACGCCGCTCAGCTTGACGGCGACGTCTCCACGCCCGAGGAGGCCACGGAGCTCGCCCGGGCCCTGGCCGACGGAGCCTGAACCTTCGGGCTGCCCACGAAAAAGGCCCGCGACACGTGGTCGCAGGCCTCATCGTCGATTCCAGGGCAGAGCCCTTCTGCGCTCAGCCCGCGCCGGGGTTCGGCAGGTCGTTCAGGTCGCCACAGTAGCAGCGGCTGTCGTCGTCTCCCGCAGACTCCCAGTCGCACTTCAGGTCGTCCTCAGCCTTCGCGTCGGCCTCGTCGAAGCAGAAGTTGTCGAGGCGGGGCGTGCCCTGGAGGCGGCAGAAGGCCTCCTCGGCATCGATCGAGCGTTCCCAGACCAAGTCGTCGGGACGACCATAGTGCGGACCCGCATCCTCGGGACGCAGGGACTCACCCGTGATGACGCACTCACGAAGCTGGGCCTCGTTCGAGTTGAGCGCCGCCTGGTTGAGCTCACCGGACGCCACGCCGATCAGGTCGCTGCAGCTTCCGTTCGCGAGCAGCACGCCGAAGGAGAGGCGGTCGTCGTCGAGGGGCACCGACCACGCGGACAGCGCCACGGTGTAGGCCACGCCTTCCTGGGTCGAGCCGAACGTGCAGTACTCCGGGTAGCCCTTGCCAGCCTGGCCGTCGGCCTCGAGCAGCTCGCTTCGGGGCGTGACGCACTCGACCAGCTCGATCGGCACATCGTTGCCGAGCTCATCTTCGTAGAACACGACGAAGTCGCCCATCAGCTCATCGGGAGAGCCCGTGTAGAACACCGAGAGACCACCGGCCAGATCGATGTCGCCATCGTCGAACGGGTTGTCGGGGTAGGCGTACTGACGACCCAACTCCGACGGGTTCGGCGCGATCGCCGCGGACCAGAAGATGGTCTCGGGATCGACGAACGCACAGACCGGGCCGCCGGTTCCGAGGAACTCGAGCGTCGCGCCACCCAGGGTCGCGGTGGTGGACTGCGAGACCTCGGCGAAGATGGTGTTCTCCGCGATGTCGGCGTAGTTCTGAATGGTCACGGGCGTGAGGTACTGGTCGTCCTCTGCCTGAATGACGAGCACGTCGTCTACACCATCGATCTGTCCCGTGAACAGGAAGTCCGAAGAGTAGTCGCAGCCGGAGGCCAGGGCGAGCAGAACCAAGAGGTGATTGCGCATTAGTTCTTCACCTCGAAGTCGATGACCAGCTCGGGCTGATCGAAGACGTTGTTCCATTGGAACGGCTTGTCAGTGACGTAGTCGCCACTGGTGATTCGCTCGGACGGCCGCGTGAGGATGTCGCGGAACGGCGCGCCGCCGTTGAAGTTGGCGTCGTACTGGTTCACACCAGAAGGAGAGCCTTCACCGAAGTTGCAGGTCGTGTAGTCGCCCGCACTCCCGCCGCCGGCGCCTTCCACATCACCGGTGTCCATGAAGCCCCAGAGCCAGAAGGACGGACAATCGATGCCGGGCTCGCAGTCCTCGTTGTCCTGGTCCCAGAACTGCTCCTGCTGCCAGATCGTGAACTCAGCCACATAGGAGTCGCCGTCGCGGATGAAGTCGAGGTCCATCTCGTCGATGGTGTCGTCGTTGTTGCGATCCTCGGCGGTCAGCCGCACTTCCCGATCGTTCTGAACGTCGAGCAGCTCGTAGCAGGTCTGCCGCATGTACTCGCCGTCCGTCACCGGAGCGCCCGACTCGTCGACCACCGGGTCGCCGGCCATCTCGTAGAAGTCGATGAGGTCGTCGAAATCGGTGAACCGGCCGGACACCACTTCACAGACCATGGACGTGAAGCAGGAGAACCGGAAGTCACCAATCGAGGTGCCACCGTAGGGGTAGGAGTCGGCAGGTACGCCGGCCTCGAACTGCGGACCACGCGCGGGGTGCGGGTAGGTCTCGATGCTCAGCGGAGGAGCAATCTCCGAGTAGAGGCCCAGGTAGACAGGCCCAATGAACCCGACGTCCTCGACGACTTCGAAGTCCCCGTTGGCGTTCCGCATCTCGCCCTCCGCAGCAGCGGCGGGCAACCGCACGGTACCGCGGAGGTTGTTGATGACGAGCCCCTCGTCGTAGGTGCACCCAGCCGTGGCAATGAGCGCGGTGATGCACAAGAAGTATCGCATCGTGAACTCCTTAGAACTCGTACCGGAGGCCGAACTGGAAGCGAAGGGGGGTCTGACGACCGCCCGACACGAACCGGCCATTCTGGTGCAGCTGCTGGGTGAAGATACTGGAAGGAGCGCGGTTGTTGGTCACGTTCTGCGCTTCGATGTCGGCCACAATCCGGCCCTTACGAACATCGAAGGACTGGCGGAACCGAAGGGAGAGTTCCCAGAAGCTGCCGAACCGGAGGTACTGGCCGCGCGGCTCGATGTAGAGGCTGTAGCCACCCTGGCCGCCGTACATGGACTCGCCGTAGTAGAAGCGCTGGTAGGGAAGGCCCTGCTCCCACTGGAAGAAGAAGCCGATGCTCTGCGTCCACGGGTCGGTGGGTAGGTCCCAGAAGCCCGAGGCCTTGATCTGGCTCGCACTCGAGGTCATCAGTCCGTAGTTGTACTGGGTCTGCGGGTCGATGGCGAAGGAGCCAGAGAGCGCATTGGGCGAGGACCCGACGGAGCGGATGTACGTGTAGGTGCCGCTGGCCTGCCAGCGACGAGCCTGAACCTTACGGAAGCCCATGTCCCACTGGAAGTAGTCGCGCTTGGCGAGCGTGGGCGAACGCAGACGGAAGTACGGGTTGAGCTCGTCCGCGTAGCGGGAGCCGATGACCGCAGAGCCGTCGGAATCGTAGATCAAGTTGACGTCGTCGAACTCGAGGCCGTTCCGGGTGAACTTGCCAGACATCGAGGACGTCAGAGCGAGGTCCTTGATGACCTCACGCTCGAGGGTCAGGATGAGCTCGTCGACACTCGGAGTCCGCAGGCCGTCGTAGGCGCTGTTGAGGTTCTGAGCGGGCGAGGAGTTCAGCAGGAGGTCGGCGCTGTTGAGGTAGCCGATGCCGGGGTACGCGCTGTCGGCGTAGTCGAGGAACTCCCCGAAGTACACCTTGGCGCCGTTCGGCGCCTGGGCGGTGAACGAAGCAGCGCCGAGGCGGCCGGTGTCGTTGAAGCGACCGTAGCCGGTGGCGATCTTGGTCTTCTGATCCTTGAAGGGGTCCCAAGCGCCGAAGAGCCGCGGGCCCCACAGGGAGCCAGAGATGGTCGGGTTGCCGACATCGTCGCGGTACACGAAGGTGTCGAAGCGCGTTCCGTAGTTGAGGGTCAGGTTGCTGACCGGCTTCCAGCTGTCCTGCAGGAAGAAGCTGAACTCGGACGCCGTGGTGCGGAAGACCGTCGGCCCGCTGTACTCGACCCACTGGATGTTCTTGAGGGTCTGCGGGTTGAACGGCACTTCGTTGATGTCGAAGTACAACACGTTGCCCGCGGTGCCGCTGGCGTAGTCCCAGACGAGCTGGGAAGCGCCGACACCGAACTTCAGGTCATGGGTGCCGTTGAGCGGGTCCTTGACCGAGAGGATGGAGAGCTTGCTGCTCGCCCGGTAGGTGAAGCGGTCGTCGAAGTACCAGGCGCCCCAGTTGACGGAGTCGTAGGCACCGGAGAAGCCGACGCGGCCGGGGGTCTCCCAGTCGATCGTGCCCTCGTTCTCGCCCGGCTCACAGGGGTGCCAGTCGAGGTTGTCGTTGTGGGTACACGGGACGGCATTCTGCTCGATGTAGGACTTCTGGAAGAGCAGCTGCGTGTCGACGTTGACGTCGGGAGAGAGGAACCACTGCCAGCGGGGCTGGAGGATGAAGCCACCCTGCGCCTGCCGGACCTGAGCCTCGGCGCGGACGTAGGGGCTTCCCTGCACACCGTTGTCGATGGTCGTGGGGTCCGTCTGGAAGAGGATGCTCAGGCGGTGCTCGCTGGTCGGCTGCACCGTGACCTTCGAGAGAAGGTAGTTGCCGTTGTAGGAACGGGACTGGGGCGTGCCCGGGGAGCGAGCCCAGGAAAGGTCGGCCTGGTAGCTGATGACGAACCAGGCCTTGTCGCGGACGACCGGACCACTGATCCGCGAGCCGACCTGCATGAGCTGCAGGGTGCTGTCGAAGCCAGGCGGAAGCAGCTGCACACCATCGGAGGAGAGCCGCGCGTCCCGGAAGGGCCGAAGGTCACCGTTGATGTAGTAGATGTTCGCCAGGAACTCGAGGTTGTTGGTCCCAGAGTCGGTGACGACGTTGATGATGCCGCCGACGGACGTGCCGTACTCGGGCATGTAGCCGCCGAGGAGCACTTCGATCTGCTGGATGGCGTCGAAGTTGAAGTTCGCAGAGAACGTGCCCGTGACGGGGTCGGTGATGTTGGCACCGTCGAGCATGAAGGTGTTCTCGTTGGACGCGCCACCCGCCATGTTGGGGTTGCCTCCGCCCGAGACACCAGCCGTCATCTGCACGGCGTTCTGGTACGAACGGCCCGCGGGGACCCGGTTGAGGAAGTCCTTGGTGAGGACCGTGCTCCGGGACGTGTCGGAGACGTCGACAGCGGCCTGCCTGGCCTCGACGACGATCTCCTCACCGGCTCCGGCCTTCAACACGACCTGCTGGTAGGTCACCTTGTTGATGTTGACCTGGATCCCTTCGATGGTCACCCCGGAGAAGCCAGCCTTGGTGACCTCCACCCGGTACTTGCCCGGAATGAGCGCGGTGAACACCGCCTCACCGTCGGGGCCCGTCTCGAGGGAGACGGCGCCACCGAGGGTGCCGCCTTCGCCTTCGAGGGTGAGCAGAGCGCCAGGAACACTGAGTTCCTCTTGGTCGACAGTGAGAACCCGAAGGGACCCCGTCGTCTGCGCGAGGGCGGGCGAAGCCACCAGCAACGCCACGAACGCCGCAATCATAGGCAGCAGTGCGCGGAACTTAAGGGGGATTTGCAGCATTCCCTGGCGTCTCCCGGCCCCCATTGGAGGCCTTGAAGCTTGAGAAAACACGAAGAGCCCCCGAAATGGGCGGACTTCGCTGACCAGCGTAGGGGTACAGGACCCGGTGGAGTAAGTCAACCGCCCCCACCGGGTGGGGGCCTACGTCAGTCACTTTGCTCGAAGAGTTGCTCACGGATCGTGGCCGTAGGCCGGGCGCCGTTAACCCGTCCGGCCAGATCGCCCACCTGATCCGCAGCGAGATGGCGCACCGAAGACCCCCACCCTGTCGATGGCGCGTCAACTTGCCACAGTGCTGGCTACTCAACCCGTACCTACAGTCCATTCAGCACCTCCCGTGCTATAGGGGACCTCAACGACCCTCTGGAGGCAGGCCCATGCAACGCCGAACCATCCAGGCTCTGGCCATCGCTCTTGCAATCGCAGTTTCTGCGGGCGCTCCGAGCACGGCACAGGCCACGACCTTCGTTCCGCTTTCCACCGAGAACCTCGCTGATGTCAGCACGGCCATCGTGGAGGGCACCGTCACGAGCGTTCGTGCGGAACTCGACGCGAAGGATCGCGTCTGGACCGTCGCCACCGTCGACGTCGCTCGCCGGGTCAAGGGCGCGGACGTCGCGGACACCATCGACGTGTGGTCTCTCGGGGGCTCCATCGGGCTCTACACGACCCACATCGAAGGCCAGGCCGTCTTCAGCGAAGGCGAGCACCTTCTCGTGTTCCTTCACGAGGGCGAAGCTGGCAAGTACGTGCCGGTAGGCAAGTTCCTCGGGAAGCTCACGTTCCGTCGGGCCCCCGACGAGGCTCGCGAGCACTTGATGCGCTGGCATCCGCGTCCGGAGTGGTCTTTCGACCACCGCTTCCTCCCGCATCCTGCCCCCGAGCGTCGGGTCTTCGCCGAGGACTTCATCCAGGGCGTCCAGGACCACCTCGCCGCCCCCTGGGACGGACAAGCCATCCCCGGCGTCTCGTCCGACCTGCTGCAGCGCGTCAACACCCCCGAGAACCGGAGCGCACGATGAAGGCCCATCACCTCCTCCTTCCTGCCCTCGGGCTGCTGATCGCCACGCCGGCAATGGCCTGGCAACACACCGGGTTCGTCTGGAGCGCGGATCAGATTCCGGTCCAGTTCCAGGTCGCAGACGGCCCGAACAACGAGGCAGGCTTCTGCCAGGATCGCGTTCCGGTCGGCGAGTGCCGCGCGGTGGCCGAGTTCGCAGCGCAGACGTGGAACGACGTCGCCTGCACCGACCTCGTGGTCGAGATCGACGAAGAGCTCGCCGAGAACACCGAGAAGCCTCGCAACGGCACCAACGAGATCATCTTCGAGGATCCCGACGGGGAGATCGAAGGCGACGGCGACCCCGGCACGATCGCCTGGTCCCAGTCCATCGGCACGGGCACGCAGGTCGAGGTCAACGGCACGCTGTACAACCAGATCTTCGACGCCGACATCACCTTCGGGAAGAGCCGCGACCTGCAGTCCGACGACATCACGGCCGCGCAGGGCTGCTTCAACGAGCTGTCCTTCAACAGCACGATGGTGCACGAGATGGGCCACTCCCTCGGCCTCGCTCACTCCTGCGAAGAAGAGGACATCTGCATCGACCCGAACCTTCGGGCCGCCACGATGTTCTGGACGAGCAAGGGCGCATGCGACACCTCGCGGAGCACCCTCGCCGACGACGACGTCAACTCCCTGCAGGCCCTGTACGGTCCGATCGCGACCTTCGCCTGCGCCGGCGAGAACGACAACAACGCCGTGCTCGGCGTGGTGCCTTTCGACTTGGCCTGTGTGGTCACCTCCAACCGCATTCCCGATGTCACCGGTGTGACCTGGGTGTGGGGCGACGGCGGTGTGTCCGAGGGACTCGCGGGTGGACACACCTACGAAGCGCCCGGCAACTACACGATCCAGGTGACGGTGGACGGCGAGTCTGACGCCTGTGGCGAAGATGGCGCCGAGGGCGCTTGGTCGTACGACTACCGCCGCGTTGGCTACGTCACCGCCTGCGATATCGTGCAGGGTGAGTTCAGCGCCGAGTTCAAGGACGACCTGTCCTACAAGATGGTCAACGACTCGGATGTCTCGGTCTATGGCTGTATCTCGGAGATTCAGTGGTCCGTCTTCGAGGGCGACTCCGCGAGCGGTGAGCCCATCCAGACCCTCGCGGCCTGGGACCCGGAGATCACCTTCCCAGAGAAGGGCACGTACACGGTCCTGATGAACCTCGGCGGTCCGGCCGGCACCTCGGGTGCCGCCATCACCCTCGACGTGGGCAGCGAGGGAGCTGGGTGCAACACCTCGGCGACCGGCGCGACCACCCTGGGCGGCCTCGGGCTCCTCGGACTCCTCGGGCTTCGCCGCCGCCGCGGCTGAGCCACGGCGCCGAGCATCGGGCGGTCCCGCACCTTCGGGTGGCGGTGACCGCCCTTTTCTTTTGGAGGAAGCCTCGTCCTTGGGGCCACGAAGCGTCCGGCCCTTCGACGCCCCGGGATTCGTGGCACGTCATGACCTGGCACACGCTGTCGTGACAGGACATCCTGCCGCAGACGGAACAAGGATCCACACGTCCCGGAGAGTCCATGCGTCCCCCGCGCGCGCCCCTCATCTTCCTCCTCGCCTTCGCGGCCGCCTGCAGCGGTGACGTGTCCGCACCTGAGATCGCGCCAGAGGCACCGGCCGCCGCGCCGCCAGACGCAAGGCCCGAGGCGGTGCAAACCGATGGCATGGCCGTTTTCTTGGACCAGCTGGAGCCCACGGAGCTGGAGCTACCCGACACGGCCCGGCCCAACGGGGAGAAACCGCCGGAATCCGTGCCTGTGACGGGCCCTTTCCGCTACGCGGGGATCACAAAGAAGGGGCTCCATCAGTGGTTGGCGCCCTTCCCCGCGCGGCCTCGGGGCCTGTTCTTTCACAAGGCCGAACCCGGCATGCGCCTGACGCTTGGAGGGCAAGACCTCCCCTACTCTCGCTTCGGCCCAGCGGAGCCGATGGCGTGGGTGCACGATCGCTACGAGATGACGGTGTACACGACCGATCGCACCGAGCCCCCGAGCGACGGCTCTCTCGTGTTGAGCTGGCCCCGCGCCACCCAACGGGAGGCCGCCCTCAACTTGGACACCCACGGTGCGTCCCCGGAGGACTTCCTGGAGGCCAGCGTGGCCGACGCATGGGATGTCCGCAGAGGTCTGCTCGTCCCCGCGCCCGGTCGGGTCGTCTACCGGCTCGACGACGTCCCGGACGCCGCCGAGCTCTCGCTGCGACCCGGCATCGTGCCCCCGGAGCTCCACGAGGGCATCGCGAGCGATGGCGCCACCGTCCGCGTCCGCGTCCGTGCCGAAGGGGGCTCCTGGGTGGAGTTGGCCGCCCTAGAGGCCGACGTTGCCCAGTTCCCGCTCCGCCACGTCGACCTCTCTGCGTACGCGGGGCAGGCGATCGACTTGGAGCTGCAGTCCGATCCAACGCCCCTCCACGGCGCGGCGGAAGCCGATCCCACGCTGGACTACGTCTTTCTCGGGGCCCCTCGGGTCGGCACCCGAAGGGCGGCGGCACCGACGGTCGTGATGGTGTTCATCGACACCCTGCGCCCCGACCACATGAGCCTGTATGGCTACGAGCGAGACACCACTGCCCCCCTCGACGAGCGACTCGCGGACGCGGCGGTGTTCACGAACGCCCGCAGCATTGCCCCCTGGACCCTCCCCAGCGCCCGCACGGCGCTCACGGGACGCAAGCCAGAGGATTGGTCGAGAGCCGTACCACTCCCCACCCTCTTCCACGCACAAGGCGCGCCCACGGCGTTCCTGGCCGGCAACATCTACCTGTCGAGTCAGTTCGGCCTCGACCGCGGCTGGGACCTCCACCGCGTCGAGCTCTGGCCCAGCGCGGACAAGGTCACGGACGACGCGATCGCATGGCTCGACGAGCACGAGGGAATGGGAGGGCTCCTTCAGGTTCACTACATGGATCCCCACCTGCCCTACCTCGAGCCCGAGACGCATCGGGAGCTGTACGCCGACGCGGGGCCTGGCACCCTGCGGGAGCAGTTCCACCTGTCGGATGTCCGCAAGCTCGGGAAGAAGATCCAGCAGGACGACGCGACCCAGACGTGGATCCGAGATCGCTACGACAACAACGTGCGCTACACCGCCGATGCCGTCGCGCGTCTCCTGGATCGCCTGGACGACCAGGACATCGTGGTGCTCTACTCGGACCACGGCGAGGAGTTCTTCGAGCACACAGGCTTCGAGCACGGGCACTCGCTGTACGACGAGCTGCTTCGGGTGCCGCTGGTGGTGCGGGCGCCGGGCCTACCTAGCGGCCGGTTCGACACCCCCGTCAGTCTGTTGGATCTCGCCCCGACCCTCACCGAGCTCGCGGGATTGGATCCACTCCCGAACGTCGAGGGCATGAGCCTCGCGCCGATCGCGCGGGGCGAAGAGCAGGCCTTGGCTGCCTTCGCTGCCCGCCCTCTGGGCTTCGGTCGACTCCTGTACGGCGAGGACTCTTGGGGCCTTCTCCACAAAGGGATGAAGTACACGACCGTTCAAGGGAGGGAAGACCTCTTCAACCTTGGCCTCGATCCCGGGGAAGCCGCCAGCCTCGGTGCCCAGGACCCAGCAGTCGTGGTCCCCTACCGAGAGATGCTCCCCGAGGCATTGAACATGGACGTCGCGATCGGTTGGCGCTTCCAGCCCACCCCCGCGCGCCCCCACGACGCCAAGCCCATGCAGGCGATCTGCTCGTTCCCGGTGCCCATCGAGCGAGCTGTGGCCAGCGTGGACCCGCTGGGCAACGGCACCGCACGCTTCGAGACCATCGACGTCGACACCGCCCGCGACACCATCACGTCGTGGAAGGCAGCCGATCCCGCCCATGTCCTGGCCGACGACGACGTTCATGTGCTGATGGAGTGGACCGGCACGAATGGTCGTGAGGTCCTGATCCAACCGGCCGGCGACCTCAGAGTGGTCGGTCACCAGGTGACCTGCACGGCGCGCTGGTGCAGCCCGATCAAGGGGCTGCGTCCATGCCCCACAGGGGTGATGCACCCGGAAGACCGCCGAGACACCGGCTTCGGCACGTTCCGTACCGGCCTGGCCAGCGTGGCTTGGGGACGGAAACGGCAGCTCGTCTGGGGCCTCAGCATGCTTCCGGTGCCCCCGGAAGGCGGGGCCGTCGACGGCCAGAACGACGAGCTACGCGATGCCCTCGAGGCGATCGGCTACGTCGAAGGAGAGGAGAACTGATGAGCTTGCTGTTGGCATTGCTGGCCTGCACCGGCTCCCCACCGGGCCCAGCGCCGGTGTCGGACGGGGACTCCGTGGCCCTTCGGGCTGTACCTCCTGCCACGATCGAGCTCGCCGACCGCAATCGAGCCGAGGCGCCAGATCAGGCCATGACCCTGACCACCTGGACCCGGACCAAGAAGGTCCGTGGCGGCGCCATCCGCTGGGTGCACCCGCTCCCGATCCGGCCTCGCAGCCTGTTCTTCCATCGCCCGAAGCCGGGCATGGAGGTCCACCGCAACGGCAAGGCCGTGTCGTTCGGGAACGGAGGCGCAGGCAAAGCCGGTTGGGGCTACAGCGCCACCGAGCTGTTCCTGAACCTCCCGGAGGGCGAGGAGCCAGAGGAGGTCACCTTCGCCTACCCCAAGGCGACCGAGCGGGAGCGAGGCCTCCATCGCTTCACCACCCCCGATCTCTCGGACGCTGCGTTCATCGAGCAGCAAGTACAAGACGGTTGGACGAGCCGCAGCGGCCTGCTGCTGCCGGCGCCGAGCACCGTCGCCTGGGACCTCGAGGTGCCGCCCGCCGGGGAGCTCCACTTCGTCCCCACCCTCGTTGCCCCCGAGCAGCTCGACGGCCCTGGCTCCGATGGGGCCTCGGTGGCGGTCGATGTGACCATCGCAGGGAAGACCACCACGGTCTACGACGAGCCGGTGGCACTCCACGAGACGCCGTACCGTCGGGTCGACCTGTCCCCGTGGTCGAGCCAGAAGATCACGCTCACGCTCCGCACCATCCCTGGGGCCACCAACCACGCCGACCACGTCTTCCTCGGAGAGCCCGTGGTGTCCTCCCGCAAGGAGAACCCACGCACGGTGCTCATGGTGTTCATCGACACCCTCCGTCCCGACCACATGGGCCTGTTCGGGTACGAGCGGGACACCACCGCGGCGCTCTCGCATCTCGACGGTACCGCCGCCATCTTCGAGAACGCCCGAAGCATCGCCCCATGGACGCTGCCGAGCGCACGCACCATCGTGACCGGCATGCAGCCAGAGGCCTACGGCGAGGCGATCACGCTGCAGGAAACCCTACGTGACGAAGGGTGGGCCACCGCCTTCATCGCCGGCAATGTGTACCTGTCGGCCAACTTCGACATGCACCGGGGCTGGGACTACCACTCCGTGGGCATGTGGCCCTTGGCCGAGGTCACCACCGACGAAGCCCTGGGCTGGCTCGACGAGCGCCAGGGTCGAGACGTCCTCCTCCAGGTCCACTACATGGGCGTGCACCTGCCGTACAAGGAGCCGATCGCCTACCGGCACCTCTTCGCAGGCGACGGCCCCGACGGCCTCCCCGAGGAGTTCCACCTCCCCACGCTCCGGGAAGCGCGCCTCAAGGACGAAGGCGACCGGCAGTACGTCCGAGACCGCTACGACAACAACGTGCGGTACGTCACCGATCAAGTGCAGCGACTCGTCGCACGCCTCGACGACAACGACATCGTGCTGCTCTACTCCGACCATGGAGAGGAGTTCTGGGACCATGGCGGCCTGGAGCACGGCCACAGCACCTACGACGAGCTGTTGCGCGTCCCCGTGGTGCTTCGTGCGCCTGGGGTGACCCCCGGCCGTGTCCAGACCCCCGTGAGCCTCTTGGACCTCACACCCACCATCCTCGACCTCGTGGGCCTGGACGCCGGCCAGCCCCTCGACGGTGCGTCCCTGGTCCCATTGGCCAACGGCGACGCTAGCGCGGTCGCAGCCTTCACTGCCCGTCACCATGCATTCGGCCGCCCGCTGTACGGCATGGAGCGGTGGGGTGTGATCGTGGACGGGAAGAAGTGGTCGACCCACCAAGGCCGCGAGATGCTGTTCGACCTGGCGTCCGACCCCATCGAGAAGAAGAACCTGCTGCGAAAGAACCCGAGCGACGGTGGCGCCCCGTTCCGCGCGGCCCTGGCGGCGACGCTGAACGAGCCTGTCGACCTGTCCTTCCGGCTTCAGCCGGGGCAGCATCGCCGAGGGGGTCTGCCCGCGGACGGAATGGAGTCGATCTGCACCGTCGCCGGAGGCTTTCGCCACGCCTGGGCGGGCGACGACCCCCTCGACAAATCGGACGTCAAGCTCACCAAGCCCCCGGTCGATCAGGCCGTCGACATGGCGTCCAGCTGGGGCCCGAGCCTGCCACACCCGCGTCCAGCAGACGACGACGTGGCCACCTGGGGTGCCGTGCACATCCGCTGGCAGCGAGGAGGTCCTCGGGAGGTCTACCTGACCCCGGAGGCCCCCTTTGCCGAGGCCACCTCCAGCCTGCACTGCACTGTCCAGTACTGCCCCGACGGGAAATGCGAGACCAAGTCTTTGGCCGTGCCCGAGGTGCGCCACGGCCCTGTCGGCGCCAACCGAGCCGCCTTCGCCAAGGCATCGTGGGGGGCCCACCGGACCCTGGAGCTCACGCCGGCCATGGCCCCGTACGACCCCATCAGCATCTCGGGTCGCGACGACGAGACGAACGATGCCCTCGAGATGCTCGGCTACAAGGACCCCGACGCACCCGACGAGCCCTAGGCGGCAACCCGGCGCACGCGGCGCACGCGGCGCGGATTTGCCGTGGAAGGCACCAGGTGCCTAGGGGACCGTCACGATGGTGAGCGTGACGTTGTCTTTTCCCCCACCGTAGTGGGCAGCACGAACCAGCTCACGGCTGGCGATCCGCGGGTCGGTGTAGGTGTTCAGGATCGACTCCATGTCGCGGTCCTCCACCTCACCCCACAGACCATCGGAGCACATCAGCACCTTGTCGCCCGGCTCGAACTCGATCCGGAAGATGTCGATGGGGATGTCTCGCTCAGTTCCGACGGTGCGCAAGAGGATGTTGGAGTGCGGATGGTTCCGCGCCTCCTCGGCTGTGATGCGGCCCCGCTCCACCATTTTCTGCACCAGGGAGTGGTCCTTGGTGATCTGGTAGAGCGTGCCGCTGCGCAGCAGGTAGCCCCGCGAATCGCCGACGTTCGCCATGAAGCCGACCCGATTCTCCAGCACGAGCACGCACACCATGGTGGTGCCCATGTCGGTGCCCTTGGCGTCGGCGGCGTCCTTCACGGAGTTGTTGGCGAGCTGGAAGGACTCCTCGAGGAGGTTCTCCATCGCGTCTTCGCCGTTGGGGGCGCGGGCCTCCCGAGAGCGGGCCTCGTCGCAGAGGGTGCGGACGGCCATCGCGGAGGCCACCTCGCCGCCGTCATGGCCCCCCATCCCATCGGCCACCACATAGAGCGCGGCGCGGTCCGAGAGGCGCACCCAACCCCAGTTGTCTTCGTTGAGCTGCCGGGTGAGCCCGACATCGCTCATGCCGCCGAGGAGGCCGTTGTAGCCGACCACGGAGAGAGCTTCGTAGCGCTCCTCCATCTCGCGGCCGAACGAGCCCGGCTCCTGCATCTTGCCGTCTTCCACTAGGGTGAGGAAGTCCGCCAAGCCGTTGGTGTCGACGTCGCAGTAGCGGCGCAACAGATCCCCTAGGCTGGGAAGCACCACGGCGCGCTCTTCATCCGACGCGGGCCGCTCGTCGTGCACGTCGACGATCTCGAGGTCGAACAGGCGCACCGAGTTGTCGGGCGACACCAGGAGGTTGGCGCGCGTGACGGAGGCCACCACCACGCCGTTGCGGTGCAGGTAGGCGAGCGTGCCAAGGGCCCGCGTGGACAGCGTGAGGAGTCGGCCGTTGGGCAGAGGGGACGCCTCGTCGACCATCAGCCCTTCGCCGTTGTACGGAACGACGGAGAACAGAACGTTGTCGACCACGAAGACGTCGACCGGCGACGAAAGACCGGGATGCTCGACGCCCTTGAGGAAGAAGCGCTGGTAGGCGTCGAAGCGGTCGCGAACCCAGCGAGTGGAGACCAGGAACCGACGATCCCTCAGGGCCTTGCCACACGATCCACAGGAAGCCTGCTTGCGCGGATTGTCGGGAAAACCGCAGTCCCAACACTTCCGCGTGGGGAGATCGGGGCGCACATCGTTGGCCAGGTAGAACATCCGACCTTCGGCCAGACGTACCAGTCCCTCGACTGTGTAGTGGTCCCCGATGGGCGTTCCAGGGGGAAGATGCGAGGGACGATCACCCAAGTCAAGCAGCCGGGAGGAGGTGTGGAAGGGGGCCGATGCGGCCGAGACTCCCCGCAGCCTACGTCAGGGCGCCCACCGCCTGTCAAGCCCCCCGTTCCCATTGGCCCAGGCGGTCCGTCACCTGCTCGTCACACGGATCGCTGGGAGGTGAGATATACCGCGGCTCACGGCCCCCAAATGGCCATCTGGAGGTACCCATGCGTCTCGCTTCGATCGCCATTGTCTCCCTTGCTTTTGCACTTGGCTGCCAGCCCAAGGGCTCCACCGATCCGACGGACGGCGGTGACGCCGACACCGACGCCGATGCCGACGCCGACGCCGACGCCGACGCCGACGCTGACTCCGATGCCGACGCCGACGCCGACGCCGACGCCGACGCCGATGCCGACACCGACACCGACACCGACACCGACGTCACGGGCAACCAGCCCGACCTCGGCCCGTGGTCCAGCCACCCCCTCGACGGCCTCACGGTCAACGAGGATGACTACACCGACGACGCAGGCATCGGAGCCGTCAGCGCACTGCTCGTGCCCGCCGGCAGCTCCCCCACTTGGGTGCCGATGAATCAGAGCATCACGGAAGCCACCGTCACGGCCGTCGAGTTCGACTTCGAGACCAAGAAGGATGACTTGCGCAACTTCTGGATCGAAGACGCGAGCGGCCCCTTCTTCGCCTACGAAGTGTCCCTCGGTGCGGACCACGCCAACATCAAGGCCGGCGACAAGGTGAGCTTCACCGCTCTCGAGGCCGTCGACTACTACGGCACGCCCGAGTTCACCGAGATCTCCGGCTTCAGTATCGACAGCAGCAACAACCCCGTCCGGGTCCTCACGCTGTCCGACGGCACCGACATCTCCACCTTGCCCCTCGGCACGATGGTCGAGCTCTGGGGCACCATCACCAACGCCTCGGACTGCGGCCTCGAGTGTTGGGACTTCGACTACAACGGTGGCGTCGAGACCATCCGTCTCCCCAGCGGCTACTACGACGGCGACAGCGTCCACTGGATCGGCCCCGTGACGGTGTTCTTCGAGGAGATCCAGCTCAACGCCTCTGACTTCGACTGGGCCACCTGGTACTGAACCAAGCCTCGTCTGCCTTGCGGCCCCGCGACGCTCGCCGTCGTGGGGCCGTGTTGCATGGGGCCCGGACACAGCGCCGGCCCCAGGATACGGACCCGAACGCCCCCGCACGGCCTCCTGGGCCCCTCGGAGCCATCATGACCCGTCTCGCATCCCTGCTCGCCCTCACGGCCTTCTCGGCGTGTGCAAACGACCGTGCCGCTGAGAACCCCAACGGCTGGTACGGCACGGGGGACGCGTACGACGTGCTGGAGACCGTGGAATTCACGACCACGCCGTACGACGTGCAGGGCCCCACGGCCATCGCCGACATCCCCACCCCGGGCTTCGGCTCCTTCGAGACATGGTTCGCCACCGACGACGGTATCCCGGACAGCAGCTGCTCCGATTGGTCCACCAAGCAGGACCTCCCGGTGGAGATCACGGGCATCGTCACGGCGCACCCTCGCTACTACTACAAGGCGAGCGGCTGCCGGCCCGAAGACGACCGCAACATCGACTCCGACGAGAAGTACTACGGCAGCTACTTCATCGAAGACGAGACCGGCGGCTTCTTCGTCCTCGGCGACAGCAAGGTGGCCCACTTCGACCTGGGCGACCGCGTGACCCTGCGGGTGCGGGCCGTGAAGGAGCTGTTCAGCTTCCAGATGATCTACGCCTCGGACGTGTTGGAGATCGACCGCGGTCCCTACCCGGTCTACTACGAGGAGCGCACCGAGCCCCTCACCGACGACGACCTGGCCCAGGTCCGCCGCATGACGGGCACCGTTGGGTACAACGGCGACTTCGGCGAAGTCCAGCTCTGCATGGGCACCATCCGCGACGGCGACTTCGACGACGTCTACGAAGGCCTCACGGGACAGGACGCCAAGGGCCCGCAGATTCGCTGCCTCAATGAGGGCCGTGGGTTCTACCTGGCCCTCGACACCGAACTGCAGCGCCGAGGCTTCGAGCTCGAGATCGGCCAGAAGGTGATGGCATCGGGCCCGGTCATCCGGGGTTTCGACGAAAACGAAGTCCCGTACGACCAGCACCGCATCGTCATCACGCGTCTCGGCCAGCTCGAGACCGTCGAAGACTGAGCGTCACCTCCACGGAACGGCGCTCCCATCGGGATCGTCTCGCCGTCGCGGCCATCTCTCCGGAGGTGGCCGTTTCACGTTGTTCACACGCTGAGAACCCGTCTCTGTCGTAGAGAATGCCGAAAGCAACACGCTGCTGCCCCGCATCCCTCTGCCCTCGGGTTACACGCGCCGACTTGCATGGAGCCGCGATGCTGCTGTCGATCCTCGCCCTCGCCACCCCCGGCGCATGGGCCCAGAGCGCCAACAACCAGCAGGACCTCGAGTATCGAGAGCTGGAGCTCGACCCGCGGAGCGACGATGAGGTCCGCTGGAACGCCGGTTTCGAGACCGAGTACTACTCCTACAACAACCTGGATTTTCGCCCGCTCGACGAGTCCAGCGACCAGACCATCCTCGACAGCGACGACCGCGCAACCTTTGCGTTCACCGGCGCGCGGTTCGAGCTTGGCTACCGGGTCGACCCCCACGTCGACTTCGTCATCGCCGCCAGCCACCGAGGCATGTGGGGCAACGACGCCGTCGGCAACGTGAACGTCTTCGGCGGCTGGATGTACTTCAACGCCTTGTACACCGAGTACAGCACCGGCGAGAAGGGCGAAGGGGTCCGCCTCCGGGTGGGCCGCCAGTTCTACCGGATGGACGGCCTCGCAGGCGCCCGTGACTTCATCCTGGCCGACGTCCTCGACATGGTGCGTCTCGACGTGCCGGTCGGCGACAACCTCTCCTTCACCGTCATCCCCATCAACGTGCTCAGCACCGCCAGCGGCAACGATGGCGCGGACTTCGTCGGCTACATCGGCCAGTCCACCGTGGAGACCTTCAACTTCGGTGGCGACCTCATGACCCGTCGCTACGGCGGCACGGTCAACCTGAAGGAAGCGGGCCCCATCACGGCGTCCGCCTACGGCTTCTACACCGACGTAGGCGCGGCCGGCTCCGGCTCCGACATCACCTACGACGGCCTCCTCGGGAACTTCACCGACAACGACTGGGTCGCCAACTTCGGCGTGCGCGCCTCGGCTGAGTTCGGCCCGGTGCGCCCCTACGCGCACTTCGACGCCTCCAGCGGCATCGACCGCAAGGAAGTCGTCGCCACCGACGTCGACACCAACGGCCTCGCCTACGGGGCCGGCGTTCGCGTGGACACCACGAACCCCGAGGAAGACAAGGGCGGCTTCGTCGGTGAAGCCAGCTACTTCGACGCCTACGGCCCTGCCTACGCCGAAGACGGCCTGCAGTACAGCCACGGCTACGTCGGCATGAAGGCCCAGCAGGCAGGCGGCACGTTGCTCAACCGCTTCCTCGGCTGGCACCCCACATCCTATGTGAGCCTCTTCGGCGTCACGACCAGCCCTCAAAACATGTCGAGAAAGTCCGCCACTCAGGTGGTCCACGCCCGAGCAGGGTACCAACTGGACATGGGCCTTGGCGTATCGGCAGCGTGGTGGATGATGTCGGACTCCGGGTTCACCCGGCTCGACTTCGGCAACCTCGACAACATCACGCCGCCCTTCGGCTACAGCCGCAGCGAGTTCCGCGCCCAAGAGCGGCTTGGCAAGACCCTCGGCCACGAGCTCGACCTCGACGTCGTCTACGACGTGACCGACAACCTCCGTATCTACGCCAGCGGCGCGTACGTCATCCCCGGAAGCTTCCAGTCCATTCCCATCGACCGCGTGGCCGGGACCAACCTCGGCACCGCGGACCCTGCAGCCCCCTGGGCCGCCTACGCGGGCACGCGCCTTCGCTTCTGAGGAGATGACATGACCCAGCTCCTCCCCTCCCCCAAGCACCTCCTGGCGGCCCTCCTGGCCACCGCCGCGTGCAACCCGGCCCCTCCAGAGCCGGAGCAGGGGGTCTTGTACCGAGACGGCCTGGAAGACGGCGAGCCCAACAGCGGTGAGCGTGGCTCCATCGTGATCACCGAGCTCATGTGGTCCGGCAGCGTCGACAACAACGGCAACTGGGACGCCGAAGACGTGTTCATCGAGCTGTCCAACAACAGCGCCCGCTCGGTCAACGTGAGCGGCTGGCAGCTGCAGATCGAAGGCACCGCCGTCCGCACCTACCTGGTGCCCCAGAGCGACCTCGAGATCCCTGTCGGCGGCTACCTGTTCCTGGCGGCCAAGAGCAGCGGCTGCTTTCCCGAGCCCGACCTGATCCTCGAGGGACTGCGCTTCTCCTTCGGAGACCCGCTGCGGGTCACCCTGAAGGACAAGGACGAGCGCTTGATGGAGCCCGCAGGCAGCCGCACAGCAAGGCCTTTCGCGGGGGGCTACGACCAGTTCGTCAGCCGCTCGATGGAGAAGGCCGAGCTCATGTTCGGGGCCCGCGGCTACCAGCCGAAGGCCTGGCACTACTACACCGACACCGAGGTCGACGTGCCCAACAACGACCGGATCGCCGAGAACTGCCGCGAGCGCACCCTGGCGAGCCCAGGTCGACCCAACTCGCCGGACTACTCTGGCTCGTTCAGCTCCGGGGAGGCCTTCTGATGCGCACCCTCCTGCCGCTCCTGACCCTCTCCCTGGCCGCCGGCTGCACCGCACCCGACTACGCCCGCATGTTCAATTCCGTGGAGGTCCTGCTCCACGACGACGCCGCCGGTGCCAACGCGGTGTACCTGGACGCCATCCAGACGGCGGAGAAGAGCGTGTACGTGGCGATGCCCGTCGGCGACGACGTCGAGCTCGCCGACGCCCTCATCGACGCCTACGCGTCCGGCCTCGACGTCGAGGTCATCACCGACATCGACGTGCGCAATGCCCCCGCCATCGACGCGCTGCGGGACGCCGACGTCCCGGTCACCCTCGCCGACGGCGAGATCGCGTACTTCGACTTCAACCTCAACAGCGAGGTCAAGTTCGACTCCTCGGTGTGCGTGATGTCCCACAGCTGGGTCGTCGCCGACGGGGCCCGCATCGTGTCGGGCAACCGCATGGGGGGAGTCGACGCCGGCACCCACCTCACCTTCGCCGTCGAAGGCGAAGAGCTCGTCGAAGACATTCTCTGGGAGCACAACCAGGTGTTCGGCGGGGTCGACGCCACGGCCGTCACCGCGTTCGACGCCAACGCCAAGTCCACCACCGACCCGCGCTGGGGCTACATGATGGACCAGCCGCTCCAGCTCGGCGTGTGGTTCGGTCCCCAGGAGCGCCTGCTGAAGCGGGTCATCGACGGCATCTACGGCGCCCGGGTCAACATCCGCATCGTCACCGACACCCTCGACAACCCCGAGTTCATCAAGGCCATGCAAGACAAGGCCTTCTGGGGCATCGACGTCGAGGTCGTGGTCGGCTCCAGCTTCGACCCCACCGACGCTCGGTTGCGAGATCAGTTCGCTGCCGCCGAGGACGTCCGCTGGTACCGAACCACGTCCACCGAGCCCCTGCCCACCGTCGTCATCATCGACACCGAGCCCGACGACGTCGGCAAGTGGAGCACCGTACGAGGCATGGTGCTCACCCACGGGCTGCTGTCGGCCTCCCGGGTCTACCGGGCCGAGCCCATCCCCAGCGACCAGCTGATCGACGGCACCCTGTGGACCATCGAACAGACCCAAGAGCCCGACCCCGAGCTGTTGCTGTTGCTCGACGCCTACCAGGCCGAACGCGACGAAGCGGAGGAGCTGTGATGCCGACCCTTGGACCCCTTCGCTTCGCTGTCGCCTTGCCCGTGCTGGTCATGGCGTCCTGCAACCCGCCCCCCACGGCGGAGCAGCTCGACCAGACCCGCGGCGGCCGCACCGACGTGTACTTCAACGATCCTGGCTCCCGCCTCGACCAGATCTGGGACCCGGACATCATCGACGTCATGATCGACATGGTCGACAACGCCGACCAGACCATCGAGTTCGCGGTGATGGGCTTCACCTACGAGCCCGTCGTGGAGGCCTTCATTCGGGCCTACGACCGCGGCGTCAAGATCAAGATGGTCGGCGACGCCGAGCACCTCTACAACTACGGCTACGAGCGATTCCGGGACCGGCACATCCCCATGGTGGTGGGCAACGCCCCCCACATCATGCACGACAAGTTCATGGTGGTGGACGACCGCTTCCTCTTCGCGAGCACGGCCAACTGGTCCCGAACCGACCTCAAGCACAACTCCAACAACTTCGTCGTCATCGACTCCCCCGAGGTCGCCAAGGACTTCCAGGACGAGCACGAGCAGATGTGGAATGGCGTGTTCGGCCACAACAAGGTCGCGATCGACAACGGCCGCTTCTACCAGGTGGGCGACACCACGGTGGAGGTGTGGTTCGCACCCAACGAGGACGTCTCGGGCCGGATGCTGGAGCTCGTGAACGCTGCCGAAGAGTCCGTGTGGTTCACCATCTTCGCGTTCACCAAGGACCAGGTCGGCGGCGCCTACATCGCCAAGCAGGAGGAGTTCATCCGCGACGGCCTCCTCGACCCCGCCAACCTCCCCGACGACAAGTCGGTTGGAATCTGGGGCGTCATCGACCAGTCCCAGCTCCACAGCAACGGCCAATACCACGAGGCCTACCGCCTGCTGGCCGCCGACATTCCCATCCGCATGGACGGCAACGACGCCAGCCGCCAGCCGGGCGACTACCAGGCCGGCGGCGGTCGGCTCCACAGCAAGACGATGGTCATCGACCCCGACGGCGAGAACCCCATCGTGATCTCCGGCTCGTTCAACTGGTCGGCCTCCGCCACCCAGTCCAACGACGAGTTCCTGATGGTCTTCCGCGGCAAGCGGATCGCTCAGGAGTTCAAGAAGTACTTCGAGTACCTGTGGGAGAACGGCCGCCAGATGGGCGTCGAGCGCATCGGCGACAACGACCTGAAGCCCGGCGACATCACCATCGACGAGATTCACTGGTTTGGCGCCCACGACTTCGACATCGACGGATTCGACGAGTTCATCGAGCTGAAGAACCACACGAACCGGGCCATCGAGCTCGACATGTGGCAGATCTCCGCCCCCCTCGACGAGGAAGTCGACGACAACGAGTTCCTGCGGGACTTCGTGGTCGGACTGCCCCCGGGCTCGGTGATTCCGCCCAACGGGCGCTTCACCGTCGTGGACCATCTCCTGGAGATCTACCAGGACGGTGCACCCCAGGACGAGAACACCGCGTTCGTCGACGGCGACTTGATCATGAACGCGTACAACGACAACCGTCAGGCGCGGCTGTACCTCAAGGACGGCTCCATGGAGCTCCTCCTCAAGGATCCGTCGGGCAACGTGATGGACCGCGCCGGCGACGGCTCGGCGGCCTTCCACGGCGGCCCGGTCGGCACCATCACGAAGACCGGCCTCAACCGCAACGGGGCCGAGCAGGACTACTCGGAGATCCTGGTCCGTTCGATGGTGCGCATCGGTGAAGACGGCGCCCTGCGCTCTTCCTGGGCCCCCTCCAGCGTCGATCTAGGCACCGAATGGGTCAACCCCGCACCGTTCGCCTTCGACGGCCAGGAAGAGCCCGCTCCGATGTTCACCTACCGCGACATCATCCTCGCCACCCCGGGCGAGCCGGACCCCCTGCAAGCCGACTGAGTCAGCCCTCGAGCGGCGACCCCGCAGCCGGCTGAGACAAGAACCCCCGGGTGGCCAGGCCACCCGGGGGTTCTTCTTGGCGCCTCGAGTGCCCTACCAGGTGGGGCTCCACTGCGGCTTGTAGTCGGTGGTGAGGTCGAGGCCTCCGAGCTCCGCGACGGGCGCCTCCACCTTCTCCAGGATCTCTTCGGTCTTGGCGCCCGTGGCAGCCTCCTCCGCAATGAAGCCCATGTAGGCGGAGAAACCCTTCTTGAGGTACTCCGGATCGCTGCTCGGAAGCAGGCTCTCCATGCCTCCCGCGAACTCGTTGGTGGCGCTCTTCAGGACGATGTTCTTGCCGACATCGAGGAGGGTGGGACGCTTGCCCGTCTTGGCCCACGTCGCGGCGTCGCCAATGAGGGAGCCACCGGTCTGCTCGGCGATCCGGCCGACCACAGAGAGGTTGTCCGCGTCCTTCATCAGCTTGCTCGAGATGGTCGCGAAGCGCGACATCGCCGGGCCGCTCACCGCCCGCGTGCCCTTCACGGCCTCCATGCCCCACTTGCCGAGGGCCTTGATTCCCACACCGAGTCCGGCGGTGAGTCCGCCGACGATGCCGCCCACGAGGGCGTCGATCCCGATGGACTTCCAGTCCCAGTCGGCCGGGTTGATGCCCTTGGTGGCGATCTGCACCACGATGGCCTGCAGCGCCGAGCTGACCGCGCCGAGGGCCGCGCCAGCCACCACGGTGAGGGCCGCAGCGGTGAGCATCGAGAAGCCCGCACCGGCGATGGCGCCCATGATGACGGCACCCGCGCCAGCGGTCAGGACCGTGATGGCGACGATGGCCACCACCACCAGCACCACCGTGAGGACGGAGACGACCTTGTCCCAGAAGCTGGGCTCCTTGATCTTCGCCGCTTCTTCCTCGGCCTTGCCTTCGATGGCCGACATCATCTCGTCGTTGACCGCCTTGCCGAGGTCGGTGTCGAAGCCCGTCAGGAAGTCGGCGACGCCGGTACGAACGCCCTCGAGCGTAGTTCCGAGGCCGCTGAGCGCCGTGTTGAGGATGGCGCCGACGTTCTGGTTGAGCATCGAGCGCAGCTGCCCGAGGTTCGTCTCGAAGCCCGACATGAGCTCATCGACGCCAGACTCGAAGTCCGTCGCGAGAGAGTCGAGGTCCGTCTCGCTCTGCTGGGCGATGTCGGCCGCGCCGGCCGCAGCCGACTGCCCGAGCTCACCCATGGAGGTGACGGCATCGGTGGTGAACGCGGTCTCTTGGGCCGCGAGCTCCGTGGCGGTCTGGTCGATGGCCGACGTGGCCTGGCCCGCCTGCATCACCAGTTCCGCGGAGAGGTTGCCGATCTCGTCCTGCAGTGCGTCGAGCGGCAGCGCCGGGTTCTTCGCCAGCAGCGAACGGAACTGAACGCCCTTCTCGATGAGGTGGGAGCGAAGCCCCTCGCCCATCGCCTCGACGGACTGGGTGTTGGCCGAGTTCATCGCAGCCAGGTCGCCCTTCGACGTGACGTACATGTCGACGAGGTCGGTTCGCGCGGCACTCTCGCCGTCGGCCAGCTGCTCGCCAGCCTCGGTGTGGTACTCGTCGATGCCGGTCATCGCTTGGTCGCGGCCCTGCTCGATTCCGCCTCGGGCCTCTTCGGCCGCGCGACTGACTTCCGCTTGCAGGTTCTGCTGCAGCGCGGGCAGCTCTACCTCCACGAGGGGACGGATGAGCTCCTTGATGGCGGAGCGGATGTTCTTCTTCTCCTCCTCGAGGGTCGCCACCGCTTCCTTGCCCACGTTGGGAAGGTCTTCCGAGTAGCCCTTGCCGTAGGCCTCCGCGACCTGGCCACGGGCCTCGTTGCGCTTGCCTTCCGTGCCCTTGGCACCGCGGCCACGGTAGGCAGCCGCCTTGGCGTCGCCCTTCTTCTTCGCTTCGGCAGACCACCTGGTGGCGATGGCCATCGCCTCACTCTGAGCGGCGGTCACGGCACCGATGGCCGACGACTCGGTGGAGCTGGCCTGGGAGATCAAGGTAGAGGCGGCGCCCGTGATGAGCGCATCGCCGTCGGCAAGCAGCCCCTCGGACGTGGACTTGACCGTGGCGAGGGCCTCAGTGGCCTTGCTCTCGACGCGACCCTTGGCGCCCAAGGCCGCGGAGTCGACGGTGGAACGAGCTTCCGCGAATGCGCCCTGAACGAGGTCCAGGTTGGAGCCAAAGGCCGCATCCAGTGCGGAGCCGTTGGAGGCGTACGAGCCCGAGAGGGTGCCGACGGCGCTCCCCACGGCTGCATCTACCTGACCGCCCAAGCCATCGACCATGCCCTGCATGCCGGTGAGAGCAGACGCGTTCTGAGCGGAGAGCTGGGCGGGATCCGGACCGCCGATGGCCTTGAAGACCTTGGCGTCGTCCGACTTGTGGTCGACCACGCGGCCGCCTTCGAGGCCCCCGCTGATGCCACCCGGAACATCGCCTGAGCCGAAGCCGAGCTGCTGCGGCCCGAGGCCGCTCGCGGAGCTGTTCTCCGAGCCTTCAGAGAGGCCCTCCAGTCCCATGTCGCCAGATTGCAGCCCGCCCATCTCCAAGCCGCCGCCGGCCTGGGAGAACTGCGGAGTCGCCAGATCCACACCCGTGCCCGTGGACAACGGGGTGTGGGGCTCCAACGTCGCCTGAGTCTCGACCTCGGACGGGTAGTCCCGTTCCATGAGTCCGACGTTCTCCGAAGCGATGATCTCCTGTTCACTCGGAGCGTCTCGCTCCTCCTGCATCAGGATGTAGTCGACGATGCCTTCGAAAGTGCCTGCATCGCCTCCTGTCATCGAAGCGATGTTCGCGTTGGATACTTGCCCGACCGCTTCGGCCGGTGACGACTCCCACTTGTCGGGGTCGATGCCGTTGCCTTGCTTGGTCTTGTCGGTCTTGAGCGACTTGGCCATGTCAAACCTCTCACGCGCGCTGAGGAGTGCGCACCTTGGAAGTGTACACCATGCGACCCACGCCTGCGAAGTCTGAGAAGCTCGGTCAGCCGTCGAGGTAGCGGCGGTTCACACGAACCCGCTCCACCACGGGTTCGTTCGCGGAGCCGTCGCTTTCGCCGTCTCGGTACAGGATCTCGAACTCCACCGACGATCCCTCGGGCCCCGTCATCCGTCGCACGAACTCTTGCTGGTCCAGCCCATCCACCGCCTCGCCATCGACCGTGACGATGACGTCGCCCACCTCGAGGCCGGCATCCCAGGCGGGGCCCCCCTCCACCACCGACACGACCCGCATGCCGGTGCTCATCGGTAGGAAGCGCACCCCGATGCCCCCGGTTCGTTCCTCGGGAATCTCCAGCCGCACCGACTGCGGAGGACCCTCCGCGACGAGGCGGAGCGTAGCCTGGGCAGAGCGCCGCATCAGGGCCCCGTCTCGGCGAACCGCCTCGAGCACGCAAGCTCCAGGAGCGAAGCCGGAGTGCAGCCCGCTCTCCCGGTCGTAGTCGAAGCCGTCGCAGGCCACGGGCATCACGCCACCCTGCGACGGCTTGCCGTCGGCGTCGACGATCTCTACCCGAAACCACTGCCGGTTCTCCGCGGTCGGACCTTCAACCTCCGGGGATGGCTCCACCTGAGGAGGAAGGACGGGCCCGGATCGAGGGCTGGGGGAAGACGGCACGACCCGCGGGACCGGCCGCACGGCGGGCACCTCGATGGGGGCGACGGCCAAGGACTCTAGCGGTGCACCCGTGTCGGCGGGCAACAGCCAGCCCACCAACAGCGCGGCCCCGACGACGCCGAGGCCTATCGCAAGCACCACCCAACCCCGAGAGCTCCGGGGTCGGAGGGCCCGAGGGGTACGTGAAGAGGTAGGGCGCGGGCGCTGCATCATGGGTAGGAGCATAGCGACACCCCCACCCGACGACCACCGCGCGCCAGCGCTAGAGGCCGTGACCCATGTCCACCGACCCCCACCTGGCGCCCGTGACCGACCCCGACGTGCTCGCTGGCTACCTGACCGATGCGTCCAACGTGCACGGACACGCCGAGGGGCTGTTCCGGCCGCGCACCACCGACGAGGTCGCCGCGATCGTCGCTCGGGCGCAAGCGCTGGGCATCCCCCTCACGGTGACCGCCGGCCGTACGTCCACCACGGCCGCCGCCGTGCCCGAGGGGGGCTGGCTGCTCTCCACCGAGCATCTGAACGCCGTCCACGACATCGGCCACGACACCGCAACGGCCGGAGCCGGCATCCTTCTCGGCGCGTTCCAAGACGCCATCGAAGCAGAGGGCCGCTTCTATCCGCCCGACCCCACGTCCCGGTACGACTGCACGCTTGGGGCCTCCATCGCCTGCAACGCCAGCGGCGCCCGCTCCTTCCGCTACGGCGCGACCCGGCCCTGGGTCGAGGCCCTCACGGTCGTGCTCCCGGACGGCACGGTGCATCACGTCCGCCGAGGCGACCCGCTCCCGCCCGACTGGCCCGTCCCGGCGTGGCGCGAGCCCGACGTGAAGACCGCCGCCGGCTACCCACCTCCCGACGATCTGCTCGATGTGTTCGTCGGCCAAGAGGGCACCCTGGGGGTCATCACGGAAGCCACCGTCCGCCTCACCGACTTGCCAGAGGAGGTCTTCGGCGTCCTTGCGTTCTTCCCAGACCGCCCGAGCGCCGTCGCCTTCATGACCGCGGCCCGGGCCGAGGCCCGCCGCGACCCTGCCGCACCGGTGTCCCCCCGCTGTCTCGAGTACCTAGACCACCACTGCCTCGAGCTCGCGCGCCAGCGGGTCGGCTCGGTGCCCGAGGGCGCTCGTGCGGCGCTCTTCTGCGAGCAGGAGGTCGCGCAGGGGCAGGATGCCGACGACCACCTCGGTGCGTGGTGGGAGCTGCTGTCGGCCCATGGAGCCCTTGCCGACGACACCATCGTGGCCGTCGACGAACACGGCCAGGCCGAGCTGCACGCCCTCCGCCACGCCATCCCCGCAGGTGTCAACGAGCAAGTGATCGCCAACGGGATGCGCAAGGTCGGTACCGACCTGTCCGTGCCCGACGACGCCCTCGAGTCGATGATGGACGCGTACGAGGCCGTCGACCTCGAGCACGTGCTCTTCGGCCACCTCGGCGACAACCACCTCCACCTCAACTTCCTTCCCAAGACACCCACCGAGCTGGAGCACGCGAAGAGCCTCTACGACGCGCTGGCTCGCAAGGCGGTGGCCCTGGGGGGCAGCGTCAGCGCCGAGCACGGCATCGGCAAGCTCAAGCGCACCCACCTCGCTTGGATGGTCGGCGACGAGGTCCTCGCTTCGTTCGTCGCCCTCAAGCGCCATCTCGACCCTGCCTGGGTGCTCGGACGAGGCAACATCATCCCCGCCCCCACCGGCAGCTGAGGAGGTGGATGATCGCCTCCGCTGTAAGATGCGCTGCCTGCATGCGTTGGGGTCGTGAGTGAGCGAGAGAGCCCGCCAGACCAGACCAACGGGGGACCTCGTCCCCCTCGAAGAGGAGCGTGCCGTGATCCAGAGGTTGCAAGCCGGCGACCGAGCTGCCTTCGCTACCCTCTATGGGTGGTACGGCGAGCTCGTGTTCCGGCAGGCCATCCTCCCCAAGCTGCCCGTTCGAGAGCTCGCGGAGGACTGCCTCCGAGACACCTTCCGCACCGCGCTGGAGAAGATCGGCACCTTCCAGCAGACCGATCGGTCCATCTTCTTCTGGCTCCGACGGATCGCCGTCAACAAGTCCATCGACGTCTACCGCAGGTACAAGCGCGACCAGGCGCTGGTCGACAAGGTCAAGCAAGATCCCAGCCATCCCCATGGAGCGCAGCCCCCCCGACCCGATCGAGGGCTGGAGATCGACGATACGAAGAGGCAGGTGCAACAGAGCCTCGCCAACATGAACGCCCGCTACGCCCGTGCCCTCAGCCTTCGACTCCTCGAAGACCGGCCCCGTGAGGAATGCGCAGAGATCATGGGGGTCACCGTCGGTAACTTCGACGTGATCCTGCATCGCGCCGCCAAGGCCTTCCGCAAGGTGTACCCACCATGAGCACCAACGAACACAGCCTCGCCCAATGGCTCGACGCCCCGGGCACCGACCCCGAAGGCCTCGACCCCGAGGTGCTCGAAGCGGTGTACGCCATGCGTCCGGACCTCGCGCCGGCCCCTCGGGTCACCGCCGACGACATCCTCGCCGGGGTGATGGAGGGTCCGCTGGCCGCCCCCGTGGCGACCGTGCCCTCGAGCCTGCCAGCGCAGGGCGAGGAAGAGCACACCAGCGCGCCGCTCCCGGCGAATCGATCCCTCGCGAGCTGGGGTGGGTGGGGTGGGATCGGCCTCGCGCTGGCCGCCGCCGCCACCTTCGCCTTGGTCGGACTGCCCACGCTGCAGAGCTCCATGGAGCGGGCTTCGTCCCCGGCGGCCGAGATGGAGCAGGCGCCGGCAGCCGCGGCTCCATCGCCCACCGAAACCGCCACGGTCGCGGACGAGGCTCCGGCCCTCGAGCGCAAAGCAGCGCCCCCCCCGGCCGCGAAGCGGTCCGCCCCGGCGGCCAAGCCACGCCCTGCATCCGTGCCTGCGGCAGCTCCACTGCCCACGCCCCCACCGGCGGCGCAAGATGCCTTCGACATGGCCGCGGACGCCCCCCTGCGGACGCGGGACCTCATCCCCGAACTGGCTGAGGCAGAAGAGCAGGATGACGACGCCGTGGCCTACGTCGACGACCTGGAGGGCGCCCCGGCGGCCGAGCCCAGCGCTGGAGCCCCTGGAGATGCCGTGGAGGAAGAAGAGGCCCGACGCCTCGACAACCTGCGGAGCCACGCCACCGGCACCATCGGGCCCGCTCCGTCCTGGCAGGCCGGTCTCGCCGCCAACGACGTGCAGCGCCTCGAGAAGCTGTTTGCCGACGCATCCGCCCTGGCCCCCCGTGCCGCGGGCGACCAGGTCTCCACGGCCATCCAGGCCCCTGCCGCCGTGGCTCACCACGCCGCAGACCTCGCCGTCGACTACTACCTGGCTGCCGGCGACGGCTCGGCAGCGGCCAATGCGGCCATGCGCGGACTGCAGTTCCGCACCAACGACGCAGGCTGGGCGAACCTGGCGGTGCGCTACGCCGACCTGATTCGCTCGTCCGACCCGACCGAGGCCGCACGTTGGTACGAAGACGCGGCGGCCGCCGTGCGCTGAGCAGAGGCTCCCGCCCCAGCGGGGGTCCACCTCCAGTACACTCGCCGCCGTGCCCTTCCCGCCCACCATCGCCAAGGCTCTCTCCCGCCTCGGAGGTCGCGCCGTCCGCGACCGCGCCGAGCGGCTGGCCTTCTCTGATGCCGGCCACGGCTACGACCGCTTCGGCATGCACCCCGACTTCGTCGCCGTGGGCGATGCCCTCGTCAGCCCGCTGTACGACCACTACTTCCGGGTGAAGTCCTACGGTTCGGAGCACATCCCGGCAGAAGGCCCCGCGATCCTCGCCGGCAACCATTCTGGCACGCTCCCCCTCGATGGCGCGATGCTCTTCCTCGACGTGCTGCGGCACACCAATCCCCCACGGGTGGCCCGTCCCGTCGCCGACTACTTCGTGCTCGCTCTGCCCGTCGTCAGCACCTTCTTCGCCCGCTCCGGCGTCGTCGGTGGATCCCGCGGCAACGCGCGGGCCCTGCTCGAGTCCGGCGAGCTGCTGATGATCTTCCCCGAAGGGGTGCCGGGCATCGGCAAGCCTTTCTCTGACCGCTACCAGCTGCAGGAGTGGACGAAGGGGCACTGCGAGCTCGCCATTCGCCACGGCGCGCCCATCGTGCCCGTGGGCATCGTGGGGGCAGAAGAGCAGATGCCCCAGCTCGCCCGCTTCCGTGCGCCGAAGGGCTCGCCTCTGCCCTACATCCCCATCCCCCTCACACTGATTCCGTTCCCGGTGCGCTACCACATCCACTACGGCGCACCGATCCCGCTCCACGAAGAGTTCACGCCCGATCAGGCCGACGACCCTGCCGTGGTGAGCGAGGCCGCGGCGCGGGTGAAGGCGGCCGTCCAGGCCCTCCTCGACAAGGGTCTGTCGGAACGCAAGGGGATCTTTCGGTGATCAGTGTCCTCGTGACCGGGGCCCACACCCCGACCGGCCAGCGTCTGGTCCACAGCCTCGTGGCCGACACACGGGTGCGCCACGTGCTCGCCGTCGACCGCACCCCGCCGCCAGAGGCGCCCCCGCGCCTGGCGTCTCGGCTGCGCACCATGCAGGTCGACCTCACCAAGAGCCGCAAGGTGCGGGAGCTGCTGTTCGGGCCCGCCCGCGACCTCGGGGTCGAGGTGATGGTGCACCTCGGGCAGCAAGGCGATGCCCGGGCCCGAGGCCGCCGCGTGCACAAGGCCAACGTCGACGCGCTGCGCTCGATGCTCGATCTGGCCGACCGCCACCCCACCATCCGCCGGGTCGTGGTGCGGTCCTTCGCCGTGGTCTACCGGGTGAGCATGGACCTCCCCACCCTGGTCACGGAGGACCACCCCCTCAACTTGGCCCCGAGCGCGGCCCAGTACGTGCGCGACCGGGTCGAAGCCGATCTCACCGCCTGCACCCGAATGGGCCTCGTCAAGGCGGAGATCGTGGTGCTTCGCTGCGCCGAGGCCATGGCCCCCGGCACGGGCAGCCAGCTCTACGACTACCTGCGGGCCCCCGTGGCCTTCCGGCCGATGGGGTTCGACCCGATGGTGAACGTGGCGACCGTCGACGATCTCGTGGCCGCCATCGAAGGGGCCACCCACGGCAGCGGAGAGGGCGTGTTCAACATCCCAGGATTCGATACGTTGCCGTTGTCCGCCGCCGCCCACAAGTGGGGCACGCGGATGCTGCCGATGCCGGGCCCGCTGGTTCAACCCCTGTACAACATGCGCCACCGGCTCGTCGGCTCCTCTTTCTCCTACGGACTGAACCGGCACCGCATGCACTTCGGACTCGTCCTCGACGGCACCCGCGCCAAGCACGAACTCGGCTACGTTCCACGACACCCGGTGCACTGGCCCCACGGCCGCGCAGCCCGGGCCCCTCTGCCCACCGCAGACGACGCCAACGGGAGGCGTTCGTCGTGACCTCCTGGCTCCTTGCACAGGGGCTCGCCTTCGCCTCAGGCGGGGACGCCCACGGCGCCGCCCAAGGTGCGGCGGACGCAGCCCATGGCAACGGCGGCAGCCTCGTCACGGTGCTGTTCCTGCTCGTGGTGGTGGCCCTCGCCTACATCCTCACCCACTTCGTCGTGGAGCGGCTGCAGAAGCGGTACCTGCTCCTGACGGGCATCGAGTACATCTTGCTCGGCGTGGTGCTCGGCCCCAACGTCGTCGAGCAGGTGCACCCATTCAGTGATCTGCGCGCACTCGGCCCCATCTTCGCCTTCGCCGCCGGCTGGGTCGGCTTGCTCTATGGGATGGAGCTGAAGCTGGCTCGACTGCTGGCCTCGGCCGATCGATCGATCCGGCTGGCGCTCGCCGACGCGCTGGTCACCGGTGCCGGCATCACCGCGGCGTCCCTGGCGTTCTTCCAGTCCGGCTTGGTGATGGAAGTGGTGCCCGACGCAGAAGCCTGGCCCGCGGCGATGCTGCTGGGCTGCGCCGCGGGTGCGTCATCGAGCTCGGCCGTCGACCTCGTGCGCCGTCGCTACCCTCGCCTCGAGACCCAGCTCTTGCCGCTGCTGCGGCGCACGGCTCGCCTCGGCGACATGTTCGCCATCATGGCGTTCGGACTCATCTTCTGCTTGTTTCACCCCGGCGAAACGCTCGTCGATCGCGACATCGTGTGGGCCGAGTGGCTGCTGATCTCGATCGGTCTGGGGGTGGTCCTCGGCTTCGTGTTCATGGCGTTCCTCTCCGACGACGCCGGCGACAACGACGCATTCCTAGCGATGATCGGCATCCTGCTCTTTGCCAGCGGCGCTGCCTTCTTCCTGGAGCTGTCGGCCCTGCTGGTGAACGTCGTGCTGGGGGTGGTCATCGTGCAGACGGCCAAGGGCCAGCAGGTCTCCGAGCAACTCGAGCGCACGGCACAGCCCGTGCGCCTGGTGCTCCTGCTCTTCGCAGGCGCCCTCTGGACCCCCGTCGACCTCGGCACCACCGCCTTTGTGACCGCTTGCTACATCGTCTTCCGCCTCCTCGGGAAGACCCTCGGCGGCTGGCTCGCGACCCTCGGCACCCCCCTGCGCGGCGACATCTTCCGGGGCCTGCTCGCCCAGGGCGACGTCGCTGTGGCCATGGCCATCTCCGCGAAGCTCGTGTACGGCGGTGGCGTCGCCATCGACGTCGCATACACCGCCATCCTGCTGTCCGTCGCCTTCCACGAACTGGTCGCGCCACGCAGCCTGCGGGGCCTGTTGGTCGACGCGGGCGAGCTGCGAGAAGACATGCCTGCCGAGCCCGAGGCCGGCGCCTCCCAGGGAGCCGTCTAGATGTACGTCGTCGTCATCGGTCTCGGCGAGGTCGGTCGCCATGTCGTCCGCACCCTCGAGTGGGAGAAGCACGACGTGGTCGCGGTCGACGTCGATCAACACGCCATCGACGCGGTCGAGGAGAACCACGACGTGATGACCCTCCAGGGCTACGGCGCCAGCCAGCGCGTGCTCGGGCAAGCGGAGGTCGAGAAGGCCGACCTCGTGGTCGCCGTCACCAACAACGACGAAGTGAACCTCATCGCCGCCCTCGCCGCCCGCAACATGGGGGCAAAGCGCTCGGTGGCGCGGGTGCAGGGCAGCGAATGGTCGGGCTCGGCTGCCAGCGAGACCCCAACCGCCATCCAGTATGGCCTGCTGGGCGTCGACGTCGTGTTCAACCCCCGCGTTCTGCTGGCCCAGGAGATCGCCAAGATCGCTCAGTCTCACGGCGCCCTCGAGGTGCTCGACCTCGCCAACGACCGCATCGAGGTCGTGCAGCTGGAGCTGGGCGAGCAGGGCCGCATGCTGAACAAGCCCATCGCCAAGCTGCCCCTGCCCCGACAAGTGCTCGTCGCTGCAGTGGTCCGCGACGGCACCTTGTTCGTGCCTGGCGGCACCGACATGCTGCTGCCGAGGGACCGGATCTACCTGGTGGGCCTACCCGAGCACATGGTCGAGGCGGAGGATCTGTTCACCCACAAGACCGAGGCACGCCGGGTGTGCATCGTGGGTGGTGGCGTGATCGGTCAGGCCCTCGCCCGCATGCTCCTCGATGCCGACGTCGAAGTCATGATCATCGAGCAGAACGGTGCTCGGGCCCAGAAGCTCGCTGAGGTGTTGCCGAACGCCACCGTGGTCCACGGCGACGGCACCGATCTGACGCTGCTCAAGGAGCAGAAGGTCGGCTCCTACGACCTGTTCGCGGCTGTGTCCCACGAGGACGAGGTCAACCTCATGGCCGGGCTGCTCGCCAAGCGCGTGGGCGTGGCCCGCACCGTGAGCGTCGTGCATCGACCCGACTACGGGGAGATCTACCGCCAGCTCGGCATCGACGTGGTGCTCTCCCCCCGGACCGTCGCCTCGGACCATGTGCTCAGGTACTGCCGTCAGACCGAGCTGCAGTCTCTGACCGTTCTGGAAGGGGGCCAGGCAGAGATCCTGGAGCTCGTGACCCAGGAAGGCAGCCGCATCGCCGATACACCGGTGCGGCGCCTGGCCATGCCCCGCGGCGCCCTCCTGGCAGCCATCCTCAAGGGCGACCGGGTCGTCATCCCTCGCGGGGACGACGTCGTGGCCATCGGCGACACCGTCGTGGTCCTGTCCACCCCGGCCGCCCGCAAGGGCGTCGCGCGCCTCTTTCGTGGGCGGCGCTGATGGCAGGTCACGGCGGCGCAGGGACAGTCGACTTCGTTCGCAAGGGCGGGCTGCTCGTCCTGCTGACCCTGGCCATGCTGGGGATCCACCAGTTTGCCCTTCCCCCCGAAGGCTTCGAGGTCCGTGGCCTGTTCGCCCTCGGCTACATCATCCTGGCGGCGTACACCGTCGGGGAGCTCGCCGAGGTCATCAAGCTCCCCCACATCACCGGCTACTTGCTCGCGGGTCTCGTCCTGGGGCCGAGCGTGGCCCACATCATGTCGCCCCTCGCGCTGCCGCCGCCTCTCGACCACGGCATCCTCAACCAGAACGTCGTCGACCAGCTGGTGCTCCTCGACAGCCTCGCGCTGGCGCTGATCGCTCTGACGGCAGGGGGCGAGCTCAAGCTCGACGAACTCCGGGAGGGCATCAAGCAGATCGCAGGTGTGCTCGTGGGTCAGGCCGTCACCATGGCCATCGGCGTGGTGCTCTTCCTCGTGGCCGCCCTCTCGGTCGCGCCCCAGCTCCTCCCTCCCGTCGCGGCGGCGGGCATGGGCGCCATCGTCGCCATCGGCGGCGTGGTCGCATCCATCAGCTTCGCGACCTCCCCCGCCGCCACCATCGCCGTCATCAACAGCACCGGCGCCAAGGGGCCCGTCGCCAAGACGGTCCTGTCCGCCGTCGTCCTCAAGGACGTGCTCGTGGTCATCGCCTTCTCCGCGACCATGGCGGTGGCCACCGGGGTGATGGGCCTGGCCACCGATGGCGGCTTCCTGCTGTCGATGTGGCACATCGCCCAGAGCATCTTGCTCGGCGTCGCCATCGGCGGCCTCCTGCACCTCTACCTGCGCTTCGTCGGCGCAGAGCTCCTCCTGTTCCTCGTCGGCGTCATCTACACGACGACCTTCATCGCCGAGTCCATCCACGCCGAAGCGGCGCTGGTGTTCATCGTCGCCGGCATCGTGGTCAGCAACTTCAGCGACAAGGGGGAGACCCTCATCCACGAGGTCGAGCGGCTGTCGATGCCGGTCTACGTCGTGTTCTTCACCTTGGCCGGGGCCAAGCTGCACCTCGACGAGCTCTGGTCCATGCTTCCGCTGGCGCTGGGCCTCGTGGTGGTAAGGATCCTGGCCCTGGTGGTCGGCGTCCGTGCGGGGGCTCAACTCGCAGGGGCCGAGCCCAACCTCACCAAGTACGGTTGGATGGGCTTCGTGTCCCAGGCCGGACTCGCCATCACCCTCGCAACCCAGATGAAGGACACGTTCCCGGGGGGCATCGGCGAGGCCATGTTCTCGGTGCTGCTCGGCGGCGTCGCCATCAACGAGATGCTCGGGCCGGTCCTGCTGCAGACGGGCCTTGGACTGGCTGGCGAAGTCCACGACCCCAACAAGGGCGAGCACGCGGACGAAGACCCCACCGCAGCGGTGCCGCAGGCCAGCACGCCAGGCGACCTCGACTTGGCCGACCCCTTCGGTGAGCCGCTCGCCACCGGCGTGACGGCCCTCGACCGCGCCGTCGGCGCCTTGGAGTCGGACCTTCAGCTCCTCGTTCGCGACCGGACCTGGGCGCCCATGATGGAGCTGCGCAGAGATGCCGACACCTGGCTTCGGCAGCTCCGACGCGACCTGCTGCGGGTGCAGCGCTCCATCGCCAACAAGGTCGGCACCGTCGACGACGACGCCGAGCTCGCCACGGCCATCCGTCACGGCGTCGGGGCCCTCGGCGAACGCTGGCGCACCCACGTCTTGGCCCTGGCCGCACGCATTCCCCGGCAAGACCGATGGAGCCCCATCGACGTCGTCGAGGGCGTCGATGCCCACGTCAACAGCCTGCAGATCACCATCGCGTCCCCCATTCTGGACACCAGTCTCGCGCCCCGCGACGAGAACGTGGTGCGCCGGGCCCAACGCCAGGTCCTGCGCCTCCGCCACCGCTTCGGAGCGGAGCGGGAAGTCAACCTCCGCGACCTGGCCCGCTACCACCTCTCAGGGGAGGTCCCCGCCCGCATGGAGGGCGTCGCCGCGCTGGTCGTCGACACCGAACTGCATCTTGCCGCGCAGGTCCAGGCGCTCTTCGAAGACGTCGCACAGCGCTGGGAAGAAGCCGCCCACGCCGTGGAGACCGGCGCCACCCGAGACGAGGTCGCGGACCTGCTGGGCTCCACCCGCGCCGACGCCGACGAGGCGATCGATCTGCTCACCGAGCAGCTCGAGGCGGTGGCCAAGGAAGGAGTGGCCCGCGCCGCGGCCGTGGTGGGCTGGGGCGTCCGCCGACTGAAAGAAGATGTCGCCACCGTGGGCACCTTCGATCTGCCCCACCGCCGTCGGCGCTTCAGCAAGGTCTTCCATCAGCGCAACCACGGGCTCGCTGCCCTCGGCCCCCTGCTGGTCGACGTCCGCAAGGTCGCCAGCGCGCGCTACGCTCAGTTGGCCCTCGAGCTCGAGCTGGTGGGCCTCGAAGGGCGCATCCAGGACGCAGTCCAGGTCCACGGCACCAAGCTCGCCCGGCTCGTTCGTGGGCGAGGACCCAAGCAGCTCGAGCTGGTCGAGGAGGCGCTGCAGGAATGGCTGACGAGCACCGCTGCCCTGCTCGACGAAGGCGCCACGGCGGGCCCGATCTCCAAGGGGCTTCGCAGCCAGACCGAGCCCCTCGTGCGAAGGCTTCAGGAAGCTCGGAAGGCCGTCGAACAGCTGCGGCAGGACCTGTCGGACGAGAGCTGGCTCGGCCCTCTCCTCGACCAGCTCCACCTCCAGGCCCAAGGCCTCACGCCGTACTACACCGTGCCGTCCCGTCGGCCGGCGCGCGGGGCCTGGACCCTGCCGGCGCCTGTGCCCACGACAGAGATCCCTTTCCAGGAGCTGGCAACGCAGGTGATCGAGTCCGGGGTCACCCGAGACCTGCTCGATCTCACCGGCGACATCGCCTCGCAGATTCAAGAGCTGGCCTCGCTCCTCGACGAGGTCGAGCGGGTCGTCACATTCAATGTGGACCTGGCGATGGCCGAGCTCGACGTCGTCGATGAAGACGCGCCGCTCGCCAACGGGACCCGAGAGCTGGTCCGGGCCATGGTCTCGGGGGCCGTGGGTCGCTCCCACACCCGCCTGACGAAGCTGGTGGAGACCGCATCCGAGCACGCAGATGGCGTGCGAGCGTCGGTCCAAGATGCGGTGATCGGTCGCTTCGAACGACTCCATCAACAGATCCTCGACGGCCAGCTGGGCCAGCTTCGCCTCGATGCCCTACGGGACGCTGCCCTCGGAGGCTCCCTCGCGGCACGGGCGGGTCAGTGGTCGGGGTTGTTGCCGGAAGGGCGCAAGCGCCTGAGCAACGTGCTCGAGCGCACCCTGGGCGCCGACCGCATCGCATCCCTATCGGACGCGCTGGGCCTGCCCGACGACCACGACGGGGTCGCCCTCCGCGACGCGTTGGCCCCCCCCGAGCCCGCCAACGCCGTGCCGGTGGTGTACCGACGCCTCTTCGCGGACCACGCACTCGAGGGCACCGACCTGCTGTCCGGCCGCTCCGATGCCCTCGGGGTGGTCCGAAGGGTGCTGACCGAGCCCGACCGGCGTCTTCGGTCCATCGCGGTCATCAGCATCGACAGCCAGGCCAGCCGTGCCCTGGTGAACACGGCCTTGCGCACGTTCCAGGGCACCGTCGTTCGCCTCGAAGCCGATCGGCCGTGGAGCACCGCAGACGTCGAGGATTGGCTCGAGGGCCTCCCCAGCCGTGACGCCTGCCTGGTGGTCGAAGGGCTCCGCTGGCTGTATCGGCGGTCTCCTGGCGGCGCGGACCCCGTCGAGCGACTCGTCCGGGCCATGGTGGCCGACGCCGGCAAGCGGGCCTGGGTGATCCACGCGGACCCCGCCGTGTGGTCCTTCCTCGATGGAGCCACCGCCCTCGGAGAGGCGACCGGTGAGCAGATCCACCTAGCCCCTCTGTCGTCCGACGACCTCGAGGACGCCGTGCTCACCCGGCACGCCATGTCCGGCTACTCCGCGTCCTTCGGCGAGGAAGACGACCTGCCCCTCCTCACTCGGGTCTTGGGCCGCCGCGACCGCGAGCGGCGGCGGCAGAGAGAGTGGTTCCAGGCGCTGCACGAGGCCAGCGCCGGGGTTCTCCAGGACGCCCTGCGACTATGGATGGCCGCCATCGACCGGGTCGACGAGGAGGGGGGCGCGCTGCACCTCGGCACCGTGCCGCGGCCGCCGGTCGCGCAGCTGTCAGAGCTGCCCGACGACGTCCTGCTCACCGTCGTGCAGGTCCTTCGACAAGGTTGGATGGATGCCGAGCAACACGCCTGGCTCTTCCGCACCGACCTCTGCCGCGCCGATGCCCACCTCGCCCAGCTGGTCCACCTCGGCCTCCTGGTGGAGCAAGGCCCTCGCGTCCTCGTGCGGCCCCACCTGCGCGGCCCCCTGGAGCGCGCACTGCGGATCCGGGGGTGGGCGTGATTCTCCTCCTCGCCCAGCTCGCGATCGCCCAGCCGGCCCCAGCCCCGGAAGCGCCCGTTCCCGTGGAGACGGTCGCTCCCGATGCCGACCCCACGAACGCATCGACCAAGTCAGACGAGGAGCACGCCCCAGGGCCAGCGCCCTCGACCGAGTCCTCCGATGAGCCATCCGATCCCGAGGCCGGTCATGACCCACCCCCCGTGGACCTCGCGCCCCTCCAGCCCGAGCCCGTGGAAGCTCCCCCCCCACCACCCCCAGCGCCTGCCACGCCTCCGTCGGCCCCGTCCCCCGAGCCCCCCGCTCCGATCCTGCTCTACGGACCGCCATGGGTTCCAGCTGCCGAGCCGGCCCCCGCCCACGACGAGGGCCAGGAACACCCCCCAGACCCCAGTGGCGGCCACGGCACCCCTGCAGACCATGGCCCAGGGGACCACGAGCCACCGCCAGAGGGCGACGCCCCACCCGACCAAGAGCACCCGACGCAGACCGAGCCGCCTGCCGCTGGACCGGTCGGGGACGCTCCCCATGGGGAGGATGCGTCGGACGAGGAGCCCATCGCCGCACCCGTGAGCCCCCGCCCCACAAGTGGCATCCTGCTTTCGCCACCCGACCAATCTCCAGGACGCACCCTGCTGTTCCTGTTGGTCATGGCCGTATCGGCCGTCGCCAGCGGCGTCGCCCGACGCACCGGGGCGCAGCTGCGCCCAGGCGCCATCACCTCGCTCCTCCGCATGGCCGACACGGCCGGACGCATCCTCCTGGTGCTCGCGGGGGTGGGACTCGTCACCCAGATCGTGCCGGCCCCGCTTCTTCCGGCCCTCCCGTGGGCGGTGCTGGCGGCGTCGCTCGCCCTGGGCTGGTCCCTGCGGGATGCCTTGCCCGACCTGGTCGCCTGGACCCAGCTCTCAGCGGAGGGCTCGGTGCATCGTGGCCAGTGGGTCCGCGGCGAAGGCTTCACTGGACGAATCGAACGCATCGGCCTTCGAGCCACCTGGCTCGCGGACGACCGCGGCCAGCTCGTCGCGGTGCCCAACCGCCTGCTGGTGCAGGGCACCGTTCGCACCGACAAGGCCCGCTGGTACGTCACCGAGGTCGACCTCGATCTGCCAGACGTCGACCCGGCGAAGGCACGCCACGCCATCGAGCGCGCCTGCATGCTCTCGCCATGGGTCGCCCCGACCGCCAGCGTCGACGTCCGCTGGGACCCAGTGTCCCCCTCGCGGTGGAGCCTACGGGTTCAGCTTCTGGAGGGCGGCTTCGCGGACCCGTTCCGCGGGGCGCTCAGAGAGCGCGTCGAGGAGCTGCTGCGCCTTCCGTGAGGCTTTGGGAGCGAACGCGAAGCTGGCGTCGAGCTCGGCGGATGGACAGCTGACGAGGTCTGCGGCCGTGGGCACGACCGGTCGCCGAGCCACCGGCGTAGGCTCAGCGGCCATCGCCACACCAGCAAGCATCCAGGACATGAGAAGAGTGATGAGGACGCGCTGCATGAGGAACTCCGGGGGAGTGGTTGACCCTCTAGAATGCAGCTCTCGTGCCAAGGGCGGCACGCTGATCAAGGCCCGATACGGACAGCCTCCACGACACCTCGTAGATTCTTGCTACGAATCGCATCTGCAATGCGCGCCCACTCCCTTCCCGACAGGAAGGCCGGGTACAGCGCGAGCATGGCCCAGGGAAAGATGCCCAGCTGCAGCCACACGGCGATGCCCAAGTGGAAGATGGCCCCGAGGGCAACGTAGACGAGGTCCGGGCGGAGGCGTCGCACCCAGGCGGGCCGGCCCCTTCGCCAGGCCCACCACATCCAGAGCATGGCTGGGAAGGTCAGCTCCCACAGGATGGTGATGAACGTGGCGAACTGGGAGAAGCGCAGCGCCGCCGTCGTGTCGACCCACGCCTGTCCGGCCACCGCCGACACCGGCCAGTCGTTCCAGATGAACCACAGCGCGGTGTAGCCGCCCCAAGGCCACCACTGCTGCGCGTATTTGGAGACCCCGGCAGCAAAGTACATCGCCACGAGCTGCAGCAGCAGCAGCCGCCGTGGCCAGCTGGGCACGAAGGCTCCGTCGCCCCACAACGAGCCGGTGCGCCACCAGGCGTCGACGGACAGACCCCGACCGGCCCCAGAGAACGCGAGGATCATCAGCACGTTGCGCATCATCGTGTCGATGCCGCGGTCCCCTGCGCCATGCATCCACGCAAACTGCGCGGACAACAACATGAGGACGACGACCGCCGTACGGGTGAAGCATCCGATCATCACCAGAAACGAGCTCGCCAGGAGCCCGATGTACAGCCCCCATGCCGACGCCGGTGTGGCCCCGAACCAGTCCCACCAGGGCGGCGGCACCTTCCACTCCGACGGGAGCACCCCACCTTGGTCCGCCGGCAGCATGACCACCTCGACCATGCCCAGGGGGAGGAACGTGAGGAAGTCGAAGAGCATCGCCGCCCCGAGGAGCAGGCGGACCAGGGCCATCGGCCACGGCAGCTCCTGGCCATTCCACACCTGCACCCAGCGATGCCAGACCCTCACTTGGGCACCTTGGTGGTGTGACGCACGTGGGGTCGCCGAGGCGTCTTGCCCGAGTCGGGGAGCGCCGGATGGGTCGCCAGGAGCACGGCCTCGATCCGAATCAAGTCCGGATGGTCCACCTGTGCACGCGTCCAGATCCAGTCCACCAAGCGACGGTAGGACGCGCTGGGTCTCCGCCGCACCGCTGCCGCATCGAAGATCGGCCGCAGCCTCCGGTGCTTCAGGTACGGCAACAGCCACGCGTGCTCGGGGTCGCCACTCTGAAACAGGACCCGCTTCCCATCAGGACCCACCCCGTCGATGCGCAGTCGGCTGGGATGGGTGTCGGGGTTGGCGAACAGCGCCCAACCCTGGCCGGTGCCCGTCCAGCGGAACCAGGGCCGGAATGGAGCGGTGAGGCCACGGTGAGTGCTGGAGATGCCGTCGGTGACCTCCACCACCCGCTCGCCCAGTTCCTTGGGCCCGATGGTGTACCCGAGGGACGTCAGCCGCTCGCTCCAGCGAGCCACCTCTTCTTTTGCCACCGGGTCTTTCAGCTCGTGGGCGTGCACCTTGTGGGGAAGCGGTGCCACCCGGATTCCATGCACGAGCACGACGAACCCCAAAATGATGGCACGCCAGTGCGCCCACGCCGAGGGCGCGTCCGGGACTGCTGTGGGTGCATCCGAGGGGCTCACGGCACCTGGGTAGCCCAGCGAGCCGCGATGAGCGCGTCGAGCCTACCGTCCGCCCCGGAGCCAGCTAGCGAAGCCGCGCCGGCGGGCCGGCTGGCGGCGAGTCACGGTCTCCAGGAGCTGCCGAGGCACCTCGTCCGTGGGGTCGAGGTCGGAAGCCTCGCGGAGGTGAACCTCAGCCGTGTCGAGGTCGTCGTTGGCCAGCGCCTTGCGGCCGAGCGTCGTGTGAGCCTGGCACCGCGCCACCGGATCGACCTCATGAAGCAAGGTGGACACCGCATCGCGCACAGCTGGACCGGACATGGGGATCTCCGTGGAGGAGGGTAAGATCTCACAGAGCGGCACACTCTTCTACGACCTTTTGTATCTTTACGGCATTCTGTTGGTCAGCTTTAGCCTTTGCGCGTGTCAGAAAGGTGTCACCCCCGGGCGGCTCACCACACGTGGAAGCGCACCGGCGGCAGGGTGCGAATCTGCACCCGTTCAGAGCCCGCGTAGAAGTCACCGTCCACCATGAACGGGATGGGCTGGTCCGCCGTCAGCTCGACCACGCGGGCCCGCTGGTCTCGGTTCCCAGAGCGACGCACCCCCCGTCCGAGCCATACCCGAGGCAGCTCCAATGCCAGCGCTGTGATGTGGGAGCCGATCCCGACCACGTGTAGATGCCCAGGGTGCTCTCGGACGTCGGGGAAAGGAGTGAATCCGAGCCCCAGCTGCTCCACCGTGCCCAGCGCGACCGCCATCCAAGGACCTCCCTCCCACACCTCCCCGTCGACGCGCAGCTCGCCCTCGAAGGGACGCGTCAACCGGCGAGCCAGGGCGCCGCCCACCATGGCGCTCGCTGCGCCCCGGGCCAGCAGCAGGCCAGCATCTACCGGGGTCGGATCAGGGGTCTCGTAGTACACCTCCAAGAAGCGACTGATGATGCCCCCCCCCGCCAGGAAGCCGAGGCATGGTGCCGCCTCGCCCACGTCCACGAGCATCGGGCAAGCGTGCTCCACCCTCGGGCTCTCACCCGAGAGGGCCACCTTGACGGCCTGGTCGGCGGAGGACCGCTGCCCGAGGGAGTCCGCCACGATGTTCATGGTGCCCGCCCGCAGCACCGAGATGGTGGGGAGCGCAGCCTCGAGGCCCGACCCCAGCGTGCGATGCACCGCGGTCAGCACGCGGTGGAGTGTGCCGTCGCCACCGTGGACCCACAGCTCGTCCACCTGAGCCAACGCTGGCGCTACGTCGTCCAAGGCCTCCAGGGTCGCAGGATCGAACAGCTCGGCTCCGAGGCTCTTCGCCAGTCGCCCGGCAGCGGCCGGGTTCCCCTTGTTGGCCCGAGACTGCCGGTTGGTGACAAGGGCTCTGGTCACGACAGCGCGCTCACCCGTGCTCCAAGGCCTCGGCCCCGCGGCCGAACAGCCCGAAAGCGCCCCCGGTGTGCCAGAACAAGACCCGACCGCCCACGCGGCCTGCGGCGATCTCCTGCAGCATGCCATCGAACGCCTTGCCCGTGTACACCGGGTCCAGGAACAGCCCCTCGCTCCGCGCGACCCGGCGGATGGTGGCCCACGTGGACGACTCGGCAATCCCATACGACGGCCCCCGATACGCCTCCAGGACGTCCCACCGTGCCCCAGGCTCCGGAAGCGGCAACGCACCGAGACGTTCTGCCTCACGGCCGATGCGCTGCACGATGGACACGAACGTGTCGCGGTCGTCGCATACCGCTACGCCGCGGATCGGACCGAGCTCGGGCCCCATGGCGAGGCCCGCCAAGGTGCCCCCCGAACCCACCGCCACGAAGACGGCGTCGAAGGGGGTGTCGCTCCACTCCATGCTGTGAGGCAGCTGCTCGAGCACCTCGCTCGCCGCCCGTGCAAACCCGAGGCTGCCCAACCCACTGCTTCCCCCCTCGGGGATGACGTACGGCTTCCGCCCAGCGGAGCGCAGCGCTTCCGCCATGGCCTCCATCCGGGAACCGCGGTGGTCTCGATACACCTCGGGGGTGCAAAGCTCCACCTCTGCATCCAGGAGGTCGTCCAGGAGGAGATTGCTGTCGGACACGTCGGGCCGCTCCCCCCGCAGGAGAAGCACCGGCTTCATGCCGAGCTGCCGGGCGGCCACGGCCGTGGCACGGCAATGGTTGGACTGCAGCCCCCCGCAGGTGACCACGGTGTCGGCACCTCGATCGACTGCGTCCGCCATGAGCAAGTCCAGCTTGCGGACCTTGTTGCCCGACAGACCGAAGCCCGTCAGGTCGTCCCGCTTCACCCACAGCTCACACCCCACCTCGGCGGACAAGCGGTCCAGCCGATGGAGGGGTGTGGGAAGCCGAGCGAGCGGGAGGGCGTCGAGCATGCTCAGAAAGTGATCTTCACCTTCTGAACGGCCTTGCTCTTTCCTGCCTTGCTGCCGAAGGTGTACTCCACCGTCTGGCCCTTCTTGCCACGAACTGCGACCTTGTGGACCTTGGACGGCGTGAGGTTCTTCTCCTCGATGCCGCCAGGGCCCTTCACCAGGGTCGCGGCCGGCTCATTGGTCATCCACGCGATGATGGCGCGCTGATCGGACTTCTGAATGACCTTGTGCCGGGTGATCTCCAGGTCGCCGCCCTTCCCTGGCTTCTTGCCGGGCTTGGCCTTGAGCGCCGCCACCGGGTCGACCATGCCGTGACCGAAGGTGGAGTCCCACCCCTTGTCGCCGAGGTCCTGAGCAGATTTGGCCAGCACGTCACGGATGGCATCCGGGTCGGTGACGCCATTCGCGTACACCAGGGCCGCAACGCCCGCTGCGTGCGGCGTGGCCATCGAGGTGCCCTGCAGGTAGTGGTACGCCCACTTGCCTCCGAGGCGGGTTTCCTGCAGGACGCCGTCCTGCATGCCATCACCATCCGAGTCGACGCTGGTGTCGCCGCCGGGCGCGACCAGGTCGATCTGCTTGCCCTGGTTCGAGTAGAACGCCACACCCTTCTTGGCGTCGACCGAGCCGACCGCGATGGTCGTCTGAAGGGCCGCCGGGTAGCCGATGAAGTCGCTGAAGCCATCGTTTCCGGTGGCCGCCAGCACGGTCACACCATTCTCGTAGGCGTAGGCACAGGCATCCTCCACCACATCCGAGTTGGCGGACGAGCCGAGGGACAGGTTGATGATGTTGGCGCCGTTGTCGACAGCCCAGATGATGCCGTTGGCGACCCATGTGTTGCTGCCGGAGCCGTTGGCGTCGAGCACCCGGACCGGCAGGATGGACGCCTTCGGGGCAACGCCCGCCGTGCCGACCTTGTTGTTGGTGGCCTGCGCGATGGTGCCTGCCACGTGGGTGCCGTGGCCATTCATGTCCTCGGCATCGTTGTCGTCGTCGACGAAGTCACGACCCTTGAGGAGCTTGTGGAAGCCATCCTGGTTGACCGACACGCCCGTGTCGACGACAGCCACGACGACGCCCTTGCCCTCAGTGGTCTTCCATGCCTCGGTCACGTTGAGCATGTCCATGTGCCACTGGTACTTGTAGTACTCGTCGTTCGGAATGGACGTGGACTCCACCTGGGTGACGGGCTCGACCCACTCGACGCAGTCGTGGTTCTCGAGCTTGGCGATCACGACCTTCTTGGGCTTCTTGGTGCGGATGTGGATGGTCCGACCGAGCCCGAGCTTCTTGGCCGCAGATTCATTCTTGGGGGCGTTCCTCTCGTGCACGCCCTTGGCGCTCTGAAGGTCGAGGTTGTCGATGTCCTTATCGAGCTTCTTGTTGCCGGTCTTCAGGCCCGCCTTCAGATCCTTGGGCGTGCACGCGTCGGTCAGCTTGACGACGTACTCGTCTTTCTTCTCGACCGACTCGACGTTGGCGCCGGAGGGGCGTTTCTCCTTCTTCTTCTTGCGCTCCACTCGGTTCTTGCCGACCTTGAGCTTGCTCTTGTCGACCTCGACGACGTCTTCGTCGCCATCACCATCGCCGGAACCCCCCAAACCAGCACAGCCGAGAGTGAGGCCGCCAAAGGCCACCAGTGCGACCACTACAACGCTACGCTTCATGTCGAATCTCCCCGTCGCGAGAGGGTAGCGGAAACCGAGCGCGGCCTCCAGCCCTCCTTCGCTCGCGTTTGGACGAACACACGTAGGGGCCATTCGATTCCGCCTGCGCATTTCGTCCCGGAACAAACGTGTTTCCGGTCGGCGACTCAATGACCGTCGGGATCCTGAGAAGATCCGATCTCGGGAACCGACTCCCCATCCGTGGGTCGCCCCGGGATCACGTACTCGCCGTCCAGCCAGCTGGCCAAGTCCAGAAGCTTGCAGCGCTCACTGCAGAACGGTCGCCAGGGGTTCGACGCGTCGAGGGTCGTCTCACGATCACAATTGGCGCAGCGGATCATCATTGGCGGACCGTATTCCGCACCACGAGGAGACGCATCTCGTCTATGTTGTCGCCCTCGCGGACGATCTATGTCCGCCTCCGCCGTTAGAACGTGCCGTCACGCATCGGAGTCCCATCATGATCAACAAAGTCATCCTCGTCGGAAACCTCGGCGCAGACCCTGAGGTTCGCACCACCAACAGCGGCTTGAAGGTGGCCAACCTCCGCCTCGCCACCAGCGAGCGCCAGAAGGACAAGGCCAGTGGCGAGTGGAAGGAGCACACGGAGTGGCACCGTGTGGTCGTCTTCGGCCGCACGGCCGAGGTCATCGAGCAGTACGCCCAGAAGGGTCGCCAGCTGTACATCGAGGGTCGCATCCGCACCCGCAAGTGGACCGACCAGAGCGGTGCAGAGCGCTACTCCACCGAAATCGTGGGTGATCTGATGAAGCTCCTCGGGAGCCGCGGAGGCGGCGGCGGCGGCGGTGGCGACTACGGCGGCGGCGGCGGCGGCGGCGGCGGCGGCGGATACGGCGGCGGCGGCGGCGGATACGGCGGTGGCGGCGGCGGCACCGGAGGCGGTGGCGACGCAGGCGGTGGCGGCTTCAGCGGCGGCAGCAAGGACGGGGGCTCTGGCGGCGGGTATGGTGGGGGCTCTCCCGACGAAGACATCCCGTTCTGACGACGTCGAGGTTGTCCACTGACCACCCCCCACCCTTCGAGCGACCCTGATCCACACGGCCCGAACCGTGGCCGTGGCTGGCGTCGTGTAGGGCTCGGCTTGCTCGCCACACTGTTGGTCCTGCTCGTGGCAGGAACTCTGGTGTCGTCGTGGGCGTGGAACCAGATGCTCCAGCCTGCGTGCAGAGAGATCGCGCGCCCCGACCTGTCTCTGCAGGAGATGGTGGACGTGAAGCTGAAGGTCGACGAGTCCGAGCGCCAAGGCTCAGCACCCATCCGGTTCAGCGCCCGCGAGGCCACCTTCGTGCTCCGAGAGGTGCTTCGGCTCCCCATGCGGGTCGACGTGACGGACGGCCACCTGCACTTCGAGGCGGCAATGCCATACCGAGATGCCTGCTACAACGTCGACTACCAGGGCGTTGCAGAGATCGCTGGCGGCGTGGCGACCCTCCATCCTGCCGCATTCCATGTCGGCGACCTCGACGTGGCATCGCTGGCCACAGGACCGACCCCCATCGCGCGGCTGGCTTGGGTCTCGGCCGATGCGATGGAGGCGCTGGGCCACGTGGAGAGTCTCCGGGTCGAGGGCAGCGAGATCATCGTCGACATCGACGACGTACGGGCGATCCGATGAAGCGTCGCCTCCCCCTGATCTGGCTCTGCGCCCTGCCTCTCGGGGGGTGTGCGTACAAGGTCGCACTCACGACGACCCCCGCCACAGCAGCCGTCCAGCTCCCAGCAGACCGCGGCACGGTGGTCACACCCGCCGAAGTGGTCTTCCGGTGGGCGCCGTTCAGCCATCAAGTGATCACCGCCTCGGCAGATGGCTACCGGGCGCTGGAAGTCGACCTGCGGAGCCACGAGATCCGAGGAAGCAGGTACATCACCGACACCCTCTTCCGTCCCGCTACGCTCTTCGGCCGCCCCAGAGGGGAGATCCGCCTGGTGCTCGTTCCAGAGCACGGCCCCGTCGGCACCTGGACCGCAGAAGACGTCGCTCCCTGAGCGGTCGTGACGCCCAATGACCCCACAGGTCTGCCCAGGGGGCTACTGCAATAGGGAACCCCGCGTCCCGTAGCGAGGTCTAGGGAACAACCTCGCCCACGGTGGGTTCCCACGCCTGGAGGCCGACCACATGACGACCCGATCCGACCTGGAAGCAAGCCTTGCAGTGCACGACAGCCAGGCACTCAAGCTGATCCTCGATGCGTCGGGGGTCGACCCGCGCGGCGCCACCACGGCATCGGAGCTGGCCGCCCGCATCGTCGACGCCATGTGGTGGTCGTACAGCACCCCTCTCGGGTACTACGCCGATCGCGCCAGCCTCGAGGACATCGTCTGGCACGTCGCCCGCAAGCTTCGGGTGGCCGATCGTGTCGACAAGCAGGCCGACGGATACGAGCAGAGCACGCAGCTCACCCACGCCTTGCTGGGAGACCTTCCCGACGAAGCCATCGGCGTGGCGCAGCTCGACGGCGACTCCCAGCGACGCCTGGGCACGAGCTGGCTGCCCACGGCGCTCCTCGGCGGAAGCGCTGGGTCCTCGTTCGTGGCCCGCTGGGGATCCGGCAAGGTCTTGGACCTGATGAAGACCCCGTTGGGTCGACTCCTTCCCCTGCTTCCTGCCGTCGGCCCATACGTCGGAGCCGTCAAGACCGCGACGTCCGCAATGCACATGGTCGCCGGACCGCTCGGCGTCGGGCTGTCCGTGCTCACGTTCAACCAGGCACTTGGCGCCAACTATCGTCGGCTGGTGCCCCTCGTTCTCTCAGTCGGGGCCCTGCGGCCCCGCTCGGTGGACGACGCCCAGATCATCGACTTCCCTGGCGGCACCACCGATGAAGGCGCGGAACCCGACGACGCCAACCCCGAAGAGGACCTCGAGGCGGTGGTGGACTCCATTCTCGACGACGAGCAACCCGCGACCGTGCCCGATGTCGAAGCCCAAGACGATGACGACGCGGACGATGACGACGCGGACGAAGACGTCGAGGCCGACGACGATCTCGCCGACGACGTAGAGCCCGTCGAGCTGCACGTGGTCGCCGATCTCGAGACGGCTGAGGTCGAGCTCCAAGCGGCCGACGACGATCCCAACTGACGACGCCACGCGGCCGTCAGCGCGGAATCAGGTCTCCCCACGGGCGACGACGGGCATGCCGTGCTTCTCGGTCACCCGGTCATAGAAGTCGATGACCTGGCGCACATAGGCCCGCTTCTCCTTGTACGAACCTGGGAAGAAGCTGCGCTTGAATCCGTGCAGCACCGTGTTCCGCACCTCAGCGGGCGTCAAGTCGAACGCCTCGGTGGCCAAGGCGAGTTCCTTGGTCACTGTCGTGCGGCTCACCAACCGGTTGTCGGTGCACAGCGTGACGGAGAGCCGATCTTGCACCATCCGGCCGAACGGATGGTCCTGCACCCGCCGCAAGTTGGGCATGGTCTGCATGTTGGAGGTGATGCACACCTCCATCGTGATGCGTCGGTCCGCGATGTACTCCGAGAGCTTTCTCACGTAGCGGTGGGGGTCCTCGTCTTCCACCTGATCGAAGGCGTACAGGTGCGTCCCGTGACCGATTCGATCCGCGTGGAGCTGCGTGATGGCCTCGAAGATCGACTCCGGACCGTAGGCCTCGCCTGCGTGCACGGTCTTCTTCAGGAAGTGGCGGTGTGCGAAGTCGTAGGCATCGACATGATCATGGGCAGGATGCCCCGCCTCGGCTCCGGCGAGGTCGAAGGCCACCACGGGCAGGCCGAGGTTGTCGCGGGCGTCGACCACCGTGCGCGCGAGGGAGAGGCTGGCGACCCCGTAGACGGCCTTCACCGGCCAATTGGGAAGCACGGACAGCAGGTCCCGGAAGTACGGCCCGAAGCCGCCCGAGAACATCCGCATGGCACAGCAGATCAAGCCGAAGCGAAACGGCGGCTCGTTGCCCTCCTTCACGCCTTCGCTGGCCTCGTGCTCCCGGCGGCAGCGCGAGAGCCCTCGGTCGACCGCCTTCAGCACGCCCGCCACATCGAGTCCAGGACGGACGTGGAGCTGCGGAGCGAACCGCACCTCCAGATAGCGAACCCCTTCCGCGAGGCAGTCCTGGCCAAGTTCGTAGGCCACCCGCTCGAGAGCTTCGGCATCCGTGAGGACCGCGCAGGTGTAGGCAAACCCGTGGAGGTAGTCGGGCAGATCGCGGTAGGCCTCCTTGAACACGAGGTCACGCAATCCATCGGGGGTCTGCGAAGGAAGCGACACGTTCCGCTCACGAGCAAGCTCGATCAGCGTCGAGAGCCGAAGCGAGCCGTCGAGGTGGCAGTGCAGATCGGTCTTCGGCAACTCGGCGAGCAACGCCGGGCTGTAGGACGTGGGCATCGAAGGTCCTCCAGAGAGTGCCACCATCGCGCTTCACGGGGTCGTTCCGGCGCGATGGGTAGTCCGGCGTATGCTCGTTCTGCACCCAGCGCCACGCAGTCCCTTGCCCATGTGGGCAGGGATGGCTACCCGTTGCGCGCAGCCCGGGAACAGCCACCGGCCGGGCGTGTCGGAGGATGCCGTGGAGCTACCGCAGTCCATGCGGGACACCCTGGTCGAAGAATTGGACTCCTATTTGGAGGCCGTCGGCACGCCAGACGCAGAACAGGTCACGAACTACGTGATCGAACTACTAGAGACGTCCGCCGACGAGAACGATCTCGAGGAACTCGTCTTGACACTCGAAGAGGAGGCTCAGCTGGATGACAGCTTGGCCACCGTCATCGAGGAAGAGATGGAGTCCAACGACGAGTTCGAGTACACGGGCGAAGAGATCGCGTCGATGCTCGAGCGGATGTGCAACATCGAGTGGAACGACGACAAAAGCGACGATTCCGATGACGATGACGACGACGAGTTCGACGACGACTTCTGACCAACGGATCGGGAACGTCCTGCAGCCCCCGGTCCAATGGTCGCCAAGGGGTAGCGGCACTCGCTGAACGGCGCCTCAGTGCCGAAGTGGCAGGTGAAGCCGAGCAGGTCGCGCGGTACATGCCTCCCCTCCGGAGGCTCCATGACCGGCACGGTTCACGTCCTGCTCCCCCCTACGTCCAGCCACCTCGCTGCCACCGTGCTCGAAGCCGGGTGCGTCCCGGTCGTGGACGCCACCGGGAGCAGCCCCCCCCATGTGCCCGAGGGCGCCTGGGTCCGCACCCGTCCTGGCCGGCCGGCCCCCGGTTCCGGTCCCGTCGTGCTGGCCGAGCTCGGCGCCCCCGTCCCCGACCGCCCCACGTGGCTGGAGACGTCCGCCGCTCGTGGTGTGCCCAGCGGCTTCGCCGGGCTGGTCCTCAAGGGGCGAGAGGCGGGCGGCTACGGGAGCGAGGAAGACGGCCTCATGGCGCTGTCTCGGTGCCCCGAACCCGATCGCATCCTGTTGGACGCTGGCTGTGGCCCGCGTACCGCCGCCGCCGCTGCTGCCCTGGGCGCTGCCGGAGTCTGGCTCGCCGAGGCCCACCTCGGATGCCCCGAGCTGGCGCTGCCGCCGGCCCTCAAGCGCCGCCTCCAGCTTGCCGACGACGAAGTGACGCAGCTGGTCGGTGGCATTCGCGTCGCCAACCCGCCCACCGCACCGGTCCTGCGCGAGCTGGCGCGTTCCGGCGACCTGTGGGCCCTCGCCGACGGGCTGTGGGACGACGGGGACCTGCAGAACCGCCTGTGGATGGCCGGCCAGGGGCTCGCCATCGCTCGTGAGCTGGCCGCACGCCACGGCTCCCTCCAAGCGCTGCTCGCCGCCTACGTGCAGGCCTGGGGTCGCTGGGCCGAGGTCGCCCGTGCCGCCAGCCCGGGCACCGGTCGCCCGGTCGGCAGGGCAGCCGATCTCGTCTCCGGCACCTCCGCCACGGTCGGCGGACCCGTCGGCGCCTCCGTTCTTTGGGAGGAAGCCGCCTTCGTCGGACGCCCGGTGCACGGCGGCCCCCTGCGCGCGGCCATGGCGACCGGGCTGCCCGTCGTCGCCGACGCCACCGACCTCGCTGAAGAGCTGCGGGATCTGCCGGCCGCCAAGGCGGCGCCTGCGCCCGCCTCCCCAGTGGCTTCGCCGGCCTCAGCGGCCCCCGCGACACGTCCCGGCCCAACGAGCCAAGCCACGCCCGCCGTGGCCGTCATCGGCATCGGCTGCCACTTCCCCGATGCGCCCAACCGCGAGGCGTTCTGGGCCAACATCGTCGGCGGCCACAACGCCATCCGGGAGGTGCCGCCGGAGCGTTGGGACCCCGCGCTGTTCCACGACCCGGACGCCGAAGTCCCCGACAAGTCGTACACGGCCATCGGCGCCTTCATCCGCGACTTCGAGTTCGAGCCGAAGCGTTTCCGCATCCCCCCCAAGGTTGCGGCCAGTATCGATCCGGTTCAGCAGCTCACACTCCACTGCGTGGCCGAGGCCCTCGACGACGCCGGGCTCAAGGTCGATCGTCGTTCCGACGGCACCGAGTTCGATCGGGAGCGCTGCGCGGTCATCCTCGGCAACAGCCTAGGTGGCGAGGTCTCCGACCACTACGCCGTGCGCCTGGCTTGGCCCCAGGTCGCCAAGAAGCTCGTCGCGGTGCCGCCGTTCTGCAACATGAACGACGCCGAACGAGAGGACTTCCTCGTCAAGATGGAGGAGGCCTACAAAGCCGGCCTCCCCGTGATCAACGAAGACTCGATGCCCGGCGAGCTCGCCAACGTCATTGCCGGTCGCATCGCCAACGCCTTCGATCTCGGCGGCGCCAACTTCACGGTCGACGCCGCTTGCGCCTCATCGATGGCCGCCCTGCAGTCCGCCGTCAAGACGCTGACCGACGGCGACGCGGATCTCGTCATCACCGGAGGCGCCGACCGGTCCATGAACATCACGACCTACGTGAAGTTCTGCAAGATCGGTGCACTGTCCCCCGACCACTCCTCCCCGTTCGACAAGTCCGCCAACGGCTTCGTCATGGGCGAAGGCTGCGGCATCCTAGTGCTCAAGCGCCTGGAGGACGCCGAGCGAGACGGCGACCGCATCTACTCCGTCATTCGCGGCATTGGCGCCAGCTCCGATGGCAAGGGCAAGGGCATCACCGCCCCCAACATCAAGGGGCAGCTTCGCGCGCTTCGTCGTGCGTACGATGCAGCCGGCTTGGAGCCCCACGACGTCGACCTCGTCGAAGCCCACGGCACCTCCACCGTCGTCGGCGACAAGGTGGAGATCGAAGCCCTCTCGCAGATGATCGGTCCCGGCCACCGAGGCGACCGCGGACCCGTACGGGTCGGCTCGGTCAAGTCCATGATCGGCCACCTCAAGTCTGCTGCCGGCGCCGCCGCATGCATCAAGGCGTCGCTGGCCTTGCACCACGGAGTCCTTCCGCCGTCCCTCGGCTTCAAGGCCGCCCGCGACGACGTTCCCATGGACGTCGTGCCCCTGAAGGTCCAGACCACCGCCGAGCCGTGGCCCGAGACCCCGTCCGGCATTCGTCGTGCGGGGGTGTCCGCCTTCGGCTTCGGCGGCACCAACTTCCACATCGTGTTCGAGTCGTGGGCTGGACAAACCCTCCCCCACAGCGTCACCAAGACGCCCCCCGTTCCCCAACAGATCCGCACCACACGGACAGCCCCCGCACCGGCCCGTCGGGTCCTCCCCGTGCCCGCAGAGGCCAAGAGTGCCGAGGTTCCCGAGGGTCTGTGGGCCGCGAGCGGTCGCACCCAGGAAGAGCTCGCCACCAACCTGAAGGCCCTGGTCGACGGCCAGACCCCGCCCTTCCATCCCTCCGCTCCCTTCCGGATGGCGGCCGCCGCCCGCGACGACGAGGAGCGCGAGAGCCAGCTGGGTCGTGCCATCAAGACCCTGACCAAGGGAAGCAACCCAGACCTCCTCCGGGCCCGCGCCATCCACTTCGAGGACGCGCCCTTCGACGGCAAGCTCGCCCTCATGTTCACGGGTCAGGGAAGCCAGTACCTCGACATGGGGCTCGATCTCGCCGAGGCCTACCCCATCGTGCGGCAGACCTTCGAGGAAGCCGACCGCATCCTCACCCCCACCCTCGGCAAGGGCATCACCGACTACATCCGGCTGCTGCCTGGCGAGGACAAGGACGCCAAGTCCGACCTGCTGCGCCAGACCGAGTACAGCCAGCCGGCCACGCTGACCCTCGACGTCGCCATCCTGCGCCTGCTCGCCGCGTACGGTGTGTCGTCCGACGTGGTCGCAGGACACTCCCTCGGCGAGTACGGCGCTGCCGTGGCCGCCGGTGTGTTGACCTTCGAGCAGGCCCTGCTCGCGGTGTCCGCTCGGGGCCGCGAGATGGCCAACATCCGCCTCGACGACCCAGGGAAGATGGCCGGCATCGCCGCCAGCACGCAGGTGGTCGAGGAGATCCTCGCCGAGGTCGACGGCTACGTCATCGCCGCCAACAAGAACTGCCCAAGTCAGACCGTCATTGCCGGTGCATCCGACGCCGTGGACGAGGCCAGCGAGCGCTTCAAGGCCCGTGGCATCACGGTCTACCCCCTGCCCGTCAGCCACGCGTTCCACTCCGCCATCGTGCAGCCGGCCTCCGAGCCCCTTCGCGGCGTGCTGCAGCGCCTCGGCCTCAAGGCCCCCCAGAAGCCCATCACCACCAACGTCACCGGCGACTACTACCCGACCGGCGACGACGCGGTGCCCGCCATCATCGACCTGTTGGCGCAGCAGATCAGCGCCCCCGTCGAGTGGGTGGCACAGCTCGAGCGCATGTACGACGATGGCGCTCGCGTGTTCGTGGAGTGTGGCCCCAAGCGGGCGCTCTCTGGCTTCACCGTGGCGATCCTCAAGCGCCGTCCCCACCGCGCCTTGTACACGAACCATCCGAAGCGCGGCGGCGTCGCCAGTTTCCGCGACGCCCTCGCGGGTCTCCTCGCCGTCGGCCTCCCCATTCGGGCCACGCCGGTCGCGCTCGACCAGATCGATCTGTTCGCCCCACCCATGCCTCGCAAGGCGACCACCACCGCCCTCGCCGCATGGAGCGAGCTGCAAGGCAAGAGCGAGGCCATCCCAGAGCTCGAAGAGGGCATCCGTCGCATCGTGGGCAACGCCACGGGCTACGCGCCTCAAGACCTCGACATGGACTTCGAGCTCGAGGCCGACCTCGGCATCGACACCGTCAAGCAGGCTGAGATCTTCGGGGTCGTGCGCGACACCTACGGCATTCCGGCGGACCCCGCGTTCTCCTTTGCCGACCACCGCACCCTCCGCAGCCTGGTCGCATGGGCCGCAGAGCACACCGGGGCCACACGACCTGTCGTGCCTCAGGCCCTGGCCGCGACGCCATTGCCCCCCGCCCCGCGACACCCCCCGTCTGCGCCCTCCCTCGACACCGACGTCGTCACCACGTTCCTCGAGCGCGCGGCCAAGACGGGCCTCGCGGGACTCGACGCCCGAGCCTTCGCCCAAGCGCTGCTGCCCGCAGTAGAGGGCCTGATCGCCGCGGCCTTCGACGCGAGCCAGCAGGCACGCCCCTCCGAGCCCGCCGCCGTCGTTCCCGCCGTGGTTCCCGCCATGGGTCCGCTGGCGCCGCTGCCTGGCAAGCCCTTCGCGCCCGACCTCGACGCGTCCGTGGTGGCCACCGGCGCGAGCCTCGGCCTGCCCGGAGGCAAGGAGGTGTTCGGCGCCGACAACCTGCTGTCTCTGCTGCGAGGCGACAACCGCATCGATCACATCCAGGAGCGCGCCCAACACTTCCTCGAGATGGGACTCGTGCGCCTCGTAAAGGACCCCACCACCGGCCAAGGCTCCTTCCTCCCCGTGACGGAGCTCGACCAGGTCATTCGCCTCGCCGGGATCGCGGGCGCGTTCGACCTGTCCGACTGGGGCATCGACGCCAACCTGCAGCGAGCCATCGACATCACCACCGCGTATGCCTTCGCCGCCGGCCTCGAAGCCCTCCGCGACGCGGGGCTCCCGTTGGTGCGCACCTACAAGGCCACCGCGAGCGGCAAGCAGGTGCCCCAGGGCTGGCAGCTCGCAGAGCCCCTCCGCGACGGCACCGGCGTGATCTTCGCCAGCGCCTTCCCCGGCTACGACCAGCTGATCAAGAAGCTCTCGGTCAACGGAGACGACGGGGAGGGCCACTTCGACCGCCGCTTCTTGTTCCAGGTGCTGTCCATGGGCCACAGCCAGTTCGCCCAGCTCCTCGGGGCCCGCGGACCCAACACCAGCGTGAACGCCGCGTGCGCGAGCACGACCCAGGCGGTCGAGCTCGCCGACGACTGGATCCGTCTCGGCCGCTGCGAGCGTGTCGTCGTGATCAGCGCCGACGACGTGACCTCTGAGAACCTCCTCCCCTGGATCGGCGGCGGATTCATGGCCGCCGGCGCAGCCACCACAGCCGACGTCGTCGAGGAGGCAGCACTCCCATTCGACGCCCGTCGCCACGGCATGATTCTCGGCATGGGGGCCGCCGCCATCGTGCTGGAGCGCCGAGACGTGGCGGATGCGCGAGGCATCGTTCCGATCGCCGAACACCTCGGGGGCGTGGTGGTCAACAGCGCCTTCCATGGCACCCGGCTCGACGTCGACCACATCTCCCGAACGGCCCGCAATCTCGTGCGGGCCGTCGCCGCGAAGGAGGGAACCACCCCCGAGGCCATGGCGCCGAGCACGTTCTTCATGTCCCACGAGACCTACACCCCCGCCCGCGGGGGCTCTGCCGCGGCGGAGATCCAGGCTCTACGGGACGCCTTCGGCGCCGGGGCCTCAGAGGTCACCATCGCGAACACCAAGGGCTACACCGGCCACGCCATGGGCGCGGGCATCGAGGACACCACCGCCCTCAAGGCCCTGCAGTACGGCATCGTGCCCCCGGTAGCCAACCTCAAGCAGCCCGATCCGGAGCTCGGCCAGCTCAAGCTGTCCCGCGGCGAACAGGGGGACTACCGCTACGCAGTCCGGCTGGCAGCAGGATTCGGAAGCCAGCTGGCCATGTCCGTGTGGAAGGCCATCGCTCGCGGCGACGACCGCGTGGCGGACCCGGCCCGTCGCGCCGCCTGGCTTCGCGAGATCACCGGCTACCACCACGTCGAAGAGGTGATCGAGCAGCGCACTCTGCGGGTGCAGGCCGCCAAGGTCGACCGCCTGCTGCCCATCATGCCCGACGTCAGTCCCGCGCAGCTGCGCACGGGCGCCGCTCCCGCGCCCGTCGTCCCAGCATCGGCCCCCACTCCGGCCCCCGTCTCGGCCCCTGCCCCCGCTCCGGCCCCCGCGGCCGCTGGCGTCACCGTGGGTGGCTACGACGAGATGTTGGCGCTGCTCACCTCCGTCATCGCAGAGAAGACCGGGTACGAGCCCGACGAACTCGAGGCCGACTTCGAGCTCGAGGCCGACCTCGGCATCGACACCGTCAAGCAAGCTGAGATCATGGGGGAGCTCACGGAGCGGTTCGGCATGGACCGCGACGAGGACTTTCGGATGGCGGACTACCCCACCATCGAGGCCCTGGCTGGCTACCTCAGCGGCGCATTGGCGGCCGCAGAGCCCACCCCCAGCAGCGCCCCAGCGCCGGCGGCTCCTCCTGCGCCCTCGGCCGCACCCCCAGCGAGCCAGCTCGCCGACCTACCAGAGCACCCGATGGTCACGTCGGACGGCGAGGTGAACGCGGCCGTCCTCGCGGCCTCCCTCGGTGATCTCCTCGACGTCGTCGCCGAGAAGACGGGGTACGCCCCCGACGAACTCGAGCCGGACTTCGAGCTCGAGGCCGACCTCGGCATCGACACCGTCAAGCAAGCCGAGATCATGGGCGATCTCACGGAGCGCTACGGACTCGAGCAGGACGAAAGCTTCCGTCTCGCGGACTACCCCACCTTGGAAGCGCTGGCGGCCTACCTCGCGGCCCGACGCGCAGGGGTGGTCAGCCCCATCGCGGCGCCCTCCGTGCCTGCGCCCACCTCCACAGACCTCCCCCCCTCTGGCGGAGACGCCGTGGCTGCGGCTCCCCACCTCGCCGACCCGCTCACCACACCAGCCCACGCCCCGAACCGCCACGACGGCGCCCCGCTGGCCGACACCATGGACGAGCTGATCGCACTCGTGGCGGACCGCACAGGCTACGACGTCAGCGACCTCGAGCCGGACTTCGAGCTCGAGGCCGACCTCGGCATCGACACGGTCAAGCAGGCCGAGATTCTCGGGGAACTCCGCGAAAAGTACAGTTTGCCCGAGGGCATGGACTTCGTACCCGCTGAGCACCCCACCCTCGAGGCCCTCGCCCGCTGGATTCATGCCCGACGCATGGAGACCCTCGAGACGTCGGCTCCCGTCGAAGGAGCCTCGGCGCCCGAGCCCCCGGCAGACGACCCCGTCCTGGACGCGCCCATGCCGGCCGCCGCCACGGCAGCCCTCGACCCAAGCGAGGCCCCCACCCCCGCCCCCGCCGGTCGCCAAGACGCCCCCCCCGACCCCAGCGGTCGTGTGGAGCTGCCGACGAGCTTCCGGATCCGCCGGCCCATCCTGGTCGACAGCCCCGGATCCGGCACCTCACTGGACGTCTCCAACCAGCGGGTCCAGGTCCTGGGCGATGGACCCATCGCGTCCGCCCTACGGCAGGAAGCCTCTCACCGAGGCGCCAGCAGCGAGGGCCCCTACGACATCGTGATCGATGCCGGCCACGACGTCGAGGGTGCCTTCCACCGGGCGAAGCAGCTCGACACCGAGCGCCCGGCCCATTGGGTGGCGGTGACCCGTCTCGGAGGCCTCGAGAGCGGAGACTGGCTGCTGGAGCATGGCCTGACCGACGGCTCCCGCGCAGGCTTTGCCAAGGCTCTCGGTCGGGAGTGGGACGAGACCACGGCGAAGGTCGTGGATGCCCATCCGGACCTGGCTCCGGCCGAAGTCGCCCAGTGCATCTTCGAAGAGTTGGGCCTCGACGGCGGACCTGAGATCTTCTTCTCCAGCGACGGCAGCCGGCATGTGGTCGCATACGAGAGCCTGATCCGACCCGCCGGGCGCGAACCCCTCGGGGACAACCCAGTGGTGGTCATCACCGGCGGCGCCCGTGGAATTGGCTCAATGATCGCCAAGGAGATCGCTCGCCGTGGCCCGGTGCAGCTCGCACTGGTGGGACGGAGCCCCGTGCCCGAGGAGCCTCTCGACGAAGCGGCGGCCAAGGCGAGCATCAAGCAAGACCTCAAGGCACGTGGCGAACGCGTGACCCCCGCCAAGGTCAACGCGGCCTTGGCCCCGAAGCTGAAGGCCGAGGAGGCGCGCCGCACGTTGGAGGAGCTACGCGGCCTCGGCGCCGACGTGTCGTACCTGCAGGCCGACGTCAGCCGGCCCGAGTACTGCCGCCGCCTCCTGTCCGAGGTCTACCAGCAGCTCGGGCCGGTCGACGTCCTCATCCACGGTGCCGGCGTCGAAGAGAGCCGACTGCTCGCCGACAAAGACGACGAGGCCTTCCACCGGGTCTACGATGGCAAGGCCATCGGCGGCCGCGCCCTGTTCGAGGCCGTCCCCGACACGGCCTTCGTGGTCAGCATGGGGTCCGTGGCCGGCCGCTTCGGCAACGCCGGCCAGGTCGACTACGCGGCAGCCAACGACGGCCTCGCCCGGATCTGCCAGGCCCGCCCCCGGTCCCTTCATGTCGACTGGACGGCCTGGGGCGACGTGGGAATGGCGGTGCGGGGCGGCATGCAGCGCCTGCTCGAGGAGCGAGGCGTGGACCTCCTCCCCGCCGATGCGGGCGCCCAGACGTTGATCGACCTCGTCGCCGCGGGCGTACGGGGCGAGCTGGTCATCGCCGGTCGCCTCGGTGACTTCGAGCCTGCCACCCAGCACCATCCCCTCCTCGACCGGGTCGAGCGCAGCGGAGAGGTCGTGCGGGCGTTCCGAGAGCTCACAAAGGCCGGAGACCCCTGGATCCTCGACCACGCCATCGACGGCGTGCCGGTCCTTCCCGGCGTCATCGGACTCGAGATGATGGCTGGCACGGCGCAGGAGCTGATGCCGGGACAGTCCTTCACAGGCGCCCGCAACGTGCAGTTCTCCGCCCCCGTGAAGCTCCACAAGGAGCAGCCCACCACCCTCATCGTGGAGGCGGAACCGGGACGCGACGGCGAAGCTCGGTGCCGGCTGGTGTCCGAGCGGGTCCTCCGAACGGGCCGAACCCGGCGCACCGAGCACTTCTCGGCCACGCTCTGCTTCGCCCCCACGGCCGCCGTCGATAGCCTGCCCTCCGCCTTCCTTCCCGACGAGGAAGTGACGTCTGAGGGCATCTACCTGCGCTTCTTCCACGGGCCCCGATTCCAGGTGCTCACCGGCATCTTCGGCGCAGCACAGGACGGCCTGATTGCCGAGGGCAAGGTGCGGCACGCCGACATCGCGACGCCCCTGCTCACCGCGCCCCTCGTCCTCGAGGCGGCGTTCCAAGCCGCGGGCCTGCACCGCATGATGGTGGCTCACCAGATGGGGCTTCCGCTCGAGATCGAAGAGCTCCAGCTCCTCGGCACCCCCAGCGACGACGAGGGCCTCTCGCTGTTGGTCCAGCACGACGACGGCTCGTACCACATCGACGTCGACGGGCTGGAAGGGCCATTGCTCCGGGTCCGTGGCTTCCGCCTCATCGACCGCGGCCCCGTGCCTCCCGGAGACCGCTTCCCCGAGCCCGAGGGCGGACGCCCGGCGTGCTTCCCGGCACGCCCCCTTCGGCGGCTCGCCACCCGCACCGCGACCGCCGAGGCGCGAGAGGGCGACGACGTGGATGCCTGGCTCGATGCCGACGAATTGCGCGAACTGCAGGCCCGTGGGACAGACCGGCGCATCCGCGACCGCGTCGCCGGCCGGGTGGCGGCAAAGCGTGCCCTGCACCAGCTCACCGGTGTAGATCCGTCCTCCGTGCGCATCCGCCGTGCGGCATCGGGAGAGCCCCTCGCCGACGTCCCCGGGCACCCCCAGGCACGGGTATCGGTCAGCCACCGCGATGGACATGCCGTCGCCGTCGCCGTCGACATCGGGCGTATCGGGGTCGACCTGGAAGGCGTGGAGCCCCGCCCGGCCAGCTTCGCCCGCACGTGGTTCGACCCTGCCGAGCAGGCCCTCGTGGGCACGGACCCCCTGCGCCAGACCATCGCATGGTGCGCAAAGGAAGCGGTGCTCAAGGCCTTGGGCACCGGCATGGCGTTGTCGCCCCACGGGGTGCGGGTGACCCACATCGACGAATCCCGCGTGAACGTGGAGCTCGTGGGCGACGTCGCAGGCCACCACCACGCCCTCGGAGGCGGCGCGCTCGTCATCCGCTGGGCCGCCGTGAACGGCGGCGAGGTGCAGGTGACGGCGCGTATGGCAGCGTGACGCCTTGCCCCGGCCGCCCGCAGCGGCCATGATGACGCCATGGACACCGTGCCCAGCGACATCACCATTCGGAGCATCGACACCCCCGAGGCCGCCGCCGCCTGGCGCGCTGGCTTCGTCGGGGCGTATCAGTCGGTGTTCTCCGGCTTCCCCTACTTCGAGCGGTTCTACCCGTCGGAGGCCGAGGGGGTGTACCGCAAGCTCCTTGCCACCCCACAGCGGGTGCTGCTCGTCGCCACCCGAGGCGTCAGCCAAGTGGTCGGCTTCGGGGCCGCCATCCCGCTCGTGCACAAGCCTTCCGTGGCGGCCGAGCTGACCGGCCTGGTGCCGATCAAGCACACCTTCTACCTCGCAGAGCTCGGGGTCATCCAGAAGTACCGCGGGAAGGGCATCGGCCAGACCCTGATTCGCGAGCGCATCAAGCGGATGGACCAGGACCACAACAGCCACGTCGTGCTGAGGGTCTCGATGAACCACAACCCGTCCCGCGAGCTCTACGAGAGCCTCGGCTTCGAGGAGATGGGCGTCTACATGGACGTCTCCGCCATGCGTACCGACGGCAAAGTCACCACCGACCGGCGCCAGTTCATGTCCCGCGTCCTGTCGCAGGTGAAGGTCTAGCTCACGACGCAGCGTCCTCGGGGAGGCTGCCCTCTGAGCAAGGCGCCCCGCCGAGTCCGGGGGGACTGGACGGGGCGGCGATGCAGCCGTGCCGTCAGCGCCGTCGGCGAAGGCCCACGATGCCGAGCAGTCCGACCAGCCAGCCGATCGCCGGTGTGCCCGTCTGGCAGCCCACACACGCGCCGCCGACGTACTTGCCGCCGACCACCGGGTCGGGCTCAGGGTCGGTCC